>VYKP01000004.1_pt1 | contig 269752 bp, 246 predicted proteins | sample 5114551 | NCBI WGS metagenome assembly VYKP01 (sample SAMN12291777, study PRJNA351875) | freshwater metagenome | isolation source: freshwater lake | place: USA: Michigan, Baseline Lake | collected 2013-08-09
AGCTCCATGCTCCGTCCGGATTCCCGTTATTGATTGAGAAGTCGGCAGTGAGGCTAGCGGCAAAGCTAATGGCACTGCTTGCGACTAAAATTGCAGTAATAATTGATTTCATGTATGTCTCCTTTTTCGTGGCGAAATCGCCAACCAAGTAAGAGTATAAGCGATGTTTGGCACGATTGGTCCTGGTAATTGCGATTTCGCGTACCGGGTTTTGTGTGTTTTTGTTCCGGTACAGTAATGGTACGGGGTTCTTTTGCGGTGATGCGCGATAAAGAATATAAAAAGAGGGGCAAGGAGTTTCCTTGCCCCATCGTGAACAGGTCTTATGCAGACTTTCGTCGTCGAGCGATTGCAGCGAGACCGAGAGCAAGAGCGGTCATTGTTGCAGGCTCTGGAACGGCTTGAACCATGTAGTCATCGTACTTGACAGTTCCTGCGGGGAGACTCGCAGAGGAGGCACCGCTTGTAAGGTCAACGTCCGACATCGTTGTTTGTAGGCTGCCGAAGTTCATCGTTCCAACAAGGCTATTGTTGACCGAAACGTCAATTGTTTGGGAAGCGAAGTTGAACGCAAGCGCGAAATCAATCCAAGTGTTCAAGCGGGAAGCATCCGCAGTTGCGACTACTGCGCCGGTTGCGAGGTTAAAAATGCCTCCGTCGCTTCGCAATCTTGCTCCACCGATGAGGTTAGCACCACCATTTGCCCAACCAGATAGACCGCCTCGGTTTGCCGTTCCGCCCTGTGGAGTGGAGCCAACGAACATCTTGACGCTACTGATAACCGTTTTATCGGTTGTTGCTGCGCTATCGTAGGTGAAGTTTTTCCAAGCATATTGGGTGGATGTACCGATTTTGTTGAAAACAGCTGCTTGAGTTCCGCCAATTCCAGCACCGGCAGTAACATCGTATGTCAAGTTGCTAAGTGAATCCCAGCCGCCTTGACCGGACAAATCGCCGATCGCGAGGGAATCAAAGTTGTCCGAAGCAAGAACAACTGCTTGAGCAGAGAGAACGCAGCTAAGAGCGGCGAGAGAGAGAAGAATTTTTTTCATGAGTTTTCCTTTCCTAAGTGTTTGAACATTGAACAAACAATCTCAACAGGAGTAGTGTACGAGAATTCGTGCCAATCTTGACACAGGGTTACCAAAGAACTGGTGCAAATGCGGGGGAATACAAGTAATTTCTAGATGTTTATGTTCCGTCCAGGTTGATTCCTGGAGTCTATTGTCAGGCGATTGACGTTGGGGGTTCTAGGTACTCAACCACTCATTATCCATCCAATCTCGGAGGGGAAGAGGTTCTCTTCTGGTGTTGCGCGATGCGGAATCAAAAAGGGATCGTGCGTTCGAGGTTGTTGCACTTCCTTCGTTCCCACACCCATTTTCAGCCATATCTCTCTGCCGCGCTTCGCTTTGGTCGAGAGAGCGGCGGTGCGGTTTGTGGCTCTATGACGCTACCGTGCTTCTGGCGAGGAATTGGGAGTACCCGGCTTGTCCGAAAAGATCCTTCGGAATGCTCAGGATGACGCTGATTCCGATTCTTTAGCAAGGATTGGGATCCTTGCGAGAAAGAAGCGACTTACTTCTTGACCGCAGCGGGAAGGACTTTGACGCCGTACTTTTTGCCCTTTACGGCTGAGATTTCGATCTCGTTTTTGAACGTCATCGTGCCGACTTTCTTTTCGACCTTGTAAATTCCGCGTACTTCGACCATCTGGCCGTCCTTAAGGTCCTTAGGAAGGTGGTCCTTCATGTAGACGTTCAGGAATTTCCCGCCATCGCTGACCTTGAAGCTTGTGTATTTGGTTCCCTTTTTGCTGGTCTTGCGCTTGTAATCTTCGACTTTCCCTTTTACGACAACTTCTTTCTTGTCGAACTTCTTGCCGTCCTTCATGATGGCGACGGTTGTGGTTTGCACTTGGGCAAAGGCGGTCGCGGCGATGACAAGGGTAAGAATACAGGTGCTTCGGATGGCGAGACTTTTCATGATCGTTTAGTACGTTAAAAGGGAGTCAACTTCGTAGCCAAGAAGATTCTTCCGGCCTTCCAAGAATTCGAGTTCAACCAACACACCAAAAGCGGCGACTTTACCATTCAGACGCTCAACTAATCGCGCCGAAGCGGCTGCGGTTCCACCGGTGGCGAGCAGGTCATCAACGATGTAAGCACGTTGACCAGGGGTGACGCTATCGGTGTGCATTTCGATGGTGTTGGTGCCGTATTCGAGGGCGTATTCTTCGGTAATGCGATCGTACGGAAGCTTGCCGAGCTTTCGCGTCAAGACAAATGGAAGTCCAAGCTCAAGCGCGATGGGGACTCCAAAGATAAAGCCACGGCTCTCGATCCCGACGATCACATCTGCACTGTGTTTGCGTGCATTTTCCGACATCAGATGCACGACTTCGGCAAAGGCGGCTGGGCTTTGCAAGACGGGGGTGATATCCTTGAACATGATCCCCGGTTTCGGGAAATCTGGGACGTCACGGATCAAAGATTCTGCCAATAGGCTATTCATTCCGGGGGCTAGGATACCAGATTGCCCGGTATCCTAGAGGGCATGGCAACACATACAATTACCGTGGAGGGCTTTGGTGCCTTTGAAGTTGAAGAGGGCACAAAGCTGGTTCTGGGACTGGAACAAAATGGCGTGGACGTCAGCCACCGGTGCGGCGGACAGGCAAAATGCACCACCTGCAACTGCAAATTTCTGTCCGAAGAGCCAGACATGAACGAAACCGAAAAGGCAAGTCTGGAAGAAGATGGCGTTTTGGGCGATTTTCGACTGAGTTGCCAAATCCGGGTGGATCGCCCGATGCACGTGGAAGTCCTGACCCTTGCTAGCGTGAAAGGCTGGGAGCCGGGCGGGGAAGTCGAACCTTGAGCGCGCATCCTTTGACTGGTTTGGTAAATGAGGATCGGCTGATCCAGCTGTTTAAGAACCTGGTGATGATCAATGCCCCAGCTCTCGCGGAAAGAGAGGTTGTGGATTGGACCAAGAAGTATCTGGAAGAGATTGGAATCGAGTGCTGGGAAGATAATGCCGGAGCGGAGATTGGGGGCAATGCAAACAATCTGATCGCAAAACTCCCGGGCAACAATCCTTCGGCTCCAAAGATTTACTTTTCCGCTCACTTTGATACTGTCGAACCCACAGCTGGTTTGAAGATCATTGAGCGCGATGGGGTGTTCTATAGCGACGGCACGACGATCCTTGGCGCGGATGATAAGGGCGGCATGGCTCCTGCTATTGAGGCTTTGCGGATTCTCAAGGATTCGGACGAACCTCGTGGGGACATCTATCTTTTGCTGTCATGCGCGGAGGAAATTGGACTAAAAGGCGCAGCCGCGCTCAAGATCGAGGATTTGAATCTTGACTTTGGTTATGTTTTAGACACCGGGCCCCCTGTCGGCACGTTTGTGACCCGCACCGCGACCCATGACAAGCTCGACATCACGATCACGGGCAAACCAGCTCACGCCGGAAAGGATCCGGAGAAAGGAATCAACGCGATCCAGGTTGCGGCTGACGCGATTTCGAAGATGAAAATCGGCCGAATTGGACCAGAAACGACGGCAAACTTAGGCGTCATCGAAGGCGGTTCCGCAACGAATGTTGTGTGTGCTCAGGTTCGGATTTGGGCGGAAGCGCGTTCCACCAATGTTGAAGAGCTCGATGTTCAGGTGAATCACATGATCGGTGAATTCGAACGCGCGGCAAGGGAATGGAAGGCAGAAGTCAGCATCAATCACGTGCGGCATTACGATGCTTACCACGTGCCAGACGACGCCGAAGTGGTCACGAAAGCACAGGCAGCAAGCGCGACTCTTGGTTGGAATCCGGCTCTCAGGACGACACTTGGAGGAAGCGATGCGAACGTCTACAACCAAAAGGGTGTTCCAAGCATCGTCGTCGCGACTGGGATGGACAAGATTCATACCCACGAAGAGCTCATCGCCCGCAAGGATTTGATGGATTTGACCAAGCTTTGCATCCAGATTGCCCTCGAAGTTGGAAAGGCTTAAGGCATAGCCTCAAATGTCGCTAGAGGGAATGAGCCCTCTTGCGACATTTTCGTGTCGCATCATGGGAACAAGCAGCGAAAGACAGCCGATTTGGTGCCAATGTAACCTCCTGCTAGAGGAAAGAGTCCGGGTCAAACGTCCTTTTAAGGAAATTTCCCCGTAGTTTTTGCCTATAATATAGAGTGTAGGACAACAAAACGTTAACATTCAGAACGCCAGAGGAAACATTAGACGCTCGCGGTGATTCGGGATTAAAGCGAATTTGAAGCTCCTGCCCTTTAGGAAAAAACATGAAAAAAGGACTTTTAATCACATCCGTCGTGCTCGCTTTTGCAGGTTCGGCTTTCGCCCAAGAATCCGCACAATCGCAAGGCATTACTCTTCGAGCGGGCTTTGCTTACCCAACTGACAAGGACACACGAGACACTTTCCGCGACTACTGGTTCGGCGTTGGTCTTGATTACCAAATCAAGAACCAAAGCTACAACTTTGGAGCGAAGTCTTACAGTCTTGGCCTGAGCGCTGATTGGTATCAAGCAACTCGTCGCGTTAGCGGCGTCAAGCTGGAAGGTTCGGCCCTTCCTGTTTACTTGACTCTGACCAGCCAAGGTGAAGGTGGAATTTACTACGGCGCGGGACTTGGTGCATCTTTTAATCGGACTCGATTCTCAACCAGCGGTGGCTCTGCAACTGAAACAACCACGAAGCTTGCTTATGCTGCTTTTGTTGGTTACCAGTTGCCAAACCAAAACATCACCCTCGACCTCCGATACCACGGTAACGGAACAAAGGAACTGAATGCTCTCGGTTTCTACGTCGGATTCAAGTTCTAATTTTTAGAACTTAAAACTTAGGGCGGCTCAATTTGGAGTCGCCCTTTTTTGTTACGGCTCTAATTGCCCAACCAGGATGACATAGCCGTCTGGGTCGTGGAGGCGGAGTTCTCCGGCTGGCATATGCGGTGGATTCTGGATTCCGTAGACCCGACCTTTTGGCGTAAAGGCGTCTTCATGATCGCCTGCATAGGGTCCAGAACTCGGAACCCCATTTGCGATCAGATGCTCCCGTAGCGCACTAACATTGCTGGAGTATCGGTAAAGCATCACAGCCTGCAGTCGTGGATCAATTTCCGCTGAAGCTCGCGCCAGCATGATCTTGCCTTCCGATCCCTCCAACATCGCCCAGAAAGGATTTTGCTCGTCTCCATATATAGAGGTCACGTCCAGCCCCAGCAACTGATAAAAATCCATGCTCGCCTGCACATTGGCGACGTGAAGGTAGGGAATCATCCCGTGCGATTGTTCGTTTTGGTTGCTCATACGAGTTGTCCGGTCAAGGATTTCCTGGAAGCCTTCGCCAAATTATGGCTCCAGATTGCCCGGAACCGAACCCAATGACGAAGCTAAAATTTATTGGTCCCTTGCCAACGCTCGTTCCTTAGGCCGCTTTTCGCTCTGCTTCGTCCCTGGGAAGAACGTAAACCGGGACGTGCGGGCAGGGCGGAGATGTTTTTCCGGCGCGAGCGGAGATAACACGGTACCAAAGCGGGCGACCTGGAGTCTGGTTTTCGTGCTTGAATCTTGTCTTCGTGGTAGAGCCCACAAAGCGATAATCCGATGCCCCTCCTGCCGAGCATTCGATGATAAAGTTTGTAGTCTGCGAATTCCCATTGCGATCCCATTTGATCAGGTTTGTACCATCAGCGGACGGAACAATCACTAATTTCGTGACCATTTGCAAAGCATGACCAGGCTGGGTCTTTACGACGCCCAACAAGCCCAGGTCCCCGGGGCTTAAGTCAGGTTTCGCCTTGAATTCGCGTGTGTAAGCTCTAACTCTCCGGACGATTTTTTCACGCTTAAGATTTTTCGTAGCCGTCGCGCCACGAGCAGCAAATATCTGACTGGTGTATTGATCCAATGCGAGTTCGTATTGCGTAACCTCGTCTTGAAGTTCTTGCAGGCGACCAGGACTAAGCCCTAATTCTTCCTGGAGCTCGGTACAGGCATCAACATAGTTTTTTAACCAAACGGCAAGATTAGCGTCTGTAGTCGGAAGATAATCGTTTGTGGACATGATCAGCCTTGCGCCAGCACGGGCGCACCTTGATTCATTCTTTCCATAGATCGGCAGGGAAGCCACACTTGTTGTCACAAAAGTGATGGATTTTCTTACGTTATCCGCGGTTTCTGTCACTAGTTCTCCGGTTTCCGCCGCGGAGTCAGTGGTTTTTGTGAAAAAAATCGTGGATTCTGTCGCAAAATCCACAATTTTTGCGACAAAAACCTAGGGTTCCGTGAGATTATCCACGGGTTTGGTGGCAAAAGGAGCAGGTTTTGGCCCCAGATCTTGAGGATTGTAGGCTCTATTAGTGGGGTCACAAAGCTCTTGTAACTGCGAGCCGTTGCCCCTTTCCGATTCCAGCAAGTGGGATTACCCGCTTTACAGTTGCTCCAATGATTTCAAAAGTGTGAATCGAGATTTTTGAGAACACTTTTCCGGTGGCAGTCCATTCTGAATCCCGGGGCTTTCGATCTGCGATTATGTGTGGGACCAAAGTTGAGATCCTGTCCCGGACACAAGTGGTTGAACTCAAAAATTCGCCGAAATTTTCTTGTTTTTTCGAAGGTTCCATGCTAGAATAAGCGCATGAAGTCCCGAGTTTTGTTGAGCCTTGTTGCTTTGTTGTCCGCTTCCGTGTCCTTCGCCTCGTTCGAGCTCATGGTTGCTTGCGATGCGAATGGCAAGCTTCATCGTTATGATATTGAGAACAGCGTTTACATGGGCGCGGCGAGCAATTTCCGGATTTCTACTGCAACCGCCTTCACGCTGAACCAAGCGAATTCGACCGCTTACATTGCCGACTTCAGCAATCGTATCCACCGGATAAATTACTTTACAAATGAGTATCTGGGTTCTTTTGCGAGCGGAGTTTTTGATATCAAGCATATGAGCATGGGGATAGATGGCAGCCTGATCACCACGCATTCCACGGGGACGAGGGTTTTTAATCAGAATAGCGGAGCGTCCATACGGAATTTGTCTTATGTAGCCGGCGATGTTGCGGTTGGAGCGGTCCAAAAGTCCGACGGGACTTATGTCGCAGTATCGTACATAGGTGGAGGGGCCGCTTACTATCGCAATTCGTTCAATGCATCCGGTGCTGGGATCCTTTCCAGCTTTCTCGACTCAGGCTCGTCGAATCTAAGTTATACGACAGTTGGTCTTTACGGAAATAACGATGTGATTACGTATGGAAGATCTCTGCTTACTGGCTTCCGAAGTGTGTTCTCTCTCTCTGGGTCTGCTTTGACTCCAACTACCCTAAGTTCCACTATATCTGGCGCGGACGTACTTGCCACGACCGGTGGTCGGTTGCACGACGGGACTTACATGACGGCGGCCCACCGAATAAGCAGCGGCAACACGTTGGTCACCGGGTACTACACTCAGCCCGGAACTGGTCAATTTCTCGGCACGCCTACCTCGCTTTTCACCATTAGCGGCACGACATCCTTGGTCGGTGTGAACGTCGTCACCGCGCCTGAGCCAGCGTCCATGATCGCCTTAGGACTCGGGCTAGCAGCGGTGATGAAGCGCAGGAAAGGGAAGAAGTAACAATGAATCAGCGTGGGTTTTGCACCACTTTTGTATTCAAGGCTGTCTGGCTTTTTCACGGTACCTCAACTACCTGAGGGTCTTTTTGGCAGGGTTTTTCCGAAGCTAAAGGTCCTGAATATCCAAGAATTGTTCCCGCTGAAAATCTCTTCATCCCCGGAAGCGAAATGGGTCTTAACCTCGTCATAATGTGCGTAGTCGGCAAAGTCGCCGCGATGCTCTGGCTTGCGAGCAAAGATTAGCACCGCCCGAAGGGGGGCGAGGCACTAAGTCCCGATCAACATGGACGTAAACCGGGCAAATGTTAGGAAGAGAGGACCCAAAACATGACGCCAAAAGAAGCTGTAGCATTTGTGAACGAGAACGAGTGTCAACTCGTGGACATTCGGTTCACCGACCTTTTTGGAATGTGGCACCACTTTACGATGCCCGCCGACGACTTTACCGAAGACGTTTTTGAAGAAGGACTGGGCTTTGATGGATCGAGCATCCGTGGATTCCAAGCAATTGACGAAAGCGACATGCTACTCGTCCCCGATGCAACCACGCTGTTTGTTGACCCATTTGGCGACTACAAAACTGCGGTTGTGATCTGCGATATCGAAGACCCGATCACTCGCGAACGCTATAGCCGAGACCCGCGCTACGTTGCTAAGAAAGCCGAGCAATATCTTAAGAGCACCGGCATCGCTGACACCGCTTACTTTGGCCCCGAGCCAGAGTTCTTTATTTTTGACTCTCTGACCTACACCACCGCGCCAAACGACACCGGATTCAAGATCGACAGTCAAGAAGGCCACTGGAACAGCGGAACCGCCGCCGGAGCAAACACCATCCGACCAAAGGGCGGCTATTTCCCTTGTGCGCCAGTGGACAAGCTCCAGGATGTGCGCTCGGAAATGATGATGGCTCTGCGCGAGGTTGGGATTCATATCGAAGTCCATCACCACGAAGTTGCAACCGCTGGACAATGCGAAATTGACATGCGCTACGACACCTTGCTCTCGATGGCGGACAAGTTGCAGAAATACAAGTACGTCGTGAAGAACGCCGCCGCGATCAATGGAATGGTCGCGACCTTTATGCCAAAGCCGCTCTTTGGCGACAACGGTAGCGGAATGCACGTGCACCAATCGCTCTGGAAGAATGGCGACACGATCATGTACGACGAAGCCGGTTACGCTGGCCTCAGCGACGAATCGCGCTGGTACATTGGCGGCTTGCTTAAGCACGCCGGAGCCTTGCTCGCGATTTGTGCGCCGACGACGAACTCGTATCGCCGATTGGTTCCTGGTTACGAGGCTCCGATCAACCTGATTTATTCCTCGCGAAACCGCTCGGCTTGTATTCGGATTCCGATGTACAGCAAGGCTCGCAAGGCAAAGCGCGTAGAATTCCGCGCTCCGGATCCGACCGCCAATGGATATCTGGCCCTCGCCGCTATGATGATGGCGGGTCTCGACGGAATCCAAAACCGCATCGAGCCACCAAAGCCGATCGACAAGGACCTTTACGAACTCCCAGCCGAAGAGAAGAAGAACATCCCACAAACGCCACAAGGCCTCCGCGCCGCTCTGATGGCGCTCAAGGAAGATCACGCCTTCTTGCTCAAGGGCGACGTGTTCACCAAGGACCTGATCGAGACGTACATCGACTGGAAGCTCGTCAACGAATGCGACGCGATCGACCTGCGTCCGCATCCGTACGAGTTCTACATGTACAACGACGCCTGAGAAGAGTTTTTCCTTCAGGATCTGTCAATGAAAATGGGATCAGGCACACGCCTGATCCCTTTCTTGTTCCCGGAGTAATGTCTTCAGTTACTGATCCTGCAGACCGAAATTGCCAACAACGATCTCGAAGTCACTCGGACCAACCTCACCGTCGTTATCGCAATCCGCGAGTCCTGTCCCGCCGAACTGGGAGACGACCTGTTCGAAATCCCCTGGCCCAACTTCGCCGTCTTGATTGATGTCGCCATTACGGAGACTGACCGTACGGGTGATGTTGTTACCGTTGAGAATGACGTTGTACGCGCTTGAAAGGTACGAGCCTCCCTTGAACCGCAGAGTGTAAGCACCATTTGCGGCGGCGGCGGGAATGTTCAGGCTGTAAGCTCCGCCTCCATTCTCGCTGACGCCGACAGTTCCGGTGAACGTCGCGGTAGGGCTGTTGAGATACCAATTGATGATCTCAAGACCCGGCCCACCAGCGCCCACCGTGTTCTGCAGGGTCATGTTGCCGGAGATTGTCTTTGGTGGGGCGGGAATGGGGAAAACCGTGAGGTTATCCCAGGATTCGTTTTCGGTGACGGTCTCAAGAATCAGGACGTCAAATCCTTCGGCAAGGGCGATATTGAATGTACATCCATCAATGGTTGTAGCGTTATCAGACTTTTGCTGAAGCGCAAGAATCTTATATTCGCCTGGGGAGGCGGTTCGACTGAGAGCCATCACACGAATAGGATCGGGGCTGTCGGGCGAGCCACGGTCACTCAGAATGGTGATTCCTCCGACCTTCGCAGGAAACTCGATCATCGTGTCTTCAAGACTGTCTGTGTACAGGGACTTCGTACCACTCCACGCAAGACTCGCCACCCCAATGCAATTGAAGCCATTTCGCGTTTGGGACCAGTTAACTGTTGAGCCGACGACCATGAACCCGCTGACGTCACCTTGCGTGATTGTTAACCCGGGAACGAAGTTTTTCGGGTTGAATCCATCGGCGCAGGTCTCGAAGTCATAAAAATTCCCAAAGGAAGCCATGGGAGCGGCTAGAGCTAGAGCAAAAATGAGGTTCTTCATGGCTTATCGTACTTTGGGTGTTCTAATGTTTCAGTCCAAACGAAGTGTACCTGTCACATATTCAATCTCTGACTCAACTAAAGTATTACTCTTCGTAGAATCGCGCCGACTGAAGGAGACGCTGACGGGCGGTGTCGGCTGGGACGGCGATTTGGGTTGCGGGATTGAACTCCTTACCAATCATCGGGCTGTCCTTTGGAACGTAGATCTCTAGTCGAGTGCGGTAATAACCGCTTGGCATGTAGCGCACAAAGTAACCGTCTGGATGCTGTGACCAGCGTCCGCTCGGGGAATTCCTTGAGCCTGGTCCGAGGGGAATATCGCCAGTCAAAACCGCGATCCGCTCGAGGTCGTCGAAGGTGGTGTTCGGCATTGTAAGTGCTCGACGAAGATTGTTTTCGGCTTCAAGAACCTGGCGCACTAGTGGCGGTTGCTTGATCAAACCGCGCTCCATTAGCTCGTCGGTGATGAATCCCATCGCTCCGCCATTGATGTCGGCGATTTGCTTCTTTGTTAGGAGCTGGGAGGCAACATTCTGGAGATTCGAGCTGAGATCGGTGAATTTGGTGCGAGCCATCATCGCCCAAAGAAGCTGCTGAATGTCGCGCTGAGCGATCTCTGGCTTGCTAACCGAATTCTCAACGACCGCGATCACAGCCTTTTCATACGGTCCCTTTGGCGGGGCGTAAAGGTATGCCTCGCCTTTTCCAGGACCATGGGTTCCAGCGTGGAGGCAGTAGGATTGCACTTCCGCCCCAAACGCGCCTTCCTTCACGATAAATCCGCCTTTCGGGCCGCGGGCAAGAGTTTTGAAGCTGGTGGTTTCTGGGTTGAACGAATCCTTATCCGCCACTTCCCATTTGGCGTCCTTGAGATTCGTGGTGATCGCGGGACCCTTCTTGAACACATTCTCCAATCCAATATCGGGGAGCTTAGGGCCACCGAGGCCAGGAATCTGGGCAACCGCAGCCGTAATCAACGCTACGGAGAGAATCGCAAGGAAGCTTTTCATGCCGTTATTTTACACCTCGCATGCCTCTTGCAATCGAAGTAAAACAAAAAAACCTGCTCGCAGAACTTTGCGAGCAGGCTGAGATTGAAAGGAGTTTAGAAACCTTACGCTTTTCGTCGTCGGAGAACTGCAGCGAGACCAAGTCCGAGAACAGTCATGGTCGCTGGTTCTGGAACAGCTTGAACACCGATGTTATCGAAGCTAGCTTGCTTTCCGGAACCTGCAGTCGCGAGAGTGATCTTCAGACCTTGACCAACATACGGAGTCAGAGCAGTCTTGTTAACAGCGATATTGAAGTAGGTCCAGATTCCGCTGCCGCCTGGGGAAGAAACGGTGACGCTACCGAGGAAGACGTTGCCAGTTGTGAAGATAGAAGCGACTCCGAGAGTAGTGACGTTGCTGTAGAAGTTGCCTGCGCCGATGTCTTTGCGGTCGCCGATATAGCCATCAAAGATGATGTCTTCGTTGCCAGTGATCGTGTAGCTGAGCGTTTGGCTCAAGGTGCCTGCATTGTTACCTTCGGAGACGAATCCTACATTTACTCCATCTGGAACGGAAGAGAATGCGGTTGAGTCTGGTCGAAAAACTCCACCGACACCGGCAAGGTTCCAGCTAGTCGGGGCGCCGATAAGGTACTCACCACCAGACTGAGAAACCCAGGAGCTGCTGTAGGTTGGGTTTTCGAACGAGCCGTTGAGAACGAAGTTAGTTGCATTTGCTGCAGAGAATGTTACTGCGGCAAGAATAGCGATGGAAGCATGGCGAAGAATCATAAGAAGGTCCTTTCAAAAAAAGTTTTCCGAACAAATTGATTCTACAACGAATGAAATCGAGAAGTGATCTGAAATTTACGAATCAGGTAATTTTTCTGGCGTATTTAGGCACGGTTTGTTCATTCGTTAATATGTTGTTAATGAATAACCCGATTAATCTGGAAAACTTGCTGATTTTGTGATCATAAAAACTTGGCCCTGATGATAAAAAGGGTGGGAGCAAAGCCGAACCATGGCGCCCTCCGCGGTGATCGTGGGCCCAAGTGCGCTTACTAGTTGCCTGTCACGGATATTTTCTGCATTGAATACGCTTTCCGCCGCAACCCGGCCCTGCGCCAAAACCTTAGCAACCGATTCGGGCGTGATCTCGCTCTCGGTGAATGGGAAGGGTTTGTCGTTGATTGAACCATCGATGGCACACCTTGCAATCAGTGACATCTGATCGTCCAGCGATGTCCCGAAAATCTGCGCTGCAAACCAGACTTCAACTCCAGCCACGTGAAACGCCATCTCACCAGCCGTCAGAACATCGGAATTTATGCGAAAGTTGAGCTGGGATGTGCTAAGTTTGAGCACCGCCTCGTCAAACCGAGCTCGGGTGAGGGAGTATGTAGTGAGAAAGTCAGACATGAAGCAAGGATACTTGCTCAATGTCTACGTGGGTTTCGCCAAGCAATCTACCACTCTTCTGACGGAAGCGAAGCCAAGTACCGATTGATCTGAGTTGCTAGATCCTGCTTCGTTTTGCCAGGCAGTGTCATCCCAAAGACAACTTCCTTGTTTTCGATATCTCGAATTACAATCGCCGATTGGGTTTTGCCATCGGAATTTTGCGGATGAGCTTTGATCCCCATTACTTGTTCGGGCGTAAAGCTTCGAGTAACCTCAGCCCTCGCGGATCGGTTCATTCGATGCCGCTTTTCGATTGTTCTTCCCCAGCCAACCCTTGTGATGATGATTTCCGGTCCTTCTACCCGGATTGTTTCCTTGAAGAGTGCCGCGTAAGCTCCATACAGCATCAGTCCGCCCACGCCAAAGAAAATTGCGTAAAAGAAAAGCATCAGCAAAGCGAGTAGCCCGAAGGCCTTCCACATGCCACCGATCATCATAATCGCGTGGAAAAGAGTGAAGCCGTTCCATCCTAAGCCAAAGACCAATGCCCCAATGAAGCCAGCTTTCGATGGTTCCTGCAGGACAAAGTTAATGGGTTTAGGCTGACCTAATGTGCTTGCGCCGATTTCAATTCTTGCCGCTCGCTGAAGAAGCTTGTCTTGCAGTTCATCAAGATCGGGAGCACTCTGAGGATCTCCCGGAGCCAGATCGCCCAGCCTAAGCCTAATGTCTGATTCGATCGATGGGAGTTGAGCCACCGCGGACTCTAGTGTGCTAAGAAGCTGGTAGTCCTCTGGCTGAGCCATAGACCTGAAGTTTGAAAGGACTCGATCCGAGGAACCTTGCAACTCTCCTAAGGTTTTGAGGTGAGCCTTTACTGCCCTGGTACTCATGGCAGAATGGTCATCCACCAGAGGAGCAAACTGGGCAAGCCACCGGGTGACTTGCTCCCGCGCTATCTCAAGTTCCTCGAACTGCTGACCTTCCCCAAAAGAATGCATGGCTTCATTATATTGTTGGTTTGAATTGACTAATTGCCTAAGCGTAATCTTGCTGGAATGCATCGCGGACTCTTCAGCCCAGACTATCGGTTTTGGCGTAGAATGAGGTCATGACTACGGAGCTTTTGATCACGGGAATGAGCTGTGAAAATTGTGTTCGTCACGCCACTCGTGCAATTCTAGCTGTTGATGGAGTGACAAGCGTGAGTGTGACTTTACATCCCGGAGAAGCAAAAGTCGAGCATGATTCTGCGGACGTGCAGTCTCTCCTCGTTGCGCTGCAAGAAGAAGGCTATGCTTCATCGCTCAAAAACTAACGGACCATGGCGCGAAAACCCACACTAAGCCCGAGCAAGATCACGACCTATTTGGCTTGTCCAGTTAAGTACAAGTGGACGTATAAGGACGAAAAAGGGAAGTGGTACCTTCGTTCACGCAGCTATTATTCCTTTGGCACAACCCTTCACAAGGTTCTTCAGCGTTTTCATGATTCTGGGGATCAGGGGGTCACCACAGTGCATCAAGCCGTGGCCGAACTTGAAGAGTCCTGGATTGATGCGGGTTACCAAAGCGCCCAGGAAATGCAAGAAGCCCTGAGTGAAGGGAAGGCAATCATCCAGGAGTACATCGAACAACAGATTGCTGCGCCTCAAACCGCTCAAACCATTTTTATCGAGAAACAATTTCGCGCCGACATGGGAGCATATGATCTCATCGGCCGGATGGATAGGGTTGACGAACACGAGGACGGATCCTTGGAAGTCATTGACTATAAGTCAGGTCGTAGGGGAGTTACACCTGAAGATGTTGCCGCCGATCTCGCGATGGCATGTTATCAACTTTTACTCAAGTTTGCTTATCCGGATCGCGAGGTTTCTGCCTCAATCATCGCTCTGAGGGCTGGCCAAAAGGCTACGGCAGCGATGACAGAGCAGGAGCTTCAGCAGTTCAAGAGTGATTTGAAAGCCTTAGGCGAGGAAATCTTGAACCGAGACTACGAGGGAATCGAACCCACCGGCAAGTCTCTTTGCCACACTTGTGACTTCCTCCCTCTATGCAAGAAGCATCCCGAATTCGAATTACCGGCTTTAGAAATTTGATGAAGTGTTAATGCTCTGTTAACATTTTTAAGGAACTATTGTCGGGTGATGAAGTCCCGAAAAGCCTTTACCCTCATCGAATTGCTCGTGGTGATTGCGATTATCGCGATCCTCGCAGCGATTCTGTTCCCAGTTTTTGCACAAGCCAGAACCGCAGCAAAGAAGACTGCAGACTTGAGCAACACCAAGCAGATCGGAATTGGGATGCAGCTGTATCTTGGCGATTCGGATGATTACTTCCCGATGTCCGACTACCGACGTAATCCAAGTGGTAGCGACAATCAAGGGCTTGTTCACTGGTCTGAGAGCCTTCAGCCATACATGAAGAATGAGCAAATCTTCGTCAGCCCTGCCGACAAGATCGGTGGATGGGCTCCAAGCTGCGTTGGCGATCCTGCCCTTAAGAACAGAGGCAAAGGCTGGCCAAGTGAGCAAGTTGTTAATCAGGGTGTTGCTGGATGTCCGGCGTTCCCGCATGGTCAGGTTGCTCGTCTGAGCTACGTTGCTAACCAGCTTCTGATGCCACGGAAGCGACGGACTCAGGACACTTCGACCGTGGTTCCGTCCAGCACAGTGGAAGGGGTCTCCACGACTATTCTTATTGCGCCACTCACTGAAAAACGACAGTGCATGGAGCGTGATGAGGAGTTCCGAACCTACCGCCCGACGCTCGCGATCTACAACAGTTCTGATCCATTCGACAACTTTGCGAACACTCCTGCGGCAATCTCCAGGCTCTATGCTATCCCGTTTACGGGAACTGGCGCCATGGTTTACTCCCGAGATATTTTGCCGTGCAATAACGGAACTGTCATCAGCGCTGACCACCCAATTCGATACACCCACCCGGGTCGTTTTGATAACGGGAATAACTACGTTCATGCTGACACGAGCGCAAAGTTCTCAAACTTCAGCAAGACTCTCAGCGTGGATGCATGGAGATGGGGAACAGTTGCCTATTCGCTTGGCGGAGGCACAGTTCTGAACCCGCGAAACGACCAACCTGTCACTCCGTAATCTAGGCTAACCAAACGGATAATAGCGAGGTCATCATCCCTGATGACCTCGCTTTCTTTGTTGGTAAAAGCGAAGCTAGAAGTCTTCTCCGGTTGCTAGACTCAGGCAAATCACTCTCGCCGCCCCTGCTTCTTTGAGCGCCGATGCACACTCAAGAAATGTAGATCCCGTTGTTGTCACGTCGTCTACCAACAGGACCGATTTACCTTTTACATCACCCGAGGCTCGAAACGCACCTATCAGATTTTTCCGCCGATGGACTCCAGACAGACCAACCTGCGGTCTTGTGTATCGAATGCGAAGAAGTGCTGAGCTGGGTGGTTTGGTTTCCAAAAACTTTGCGGCAAGTAGCTCGGCTTGATTGAAACCACGTTCAAACTCGCGCCTCCAGTGAATTGGAACAGGCACAACCATATCGTAGGCTGGTCCCTTCAATTCTGAATAGGCGTCGTAGAGCATCTTCGTCATCGGTAGTCCTAAAGCGGTCACCCGGTTAAATTTGAGCTTCAGAATCGCATGGCGCATTCGAGTGTCGTAGGCAAAAGGATGGATCGTCACATCTCTGGGATCATCGGAAGCATGATGAATCGTGAGCGTCGGAGCCGGAAGGCATTCCTCAGCGCAATCTCTGCACCAGAACTCAGGGCAAACCTTCCCACAGCCTCCGCACAAGCGAGGGAAACATGAATCTAGAGCACCAGAGAGTAGACGGGAAATGAGCAACTCTTTGCATTATAAAGCAAGAAAGACTCCAGGCAAGCCTGGAGTCTAACTCTTTGGTCGTGGTAGCCGAAGCTTAAGCTTCGCCGCCGCCGCCTGCGATAGGCTCGAATGGGATGAGTCCCAATCGTGTTGCCATTCGCAAAGCTTGAACGCGGTTGTTCACTTGGAGCTTATCGTAGATGTTGGCGAGGTGGAAATCCACCGTTCGCTTCGATACAACGAGCAGTTCCGCTGCTTCTTTGCTACTGTGGCCTTGAGCAATTAAGCTCAAAACCTTAACTTCTGTTGGCGTCAATCTAACGCCCCTGTGTCCCATTTCAGATCGTGCTGTGCTAGGCATAGCCATATTTCCAACCCCTTACGTTGTTCCTTCTTCGCCGCCAGAGAGTCCATTCCACAACTAGTTCCATTTTTGAGATGCTTTGCCTAAAAAAATTAGAAATTGCTCAATATTGTCGATTTTCGAGCCTGGCACCTTCCCGATGAAAACTATTCCTATTCCTACGAAGAATACGGGGTTCCATCGGTTCCAATTTATTCTACAGCAGAAATGATTTCAGCTTCAAACAATTTTTTGCTCCTCGTAATTTTATCAGGGCACTAGGCCAAAATACCTAAAAAAAAGCGGACTCTCGTAGGTGAGTCGTGGCGGCGACCGAGTACCTAGAGAATCCGTTGAGGAGATTATTCCGTGGTCATCTTACGGTTTGTAGCGCAAAATTGCCGGAACATCTCAACATTGAGGTGTTGCTCCCCTCGTCCGATAATTTCATAGTGTCGTTAATCCGTATAGCTTCAACCCAGCTACAGGTGCTAGGACCTTGACTTCGACATTAGCAATCATCGCCGCGATATCCCCGAGGTTCATTACGAACGCAGACTTCCCATCCGCCCAAGCGCTTCGAATGGGTTGTCGCTTATCGTTCGGCCCGATCACATCCGTCCCGTAACGAATTTTCTTCGTGAACTTCTTCCCGCCCGCAAGGGTGATCGTGACCTCACCAATCTCGGCAAATTCACTCAGCGGAGCCGATACTCCAACCGCGAGCACAATTTGCTTTGCCTTTGCGTTCAGCACGAAACTTCGTGACCTTGGAGAACTCGCGCTGGAGTCTGACAAGGGAGAATAGAAGGGTAATCCAGATCCGGTCGAAATCAAGTATGGCCCGATTTGCTGATTTTGGCTCTTCGGTTCCAGTCTCCACGCTCGTCCGGTTACTGGACGGACCGGAAGTGGCAAGTCATAAAGTGATCGGCGTACAAGTCCTTCTGGCGAATACGGAAGTTTTGCAGCTCGTTCTGTGCGTCCGGACCAGGCGTACTCCGCTGCCAAGGCGTATGCAACGAGCTGGGAAGACTCTCGAAGCATGTTATCTTCCGTGCTTGTGTAACCAGCCCAGGTCGTCTGCAAAGCTCCTGCACCAGCAAGCTCGGCCGCCTTAAAGAACCCTTTGATGTTCTCAGGGCGATTCCAAGTGCTTGCAATTGGCTTAAGACCGTCGTTCTTCAGAATCTCCAGGGATTTGTAAATCCCTGGATTATCATTGTTGATGTAATGCCAATCAGCGATGTAAGAACCCTTCGGCACGACTGATCGTCGCTTTGCGGCTTCGGCTTTGGTGCCACCGTTTGTCGCGTCTGGGGCTTCTCCTGGAGCGAGGAGCTTATCGCCCCAGATCATAAACGGCTTCTCATGCTTTTTTGCCAAATCGGCCAAGAAGGGCACGTGCTCGTTCCACAAGCCGGTAACAAAAGCTGGATCGGTGGGGAAGCCACGCATTGAAACTTCGTCCAAGCCGAAGTGAATCTTCTTTGGTTCCAGCAACGCAATCGCCTCGTCCCAAATCTTTGTCAGGACTTCCCGAGTCCGAGGTTTTCTGGGATCAACGGCAAAAAGAACTTCGGGATTGAATGCAAGGTCCTTGTTTTGTCCGTTCATAAAGAGCCAGCCCATGTGACCAAATGATTGAATCAGCGGCGTCGGCTCTATACCAGCATCCCGGTAGAGCTTGAAGAGCTTAACCAAGTCCTCCCGGCTCATTGTCCAAGCCGCCTTGATTTCTGGCGTCGCTTTCCAGTCTGTACGCTCACATTGCAGAACGACTTGGTTGATGCCCATCGGGGCGAGCATCCGGTTCATCAGCTTGGTCTGGAATGATAAGGATTCCGGTCCAACAAACATATGAACTCCGCGATAATCTATAACCGGCCAATCCTTGACATCGGTTGCTGGAATCACGAGTTGACCATTCAGAGCTTCGGTGAGTTGAACTGCGCGTAGGATGCCGTTACGGAGGCCTTCCTGGTCCTGGCCATGAATGTTGAGCAATCCACTTCCAGCTTCAAGGGTGTATCCGCCCTTGGGAAGTTTCAGATCGGTCTGAGTGAGAGTGATTGAATCCTTTCCGGACTTTACTGACCGTAGATCAAAGCGATCATTTAGGAGCAAAGTGGCTTGTTTGAGTTGGCGAACACTTGCGAGTTGCTGGACGTCCCATACAAAAGGTCGGCTCCTGGTTCGCTGGAGACTTTGTGGTTTTGGAGCTAAGGGCATTGGCCCTTCATTCGCCGAAAACGCTCCCTTCAAAGGACTGGATGTCAGTCGCATTGGTTCGCTTGCGGATGCCTTTGTTTCGCGAGGGGTTATCGTCCAAATCGCCCGGAACTTGACTTCCTTGCCGGGCTCCAAGGGGATATCTCCGGAACCGAGCCAGAATAGTTCTTTTCCAAGCGCAAAGTCCCCGGTGTAACCTCTGGCATCAAAGACGTATCCGTCGACGCCCTCTAAATCCATCTGAACTTTCCCAATCGGGGCCGAAAAAACAAAGCTCTTTCCACCTTCGCCAAACATTCGAGGCTTTGGGTCGCTGCTCACTGGGAACCGTACAGAAGGTTTGCGTTGTTCCTTGCCATCAATCGTCACGGACCCCGATTCAAGCGCGGGAGCCCAGAGGTGACCATAGGAGAGCTCAAGATTTGCGACCTTAGGGCCATCCCATTTGAAGCTGTAGTCCGCTGTCATCCCGCTTGTTGTTTTGGTGAAAACGATGCGGCCAGAAGCTAGTTTATCGGAACTCGTGAAGGTCACTTCCTGTGCGTCTTCCGTCGTCTTGATGATTTGCTCGTTCCAATTTGAGCTGTAGTAGCCTTTCCCAAAGCCTGGTTCATAAAATTGGAAAAATGACCCCTGTACAAGCGGAACATCAGCGGCAGAGTAAAACATTCCAGCGCGAGATCGGTAGTCCATCGTTGGCGGGATCGCCATTAACAAGGCAAGTACGAGCGATTGCATCATCTCTATTATAAACCCGTGAATATCCAGAGTAGTTTCCAATGAGTCACCGGTTCCTCTGAATCTAGCGGATTGCGCGAGCAGTGTCAAAAGTTCAATGCCTTAAATTCACCATTTGGAAGCAAATTCTTTGGAGCCGTTGTACACTCAAGGTGTTCATGGATAGCTACGGAGAAGAAACGCACGAACTCTCGGCGAGTTTGATCACCATGCAGTTTGGTGCTGGCGGAAGGATAACACAACTGTGGTCTGCAGATCCAGAACTTCCCGAGGAGGGCGAGGAATTTCAGTTCGTCCTGCCGCCCTTAACGTTCGGCGAAGAAACGGTCGAAGATCTGTTTCCCGGTACGATCCTGATAGGAGCCCGAACGAATCCAGACGAACCTTGGATTTTTAGTCGTAACAACAACGCCCAGAATCTCTTCCAGCTCGATGAAGACGATGGGTTCGATCTCGGCACGATCGCTTTTGATTACGACTTTCCAATGATCCCCGAGATTCAAGCGAAAGGGAAGTTCTACGAGGTCGGTGGAACCTACCAGCAGGTGATTTGGGAGCTTGAAATCAGCAATAAAGGGAAGATTGCTGTAGAAATCGGCGAGCTAGGTTTCCCGATGCCACTCAACACTTTTTATGACGGCTTTGGTTGGAACGATGAGCAGCTCAAGAAACTGTGGAATTCACGACTCTATGTGCATAAGTACATCGGTGGAGCCGGATCCTGGATCTTCGCTCAGCGGATGACCTCCGAACCGCCTGGACTCCTAATCTTTCCAGGAGACGATCGGGGTTGGGAGTTCTTTGCATCCATTCCAGGGAGCATCAACACTCCGTTCCAGTGGGAAGGAATCCCAGTGGTGTATGCCTACAGCCGTGCAACGGTAGAACGAGAGGGTTGGGATCAATGGTGGAACGAACATACGAGCTTGATTCTTGAGCCTGGGGACAGCCGAACGTTCAAGATTGTGATGGTTCCCACCGACCGGGATCGGGCTGATGGTGTGAATCAAGTTCTTGCCGCCTGTGGCCGACCTGCGATTCGAGTTTTGCCGAGTGCTGTGGCTCCGGTTGATGTGGGGATTGCCGTCGAAGTTCAGGGAACGACGCCGAAGAATTGGTACGTCAGCCGGGAAGCCGAAATGCAGACCGACAGCGACGATGAGGGCGGTTTCTGTTTTGTCCGTCCCAAGGAACCCGGCAGAATGCGGGTCAGCTTTGAAGACAAAGAAGGGAGGCTAAGCCATGTCCACCTGATGTTCACCGAGCCAATGGGTAGTCTTATTCGCAAACGAGCGGACTACATTGCGAAGCATCAAGTCCACTCAGAACCCGGTTCAATTCTCGATGGCGCAATCCTTCTGACAAATTGCGCTACTAACGAACGCGTCACGGATATGCAAGAGTTTTCTGGGGCATCCGGGATTGAATGTTCGCTGGCTGATACGCTCTATCTTGCAGAGAAAAACACGATTTACCCAGACCGACACCAGATCGCGATTCTTGATCGTTACATTCAGGAGTTTCTTCTTGACGATGTACAAAATCCCGGAGACATGTCCGTGGGTTCGGTATTCCCTGAAGGTGATGCAGTCGCAGCCTATGCTGGTCGACCACTAACTTATCCAGCGGTATTTTCCCTCTACCACGCAATGGCGAGGATCGCTCAGACCTACGGAGAAACCGCCCATAAGCCCGAGGTTTACTTGCAACGTGCCGCATACACCGCAATCGCGATGTTCAAGTTCGGTTGGCGGAACTACGTTCGCACGGTAGGGATTCTGGGCTACGGACGCATTTACGACATCATGTCTTCGCTTCGGAAGGACGGGCACTCCGATCTTGCAGACACCTTAGAGGACCACGTTCGAGCAAAGGCCGAAGAGGTTGTTAGCCTTCAATATCCTTACGCTGGGGAGAGCATTCTGGATACTTCCGGGTTCGAGGAAGTCTATCGTGCCGCGATGTACCTTGATGATGACGAGCACCTCGAGCGCACGATGCGCTGCGCATTCGCGGCTCGGAGTCTGGCCCCAAGTTGGTGGTGGTACGGAAGCGATAAGCGAAGCTGGGATGGCGCAGATTCAGCACCCCGCGCGAGTTTGTTGGATCGCGGCGAAGCCTGTTTGGCGCACACCACAATACCAAACACCCTCATGTTCTTCACCGCATTGGACCGGGACTACCCGATCGTTCCGGATGTTTACATGAGGCTTGCGTTTGGTGGAATGATGGGCCCATGGGCATTGGTGCGCAACGATGGGGCCGCGAGCATGTGCTACTGTCCCGATCCGAGTAGCAAGCACTTTGGCTACAACATCTATACTGGAGCTTCGGGTCTTGGGTATTTCCACTATCTGAGCGGCGTAGGATCGTACGTTTTGCCAAATGCCGTTCTTGGGACGTTCTCGTTTGGTTGCCACTTCGAAAGTGAAAATGGTCAATACATCGTGCGCCCTTGGGACGGCGTCGGAAGAAAGGTCGTGCTCAGGCAGATTGATGCCGAGTTCCACCTGACTTTCGGCAAGATGGAGAGAATCGCGCTCGACCACCGAAAGCGGAGCTTTAGCCTTGATATCCTGAACCCAAGTGACAAAAGTGTGCCGTGCGAGCTTCGGATCAAAGGGCTTTGGGGCACTCAGGTGATGGTACAAGGTCGTGCCTGCGATGTGGTGGATGGTCAGGTCATCGCACCTCTTGTGCTTCCGGCAGGGCAAGTTGTGAATATCGACGGTCGCGTGATCGGCTAAAGGAAGTTAAAATAGAATCATGGAAAATGCTCCACAGTGGTGGTATGTCGTCTCTGGAATCTTCTTCGGAATCGGGATTCTATTCTTCTTCGTTTTATCCGCCCTCGTGGCTTACCTTCTGATTTTGGTGAAGAAGCTCAATGTCCAAGTCACCGCGCTTGTAACGAAGGTTGACGCGATCACAGTTAAGGTGGACAGTCTTGTCCAGAACGTGCAACTAGTCACCAGGAACGTTGGGACCTCTGTGACCGGACTTTCATCAAACATGAATTCGCTAAACAAAAGTCTCAGCGGGAAGATGGAAACCGTTTCCCTCATCATGATGGGAATCGGAATCTTGAGGCAATTCATCGGTCATCGAAAGCACTAAGGAATCTGATCTTGCGGGTCACGATTAGACCGCGTTTCGAATCTTAGCAACTTGGCTCAAGAGCTCTTCAGCGCGGTCTAGTGGCCACTGCGTTGCAGCGTCGCTCATTGCATTCGCCGGATCGGGATGAACTTCCAAAAAGAGTGCATCAATGCCAACCGCAACCGCTGCTCGAACCATTGCCGGTATGGATTTACGAACGCCGCCGGTCGTCTCACCAGCCCCACCTGGACGCTGAGCAGAGTGGGTCGCGTCAAAGCAAACTGGAACGCCGTAAGATCGCATGATCTCAAGACCTGGCATATCCACAATCAGGGTGTTGTAGCCGAATGTCGTGCCACGTTCACAAAGCATTGTGCCTACCGAACCAAAAGCCGCCATCTTTTCAACGATGTTCTTCGTATCTCCGGGGGCCAAAAACTGTCCTTTCTTCACGTTGACCGGAAGGCCAGTTTCAGCCGCGGCTTGCAGAAGATCAGATTGACGGCAAAGGAAAGCCGGGATTTGTAGGATGTCCACGTACTTGGCGACATGGGCAGCTTGTTCCGGAAGGTGAATATCTGTCGTCCCCGGAATCCCAAACTTTTGGCGAATTCCGTCTATGATCTCAAGTCCAGCATCCATCCCCATCCCGCGAACAGAGTTTGCGGAAGTCCGATTAGCTTTGTCAAAAGATGCTTTGAAGACGTAATTGAACCCATACCCAGCGCAAAGAGGCACCATCACGGAGGCGACATGCTCGCAAAGTTCTTTACTTTCTGCCAGGCATGGTCCACCAATAATCGTGAGCGCAGGACCGCCAACTGTAAAATCTGCTACTTGAAACGTCTTCAATTTGAACCCTTGATCGCTTGGACTTCCTTGATGAAGTCCTCCGGCGAATCCAAATGGTACTCGACTTTCGGATTTTCACCGCCAGCCGGGAAGAACATCAAGTGAGGCAGACCTTTGATGTTGAAAAGCTTGCTCGTGTAATCTACATAGGCAGGATCAGTTCCGGTACTGTGATCAATTTTTAGTCTGATAATGTCCTTGCTTGCGGCAATGGATTCCTCTTTATTGAGGACATTGGCTTCGATGACCTTACACTCGGCGCACCAGTCGGCACCTACGTCAACAAAGATCGGCTTACCAGATTTCTTTGCGGCTTCCCAGCTTTCGGCTGTGAACTTCTCGAATTCCATTTCCGGTCGGCCGCCAAGCTGAGTGAACTGATACGATGAGAAGGACATGCCAGCCATCGCTCCTGCCAGGAGAATCCCCGCTGATTTTACTCGCCAGGTTCGGACGTCTGTCGAGCTTCCGTCATAGATCAGAATCGTCAACGCGGCACCTGCGAAGAAGATCGCCTTGACCAAATCAAGATTGACTGGTCCAGTGTACGGAGATAGCCCCCGAACGAGATACTCAACCCCAAAGTAAATCACGGCGAGACCCATGATTGCCTTCACCGTCTTCATCCAGCCGCCAGCCTTCGGCAAGACCGCTCGGGAATTGCTCACAAAGGAGAGCGCAAAATAGGGAAGACCGAGTCCAAGACCGACGATGACGAAGGTCATAATACCGATGAACGGACTCTTCGTCTCGGACACGGCCGCGACCAAAGCGATGATGATTGGACCAGCACATGGCGCTGCCCCGACGCCGACCAGAGAACCCATGATCAATGCTCCTAGAGGTCCAGAGCGACCCTTCAGGTGCTTGGATAATCCAGCCGGGATCCCGATTTGGTAAACATCAAACATCGAAAGGGAAAGCCCGATAAACAGAATTCCCATTGCGATGTTGAATAGCGGATTCGCAAATAGCGCCCCAAAAACGCCACCGGAACTTGCCGCAATCCCGCCGACAATTCCGTAGCTTACGGCAATTCCGACCATGTAAGCTAAACCAAGAAGTCCCTTCTTAACGAGGGAAGTCTCTTCGCCTTTTTTCGCCTGAGAAGCAAAGAACGCCAGAGTAATCGGGATCAGAGGATATACGCACGGAGTGAGGTTAATGAGCAGGCCAATCCCGAGGAGAGCTGGAATCAAAGCAAGCCAATTGCCGTTTTCAAAGTTTTCCTTGAGCCAGTTATCTCGTCCGCCATCCGCCTGGGTATTCGCCACCGGAACCGGGGTGGGAGTCGTCGGCTCGTTTGGTGTCGCGGTTTTGGCGATAACGTCTCCGGTCAGGTTAACTTTAAACGGAGTTTCAACCTTTCCTGGTCGGTAGCAACTCACCTCATCGCACTGTTGGTAACTGAAGACGATTTTGACTTCTTGCTCACCGGCGGTTTCGGGCATTCGGAGCTTGAACGGGATCTCGATGGTTCCGCCGTGAACATAAAGCGCCTGAGTAAGTCCACCAAGGATCTTCTTTTCTCCCTTTGGGTAAGAAATCTCAACGAGTTCCCCTGTTGTGGTGGTGAGCTTGATCGGGATGATGGTTTCGTCTTCTTGAGGGTTTTGGTAGGCGTGAAGTCCTTCCGCAAAGACGACTTTCAGCGAACCATCAACAACCTCTCCGGGTTGCACGTTGGTCTTACTGAGGGTCCCGGTGACGACTGGGTCGGCCGGTTGAGCAAGCGCAGCCTGGGCGGTGATCACAAGTGCAAACAGAGTCGCGACCATCGCTTTCAAAATACGGTTCATGATGAGCTTAAAGTCTTTTCGCACGCAAATAGTTCCTGAATCAAGCATTCTCATATGATGATGACATGTCCAGGACATGAGCTGGGACGACGAACAGCGGACAGAGCGACTTACAGAGAAAAGAAGCCGTCTCCAAAAATGGAGACGACTTCTTTCTTTTGAACAAGAAAATTTCCCGAAGGAAAATTACTTGATTTCGACCTTTCCGCCGGCTTCTTCGATGCTCTTCTTGACGGCTTCTGCTTCTTCCTTGGATACGCCAGTCTTGAGTGGTTGTGGTGCACCATCAACGAGGTCCTTGGCTTCCTTGAGGCCGAGACCTGCGAGGTCCTTAACAACCTTGATAACGCCGAGCTTGTTGTCGCCTGCGCCTGTCAGGATGACATCAAATTCTGTCTTTTCTTCAGCTGCTGGAGCAGCGTCGCCGCCGCCTCCCATCATCATTGGCATGCCCATCATTGGAGCTGCTGCGGTCACGCCGAACTTGTCTTCAAGTGCGGTCTTCAATTCGCTGAGTTCGAGGGCGGTAAGGCCACTGATCTTTTCTACTACTTCATTTACTACGGACATGATATTATCTGTTTAAGTTGATTTGGTCGGGGCTGGGTGAGAGCTGGTTTGAATCTAAAATTGGCCTGGTGGCGGGGTTTGGGCTTAAGCCTCGTTTGCCTTATCGGCAACTGCACCAATCGTTCGGATCGGGTCAGCATAAAGAGCTTCGACCACACCAACGAGGTTGCTAAGCGGAGCAGCAATGGTGCCGATCACCTGAGCGATGAGAACATCGCGTGGTGGCAGCTTGCTGAAGGAGGCAACCTGTGCGGCATTCATTGGCTTGCCGCCCAAGAGGGCTCCCTTAATCTCCATCTTCTTGCTTGCGGTTGCAAAGTCCATCAACATCTTTGCACATTCCGTTTCGTTGTCGAAAAGGAAAGCGTAAGCGGTTGGTCCACCCTTCAGATCTTCTGGAAGGACGCTGGAATCGTCACCGATTGCTCGTTGGAATAGTGTGTTCTTGATAACGTGGATTTCGCCGCCCTTTTTCGCCAGATCGGCACGGAGCTTTTGAAACTCCTTAACCGTCAAGCCGCGATAGTCGGTCATGATGACGCCGTTTGACTTGGCGTACCACTCTGCTGCCTGGCTGATGACGTTTGCTTTTTCTAGTGTTGGCATAGACGTTCCATTGCCCTGAAGAAAAATAGCGTGTATCCAAACACAAAAAAGACCTCTCACCGAGAAAAACGTGAGAAGCCGCAGGTCTGCAATGCCAATTCTTGGTTTTGCGTTATTCTGAAACTGTTCCGTTCCCCTCAGCTGGCAAGCCTTTTCCGGCTTTTATGGTCTAAGACCAACCATGCTTCTTCAGAGCACTAAGATAGAGTATGGCAGGTGAATTGGGATTTGTCAAGGGGTAGTATCGTGGCAAAACGAGTGCGCGCCAAAAACGGAATGTTTGTTACCTATTTACAAATCCTTAATCCTTTCTTCACGGAAAGTTAACAAAGGGCATTCATGATTAGGAAGGTTACTCCAACTGACCAGAACAAGGAACACTATGAAGAAGAGAGGATTTACCCTAATCGAACTCCTCGTCGTAATCGCGATTATCGCGATTTTGGCGGCGATTCTATTCCCAGTCTTTGCACAAGCGCGACAAGCTGCAAAGAAAACTGCTGACCTTAACAACCAAAAGCAACTCGGCCTCGGTCTAATGATGTACGCCGGCGATAACGATGACACGATGCCAAGCGCCTACTTCCACAGAAACTGGCCAGGCGGTGGTGGTCTTGCTGGTGGATATATCCACTGGTCCGCGATGATCAATCCATACGTCAAGAGCTGGGATCTGTACAAGAGCCCTGGCGATAAGCTAGGCGGCCACGCTCCAACTTGCTACAGCGGCAATAACCGAGGCGCAGGTGCTCCTGCTGGTCAAAGCCCAGGAACCTGTACGGTTTTCCCTCCATTCACGACATCCGATGACGACCAAGCACCACGCCTTAGCTATACAGTAAACAGCGCGGTGATTCCTCGATTGCGAAACGCCCTTGACCAGGCTGCTGGCATCAGCGTTATCAGCACCAGCGCTTTGGATGCGCCGTCCAATACGATCGCGATCACAGGAACAACAGACTCGCTGAACTGTATGAACGGTCAATCCTTGACTGGTTCTGCAAGGAACAGCTCGCACCGATCAACGAATGCAGTGAGTAGAGACACTGCAAACACGACTGCTTACTTCGGGGAGAACACGGATGCCCTGACATCGCCACTATACGCGTTGAATCACGGCAGAATCACCACAGGTGCAAACGACCTGTTCAAGGTTTGCCAGACAACTCCTAGAACAACCTACCCTCTCATCGTGTACACATCTCCATTCCGATTTGGCGACGGGAACAACTACGCGATGTCCGACGGTTCTGCCAAGTTCCGAAAGCTAGCCGCCACCCTTGATCCTGCCAACTACCAATGGGGTGTCCGAATGTACACCGCAGGTGGAACGCAAATCTTGAACCCGGTCAACAGCCAACCTTTGGGCCAATAAGGGGCCCTGTGGACCTTAAGTCGGTGAGCGCTAAGGCTTCGCTCACCGACTTTTTTTTGCAAAAGCATTGCTCGTTTGAGGCGAGTTCGATCACAAGGTCATCCAGGCCACCCGTCCGACCAAGGAACAACCTCTACAATCCGAATTTGGACCAGGAGGCTTGCCGTTCAAAGACCGCACTTAGCTATAATCCGAATCAACTGAATAGCAGAAAGCAGAGGTAACAAATGGGAAATGTGCCCACCGCCCCATAAAAGAAGATCAGAACTTTCCCCTGAATAGTTTCTCCCATGGTCGATAGGAGCAAACCACCAATCGCTGTCAGAACGGCGATGCAGAAGAACATGTTTAGATTGAGTCGTGCGATCGGATCATAGTACCGCTCCAGAAAGGCGGTAAGCGGGCAGCAAACGACTAGGTTGAATGCGAACAACCCTTGGTTTACTGTCATCGCGCCTGGGACAGATTTCGGTTCGGGTGGCCTTTCGTAGTTGCTCTGAATCTGCACTAGCTCGGCTGGCGGCTCTTGGTTCTTCTTTCTCATGCGATTTCGGATGAAGTCATGAAACATTGTAATGGGTAGCGCAAGGAGGGCGACAAGAAGTAACCCAGGGGAAAACAAGATCACGGTAAGACCGAGCCCAAATTCGTCTTGGAACGTCCCGTGATCGGGGCCTCGCATGACGCTGACCGTCCCAATCAGCGAAAACCCGAATAGCACGACAATGCAGTACAGAATAAAGATCTTCCAAAGAAACTTATTGCTCATTGCTTGCTCTGCTTTTCTTACGTCCTCGCGTCCTTTCAACTAGCATCTTATCACGGTTGACGTTCCGTGCTTAACCCCTGGGTCCCGAGGGCGAAAGAGGACCGGAGGGGAAAACTAACAGTCCCCCCTCGCCCGGCGGGAAGAGGGTGCTAGGGGGCGAAGGGGGCTTTCTCGCATTGCTTTTATCTGATTGGCTGGTTCTGTTGGAAGTTCTGCGAAGGTACGAGACCTTCTTTCCCTAGCCCGTGTTTCCTAAAGGCGAAAGGGGACTTCCGGATGACCATGCCGCGCCTGACCCCTGAGCTGTCGGCTGGCGTCGCAAATGTCCAGGATCAAGTCTGGCGATGGTGCCGGCCGTCCCCGGCTCTCCCGCTCCGGCGGCGCAGCGAATCAGAAACATAGCTGGCGATACGCGCAGATGTGGATCGCGGCGGAGAAAAACAAGATGACTAGGGAGAGGAAGATTCCCATGATGAAAAGCGCAAGTTTGGGTATCCAGGACTTCCCAAACTTTGCCAAGATGATCCCACCGATCGCCGCCAGAATAGGGAAAAAGATGTCCCCGCCCTTGCGTTCTAGGTTGAAGAGAAAATCGTTCCTTGCGACAAGCGCAGGGATAAAGTAGCACCCGGCAAGGAGGAGTGAGAAAGCCCACCACAAGTAAGAGCGCTTGCGCGCTTCGGGCTTCGGTTCGGGTGGTCTTTCGAAGTCGCTCATGCTTAACCCTATACAAAAAACCCTGGAACATTGCGTTGAGGTTCCAGGGAGTCTGGCTTACTGCGACTTTGGCAGTGGGAGGTCTAGGGCTTCTAGCCACTCTCGGAGCTTGGAGATGCGGGTGAGGTCGTCTACTGGGAGGACGAATGGGCGGCCTCGGGTGTCGATGATGATCCCGACGGTGCCTCCTTCAAGCTTCGAGGTGAGCGGCTTGCCCTTTCCGGCGCCGATATCGAGGTTCTTGTGCGGAGTGATGGTCAGCGTCTTGAACTCGTTCCGTCCACACGGAATGACCTTGATCTTTCCGGGAGCGATGGATTCGTTCACGCCGTCGCCGCTGATGGTCAGGGCGGTGTCCACGTTCTTCATGTCGCCAACCGGGCTAATGCAGTGACCGCACTTGACGATACAGTCGAATTCAAAGACCTGCTTGGCGGCTTCGTAGAAGTGCTCGGACAGCACGCCGAGGTGCGGCATCATGAAGATCGAGTCTACGGTGAGCATTGTGATGCCCTCGGGTTCGTAGGCGTCCATCATCATCAGCGCGGATTGTGCCCGCCTAGGAGCGTGGGACAGAACGCCGCCGCTACCGATGACCATGTCCAGTTTCATCATTTTGATGAGCGTGGAACCGGCTTCTTGTTGGTCGAAGATTTGTCCTACGTCGCGCTGGGTTTGCGATCCGGTGAGTCCGCGGGCAAGGCTCTTGTGGTGCAAGAACGCCAGCCGCAATGCCTCGCGGGATACGGCGTGCTCGATGAGCAAATCTTCGTATGCCTGTGGGATCGTGGTCGGGCGGATCATCTTGTTGCGAAGACGATTGCGGACGTCGGTCGGGTCAATGGAGAAGGGAAGCCATCGGACGATGTTCTCGACCCCGGTCTCTTTAAGCACGTTACAGATCGAGTAACTCATGCCAAGGTTCGCGGATACGGTGCGGTTGTAAATCCGTTCAACTTCCTTGGACTGGGTTGTATTCATTTCGTCCTTGATGGCTTCGAACACGGAGAAAACGTCCGTCGTCGCGCCGCCGATGTCCACGCCGAGGATATTGATTTCCTCCTGGTGAGCATAGGCATTCATGAGCTTTCCAACCGCGTTTGGAGTCGCCATGACTTCTTCGCTCGCCCAATCGAGGAGCTTATTGTAGCCGGGCGCTTGTTGCATCACGTGCTCAAGGAAGAGCTCGTGGATTTCGTCGCGAGCTGGGCCTAGGTTTTCGAGGTCCATCGTCGGTCGGAGGTTGTCCACGCACTTGAGCGCGATGTTTTTTGCAAGAACTTCGGTCACATCGCCACGGGCTTCGATGTTCCCAGCGAAGATTACGGGGAGCTTCATGTCGCCAAAGCGAGGCTTAGGGTCGGCGCGCCTAATGACCTCCGCCATATCAATGAGGTGGGTCCGGGTCCCGCCATCGGTGCCGCCGGACATAAGGATAATGTCTGGTCGAAGCTGTCGTAGTCGCTCGACGCGTTGGTATTCCTTACGGCCATCGTTGACGGCGAGGGTGTCCATGAGAATCGCACCCGCTCCAAGCGCTGCACGCTCGGCGGACTCGGCAGACATCTCTCGGACCACGCCCGCAACCATCATCTGCAATCCTCCACCAGCCGAAGAAGTGGAGACATACATATCGGACGCTTCTAGGTCGTTTGCCCGGGAATCAATGGTCTTGCCGTCTTTGAGGAGTTTCCAGACATGACCGTCTTTGATCAGATGCCGGCGTCCTTTAACGAAGCCTTGATCTTCCGGCACGTCTTCCATGCAGATCTCTTCGAGCTCGGTCATGGCATTGAGCACACCGATGGTGACGTCTTCGAACGGACGTTCAACAGTTGTCGGTGCTTCGCCTCTGGCGACGAGTCGGTACTGGCCAGCAGGATTGCGTTCGATCAAGATAGCCTTGGTCGTAGTGGAGCCACAGTCAGTGGCGACGATTCGTTTGATGTCCTGAGACATGATTAGCGCATTATGGGCTAAGATTCCCACTCTTTATGCAGGGGGTCCGCAAAAAAGTGGGGTCTTGCCGGAAAATCTCCTGAGAGTCAGACTATTTGGGCTGGCAAAAGGGTTCAATCGGCTGAAAATTTCGGGCGATTTGCGAAACGTTTCACACTTTTTTCAGGTTAACTTTCATTACCAGAATTTTTTGGCTATACTGGGAATTCGTAATCTTTGGAGTAACCACACATTGGCAGGCGTAAGTTTTCGTAATATCACAAAGGTTTTTGGCAAAGACGTCAAGGCCGTCAATAATCTGAACCTGGAAATCAAAGACGGAGAATTTATGGTTCTCGTCGGGCCTTCGGGTTGCGGAAAAACCACCGCCTTGCGGATGATTGCGGGGCTTGAGGAATCAACCGATGGCGATCTGATGATCGGCGAGACTCGGGTCAACGACGTTCCTCCTAAGGATCGCGACATCGCGATGGTGTTCCAGAATTACGCCCTTTATCCTCATATGACCGTGTATGAGAACATCTCGTTCGGATTGCGGCTTCGTGAACTCGGTGGGCTTTTCTGGCAATTGACGCACGCGGCGGAAGCTAAGAAGGTCAAAGAAAGTATTGATGCGCGTGTTCAGGAAGCTGCGAAGATGTTGAGCATTGAGCATCTGCTCCAACGAAGACCGAAAGAACTTTCTGGTGGTCAGCGCCAACGGGTTGCCTTGGGCCGTGCGATCGTGCGCAAGCCAAAGGTGTTCTTGATGGACGAGCCATTGTCCAACCTTGATGCTAAGCTCCGGATTCAAACTCGCGCTGAGCTTGTGAAGCTGCACCGACAACTCAACGTCACGACGATTTACGTCACTCACGACCAAGTTGAGGCGATGACGATGGGTCAGCGGATTGCGGTGATGAAGGATGGACTTCTTCAGCAATGCGATACCGCCGAAAAGGTTTACAACGAACCAGCGAATATGTTTGTAGCTGGGTTCATTGGATCTCCGCCGATGAATTTTATGGACGCCAAGGTCGAGAACACGGCAGGGAAGTTCATGGTCAATTGCGATGACTTCAGCTTGCCGCTTAAACCCGGCCATGCGGCGGAAAAGCTTGTCGGTCAGGCTGTCAAGCTTGGCATCCGACCAGAGGCGATTTTTGATGCGGCGATGAATAACCCGATACCAACGACTCCAGAAAACACGATCACGGCTGAAGTGGACGTTCTGGAACCGCTGGGGCACCAATACATTGCCTACCTTAAGGTTGGGGACCACTCATTCCTGGCCAGCCTAGATGCGGGGACAAAAATCCAAATCGGGACGAACGCAAAATTCGCGCTGAACCTCGACTCGCTACACATTTTCCACCCCGAAACCGGCGAAGCGATTCGTTAACCTTTGAACCTAATTACTAGGTTTTTGGTTTTATGAGAATTATTCTTGGCTTGGCATAATACTCGCTGTATAATAAAGATGATCAGGTTCAATAGCTTGATCAGCCTTCGTTGTAATTGTGGCGATGGCAATCTCAGTTACTGAGGAGCAAGAAAAAGATGACAAAGAAGTTTTTAATCGCGGCGATGGGAGCCGCAATCGTAGCAGGGGCAAATGCACAAGCACCAGTTTTGACTTGGGTTAAGTCCCTTGACGAACCATTTGTGGGCAGCGCGCCGCTTTCGGGCAACGCAAATCCAAGCGACGTCACGATCCGTGGCAACAATATGTTCTACACCACGTACAGTAACGGTTCAATTGTTCGCCTTATTCGCGTCACAAATTGGGACAAGCCTTCAGCTACCTGGGAAATCTACGCAGAAGTCCCTTACTCTGGTGGAACCCGACATAATCAAGTCGTTGCGGACCCAACAAATGCAAACAGACTTTGGTGGATGACCAGCGGCGGTCAATCAAGCGGAGTGACTCCGGTGATCTACCGAGTCAAGGCTGATGGTACCGCCCTGACGGACTGGAAAGACCTCGGTACTGATGCTCTAGCTGATGGCGAAATCACAAACACTGAAATCCAAATTGCGAACTCACCAAATTGGGGTGCTACAACGACTAACTCATTCTGGATTTCATTTGATCCAGGGTTTGGCGCAAGTCCTGAGCCTGCTCTTATCGCGGGTACGAGAGGTAGCTATGTTTTCCGACGCATCAACGTTGATACAGGTCGAATGTTGACCAGTAGTGGAATTCTGGTGCCAAAGGCTGGTTGGCTTCTGAATACTTATCGAGACGTTTCGTTCGACGCCTCTGGAAATGCTTGGGCTAAGTGCAACAACAACATCTATTTCCAACAGCGAACCGAGCAAAGCCAGCCTAAGATTCCATCCAACCTCCCGAGCTCTGTACCGGCGGAATACATCGCTGGATTTGCTGGACAGACTTTGATCCCGGCGACATCTCTTGGAACAAACACTGGCTTTTCTGAAAGCTTGAGCAACATCGTTTACGTTCCTGGAACTGCAAGCAGTGATCCGTTCATTCTAGCAAACAACCGATCCGGCGTAAGCGGTACAAATCGCCTTTGCGTAATCCCAACGACTGGAGGGGCTTCTTATGTTAACTTGACCGGTGGGTTTAACGCCGCAGGAGCACCACTACCGTTCTCCGACGGAGCTCAAATTCAAGGGTTTGACTACGGGGACATCAACGGTCAACGCTACGTGTTTGCAGCTGGATTCAAGAGCAGCGTACAAGGAGTGGATATCTATCAACTTGGAACCGATGGGCGAATCAGCGGAACGGTTACACTCGAAGGTTGGGCTGGAAATGGAGTTAACTTCCTTTCTCAACCGTTCAAGGTCGAAGTTCAAGACCTAAGTGGTAACGTTTTGGATCGCCGGAACTTCCAAGGTGGCGCGACACCAACTACGGTTGATTTCTACACGACTGCCCGAGGCGATGTTAACATCATCATTTCTGCGTTGAATTACGTAGAGGTCACAACTCCGACGAATATCAGCCGACCTGATACGTTCCTATCTCGAAAAATCACAACTAATATCGGTGCTGCTTCGACGAGCGTGACCACAACTCTCCTCAATGGCGATGTGGATCAAGATACTGAGGTTGGTCCTGGCGACTTCGAAGCTGTTGTTAGTGCCTTTGGTGCTCCTTACGATGATCCGGCTTACGTTGCCGCTGCGGACTTGGACAAGGACGGCGAAGTTGGACCAGCCGACTTCGAACTCGTTGTTAATAACTTCGGTCTTGGCGACGAATAATCTCGAGTTGAGCTCTATATAAAATGTCCGGAGGAGAAATCCTTCGGACTTTTTTTGTGTAGAAACAATGTCGCGTATAATTTTAGGATAGCGCCTATGTCCGAAGTGCAAAGAGAACCCGAATCGCAACCCGAAGTTCCCGAAATTCTTATGAGTTATGCGGAGACGGTTCAGAGGCGCACTCGACTCAGAAAAGCCTTCGTCGTTGGCATTCCGGCAATACTTTTGATTGCTGCAATCTTAGAGATGGCGATCAATAACACGGCCGTGCTGATCATCGGGGAGGCCGCGATCATCGCAATTGCAGGAGTGCTTGCGATCATGATGTCCTACTCTTTCGTGGTGTTTTGGCTGGCATGGGAATTTGCCGGAGCTTGCATGAGAAAAGGGCAGACCAGAATTGCCTATGGACACTTTGCCGGGATCATCGTCTTCAGCCTCGTTGCGGCTCTTGTTTTCGGGTTCGTTCTCGCGAATGAAAAGCGCACGCTGTTGGACAATGTCCTGACCCCATTCTTCCTTTTCTGGATCAATAGCGGATTGGGATGCGTTGGGTACTTCTTCCGTTTTTACCGAGAGAGATCGGCTGACTTGTAGGTTCAAAATTCTTTATCTACCGGGGGCTTTGGTCTCGCGATGGTCTTCGGTGTCGCGCGCTTTGCCCTTGAACTCGCATCCGTCGTCGCGTAAAGCCAGGCACAAATTCCGATGAAAATCGGAATGAACACGGAACCGTTAAAGTTCGTTGCGCTCGATTTACCAAGCCCGATCAAGGAGGGAATGCCGCTCAGTCCGTTTGGAATAGAGAACATCCAGATCATAGCGATCAACCAAGTGATCAAGATACTTGCACCCAAAGTAATCTCACCGAGCACAATTTGCCCCAAGCCAGGAACGATGGAGGAAAAGATCGTGGCTGTCTTCGCCGAAGCCATGACTTCCAGATCCGTCTGCTTAAGCGTCGCAAAGTCCTTTCCCGAAGCGATTAAAACCTGCTCGGCGTACATTTCTTCAAGTTTTGGGTGCTTAGGGTGGATCTCTAATCCAGCCTTTAGCATCGCGAGGACTTCCTTCCGCTTACGCGACTTCAACAGAGCCTGAGCACTAACGAAGATCACCTCAGGGTGCCCTGGGGCGATTTCCATGAGTTGATCAAAAATCCGCTTTGCGTTTGTGGAATCGCCGCGACGTTCAAACAACACATATTCCCGGAGCAGCTTCTCAGCTTGCTCCATCGCGACTGGTTCTGGCTTCTCGAACGTGAAGGTCAGATCAGGTCCGGATTTGTCTGCATGTTGGTCCACAAGGTCTCCAGATCATAAAATTGCCGCGTTTCTTCGCGCATTACGTGCAGTACGACGTCGCCATAATCCACGAGTTCCCATCCGGTTCCACCGATATTCTTTCGAAGGTGGCGTATGCCGTCTTCCTTCAGCTTCTCAATGACTCGCTCCAAAATCGCATTGACGTGGGTATCGCTCGTCCCGGTGCAAATCACAAAGTAATCACAGACCGAAGTTTTTTTCCCGATGTCAAGCTTTTCGATGCGATCGGCTTTGATATCGTCGGCGATGGCCATGATGCGCTCGGCTTTTTCAGCGGAGGTCATCGTTGATTTAGGATTGATAGAGTCCATTTTCTTGAATGTATGCGTAAACGTCGGGGTGGAGCATGGACGAACAATCCACGCCCTCTGCAATGTTTTGACGGATTTGCGTGGCAGAAATGCTCATCGGTTCCATCTCAATAAAGTCAATTTTTCTTTGTACAGGTTCGGCTTGGAGCTCAGTGAGGCGTTCTAGATCAATTCCTGGCCGGATCGCCACTGCCAGCCGGGCCATTTTCAGAATCTTGTCCGAATAATGCCAGTTCATGAATCCTCCAAGTGCATCCGCGCCCATGATCAGCCAGAATTCCATGCCTGGCTGGGCACCTTGAAGCTCGTTCAAGGTGTCGTACATGTAGCTGGGACCACCTCGGGTGATTTCAATATCGCTCGCCATGAACCCATCATCGTCAGCGATCATGCTCTCTACAAGCCTTAGACGCTTGCGAGCAGAGACGACCGCCTTTTCTTCCTTGTGCGGATTCCGGTTGTTTGGCACAAAAAGTACGGAATCTAGCTCCAAAGTTTCCATCGCGGCCTTGGCGATTGCCAAATGCCCGAGATGAGGAGGATCGAACGTACCGCCGAGAATGCCAAGTTTCATTGATGTTCAGTGTACTGGAACACGTTTTGACCCACAAACACCGTGTCCCCCTCTTCTGCGCCAGCCTCGCGTAACTTGTCGTATAGTCCCGTGCGATTAAGCCGCTTGTGCAAATACCGAACCGCATCGCCGCTGGTTAAGTCAGTCATGCTAACCATACGGTGGATCTTCTTGCTGACAACTTCCCAACCATCTTCTAGCTTGATGATGGACATAATGTCTTCTTCTGGAGCGTTAGTAAATGTGAGCTGAACTTCCGCCGGCATCTGGGCTTCTTCTTTCTCTAGAGTCGCTAATGTCTCAAAGAGAAGTGGTTGCATCCCTTCGTTGGTTGCCGCCGAGATGGTGAAAATCGGATAGGGAAGATGCTCGAACTTCTGCTTGACTTCGTTGAAACCACCAAACGGAAGCAGGTCAATCTTATTGAGCGCGATTACTCTTGGACGGTCAGCAAGTTCAGACTGGTACTGGCGGAGTTCGTTTTCAATGAGAAGGTAATTCTCGTATGGATCGCTCTCGTCAATTGGGTAAACGTCCACAACATGGATGAGTACTTTCGTTCTTTCCGCGTGCTTCAAAAACTGGTGACCAAGGCCGATCCCTTCGTGGGCTCCTTCAATCAAACCTGGAAGGTCAGCGACGACAAATGCCTGGTCCGCTACTGTTACAACTCCAAGATTTGGAACGATTGTCGTAAATGGGTAATCGGCAATTTTTGGTCTGGCTGCGCTGATCATGCTCAGCAATGTGCTTTTTCCGGCGTTAGGAAGCCCAACTAGGCCAACGTCGGCAAGGAGTTTCAATTCCATCCGAACGTGCTTCTTTTCGCCTGGTTCGCCCTTCTCGGCAAAGTTTGGTGCCTGGCGGACGCTGGAAACATAGTGCATGTTGCCATGACCACCACGACCGCCCTTGCAAATCACGTACTTCATTCCGTGAATGTTGAGATCGGCAATCAGTGCGCCGGTTTCGACATCCGTGATGACGGTGCCGACCGGAACTTTAAGCTCAATATAGCGACCATCTTTGCCTTTCTTGTTGCCGATCGCATGAACGCCATTGTCAGCCCGGTAGTGATTGATCAGGGAGAAGTCGTACAGCGTCCTTTTGTGAGAATCAGCAATGAGGATGATATCTCCTCCTTTGCCGCCGTCGGAGCCATTTGGGCCTCCTCGGGGCACGTGTTTTTCACGGTGAAACCCAACGGCACCCGATCCTCCGGTTCCGCTTTGGAAATCTACCACCGCTTCATCAATAAAAGTACTCATTCTCCCTCCAAGGGTTCGATCATGCCTTTAATGGGCTTAACCGTAATGGTTTTGGCATCAAGATCAATGCGTTCGATAAATTCTTTGACGACCGGGATGAGGGTTTCGCCAATTTCCAGCATATCTTGGGCTGGGTAGCTGAGGACGGAAGTGACCTTGCCAACGGCTTTGCCTTCGGTTGTCACGACATCCATGCCGATCAAATCGCCAGCATAAAACTCGTCTTCGTCCATCTCTGGACGCTGTTCCGCTGGCACGAAAATTGTTGTGCCGATCAGCTCTGTCGCTGCCTCAATTGTAGTCACTCCGCTCACTTTCAGTCGGACTTGACCTTTATGCCAAGCTGTCCAGCGAATTTTGTGCGGGAAATGCTTGATGTAAACAGTCTCTCCAATAGCAAATCGCTCCGGGAAAGCGGTTTCGGCGGTGACTTTGAACCTTCCATCAAGACCAAACACCCCGACAATCTTCCCAATGGGAGTCATTTTCGGGGTGTTGGACGTTCGCGAGGAATTCACAAAAAAGTTAGTCAGTTACGACTTTAACGAAGGCGCGCTTCTTACCTTTGGCAGCAACCGCTCCGACGACATTTCGCAACGCCGAGATTACTCGACCATTCTTTCCGATCATCTTGCCAACGTCGCCAGCAGCGACAGTGACCAAATAAACGGTTCCATCTCGCTCGGCCTTAGCTTCAACGCGAACCGCATCGGGCTCGCTAACCATGGACTTTACGAGGTGATCAACAAGATTTTCAGTTTGCATGATTACGCTTCTGTAGTAGTTTCAACTGCGGCTTCTGGTGCTTCTTCAGCAACTGGAGCGGCAACTTCTTCAGGTGCAGACTCAATTTCTTGAGCTACGGCGACTGGAGCTTCAGCGGCAGGGGCTTCGATGGCGGTTGGAGCAGTTGTTACGGCAACGCGCTTGTCGAGGAACTTGTACTTTGCTCGGTGATTTGGTCGAGCTGTGAAAAATTCTTCTAGAACGCCATCGCGCTTCAAAAGCACGGCGACGGTTTCTGTTGGCACTGCGCCTTCCATGAGCCAGTGCATTGCACGATCGGACTTGATGTCCAGCTTCTTATCAGAGGCAACAGGGTTGTAAGTGCCAATGATTTCAACGGCTGCGCTGCTGCGGCTAGCCATTGCCTTTGAAATTACGACGCGGTAAAACGGCCGTGCCTTTGTTCCCATTCGTTGTAGTCGAATCTTAACCAATCTTTTTTATCTCCTAAATCGCGGATTTTTCTTCATCCGCTTTTCCATCTTGGAAAATTGCTTCATCTGTGACTTCATCCCGTCCAGTTGCTTGAGCAGTTGGTTGACTTCTTCAACCGCAGTGCCGGAGCCGTTTGCAATCCTCTTTCGTCGCGAACCGTTTATTATATCCGGATTTGCACGCTCTTTTGGCGTCATTGACAAAATAATCGCTTCAATTCTGGTGAAACTCTTATCATTAATGGCATTTAAAGCCTCTTCGGGAATCATTGTCCCGATACCTGGGAGCTTCTTTAAGATGCCTTGGATAGGCCCCATTTTCTTCATCATCTTAAACTGATTCAGCATCATGTTGAAATCCATTTGACCCTTACTAAAGGCCTCCTGCATTTTCTCTGCATCCTCTTGCTCGACGTTCATTTGAACCTGTTCGATCAGTCCAAGCACGTCTCCGAAGCCTAAAATTCGTTCGGCCATTCGAGATGGATAGAACATGTCCAGCGCATCCACCATCTCTCCGACCCCTGTGAATCGAACAGGAACTCCCGTCACCTGGCGAACGCTTAGAATCGCACCACCGCGGGTGTCGCCATCTAATTTTGTGAAAATTGTCCCGGTGAGAGAAAATCTTTCGTGGAAGGCATTTGCAACATTGACGGCCTCTTGTCCGGTGGTCGAGTCCAAGACCAGGAACACCTCATCGGGCTTAACCATTTGGTGAATCTTCTGAAGTTCATCCATCAGATCAATATCAATCGAGAGCCGACCAGCCGTGTCGACAATCAGAACATCGTTCATCATGTACTTACAGCGCTCAAGGGCTTTTTTTGCAATTTCCGGCGGGGAAGAGCCATCAAGTTCTGCGAAGACGGGAACTCCGATCTGCTCGCCCAGAACTTCAAGCTGTTTCACTGCCGCCGGCCGCTGAATGTCGCAAGCGGCGAGCATCGGCTTCTTGCCTTGTCTCTGGAGCCACTTCGCGAGCTTAGCAGTGGTGGTGGTCTTACCTGAACCCTGCAAACCGACCATTAGGATCACCGTCGGTGGGGCAGGGTTCCAATTGAATTTTGTTTCTTCGCCACCAAGCAATTCAACAAGTTCGTCGCGAACGATTTTGATGATGGTTTGATCTGCTGAGAGGCTGCCGTATACATCCTCGCCAACCGCCTTCTCTTTCACCGAGGCGACGAACTGCTTTGCCACCTGAAAATTAACGTCGGCTTCAAGAAGCGCAGTCCTGACTTCCCTTAACATTTCGCTGACATCCTCTTCAGAGAGTTTGCCCTTGCCTCGAAGGCGGGAGAACACCCCTCCGATCCGTCGCGTCAAATTATCCAGCATGAATTTTAGAGTTTACCGGGCAAATTCCTTAAAAATAGCCCTATACCGTCTAAACCAAACCACCGATTATCACGTTATATAGGAAATTTCTTATGCAAAGTCGCAAATCTGCTCAAAACAAAGTCGTTGAAGCTCTCGGTTGGACCGCTCTAGGTATCTTAGTTGGCGTTGGAGTCGCTTTCGCTGCAAAACAGTCACAAAAGGAAGGGAAGTCCCCTATTACCAAACTAGAAGAGCTCTTTAATGTCTGCGAGAAGGACTGCGAAATGCTGGAAACCCAGATCAACCGCGGCCAAATCGCAAGTTGACACTAACTGCGAGCGTTCGGTAAAGCACCAACCTTGGCGTATCTATCCGGCCTTAATCGCCGAGATTCGAATCAGCCCAATTTTGATCCCAAATCGACACGGCTCCCTTACGTGTTCAGGAAACTTCGCCGAGAAGGAGTTGACTATTACGCATCCCATTCTGGATCTTTTCGACCAAACCTCGGAGGAGATGGGGCAACTCAGAGAGAAGCGGTTACCACCCTGACGGCGCGAGGAATATTTTTCCGATAATAAATATTATGTTAATTTCATAACCGAGATCAACTGAATGGGAGCGCTAGGCTCCCATTCTGCTCAAATACGACCCTTTCTTACATCCAGTGGATGTCTTGGTCAACAGTGGCAACTTTGTCCTTAAACTTCACCGCGTCTTCGTAAGACATCTTCGGATTGTCGTGCTTCAGTCCTCGGAGGCTTAGGAACCTTTCTTTGAAACTTACGTTTGTGATCAATCCGCCAAAAAGCTCGGCGCCGGGTCCTGTGCTTGTGACTATCGTGTGGTCGTTCGCGTGCTGGCGTCCGCTCCAGCAAACGTGAGTGTGATTGGACGTCGCAATCGCCAGCATGGAACTTGTGATTTGGTATTGGTCAATTTCTTTGAGTGAAGACTTTCCGTTTACCGCGTCAGCCACCAACGCGACTTCCGAAGGAGTGAGTTTCGCTCCCAGATACTCTTCAATCAGTGAAGCAATTTCGGAGTTGGGCTTTCCGGTCAGCATCGGTAAAAGCATCTCGTAGCTTTTCTTCGATTTGGCGACCGAGTATAGCCCTGCTGTCGAGTCAAAGTACTCTTTACCCGCCCCAATGATGCCTGGATTGCTGTTAGCGTGGTCACTCGTGACGACAACGAGCGTATTGCCGTCTTTTCGCGCAAATTCGAGTGCGACGGCTACTGCCTCATCGAATGCGAGTTGGTCGTAAAGCGTTCCCCCAATATCGTTCATGTGGGCTGCGTGGTCGATACGTGCGCCCTCAATCTGGACGAAAAATCCATTTGGATTATCCTGATTGAGGAGCTCAAGTCCTTTCTTTGCCATTGCGGCTAGGCTCGGAACCTCGCGCTTAAGAGCGAAGCTGTTTACTCGGTCAATTTCGTAGGGAACCTGACCCGTGGCAAAGAGACCGAGCACTCTTCCCTTCTGAACCTTATCAAGTTCGGCGGCATTCAAAGCCTTGGAATAACCCTTCTCAACAAACTTTTGGCGCAACTCATCGGAGAAATAGCTCGAACCACCACCAAGAATCACATCCAAATCAGCGTTTAGATACTTCCCTGCAATTCTCGCTTCGGCGTTCCGATCTGGATCGGCGATACAGAATCCTGCTGGTGTTGCGTGAGTAATCGAAGCCGTCGAAATGATCCCGGTCTTCATCTTCGCCATTTGCTTCAGTAAGGGCAGAATCGGGGTGAGCTCTGTTCCGTCTGGCAATGTATTGAGCATCTTATTCCAGTTATAGACCCCGGAACTCCAAGCGCTGCTTGCAGCAGCCGAATCAGTCACGAGTGAACTCAAAGATCGTGTATCCATGTAACCGTGCACCGATCCTTCTGCCTTCATGAGCATTTCCCAATGAGTCTCCTTCCCTTGCTCGTGCAATTTGAGTGCGTTTGCCATTGCCGGTACACCGGCGCTCATTCCGTCGCTGACCAAGAAGATGATGTTCTTCGGTTGGCCTTTTCGGCGCTTCTGCTGACCGAGAGCTTGGACAGGGACCAAAGCGGCTCCTACGGCAGCGGCTCCAAGGCCAAGGAGAGATCTTCGGGACAATTTTGATTGACTCATGCCCCATATTTTAGCTGGTAAATCTCGAGTTTCCATCGCGTTTGTGAATTGTTTACCATCTCTTTACATTCGAACCTGAGCCAATTTTCAGGAAATATTGAAAATTGTAAAGATTGGCTTGGTTTTTGGTACAATTACGATATGGATTTCACGCCAACACAGGAACATGAACTCATCCGAGAATCGGCCTACAAATTCGGCCAAACCGAAGTTCTCCCCGGAATCGCGAAGCTAGATCGCGAACACACCAGCGATCCAGCGACGCTCAAGAAAATGGGAGAAGCGGGCTTTCTTGGCGTCTGCATCCCAGAAGAATACGGCGGGATGGGTGCAGATTACATTTCCTTAGGAATCGTTTGTGAAGAGCTCGAGCGAGCTGATTCCACCGCACGTGTTGCGATGAGTGTCCACGTGGGTCTCCACGCAATGACGATCATGCAATGGGGCACGGAAGAGCAAAAGCAACGCTGGCTTCCTAAGCTCGCGACTGGTGAGCGAATCGCGGGATTCGGGCTTACCGAGCCAAATGCAGGCTCAGATGCGAGCAACCTCTCGACAATGGCAACCAAGGATGGCGACGAGTACGTAATCAACGGTTCTAAGATCTGGATCAGCCTCGCCGACTATGCCGATCAGTTTTTGGTTATCACAAAGCTCGCGAAGACAGATGCCAAGGCACCATATGCCGCATTTATTGTTGATCGCAACACACCAGGATTCAGCAGCCGTGCGATCAAGGGCAAGCTCGGCGTTCGCGCTGGCAACACTGGTGAAATCTACTTTGACAATATGCGCGTCCCAGCCGATTGCATGCTCGGTGAAGAAGGCGATGGTTTCAAGGTCGCAATGTCTGCACTTGACCACGGTCGTTACACTGTAGCCGCTGGCGCTGTGGGCGTCATCACTGCTTGCCTCGACGCCAGCGTTAAGTACGCCAACGAGCGCACCGTTCAGGGTGAAGCAATCGGAACGAAGCAACTAGTTCAACAAATGATTGCAAGCATGGTTCAAGGTCGAGAAATCGGACGATTACTCTATTACAAGGTCGGATTCATGAAGAACAAGGGTCTTCGCCACACCAAAGAGTGCTCGATGGCGAAGTGGACGAACTGTGCCGCTGCCTTTGATGCCGCGAACAAGGCGATCGAAGTTCACGGTGCATATGGCTTCTGCGACGAATTCCCGGTGGAACGTCACTTCCGCAATTCACGTGGAGGCATGATTTACGAAGGAACGCACGAAATTCACACCCTAATGCAGGCCGAGTATGAATTGGGTTACCGCGTGGATCGACCTCTGGCAAAGACACTTCCGTCTTGGCCGTTTGAGAAAAAGACCGCAAACGTTTAACCATTTGGTTGAAACGGAAAAGCAGGGGAGTCAATCTGACTTCCCTGCTTTTTTGAGCTCAATGCGCCTATTCGGTCGTGGCTTCGTTTTCGTTTGTACGTTGTGTTTGCGCTGCCGCAGTACTTCTTGCCTTTGCAGTCGCAGCCTGACCGACACCCCCGCCACTTCCGCTACCGAGATTTTCTCCACCTTGAACCGGCGCCGCACCACCCATCGCCGCCCCAACTCCGCCGACGGGTGCGATTTCGGTTCCGTCAGTTGCCTGATTACTGGTTTCCGTTACTTCGGGCTTGGTTTCAGGTGCCGCGCAACCACCAAGAACGATTGCTAAAAGCGAAAGAAAAAGAAGGTTTTTCATCACCAAGATTATGCGCCTATTTCTGGATATCTGGACACCATGCTGTTGTCCTACCTCCGATTTGTTCGCGAATAATCAGGTGACCATCAATAGCATCGTGACCCTTATCACCGCCCCAACGATAATGGAAAAGCCAGTCCTTTGGAAAATCTTCACTGTTCGCCCCGACGCTTACGCTGAGGTCAGTGATCGAAAAGAGATTCTTTGCGAGGAGATCTGCCTCTGTTTCGGTTAACGAGCCACCAGCTCTGGCTGGAGCGATTCCTGAATGGTAGAGCACTTCATCCGCGATCCAATTTCCGACTCCACAGAAGAGTTCTTGATCTAAAAGCATTGCTTTGATCGGTGCCTTCCGACCTTTCAACCGGGTTAGAATCTCCTCACCATTTGGTGGAAATTGCCAAATGTCGGGTCCAAGGCGATTCGTACGTGGGCAATCTTCTGGAGAATCGGCAAGCCATAGTCTCCCTAGTCGCCGACCGTCAGTAAAGGCGATCTTTCGACCATTTGCTCCGGTGAGCAACAGCCTCAAGAAACGTGGACGTCCGGTTTCGTCATCCAAAGGTGCGGTGCCATGTTCCTTTAACCTTATGGTGAATTCCCCAATTTCGCGGATCCAGCCTGCCATACCAAGGTGACCAAACACCCATGGTTTGCGATCGAGCTCAATCCACCAGAACTTCCCTTTTCGCCCGACTCCCGTCACCGTTGCTCCTAGTAGCAGTTCTCGGATCGGCTCGGTGGGTCGCTTTTGGAGCAAGATAGGGTCCTCTGGTAGCTCGACCTCAGTCAGCACTTGTCCAAGTAAAGCGCGCTCAATCACACGACGAACCGTTTCAACTTCTGGCAATTCCGGCATTGATTGAACCTACGGCGTGACCAGATCATTTGTTTCCGGCAAGAATTGTGCGTCCGGCACGACAGCCATGAGAACCGACTCTTGATCGGGTGCCTTGCATTGAAGCACAGTCGTAATTCCGGGATCCCGCATGGTGACGCCGAACCAAATTGGGGCAGCTTCAATCGTAACGGGATTGTGCGTGATCACGAGGAATTGTGTAGTGCCCTTAAACGACTTCAAGATGTCTACGTACCGCTCTACATTTCGGCCATCCAGCGGAGCATCAACTTCATCAAGCACGACTAACGGACTCGGCTTGACTCGCAGTAGCGCGAACAAGAATGCAATTGCGCTCATGGATCGCTCGCCGCCAGAAAGAAGTTCGAGCCGCTGCGTACGTTTACCAGGAACCTGAACGTTAACCGAAACGCCAGCGGTTAAGATCGAATCGGAATCCGAAAGGCTAAGATCCGCTTCACCACCGCCGAAGAGACTCTGGAACGAAACCTTGAACTCCTCACGAACGAGCTCGAAGGTCTCCAAGAACTTGTCACGGGTAAGCCGGTCTAGTTCATCTGCAGCTTGTTGGATCTCGGCAATACTGCTCCGAACGTCACCCCGCTGGAGGTCCAGTTCATTGAACCGAATCGTGAGTCTCTCAAAGGCATCAATTGCCCCGACGTTGACTGGCCCCATCGCTCGAATTTCGCGCTTCAATCTGGAAACGATCGCCTGGACATCTTCCGGAAGCTCTCGATCAAAAACCGTTTGATCAAGCTCCTCTTCTAGAAGGCAATATTCTTCGGCCAACCGCTCCAGGGCTGCTGCCCGCTTTGATTCTGCCCGTGCTCGTTCAACTTCAAGGCGATGCATTCGGTCACTGAATCCTTTAGACGCGGATTCGGCTTGCTTGACCTCATCTGCGAGTGCGTAGGACTCTTCCAATAGTTTCGCTTTAGAATGCTGTAACTGGATGAGTTTCTTTTCGATGGACTCAACCTGAGCTTCCGCCTCCATCTTCTCAGATTGAGATTGTTTAACCCTTTGGTGAATTTCTTCCCTTTCGGACCCGATTGTGCTGAGCCTTCTCGCTCTTCCATCCATGGACATTTCCGCGCGCGCCAAAACCTCCTCTGCGCGCTTGTGATGGTCCTTGGCTTCCCGGAGACGTAATTCCGCGTCCTTTAGTCGCTCGACCACTGCCTCGCGGTCGCTTGAGAGTTTCGCAATCTTGGTAAACAGCTCATCGCGATCTCGGAAAAGCAACTCAATGTTTGGAATCTCGGAAGGATGGTAAACAGCTTTTGAATCGGCAGTTGCGAGATCTCGTTCAATCCTTGCCTGCTCACGATTCATCGAATCAAGTTCATTTTGGAGTTTGTCACGCCACCGAACTGCCTCGTTAAATTCTTGTCGGGCGGTTTCCACCTGAGATTTGATCGCATCAACGCCTCCCACTACGCTTGCAAGTTGAACTTCTCTTTCTTGACGCGCTTTCTGAGCATTGATTAATTCGGTTTGGAGATGTTCGATTTGCTCCTCAACTGTTGTGAGTTCGGCCTTTCGATGGAGGATCCCCGAAGTTTGGCGGTTTGTCTTACCTCCGGATACCGCACCTGCACTGTGAACAACTTCTCCATCAAGCGTAACCACACGGGTCCATCCGCTTGTACCGGCCACGGCAAGCGCATCATCGAGAGTTTCCGCAACTAGGATTCGACCGAGTAAGGACTGCACAACCGGGGCGTGTTCCGGCTTGCACCCGACGAGATCCGCCGCGATCCCGATGATGCCTCGGCTCTGAGCGACTCGTCGGATTTCTTGATTTTGGTGACCTTGCCGAATCAGATTTAGCGGTTGAAACGTAGCTCGACCCAGGTGACGGTCTTTCAGAAATTGAATTGCTTGCTTGGCGAGCCCGTCGTGGGGAACGATCAAGTCATGAGCTGCGCCCCCAAGTGCGGTTTCGATCGCCGTGGCGTGTTCTGGGCGGATTTCTAAAGACTCAGCGACAGGCTCATATTGATCCGGAAGTTGGCCCTGCTTGACCAAAGTCATTACAGCCGCTGATCCTTGGCTAAGCCCCTCGTGCGCTTCTAAGGTGGACTCAATCCCTCGCTTCCTACCTTCGAGTGAAGCAAGTTCTGCCATCCATCGCCGTATCTCTTTCGCGTCGTTATCTTCCTGCTTACGTGAGTCTGTACTGAGCTGTTCAACTCTCTTCAATCCGGATTCGGCCTTTTCTAATTGCTCTTTTGCAACATCGACAGACTTATCCGCTTCCAGGATTCCGGCTTCCAAATCGGGACGCGATGCTTTGACACCGGTAAGCTCCTCCTTCAGAATTCGGAGTCTGATCAGGGCGGATTCTGCTTCAGCTTTTTGCTTCAGATCTTCGGCTTCCAGTTTTCGCGAAGCCTCGATCTGGGCATCTATTTCCCGAAGGGCCCGGTTGAGACCGTCCTGCTCTGCAGTCGAGAGGTTTGTCGAGCCTTGGATCGTTTCGTAGTGAGCTTTGGCGTCGCTTAGAAATTGATCGGTTCGTTCGACAGCTTGTCGCGCTTCCGCGATACGGATGTCCTGGTGGGTTGCTTCGTCTGTAAGGCTTGCTTCAAGATCATCGAGCCCGGTCAATTTTTGTTTGAGCAGATCGACTTGACCCTGGCAACGATCGACCATTGAAAGCACGCTTTGGCGCAATTCTCGGGTGGCGTCAAGTTCTCGTTCGAGCTCGGCAATGTTTTCACCTACGTACCCAACCTTAGCTTGTAACTCGCTCGCGCGGTCAGCCTCTTGGGTAGCTTGCTTGAGTGCATCGTCGATGCTGGCTTCGATTTCGGAGGCAGTGGCGGCGGCGCTGAGGACCTCCCGAGTAAGTAGGTTTGTCTCGAGTTCGGTTAAGTTTACTTGTAGGCTCTGGAACCGACGTGCGATTTCGGCTTCCTCGCGCAAGGGTTCTCTTTGGAATTCGAGGTCAGAGATAATCTGGTCAATCCGCTTAAGATGATCTTCGGCTGTTTCTAATCTTCTAATGGCATCAACACGCTTTGCACGAAATCTTTGCACACCCGCAGCTTCATCAATCCATGCACGACGCTCTTCGGCCGAAGCACTCAGGGCTTGATCAATCTCTCTCTGGCCGACAATGGCATATCCTGCCCGACCTAATCCAGAGTCAGCGAGAAGGTCATAAATATCCTTTAACCGGCAAGCCTTTTTGTTGATGCTGAACGAAGAATCCCCAGCACGAGTAATCCGTCGCGTGACGCTTACCTCGGCGGCATCAAGAGGAAGGGCACGATCTTCATTATCAAAAAGTAACGTTACTTCCGCAAAGCCAACCGGTTTGCGCTTTTCTGATCCGTTGAAGATCACATCGGTTGCGCTGCCGGCACGCAGATTGCGAGCGTTAGGTTCGCCCAACCCCCAAAGAATCGCATCAACGATGTTTGATTTTCCGCAACCGTTGGGCCCAACAATCGCAATCAAGTCTCCATCAAGGTCAAATTCGACTTTGTCAGCAAAGGTTTTAAATCCAAAAATTCGAACGCGCTTCAGTTTCATGCGAGAGTCAGCATGAAAAGGGACGACTTGAACCTAAAAAAAAGAGCCTTAGGGTTCAAAAATTTCTGGAATCCTAGTATCTAAGTACTGATTTCCGCCCATTCTGGCAATCGGATGATAGTCCGTGGGGTCTCCAGGCATCTGAATGCCGGTGATTTCTCCAAGCACAACAATTGTCGCCCCTGGTCCTTGACCAATGCGATGCGTCGAATTCCATTCGCAAACAAATCCTGAGGCGGCGCTAGGAATCAGAGGAACGCTAGCGCTTTCCGCTTCACAAGGTTCCAAACCAGCATCTAACCATCTGGTTAAACTTGGACTTGCAAGGATCGCCATGGTATCCATATGGGCGCGGTCAAAGAAGAAAACCCCAAACTTCTTCCTTGCTTCGAGGTTTTTGAGTGTTTCTTTGTCTTCGCCCAACGAATTGGCTGAAGGCCCAAGGGCAAGTACCGGAGGATTCACCCCCATGAGGTTGCAGAAGGAGTACGGAGCGGCGTGCGGAAGGCCTTCCGCGTTGAATGTGGTCACAATCGCGACGGGGCGAGGTTGAACCAGTCGGGTCAGAACAGCGTAAATTTCGTCGGCAGAAAATTCGGTAATTGGTTTCATAATCCTGCCAGGCTCTCTATCACCACCGGCCTAAATAAAGCACTTCTTCCTCAAGCTCTACGCCATATTCCCTGGAAACAATCTCCCTGGCATGGTCTACTAGGTTTCGGATTTCTCTCGCGCTTGCTCCATCAGTGTTAATCACAAAGTTCGCATGGCGTGGGGCAAAGCGGCAACGGCCCAATTGAAATCCTTTAAGACCGCAAGCTTCGAGTAAATAGCCCGCTGGAACGACCCCAGCTTCTTTCATCTTTGGCGGGAGCGATTCCAAGGAATCGGCGAGCGCTTTGTCATAGACATTCTTGAAAAATGAACCCGCGCTGGCCGGAGGAGGTTGTTTCCCGATCCGTTGGCGTTGATATTCCCGGGCTTCGTCGTAGATCGCCTTTGGCTCAGCTAAAGGCAGACGCATTCGAACAGAAAGAATCGCCGCTTGCGGAGGATTCGGACGGCGCAACAAGCTATCTCGGTAGCTAAATTCCATCCAATCCGCGGATACCCACTTTCTTTCACCGTCTTGGCTGATCTCGATCTCGGTCAAAAATTCGCTGATATTGCTCCGATAAGCCCCTGCATTGCTTACCAATGCTCCCCCAACCGTTCCGGGAATTCCAACGGCGAATTCCAATCCTCCCAAACTCGCTTGAGCAGTCTTCAAAAACAGTTCTTGAAATCCCGCACCGGATTCGCATTCCACCAAACCATCCGGAAAAACGCGGATTTCCGTCGCGCTGTTCTGAATCACGAGCCCAGGAACGCCTTCATCGGCGGGCAAAACATTACTTCCCCAGCCTAAAACAAAGAAGTTGAGTTCCCTTTCTTTTGCCCAAGATGCGGCTTCGTGAAGTTCGTCACTCGACCTTACTTGGATAAAAAAATCAGCATTCCCGCCCGCTTTTAAGGTCGTAAAGAGCGCTAGGGGTTGGTTCTGGACCGGAGAAATCACGACGAGCGCCCGTCCCAGACGGCGAAGGCCTTCTTTGGAGTCGAAATGCTTGGCTCGGCTAGATATTCGGGCACAAGTTCGGCGGCATTTTGCCATTTTAGAGCATCAAAATCCAGCCGCAAATGCTTCACCGATGGATAAGTAGGATCAGAAATTCCAGTCCCATAACCGGTCCCAGAAAATTCATGCGTCACAACTCGGCCCTCAGCATCATTCCGCACCCATTCGCCCTTCCGAACCGGGATACAAACCCCAGAGTCCGCCTCAAAAAGGTCAAAAGCCGAGATTCCGGCAACAGGTTTGCCAAACATCCAACCCCAAGTCTTGACCATGGTGAGTCCGATCCGAATTCCAGAAAATCCGCCCGGGCCTTTATCGGCGACGAAACCAGTCACTTGCCCCAATTCCTCAGGACTCACAACCTGAGTCACAAGGCTCATCAGGAGTTCGGCGGCTTGTTGGGGCGCGACGACTTCCGCGTGACGCAGCATTTCACCATTTGGTGAAAATACCGCGCAACCCAAGTTTGGGCTCGAAGTCGTCACAACCAGAATCACTTCGGCTGTGGAGCTCCCATCGCGTTCAACAAAGCCTCAAATTTTTTCTGTGTCGCTTTGCTCGATTTCAAATCAGTGGATTCAAAGGTCAATGTCCAATAAAAGTCCTTGATATCAACGACCGAAATCATCTGAACCAGATCTTCGGTTTCGGTTTGGCCCTTCCGGACCGTCAACCAATAAGGAGTCTTCGCCTTGTTCACAATCGGCCCAAAGTTCTCTCGGGACGCAACAGTTTTAAAGCGATCTGCGCCTCGTCTTGCTTCGTCCAGGATCGCCGCCGAAGGAATCGGGCTATCCAAAATGCTGGAGATCAAAACTTTAATCTCGCCCGGAAAATCTTTGTGTGAAAGCGTGCGTCTTTCGGCTTCCCCGGCGACATTCCATCCTTGCGGAAGGCGCATTTCTCCCGATCGTCCGCTCACCGTGAAAGCAGCCGAGACCGGGCCAAGTTTCACATCGGAATTCCTTCGAGGTTGCAAGCGAATGGATTCACCAGGCCGCGCAATCGGTTCAGAAGCCGGCGCATTCGAAAGTCCGTCTTCTTTTTCCGGCAAATTCCCTTCCATTGTTCGCAAAGTCGTCATGGAATTTCGCCATTGTTCTTCCACGCCCGCAATCTCGTCTGGCTTGGCAAACAATCGAAACTGAAATTTCCGCGACGTATTCGCAAAAAGCAGTCCATCCAGCATTGAAATATCTCCGCCTTCCTTCGGATCGTTGTAATTCACGCGGATCATCAACAGCGGAACGCCCAGCAAAATCTCTTCCCATTGCCGGTCAATTTTCCGATTCATGTCGGAATTCACCTGTTTCCGCAAATTCTGCCAATCATCCGAAGTCCCCTGATAATTGGTCACATAAAGCTCCACACGGGCCGGGGATTTCGTTCCAGAAACGATCAAATTGGTGCCATTCCGAGTCGGCTGAACCTTCCAAGCCGCCGGAATGTCCAGCTGCAAATTGTGCGGTTTGCTTTGGTATGTCTTTGTCGCTGCAGGCTGCAGGATCAGGAGGCCAGAAAGGAGAATGGGCAACATTGCTTTTCCAATTTGGACGATCAAACCCGCCGATCCGTATCGCAGGACCCAGATTTCGTCGTCACATCGCGCCCTTCTAAAGTACCAGGATGCGGGTTTTTGATGCTGAGATTTAACAATTGAGAATATCCAAGCATCATCAAAATGGGTAATCTCTGGGTTCATGGTACTCGGTCAATTAATGGAATCCGAAATCCGGTCCCAGCCGGAAATTCTGCGCGCCGCCGCCCCTCGATATCTTTCTCAGCTCAAAGAAGCGCTGGAAGGCGAGAAATTCGAGATGGTTTTGCTTGCCGCCCGAGGATCTTCCGATAATGCCGCCCTTTATGCCAGGTATCTGATCGAGATTCACTTAGGAATTCCGGTCAGTTTGGCTGCTCCGAGCGTGCTCACCAGGTACGGGTCCGAGATCAAATATCCAAAATGCCTCGCGATTGGTGTTTCTCAAAGCGGCGCCGCCCCTGATGTCGCCGAAGTTTTGGCTCGACTCCGCGCGCAAGGGCACAAAACCCTCGCCATCACCAACACCGCCGGATCGCGATTGACCAAAGAAGCCGATATCTCCCTTTTGCTGGACACCGGTGCAGAGCAAGCCGTCGCCGCCACCAAAACTTACACCGCCAGCCTCCTCGCGATGTACCAATTAGTGCGCGCATTGGGCGGCAATTTGCCCGAACCGACGCTCCCGAACGGCCTTTGGCTCGAAGAAACCCATGAAGCCGCCGTCAATGCCCTCGGCCCGATCTTGCGTTCGTCCACATTGTTCGCCTTGGCTAGAGGATACGGCTTCTGCAGTGCGCAAGAAACCGCGCTCAAGCTCATGGAATGCGCTCTTCTCAGCTGCAAGAGCTATTCCACCGCCGATTTTCAACACGGACCAAAAGCCCTCGCCGGGCATGGTTCCATGGCAATGGTCTTTGGCGAATTGCCGCAAGGATTAGAGGAGCAAGGCTGCCTGGTCGTGCAAGCGCCCGTGTTCGATGGCGGCGCGTCCACGCCGATCAGCGAGATCATCTTCGGCCAATGGGTCGCGCTGATGGCGGCAAGAGCCAGAGGATTAAACCCTGACGACCCCCGTTTTCTTAGCAAAGTGACGCTTACTCTCTAGTAAGTTTGCCTCAGAACGCAAGTTAGCTCTTACATGTTCACCCAAGAGTAACATTTGACTGATTCGAGCACTCAGGCGATCATGAGCTATGATCAAATTCCAGGTATTTTTACTAGATATCTGGGATTTTACTTTTATTTGATATAAAATTTGTTAAGCTAAAGTGTTTAACGTGATATTTTTCGTAATGAGGCGTTAACGATCTAGTCAGGAAACTATATGAAGAAGATCTTACTTGTGTCCATAATTGCAGTTGCGGCGTCAACGTCGTTCGCATTCGCCCCTACAAATCCGGAAGTTGGCGGACTTAATACTCCCATTCGCGGATTTAACCGCGCTTTAGCTTGCGCTTACTTCCCTTCTGTTTTCAGTGTTACTGGACCACAAACAATCGTTGGCATAAGATATAAGCAGGACCTTCCTTCTACGGCTGCTTGGCCGGCCGAAGCAGTCACTTGGCCGTCTTATACGATCAAGATGGGAACTTCAAATAAACTCGCCACTGACGGAGAGTTCCTTTCGTTGACTCCAACTATAAATAGCTACTTTGATACTGGCGATTCGGTTGTGACACGTTCCGGCGCTTTGACAATGGATGCGAATGCTTTACCTGCGGGCGGAGGCTGGGGTCCCGTGATTCCATTTTCGACTAGCTGGACCTGGAACGGCACTGCACCTATGATCATTGCAATTGAACTCACAGGGCACGGAAACACTACCATTCCTCAAGCCTTTTTATCTGCAGGTCTATTTGCTCCAAATAGTGCTGACTGTATCATAAGCACAACAACAGCAACCTTCGACGCTGCTCCAAACACCTACGGTGACCCAGTCATTATGGATTTTGTGACAGCTACCACGATCTCAGGATCATTGACATTGGAAAACACGTCGGGAGCTAACGCTGCAGAATCCATTGCGTGGACTCTGACCCCAACCGCTGGTGGATCATCGTTTACGGGCACCTTGAACATTACAGACACTGCCCCGGGTAACGCGTATTCGTTTAACCTTCCTTCCGGTGCCGCCAATGGGTCTTATACGCTAAAGTTTAAGGGCGGAACTTTCCTTAGCAAAACCATCAGCGTTTTGTTGACTGGTTCCAGCTTGACTGGGCAAGATGCGACCTTGAAGAATGGAGACATTGATCAAGATACCGAAGTTGGACCTGGCGACTTTGAAGCCGTTGTTGCCCAATTTGGTAATTCTGGCGATGCCGACGTTGATAACGATGGCGAAGTTGGACCTTCTGACTTCGAAACCGTTGTGGCGAATTTCGGCCTTGGCGACGAATAATCTGTTCTCTCCGTTAGCGACGGTCTGGGGGTACTTTGTGCCCCCGACCTTTTTTTGATTGTGTTGTTGCCAATTTTTGGTTAGATTTGCGCTACAATATGGATGTCATGATGCAACAATCGGCACAGAAAACGGAGTTTCGTAGCCAACAATATCGCACGCTTTGGCCGGCGGTTTTGATTAGCGAACGCGCAGAAGCAAAGATCCGCGACCTTGAGATTCTTTACGGCGCTTTCCCTCGCGCTTTGGACACCGCTTTGATCCACGTTTTGCGAGGGAATTACAGCAAGGAGGCTACCAACATTCAGGTCGTCGAGATTCTTGCCGCTGACGACGTTCCTGCGGGGATTAAGCTTAGCTATCGCGTCACAGAAGAAGGCGTTCTTTTGTGCGATCTGTGGACTCCGGTTCAACCAAGCCTCTTCGGTGTTTAAGAGACTGAGCAACTGAAACGCCTACAGCAGGTTTTTCAGTTGCTCGGTTTCTTTTACTTCTGATTTGTGCATCCCCCGAAGCAAAGCATTTACGCCATCCATTTCTAAGGTAAGGGCGTTGACTTTGTCACGCATATCTTTGACTTCGGCTCGCAGTTTTTCGGCTTCTTTCTCCGAAATTCCACCCTTTTCTTCGCTGCCTAAGATTGCCATTTCGCGCTTGTGTTTAGTCCAAATCGCCATGAGAGGGACTGAGAAAGTGCACAAGAATATAACGATTGGAACTAAAGTTTCTGCATCCATAAATTAAAAAGTTTCCTTTAAGAATCCTGATTCCCGGGTCTCTTGAACGGGCATTTGATTCATCCCGCGAATCAGTTTATTGACGCCATCAAGCTCAATCGCTTGCTCATTGACCCTGTTTTTTAGTTCCTTGACTTCCCTTTCTAGACGCTCGATTTCAGCCTGACTATTTCCGCCCTGGGTGATCTGGAGTTTGGCTAACTTGAAGCGATTATTGGAGATCACAATTGCCGCGATCATCGCAAAAAACGAAATGGGGATAAAAATTTCATAGATTTCCATAGTCTAGAACCTGTTTTATCTCAATCGTCCCGAGTTTTGCTTCGGCTCGCGGTGGTGTTCGTTCCTCTTGACAGCCTGGGATAAAGCTAAACCGGCACCCTTGAATATTGCCTCGCAAAGATGATAATCGTTTTCGCCGGCGATTTTGTGAATGTGGAGCGTCACTCCCGATTTGGAGCAGAAATGACGGAAGAATTCCGCAATGCTCTCGGTAGCAACGCCGCTGATTTGCTCCCGTTTCCAGGGGGCGTTAAAGGTGAGCGTCCCCGATTGACTGAGCTCGACGGCGACTAATGCCAGGGCGTCTTCCGCAGCACCGTGAGCGCTCCCTAATCTTTCGACTCCACGAGAATCGGGCAAAGCGAGAACCAAGGCTTGACCAAAGACGCCGCCAATATGCTCTGCCGTCCTATGATCGTCTAATAAAACCGAGCCCTCCACTGAAACGCCAAGATCGAAATTGGCATAGAACGCAAGGAGACGCAACATATGATCGAGCGTGGTGTTTCCAGTTGAGATATCGCGCCTCGTACCGCCGTCTAGATCAAGAACGATCCCAACACGACCATCAACGGTTTCGTGTTCAAGTTCGGCGTAACGGACTTCTGCGGAGGGACCAGCCATAGTTCTTTCAGTGTAGTACGGTTTTGCCCCCCATTTGCGTGGCAAGAAAATTATTTTTGTAAATTCTTACCCTGATAGACGCGCCATACTTGATGGAAATGAGGCGCGCTTATCTGATTCGGCATGGGCAAACAGAATGGAACAAGGCTCAAAAGGCCCAAGGGCATACGGATATTCCGCTTGATGAACTTGGCCTTGCCCAAGCCGACGCTTTAGCCCAAGCATTCGAAGGACGGCATTTGGAGAACATTTTTTCGAGTGATCTCTTGCGCTGCGTTGGTACCGCAAAGCCTCTCGCAAATGAAACTCAAGCGGCGCTTATCACAACACCCGATCTTAGAGAAAGAGGGTTTGGCGATTTGGAAGGAAGACCCTATCACGAGATTAGAGAAGCCAGCCATGCTTCTGGTTTATTGCTCGAAGAGTACATTCCACCAAATGGTGAATCCATGATCATGGTCCGGGCTAGGCTTGAGCGATTCCTGGATCAGCTTCCGGGCGAGGGAGGTGATTTTGCGATCGTGAGTCATGGTGGATCGTGTTCACTTTTACTTGCAATGATGCTCGGAGGCCATCCTGCTGTGAGTAGAGGATTTCGATTCGGCAACACCGGTCTTTGCGAACTCAGCGAAAGAGCCCCTGGAGAGTGGAATCTGGTTCGATATAACGATACTCACCATTTGGTGAATATTGAGAATGCAGGAGCTTTTGGCGTTGTTGGATAAGTTAAAGGCATTTTTTTCACACCCGGTCTTGGCGACTGCGATTTTACTGATTCTGGCCTTCCCTCCCTTTAGAATCCATCTTTTGCTTTTCGTCGCCTTGGTTCCTTGGTTGTTGGGGATTCGAAAGCAGAGCATAAATCCAGTGAAGTCTGGTCTGACCTTGGGCTTCATATTCTTCGGAGCTCAGATGTTTTGGCTCGTTTTATTTGTAGGCAAGTGGACCGGTTCTTACTTCATGGGAACTGTTCCCTGGATCGTGGCCTCTGTGCTTCTGATGCCCTACTTTGCGTTTCTGGGATGGTTCTTCAATCGGGCATATCGGCTTGGAGTTCCATACGCGATCCCCTTCATTTGGGCGAGCGTAGAGATGATTCGATCGTTTTTGCCCGGATTGGCATTTCCTCACGCGATGCTTGCAACTCCCTTCGCCCCGTATCCTCAACTTGCGCAATCCGCCGCTTTTGGAACAGTGTTCTTGGTAAGTGCCTGGATTGCTTTAGCAAATTGCCTCATCGTGGAAGCCTCGGAGAAAGCCCCGATACGAAGCACAATGATCGCTCTTGCCGGATTTATCCTGGTGATGTCAGCCGGGTTAAATCGTTTCGCAGAACCCATTGTTGGTACAAAGAAGGTCATCAGCGTCGCCCAACTAGGCACGGATTTGGCATTTGGCGATCCGCGAACTGAGCCAGCAAGAATCGCGTCTTCCATGGAGGAAATCTCAGCAAGTGCAATTCTGCAGCAACCAGATCTTATCGTACTGCCAGAAGGCTTAGGTAAAACCATTCAAACGGATCCTCCGACCGTCCCTTTCCCACTCTCCAGCACTCCGACACTCTTTGGACTCCAAAGGGGTTCAGGCCCAGTCTATCAGTCTGCATTTTTAGTCACAAACTCTGAATCAACGTACGTTGATAAAACACGGCTTGTGGTTTTTGGTGAATACGTTCCCTTCCGTGACCAACTCAGTTTCCTGAGTTCATTTAATCTTCCAAGCGGGGACCTCCGGCCAGGAGAGAAGGTTCAACTCATCGAATCCGGCGAGATCAAAATCGGCCCGAGTATCTGCTTTGAGGCACTTTTTCCAGACATCGCAATGCAACACTCGCGGCTCGGTGCAAATCTTTTGGCGGTCATGAGTATTGATGACTGGTTTATCGGGACCCCGATGATAGATCACTTGCTTGCTGGAAGCGTTTATCGCGCGATCGAGAACGGTCTGCCCGTAGTGAGATCCTCAAGCATGGGTCCGACCTGTTGGATTGATGCCAGAGGAAACATTCGCAGTCAAGCTCCAATAGGTAAGACCGTTTTACTTCGAGGTGAGGTGACATTGCCTACGAGTGGCCCTCTCCCTAACCGTGAAGTGTTTCCTATCTTGGCTTTTCTCGTCACGAGCCTAGTAATAGTCGTCCCTATATTCTCCCGTAAATTAGCGAAATCGGAAGAAAGCGAGCAGGAAAACAAAAAAGAGGACTAGGCTTCCTGCCTAATCCTCTTCTTTTGCGTCACCGAATTCGAGTCGGTTATATAAAATGGCCTACGATCAAATCGCAGTGCCGAATGATTGGGAAGATTGCTCTCCGCCTCGTGGTGACTTACCTTTGCAGAAATCAGCGAGCTTATGCATCGCTTCTTCGGCATGACTGTCTAACTTATCGGGGCTGCTCATACACAGACCCAACAGCGCAAACGCTTCCTCTTCCGTAAGTTCCAGTGTGTGTGCTGTTAATTTCTTTACCATTATTGACCTCCTTTTGAATGAATACCTATAAGTACATAGTATTGGACGAAAAACGTTCCAATCTGTTCTGTGTAAACAGGGATTTACCCCTAATTCGTTCCACATTGGGTCGGAATACCCATCAGATCACTAGGGATTTCGCCGATATTGACTACAGGTAGAATGAAAAACGTGCCCAAAGGTGAATATCTTCAGTTTGGTGGTCAAGCGATCATCGAAGGCGTTATGATGCGCTCCCCCAAATTTTTCTCGGTGGCCTGCCGTGCGCCCAATGGCAAGATCATCGTGAAAACCGAGGCGATTGAGAAGACTTGGATTGGTCGCCAAAAGTGGCTCATGAAACCATTTTTACGTGGGACTTTCGCGCTTTTAGATTCCATGGCGCTAGGCATCAAGGCGATGCGGTTCGCCAGCAAGGTTCAGACTGAAGAGCAATATGCCAAACCGATGGAAGAGGGCGTGGAAGTGATCGTCGAGAAAAAGCCTTCGGAGTCCCTGCAAAACGCCGCGATCCTGGGTGCGATGGTCTTTGGGATTGCCTTCGGGTTCTTTATTTTCAACTTTATGCCGAATGCGCTTGCAGAAATTGCGCGAAGTTTTGGGATAAAGAATGGCACCGTGATTAACTACATCGCAGAGATCATCAAGATGATCTTCTTCATCGGTTACCTTTGGTTGATCTCACTCTTGCCAGATATTCGTGAACTTTTCCGCTACCACGGCGCCGAGCACAAGGCGATCAACGTCATGGAAGCTGAGCAGGATCTGAACGTTGAGCATTGCCTTGCTCAGACCAGAATCCACCCACGATGTGGAACTTCTTTCGCGGTCATCGTGATGCTTTTGGGCTTCCTGTTCCTTCCTCTCGTACCGCGCTATCCAATCACGGGCGAAGCTGGGAAATGGTACTTCGACGTACCGGTTCGAGTCTTACTTGAGCTGTGCATTTTGCCGCTCATTGCCGGTGTCGCATACGAACTTCTGAGACTCGCCGGGAAGATGCGAAATGAAAAGTGGGTAAATATTGCATTTAAGCCTGGAATGTGGACTCAACTCATCACGACAAAGGAGCCGGATACAAAGCACGTCCAAGTTGCAATGGCTTCTCTAAAAGCCGTGATTGACGCTGAGCATGATGCCTCGACTGTCAGCGATGATGAGATCGAACATCCAGAAGACGTATTTTTAGCTTAAAGGCGATGAAAAATGCCTGAGACCACTCTGGAGCAGTATTTCGACCAAGTCTGGTCCCAGATTGAAACGGGGGTGCGACAACGTAAGCATGGGTTCCACTTGGGGACGATTGCGACCTCCGTGGATGATTTCCCTGAAGCAAGAATTGTTGTCCTCCGTCACGCCGATCCAGTCACGACGGAGCTTGGATTTCACACGGATTTCCGGGTGGGCAAAGTCTCGGCGATGCAAACCAATCCACAGGTGTGCTGGGTCTTCTATTGTCCTAGGCTGATGATGCAGGTTCAAATGTTCGGTCTCGCGGTAATCCACCACATGGACGATCTGGCAAAAGAAAAGTGGGATCAAGCGCTACTTCTGTCCAAACGATGCTACCTTGCCCCTCTCGCCCCAGGAACGCTCTCCGATGTCGCAACTAGCGGGCTTCCGCCAGAGTTAGAGGATCGCGAACCCACCTTTGAAGAAGCGATCCCAGGATTTGCAAACTTTTGCGTTGTCCGAACGAAAATTCAACGCATTGAGATGCTACACACAATTTTTACCGGATATCGGCGGGCAGAATGGACGCTCACTGAAAATGGGTGGGTCGGTACCTGGAAGGTGCCTTAGGCGTTTGAAACCCGGCATCTACCAACCTCCGTAACTAAAGGCGATGAGCACTCAACAAGGACCATCTACGAAACTTTGGATCGCCCTCGCTCTGGCGATTTTTAGCTGGCTCGGTGGAACGATCATCTGCGCCGTGCCTGGGTGGATCTTAGCTCAACAGTGTCTTGGCGACATAAAGGCTGGTACCGAGCCGAAAGAGAGTCATTCGATCGCAAATGTAGCAAAGTGGATGTCAATCATTAACGTGGTCTTGACAATGATTGTCATTATCGTAGCGATGCTCCTTTTTGCAGGATTTTTCGCCGCGATGTTCAGTGCTCGCCCACAATGATCCTAACGAGGAGCTTTCCTTCCGCCCAAAATCCAATTCCGCGTCGCGGGAACCGCGAATTTTCGACTAGTGCTACTTCCGGCCCAAGCTTCGGCGGCGTCGATAAGTTCTTGCTCTGATGGACGCAGATACGCAAGGCCGACCTCCTGCAAAACATAGAATGGTTCAAATCCAAGCGGATCATGGCGATTCCAGATTTGTAGATCATAGTGCGTCGTGATGTATTTGATTGACGGATACTCTTTAACCAAATGGTTAATCAAGTCAAGACAAGCCTGACGCTGCTTCTGAGTCCGCGCTTCGGAGCCATCGCTCATGTTCGCGAAGCTGATTCCAATAGAGCGGTCATTGATGGAACGGTTGTTTCCAACTTTTACTGTTGAGCCGACGTGGTTCGTTCGGCGCTCTACCGGGGCAGCTTGCCAGACGTAACCGTCATATTTGGACTTTTTGAACTCGGATGGCTTTGGCCATGGACGATCAATAATGAAGTGGTACCCGGTTGCCTGTTTGATGCCCCATTCGTAACTCGACCAACCCGATGCACCGGCGGTTTCGTGGAGAACGATCAGGTCAGGAGCTGCCGTACGAGCAGAGTTCTTGATCCACTTCGACCCGGTCTTATAACTGCTTACAGGATGAATTTCTATCGCCATACGTTTAGCTTAGAGTCTTATGTTGGATTTGTCAAGTCAAGAAATTTTCGGCGTAAAAAAAGCAAAATGAAACATGACATCCCGGCCCTATGAGTCTACGATCCACACTTCGTTCAACGATAAGTTTGACTATAGTTCTTATTTGAAGCTCGAAATCATTCTGAACGCGCAACATCCAAAGAGTGACCCTGAGCATCACGACGAGATGCTCTTCATCATCCAGCATCAAACTAGCGAGCTTTGGATGAAGTTGATTGTCCACGAACTCCGAGAAGCGATGCAGTTCGTCGCCAAGGACCATCTGGAGCCTTGTTTCAAGATCCTCGCAAGGGTCAAGCACATTCAGCGCATGCTATTCGAGCAATGGGCCGTATTGGAAACGCTCACGCCAACCGAGTATGCCCAGTTTCGGGGTGCCTTAGGCCGTGCAAGTGGCTTCCAGAGTAGCGGATACCGTATGATCGAATTTCTCCTCGGAAACAAAGATGCCCAGGCAATTGAGGTCTTTGCCCACGTGCCTGAAATCCAGGCCGAGCTAAAACACGCGCTGGATTCCAGATCTTTATATGACGAATTCCTTGCCCACCTCGCCCGGCGTGGATTTGCCGTTCCCGACGAGGTGCTCAATCGAGATTTTGGTACCCCCTATGAGTCGCATCCGGAAATCATACAAGTCATGAAGGGGATCTATGAGCACCCCGAGGGCAACTGGGACGCCTATGAAATGGCAGAGAAGCTTGTGGACGTCGAAGAACAGTTCTTGTTGTGGCGATTCCGTCACATGAAAACAGTTGAGCGCATTATCGGTTTCAAGGTTGGCACCGGTGGCTCCAGCGGTGTGAACTTCCTCAAAGCGGCTCTCAGCATCCGGCTTTTCCCAGAGCTTTGGGACGTCCGCACGGAGATTGGACGGTGAGCTTTTTCTCAAAAGTACCTGAGAGATTATCACCGGAGTGGGTACAACAGCACGTCAATCCGCTCTTCTCCCGAATCCTGAACCGTTCAGATGCGTATTTTGCCAATCACTCTTTAGGTCGCCCTCTGGACCGCACAGCGCAAGATATTACTGAAGGCGCCGAATACTGGTTCAACGATATGGACGCAGCTTGGGGGCCTTGGATGGACGAAGCGCATGCATTTGGTGAACGAGTAAAAGCTCTCATCCAGTGGCCGAGTGAGGGAGGGGTCACTGGCAAGGCGTCATGCGGGCAGTCTCTTCGCGCAGTTCTTAACTCTTTTCAGAATCATCCGATCAAGGTCATTGCCACGCGGGGTGAATTCGACTCCATTGACTTCATATTGAAAACTTATGCTGATCTCGGATTGGTGGAAGTCCACTGGATCGAGCCTTTACGCAGTGAGCATAACATTGCGATCTACGATCCGATCTCGTACCTAAATGCACTTGATTCACCTTGTGACTTGGTGATCGCGTCAGTCGTCCACTTTGCTACCGGTCAGGTTCTTGGTGGCCTTGATGAGATTATTGCGAAGGCGCACGGCCAAGGAGCTAAAGTGATGTTGGACACCTATCACGCAGCAGGAGTTTTGAATTGGGACGCTCCGGAGGCTGACTTTGCGATGGGTGGGTGCTACAAGTATTTGCGAGGTGGTCCAGGAGCGTGCTTCCTTGCTGTGCATCCAAAGTGGCTAGATAATCCTGAGTTCAGGACCCTCGACACTGGTTGGTTCGCGAAGCAAGAGCCGTTCTCCTACGCGCGACCTGATCACAATCCGCGTGGGGAAGGGATCCAAAGTTGGGCGGAATCCACGCCAACTGTTTTGCAACCGTATCAGGCTAGATCGGGAATGGAATTCACCCTCGAAATCGGAGTGGATCGCACGCGCAGTTATACCCTTGAAATCCTTGCGGAGATTCGGCAGATTCTAAAGCCTCACGGAGGCTATACCCCTTCTGATCCAAACGCCTGGGGTGGGTACGCCCTCTTGCCAATGGGTTCCACTGAAAGTGCAACACGGGTATCAAACTTGCTCAAGGATGAAGGTGTCAACACTGATTCTCGATCCGGGTGTGTCCGTTTTGGTCCTGATGTTTTGACTTCTGCTGAGGACATAAGATTGCTAGCTTCAGCCCTGAAAAAAGTCATTTCGTAGTCCGCGAGCCTCTAAAAAAAGGCGTTTCACCATTTGGTGAAACGCCCTTTGCTTTTATCTCCGGAGAGAATTACTTCCCTTCTTTGACATCGGCAACCATTTGATCCATCATGGATGTCATGGAACCTTGCTTCGTCTTCCAGACCGCGAATACGACCAGCGCAACGCAGACCAGAGTCACAGCGATTCGAGTTCCGTCGTCTCCGTCGAAGATGATCTTCGGAGCTATGAGAAGCGCGATGAGGTTCATAACCTTGATCAGTGGGTTAAGCGCAGGACCAGCAGTATCCTTGAACGGGTCTCCAACGGTGTCACAGACAACCCCAGCCTTGTGAGCATCGGTTCCCTTTCCACCGTGAAGTCCATCTTCGATGATCTTCTTCGCGTTATCCCAAATTCCACCAGAGTTGGCTAGAAGAACCGCCAAGAGCTGACCGGAAAGAATGGATCCTGCAAGGAAGCCACCGAGTGCTTGAGCACCAACGAGGTTGTATGCAACGCCGTTGACGATCGTGCTTTCCTTTCCAATCGCCAAGCCGAAGGCTACGAAGATCGGAAGGGCCAGAGCAAGGATCCCCGGTGCCAGTAGCTCGCGTTGAGCGGCTTCTGTCACGATTCGGACGCACTCAGCATAGTCTGGCTTGCTTGTGCCTTCCATGATGCCTGGATCATTGCGGAACTGGCGTCGAACTTCCCCGATGAGGTTGAACGAAGCTCGTCCAACCGCATTGATCAAGAACGCGCTGAATAGGAACGGAGCAGCACCACCGATCAAGAGACCAACAAACACTTCCGGCGAACCGAGAGGCATGTCAACCTGACCAAGCTTTGCACCTTCAATGTAGCTATGGAACAATGCCACGGCAGCAACAACGGCAGTCGCAATCGCAAAGCCCTTGGTGAGCGCCTTGGTGGTGTTACCAGCGGCATCAAGTCGTTGCACAGCCATGGCTGCTTCTGGATGGGAGTGACCCGCGCCAGACATTTCGAAAACGCCTTGAGCGTTGTCGCTGATCGGTCCAAAGGTGTCCATCGCGAGGATGTAGCCTGTGGTCGTGAGGAGTCCAAGTCCTACAAGAGCGATACCATAGAAGCTAAGTACATAGCCGCCATAGAACTCTGGTGGGAAGATGAGCAGTGGCATCACCAGCGAGATACAAATTGCAAACACGCTGAAGACGCTTGACTCTAGACCAAGGGCGAAACCTTGGATGATCATCGGAGCTGGGCCAGCACTGGATACGCCGGCAACTTCTTGAGTTGGCTTGCGGTGGGTGCTGACGTAGTAGTCGGTCATCATTTCGAAGGCGAATGCCATCAAGATACCGAAGAGGATACAAAGGGCAAATTGCCACCAGTGAGCAACTGCGTGATCGGCAAAGCCCCAATCTGCAGTGATCGGAGTGATTCCGGATGCAGGATTTTGAGCGTTCTTTTCAACGATTGCCTTAGCTTCCTTATAGACTTGGAATCCACCAAATCCAGCCACTCGCTGAGGTTGGTCCATAAAGGACTTCGCCGCAGTGAGCTTGTTTGCGTCTGTGATTTCCTTGACGTTGATGGATTCTCGAACTACGCCAAGAGCGAGATCGCCCTTTGCATTGATCAACCATTCAGTTGGGAAGATCGCCATTCGCTCAACCTTGAGGTTGGAGTTTGGCTGTTCGACGGCTTGCTTGATTTGATTGTCAGCAGCCTTCTTGATGACTGGACCGTAGTAGACCTCTTGGACTTGTTGCTCGGTTCCGGCAGCGCCAGGGGCGGAAGTCGTGATCTTAAGTCGGTAAACGACATAAAGATCGTCAAGGTTGGCGAACTTCTCCTTTGGCTTCTGGTTCTCGATGAACGAGGCGTAAGTAGGCGGAGCCATTGGCTCGCTTCCAGCAGCGGCGATCGTGTAGTCCTTTACTCGCGTATCAGCGAAGTTGAGCTTGGAGAATCCTTCAGACTTCTTGAGCGGTGGCAAATCCAAAACTGGATCCGCACCGGCAATTCGCTGCACAACTGCACCCTTATAGGCAACTTCTTGCTGACCAGACTTCTTCGCCAACGCGCGGACGTCTGGATCTTCCATTAGTAGATCAGCAGACACTGTCTTGAAATCTGGAAGAATCGTTGTCTTTGGATCAACGATCTTTCCAACAAGAGGAGTAACGACGAAGTTCTTGAATTCTTCTTCAGTGAAGAAGGATTCAGTTTGCTTTTTCTTATCTGCCTCGCTAAGAGTCTTTCCAGCTTCAGCGGCTGGGACCAGAGGGAAGCCGTATGCCGAAATGAGCCCCTTGACGGAAGCATCCTTCATCAGCTCATCGGCAGTGACCTTTGCAACATCCTTATCAGGAAGCTTCGCTGCAGCAGCGGCGATTGCCTTATTGATGGTTGGAATAACCTTTTCGGCATTCGTCTTCATCAAATCAAGCTGAACTTTTCGGATCTTTGCATCTTCAACACGCTGATACTTTTCGGTGCTGTTAAGCTGGGTCGCAGAGATTTCCGGTGTTACGGAAGGAACTCCACCCATCATCACATAAGCGAGGATTGCAGTGAGAACCATTGCCACAGCCGCAGATCGGCGGAAACCACCGGAGATCGGCTTAAGCGGGTCGCTGTTCAGGTCGTCGCTACCCTTAACGGTGGCGATTCCATAGATCGAAGCAATAATTCCAACACCACGTGCCATCAAGGCGAACAGGATGAGCTTCATCCATATTTCGGTTGGGAAGATTGCTGCAGTTGCGGCACCAAGAATAATGGCGGCAACCAAAGTGACTTCATAGGACTCGAAAACGTCTGCAGCCATACCAGCGCAGTCGCCAACGTTGTCACCGACGTTGTCGGCAATAACGGCTGGATTTCGAGGATCATCTTCAGGAATTCCTGCTTCGACCTTTCCAACCAAGTCGGCCCCAACGTCAGCGGCCTTGGTGTAAATTCCACCACCGACACGCATAAAGAGCGCGGCAAGCGAACCACCAAATCCGAAGCCGATCAGAAGCTTCATGGCGTCCTTTCCGGCGACCAAGAAGATGATTGTTGCACCGAGAAGTCCAAGACCGACGGTGATCATCCCTGCAACAGCGCCAGATTGGAAGGCGATTTCAAGCGACTTTTTATAGCTCGTCAGCGCTGCATTTGCAGTTCGCATGTTAGCCTTAACCGCCATGTCCATTCCGAGCCAGCCGGCAAAGTAAGATGCAGCCACACCAAGAACGAAACAGAGCGTGATTAGCGCCGAAGTCATCGTCCCGTACGTGCTGTAGTAAAGCGCAAAAAGACCAACGCCCAAGATCGCAACAAACTTAGCGATGAGGCTACCTTGTTGCTTCAAATAAGCGATGGCGCCGTCATAAATGGCGGCGCCAACTTCTTGCATCTTTTCATCACCCGGGCTAAGCGCGGAGAGCTTGCTTCGCAACATCAAACCATACGCAATGGCGACGAGTGCGAGGACCGCAGAGATGATCAGGTAGATATAGTCTCCCTGAGTGAATTCTAAAGCGACGTTTTCGCCGCCTGCTGCCAGTACGGTACTTGGCGTAGCGATGGCCGCTGATGCGATTGCAAAAGCCGCCATTCGCCCGCTTCCGTGCCGCGTGGCTTGACAAATTTGTTTAATCCTGTTCATTCCTGGTAGGAACCCCTTAAAGTCATAACATCGCCCTCCCGACGTACGGTCAGGCTAGGTTAAGATACCCGAAACAAAGACGAAACCGTTCCCGGTTTCTGACCAAGAATGTGAAGATTCCGCTGAATTGAAGTTAAGATGGCGAAATTTGATCTAAATTAACCATTTGGTTAAATGCTCTTCCACACTCTCCGATCAAGTAAAAGGAGCCAGTGATGACAATGATTTCTTCGTTCGGGTCCTTTAAGATTTCCTCCATTGCCGAGGGTGCCGAGAGATGCTTTCTGACGGGAACCGATGTTAACGCTGTGATCGCCTTATCGATTTCCCCAACTGGTTGGGCTCGATGGAAGTCAATCGGACAGATATCAAAAGACCGTGCGAGTGGGGCTAGATGGGATAAGGTCTTGGCCGGATCATGACCCTGGACCATTGAGAACAGAAACCGAAATTTTTGACCCGGATAGGCTCGGTTAAGTGACTCTGCTAGAACCCTTGTGGCATCTTCGTTATGTGCACCATCGAGAATAAGGGTTTTCGAGCCGAAGGTTCTATGCTCAAATCTGCCTGGTAAATTGACTCGATCAAGGGAGTAAGGTAGCAAGACCTCATCTCGGATTGCACCGGCAGCCATGCTTGCGAAAGTTGCCAGAGCGAAGTTTTCAAAAGCTTTTGATCCGTACTTGGAGGTCCTTCGGTCGTCAATGACTTCTTTTCCTTCCCATACCAGGACCCGTTGCCCATCTCTGTGATCATCAGCGATTTCGAAACCCAAACGAAACAATGGAGCGTTTTGCTCCTTGGCAAATTGGGAAATGACGTTCAAAGGTCCTGTATCCATCATCCCAACGAATGTCGGCATCGATGGTTTAATGATTCCGGCTTTTTCAAAGGCAATTTTTTCGAGAGTGTCCCCTAGAATTGCCATGTGATCCCAACCGATGCTTGTAATGATTCCGGCCGCCGGAGTCACGACCGTCGTAGCGTCAAGCCGTCCGCCTAGTCCAACTTCTAGCGCAACCCAATCGCAATTGAATTCCTGAAATGCTGCGAATCCGAGAGCGGTCTTAATTTCAAATTCTGTAACCCCCTCAAACTCTGTTCCCTCCATCTGCTCCGCGACCAAAAGGAGGCATTCACCTAGTTTGGTGAATACATGCTTTGAAATCAGCTCCCCACCAAGCTGCACTCGCTCGCGCAAATCGTATACAAACGGACTAAAGAACCCCCCTGTCCGGTGTCCTTGGCACAGAAATATGGATTGCAGAAAGGCGGTTGTACTTCCCTTCCCGTTGGTTCCGGCAACTTGAATGTACTTCGGCTTCCGTCCAGCAACTGACTCCGAGAGTCCCGCTAGCTCAACCAGCTTCTGCATTCGGTCTAGCCCTAGCCGCCAACCACGAGGAGATAGCGCCGATATCCGCTCTACGACGGTTTCGTACTTCATTTACGCTATTTTACTAAAAGTCACACGATCTTCCACACGGTGCTAACTCCTCGGTAGGCGAGAATTCAAAAAATTTATGGGACCCTTTTGCAGATGCGCAAATCCTGCGGTATAATGGTTTCCCAGCGTCGAGGTATAGCGAAGCTTGGTATCGCGTCTGGTTTGGGACCAGAAGATCGTAGGTTCGAATCCTACTACCTCGACCATTCTCCTCCTTTTTCAGGAACTTTCCCCTTTCTTTTTTCCTTAACATCCTTGTAACGATGTTGCCCGCACTTGGCTGGGTAGAATTTTCCAAAGCGAAAAATCATCATGAAAAAAGCTCCTTTCCTTGTCTCTCTTGCACTGGGCGCAATGTTGCTCATGCCTGCCGTAGCGCAAAACGCCAACTCCCTCAAAAAGCATGAAGGCAAGGCACTGCCGAAAATGAACCTGATGACAACAGCAGGTAAGAAAATGACCAATGCCGACTTTAAAGGCAAGGTTGTTCTTCTCGATTTCTTTGCTACGTGGTGCGGTCCATGTAAGCAAGCCGCTCCTAAGCTTGACGCAATGTTTAAGGAGTCCAAAGCGAAGGGATTCTTGGTTGTTGGATTGAGCTCCTCAGAAGATGATGGAGGTTCTGGAAAGGCGGCCAAGGATTACGCCAAGTCCAGTAAGCATAGCTACCCGATTACATTTAACAATGACGCACTCGCTGATAAGTTGGGCATCCCCGGATTTCCGAGTTTCCTCCTAGTTGATAAGAAGGGTGTCGTTCGCAAGTCTTGGATTGGGTTCAATGAGGCTGAAATCAAGTCAATGGTGAAGAAACTCGTCGCCGAAAAATAAGGGGTTTTCTGGGATTTGCAGATTGGGGTCGTCCAGATGGACGGCCCTTTCTTATTTTTGGATTCATTTAAAGGTTTCAAACTGATTTCCCCATTTCCGGTATCAGAAATGGGGATGCGATGGTCAATATATGAGAAACATTCCTCGATGGATCCATCGAGTACGTTGTTCAGACGAGTTCAGGCAGCATCTTTTATCTCTTCGGATTGTAGCTTGTTATAGACGCGTTCAAACGCCGCAACTACGCTTGGGTCAAACTGATGTCCAGAGCACTTAAGGATTTCCTGGATAGCCTCATCCGGCAACTTTGACTCTTTGTATGGTCGCTTACTGACGATTGCATCAAATGTATCGGCCACCGCTACGATTCGCCCACCAATTGGAATGTGTTCGCCTGAAGTTCCGTTTGGGTACCCTCTACCGTCCCACCGCTCGTGGTGCGAGATCGCAATCTTCTGTGCAAGGCGAAGGATGGCTGAGCTAGTACCATGGAGTACGTTTGCTCCGATGGTCGTATGAGTTTTCATAACATCGTACTCTTCCTCAGTCAGCTTCCCAGGCTTGAGCAAAATGGAATCAGGAATCCCGATCTTGCCCAGGTCATGAAGGGCTGAAGCCAGTTCAATATTGCTGGATAATTCTTCGCTGAGGCCATATTCTCTTGCGATCTGACCCGAAAGTTTGCTAACGCGTCCAGCATGCTCTCCTGTATCGTCATCCCGATATTCACCCGCCTTTGCCAAGTGGTGATAAACCTCTTCATAGGCCGTTTGAAGCTCGTAAGTCCGTTCCTTTACTCGGGATTCAAGTGCCAAGTTCTGATCGTGCGCACGCTCAATCATATGCCGAAGTCTCAAGAAGTTTCTGACTCGAAGTAAAATTTCAGTCGCGTCGCCTGGCTTGGTCAAGAAGTCGGAGGCACCGATCTCAAGAGCCCTCCGACGCGTGTCCGACGTCACGTCAGCAGTGAAAACCAAAACTGGAGTGTAAATTTCCTCATCTACGGCCCGGATTTGCTGCAACACATCATAACCGGTGAGCCCAGGCATGTGAAGGTCAAGAATGACAAGCTGTGGTTGCCACTCGTAAAAGATTGTAAGGCTTTCTTCACTTGAGGTGGTGGACCTTACATCAGTGTAACCGGCAAGTTCTAGAAGCTGTTCGATGAACAATACATTGGCAATGTTATCGTCAACAACTAAGATTCTTGATTCTAATAATTGAATATCGCTAAGCAACATTTTTTCCTTTTAAAAGTTTTAACTTGTGAACGATCGCTGCGAGTGCTTTCAGTTCAATTGGCTTTGTCATGTAATGTTGAACACCGACTTGTTCAAAGAGTTTGCGAGTAAGCTCGCTGTCATCGGCTGTAAGTACTACAATCGGCATGTCCGCGATTGCCTCGTTGCTTCGTATGCGACGAGCAACTTCTAGCCCGTTCATGTCCGGTAGGTTCACGTCAAGAAGCAAAATGTCTGGTTGCTGGAGCGCCGCAACTTCCAGTCCAAGAGATCCCTGTGAGGCAACGATCAGATCAATATTTCCGAGCTTCTTAAAGAGGCTCTCTACAATCTTCGTATTCTCAGGATTGTCATCGATTAAGAGTACAAGCGTCTCTTGGTTATTGATCGGAGAGGGCCCTTGATCAAATTCACTAGTTATTGCCTTTACTGGTGCTGATTTGCTCATGTCTTCACCAATTTCCAAAATGAACCTTGATCCCTCACCTTGGTACTGGTCGCAAAGATACAGGCTTCCGTCCATTGCGTCGACTAAGCTCTGGGAGTGCGATAACCCAAGCCCGGTGCCTTCAATGCTAGTTGAATCCCTTCCTAGACGATCGAATGGGATAAAGAGACGGTCTCTCAATTCTGGAGGAATTCCAATTCCGGTGTCGGTTACCCGAATTTTAACCCGGTTTTCGGTTGTCCGCGAAAGGTCTACCGTTACATGTCCAGCTTCTCGGTTGTATTTCACCGCATTCGAAAGCAAGTTGATAATGACTTGAGAGAACCTCTGAAGGTCGGCGATGACCTTTACGTTTTCGAACTCAGACCTTTCGAAAACAAAAGAGATGTTTCGTTGCTCGGCAAGAGCACGCACCATTTCAATGGACTCCTCGATAACGGGCAATATCCGAATTGCCTCGACTGAAATCGAAAGTGACTTAGATTCGATCTTTGAGATATTAAGGACATCGTTAATCAAGTTCAGAAGATGACGTCCTCCGCGCAGGATCTGTGCAACGCATTCCATCTGTTTTTTTGGAAGCTCCTGCATTTCCAAAAGTTGGCCAAAGCCTAAAATTGCGTTCATAGGAGTCCGGAGCTCATGGCTCATCCTAGATAAAAACTCACTCTTCGCAAGGTTAGCTCTTTCTGCTCTCTCTTTCTCCTCTCGGGCCTTATCCGCGAGGATCAGTAGCGACACATCCTGTGAAAAGCATCGAATGTAAAGTAGCTCTCCGTCTTCCCAGAATCCATTTGCATTGATGCGAACCGTTTTCCTGCTCCCGTTGATTTCCTTGAGAAGAACATCCATGTTTACGATTGACTTTCCTTCTTCAAGCTGATGCAGAGCTCTAGCTACCTCAACTGGATGCTCAAATTGGTCACTAAATATCCTGCCTTTAGCTTCCGCTTCTGTGATTTCAAAAATTTCGAGACATGTACGATTCGCCTCTATAACATTCCCGTCAGCAGATATTAGGGTCAGTCCCAGAGGTGCATTTTCAAAAAATTCCGCAAGTTGGGCCTGACTTTTATCAAGCGTCCGATTTGTCTCCTGAAGAGAAATATCGCGCTGATGAACCTCGAATAACATCCTGTTGAAACTTGTTACCAGGACTCCGATTTCATTTTCCATATTGCATTGAACTTTCGCCCCGTAATCGCCGCTTGCAGCAACATTTCTCATTGTTTTTGAGAGTGCGGCGATTGGACTTGAAATGATGGACTGCAAGTAAGTACCAACGAGGAAAGAAAACATTAAACTAATCGAAGTGAGGGTTGCTCCGACCTGGAGATAGTGATTTTTTCGTAAATCTAATGCTTTCAGATTGGAGTTCACTACGAGGGTGCCTAGTACTTCTCGGTCTTCCTTAACCACCGCACTGGCGATTAGGTAGTTGCCGGATATCTCACATGAATCTGATTTTAAGTGACCGCCCATCCTTTGAACTTTACTTCTTGGTTTCTTGTAAGACGCAAGAAGCTTTCCATCAGGCAGATACAGCGTTGCAGATTCAACCTCAGACTTCTCCCCCAAGGAACTCAGAACGTCATGCGCAGCAAAGGGATCTCCGAAGGCCATCGGAGCCGAGCAGTTTTTCGCAAGAATTGCCGCTTCAATTCGACCATCAGTAACGAGCTTATCCTTAAACTGCGACAGATCATAGTTGAAAAACAGTGCAAGGGAGGACACGAGCGCGAGTGCCGAAGTAAACGCAATAATGAGAATCAACTGGATGCGTAGGGATGTTCGCTTCAGATTCATCGTCCACCGTCCACGATCTTTGCTAGTTGCAAGAGCTTTGAGCTCAATTTGACTTTGGATGACTTTGCAATTTTAGGATTGATCTCGAAGACGACTCGATCTTGTACGAGTATAAAGTTGATCATGCCATGCTTTTTTGCAAATCCTGGACTCTCGCCCACGACGACGATTGGCTTGTTCGCTAAGCTAGATAACTCACCAAATTTTTCCTTTTCGGATGCTGGAACGAACACTAAATCAGCATCAATCTGCTGACCCCAAGTCCCGTACTTCACCTGAACCTTTCGGCCTCTGACAGTCTTCCCCTTAAAAACATCATCCAGGGACGATCCGAACGGATTCTTACCGAGGACGGTAACCTTAAACGGTCCACTCTCGGTTGGCCATTCGATGAACTTTAAAAAGTTTAGAATAAATGCGGCTTTAACGGAATATTCCGTCTGCTGAGCGGTTCCTGAAATGGAACTACTCATAGTGATCAATGCGCAAATGAATACCTTTAGAGCTTTGGACGTTCCATTGTATAAGGACTTCGAATCCGCAATCGGACTACGTAGTGAGCGATTATGAGACTGTTTCATTTCTCTCCTTAGCTTTTCCCTCATAGCAATTCAAAAGCGGTAACCTAATTCAAAGCCGATTGTGCTTCGCATCTTCGTTGGAACTTCAGCAAGCGTAGACGTGCCATCCACAAAGTCTTTCCGGAAAAGATTTTGGCCAAAGATTGAAATCTGGAGAGCGTCGGTCGGTCGGAATTGAAGACGAGCATCCAGTCGTGTCGAAGGACTCGTGCCCAAGCCGCGCATACCGCTCATAAAGTAACCGCTGACATCAAATTGCCAGGCTTCGTCAATCTCCCATGACGATCGCAGACTCCCTTGCCACTTGGGTCCGCTTCCATCTCCGTCTGTCCAGGTGATTGGGAACAGACTTGTTGCTATATTCTGCGAGAATTTGTCCTCAAAATATGCTACATGTCCAGAAAATCTCCAGGACTCGGTTAGTCTCAAGTTTGCCGCGAGCTCTACTCCGTACGTTGTCGCGGATCTAGAGTTACCAACCTTGTACTTTGAATTGATTCTTGGACTTGGCACCATAACAACCTCGTTTTCAACGAGGTCCAAAGTTCGGAGGTTATCATACATATTGTAAAAAGCGGCAATGTCAATGTGCAGATTCGGCGTTGCTTGCTTTCTCCATCCAGCCTGTAGGCTTATGACAGATTCCGATCCAAAGTCCTTGTTCGGAAGCCCAAGAACATAAACCGGAAGACCGGACTGAGTGTCGATTGAGTTGGCAAACAAGTAGTTGGCCTCAGTTTCCGCTAGAGATGGAGTTCGAACTGCTCTGGAGGCAGAAAACCAAATGGATTCTGTCGGGTCTTTTCGGATCAGCAGGCGCGCACTTGGCTGAATTTCGATACCCGTATCTGGGTTTACTTCAAAGGTGGTGCCAAGCGTCAAACGAACTTTTGAGTTCAAGTCTTGCTCAAGCTGTCCATAGGTAGAAAGAGTTGAGCGCGACGGATTCTGATCCGATGCCTGGATGATCTGGGAGTCCTTAAACTTACTTTCGACATGGCGGAAAGATCCGCCGAATGAGAGAACTTTCGTAGATGTGAGCTCTTTAGATCGATTGTAGCCAATGTCAAAAGTTGACACATCTCCTTCAATTTCTGGCGCAAGCCTAATGTTCCGGCTGAAACTCATCCGATACTCAGAGATGTCTTTCTTGCTCTGCTGACTGACTAAACTTCCTGTCAGGCTAAAGTCAGACGTTGGATAAGTATCCTCTCGAACTTGTTGAAAGAACCCAGTCGGGACGGGAAAGATAGTTGCAGTTTGTAACTGAGCCGAGTAAAGAGAACCACCTAGGGTAAGGGTGTCCTTCGTGTTTAGCCTCGTGTCCGACCTGAATCCAATCCAGGAAGACTCCGACTGATCAAATGGTGTGACAATCCAGTTTTCGGTTTTCAAGGTCCGCTTTGCTCTTGCGGATAATCTGAAGCTGGTGTTTTTTCCGTTTTCGCCGCCGAAACGAACAAAGGAGTCACTTGCATCGGTTGTCGAAAATCCTTGGGATGCATAACCGCCTTGGGTGTCAGCACTGCTCTTAGTAATGATGTTAATGATCCCGTTTACGGCATTTGCTCCCCAAAGAGAACCATCCGATCCTCGGATCACCTCGATCCGGTCAATTTCGTCGGCCGTTAGTCCCAACTGATCCCAATATACACCGGAAAATGTTGGTGAATAGATGCTTCGGCCGTCGATGAGCACCTGGAGCTTGTTTGCGAATCGGCTGGAGAATCCCCGGATGGAGATCATATACTTGTTTCCATCAACCTGATTCACGGTCAAGCCGGGGACCATCCGTAGCATGTCTGGCACGGTCTTAGCACCGGAGCGCCGGATGTCTTCAGAGGAAAGAACAAAAACGGCAGCGGTAACGTCTTTTAACGCACGCAGAGGCATTGCCGCAGTGCCAACCTTGACGTTCATGAGATCTTCAAGGTTCAGGTCGCCAAAGTCATCAGGTTCACTCTGACTTACCGGATTTGTGGATTCCGATCCTTCCGATTCAATCGGGAGGTCTGTCGCAGGTTGTTCCTGCCCAGCCAGTGGACTGATCAGTAGAACGAGACAGGAAATGATGAAAATTCGACGTGCCATAACGATTGTGCTGAGCGCACAGTAACTTTATTGGAACGTTATAATGAATTTTATACCGAAATCTTGTGGTTTTTTCCGCAATATTACCGACATTGAAGCAATTTGCCGGATTCTGTGGAGCCGATGAAGGGATTCGAACCCGCGACCTGCTGTTTACGAAACAGCTGCTCTACCCCTGAGCTACATCGGCTAACTCGTCGCACCACGTGGCGATCACTTTCATTATGGCAAATTTGAGTCTGATCTGCAAATGCTACTTCTTGAGGTTAACAAAGCGAGCGTAGTTCGGCTGGAAGCCGAGAATCACCTTTCCGGTCGGTCCATTTCGGTGCTTCGCGATGATGATTTCAGATTCATCAACGTGATCCATATTCTGATAGCTCTCATTCGCAGCCCCTTCTTCCTTAGCAGCGTAATAAGCGTCTCTGTAGATAAACATCACAATGTCGGCTTCCGCTTCGATCGAACCTGACTCTCGGATGTCGCTCAGCATTGGGCGCTTGTCGGGTCTAGATTCCACGCCCCGGCTAAGCTGCGCGAGGGCAATGACAGGAACATCAAGCTCCTTTGCGAGGCTCTTTAGCGCTCGGGCGATCTCTGATACCTCTTGGGTTCGGTTATCGGTCTTCCGGTTACCCCGCATCAACTGGAGGTAGTCAATCAGGACTAAGGAAAGTCCGCCATCGGCCTTAAGCCGACGACACTTTGCCCGAAGTTCGAAAGGGGAGACGTCCGAGTTATCATCAAGAAATAGGGGGAGGCTATACAAACTTTCACAAGCATCCGCCATTGCGTGATAGTCGTCATCGCTGAGGTGCGGGTTCTTGAGCACGCTCATGCTCACTCCGCTGAGCATGGATAGCATCCGCCTGACGAGTTGCTGACTACCCATTTCAAGGCTGAAGACCGCGACGTTTCCTTTCTGCTGCCTTGCAACATTGAGAGCAAGACTTAGAACGAAAGATGTCTTACCCATCGCAGGCCTTGCTGCGAGGATGTTTAGATCCCCGCCGTACAACCCGCCAGTAAGCTTATCTAGATCGTAAAACCCGCTCGGAACTCCAAGCACTGGCTGTCCCGATTCATAGAGGTTATCAACGTCTTTAAAGAACGCACGAGCAACATCGCGAACGTGTTCAAAGGATTTTCGGAGCCGACGTTTGCCAACATCAAAAACGACGCGCTCGGCATCATCTACCTTTTGCTCCACTTCGGAATCTGGGTCGTGAACGGTACGGATGATCTCTTGACCTGCAGACTCGAGCCTGCGAAGAGTCGCCTTATCAAGAACAATCTCGGAATAATCAAGCGCATTACCAGGCGATGGGACGCTCTCCGCGATGGAAACTAGGTACGGAACTCCACCAACCATTTCGAGTTGGCCCTTTTCTTGGAGTTCATTTCGAACAGTAACGAGATCAACCGCTCGGCTCTGGTTTGCCAGAGTCTGCATCGCCTGATATATGATCCGGTGCCCTGGACGATAAAAGTCCTCGACATTAAGCACCTCAAACACTTGCTCAATTGCTTTCTCGCTCAGCATCATGCTTCCGAGGACGCACATTTCGGCTTCCTGACTATGGGGAGGGATGAAGGAGTCAATTACTGCGCTCATAACCTGATGCAGTTACTATAGACTCATTTGAGCGATGAAGTGTAGCTAACTTGTCCAGCACTTTTCCACTACAAGCGGAGTAAGTCAGACGGTCTCATCAAGCCGTCGAAAAAGGGTCCGCAAGATACCGACTAGGTTCGGTCTTGTTCGATCTCGACTCGCGGTGGTCACCAGGACTTCCATCAATTCCGGATTTCGGTACGCCAAGTCATCTAAACCTACCTGGATCGCTCTAGGTGAAAAATCAAACGAACCCGCCCAACCGCACACATAACAAGTTTTTGCGGAGCGCACATTTGCACATCGACAAAGAGGGCATGCCTTCATGCGCTTTGCGATCTTCGGATGGGAAAGTTGTTCTGGATACACCACAGTTAATGTCGGGCTATGCACACAACTTCCCTACTCGCAATCTCCCTAGAACTGAAATAAGCCAGAACATTGGTACAATCACCAGCGCGATGACTCTTCGGGAAATTCTCCATGCCCATATTCCGGTACTGACTGCAAACAGCACGTTTCGCGATGCCGTGGATAAAATGGACATCTACCAGTTCCCCGGATTAGTGATTGTGGACATTGACCAAAAGCCGATCGCAGTAGTTACTGAAGGAGACCTGTGCCGGGCGGTGGATCTGAATTCTGGATTAATGAAACTCTCAGATCAACCCGCATTGGATTTCGCAACTCCAAATCCAACCTGTTGCGGTGTCGACGTAGAGGTGAGTGATGCACTCCACCAAATGCTGGCGAACGGAACGACGATTCTTCCGGTGGTTCAAGAAGAACGCTTAGTCGGAATGGTCCTCAGAGTAGACTTGATGCAAGCGATGCTCATGGATCAATCTTCTCCGCAGATGAGAACAGAATCAAATCAAGGATCGTAATCTTGTTTATGCTGAACGCTGGAGACTCATTCCCGAAATTTGAACTACTTGACCAAGACAACAATATCGTTAAACTGGACGATCTTTTAGGCTCAAAATCAATCATTTACTTCTATCCGAAGGACGACACCTCGGGCTGCACGGCAGAAGCGTGCGAGTTCAATGAACTGATGCCAAAATTTGAGGGAGCAAAAGTTGTCGGAGTTTCACCGGACTCAGCGGCAAGTCATAAAAAGTTTGCCAATAAGTACAGTCTAACGTTTACTCTTCTTGCTGACACGGATCAAATACTCTCGAACGCCGTTGGTGTTTGGAAAGAAAAGTCAATGTACGGCAAAAAGTACATGGGCGTCGAGAGAACTACCTTCTTGCTTGACGAAAACGGGGCGATTATCCGGGTTTGGGATAAGGTGAAGCCAAAAGATCACGCAGCAGAAGTTCTTGCCTCGATTTGAATGAAAATACCTTATATTCATAGATGAGCCGCCTCTCTCGGAGCGGCTCTTTTTGTCATGCGAGCGCAAGGTTACTAGATTATTGAAGCCTGAGTGAGTTGAAGGTACGATTTTTTGAACCAATATGAAGACTAGCAGATATGGCTTTCAGGAAATTTGAATCAAATGTCTACATCCTATCTTCGTACTTGAAATAGTGTCCGAACTTCACAGAAGTCTCTGAAAGTTAAGCACAAATCTTGTGCCCGCTATGCGGTAATCCAACGGTTGGTGTAAAACTTGATAAACAGGGCTTGCATTACGCGTTAAGATTTCGTGTATAATCTGTACAGCGTGACCAAAGGGCCGTGAAAAGCCTCGGCCACACTCTAGACTAAGGAAAATTTAAATGCCAAAGAACGTTGACGAAATTACAAAAGCCCTCAAACTGAAGGCTGAACCAAAGGCAAACGCTTTAACCCTTCGCGTAGGAACAAAGAAGTACGCACTTCCGTTCGAAGTGCGAACATTGAACAGCGAAGAATTCTTGTTCATTCATGTTCCGCCAGCCGCTTCGATCATGAAGATTGAAAATGGTTCACTCACTGTAGTCGAAAAGGATGGCGACGCAGTTGCTGCACAAGCATCGTTCCGAAAACCACGCAAGCGAAAGGGCGGAAAGGGCAAGGCCGCTGCCGAAATTCCAGCAGAAGTCGCCGAACTCTTGAAGAAGATTCCAGTTGGGTTCAAGATCGCCTACGGACCAGACGGCGCACCGAAGGTCGTCAAGGCTCGAACTCGCAAGAAGTAAGAGTTTTTTCAAAATTTTTGAACTGGGCTGGAGAATTCGTTACTCCAGCCCGATTTTATTTGTGGTACATTCTTTTCCGGAAAGCCGAAATAGCTCAGTGGTAGAGCGGCTGTTTTGTAAACAGCGGGTCGCGGGTTCGAATCCTGTTTTCGGCTCCAATTTTTTCTTCAACATTACCCAACGTTGAGAAGTTTGGATCTCCCCATCCAACCCCAGCCAGCTCCGATCATCACTGCGATGCCTCCGGTCATGAATGCAGCCGGAATGCTGACGTTCTCTCCGATCTTCCCAAAGATGAATATCCCGATCGGCGAAATCCCGCTGAGAGCCCAAAAGTGCATGGCAAGCACCCGCCCGCGCAGTCTGTCAGGAGACAAAAGCTGAAAGAGTGTATTTGTAGTATTCAACTGCATGATCATCGCGAAGCCGATAAACCCAAAGCAGAGATAGCACAACGGCAGATACCGAACCAAGCTCAAGCAAAAGAGGGCCAGTCCAGCAATCGTCATTGCCGTTAAAACAATGCGACCCTTATATGGCTTTCCAGATAACCAAATGGTGGTCGCCAACCCCAAAATCGCCCCAATCCCTACCGAGGTATGGATCGCCGAGTACTGAGCTTCATGTAGCTTCATGACGCGCTGGGCGTAAGCCGGAATCAAGGGAATGTACGCTAAACCGAAGGAGCTTAAGATGATTTCTAAGAAGAACAGTCGCTTCAGCACCTCGTCTCTCAGAGTGAAGAGCATCCCCTCCATGATCAGGTCCTTCGTAACGGGCTGACCTCCGTCCGATGCGCTGAGATCTGCTTTCACCGCAAGAACTGAAAGGATAATCGCAAAGTAGCTAAACGAATTGACGAGGTAACAGGTCTTTGCACCAAAGTGCACTAAAAGTTGACCACCAATAATCGGTCCAAGAATTCGGGCTCCGTTAAAGGTAATCGCGTTGATCGGCACTGCGCTCCCAATCATTTCTCTGGGAACAACGCGACCCACCATGGATTGTCGAATCGGCATTTCTACGGTCGAGGCACAGCCTAGAATAAAAGCCACCGTGATAAAGTGCCAAAACTGAGCGAGCCCAAAATGCACCAGTCCGGCCAACGTAAGCGCCCCTAAAGCGTACACGACTTGACTGACAATCAGCGCAATCCGCTTATCATACTTATCTGCAACTGCGCCCATGATGGGACCAAAGAATGCCACCGGGAGCGACATTGCCACCGATACCATGGCGGTCTTTGACGCATCGTTGGTAAGGGATTGGACGTACCAACCCTGGGCAACATTTTGAACCCAGGTGCCCGTGAACGACAGAAACGCACCTAACCAGAGAATCCGGAAGTCCCGAACTCCGAATGGCGCAAGTTGCGGATACGAGAGAATTTTTCGCATCAATTGTCCAAGATCCTGATCATCACGAGTTGCAAGTATTCAGGGTCTGGATTTTGCCGCATAGAGTCTTAGGTTTACCTTATTTTCACTCGCAAGTAACAGCCCTGGATCCGATTCGCGATTTTTTAGATGCCATCTGTTCAATTGAGCCCGTCCCTACCTTGTACGAGATATTGCTTGGTCATCCAACTTGATTCAGCAAGTCCAGAAGAGATACCATAGGGCTACAGTTAACAATCCGGGATTAGGAATGGCGCAACTCAAACAAGATATTTTCAAACCTCAGCCCGGAAAAGTGCCATTACGACCGGAAGTCGGAACAAAGACCGAACTTTCTGGCAAGGCCGGGGTTGGAACTTGGCTGAAGTGGATCGGCGGCTATTGCGTTTACCTTTTGTATCACATTGTCGTAAGTCCAGCAAGCTTCGTGCGATTGTTGCGCAGGGTGCGCCGGTACGGTTTTCACAATTCTCTTCACATCCGGCTTTTTGGAGGCGCGAAGCCACCTTGCAAAGATGAATGGGTCCTAGTCGTCGCTTCTGGACAGGGCGAAACACGCACGGGAATTCAGGCCGCAGAGGAAATTGGACGAGAGTGTAAAGTTCCGATCGCCGTCCTGACCCAGCTCGCAGTCCTTCCAAAGGCGATGGCTTTGGAAGGCAGTGACTTCCCTATTGGATTCGCACCGTTCAACAGCCCATTCTCTTCGCTGATCACATTACTTCGGTGGAGACCAAAGCAGCTATTGTTCGTGGAGTTCAGCGGCAACTACCACATGGCGTTTCTGGCGAAGTTGCTCGGAATTCCGACCGCCCTCATCAATGTCAATTTGCCTGAAGGACGGATGAGAAAGTTGATGCGAAAGCCACTCGGGCGATGGCAATTTAGCTTTGTTGACGCATTTAGCGTCCAAGCCCCAGCTCACTTGATTCGATTGGCAGCCCTCGGAGTGGATCCGGGTCGCATTACCGTCTCTGGCGTCAGCATGAGCACGATGCAGCTTCCTGCCGCTGGGGCGGACCTCACCGCCAGCAAATGGCGAAAAGTTCTCCAAATCCCCGATGACGCGCCTGTCATCCTCCTCGGTAGTACTTATCCTGAAGAGGAGTCAATCCTTGCCGATGCCTACCTCACGGTCAAGAGAGAGTTCCCCAAGGCAGTCCTGATCCTCGCCCCCAGGTTTCTGGACCGGAAAGATCATCCTAAAGATTGGTCTCTTACTGAGCGAGGCATTGACTTTGAACTGCGAAGCATGCTCGACCGCCATGAACGAGCGGCGGACGTAATCCTCATCGATTCGATGGGCGAACTTCGTGAGATGTATAGCCTCGCTACGGTCGCACACATTGGCGGGACTCTCGTCCCCGGCGTCGGTGGTCACACTCCCCTTGAGGCACTTGCATGGGGAGTGCCGTTTACCCTCGGGCCAAATTTTAGCCAACAAGAAGCCGCTGTTGAGATCGTCACCCATTGTGGGTTCGGGGTCGTTTGCCGAAATGCTCAACAAGTGTCCCAAGCCTGGACGCAAGCGCTCAAGACACCCAGCCTCAGAAACGAGCTGAAGGCAAGAGCAGAGGACGTCGCGCTAGAGTTTGGCCATGTCCATGCACAGTCTTATGAGAGTATCCAGCAGACGAATTCTGCTCTTCTCGAACGGAGATGATCCTGCTTACCGCGCGAGGGGCTTACCCAAAAGAGCGTTCCACTCATCGCGTTGCTTGGTGCTGAGTGCCTTGAATACATTATTGCGACCGTCAGTGTGGATTTGAATAATCTTGGGTTCTAATTTTTTCATCTCCGCCTCCATGCGTTTCTGGATCTCGCCCTTGATCTTGTCCTCTTCAGCTTTATTCTTTGGCTTTCGATTTTTGAACTCGTTACGAACTTTCTCAATCACTGCGTTTTCGGCTTTGTTTGCCTTTTCGTTTGCGCCCTTTAGCGCGTTGATGACTTGATTGCGTTGAGCCTCCGTCATGCCGACTTTCTTCGCCACAATCTTGTCGGTCAGGGCGAACAGGCCAGCATCTTGAAGCGTGACTTCACGTAGTCTCTTGAGCTGTGCTGGCGTCAGCGAGGTTAACACCCCCTTCCGCATGACCACAAATTCAGCGTCAAGAGCCTTCTTTTCACTCTCTGTGGGCTCTTTTCGATCTTGCAGTTTTTGCTCGATTTTCTGAGCCAAGACGTTGTACTTACTCGCCGCCTTGTTCATGGCATCGCGTTGCTTTTGCGTGATCTTCAGATCGTCCTTGACTTCCTTGTACTGAAGCAGTGTGACATTCGCAATATCACGGTCAAAATTGGCTTGGGCAAATGCGATCCCAGGAAGCGAAAGCGCCAAGAGCAGGCTCAACGAATTTTTCATACAATACTCAGATTATGACGCTTCAGAAAGTTCAGTGGGACGTTCAACCGAATCACCCGAGATGTCCCATCGTTCCATGAGTTCAATGGAGCTACTACCCAGGATTCGCTGAATCTTCTCGCGAACCGCGGCGTCATAGGCGATCCTACGCATAAGTTCCATCGTGGTAATCCCCTCTGGCGTATCAAATTCGAGTATTACTCGGAAGTTGCCTGGAATCGTCTCCAGTTCATTCCGGAATGTCACCAACTGATCTCGCTTAGCATTGCCAATCTTGATGATGACAGTGCCTTCGCTGGAATCATCGTCACTCACATCAAGAATTGCCGGCGGCTTAAACTCGCTGATGTCATCCACTTTGACTTCAATCTGAGCTTCTCCGCCCTTAAATCCTGCGCGTTGAGTGGCGGTGCCTTTGATCACGAGAATCTTGTCCTTCTGGATCAAATCTTGGAACGCCGCATAGGTTTTAGCGAATACCGTGCAGGCCGCTTGGCCAGAGAAATCTTCAAGGACAAAGGTTGCCATTTTCTCCCCACGAGCCTTTGTGATGATCGTTCTAACGCTCGCTACAACCCCCGCGATCAAGATGGGTTGGCCATCTTCCATTTCCTTGGTTGCGGCGCAAGATTGTTTGGTGACCTGTCGCATCGTACGTTCCATCCCCCGAAGAGGGTGGTCACTCACGTAAATTCCCATCGTCTCGCTTTCCCACGCGAGAATCTCAGCACGTCCGGGCGCAGCCCCGTCAACAAGCGCAGGTAATGTCAATTCGGCGACGCCAGAACCCTCTCCAAATAAGGAGTCCTGACCGGCTTCCTTCTGTCGAACGGCTTGCTCTGCGTACGAAAGCGCGCTTTCAACTTGATCCAAAAGGGTCCGGCGATTACAACCCATCGTGTCAAACGCCCCAGATTTCACCAACGCTTCCAGAGCGCCTCGATTTAATCCGTGTGGTTTTGAACGCTCGCAGAATTCGAAGAAGTGCGTAAAAGGACCTTCTTCATCTCGGGACTTGATAATTCCTTCAACGAGCTTATCGCCGACGCCCTTTATTGCCGCCAAACCAAATCGGATCGCCCCGACCCACCCCTTTGGCACCTTCGGATCAATGCTGAAACTCAGCCCTGAGACATTGACATCAGGTGGCAAGACCGCGATCTTGTTCTTACGGCATTCGTCAATAAACGCTGTCGTTCGGTCTTCTTTCTCCCGGTAGACCTCGAGCAATGCCGCCATGTACTCAACCGGATAATTCGCTTTGAGATAAGCCGTTTGGTAAGCGATCAACGCATAGCAAACCGCGTGGGCCTTGTTAAACGCATATCCGGCAAAAGGAAGCAGCAATTCCCACACTTTCTCAGCAGCTTCAACCGGAACTTCTCTTTCCTTTGCTCCCGCAAGGAATTCGACTTTCATCGAATCCATTGCTTCTTTGTCCTTCTTCCCCATGGCGCGGCGAAGAATGTCTGCCTTTCCAAGCGAGAAGCCAGCGAGTGCCTGGACAAGTTTGAGAACCTGGTCCTGATAAACGATGACTCCGTAAGTCTCGCTTAGGATTGGCTCCATCAGGTGATGGGGATAAACGATTGGCTTTCGCTTAAATTTACAATCAACAAACGTCGGAATGTGCTCCATTGGGCCTGGACGGTAGAGCGCAACCATCGCCGCAATCTCCCGGACGTTCTGCGGCTTAACTTCAATGATGTTCCGGCGCATTCCACCAGATTCAAGCTGGAAAACTCCGACCGTATCCCCACGACCGAGCATGTCATATGTCGCCTGATCATCGAGTGGGAATGTCCACCAGTCCAAACGAGGCTTTTTTGGGTTGGTTTTTTGAATGTTATCAACAGCCCGGCTCAGGACGGTGAGGTTGCTTAGACCCAAAAAGTCCATTTTGAGCAAGCCGATCTTCTCGAGAATCCCCATTTCAAAGGCAGTCACGGTTTGCCCGTCCGTGCCTTTATAAAGAGGGATGTAATCCGTGAGCGGATCCTTTGAGATCACGATCCCGGCGGCATGAACACCGGCGTGACGGGACATCCCTTCGATCTCTTTTGCAACCTCCACGAGCTTCGTGAATCTTGGATCGCTAGCAATGACTTGCCGCATTTCTTGGGTGCCTTCATAGGCCTTTTGCAAGGTTGTGCCGGGCACGTTCGGGATGGTCTTGCAGATTTTATCAGTCTCAAAAGGTTGATAACCCAAAACCCGACCAGCGTCCTTGATCGCAGCCTTCGCGCCAAGGGTTCCAAAGGTAATGATCTGGGCGACCTTATCGCTTCCAAAGCGTTCGCCGACGTACTTAATGACCTCTTCCCGGCGTTCGTCTTCGAAGTCCATATCAATATCAGGCATGGAAATCCGCTCGGGGTTCAAGAAGCGTTCAAACGTAAGATCATATTCAAGCGGATCTACATCGGTAATTCCGATTGTGTAGGAAACGAGAGAACCAGCGGCAGAACCTCTGACGCCATAGGCAATCCCTTGCTCTCGTGCGAAGTTGGCGAATTCCCGCACGAGTAAGAAGTAGTCTTCGAACTTCGTCTTCTCGATGATCCCGAGTTCGTAATTCAACCTCTCCCAAGCCGTATCATCCAGCTTTTCAATCCGATCACGAAGACCATTCTCAGCCAGCTCCCGCAGGTAAGACTGGCTATTAGAACCCTCTGGCATTTCCGGCTCGGGCATTGGAGCGCGGTTCTTTCCGAGTTCCAGATTGCACATATCGGCGATCCGCAGGCTGTTCTCGACCGCCTCCGGAGTGTCCTTGAACAATTCAAACATCTCGTCGGGAGTCTTTAGATAGAATTCGTCGGTCGGGAACCGCATTCTTTTCTCATCGGCGACCAAAGTTCCGGTGCCAATGCACAGCAAGACATCATGGGTCTGCGAAGATTCCTTACAAAGATAATGCGCGTCGTTCGTGGCGATCAAAGGCAACTTGCATTCCCGGGCGATTTTCAGCAGATTGTCTTTGATCTCTGCCTGTTCGGGCATGCGGTGGTCCTGAATTTCGATAAAGAACGAATCCTCATCGAACATTTCCTTATACATTCCGGCCGTGCGTTGCGCGGAATCGTAATCTCCATTCAAAAGCGCCTGGCAGATCTCAGAACCCAGGCAAGCGCTTGTCCCGATCAACCCCTTGGCATGGCTTCGAAGAATCTCGTGGTCAATTCGCGGCTTGTAATAAAATCCTTCGAGGGCTGCGGTTGTATGGAGCTTGCAAAGGTTCCTATAGCCTTCGTCATTCTTCGCAAGCAGCAGCAAATGGTAGGTCTGATTCTCTTCCCGACCGGACTTATTTGTCCGGCTGCCCTGAGCCATGTAAGCTTCCATCCCAATGATCGGCTTCACGCCTTTCTTGACGCATTCGAAGTAGAACTCCATCGCGCCAAACATCACCCCGTGGTCGGTTATGGCAAGCGCGGGCATTCCAAATTCTTTCGCGCGCGCGACCATCTCTGGAATGCGATTGGCTCCGTCCAAAAGGGAGTACTCGGTGTGGTTATGGACGTGGACAAACGACTTACACATAAGGTTGGTGGGCAATATATTGTGACGGAATCAGCCCCCATTTCGCCTCGTGATTCCTACACCGACAGACCAAAGCACTGAGCAAGTCTTAGGGAAACTCGCGGAAGGTAACTAGTCATTAAACTGCTCCGTGCATATTCGTAATTTTCCTGGTAAATACGAATTCGTCACCTCATCACGGGATTTCTAGCCAGACGTTATAATAGGCGATATGAATCCTGAATCAGTGCTGAAAGGTGCGATTACTCATGCGCAACAGTATTTTGATGAGTTACCGGCACCTTCCAATGAAGCAAACACGTGCGATTGGATTATTCGGCCTCTGCTCGTGTCCCTTGGTTACTTAAATCATGAGATTCACGCCCAAGCCGCTGATGTCAGCAATAAGTTTCCTGATTACACCGTTTTGCCCGATTCTAACCACAAATGGTTTGTTGAAGCAAAATCCTGGAAAGTTAAACTCGAGAGCATCCATGTTGACCAGGCGATAAATTATGCGCACTCAAGCGGGTGTCGCTGGGTGGTATTAAGTAATGGTCGCGAATGGCAACTCTATGATGATACGATCATGGGGCAATCTAAGGATAGGCTTGTCGCGACAGCCCATCTGAAAAATGAATCTGAAATTTTCGGTTTTCTCTCTGCCGTAAGCAAGGCCGCTGTTACTTCCGGTGAAACCGCAAAGTATGCTGAGCACCAAAGAATAAAGGGCGTTCTGACAGCCAATCTTCAAAATACCCAGAGTCCTATCGTGACGACTATCGCAAAGTGTTTGAAGCATTCCTTCAACATCAATGCTCGCGCGGATCAAGTTCTTCAAATTCTCAAGGAAATCTATTCTTCGGAGAAGCCCGGCTACAGTGAGCTTCAACCCGTCAGCCCCCCACCCGAGATTCCGAGTGCGCAACAAAATGCCTCAATTTCGTCAGAGGAAGTTTGGATATGCAAACAGAGCGGCTGTTATGGCGAAGGAGTGTATGAAAAGGGCGGGATTCGCGTCCGTGCTGGAGCACGTGTAAGGGTTGTAGGGACGCCCTCTCATCAAGAGAAGGCCCGAAGACAAGCTGAGGAGCTTATGAGAGAAGGAGTTCTTCTACGGGAGGATGACTTTTATGTTTTAACCAAAGATAAATGGTTCAAAACACCTAGCGCAGCTAGCGATTTTGTCTTATCGGCCGCAAGTAATGGATGGGACATGTGGCGCCTGCCCGATGGCACTACTCTAGATGCCAAATATCGGAAGTCGTGAAGCCCGATGCCGAACGAGCAAGTCTTTGAACGGAAAAATTTGCTTCAGCAACAACTCAGAAAAACCGATGCCAATGATCCTTGAAGGATTACCCCGCCGATTTGCAACCCGAAACAGCCTCCAAGCAGTAAAATAGAGAGTACATTCATGAGAAAATCCCAGTCTGTCCCGGCTTCCCTGCTTATTGCTCTTTCTGCTACGTTGGTTGGCACGGGTTGTTCCAATCGGTCCGTTGTTCAGCGATGCATGGAAACATCCACCCGGCGCATTGTTAGCGACTCCTATTGCTCGTCCAACACTCCCGGATACTTTTGGGGTTATGGCGGCAGCACAACTCGGGGCATGGGCGGAATGTTGATTGGTTCAGGATTTTCCAGGACTCGGCCAACGGACACAACTATTCGTAACACCAGCGGAAGAACGGTTTACACCCCGCCGAGCAAGTCCTCCAGCAGCTTTGGTGGATTTGGAAGCGGGCGGAGCGGTGGTTCCTTCGGCGGCTAATGCTCAGATATTCTCTTCCCCCAAGGCTTGATTGGGTCGAAAAGGTCGAAAAGCTCGGGTTCTTGTATCACACGCACAATGGCGTTCCGTATTGGAACGAATCCGCCTACTACGCATTCACCTCTGCTGAAATCCTGGAGCTCGAAAAGGCGTCCAAGGACCTTCACGAGATGTGCCTAGAGGCGATTGACGTGATCGTCGCCAAAGATTGGTTCTCCAGGATGGGAATCCAGCAAGCAGTGGCCGCCGTGATCAAACAAGTTTGGGACGAAGATCCACCCGCAATATACGGTCGGTTTGACCTGATCTATGACGGCGTCCACCCGCCGAAGATGCTCGAGTACAATGCCGACACCCCGACTTCCCTTTTGGAAGCCGCTGTGATCCAGTGGCATTGGCTGGAGGAACGATTCCCCGATTACGACCAATTCAACCGGATTTGGGAAGCTCTGGTCGAAAAATGGCAAGCCCTCAAGGCGGAAGGCGTGCTCAAGGGGAAGGTCATCCACTTCACAGCTGAAGATTCGCCCGAAGACGCGCTCACGATCACCATGCTACGCGACACCGCCATTGAAGCCGGCCTTCGCACTGCCCCCCTCGGATTGGGGCAGATAGGATGGAATGCTGAAGATCAGCATTTTCGCGACCACCAAGAAGGCCCGATCAAGACGATCTTCAAGCTTTACCCTTGGGAATTGATGATGGAGGACAGATTCGGCGAATATGCCCTGAAAAGCATGGACAAAACCCAGTGGATTGAACCCATTTGGAAGATGCTGCTCAGTAACAAGGCGATTCTTGCGATCCTTTGGGAGCTGAATCCAGGCCATCCAAATCTTTTGGCGTCCTCGCTTACGGCACCGGTGGATCCGCAGAATTATGTTCAAAAGCCTTTCCTTAGCCGGGAAGGTGCGAATGTGAAGATTGTGTCCGGCGGCGCGACGATTGCCGAAAGCGGCGGCGAATATGGCGCGTCGGGGCATGTATATCAAGAATTCATCCATCCGCCAGACTTCGGCGGGGTGTTCCCTGTGCTCGGATCGTGGATCGTTGATGGTGAGCCGGTCGGAATGGGGATCCGCGAGTCAAACGCACTCATCACCGACGACCTCGCCAAGTTCGTCCCGCACATGATCGTGGAGTAAAAGCCCCATCCCCTATGGGCGCACGAGTAAATCCTGCAAAGACTTCCGACCGCGCAACTGAGCTGGGTATGATTCGGCTCACCTGATCGCTGAGATCTATAAGTCCAGAAGTGAAGTCTGTGGACTGCGTCGGTGAATCCGTGGATTCCGCGAAAAAAATTGTGGATTTTGTCGCAAAATCCACAATTTCTATGACTAAAACCCCGGAATCTGCCACGAAAACCTTTGATTCGCCAACAGAATCATGAGGTTTTGTCGCTGAATCTAGAGGTTTACTCACTCAATCGGCTCTCAATCCTGGGTTTTTCGGCGCATCCGGGATAATTTCTTGAGCCGCATAGGTTGACTTTGCCTCGATGCCCGTAACCACTCGCCCTCTGACGATTCGGCCAGCAAATTGACTTTGCTACCTGGGCTATCCGGGTTCGGGGACTTGGGAGATTAGCTCCAAGCGGTTTTGATTTTCTTTCCCAGCTCCAAAAGCCCGAGGTAATCCGCCTCCGGAATCTCATACGCCCCCAGACTTTGGGTGTGCTCGTTTATAAATTGCGCGTCAAAGGCGATAAACCCCAGCGAGCGAACCTGATTCACCAGATGAAAGAGTCCAAATTTGCTGGCATTGCTCACCCGGCTGAACATGGATTCTCCGCAAAAGATTCCGCCGATGGCAACGCCATAAATTCCGCCGACCAAATCCTCTCCAGACCAAACCTCGCACGAATGCGCCCAACCTTCGCGATGCACTTCGATATATGCCTGAACCATTTCTTCTGAGATCCAGGTGTCGCGGTTTTCCATGCAACCGCGCATGACGGCCTCGAAGTCGCGGTCGTAAGAAACGCGGAAGTCTGTTTGGTTCAAAAACCGGCGAAATGACTTGCTGACATGAATTCCTTCGATTGGAACCAAGGCTCGTAACCTCGAAGAAAACCACGCGATTTCCCCATCGTCTTCCGCCATCGGGAATAGTCCCTGCTCGTATCCATAACGCAAAATCCAGGGGGTTAATTGTTCCATGACGAAGATGTTGCGATTAGGATACACTCCCAAGCATGAATTCGCGCGACCTGATTTTAAGTGGATTGGCTAAGGTAAACGTCCAAGTAGAACGAGTTTTTGAGGCAATGCCTCCTGAAATTTGGAACGCTAGACTTTCCGACGAAGCGATGACTCCGCTGGAAACTCTTGAACACCTGTGCCACGTGATTTTTGCATTTTCAACCGAAGTTGCAACCGGCGAGCCTTTCGATTGGGACACAGAATTTGCGACCGGAATGAAGGATCCAGTCGAGCTTTGGGATAGATTTGTTGCGGATAGAGCCCGAGCGGTGACGATGGTTTCCGGATCGAGCGATGATGAAGTTTTTGCCCGTGCGTTTGACTATTTAATCCTCCACGAAGCATATCACGTCGGTCAAATGGCTCAACTTCGGATCACAATGGAACCCGATTGGAATCCATATTCTCTTTACGAATAAATCTTCCTTTGGAGAAAATTGTGACCGAATCCTGACTTAGGACTCGGCCACTTTTCTTTTGTCTTTTGGGTTTGTTTTAGTTGCTTCGTCTTGTCACGACGATTCTGGCGGATGCGGTGGTGGGCAGATACCCATTGTTCGTGCCGATTGTGATGGAGTACGGCACGATTCCAGGAGCCTGAGCGGCGGGGATTGGCACCAGGATTGTGGCTAGACCATTGGCATTTGTGGTTCCGAGGATCGGGGACGCGGGTAAACCACATGTCAGAGTAATTGCGGCCCCAGGGGCGGGATCGCCATTTGGTAAAGTCACCCGAATGGGTACCGCAGCTTGGGTTCCGGGCAAAGCATTTGCGCTAAAGGCTAGCGCGGTCACCGGACTGACCCTTGTAAACGTGCTACTTCCTGTCGCGGGACCTTGCGTGGTATCGCCGCTGAAGCTTACGGATAACGGACTAGAGCCAAGACTTCCCGCGCTGACTATCCAGTTCACGCTCGCGATTCCGTTTGTGTCCGTCGTAGCGCTCCCGATTCCAACGCCGCCAATAGAGAAACTCAAAGACTTGCCAGGCGAAGCAACCCCCGCCTTAAAGAGGGTTGCCGAGATCGGAACGCTTGCTCCAATTTGCCCTTGAGCAGCATTTGCAGTGATCGTGGACGCCGGAATCACAACGAGACTTGTCCCGTTCGCGCTGGCGATCTGAAAATCTCCGGTATTGAACGTGTTGGAGTTGTCTCGGTCGAAGTTTAAGAAAGCGGCGACAGAATAGGTCCCGACCGGGGCAACGCTGAGCAAAGATACACTTGCACTCGGGTTACTGGTTCCTGCGGGGACATTGCTTCGGGTGTTTGTGCGGGTGTAAACATTAGTACCGTTCGTCAGCGTGGCTCTGAAGAATGTGTTAGTGATCGCATCAGTCGCCGTGAGGGTTGCTCCGACGGAGACCGCAGTTCCCGGCGTGGGGTTATTGGGTGTCCGGGTGACCCCCGTCAGTGCCGCCGTTGTTCCTAGGACTAATGCGTTGTTTGGATAGTAGTGGCTCAGAATCTGAACCCAGTCCTTAGTTCCAAAAGCATGATTCGGCGCAGCGGTAGTACAGGCCTGTGCGCTAGTTAAATTCTTACCCGTCGCCCAGCGAGCTGATCCCCATTGACAAAGGCCTCGACCGTGCCCAAAAAGGGTTTGCCCAGTGCAAACAGGATCAGAAATACAGGGTGCCCCTGTTGTCCCTGTGCCCGCAGAACCATTTCCGCATCCTGCATTGTTATTTTCCGCACTATATTCACTACGATAAACCCCATTGGTTGCGGTGCTGAGAACGTAATTGGCGGTTTCGTTTGTGGCTGTGTCTACGTTTGAACTTGTACTGGTTCCGTAAACTTGGCACGATGTTGTATTGCAAAGATCGTAGGTTGAAGTCCTCGGGGAATAGGCATAGCTGATCGCATAACTTCGTACCGCGACGGTTCCAGCTTTAAGGCTATTCGATCCTCCGGGCACATTCCCCCAGCAGGCATACCACTCGCTGGTTACAACTCTCCGAACATAGTTGTACATGCTTACGACCTCAACGGTTGTGCATGTTGTGGCGCTTGGACAATTGGTGCCAACGCGGATCACTTCAGGCAAAAGTGGTCCCGGAGTTCCCCCGCGTGGACCTGGGCTTTGCGATTTGATTGCAGGGTCTCCGCAAGAATCACAGTCGCTGGTATCCATGACCTCATGATTTCGCCGCTCCTCCAATAAGTCCCGATAGACGGGAGTTTTGCTGAGGGCGATTCGATACGTGCTGTCTCCACCTGGCCAGATTTGCGCATTTTTGAGCTGATATAACCCAAGGTTTTCGGATTCGATTGCTAAGTCTGCGTAGCCGTTGGAATTCTTTACCGGGATATGAATACTAAAGAATCCTTCTGAATCAGTAATAGCTTGCAAGCTGCCGCTGGAGATCAATGCGCCCTGCTCAGGTTCACCAGTGTGGTCATTGATCACGTAACCTTGGGCAAGGAAAGTGTGTTTGTTCAGCTTCTTATGAATCGTCTCTGTCCGGAGAGGTTCAGGCATCGCGTTTGGCTGAAGTTGGAACCGAAAGTCGGCTGGAGAACCTTTCTTGATTTGGAAATCGGTACTCATTGCGCCGTAGCCGGGTTCGATGACGGACATTCTGTACTGCCCTTCTGGGAGCCGGAGGTCTAAGCGACCGTCCTTGGCGATCATAGATTCGGTGAAGGCAGATGAACCTCCCTTGGTGTTAATCGGCTCGATGATGAAGGAGTCAGGCTGAATCGCCACGAGCCGTTCCGAGTCTTGAAATCTCACCTGGACCGGGTGCTTCTCCCCTTCCAAGATGGCATAAGCCCCAAGGGAAACCAGGCATCCTAACCCAGTTCCGATCATGTATCTGATAGCCGACATTGCCCTACATCTTACGACATTTCTTAACGATCCGAAAATTCAGACCAATAATCCGGCATAATTCTAGCCTAGATGCTTAAGGTTGAGTCAATCAATGTGTTCTACGGCGCGATTCAGGCCCTCCGCGATGTGAGCCTGAGCGTGGATCAGGGGGAAATTGTCTCGATCATCGGATCCAATGGTGCCGGGAAGTCAACGTTGATGCGCACTTTAAGCGGATTGATTCGATCACGGACAGGTTCTATTGCGTTTTTGGGCGAAGAAATACGTGAAACGAGTCCCGACGAGATCGTTAGAAAAGGTCTTTCCCAGTCCCCAGAAGGACGGAAGATCTTCACCAACATGACGGTTTACGAAAACCTTCTTCTCGGTGCGACAATCCGCAACGATGACAAGGTCAGTGCAGATATTGATCACGTTTTTGAACTTTTCCCCAGGCTCTTGGAACGAAAAACTCAGAATTCAGGAACCCTCAGCGGAGGTGAGCAACAAATGCTTGCTATTGGAAGAGCATTAATGGCTCGCCCGAAGTTACTTTTGCTCGACGAGCCTAGTATGGGACTGGCGCCGAATCTTGTCGCGGAAATTTTTGTGATCATCGAAAGGCTCAAGGGTGAAGGCGTGACGATTTTGCTCGTCGAACAGAATGCGCACAAAGCCCTGCAAATCGCAGATAGAGCTTATGTATTGGAGACTGGAAAGATTGTTCTGGAAGGCCCAGGGCATGATTTATTGACCAGCCCCAAGGTTCGCGAGGCATATCTGGGTGGAGAGTGATCTGGGCTCTTGAAGGTCAGCTTCGAACACCTTAACCTTCTGGATATCCCGGAGTTGATCACGATTGAAAAGGCTTCCCAGGGTGCGCCTTGGTCGGAGAAAGCATTTGAAAACGAACTTGTGAATCCACACTCGATCTTTCGGGTGGCAAGACAAGGAGGCAAGATCGTTGCTTATGGCGGGGCATGGGCTATTGTGGATGAAAGCCACATCACCACCGTCTGTGTGCATCCTGACCACCGCCGGAAAGGGCTTGGGAAGCAGATGATGCTCGATATCTTGCGGGAATCCGTGGAGCGTGGTTTGCGATGCTCGACTCTGGAAGTTCGGGTCAGCAACGAAAGCGCAATCGCCCTGTATCACAACCTTGGATATCAAAGCGTCAGTGTTCGAAAAAAGTACTATCCGGACAACGGTGAAGACGCCCTGATCATGTGGCTCTACGACTTCAAGGACCTCCGCCCGTGATCCCGAATCTTACGATCCTTGGCATTGAATCCAGTTGTGACGAGACCAGCGCGGCTGTGATCACAGGTTTAAAGGTTCGCAGTAACATCGTCGCGAGTCAGGAGCTCGTCCATCAGAAATGGGGTGGGGTTGTTCCGGAAGTCGCAAGCCGCGCCCATGTTGAAGCAATCATTCCCGTGATTGAGGAAGCCCTTTCAGCGGCTGGTGTCTCGATCCAGGATATTGACGGCATTTGCGTCACGAATCGACCTGGACTCGCCGGGGCCTTGAGCGTTGGGGTTGCTGCGGCAAAGGCATTGTCTTACGGTTCTGGGAAGCCGTTACTCGGAGTACATCATCTTGAGGGGCACCTTTTGAGCCCCCTAGCAAATCTGGACGCTCTGCCGGAGTTTCCAATGCTCTCCTTGGTGGTGAGCGGAGGTCACACTGAACTGGTGCGCTTGGAGGGTATTGGTCGGTACCAGATTCTGGCCGAGACGGTTGATGATGCGGCGGGTGAGGCGTTTGACAAAGGGGCTCGTCTCTTGGGTCTTGGCTACCCAGGAGGAAAGGCGATCCAAGATGCTGCGATTAGCGGCGATCCAAAGAAGTATCAACTCCCCGTCGGGCTCCGTCACGAAGACGATAAGTTTAGTTTTAGCGGCCTCAAGACGGCTGTCCTCCGTCTCACGGAGAGCGAACAGAATTTGGACATCCCGAGTGCGGCGGCTAGTCTGCAGAGAGCAATCGTGAAAGCCCTGTTGATGAAGGTCGAGCACTCTATTGACCGACAAGACTATCCAAGTTTTTCGCTGGTCGGTGGAGTTGCGGCCAACCTTGCGCTGAGACACGCGATGGCCTCCCTTTGCGATGCGCGGGGAATCAGATCCCTGGTACCAGAAATCTCTCTCTGCACCGACAATGCAGCCATGATCGCCATTGCCGGGCTGTTTCGAATCGCGAATGGCGAAAACAGCGGATTCGATCTACGCGTTTTCCCAAACTCTGCAATCCCCGGGCTAACTTAAACCGTATAAACCTTCATGCCTCTTGATCTCACGCCCGTGCGACGATGCGTTTGTTCGGACTTGACATTTCTTGAAATGAAGGAGTCGGGATGCGAGAGTCTGAACGAACTGCAGAAAATTTACGGAGTTTGCAACGGTTGCCAAACCTGCTTGCCCTATATCGAAAAGATGCTCGAAACCGGGGAAACTGCATTCGCAGTTGAGCCTTTGCCCTTGAAACCTTGGGAATAATCTATTGTCTCGGATGAGCTTTTTGATGAGCAGAAATCACCTGTTCGAGCTCAAGTTGTGTATAAACCTGGGTTGTTCCAATGCTTTCGTGCCCCAAAAGTTCTTGAACCGCACGAAGATCTGCCCCTCCGCGCAAAAGATGCACCGCGTAACTATGCCGCAAGATGTGGGGTGTGACATCTGCCCCGATTCCCGCCAGCTTTTGGTACTTTTCAAGGTTTAAAAACGCGACGCTCCGGTTCATCTGATTTCCCCGGTTACTTACAATGATGTAAGGCGAGGTTCGCTTCGAAAGCAAGGGACGCGATTCTGCAAGGTAGAGGTTGATCCAGACTAGGGTCTGCTCGGGCAAAGGAATCCACCGCGTCTTCCCGCGCTTTCCGGTGACCACTATGGCTTCCCTCTCGCGGTCAATTTGCTCGGTCCGCAACGAGATCGCCTCCGTTATGCGAAGTCCAGCCCCGTATATCAGTTCAAAGAGAGCCCGATCGCGGAGTCCTTGTGGGGTTGTACAGTCCATGGACTCGAGCAACTTTGTCAGTTCGACCTCGGACAAGGCTTTTGGCAAAGCGCGCTCCCGACGATAACCACCAGTCTCAGGGAGATTTCCGATCTTGCCTTGCCTGGTCTTCTGAAGAAATTTTATGAGGGACCTAAGGCTACTCATCTTTCTCCTTGCCGTTGATGTCGCCATGGGCGGACCGAGAGTTGCCTGATAACCAAAAATGACCGAATCAGTAAGATCTAACCATTTGGTAAAATCCTTTGATTCAAAATATTCAACCGCCTGAAGGAGGTCGGAACGGTAGGCGGAGACAGTATGATCGCTCCCACCACGATTTGCGGAGAGATTGTCCAAGAAGTCTTCGAGATCAGCGATCAGTTCGCTTTGCGTTGCCACAGTTGTAGATAAGGACGTGTGTACATCATGTCGTGCACCTCTTCCGTGTTTGGCCCAAAGACTTTGACGATCCCGTAATCATTGCTTAAGAGTTTCAAAAAATCCAGATAGTTTTTAACTTCCGGTGAATCCGATTTTTGGTTTGCCAACCGGAGAAAACCCTCGGCTTCAAATGAACTGAATATGACGTAATCCGGCTTGAGATCGGTTAGGAGTCGAAGATCCCAATCTTGTCGGGCATTTGGATCCTCTGGAACGTAACGTAAGACTTTTGGATCAGAGGAGTTAAGGCGGGCTTCTTCTCGAGCGACAAATCCAACAGATCGAGGAGCTTGGGCGAGAGGATAAAGAGTTGGGCTGTAAAACCATGGATCGCTAACTAGCCCCACGGACCTTCCTTTGCCGTTAGTCACCAAAAACTCAGCCGCGACATCGCGCGGATCAGGATTCACCATTTGGTTAGTCGCAATCGCGGAGCTGGAAATCCCACCGCCGAAGAACCCAGCCAATGAAAATGCAGCGATCGCAACACCAATTTTCCACTTCTTGTCCTCGTTCTCATGCATTCGCCCGATGATCCAACCAAATCCGACCGCCAGCACGGGAATCAATGGAAAAACATACCGTGCGAATTTAATTTCAGCCGATCCAAGAACGAGATAGTAAGAAACCGCAAAGAGCACCAACGCAAGCGCCCAGCGATGCTTACGATAGCTAGCCCGACCAAGACCTACAAACCCGATGAGCACAGAAACGAACCCAACCGTTGCCGCCAAGTTCCCGAGATGGTAAAGGATTGCAGGCGAAGTTCCAGCAAAGACGAGGCCATGCCCAGCCTTAGAGTGCCAAACCTCGTATCCGAATCCATCCGCAAAAGCCTTTGGATTCAGAAACACTCCTGGAGTACTGATCAAGAACCCAACGATCGTGCTTCCGATGACCGCAAGTGCGAGGCGAAATCGTTGAGCCTTTTCGACTTGCATGAGAAATGGAGTCACCGCTAGCGTCGCAAGGAATCCGGTGTACTTAGTCCCCATGGCAAGCCCAGCAACCAAACCAACGTAAGCGTATGACTTCCAATCTGACTTCCCTTCAAGTTCCGAGGCAAGATAGAGCGCCAAAAAAATGAGGAAGGTACTGAGAATGTCTGGACTATAGAATCTAGAATGAACAACTAGGCCCGGCGCAAAGCATACAAGACCAGCGCCAAAAAGCGCACCGACCAAGTGAGTTCGCTTAAACAGAAACGCAAAAACCAGCCAAACGATTCCAGCACCAAACAGCGCATTCACTCCACGTCCGAGCAACAAATCAGCACGCATGACTGAAATCACATCACCACTTGCGGGGACTACCGATGAGAAGAACTTCTGAATGAAGAAGAACAGGGATCCGTAATTGTAGAATCCAGTGTCAAGGTTGGTCAGCGAAACGCGCTGGGTCACCATCCAGTTGATCGGCTCATCCGGGTGAAGACTTCCAAACCGATTTGGTCCCGGAACCCCCCACGCTAATCCAGGAATTCTGACCAAAAAAGCCAGTAAGAACAAACCGAGACCAAGGCTAACGGATGGAGAGATGGAGATCTTCTTTTGAGTCACGGGATTCACTTAAAACTTCAAAGAGTGCGGTTGCTACCACGGGATCGAATAGATTCCCGGTTTCGTCAGAGATGTACTGGCGTGCTAGGAGGCTGCCTTGGAACCGTTCACGACCCACGTACTCATCCACAACGTGAAGCACGCGGCTTTCAATTGTGGTAGCAGTTTCTCTGGAAAACGGAGAGTGATGGTGCCGAACGGTTTCAGCGAGGTGCTGTAACGACGGGATCATTTCGACCATCGCTGAACTAATTTCGGCGTGTCGACCCACGATATGTTGTTCTGATTCATCCCAGTCAGCTGGAGACTTCTGATTTAGAAGACGCCATGGAATAGCGCAAAGTCCAATATCTCTGAGTCTCGCCGAGTCAGTTAGGTTCTCAAGCTGATCGGTGCGGAGATTGAGCAATTTCCCAATCTGCAAGCTAAGATCAACAACGCGTTCGGATAATCCGGCATAACCCTGAACTCTTAGCTCAACGGAAGTACTGAATATTTCAAGGCTAGAATCTATCGCCTGTCTTCTTTGTTTCGGCACGACTACTAAAGCGTAGATGCCTAACCAAATGGTTAAAGTCCCGGTTAGGGCAAGAACGAGTTGAACAGGTGTTGTCAACGGGTTGCCTCCTGACCAAGAGCATCCACGAAGGCGTCAACAACTACCGCATCAAACTGTGATCCCGAACAACGTCGCAATTCTGCTACGGCTTCTTTTGGCGAGATCGGCTTGCGATACGACCGCTTTTCAGAGTCCGTGACTCCACCGACCATTGCGTCATAGGCGTCAGCAACTGCGATAACTTTGCTCTCGATGGGAATCATTGGGTCAGCCATCTGGTGTGGATATCCACGACCGTCGGGCCGCTCATGATGGTGGCGAATCCACGGCACGATCTCAGCAAATCTCGCACTCCGTTCGAGCATTTTTGCGCCGAAATCGCTGTGTTGCTTGACGTGCTCGTATTCCTCGTTGGTGAGTTTAGCGGGCTTATCTAGAACCATCTCGTCAATCGCAATCTTACCAATGTCGTGCAATACGGCCGCTTCCCGTAAAAGCCTTGCTCGTGCGGGGGGAAGATTTAGACGATGTCCAACATCCTCTGCGATGCGCCCTACACGCTCAAGATGGCCGTGGGTATACGGATGAGCCCTTTGGAGCATAATCGTCAGCGCAACGATGGTCTCGTAGGCTTGATCATCCAGGACCTTTTGAGCATGCAGAATTCCTCGTAGAAGAAATATGGGCGCAAGCAACAAACAGGCGAGATACGCGACCCGTTCCTGGACTAGAATCGCAACCGCTATCGCAAGCGCACCATAGGTCGCGAGTCCGATCGTGAGCAACCATTGACTCTGAACAACGCGCCCTGTGAGCCTTTGGGCTCCAACCATTCCTGCGACCCATTTCACGAGGAGCAAGTTTAACGGCACGTGGATCAACACGAATCCAATGACGCCCCAAATCGGCGGAAAACCAAGGTGCTGAGCCAAGATCCACCCAACAGAGCTAACTCCAGCGGTGAAGAGGGTGATGGGTAGGTTGAGATCGGTCCACTTTGGAAGCAGACCCCGGGATTTTGGTTGCGTTACGAGTCCGGCCAAAAAGACAACCAGCCCTTCTCCAATGACGGCGGCGGTTGGACCACCAACAATGAGCAGAGCGGCGACAAAAGGCAAACTGAGAGAAACAAATACCCCTTCACGCTGGAAGTGAACTGGATACAGCTCCGCAATAAGTGCAAGCGCAATCAGATTTACTCCGACAACCAACGCGAATTGCGACATGGGGATTTCTCTCCATGTCGCAACGCTCGCGCCAAGTGCCGCAAGCCAAAACGCTATCGCTATTCCGCGGGTTGGCGAACTACTCACAGGTTAGTTTAGTTCTTCGGCTTCTTTGCAGGCTTAGCCTTTGTCTTGACGGGGGCGATTATTTTAGCGCTTCGATTGGCGATTTTGGCCTCCCCAGTGAATCGGTCTTCCGAAGTTGTTCTCATTCCTTGGAAATCAAAGTCGGTGCTCAGATTACCGTTTGATCGTACTTCTGCATAAACCGTTCTTAAAGACTTCGGATCGAGATTAAAAACCGAGTTCATTTGGAACTTTACATTCACCGATTTAAATGGACTTTGAGCTTTTGGAATTCCGTAGGCGCCGTCAATATAATCCTTCAGATTTGCATCCATCGTGACCGATCCCTTGATCTGTTCAAACGGTTTTCCGTTCACTTTCACTAGTCCAACATAGGTGTAGGTCATATCAAGCCGTTGGACTGTGGTGGACTTTGTTCCACGTGCTCGTTGGGGTTGGTAACTCACGGTTTCTTCCCAAGTGTCACCGGGAACGACCTCCTCATCCGGTAGTTTTGGAGCGAAATCCATACTCGAATCCAGTGAGCCAATCATAAGAGACATTCGTTGAAGCTCTTGGAAGAATTGACCAACGACTTGCTGAGTCAACGCTTGACCGGAGACCACACCTCCATCTTGAAGCCGGCGAAGCCACATCGCATTTTCATCCTTGACCTTCTTCTCAGGCTTTTTAGGAGAAATATCCACCAAGTCAAGGACCGCATTCGTTGGCGAAAGCGTGATCTTAAAATTCAGATTTCCGCCGTCCATGGGAATGTACTGTTCGCCTTCTGCGCCTCCTTCAACAGCAACCTTGAATCCTGTTCGCAGGTAATCGAGCACGACAATATCGTCCGCCTTCTTTTCCTTTACGTTAAGCTTGAACTGATACATAAGCCTTTGGGTTTCGGGAAGGTAGGTGTCCAGATTCATCCGGGGATCACGACGCTCGGATGTCAACAACGCACTATATCCGTAGATTTCTTCGAGACCAATCGGGAGTTGCCGACGAAGTTGCTTAGGCGCGACCTTTGCGGCATCAGCATTCGGTTCGACTTGCGGGGTTTGGACAAAAACGAGCCCGGTTACGATAGCAAGGGTAAACATATTCTTAAAACCATGCTACCCCGTTAAGACGGGGTAGCTCATGTATTTCATTTGACGTTCTGGTGCGGAAGTTCGGTTCACTTCCGGGACATTTTATCTCAGCGACTGCTTTGCGATGACCATGCGCTGGATTTCGCTACATCCTTCACCGATTTCGGTGAGCTTTGCATCTCTCCAGAGCTTCTCGACAAGAAACTCAAAGGTCATTCCTCGACCACCGTGAATTTGGATCGCGTTGTTGGTCACGCGATTCGAGACTTCACTCGCAAAAAGTTTCGACATTGAGGAAGCTTTGACCACGTTCATGCCCTGATCAAACATCTCGGCGCCCTTGTGAAGAAGCAACCGGGCTGCTTCGAGGTCCACTTCGTTGTCCGCCAACATGTTTTGAACACTTTGCATGTCGCAAAGCCTTCGGTTGAACTGTTCCCTTCCCTTCGAGTATTCAAGCGCTAGTTCTTGAGCCTTTTCTGCGATACCAACTGCCATTGCCGCGATGCCAAGGCGACCGCGATAGAGCAAACCAGTTGCCTGTTCAAAGGTACACGGCGTGTGCCATCCTTTGGCGTCGGTCATCTTAAAGTGGACGGTGTTACTGGCACGGACGCCAATCGTGTGAATCCTTTGCACAAGCTCCCAGCCTGGTTGGGCGGTTTCCATGAGGAATGCGCTCAGCTCGGCCTCTCCGGTTCGGGCAATGGTGATAATCAGATCAGCCTTTCCGCCATTCGTGATGAACATTTTCTCCCCGTTGAGGTTTGCCCAACCTGGGTTTGACTCGTCGAAGGTTGCAACGGACTTGACTCGACGGGCATCGGAACCAGCATCTGGCTCGGTAAGCCCCCACGCGAGCTTGATGTCTCCCTTGATGATCCCCGGAAGGTACTTCTCTTTCTGCTCCTCAGTGCCAAAGGCAGCGATATGAGCAACGCAAAGAGCGTTGATAGCGGCGACATTCATGCTTAGAGCAGGATCGCCGTGGGCTAAAATTCGGCAAGCTTCAACGTAGGCTTTGCAACTAAGACCAAGCCCCCCTTGGTTTTTTGGCAAAACCATCGAAAGAATGCCCAACTCCCCAAGGCGTGGCCAAATCGCGTCTGGAAACGCGGTGTTTTCTTCCCATTTTCTAGTTTCCGGAAGGACTTCGGTATTTACAAAGTTTTTGACCTTATCTATAAAGGCCTGCTCAGCGGTATCAAGTGCAAAAATCATGGTCGTCTATTATCTCTTCGTTGAGACGGAATGAAATGATTCCGGATTTATACCATTGTACTTGGCTGGCAAAGAAAAATTCATGTCAGCTAACGCTGATATTATGCCGATGATTTGTGATAGATGTAGTAATATAAAGTAAGCATCCCGGTATGCAGAGACAAACTCAGCGCCAAAGGCTGGAACCAAAAATGATTGCGATACTTAAAGAAATGTCCGAGAAGTCGAAGCGACAACTCCTCTTGGAGTTACGTGGTGAACCGAAGAGCGTCAACGAACTTGTTGAAACGACGGGGATGAAGCAACCCAACGTGAGCAATCACCTCGCTAAGTTTCGAGCAAAGGGGATGGTCAAAGCTACTAAGATTGGCAGGCAAGTCTTTTACTCCTTGGCCGACCCGACCGTTGAAGCTGCGATTGCTCAACTTTTAAGCCAAGAAACCCAGTCCGAAAACGTCATCCTTAACCTAGAGGAGATGTCGAAGCAATATGCTCGTCTAGCTGTGGCAGGCGACGAAACGGCATGTGCGAAGATCGTGGACTATCTGATTCAGCAACGCATATCATTGGTTCGTATCTACCAGCAAGTACTCGCGGAATCAATGGAATACATTGGGAAATGGTATGCCGTCGAAGCGATTGACATCGGCCAAGAGCATCTAGCCAGCGCAATTACCGAGCGCATGATGTCCCGCGTTGTGCATTACGCACCACCAATCAGAACCAGTGCTCACGTCGCCGTTCTAGGATGCGTTCCTGGAAACTGGCACTCGATCGGAATCCGAATGATTAGCGACTTTATGAGACTCAATGGTTGGAAAACCGTTTACTTGGGCGCAAACGTGCCGGAAGAGTCGTTTAATAGCTCCATCAAAGAGCATCATCCCAACTTGGTCCTGATGACATGCGGGGTCCAGGAACAACGCGAACAGACTCTCAATCTCATTCGCTCGATTCGCGCGGATTCTTCGGTTGGAAAATCGATTACGATCGGATTAGGTGGAAAGCAGGCTCAGGTGAATAGCGATGAATTTATTCAGGCTGGACTTGACTTCATCGCTCCTAACCTGATGGTTTATGCCGAAGACATTTTCCCACGGATTGAAGCTGGCAAGGCTCGGAATCTAGGAGCATTGACAAGCCAGCGGTAATCGGCTCTAGGCTCAATGGACGTGGAACGCGGGGGCAACTTTGAGAAGTTTGAAAGCTTCCCAGAGTTGCCCAAAGAACCAGCCATCGTTTCCTGACTTGCACGGTTCGTAACCGCCGTGCGAATTCAGGTGATTTATGAGGGCTTGCTTTGCCTGATCGTCCAACTTGACATCAAAGAAAATTTGAAGCGCAAGTGCGATGCCCTCAACGTTCTGCGGACCCATCGCTTTGATCGCCGAAACGAAGGCGTCGCCCCCCGAAGCGGGCCCCCACTTCTTTCGCTCTTTATCTTTGGGTTCCCACGTATAGATGCCCTCAAACTTGGCTCGCCATAACATCGAATTGCTATTGATCCAGGCCTCACCCCAATCCCATCCAGCGACTGTTGGTGCAGCCAGTAGGTTCATGCCAGATTGGGCGAAGTGATACGCTAAACCTCCAATTTGGTCTTGGACTTCCCTCGGGATGGGCTCGTTCCAAGGCTTATTTATTCCGACTTTGGCTGGTAGCCATGAAACCGAGTCCATTGCCCGAACGATGCCGACATGGTGCTCAATCGGATTCTTGATCTTTGCCCGAATCACTTCTTGGCTGTAGAATCCGGGGTGCCTTGCAATCATCATGAGGACAGCCCGGATGTCCCCTTTTGTCTTGAGGTACTCCGATGCGAGCGTGGCTAGAACTTTTGGATCGGGAGTCGTGCCAGCGAAGTACTCCCAGAGCTTTCCGGTCAGGTGCTCTGCTGTCTTAAGATGTAAGGCAGTTTTTGCGAGTACGTCCTCTCCCTTAAACGCCTTGGCCTCTCCTAAAATTGTTTTTGATCCCGCATCAAAGTACGACTCGAAGAACCCGTAACTCGCTAGCGGCATTCCAGAGTCAGAGGTTGCTTTGAGCCGTTCCATGTCGTTCCAGCGACTTCGATAGTAAAGCGACTCATAGCTCCAGCCGGTGAAGGCCCGAGCAGCTTCCTGTACATCCTTCTCGGTGTAATGCCCAATCCCTAGCGTGTAGAGCTCTAAAAGTTCACGGGCAAAATTTTCGTTTGGGGCACCCTTGAAGCTACCGCGCATGGTGAGCATTTCCATGAACGCTGGACTTTTCGGAACCTTTTGGAGCAACGCTGGAAAAAGACCGAGAGGATCACTCCTGAGGACCTGGAGGTACTCCAAAACCATAAGTGGATCACCCGCGTCATCCTCGTGAATCGCAAAATGATCGTGCCAGAACAATGCCATCTTTTCCCGCAATGGCGTTCTGGTCGTAACCATGATGTAAGCCCACCACATCTTGAGGCGGTATGTTCCGATTTCGGTCTCGCCTGCTTTGGTCTGGAACCAACGGAACGGATGCACCGAGTCTGGTTCCGGTTTGTAATCTACAATGCGCCGAAGTGTCGCATCAAAACCTAGAGTTGCGTAGGATTCAAGCTCCTGGACAGATGCCCCGAAGCCAAACCGGCGCAAAAGGTGGGCAATCTTTTCGCGCTCGGTCATATGGCTTCCTTATTTGGGTCAGTCTTTACGGTACGTTTTGCGGACCGGGCGATCTCCGCCAGACGGACCTCTATCGGCACCGGGTCGGCGGTCGCGGTCTCCTGCGGGTCGTGCAGAACGATCGTATCCTGGTCGTTCGTCGCGGCGACCTTGGTATCCGCTCCGTTCTCGGCCTGGTACGGCTGGCGTTCGGGAGCTTGTTGTTCTCTCCCAGTATGGTCTTTCCCCTTGCGTCCGACCATATCCGCCGCGCTCAGATGAACCGCGTTCGCGGTTGTCGCCCCGATTATCCTGATCCCGTCGCGGTCGCTCATCTCGTTGATCCCCGTCTTTATTATAGGACGAATTTCGGCGATATTCGGGTTCTTTTTGTTTCGCAACGTAACTTCGCTCAACTTCTGGTCCGCTCATGGCGTAAAGTTGATCGAGTTCGGTTTGCGAAATCTTTCGTGCTTGTCCTGCTTGAAGACCTCTACCGTTAAGAGGTCCGATGCGAACGCGTTCAAGAGCGTCTACTGGATGTCCAACCGCGTCGCACATTAAGCGAATCTGACGATTACGTCCTTCGTGGATCACCATGACCAGCCTTGAGGTGTCCGATCGCTTTTCATAGCCCGTCTTTTCGACAAATGCGGGTTCGGTGTAGCGACCAAGAATGTTCACTCCCTTTCGCAAGCGTTCAACGGCTTTATCCGAAACATCGCCTCGGACGATGACGTGATATTCCTTCTCAACGCCGAACTTCGGGTGAGTCAGTCGGTCCGTGAGGTTGCCGTCATTTGTACAAATGATGATCCCCTCGGTTTCTTTGTCGAGGCGTCCCACTGGTCTCAACATTACGCCGAGATCGGGCAGAAGGTCAACGATCGTGCGACGACCTTGCGGGTCGCTTAGGGTCGTAATCACGCCCTTTGGCTTGTTGAGAAGAATGTAGTGCGGTTTCTCTGGACGCACGATGTTCATGTCAAGCTTGACTTCATCACCGGGCAGGATCTTGTGACCCATTTCCATGATGAGTTCGCCATTCACTTCGACACGGCCTTCACTGATGAGGATTTCGGCGGCTCTTCGACTACCTACGCCGCAACGGGCGAGATACTTGTGGAGTCGTTCGGCTTCCTCGTGAAGCTCTGGTCTGTCGCAAGATTCTCGATCTCGTGATGGCCTTTGCGGACGATCCGCGTTTCGATTATCTCGATCTTGATACGGTCGCTGTGGTCGGTCACCGCCGCGATTATCTCGGTCTTGGTAAGGTCGCGCTGGACGATCACCTCCGGAATTACCACGATCTTGATAAGGTCTTTGAGGTCTGTCGCCGCCACGATTGTCGCGATCCTGATATGGCCGTTGGGGTCGATCCCCTCCACGATTATCACGATCCTGGTAGGGCCGAGCTGGACGATCACCGCCGGAGTTCCCCCGATCTTGATAAGGTCGTTGCGGTCTATCGCCGCCGTCTCGGTTGTAAGGACGATCTCCGCCTTCACGATTTTGTGGTCGATCATTTGGACCACGCTGATACGGCTTTGATCCTTGATTCCAATCTCGGCGAGGTTGCTCCGAACGCTCTCCGCTTGGTTTTTCGGAATTTAAAACATCGCGCAAAAGGTTCTTTGCGCTGTTGTTGGAAGGGCGAGAATCACGCTTCTGGTAGGGCTTGTCTTGACCATAAGGTGGTCGAGTGTTGGAAGAAGACTTAGCCGAAGAATCCCATTTCTTGGGACCTCTGTTGGCGTCGCCAGCTCCCGCCGGGGACGAATAGGACCGCTGTTGCTTACCAAAATTTCCGCCTGAAGACTGAGAATTTCCGTAAGACTTGGGGCCCCTTTTTTCAAAGTTGCTCAATAGTGCCTCGTACGGCGTCGCATGATCCAAGCTGCGCCCAGCATGCCGCCGACAATAGCGTACCACGCAGGGTGGGCCCCAAGTCTATCCTTTAAGATATTTTGGGCCTTAGGAACTGTCTGAGCCGCAATTAGTGGCACCTTTACGCGGAAGCCGTCTGCATCCCGGATGAGAACCGTTCCAACGGTTTCGCCCTTTTTGACCGGAGCATTCAACTTTAAATCGCTTGGCCAATCAAAAGCGTACCCTTGCGTATCCGTCACTCGTTGTAATAGCTGTACGGGGACTTTTGCGGCAACTGGAATTTCCTGGGTCACTCCGCCTTTGACAGGGATCTGACTTAAGACTTCACCCTTACTTTTTTTCATCCCAATTTGGTAATTCTTGAACGCCCATTCCAGCATTGTCTTGTGATCGTCTTGCCACGATTCTGAGTTCAAGATGACCGTGATCACGCGAAAATTCTTCCTAACCGCGCTACCAACATAGCAGTGGCCTGCATCGTTTGTGTAACCCGTTTTAATTCCGTCGGCGGTTGCGTCTTTAAGCAACCATTTGTTTCTGGTTTTGATTAAGAGGTCTGTCTGATTCACTGACCGCGAAATAATTCTCGATTTCGTTGCAGCGATCGTTCGGAAAGTTTCGTTCCGCATCGCTTCCCTAGCTATGAGCGCCAAGTCATAAGCCGTTGTTTTGTGCGAAGGATCGGGAAGCCCGTTTGGATTACGGAAGTTAGAATTTTGGCACCCAATTTCGAGGGCTCTTTGATTCATCAAGTTTGAAAATTCCACGACTGAACCCGACAAGGTTTGTGCGACAGCCACACAAGCATCGTTGGCACTACGTAGCATCATCGCATAGGCAGCATCTTCCGCTGAAATCGTCTCACCCGGCTTCAGATGAAGGCTGCTTCCGGTCACTTGTTCCGTGTTTGGACCGGCGGTGATTCTTGACTGGAGGTCCTTAACGTTTTCCAAAAGTAGCAACGTGGTGAGGATCTTCGTGGTACTTGCGGGGTACCGAGGGGTGTAGCTGGCGCGTTCCCAGAGGATCTTGCCCGAAACGGCATCCATGATCACAGCGCTCTTGGCATTCACGTCTGGTTCTTGCCCAAAAGCAATGCTCGACAGAATCGAGCATAAACTTAGAGCAAGTATGAGTCTTAAAACGCGCATTACGATGGGACTTCGGTTGATTCTACCAAGGCAGATCGAGACTCTGGGAGATTGATCGGTGGCAATTCCCCAAGATCGGCGAGCGCGAACTGATGCATAAAGTGATCTGAGGTTCCGTAAAGGAGAGGGCGACCCGGGGTTGGTTTTCGGCCAAGCTCATGTACTAATCTTCGGTCGAGAAGGGCACGAAGAGAATGATCACTTTGCACTCCTCGCACAGCATCAATTTCTGCCATCGTCACCGGTTGCTGATATGCCACTACTGCGAGCACCTCCAATTGCGACCGGGTGAGCTTATTCTTTCGTGGCTTGGTGAACTGAGCAATGGTGAGCGCGAGTTCGGGTTTCGTACAAAGTTGGAACCCGCCGGCGATTTTGACGAGTTGAATTCCCCGAGACTCCTGACACTGCTTCATCAAGTCGTCTAAAGCCTCATCCACGTCACCGATTGGCACGTCGAGAGACTTCGCAAACTCCTCCGCAGATATAGGCTCATCAGCTACGAACAGCAGCGCCTCCAATACATGAATGAGCTTCAACCTTCGATGACCTCCCTAGCAAAACGAATTTCTCCGTTTTCTGTAATCTCGACGTTGACCTCATGGAGACGAATCATCTCCAGCAAAGCCAGGAACGTCCAAAGGGCCTCTTGACGGCTGTACGGTTCAGGGATGATCTCCAAAATGGTTCGTAGTTCATACGTTAATAAGCCGAGGACGTACTTCATCTGATCCGCGAGCGATCGCCGCGGGCGACTTAAAACGACATCTTCTGTCGTCACTGCGCGACTGAGGAGCATTTCCAAAGTGCGAGCGAGATCCGAAACCGTGACATTGCCGACCTCAAAGGGCAACTCGTAAATTGGCGCACCTTTTGTCCGGAAGAAGAGGTTCTCACGATCTTCGAATCGCTGTTCGAGCCCTCTTAATGCGGCCTGAAAATCAATGATTTCAGGTCCATCGTAGATGTCCTCTTCGAAATCCTCTTCCGGCTCAGGAACTGGAAGAAGTCGTTCAGCCTTTCGCTCCAGGAGGTACGCCATCGCCACGAGAGCACTTGAAGCCCCATCAAGATCGCTTCCATGAGATTCCCGGAGATAACCCAGGTAAGCCTGGCAAATCGGAAACATCGGAATATCCCACAAGTCAACCTTGTGTTGCATTACGCATTTGACCAAAGTCCCTAGGGTGCCGGTGAATGCATCGCACTCAATGGCAATCTCTGGTGGCGCAATGAGACCCAAAGGCCCCTGCAAATTGGATAACGGAGAATGAACAACGGCGACTGCCACGAAAAACTTGACGATTCACCAGCAAATTTTGGAGCGAGAAAACGTCTTTACGGGTATTGTTATGGAAATGCAACGGAGGTTTTTCAAGTTAATTTTTTGTCTTAGCTCCGTTGTAATCTGTTCGTTAGCATTCGGATCGGCACGGGTTTTTGGTGACGGATCGGTTCCCCGCTCAATGATGCTCATCCCTGTAGACGACCGTCCTGCGACAGGTCAATTTGCCCAGATGATCGCTGGTCTCGCAGAAACGAAAATTGAGACCCCACCCACATATCTCCTTGGCCAGTACACCCTTCCTGGTGATCCGGACGGAATTTTGAGCTGGATGGAACGGCAAGATTTGCGTAAATTTGACGCTGTGATTGTCAGTACGGACATGATCGGATTCGGTGGCTTGATTGCCTCAAGGGTTCCGTTAATTGATCTCGCCACGGCGACCAGCCGAATTGATCGCTTGGCCCGGTTGAAGTCGCTTTATCCAGAAGTTCCCTTCTATGGCTTCAGTGCCCTGATGCGACTCTATCCGACTTCTACGCTCGAAAGTAAACCCTGGCGTGAGGTGCTGGTGCGGAATGTCATCGCGCGATCCGAGTGTGCTAAGCTTCCTAGCTTCCGGAATATCCTTGAAGTTGCTCGGCTTTCGCTAGTCGCGAATCAAGATCTTCTAAGCGCCTACTACGAAACACGAGACCGTAATTTCGAGTTTCAAAAGCATCTGATCACGCAAACTGCGGGCAAGACTTTTGATTTTTTGATACTAGGGCAAGACGACGCAAGAACAGTCGGGCCCCAACTCGCGGAGACGGCGGAATTACAAAAATTTGTCGAAGCTGTAGGCGTTCCGAGTCGAACATATTTTTGTGAAGGAATTGATCAGCACGCCAATGTCCTGGTCAGCAGAGCGATTTTGAGGCAGGTTGGCTGGGAACCAAAGGTTCGCATCGTCTATGCCGATCCACAAGGGGTGACTTCAATTCCAGCGTACGAAACTCAACCGGTTGCCAAAAGCACTCAAGATCAAATCATAGCCAGCGGCGGTGTTTTGACTGACAAGGTTGAAGACGCTGATTACTCGCTCTATTTAAACACTCCCGAACCTAGGGCTGAGCAGTTTGCTGATTTCATTGATAACCTCAGTAACGAGATCACGATGGGCTTCCCGGTTGCGGTCGCCGATATTAATCTTGGCAAAACTGGAACTGGGGACCCAAAGCTCTTTCAAGCACTCAACACGGGTGACCGAGCATCTAAGCTCTTGGCATATGCTGGCTGGAACACGGCCGGAAATACTCTTGGAACCGCTGTGCCTGCAGCGAATGTTTATCTCGGAGCTAGGCGGGCATCTGGAGTTGATCCTTTCCAGCGCGAGCTAAACCAAAGGGCATTCTTGCTTCATCGACTTGTGAACGACTTCGAATTTCACCGATTCACCCGCCCGCTCGCCTACGAATTCATAGACAACAATCCTCCCGCGACGCGAGAAGAAACCTACGGCGAGAAGTTCGATCAAGTTAACCAATTGGTTAAACGTGATGTGAGTCAGCGATTAGAGAACACCTTTGAAAAACAGTTTCGAGGTAACCGATTTTTCGCAGGGACAAAGCAATTCGAAATTCGCGATCTTCAAAATGTTCAAATCGAACTCCCTTGGCCTCGGGCTTATGAGGTTCGGATCGGCTTCAGCATGAACGCCCGCGAGGTCCGATGATCTCACGAATCTCTGGTCTTTTGTTGGAGGGGAATCTTAATCGCGTCGTCGTTGACTGTCACGGTGTCGGGTACGAAGTTCTTGTGCCGGAGTCGATCTACTCCAGTTTGCCGGATATCGGAGGCCCAGTTTCGTTTTATACACGCCAGATTTTTCGGGAGGACACGCAGTTCCTGGTCGGCTTCATCGAGGATCAAGATCGGCAATTGTTCGACTTGCTGACCGAAGTGAAGGGATGTGGGCCAAAGATCGCCTTGGCCGTAATTGGTGACCTTGGCTCCGGAACTACTCTGAACGCGATCGCTACTGAAGATCCAAAGACTTTATCAAAAGCTTCCGGTGTCGGTCCTCGGTTAGCAGAAAGGATCATCCTGGAGCTCAAAGAAAAGGTCCGAAATCTTTCGTTCTCGATCAAGGTGGCCGGGGTCAACAAGACGACTGCGGTTGTGTCAATCACCGATGATCTGGTTGAAGCGCTCCTTGCCTTGGGTTACAAACGTCAAGAAGCTGAGGCTAGCGCGCTTGAGTTTCCAGAGGGGGACCTCAATGAACGACTTCGTCAGGCACTGAGGAAATCTACTTTATGATCGACCGAGAAGTTGACCCATTCGAACACCCAGGTGAGAAAGGTTTGGAGCTTTCGCTTCGACCTCGGCGATTGGGTGAGTTTATTGGTCAGGAAACGATCAAATCAAATTTGAGTGTGTTCCTAAAAGCGGCGCAAATGCGGTCTGAGTCTCTGGACCATTTGCTGCTCTACGGGCCTCCAGGGCTTGGCAAAACGACTCTTGCGCACATTGTAGGGCAAGAGATGGGAGTCCCCGTCCACGTCACCAGCGGTCCCGCGATTGAGCGAGCTGGCGATTTGGTCGGCGTGCTGACAAACCTAGACCCCGGATCCATTCTGTTTATTGATGAAATCCACCGTCTTGCCCGCCCCGTTGAGGAAATTCTTTACCCAGCGATGGAGGACTACAAAGTGGACATCATGATCGGTAAAGGACCAGCAGCGCGTTCAATTCGGCTTGATTTACCACAAATCACGGTCATCGGCGCCACCACCCGCCAAGGGCTTTTAACCGGACCTCTTCGCGATCGCTTTGGAATCGTGATGCACTTCGACTTTTACGACGAAGAAGCCCTGTACCAAATCATTTCAAGGTCATCACACATTCTTGGGTTCAAGATTGATAACGATGGGGCCAAAGAACTGGCAAAACGATCTCGTGGCACTCCCCGAATTGCGAACAGACTTCTTCGCCGTGTTCGTGACTTCGCTCAGGTCTCTGGGCTTGATACGATTACAAAAGAGTCTGCAGATCAAGCTCTGATTTCTTTGGAAGTTGACCACAAAGGCCTTGACCGGATTGATCGAACGATTTTGCTTGCGATTATCCAAAAGTACAACGGTGGGCCGGTTGGGTTGGAAACGATCGCTGCGAGTGTCGGCGAGGACAGTGGCACGATTGAAGATGTGTACGAACCATTCTTGATGCAACGCGGCTTGATTCAAAGAACTCCGCGAGGGCGGGTTGTGACTCCGCTAGGATATCAACATCTTGGGATTACGCCACCAAAGTCAAGTGGCAATCAAGATCCTCTTTTCGGGGAGTAGTTTCAATCATTGCTAAACGCGACGCTCGCACTTCTGGTTTCGTCCCAAACCACGTGGACCCTCGTGGCGGGAGGGGACATCATGCTCTATGCGATGAACCCGAAATCCAAAGCATTTTCCAAGGTTGCTCCTGCATTTCGGTCGGCTGATGTGGCCTATGCAAATCTTGAGATTCCTTTGACGGACGCAAAGAAGCCGACCCCATTTAAGTCCGCGGAAGAGATCAAGGCCCGATCGCAATTCGTATTAAAGGCTCACCCAAATCATATCTATCAACTCGCCGGATGCGGATTTGACCTACTGAGTTTGGCGAACAATCATGGGATGGATTACGGTTGGCCCGGATTAAAGCAAACAATGGGTTTACTTGAAAAGTTTGGTATCGCGCATTCGGGTGGTGGTGAAAACAAAGCGGCTTCAGAGCAAGTTGCAGTAAAGACTTTGCCGAATGGATTCCGAGTAGGCATGATCAGTGCGCTTGCTTTTGTTGGCAGTGGAGCGATGCAAAAGTGCGGACCAGCAACGGACAAGTCACCAGGGATCGCGGTTTTCAGGTTTGAGGGTGTTTTGGGCGACAAAGCAAAGGACGAAATTAGGCGTCGAATTGAGCTTGCCAAGACAAAATGTGACTTCCTGATCGTCGCCCCGCACTGGGGAACGGAACGCGAGTCTAAACCCAGAGCCTGGCAGGTGCAGCTCGGCAGAGCCCTGATTGACGGCGGAGCCGATGCGGTCTTGGGTGCTCATCCACACACACTTCAAGGTCGTGAGAAGTACAAGGGCAAACCCATATTGTATTCAATGGGAAACCTGATCTCCCCATTACCAGCCGCAAGTGCTATCCATACCCTCAAGTTCACCGGTAAGGAACTCGTAAGTTGGGATTTGCGACCCATGCGTAATCGGAAAGGGATTGCCGAGTGGTATCCAGCGAAGGACGAACCCAAAGTGAAGAAAGCGATCCTAAAACTTGACTCTTTGATCCCGCGAGTTAAGCGGCGATAGAGAGTTGCGCTCGATAGGCTAAAAATTCTTCGACAACCCGGGGATCAAACGAAGTTCCAGATTCACTCTGAATCTGGGCAAGTGCTTTGCTCTCTGGCCAACCGATCTTATATGGTCTTGTGCTTACCAGAGCATCAAACACATCGACAACGCTAAAAATCCTGGCTGAGAACGGGATTTCTTCCCCAGCGATCCCATTTGGATAACCCAATCCGTCCCATCGTTCGTGGTGAGCGTAAGGAATTTCTAAAGCTGGCTTCAGGAACGAAATGGATTTCAGCATGTCATAGGCGTATTGGGGATGCTTCTGCATGATCGCTCGTTCATCTTCTGTAAGTGATCCATTTTTATGTAAGATTCCGTCAGGAACTCCGATCTTGCCCAGATCATGCAACAGCGCGCCGCGCCAAACATGCGTGAGTTCTTCGCCCTCGATGCCAAACCGTTTTGCCATTGCGAGCGTCATGGACGCAACGCGCTGCGAGTGACCTTCTGTTTCATTGTCCCGGATGTCTAATGCGCGCACCCATCCAAGAATCGTCTCTTCGTAAGCTGCTTGCATTTGCATTAGCGCATCAGCGAGTTCTTGGGATTGCGCGGCAAATCTCTTTGCCCGATTCAGTCGAGCAAGGTTACGCACAATCGCCCGGACTTCTGGGTGGTTGAATGGTTTTTCCAGAATGCCGTCCGCTCCCAGTTCAAATGCTTTCAACCGTACTGCAGGATCGCGAAGACTCGTCAGGATGTAGATTGGCAAATCTTGGTTGCTCGGATTCCTTCTAAGGATCTCTAAAACCTCCAATCCATTTGGAGAGGGCATCACAACGTCCAGCAGAAGAACGTCAAACAAGTCTGTTGTTAAAGTCTCAAGCGCACTTTGACCATCGTGTGCAACCGTGATTTCAAATTCATCACTCTGAAGGAGACTCGTGAGCACAGTCGTTTCCAACTTGCTATCATCTACTACTAAAATCTTTGTCTTTGTGTACATTCGCAATCCCGTCAGATGTTATTTTCGGCAGGTTTTACGAGTCTCTTCGGTCATTTAATCGCAAGGAATAGAAATTTCTTTGCCAACCGTGCCATACTATGAGGCTGAGTCTTGGGATGAACCCGTTTTGTAGGTCATCACGAAGGCGCAAGAGAGATTTTCATGAAGAAGGGCACACATCCTAATAGCTACCCAGTTCTGTACGTTGATGGCGATCATCAATGGACTGGCGTTTCGACCATCAAAACAAACGAAACCCGCGTTGTAGACGGCATTGAGTGCTATGTCGTAAACGTTGAAATTTCCGCGTTCAGCCACCCGTTCTTCACCGGAAACAAGAAGATCATTGACTCCGCTGGTCGCGTTGAGAAGTTCATGCGCCGCTACGGCAACCAAGAAAAGAAGAGCTAAGGCACTTCTTCCAAAAGAAAAAGACCCCGAGCGATTCGCTCGGGGTCTTTCTTTTTTACTTGGTCAATTGATCTCTCAGATGACTCATGATCAGCTTTTGAACGTGAAGCCTTGTCTCGTCTTTGCCGATGCTGTGATCGTCACGAGGATAGTAGAACTGGCTGAACGACTTTCCAGCATCAATTAACTTCATGCTGAGTCGCGCGGAGTCTTGGAACAAGACGTTGTCGTCGAGCATCCCGTGGACGAGCAACAAGTCACCTTGGAGTTTGTCGGCATAAGTGATCGGAGACGTCTTCTCGAACACCTCTTTGTCTTTGCTCACCAAGCCAAGGCGTTGGCGTGTGTACCAGTGGTTGTAACTCTTCCAGTCGGTTACGCTTGCAACCGCGACTCCGGTCTTAAATTGTCCGGGCTGGGTCATCTGAATCATGCAAGTAAGGAACCCGCCGTAGCTCCAACCCCAAACTCCCATGCGATCCTTGTCCGAAATTCCTTTCTCAACCAAGTAGTTCTTGCAAGCCACGGCTTCTTCGGAGTCGATCAGGCCCATCTTTTGGTAGTAACCGCTGTTGAATTCTCCACCGTAGCCCCAACTCGAACGGAAGTCCAGTTTCACCACGACCATCCCTAAAACCATCGCCGCATAATTGTCAGTGTAACCAGCCCATTCGGCTTTTGCGCTGTTGGCATACATGTTCGAGATGTAGGTTGGGTATCTCTTGTTCGGATCGTAGTTCTTTGGGTAGATGATAGTGCCCGAGATCATTACACCATCGGCGGCCTTGAATTGGAAGGTATCCCACTTTGCCCATTCAAGTTTCTTGAAGTCGGCAAGAGGACTTTCGGTGACCTTTTCTACCTTATCGCCCAGCTTGTACATCTCAGGAGGGCTTGTCGGTGTGCCGCTGGTAGTGACAATCTCGCGACCAGAATCACTCATGGAGACATTTCCGGCAGCTTCGAAGTCAGCGACACCGTTAAAGGCCTTCTCATCGACGATCATTGTTCTAGACTGACCGTTCGACGAAACAACCTGGAACTCACTAAACAAAGGATTCCGCCCTTGAGTGACTAAGAACAGATCATCGGTCTTACTTCCCTTCTGCATCTGCGCAACGTCGTAATCACGTACGAAGTAAGGCGTCAATCCCCGACCGTTCTTATCCATCTTGTAGATTCCACGCCGAGTGAACTTCCCTTCATAAACGTCGGTCCCGAGCAAGATGGACTTACTGTCGAGAGTCCATTCAAAGGGTCGCCAGTTGTTGATGTAGTTTGAAGGAGCCTTCTCGGAATAGATCGGGAAATCCTTCCCAGTATTCCGATCCACCAAGACCATCTTGAACTCCTTGTGATCTTCGCTCTTATAAGAGATCAAAGCCGCGCTAGAATCAGGTGCCCACTTGATGTCTTGTCCCCAATGCGCGCGAGGGATGTTGTCAACGTACTTAATCAAGCCGCCTTCGCTATCCACCAAGCCGTATTGAATGTCCAATGCCTCGTCATTGCCGTTCCACATGCGCTGAATGTTCTGAATTTGGCTTCGATCCTTCGTGAAGTCCATCATGATGTGGGATTGATACTTCGTGAAGTCCGCCCAAACGATGGCAATCGTCTTCCCGTCGGGGCTAACTTCGAATTCACTCACCGAAGTGCCGCCCTTTGAGACGTAAGTAATCTGCTTCAGCGTGTTCGACTTGCGATCCATCCGCCAAATGTTCGGACCGTCAAGGAAGTAGAGGAACTTCCCATCTCGGGAATACTCCAAGCCCGAAATACCCATCTGACCATCCACCAAAGGCTTGCGAGAAGAGCCATCAGCACTGAAAACAAGCGTGCGACCACGGTAACCGAGGATGAACTCGCTGCTATCCGGTGCCCAAAGAGCGGAACCACCCCAACCACCATCGTATTGTTCTTGCTCTAACTTTTGTTTTTCCGTCCGAGCGTCGTCTTGGTTTAAGAAACGAGGCACATCATCAGCGCCGGCGATCTGCTTCTTTTCCCCGCTGGCGTAATCCATGATCCAAAGATCGCGCTTTCTTGCCCCCGTCTTGTTCCAAGTGAACACGACGGATTTACCGTTCGGACTAATTGAAGGCGAAGCCGGGGATCGTCCACCAATCTGAGGAAATTGGAAAAAACGATCAAACGGAATGCCGTTCTGATCCGGGAGGTCAAAGCCAAATGCCGAACTGGCAGTGACGAAACAAAGAGATAAAATGAACCCTCTCACAATTTCCATTTTACGCACTTTCATGTCCGTAAAGTTTCCAGATCATCCGACCCAAAATCCCGACGAAACGCCAACACAAAAAAGATCAACCCAAAGGATGCTTCTTGATCATCGCCCATTGCCGAGGGAATTCTTCGGGAGTGGGCTTCACTTTCTTATACATCGGAAAAACCCGCGTGATCCCATCCGGCAATTCCCTAGTCTCGACTTTCTCAAGCTCCAAACCAAGCGCAGACACAAAGTCTCCTTCCAAAACATCGTGCGTGGTTCGGAAAGGAATCACATATCCCCCAACCGCACAAGCCTTTGCGCTGATCTCCAGTTGAATCGGCAAAGGCGCGACTGCCCTTCCCGTGACGGTGGTAAACATTTCTGTCCAACCCACGTCTTCCATCCGTCCATGAACGACTTCTAGGTTCTCGGTTGCCTGAGTAATCAGAAAGTCGAGCATCTTCTTGTTGGAATCAATCGCGGTGACGTTCAAATCAGGCCGAACCGCCGCCAAAGGAAACGAAGGAAACCCTGGACCACAACCGATGTCAAGAACATCTACCCCGTGCAAGAATGGCAACATCAAAACACTCTCCGCAAAGTGCCGACAGTCCCAATCCTCCAGCGGAATCCGGGTCAGATTCTTGACTGCATTGTGCCGAGCCATCGCTTCCGCAAAGCCCTGGATCATCTTGATTTGAAAATCAGAAAGAGGATGCCCAGCTTCGGCGGAGGTTTGGATGGTGATCGGGATAGGCAGAGCAGTCATTGGGTAGTTCATCATTATGACCATGAAGCCAAGTCCAGCATGGGTCGGAAAAACCGGGCTTACCCTGATCGCCCTGAGCGTTGCGATCGCGATCAATGCCGCCATCGTCGTCCGAACCCAGTTTCAGCTCGGATTAATCCTGATCTTTGTGGGATGCGGACTGTATTTACCGGGAGGATTCATGACGGTGTCGCACTTTGGCTATACCAGGGGGTCAAAGGTTTACCTCTCGATGATGATGATGCGAATGACCCTAGCCGCCTGCGCCATGCTTGTCCTGGTAGAGAGCCTAAAGGTCAGATAATGCCATTTGGTGTTGCACAGCGCCAACGGTGACTTGGCCATTCATCAACATCGGCAGAAGCCAGTCCCGGAGTTCTGCAAGCTCTTTGTTTTGCGTTTGATTCAACTGCCGAGCCAGGAGCATAGAGTTCAATTTCTCCCCAAAAGAACGCACAGTTAACTGCTCATATGGCACAGCATGTGACATCATCACATCTGGTACGACCCGCTTATGACTATTTGATGTTCCTGTAGCTGATTTCGAGCAAAAGGAAATGAACTCAGGACTCCGAGCCACCATAAAAAGGAAAGCTTTCATCCAATTGCTTGTGGTTTGCCACACCACAAATTCTGTTGAGCAAATAGCCTCTAAACCAGATTCGGTATAAATCACCCGACTGAATCGAGGATTAAGCTTTGACACGAGAACATCATTACCTGATACCTCAAACTTGTTACTTCCTATTTCAGCACCTAATTCTATGCCGAATGTTCCGGTCGCATCGAAGGTAGGGATGCTAAATAGCTTATAGTTTTTCGTCGGATTGGACGAAGGGTTCACAGTTTGCTTGGCCACTTTTGTCAAATCCGAAAGGCGTTTTGCGACCCAACCTACGGGGACTTCGCGCTTGAGGACTTCGCTAAAGACCATCTTTCCGCCTGAGGCACGGTAGGGTTTGCCTTCTAGGCTTGAATCTCCCATTTCGGCGGCTTGAGCGGCGGAGATGGGAAAGTCGAACTGCACGAACCAATAGTCATACATCAACTTCGCCATCCCCTCCAACTCTTTGTCGATGCGGTTGTTGAGATCGATCTTTGAGTCAATTGCAGAAAGGACAGAAGCGATGCGTCGCTGATCAGAGAGGCTCTTTGGCACCACAAGATTCAGGCACCCGATGTCTGAGGGATTTATTGAAGGATAGGCCGAGACGCTATTCTCTGCTACGGTGTGGAGGTAATTGGTTATCTCATCTCTAGTCAGCGAGTAGTACAGATAGAGGGGATCGATTTCGCGATCAGTGACATCTAAGGTAGTAAAGCCTGTTGATACAATTAAATTGTCTGCTGGACTGACAAGAATTCCAAAGTGCCGCAGGTTAGGACGCACAGTAGAGTAGATTATTGTTTTGTCCTTGACTCTACGCTGTGCCCGACTCGGATATTCGGAGGAGCCGCCAACCAGCAATACTAGCTCCGAGATCTTGTTACGGGTAATGTTGCCCGTATCCAAGTAGTAAATCGACTTGGGGCAATCTTTTTTGGAAATGCTCTCTCGATTAAGGATGCAAACCTGATCGATCACTATTTTTCTGTTATTCAAACTTTAGCCTCGCGAGTTGTTCCTTGATCTGGGTTTCCAGGGTATGAGACTCTGTAAACAGCTCGTCCAAGGACTGTTGGTAGCGTGCCAACTCGTCTCGGAATTCCGCGACCGAGATCGCTTGGTGAGCTATTTTAACCTCAAAATACTGCCCAGCGTTCAGGGAGTACTTCTTTTCCCGAATTTGCTCATAAGATACTTTAATTGAGAAATCTTCGAATTCTTCCTTTTCAATATATGTCGATATAATTCGCTGCTCATCGTCCTGACTTAGTAATGTCTTCTGGTTCTTTCCTTCTTTGACCTTATCCCCTAATCCTGAGGCGTCAATAAAAATGACATCCCCCTTGTTTGTACTGTCAATGAACAGGATCGAGACATTCGTCCCTGTTGTCGCAAAGATGTTGCTTGGCATGGAAATCACGCCGCCAAGCATCTTCAAATCCACTAATCTTTGCCGAATTTTCATTTCGATGCCCGAATTAGCAGTGATAAAACCGGTCGGTACCACAACGGCGGCTTTCCCACCTGGTTTGAGCGAGAAGATAATGTGCTGAATGAACAGTAAATAGATCGCCATCTTGTCGGTGTCTTTGTTCGGAATTTTGGGAATGCCGGCAAAGTACCGTTCTTGATTGGCCTTAGTATCCAATTGATCGCGGAAGTCAGAGAAATCAAGCTTAAACGGAGGATTCGAAACAATGTAGTCGAACTTCTTGAGCGATGAACCTTCTTTGTGATATGGCTCCAAGATCGTGTTCCCTTGAATGACGTTTGGGATAGAGTGCACCAGGTTGTTTAAGATCAGGTTTAACCGGAGCAGGCTGGAAGATTTCTGAGAAACATCTTGGGTAAACAATGTACAGCGATCTTCCCCGATTGCATGAGCGAGGTTCATCAGCAGCGTTCCAGAACCAGCTGCTGGATCGTAGCAACTAACATTCGATACAGGTTCGGGAACCAGACACGCAGCCATGATCTTTGAAACCGCATGAGGAGTGTAGTACTCCGCATACTTCCCGCCCCCGTCCTTGTTATAGTCTTTGATCAAATACTCAAAGATCGTGGCGTAGAAATCAAACTTCTCCGTAAAGATTTGCTCAAAGCTAAAGGGGATCAGTTTATTGATGATCGCCTTTGCAAAGTCATCGCGTTGAGAAGCTACAAACTGGGTCACCGGATCGAAGAGGATAATCTTCTGCCCGTCATTTGTCATGACCGAGAAGATGTCGGTGTTATATTTTGCGATGTCAAGCAGAGTTGAATCGAGCGTGGTCGAGAAGTTATCGTCGTTCTGCTTGCCCCAAAGCGTTGAGAGGAAATGTTCTGGTTTCAGTTTCGCCGTGGAGGGTGGTAACTGCATGAGAAGGAATTCGTATTCGCTCTCCTTTTTGGCTCTAAGCGCGTCTGCCCAAGACGTTGCCGATGCAAGTTCAGGTTCGAGTAGCTTGACTTCATACGCGAACTTGTCATTCAGGAATTTATACAGAAAGACCTGGGTGATGATCTTGAACTCGTTTCCATCGTTCCCCAGACCATAGTTCGCACAGACGCCTTTGAGGTCGTCAATGAGAGAGATTGCTTTTGCTTTGAATTCTTGCGATGTCATGGTGCGTAATGTCCGTTGAACTCAGCCATGTACTCTTTCATCACCAATTGATTGATGAGAAGGGTGTTTTCTGGGGTGAGCGGAAGCTGATGTTTATTATGAATCTGTTCGATGATCAGGCGGTTCATCTCCGACTTCGCGTAAGCCTCGTTTGTGAGGATTTGGGAATTCTGAGAAATTCGGGCATCAACTTCGACTTTGAAGGCGCTGAGAGCCTCAAATAGCTTCCTTTCGCTGGTTGTTGGCTCGCCTTTTTCCATGAGCCGCTTATGAAGACGGGCATACTTCTCGTCGTTTGCGTACTTGGCCAGAAGGAGTTGATTTTTCCTTTCGAGTTCCTTCGCCTTGTCGTGGATTTCTTTGAGCAATGCGATATTCTCGATCATTTCTTCCTGAGTGATCTCGGAGAGGTCCTTCTTTTTGAAGAGCCGTTCGAGTTCTTCTTTCAGAGAAATGAAGGCAGGATCACCTTGATCGAAGTTCTTAGCAAGACCTTCCCGGGTTCTTCGCAAGTTATCCCTGAGTTCATCGGCAATGACCATTTCTGCCTCAGACTCTTTGATGAACATGATAATGACATCTTCCAAGGCAATATTTAGGATATTGAAGTTATCATCGCCGGTCTCCAATGCTTCTCTTTGATTGAGCAGGATCAGATGGTTATTGGCCTCGGTTGATAGCTGGGTGAGTTTGCGGAAATCAAGCCTTTCAAGAAGTTCGTATTGACCGGAAAGACGGATGAGATTATAAAGGCTCTTGGCATCATTAAGGGCCTTGACGATCTTCCGCATTTCAGCGCGATCGGTGATCTGATTGATCTGCTGGGAGAACAACTCAGCATTCTCAATGTTGAAATGGAACAGTGCATCCTTGATCGCTTCGATGTCATTTGCGATCTCGGCTTCGGTTTTGAAGAGGTCAGAATACTGGCCGATCTCATCCCCAAGTTCGCTTTGGAGTTCGTCGAAATATTCCCTATTCGTCTTTTCAAACTCGGATTCGATATCAGCGAAATCCACGATGTAACCGTAACGATGCGATTTATAGGGACGATTCACCCGGGTGAGAGCTTGCAAAAGGTTGTGCGATCTGATCACACGTCCTACATAGAGCTTTTTAAGCCGGGGGGCATCAAAACCGGTGAGGAGCATATTGTAGACAAAGAGGATGTCAATCTTCCCTTCCTTAAATTTTTCAACAAGTTCTTTGCGCTCCGAGGTAGTGCCGGCGTCATGGAGAATGAGGGCGCATGACCTAACAGTGCGATTTGACGCATCGTACGCACCCGTCGACTCCGCTGCAATCGCATACCCTTTCGGCTGAACCATTGGAATGACGTTAGAAGTGCCACCTTGATGTTGTGCGTACTTCTCTGCAAAGAGCTTTGCCATCTCTCTTGCTTGATTGGCGGAATCGCAGATGACCATTGCCCCGACCGAATGGTCATTCTTCATGACCCGGTAGTTCTCGAAGTCCTTGATGATGTAATCGAGCAATGGACTCACATACTTTGGGTGCGAATAAACGATCTCTTTGTTTTCACTCGCTGTGAGGACCTTGATCTGATCGAGGGTCTCTTTCAGTTGCATCTTGTACTTTGTCTCAATGCCCTCCCTGATCAAGCGAAGAGTGTATCCATCGGCGATGGAGCGGTTGTAATAGTATTTGTGAATGTAGTTGCCAAAGATGACCTTGGAGTCATACTTCACGCTTGCTTGAGCGTTGCCGTCTTGATCCCTGCCAACGGAGAGTTTCGCGTTCAACAATGGAGTACCCGTTAGACCGATCTTGATCGCATTGGTATCGCTTTGATTCAAGTTGGCAAGGAAACTGCCTTTCGGATTGTAACTCCGATGGACTTCATCGAGGAAATAGACACGTTGGAGTCCAAGAGCGTAATCAGTGCTCTTGATGATGGTTTCATCGTCCTTGAACCGCTGAATATTAACGACGGTGATTTCCGGTAAGCCCGAATTGTTGTGAACGGCAAGGTTCGACTTGATATCGGCGGCAAAATCTTCACGGGAGTCAATCACATGCACGTGTAATCCGCGGCTGCGGAACTCTCTACTAGCCTGATCAAGGAGATCGAGGCGATCCACGATGAAGTAGAACTTAGGGATGATCCCGCGCTTTTGGAAATAGTCGGTGAGGAAATGGACGCTGTAAAAGGCAAGCGCGGTTTTACCGCTTCCTTGGGTGTGCCAGATGATTCCGTTGCGAATCCCCTCATCGAGCTTCTTTTCTATGGCCTTGGTTGCAAAGACCTGCGGGTATCGCATGATATGCTTTTCAAGGCGATTCTCTGCCTTGACGTAAGCAATGCCAAACCGAAGCATGAACGCAAGCCGATCCCGAGAAAAAAGTGAGGTCAGTAGGCGATTTGTCGCATTAACTGGGTTCTTGTTTGTCCCGAACTCCGGCGAATGCTTAATACTCGTGAGGTTCGTATCGCTGAGAATGAAATCCTCAATGCTTTCGCTCGGGGGCTGAAGAAGTTCATCGAGATTCAGCGGTTCTTCTTCCCGGAAGTAATTGAAAACCGGATCACCTTTGGAGGAAGTCGCATAAAATGCGCCTTCCAGGGGCTCTGGTGAGCCGTCATCGTACTCCATGTTGTTCGAGAACACCATGAGCTGGGTGATATTGATGAATCGCCGAAACTTGGGGTTATTAAATCGTTTGGCGATGCGCTGTCGCTCGGCCAGGATTCCCTCGTGGTTGTTTGGCTTTTTGACCTCAATGAAAGCAAGCGGCATTCCGTTAATGAGGAGCGTAATATCTGGACGGAATTCCTCATCATCCTTCTTGCAAGCGAACTCGGTGACGACATGGAATGTATTTCGGCTGAAGTCTTCGAAGTCTATGAGCTTGAGGCCCGAAGTTTCGGTGATCCTTTCGTAGAACTGTTTGCCTAGGTCCTCATTATCTAGAGCCAAACTAATCTGGTCCAGCGCATGCCCGATTTCAAATGCGGCAGCGGTTGGGTTTATCGCAGCAACACTTGACCGAAAGATGGATGAGACGATATTGCTCGACTCGTCCCAATCGATGTTCTTCAGGGACACATAGGTGTATCCGAGCCGTGTAAGGTGCAGGATGGCTGGAATCTTAACCCGTGAGTCTTCGTTAAATTTCATTCTTCTCGCACGTGATCGTAAGCTTGCCTGAATTGTTGACTGCCATTCTACCTGTCAGCGAATGACCACGTTGATTTCTTACGCGCACGTATCATCGGCAAAGGGCCCTAAGTTATTGAAACATGTGTGTGGACCTTTGATGTCTGTGTTCGAGAGATCGTTGCATCTGCTCGTGATTCTGGAATTTTTGTTCGAGATTTAAGAGCTTCCGTTCGAGATGTAACTCCTTCCTCTCGAGATATTGGAGCATCTGTTCGAGATTTAACTCCTTCTTCTCGAGATTTTGCTCTTAAATCTCGAACTGAAGCTCTTGAAACTCGAGAGGAAACTCTTGAATCTCGAATTGAAGACTTAAATTTTCGAGAAAACAAGAGCTTTTCTCGAACTGAAGCTCTTAAATCTCGAGAAGATGCTCTCGTATCTCGAACTGAAGGAATTAAATCTCGAACAGATGCTCTTACATCTCGAGAAGAAATTGTTGTTTCAAACTTGCAAAATCGGGATTTAGGTTCAAAATTGTGTTCGAGTTGTTCGGATTGTTCGGATTGTTCGGATTTTTTAGTTTTGCTCGGGTGGTACGGGGTGTTTGGATTATTCGGGTTTGCTCGGGTGGTTTGGATGGCCCGGGTTTTGCGGGTGAATCGGGTCGCTGTAGTGGTGAAATTTTGCGAAAATTTAGCAAAAATCTGCTCTAAAGATTCATTTATCATCATCCAAAACTAATACCAGGACTCGGTCATACGACAGTCAAGTCAATCCGCCGATTCAAGGATATTCAAATCTTATGTATATTACAGAAGAACAAAGTGACTCGAAATTATTGGTCGCCATGCAATCGTTTTTGGTGAATGCCGAAGCGAACGAAGCTGCACTTGGTCTTGATGCCGAGACCATTGGCGCTCTGACCCTTGCCTACAACGGATTTAAGGCTAAACTGGACGCGGCGACGCTCGCTAAGACCGAATCGAAGCAAGCGACGGCGGAAAAGAACGATTCGAAGGCAGATGCACGGGCTTTGATCGCGCAATTTGCTCAAGAATGGAGAGCGAATCCGGCGATCCCAGATTCCCTACTCGACCTGATGACGGTTCCGAATCGTCAGAGCAACGGAACGCGCACCCCGCCAACCCAACCGCTCGGTTTGGAGATTCGAATTGGTACAGGTGAAACGTCTTTGTCATGGAATAAAAATGGCAATAAGTACGGCACTGTTTATAACATCGAAACCGCTCCTTCGGGCACTGGACCTTGGACAACGTTTGACATCACGACTCGGTCAAAGATCCAGTTCATTTGGCCAGCAGGGGAATCAGTCTGGTTCCGCGTTTCTGCGAAGCGGAATCAACAAACATCTGCACCAAGCCTGCCGCTGGCACTGTATCCAGGTGCCTCGGGTGTGATTCTGCAAGAAGCCGCCTGATCGCTGGGGATTGTGTTTGTTTGGAAAAGGCTCGGGGGTATCCCCGAGCCTTTTCTTTCTAATGTAAGAGAGTTCCCCTCTCTTTCGCCCCAGGCCCAGATAGGCTCACGATGCGGTGAGTTATTGCCGTTTCCAGTGGTATTCTTTTCGCCGTGAAATCCCGAATTTTGAGAAGCATTTGGCTCACTGCGATCCCTGTGATGGTTATTGCTCCGGTTGATGCCCAGGTCCCGAGTGCATTGGACCGTGCCGCGCTTGAAGGACCGGCTTTAGTCTGGTTGAAGGCGAATGCTCAGCCGATGAGTGCGGATATTCCTTCTACAGCGGAGTTTGCCGCGCTGATTTCTGCTTTGGGCGATCAGAAGGTTTATGGCTTGGGCGAACCGACCCACGGAGATGCGCAATCTCAACGCTTTAAAAGTCATTTGATTCGGGAATTGGTTCGGGCTGGAAAAGCTGATTCGGTGATGTTTGAGATCAATCGCGCTCCGGGAGCGGCTTTGGATGCTTATGTGAATTCGGGAACGGGCGATCTGGCGACGATTATGCAAAGCTCGGGGATCTTTTCGATCTGGCGCACGGATGAGATGGCTTCTTTGATGATGTGGTTGCGTGCGCATGTCGCGCAAACCAAAAAGCCGGTTCGCATTTTTGGGATTGACTGTCAAGATTCGTTGTCTGATTTTGGCTTTGCGGTGAAGGCCCTGAAGACTCATGATTCCAAGCTTGCCGCAACCTTGGCAAAGGAATTGGAACCGGCTTTGCGTGCTCAGAAACCTGGAACAACCTTTCTTGGTTGGCTACAGGCTCAAAAGCCCGCGTCGTTTTCTGGATTAGTTTCGGCGGGAGATAAGCTTGCAGCTGCTTTGAAGGGTCACAAAAACACTGAGGGAGCTTACGCGGCGAGTGCGGCTGTTCAGGCATTGAAGGCTTTTGAGCTGGAATTTGGCACTTCAGAGATTGATCTTTCTAAGGCTCCACCGGACTATGTGTCTCGTCGTGATGTCTTTATGGCTCAGAACCTTTTGACTCGAAATGTCAACCGAAAATCGGCTTTTTGGGCTCACGATCTTCATATCACCGGGACACTTCCTCAGTTTATTTCGGATATGGGATACACGACTCTTGGATCTGTGGTCAAGAAGTCTCTGGGCGAGAAGTATGTTACGGTGACTTTTGCATGGGCTGAGGGATCTTTCAATGCAAAGTTAGCTAAAGCCAGTGACAATCCTCTGGAATCTCAAACAAAGCCGTTTTCACAGTTTTCCGCACTCAACAACCGTCCCGGAGACCTTGGAGAATTCTTGAACCGGGTTGGACCAGAGCGGTTTTGGGTGGATTTTCGCAAGGCTGATGCGGCAACCCTCGCTTGGGGTCAAACACCCTATATGCGAGGTTGGTGCGGAGCGATCTTTGATCCGGCGACTTGGGGAACGAATACTCAAGAAGAGTCATTGCAGCTGATTCCCACAACCGAGTTTCTTGTTTTTTATAAGAAGATCAGCCCTTCGACGATCTGGTTCCCTGCGGTTAAGCCTGCTGGAAGTGGGAAGTAGGGTTTTCGAGGTTGTTGTTTATGATCTGCATCGATAAGTGCAAAGGTACTCAACCATCTTCTGACCCCTTCCTTCCATGAAGGGGAAAGAGTTCTTTTTGCGCTGACGCGCAACACGGAACCAAAAACCATTGCCCTGAGGCAATTCGCTACCCTCCAGCGTATTTTGGCTTGAACTTGTGGCTTGGCAATTTGAAAGAAAACAAAGCCCCACTGGTATCCAGTGGGGCTTTTTTTGTTGTTGCGCTTCCGACTTATCGGTCGCGGTGGCCTACGGCTACTCGGTCGGCGATGGCGCCTTGGGCGGCGGCTAGTCTTGCGATTGGTACTCGGAACGGACTACAGGAAACATAATCCAGGCCGATTTGGTGGCAGAAGATCACAGAATCAGGATCTCCGCCGTGCTCTCCGCAGATTCCGCACTTGAGGCCTGGTCGCGCCTTTCGACCTTCTTCGACCGACATCTTCATCAAGCGGCCAACGCCGGTTTGGTCAATGCTTTCGAATGGGTTGACAGCAAGAATCTTTTGCTCCACATAGCGTTGGAGGAACTTCCCTTCCGCATCGTCTCGGCTGTAGCCGAAAGTCATCTGCGTGAGGTCGTTGGTTCCAAAGCTGAAGAACTGTGCTTGCTCGGCGATCTCTCCGGATGTCAAAGCAGCGCGTGGGATTTCGATCATCGTACCGAACATGTAAGGAATCTCGACTCCTTCGCGCTCGACGATGAGCTTAGCTTCCGCTTCCAGCTGGCCTTGCACAACCTTCAACTCGTTCACGGTACTCACGAGTGGGATCATGATTTCTGGCTGAACCTTTTTGCCAGCCTTGATGAGCTTGGCGGCAGCTTGGAGAATCGCACGGGTTTGCATGATGACCATTCCAGGAAGAATGATCGAAAGACGAACGCCACGCATTCCCATCATCGGGTTTGCTTCCTTCATGCTTTCCACTTCATGGAGAAGTGCTTGCTTCTCGACAAGAGTCTTTTTGTCGGCGTCGCTTGGCGACGCTTGGACTGAAAGCTGTGCTTCCAAAGTCGCGATTTCTCGAACCAAGGTTTCGTGGGAAGGAAGGAACTCGTGAAGAGGTGGGTCAATGAGACGAATGGTAACCGGCTTGCCGTCCATCGCTTCAAAGATGCCTTCAAAGTCGCCCTGTTGAACCACTTCGAGCTTGTCTAAGCATGCTTGTCGAACGGCTTCATCCTTTGTGAGAATGAGTTGCTGAACGATTGGCAAACGATCTGTTTCGAAGAACATGTGCTCTGTTCGGCAAAGACCGATGCCTTCTGCGCCGAATTCCATGGCTTGCTTGGCGTCGCGTGGATTGTCTGCGTTGGCGCGGACTCCCATGCGGCGGAATTCGTCGCACCAGGTCATCAACGTTCCAAAGGAACCGCTCACTTCTGGATCAATCAGCGGCAATGCGCCGAGATAGATGCAACCCGACGTTCCGTCGAGAGTGATCGTGTCGCCTTCGTTGATCGTATGACCGCCAACCTTCATGACATGATTCTTATCGTCGACGTGCAGAGATTCCGCACCGGCAACGCAAGGAATTCCGAATCCTCGAGCAACCACAGCAGCGTGTGAAGTCTTTCCACCACGAGCGGTAAGAACGGCTTGAGCAGCGAGCATTCCGTGAACGTCGTCTGGATTGGTTTCTTCTCGGATCAAAATGACCTTTTGACCAGCTCCACCGTGAACACCGAGTTCGGCAGCTTTGTCAGCTGTGAAGATCGCAGTTCCAACCGCAGCGCCTGGAGATGCTGGCAAACCAGTTGCGAGCAAAGTCGCACCGGCAAGAGCAGCAGGATCAATTCGTGGGTGAAGAAGCTGGTCCAAGTGGCTTCCGGTCACACGGAGAATCGCGGTTTCCTTGTCAATCAGTCCTTCTGCAACCATTTCAACCGCTGTTCGCACAGCCGCAGGGCCAGTCCGCTTTCCGGTTCGGCACTGAAGCATATAAAGCTTGTTGTTCTGGATCGTGAATTCGATGTCTTGCATCTCCTTGTAGTGCGCTTCCAGCTTGTCGCAGGTATCTGTGAACTGCTTATAGATCTCAGGATTCTGCTTTTCGAGTTCGGAGATAGGCACTGGAGTTCGGACACCAGCAACAACGTCTTCGCCTTGAGCGTTCATCAAATACTCACCGAAGAGAAGCTTTTCGCCGTTCGAAGGGTCGCGGGTAAAGGCAACACCAGTTCCGCAATCGTCGCCCATGTTGCCATAGACCATCGCTTGAACAGTGACAGCAGTTCCGATTTCGTCAGGAATCTTCTCGGTGCGGCGATAAATAATCGCACGATCGTTGTTCCAGGAGCGGAAAACGGCTTCGATGGAGAGCTCAAGTTGCTCATAAACATCGGTTGGGAATTCGCGCCCGGCACCTTCTCGCACGTGAGCAAGGAAAAGATCGCAAATTTCTTTAAGATTGTCTGCAGTCAGATCAAGGTCATTCACAGCACCAACTTTCTTCTTGTAAACGCTGAAAATTTCGTTGTCAAAGTAACCCTTGCTCAGACCGAAAGCGACGTCGCTGAACATCATGATGAAGCGGCGGTAGCTATCGTAAACGAATCTTGGGTTGCCGGATTCAGCGATCATCGCTTCGACGGTTGTCGGATTCAAACCAAGGTTAAGGACGGTGTCCATCATGCCCGGCATTGAAAACTTGGAACCAGAACGGACTGAAAGCAAAAGAGGCTTGGAAGGTGCACCAAAGCCAAGTCCAGTAATCTTTTCGACTTCGGCAACAGCGACTTTAACATCAGCCATCAGGGTTGCCGGAAGTTTCTTCCCTTCCCGATAATATTCGGTGCAGACTTCGGTGGTAACGGTAAGGCCGGGAGGAACTGGCAATCCGATATTGGTCATTTCGGCAAGATTTGCGCCTTTGCCGCCGAGAAGGTCGCGCATAGTGGCATTCCCTTCGCTAAATAAATAAACGCGTTTTGTACTCATGAGTAACTATCCTGTTCTCTGTAAGGTTGCCCCGCAACAGATTCTTCGGGGCGGGAGGAAATCGCAGGATACGGAAGCGGCGCCAGTGACGCTTTATAAACGGCGACATCACTCCGGGTGTGTCTTAGTCATTTTACCTAGTCGAGCCTACGAATCGGAATACGTATTCACAATTCTGGTGGGAATGATTACCTACCATGATGTAGCCAGTCTCATGAAATGAACGCGGTCAGCCATTTTCCCATCATCTTCCAATCTGGTGATGGTACTGCTTGCCGCCCTTCCAATCGCGATGAGACACTAAAATTTTACAGATGGAGCGCATTAAACGCGGTATCCTTTCCTCACGATGAACGATGTTGTCATTCTCTCCGGTATGCGAACCCCGATTGGGGCTTTTCAAGGCTCTTTGAGCTCCCTTTCCTGCCCACAATTGGGTTCAGCGGCGATTAAAGCGGCGCTGGAGCACGCGGGAGTTTCGGGTGATCAAGTGGACGAAGTTTTGATGGGATGTGTGCTGAGCGGTGGGCTCGGGCAAGCTCCGGCTCGGCAAGCTTCTTTGGGCGCAGGAATCCCGATTGGCGTTCCTTGCACAACCGTGAACAAGGTTTGCGGCTCGGGAATGAAAACTGTGATGATGGCGGCACAGACCATCAAGGCCGGCGATGCTCAGGTCGTCGTTGCAGGTGGAATGGAAAGCATGTCGAACGCTCCCTATCTCCTTCCCGGAGCACGGAATGGATATCGAATGGGCAATGGCTCCCTAGTCGACATGATGATCCACGACGGACTTTGGGATCCTTATAAGAATGTTCACATGGGATCTTGCGGCGACGCTACGGCGGCCGAATTTGCATTCACTCGGGAGCAGCTTGACGAATTTGCAATTGAATCTTATCGCAGGGCTTTGGATGCTCAGAATACGTTAAAGCTCGGTGCGGAGATTGTGAACGTGGAAGTGCCTCAGAAGAAGGGGGATCCGATCATCGTGAGCGAAGATGAAGGCCCGAAAAAGGGAAATCCAATGAAAATCCCAACCCTTCGTGCTGCTTTCAGCAAAGACGGAGTCACAACAGCCGCAAACGCAAGCTCGATCAACGACGGCGCCGCCGCAATCGTCATTACGAGCGCCGAATGGGCCGAAGCGAATGGAAAAAAAGCTTTAGGCCGGATCGTTGCCCAAGCACAATTTGCCCAGGAACCCGAATGGTTCACCACCGCCCCCGCTGGCGCGATTCAGAAGTTACTCGCCAAAGCCGGCTTGACCGTTGCTGATATTGACTTGTTTGAAGTCAACGAAGCCTTTGCCGTGGTTTCGATGGTTGTGGCGCAAAAGGTCGGGATTCCAATGGAAAAGCTGAACGTTAATGGCGGAGCGATCGCGCTTGGTCACCCGATTGGGATGAGCGGAACCCGATTGGTGATGACGGCTTTGCATGAGTTGCGGCGGCGAGGCGGAAAGTACGCCATCGCAACACCATGCATCGGCGGCGGAGAAGCGACTGCGGTTTTGATTGAGGCGATGTGAATTTTTAATTCAATATTAAACGAGCCAAAAATTTCTTTAAAAAAATTCAAAATCTTTGTCTATATCGCATATTTCTGGTTATAATTACACTTGAAGGAAGTTACACGACATTAATTTAAAATTTATTGCTTTAGCGATCTTAGTACTCCAAGTTCAGCCAGCTTTTTGTATGCAAAGTCAGACTGGATTTTTTCCTGTTCCCTTTGATTCAAGCGGTTTATGGACCGCAAGAATGAACGTAGAAGGTGCGGATACTTACTAGTGTTGGCGAAGGAATGAGATTACAGGTGGTGATGAACCATTTCAAATGAAGTTCAACTGGGATACTCGTGTTTGGATCATAGACGGCGTTGTCTGGCCAGCGGGTGCCTCGCCAGGATCCGGGCGTTCTGGCTTTGCCATCAACCACACAGGTAACCCCCACAGGGTCGAAAGTCGAACCTTTGGAAAAGTAACGGTGCAACTGCAATATCAAGGCGCGGCTCCAATTCCAAAGTTGGTAGATGTGCATTTAAGTGGAAGCTCGGGTTTTGGGCATACGGCTAGTGGAAGTGGTACCACCGAAAATGGTGTGGGTGGTGAATACGTTACCGAAGATTACTTTGGACGGATTTCTACCAGGCATACCTGCAACAAAATTAGAACATTTGAAGTTGATTCAGCTACGGGGACTGCGCAGTTTGACTATCAACCACAAGGCGAGAGCTCTGCCGATGGAATAGATTCTAACTGTGGGGTAGCCCCGATGTGGGCTTCAATTCGGAAAGTTGATCGTCGTGTCTCAATTATGAGTCTTAGCTTTCCAGCTCAGAGGCAAGCTTGGTATCAAGGAACTCAATCCATAGGCAAAGTAATTGTAGACTGGGACGGAACCAAAGAGTTGAAATACTATGAAGCGATACCTGTACCTCAAAAGGTTGATTACACAGCAAGAGGTGAAGTAACGGAGTCAACGGTCGCCATTCCATTTTCCGAAGTTCCCACGTCTTCTGCACCTGGTGACCCCGAATCCGCTGTTTTTTTTAAGAACATCTTTCAGGGAATAGTCGGAGGTATTGATCGAGGAACAGCCAGATATTCTTCGAGAGCTTCGTCCTCAATCAATATTCCTCATGGATTTCTCTGGCAGGATTGGTCGGTGCCAATTAACGAATTTTCCATGCTAGGAGCCTACACCAGGCATTACGGCACCTACAGTCAGCATATACCTGGTGATGTGGACAAAAGGGAATCAACGCAATTTACGTACACATGGGAGTCAGACGGTGCAACAGGGGATGCGCTTGTCCGACAAACCTTCAAGTACCCTTGCGATAGAAGTTTGCCGTATGGAACTCATGAAGAAGTTCGAGAACCCGAAAATCCTCTGACTGTGATTCCGGGAAATGATAGCCCCTACGAACGGGTTGGACAGTGGCAAAAACTGTTAACGATTGATGGAAAGTTTGTAGACTATAGAAATGATAACGGGACATTAAGTTGGGATGCAGTGAATGGGGTATTTTCTGTTGCCAACTACACTCGCAAACACGGAAGGCTCCTCAAGCCGCTTAAGCCATTATTAGACGTTGCAAAACAAAAAGTTGCTGCGACTTGGGCTGGATTTATCCCAGATTTAGCCGATGTATTAGTCATTTATCTGGAGCCAGAAAAGTTTGATCTTTCAAGGCAATTGATCTACTTCAGAAAGGCTTACCTGCTTGGAGACATAAAGCCGAGACCAAGATCTAGTCCATTCAATCTAAGTGATAGTGCCGCAACTGCAGTCATGGAGGAGTACGATTGGTGCGAAAAACGTAGGCAACTATACAATATCGAGTACTATGCTGACAATATCTATGACTCAAGTGGATTTGTTGGGTTATCTCTAGGCGATAAAGTTTCGCCCTCGCAAAGATTTGACAGAAGACAACTGTTCCAGAAAGGTAAGGATTTAAATGAATTCAATCAGCCATAGCCACAGGACACTTTTTCCTAAAGTACGTTATTTTCTATTTAGTGCGTTTACAATATTTCTGGTTGGCAGCGTCAGCGGGCAGATGGCGCACTACGACTGGACGAAAGGGGATTGGAAGGGAGATGATCGGAAATACCTAGCCGAACAGGAGCGGATTTCGAAATTGGCTGCCGCGCAAATAAAAACTGAGCTTAACTTTATGTACCGAGCTCACAAGAAAGTTCCAGTCACGAACATAAAAATTTTTAAGTTCATGTGTTTGGAACTAGCTTACAAGAAGCTAGGGCACAGCGTGACCGAAGACACTGACAGTAAGGCTGGAAGAGGATACATCTACGGAGCCATGAACAAGCACTACGACGCAAATTCGTATGTTTTTACGAGAGTTTGCTTTATTCATACCACCCGGTTTGATATGGCGCATATTAGCTTGATTCCACTTTCAGAACGGTTGTTGAAACGTGATCCCAATGATTGGGAAGTCTTAAATGGATCTCTCAAAATTTACGAACCCCAAGGGTACAAGGGGCACCGGGAGATTGGAGAGAAGCTTGTCAAGAGAATTGATGACTTAAATCGGGCGACTCCTTCATCGGAATTTAACATCGGCTACTTTTACTTCTTGTGTTGGCAAGACTCAAACCAAACTTCGGATAAAACACGATCTCGGAAGAGATTTGAACGAGCTATCGAACTCTGTACTACAGAGAAATCTAAGCAAGTGATTCGTGATTTTATCAAAAGGGAATTAGATTGAGGATATGACCAATTTCACAAATGGATCCGAAGGTCTTGATGCAACTGCGGTTTTGATTGAAGCGATGTAGGGGATTGGATGTTCGGGAGTTCGGATTGTTCGGGTTAGTTCGGATAGTTCGGATAGTTCGGATAGTTCGGGTGGTTCGGGTTGGTTCGGATTGGTTTTTAGGACTTTTCCTGGCATTGCAGCTTATAACTCTTTGCATGGACTAATGAAAATCGCGAGATTCCGATCAAAAAAATCATTGTGGAGATTGAAAGAATCCCGTACAACCCGTACAACCCGAACCACCCGAACTATCCCGAACTAATCCGAACCAACGTTCCTGGCAAAAATATGGAATAACCTCCCCAGCACTATGAAAATACTCTTTGTTTCTGTCGAAGTTGCTCCTTTTGCAAAAGTCGGAGGGCTGGCGGATGTTGCTGGTTCTCTCCCCCAAGCCCTAGCTGCGCTTGGGCATGATGTTCGTATTCTTATGCCTGCATATGGGATGGTCGTTGCTCTCAAACCCGATGGCGCGAAGCTCGCCGTCAAGGTTCGCGATGACCTGAAGGTGGACGCAAAGGTCTGGAACGACGATGTGGAAGGCGTTCCGGTTTGGATGGTTGGCTCGAAGGAGTTCTTCCTTCCCGCCAAACGTAGCGAAGAGGTCTACGCTTATGGTCAAGATGCCTATCTTTTCTTCGCGCAAGCCGCGATGAGTCTTTGCGAAGATCAAAATTGGATCCCGGATATCGTTCACGCGAACGACTGGCACACTGGATTCCTGCCTGTTTTCGTCCGTGAAAAGGGAGGAACTATGTGGAAAAACACTGCGAGCATTTTCACGATCCACAACCTGCTATATCAGGGCACATTTGGTCCTGAAGTCTTGGAAAATGCTGGCCTTCCCTCTTCCCTATTCACCAGCGACAAACTAGAAACCTGGGGAGGCGTGAATTTCATTAAGTCTGCTTGCGTGTACAGCGATCAGGTCAACACGGTGAGCCCGACTTACGCCAAGGAGATCACAACCGAGCAATATGGAGCCGGACTTTGGGGGTTAATGCGGGATCTAGATCGGCTTGGAAAACTGCACGGGATTCTGAACGGGATTAACTACAACTTCTTTAATCCATCCACCGATACCGACATCGCGGCTACATTCTCTGCCGAAGACATGAGCGGGAAGGCGCAGTGCAAAGCCGCACTTCAACAGGAGCTAGGCCTTCCAGTTAACGCCGGTGTGCCTGTTTTTGGCATTGTCAGCCGGCTGAGCGACCAGAAGGGATTTGACATCATCTTGCGGCAAGCATATGGGATGCTCGCAGAGGGGGCGCAATTCATCGCTCTTGGAACGGGTGATCCATGGGCGGCATCGGAACTGCAAAAACTACAAGACGAGTGGCCAGACCAAGTTTCGTTCACCGAGCGATACGATGGGCCTCTTGCTCAGCGGATTTATGCGGGATCGGATGTGTTCCTGATGCCTAGTGCGTTTGAACCTTGTGGTCTCGGGCAGATGATTGCTTGCCGGTATGGGACTCTCCCGATCGTCCGCAAAACGGGTGGACTTGCTGACTCGATCGTCGAAGGAGAAAATGGCTTCGTGATGTTCAACATATCGGCAAAGGAACTCTTTGACACCGTTTCCAGAGTGGGCACAGCGTTTAAGGATAAGGCGAGTTGGACGACGCACATGAAGTCGGCGATGACGACCGATTTTGGCTGGAAAATCAGTGCCGTGAAGTACGTCGAGATGTACGAAAACGCACTCAAAGCCCGCCTCGGGGCGGAACTGATCTCGAAGTAACTACTTCACATTCCGCCGGAATCCTTCAAACTTCGCCCTGCGAATTGGGTTTCCGGCGGTGAATTGATCCCACTCTTGTTCATTCATGTTTCTGGCCTCTTCAAGAGTGGGCCAGGGAGATTTTGCGAGGAAATCTGAGTCTTTGATCGTCGTCGCACGGAGAGGCTGGGACTCCCGTTGTTGGTTAAAGGGGCAAACTTCTTGGCAAATATCACAACCAAAATGCCAACCCTCTCGCTCTGCGTCAATGGCAGGCGGAATCGGTCCTTTATGCTCAATCGTGTAATAGCTGATACACGATCTGGCATCAATCTGCCAACGCTCCTGGTCATGGATGATCGCACCCGTCGGACAGGCCTCGATGCAGGCCTTGCAGGTCCCACATCCACCCAGTGCTGGCTGATCTGGTTCAAGATCCAACGTGGTCAGAACGCTCGCGATCAAAAAATAGCTTCCCCGCTGGCTGTTGATGAGCATCGTGTTTTTGCCAAACCAACCAAGGCCAGCCATTTGGGCAAGCTCGCGCTCCATGACGGGCGCAGAATCCACACATATTCTTGCTTCCCCACCAAATTTGATCAACTCTGCCTCCACCGGTTCCAACCTCTTTTTGAGGACTTTGTGATAATCGCGGTTTAGAGCATATCGAGCGACCTTGAGACCTTCCGGTTGAGGCTGAGAATAAAACTTGCCGCACATAATCGCACTTTTCGCGCCGGGCAAGACCATGTTGATGTCTAGACGCGCCGCCACATCCCGAGCCATGTACTCCATTCCGGCATGACGACCACTCTCCAGCCAATGCAAAAGAGTCTGGGTGCCTGCCAGAGGTTGATCACAACGCGTGACACCAACGAGCTCAAATCCTTGGGATACAGCAAGGGCTTTGATTTGATCGGTGTTCATGATGCTCTCTCTTGATTATGCCGTTAGCTGCTTTACGAGCGAGAACCACTGATCCAACGAAAGTTGGTGAGGACGAATTTGGATATCAATATTCATCGCATTCAGAACTTCACCGATCATCGGATAAGTCCCGCGCAGGTTGTTCACAAGGGTTTTTCGAGGTTGAGAAAAGCCTTGCCTTACGACGCTTTCGTGCTTGGTTTCATTTTGGAATTCTGGTTTAGGGACAAACTGAAGGACGATGCTCTGGACCTTTGGAGGAGGGAAAAATGCTCCACTTGGGGCATCACAAACTTTTGTAATTTCCCAACGGGATTGCAAAAAGACTGAAATGGACCCCATCGCCCGGTCTCCCGGCTTCGAAAGAATCTTTTGCCCGACTTCAAGCTGCATCATCAATACAGCTCTGCTGACAAGAGGTCGCAATCTTGTAAATGAAGTCAGTAATGGCCCGGTGATGTTGTAGGGCATGTTGCTTACGATTGCAACATCTCGCGGCCACGCGGACATCTCCTCGTACAGATCCACGCTAAGAAAGTCTACACCTCTCACCTCGGCAAGCGGTGCGGACTCAGTAAGTGCTGAAACAGCGATCTCGTCAACTTCGTAAGCCACGAGCTTTGAAACAGCTTCAGATAGAGGGCGAGTCAGCACCCCTGGACCGGGACCGACCTCCAGAATGGAAGCAGGAACCGGATCGGCTAATGCCGCCGAGATGATTTTATCAACCACAGGCTGCGAAACCAAAAAGTGCTGCCCGAACTTCTTGGTCGGTGTAAGACCATGACGTTCGAGCAGCGCTTTCAGAATTTTAGTATCTGTAAGGTTCACTTTTTCCGACGTGTTGGCGGTGGTAGCTTTTCCTTAAAAATATGGACGGTCACCTTACGACGACCCCATTGATAAACCTTTCTTCGATCTGGGATGCAGACATCAATCTTATTTCCCTTAATTGCTCCACCGATATCAGCGGCAACGGCAAAACCGTAGCCTTCAACAAAGAGGAGCGTCCCAAGAGGAATCTTTCGAGGATCAACCGCAACGATGCCGTAGTCACATCGAAATCCATACTTGCTAATGTAGGGCGGTGACGGATCGCCGTCTTGAGGTTGATAAGCTGTCGATTCCATCACAACCTTGCGAGAACGAGTGAACGAACCCCGGGAAGTTTGGTGGCCAGAACGGCCCATGGCGTAGACTTCTGAAACTGGCTTAACAGTCTCGGTTCGAAGTAAAGTCTTAGAGATGACTTTGCCCGATGCGGAAGTAACGATTCGATAGTACTGACGAATCTCTCCTTCTTTCCCAATGCGCGCCTTCTTTACTCGGCCTGCCGTCATTGTTCGGTCAAAGCGATATTCCGTGGTGTACGGGATATCCTTTACGACAGCTTTGGTCTCTACCTTGTCTGTCGTCTTCAGCTCTTCTAAGCGGGCAAATGCGGTGCTGAACAGCAACGCAATTCCCACGAGAAGGCTGGGAGCCTTGCTCTTTATCATAGGTCAGTTCTCCTGACAACCTTTCGGTTGATTGGAAAGGTACCCCAGCGACTCGCCCCATTGCAACCCTTTGCGCGAAATTAACCGCACAAATGTGTACCACTCCTTAATTATAGGGTGAATTCGAGTTCATCTTTACCCTGGTAAAAAAACAATCACTTTTTCAAAATCATCCGGTGAACCGGGCAGGGAGTGCCTTCGCTTGTGGTCAGAATCGACTTCCCATCGTGCTCGTAGGCAATGGCTTCCGCCTGCTGAACCAGTGGTACTGGGATGGATTTTGGTTTGCTCGTAAACCAAGTCTTTAGGTCTCGGACCTCAAATTCCCATGCCCGTGTGTACCCACGGATCGCTACAAACTTTCCGTCTGGCGAGAATGAACCACCAGTGGTTAGCTTCTCAGCGTCAAACATGGCCGGGAGCTGAAACTCTCCGAGCTTAGTCATTTTCAGCGGTTTGTCACTCTTCTTAAGTTCCAGGCGATAAACGCTACTACGTCCCTTGTCGGTCTTGGAAACAATCTGGATAAAACCGGTTTTGGGTTCGACCAGAAGCGACTCTGCGTTCCTGGGACCGTCTGGATAGACGACTTCAAACGCCTCGCAGCTTAAATCTTTGCTTGATCCGGTTGGTTCCAATACGCGATAGATCGTGATCGAATTACGTTTGCTGGCGTTGTCTCCGATATCACCTAGATATAAATACGATTTGCCTTTGATCAACGCGGAATCCATATCTTCCCAGTCCAGGGCCTTCGCGTCTTTGAGTCGGAATATGCCGGTGATCGTGCCAGTGCGATCGAAACGGAAGAATCTCGGTCCATCGCCACTGTCGTTATGCGTGAAGTACACCCCTTTCGTCAGGGTACTTACCGCGATACCGGAGCTCTCGTTGACCTGCTTGTCTTTGATTTCGCACATCAAGACAGGCTCAGAGAATGAGCGGCTCACCTGTGCGAAAACCGTGGTCGCGAAAAGAAAGAACGTGACGGAGGCGAATTTTTTCATTTAACTTGCTGCCTGAAGACTACTCAGTGCTGATGCGGTGCCTCAGCGGCGTCACTGGTAGACCCAAAGTATCTGAACCCGTCGCAGTTGTCACCCGCATCAGGCGATCCAGAATCACCTTGATTGCGCCACCAAGAGGAAACGCGAGGATCATCCCCAATACGCCGAAGAGCGAGGCCCCAGCGAATACGACGAACATACTGACCAACGGGCTCAGACCTACAGCATGTCCAACCAGATTAGGGTGAATTGCCTTGTCGTAAGATTCGCTCGTGAGGATCATCGCGAGCATACAAACCCCCGCAAATGCCCACGAACTCCCCGACTGAATGAACCAATTTCCGGTCACACCGCTTAGTCCGGTTGAAATGAACAGTATCACGTACCCCGAGGGGGCACCAATGACCGGGATCAAGTACAGAACTCCAAACAATAGCGCTAGCAAGACCCCATAAGGCGCGCCAACGATTGTCAAAACAATAGCCAGAATCGTGGTGTACAGGAGCAGCGAAATGGTCATGCCACGCAAGTAATTCAGAAAAACGTCGCCAACATCCGAAACAGTATCAATCACTTGTTTTCGGAAGGCGGGAGGGATCCAGTTGGGGAAATTTCGCCTCAAATTATCAAAGTCCAACAAGATAAACAAGGCAATAAACGGGGTGAGTGGAAGGATCAATAGTTGACCAGTCACCGAACTCAATATCCCAAGGACCGAGTTAAAGAAGCTCCTGACAAAGGTGGTGATCTCCTTTCTACGCGGCTCAATGTATTGCTCTACGACCGCGCTTTGGGTGCTAGGCAGACCGAACCGGTCAAGAGTCGGTTTTACCGTCGCAAGGGCTGCGTCCAGCGGGTTTTCTTTCACGCTTTGCTCTGCGCGCTGCTTTGGATTCCAACGTAAGAAATAGTTGTTCGCATAGCTTTGCTGCATCAGATCGCGCGTGAGCTTCGTTGTGCTTCCAGTCAAAGTCGCGAGTTGGCGGGTCATCACCGGAATAGTGAGCAGGGTCACACCTATCAGAACGGCAAAGAACACACTAAAGACGAGCATCACAGCTGGGCTTCGCTTCATTCCTCGCACCCGCAACCGCCGCACCATAGGCTCGAGCAGAATCGCTACCAGGAATCCAAGAATAAACGGCAACAGGATGAGCCTGACTTGGTACAAAAAGAAACAAGTCAGCGCAACAAGCCCGGTCCAGAGCGCAATTTTCCATCCCTGCATAATGAGTCCTCAGTTTAGCCCGAATCTGAAATCGCTGTCAAAATAAAGCGATGCAATCGCCGCAACAAGAGATGGCAAAGTTGGTATCCGAGCTTAACGAACACAATCGTCGCTACCATCTGCTCGACAGTCCGACGATCAGCGATACCGAATATGACCACTTGTTCCGACGATTGGTCGAACTAGAGACGTCGCACCCCGAACTGACGTTGCGAAATTCGCCAACAAAGCGGGTCGGGATGCCGCCATCAGCGGGATTCTCTCAAGCAAGGCACGCATCTCCGATGCTGTCGCTTGACAATGCATTTTCAATAGAAGAACTGGAAGCCTTCGACGCTCGAATTCGTAAAGAACTGGAGACTACCGATGAAATTGAGTACCTCGTAGAGCTTAAATTTGATGGAGCTTCCCTTGCGCTGACCTACGAAATCGGCTTACTTGTACGAGCCACGACTCGAGGCGACGGAGAAACGGGCGAAGTTGTCACCCAAAATGCCATGACCATTCCAGACATTCCTTTGGAGCTCTCGGGAGATTTTCCTGAGCTTTTGGAGGTCCGGGGCGAAGTGGTCATGAGCAATGCAACATTCGTGAAGGTCAACGAAGAGCGACTAGCACGAGGTGAACAAGTTTTCGTGAATCCACGAAATGCCGCTTCGGGTGGGTTACGTCAACTAGATCCCTCCGAAACGGCCAAGCGCAGACTTTCATTTTTCGCCTACGGAAATGGGACGGCAATACCATGCGAAACACAAAATGAGATTCTCAACCTCATCTCAACCATTGGGTTTTCCAGGCGCGAAGACCTGCGGAGATGCTCAGGAATCGAAGCGGTAGCTAGAGCGATTGATGAAGTTTCCCGATCACGGACGACCTTGGGATTTGGCATTGATGGAGTCGTGATCAAGGTGAATTCCCTTGCTCAGCAGCGCCAACTTGGATTCACGAGCAGAGGTCCAAAATGGGCGATCGCTTATAAGTTCGCTGCGGAGCAGGCAATTACGACCCTCCAGAGCGTGGAGTGGCAGGTTGGGCGTACAGGTGTCGTTACTCCCGTGGCCTACTTAGAACCCGTTTTCGTGGGGGGAGTCACGGTCTCCAGGGCAACATTGCATAACATTGAGGACATCCGACGCAAGGACGTCCGCCCCGGCGACCGCGTGATCGTCCAGCGAGCAGGTGACGTCATTCCCGAGGTTTTGGGCCCGATTCTCGATCAGCGACCACAGGAAGCCGAGCCGATTCAGCCGCCAACTCATTGCCCGGATTGCGCAACCGCATTAGTGCAAACCGATGGGTACGTCGCTTGGCGATGTCCAAATCGAGCATGCCCGAGCCAGGTCATCAACAAGCTCGTTCATTTCGGGCATCGCGGGGCGATGGACATTGAGGGTTTTGCTGAAAAGCAGATCGCCCGACTCCTAGAACTAGGGTTACTCACGGACCTCCCCAGCATTTTCCTCTTGTCAGCAAAAAAGGAGCAGTTAGAAAAACTTGACCGAATGGGTGAGGCGAGCGTTGCGAACCTTTTAACCGCGATTGAAGGGAGCAAAACAAGACCACTTGACCGGTTCCTGTTTGGGCTTGGGATCCGGTTCGTAGGAGACCGCACAGCGAAGGACTTGGCGAAGCATTACCGAACTCTAGAGAATCTCCGTCATGCAAAATACGATGACTTGATTCAAATTCCAGACGTAGGGCCGCGCACGGCGAGTGAGATTGAAGAATGGTTTGGAATTCCTGAAAATCAGGAGATGATTCAGGCATTGCTGGAAGCTGGCGTCTCTCCGGTTGAGCCGACTGGTCCGGTAAGCGACCAATTTGCGGGTCAGGTTTGGGTGTTCACTGGCAAACTTGAGCAATTTACCAGAGAGCAAGCAGAAGAACTTGTCATCGCGATGGGGGGTAAAGCCGCAGGGTCAGTGAGCAAAAACACATCCGGCGTGGTGGCAGGACCAGGAGCTGGATCAAAATTGGAAAAAGCCAGAACTCTGAACGTACCGACATACACTGAAGATGAGTTCATCGCACTTCTTGGAGATGCATGGCCGATTGCGTAACTGTTGATGCCTCAGAACTGGATCTAGCCCTCACCATCGGTAGCGGGCAGTGCTTTCGTTGGACCAGAACCGGAGAGTCACGGTGGCACACGTTCGACGGAGGCCGTATGATCTCCGCAGAATGCACAGAGTCCGGATCACGCCTTTCTGGAGACTCTCGTCATGTGAACAAATATTTTCGACTAGAAGAAGGGGGCGTCGCGAGTAAGCTCCTCGAAATTGATTCAGCACTTGAGGATGTAGTGGATAGACAGAAAGGTCTAAGGTTGATCACCCCTGTTGGGCGGGCTGAAACTTTAATCTCATTTCTTTGCACTCCAAACAATAACCTGACCCGAATCAAGGCGATGGTTGATCACATGACCAACCTTGTTTCAAACGGTCACTTTCCGAGCTTGGAGTTATTAGCTGATCTTCCCGAATCTTGGTATCGAGAAAGAGGATTTGGGTACCGTGGGGCAACGATTCCGAAAGCGGCACGAATCCTTGTGGATCGCGGCGGAGATGATTATCTTGATATTCTCGCTTCATGGTCGTACCAAGACGCTCACAAATCCTTGGTCGAACTCCCTGGTGTGGGTCGAAAGGTTGCCGATTGCATTGCACTCTATGCGTTGCACCACACGTGCGCGGTTCCGGTGGATACTCACCTTTGGCAGGCGGCGAGTCATCGGTATTTTCCGGATTGGGGTGATGGGAGCCTGACTGATCTGAGATACCAGAGAATTGGGGACTTCTTCCGTGACAAATTTGGGCATTTTGCTGGGCACGCTCAGCTGTTTCTTTATCACGGAAATTTGTTGAGTAAACGAAAGTAAATCTTTACAGCTGTAGTGAGTCTTTAAAACGCAAAAAAGTCCACCCCGGTAATGAGGTGGACGGGAGGGTTTCTGGAGTTAGGGAAAAATTAGTTACCGCAGGAGCCGCAATCCTTCTTTGCTGCGGAAGCCTTCGGTGCTGGTGGCATCAAAACTCCGTTCAGGACGTGGATCGTTCCGTTGGTTGTCTTGATGTCGGTGGTGACGACCTGAACGTTTCCGTTGAGGAAAACCTTACCGTTCTTTACAGTGATCTTGATCGACTCACCATTGACAGTCTCCACAGACTTTCCGTTGAGCTTAACAACGTCCTTAGCCAGAACGTTTCCAGCAACAACGTGATAAGTCAACACAGATCGGAGCAAATCTTGATCTTTACCAAGCTTGTCGAGAGTTGCCTTTGGAACCTTCTTGAATGCGGTATCGGATGGAGCGAAAACTGTGAAAGGTCCCTTGCCTTTTAGTGTCTCAACGAGTTCAGCAGCCTGAACGAGCTTGACCAAAGTCTTGAATGATCCTGCTCCGACCGCGGTGTCCACGATGTCCTTCTTTGGCGCGGAGGCAAAAGCTGTAAGGCTGAGTGCACCGACTACACCGGCGATGATGAATAGTTTCTTTGTCATTGTAATTTTTATCTCCGAGAGAATCGCAGCCCCGAAAGGATGCTCAGCTATACATACATCGTCAGTAATGCGAATAGTTCCAATCAATCAAAAAAAAATGATGAATACTTGATAACCGACTTTTTCTGCTGATTTCGTCCGGGTTGGGCAAATGAATTGACGAACGCATTCGATAAAATAAGGTTCTGTGAGTTCTCTTCACTCTGACGTGCTTGCCTGGTTCGATCAAAAAAAACGTGAAATGCCGTGGCGGACGAATCCTAACCCCTACAGGGTCTGGGTGAGCGAAATCATGCTCCAACAAACGCAGGTGTCGGTTGTGATCCCTTTCTTCGAGCGATGGATGCAGCGATTTCCCACCGTTGAGACCCTCGCGCAGGCGAATATTGACGAGGTTCTCACACATTGGTCTGGACTGGGCTATTACAGGAGGGCGCGAAATCTACAAGCTGGAGCTGTCTGGATTTATGAACATGGCTTCCCAAGTTCTGCAAAAGACTGGCTAAACGTTCCTGGGGTTGGAAGATACACCGCTGGTGCAATCGCCTCCATCGCTCTAGGCGAACGTGCGGCACTGGTTGATGGGAATGTGGAGCGTGTTTTTGCGAGACTAGAAAACTCGGTGCTACAAAATCCCGCATTGAACAAGGCAACATGGGCTTGGGCGGAGGCAACACGCCCTGAATCTAGGGTCGGTGATTGGAATCAGGCCCTCATGGAGCTTGGAGCGACCATCTGCACTCCTAAAAATCCTGACTGCTCTGCTTGCCCTCTACAGACAATGTGCAAGAGCTACGAGGAGGGGGTTGAGCGAGAACGTCCAGTGAAGTCAGAAAAACGTAGGTTCGTGGAGTTGACCCGATACGCTTCCGTGATTGAGCGAAACGGAACCTTTGCCCTTATCAGGATTCCGAGGGGAGAATGGTGGGAAGGAATGTGGATGTTCCCGACCTCTAATAGTGCTCCTCAGGGAAGACAGATTGCGACGATCAAGCACACGGTGACCCACCATAAGTTGACGTTTGAACTTTGGCTAACCGAGGAGGAAGCAACCGAGGCGACCTACTTCAGCCCTGCAGAAATCGAAGACTTGCCGATCCCTGGTATTCAGCGCAAATTTCTCCGCGCTCTAGAGGGTGAAATCTCCAAACGGAATTCAAAAAATTTGTTTGATCCGTGAAACGATTCGAGAGCGGGAGGTGTCTGAATATACATGCACGTTCACTCCTGAGCGTGTAAATCTACAAAAACAAGGAGGTGGTGTCGTAAAATGAATTCTAAATGTACGAACCAGGGAGGTCGTGGGTTTTAGCGCCCTCGGCTGATCAAATCGAAAAGGGGTCAGTGATGAACTCACCTTCCCTGAAGAAAAAGCAAAAGAAGTCCTCCGGCTTGCCGGGGGATTTTCTTTTATTGCTTCCCAATCGGTGTTTCCGGGCCGATTTTCGTGAATCGCACTTCCCCTGCGGCACCGAGTGCGATCACCAAAGATTCTCCATCAAGCTTCCCTTCCTTTGGTTTGCCTAGCGACGCCATTGCTCCGGAGGTCTCCTCGATTGGACGATTGATAATCTTTCTAGGAGTAAGTGTGATCTTGCCGCCGGAGACGGTCACATCGCCATCGAGGCGAATTCCGTACTGAACCATCGTGAAAGTACGGTCAGAACGGATGACGATATTTACTCGCTCAAGGGTGGTCTTAGTATCCGGACTAACCTCGCCGAGATTTGCTAACCGGGCCTGCCAATTCCCGGTGAATGGCGCTACGCTTGATCCACACCCGAGTGTCATAATGACGAGCATGGCCACGGCGACGCTTGATCTTGCTGCAGAAATGGGACTCACCGCTTTTGAGTATGACTTAATCCTTGAAAAACTTGGAAGAACTCCAAATCTCACCGAACTGGGGATGTTTGCTGTCATGTGGAGCGAGCATTGTGGCTACAAATTTTCGCGACCTGTTTTGGCTTACTTCAGTCAATACAAGAAAGCAATGGAATCGGGTGGGCATGAGAACGCAGGCGTTATTCCCATCGGGAACGGTTTAGGCATTGCATTCAAAGTTGAAAGTCACAATCACCCTAGCGCGGTCGAACCATATCAAGGTGCCGCAACCGGAGTTGGTGGCATTCTGCGCGATATTTTCACGATGGGCGCAAGACCGATAGCCTGCTTGAACTCGCTTCGATTTGGGCCCTTGGAAGCTGGAAAAGACACCCCACCAGAAGTCGCGCAGCGAAACCGATACTTATTCGAACACGTCGTAGCGGGAATCGCAGGTTATGGAAACTGCGTGGGCGTCCCTACGGTTGCCGGAGAAGTGAGCTTCCACCCACGATATTCGGGCAATCCATTGGTCAACGCGATGGCTTTAGGGATCCTAAAGCTGGATGAGATAACCACCGCTGGTGCAGGCGGAATCGGGAACCCGGTCATCTACATGGGCTCGGCGACGGGTAAGGACGGAATTCATGGGGCTACGTTCGCGAGCGTAGAGCTTGATGAGGATTCCGAAGATAAGCGCCCGAACGTCCAGATCGGCGATCCATTTGCAGAAAAGCTTTTGATCGAAGCTACCTTGGAGGCCCTTCAGACGGGAGCAGTCCATAGTATTCAAGACATGGGAGCAGCAGGTCTGACTTGTTCGACCATTGAGATGTCGGCTAAGGGTGGGGTCGGAATGGAGATTGACCTCGACAAAGTTCCGATGCGCGAGTCAGACATGACGGCCTATGAGCTGATGCTAAGCGAGAGTCAGGAGCGAATGCTCTGCGTTGCGCACAAGGGTCGAGAGCAGGAAGTGATTGACGTTTTCCAAAAGTGGGGTGTCCACGCAGAAGTGATCGGACATGTAACGGATTCGGGCCGAGTCAGGGTGTATCGACATGGCATCTTGGAGGCTGATCTTGCCCCAGGGGCACTCGCGGACGAATGCCCGGTCTACTCCATGGAAATCGCCGAACCAAAATATGCAATTCGAGCAAGGAATTTTGATCTTAGCCAAGTTCCTGTCGCCAACTCAAACGACGCCCTCTTAAAACTCCTTGGATCACCAAACATCGCGAGCAAGCGATGGGTTTTCCAGCAATTTGATCAACAAGTTCAGACTCAAACCGCACTTCTCCCCGGGAGCGGAGACGCCGCCGTCATCGCACCGCGTGGCACCAATAAGGGCATCGCAATGAAGATTGACGGGAATAGCCTTTGGACGTACCTTGATCCTTACGTGGGGGGTCAACTCGCGGTCTGCGAATCGGCAAGGAACGTAGCATGCGTTGGTGCGATGCCGGCAGGAATGACCGATGGTCTCAACTTCGGCTCCCCACAACAGCCCCACGTTTTCTGGCAATTTGAGCGTTCCGTAAAAGCAATTGCCGATACCGCCGAAGCTTTGCAGACTCCGGTAGTTAGTGGAAATGTCAGCTTCTACAACCAAAGCGAGCTCGGTGAAGTCTTGCCAAGCCCGATGGTTGGGATGATCGGCATTATCGAAAACGCTGAGAATCGCATCGGATCGGTGCCGAGTGAGGGTGATGAACTATTCTTGATCTGGACTCCGGGATGCGAATTGCGCCAAGAAGGCCTTGGAGCGAGTTCCTATCTACAGGTTGTTCACGCAATTGAAGACGGAGTCCCTAGCATTCCCCATATTCCTGGAGAAAGAGCGATTCATCGCTTCCTTGTTGAAGGTGCTGCACAGAACATGCTCACTGCGGCGCATGATCTTAGTGAAGGGGGGCTTGCAGTCGCGATTGCCGAAATGTGTATCGGCGCGCAACTCGGTTGCAACATTCGGAGTCTAGGTGCTTATGCAAACCACTTCACTCGGGAAGACGCAACCTATTTTGGTGAATATCAAGGTGCAGTACTCGTTACCGCAAAGCCGCAAAACTCAGAACATTTGTTGAATAAAGCGAAGGCGAACGAACTTAACATTCAAAAGATAGGGATCATTCATGGCGAGACACTCGTCGTAAAACATGGCGAATTTTTGGAAATCAATTTGCAAATTTCACAATTGATTGAGGTTTTTGAGTCTACGATTTCAAAGAAACTGAGCCAATAATAAGGATGTATTTTCGGAATTGCGGTATTTTGCACCTAACTCCGAGGAGAACAAAGGAAAATAGATGATTGGAAACACTACATGGCTAAGGCGAATGGCACTGGTTTTGACCACCAGTTTGGTACTCAGTGCCGCTGTTCTTGCTCAAGAAGAACCGAACAGCGTCCCGACGTCAAACACTCAAGTTCGCGCAGCGATTGACCTCTATAACAAAGGTTCGCTCGCCGAATCTGCCGCTCTTCTGGAGGAAACCGTTAAGACCGATCCGAATAATAGCGATGCGTTCTCCTGGCTAGGATTTGTTTACCTTCGCCAAGGTGCTCCCGATAAGGCGGTTAACCCACTCGAATCGGCATCGAAGTTGAAGCCAAACGACCTCGAAGTTTGGATCAACCTTGGAAATGCCTATATGAACTCTGGCAATTCGGCCAAGGCGCTCTCGACCTATGAGATGGTCGTCAGCAAGAAGCCTGATTTCGCCGAAGGTTGGTACAACATCGGTAGCGTTTACCTCGCGAACGGCAAAACTGATAAGGCGATTACAGCATTTTCCAAAGCAAATGCGATTAATCCAAAAGACGCCTTTACCTGGAACAATCTTGGAGCAGCCTACGATAAGGCAGGCCGGAACGATGAGGCAGCGGAAGCATTCGCAAACGCAAGTTCCCGAAAGAGTGACAATGCAGCCTTCGCGTCCAATGCAGGATTTGCATTTTACAAGGCAAAGAAGCCTGCCAATGCCGTTACTTACCTTGAGCGAGCCCTTGCAAATGGAAATAACGATCTTAATTTGAAAGCGGCTCTGGCGGATACCTACCTCTCACTCGGGCGTCGATCTGAAGCTCTGAAGCTTTTCAACGAAGTCGAAAGTGTGATGGCAGATAACAAGGTCTTTTGGTACAACCGTGCGATTTTGAGTAGTGAGGCAGGAGACGTGGAAACAGCAATCTCCTCTTATGAAAAGGCTCTTGATATTGATCCAAACCACGCTGATTCTTTGAATAACCTTGGCTTGATTTACTTTAAGCAAAATCGCTTCAACGATGCGGCAGATCTTTTCAAGCGACTATACGATCTGAACAAAAACAACCGTGTAGCGCAAATCAATCTTGCGGCATCCTATGCTCGCGGTGGAAAGACCGATCAGGCAGTTGCGATCTGGAGGCAGATTCTCCGCGCTGAACCAGGTCGAACTGACATCCGGGTTGACTTGGGTAGTGCACTCTGGAACAAGGGCGATCGCCAAGCGGCGAAGTTCCATTTCCAAGCTGCACTCAAGGCAGAGCCAAACAATGCTCGCGCATTGAACGGTATGGGAATCTGGTTCCTTAGTCAAGGCCGAAATCAGGAGGCAGAGATGTCCTTGCGAAAGGCCATCAAAAATAGCCCGAGCTTTGTGCCGCCACATGTCAATCTTGCAATTGCCCTAGAGCGACAAAACAAGCGAAAGGAAGCGATCAGCATCCTAGAGCGAGCCGCAAAGATGGATCCAAAATCGGAAGAAGTCAAGTCAAACTTGGCTCGAATGAAGAAAGCCCAGGGCTAAGACGATCTGGTCTCAAATCATTAACACCCTCCTACTCATTATAGTAGGAGGGATTTTCGTTTCTAAAATGGGTGCCAATTGGCAAATTCCTGGCAAGAATGGAGTCCTAGGTCTAAGTTCAAACGTACCGTAACTTGTGTACGCGTTAAACGTTTCTCAGGCAGGGAAAACAAAATGGCATCGTTTGCGCTCACAATATCAAAGAAGATGATCACGCCGGCGAATTCTCGCGCCCAGGAGAGTAACCTTGAGTCCGATGAGGCTCTTGTCGTGCGTGCCAAAGCTGGTGATCGAACTGCCTTTGAAAGTCTCTTCTTGCGCCACCGAGATCTTGTTTACAGATTTTCATATAACATGGTGCGGAAGCGTGATGATGCCGAAGATATTGTACAGGACGTCTTCGTGAGAGCTTACAATAATTTGGATCGCTATCGGGATGAAGCCAAGTTCTCGACTTGGCTTCTTCGGATCGCATCCAACCTTTGTACCGACAAAGCTCGGATGCACAATCGTCGGAACACTCTTGAGCAACAAGAAGCTAAGGGCGCCCTGGGGTGGATGACTGAAAACGAAAACGAGGACCCAATTGAAAATTTAGAAGGTGATCGCAGAATTGAGTTGCTCAAAAAGGCACTCATGGCGTTGCCAGAACACCACCGATCGATGATCGTGATGCGAGACATTGAGGAAAAAGAGTATTCCGACATCGCAGAGATTTGTGGCACAACAGTAGGGGGAGCAAAACTTCGTGTGTTGCGAGCAAGACGCGCTCTCCGTGACCGAATGGAACCACTCTTGAAGGAGGATGAAAATGTTTGACGACCGAGAAATTCGCTATTTAGCCGGAGAAATGGACGATGCCGAAATGCGTGCCTATGAAAGTGCGCTTGATGCCGAATCCGCATCCTTGAAGCGTGATCTCCAGTCTGCGTTTGCAAATCTTCCAAAGCTTCGTGATGACGTCCCAGAGTGCCAATTTTCAACGGCTCATCTATGGAACGCGATCGAAGCATCTCCGAAAGTCAAGGCTCCTGTTTTTGGATTTAAACGATGGTGGATCGCTGCCCCAATTGCGGCTTCCCTACTCGTGATGGCACTCATGTACAAGCCGACCGGTTCGAATGTTCCATCGGTTGCAAGAAGCGAGAGTAATCAACCTTCGACCGGTATGACACTCGAGTCAACACCGCCGATTGAACCTGGTATCGCCAATTCAGGATCCGTTGCAACTGCGACGGTTCCAGATCAGAAGGTTTCAGATGAACTTCAAAATGCCACGACCACGACCGCTCCGGTGGAAGTAGCTTCGAAGCGCTCCGGTTCTCAAAAGCCGAAGATCAAAAAGAAGAGACGCACAAATCGGTTGCAAATTCCAGCAACTGGGATGCTTGTTGCGGACACTCGATTTGATCGCTTACCGGGCGGGCTTTCAGTTGGATCGACCTCCATGAAGCGCGCGCCGGAGCCAGCAAGTGTTTCTGAAGCTGATCAATCCGTCGGCGCAATGGATACTGCAATGGCGGCACCATCGGCGAGTGGTAGAGGAACTTCGGGTTCAGCGCCACGCAGTCAGAACCCATCTGAGCCAATTGTGATCGTTTCCGCGAGCGCGAATCTGGAAAGCGGTACCCAAACCGCAGTAGAAGTAAGACAAGATGATAACATCGTTATTGGTGGCTAATTTGATCCTCGCTGGATCGCAAGTCCCGAGGGGTTCTGAAGCAATTTCGGTGCCCTCCTCCCTCGCGTTCATCGGATCAAAAGAACAGCCCACCGCCGTTGCTCTAGCAATCGGCGATCCTGGCCTATTCGTCGTTCCTAGCTCAGCAGTTCCAAGCTCAACCGGATTTGGTTTTAGTCACAATGGGACTTCGATGACTTTCAAAGTGATTGCTCGGGATGACGTCACCCAATTTGCATTGATTCAATCGCCCGACGTAAAGCCGGGAGCAAAGATTAGTATGGCTCCATTCGATGTCGCGCCATCTTCGAAGCTCGTCGCATTCTTGCCTGGCGGCGAGGTTGTTTCAGGACATCTTGCCTCAAGCAATCGTATAGGAATCCTACAAGGTACCCGCCGGTTTATGAACCTGTGGGAAATCAAGCTTGAGACTCCCCAAAGCCGATTAACCGGGTCTCCCGTCTTCACGATGGACGGTAGGTTGGCGGCTTTGATTCATAGCACTCTTGAACCTATTTCCGAAGACGCTAACGAATCCCAGACTGAGATTAGAAAGATTAAGTCAAACGCACTCGCTCAGGATGCGAATCCGCACTTTGGACCACAAGGCCTGACGGTCAGCTACGCCTTCGGACCGAAGGTGGTATGGAGAGTGATTCAAGGTTTCCTTCGCAACGACCGAACTCCCCAACATCCAACCATTGGGTTGTTCTTTAAGAACGCCGCTGGGATTGGAGCAGAAGTGACAGCCGTCACCCCCGGCGGATCATCTTCGGAGTCTGGTATCCAAGTTGGAGACGTTGTGAAGTCCGTGGACGAACTCCCAGTAACCAATGCAGTTGGATTTGCGGCGTTACTCTTTGAAACAACGCCAGGGGATTTACTCTCGATCGAGGTTCAGCGCAAAAAGGAACTCCTCAATGTCACCGTTCCGGTGAAAGTGAATCAGGCTCGGATTGAAAATCAGCTTGACACTAAAATCAAGACTGCACCGCAAGGTCTTTGATCGTAAGCTTCACGCTCTCGTTCCCGCCATAGGTATCAATCTCAGCCGTGTATGCGGCCGAAATTGTGCTGCCTTCTTTGATTTGTGCGATGAATTGAGGCATTCCAAAAGCCATTGCTTTGACGCTCTCCCTCGTTTCTGGATCTCTCAGGACCAACCGGAAGTGGTCAGGATTGCTGGTCGGCATGATCTTCTCGACGGTGACTTCCTCGCTCATGAAAACCGGCTCTGGATTTGCTTGACCGAATGGTTCCATGCGGGTGAGATGACCAAGAGACTTCACGGTCACTTCACTCAACTTCACAATGGCGTCAATATGGAGTCTTCGGATGAGCTGTTCGGCAGAAATGGTTGCCCCGGCGTCGGCTTGCAAAGCTTCGCGAAACTCCGGAACCTTCTTCGGGTCCAACGCGAACCCTGCCGCCATTTCGTGTCCTCCGTGGGACTTCAGAAGTTTTGTGGTCCTATTCAGCGCATCTGCCAAATGATAACCAGAAATTGATCGCGCTGAGCCTTTTCCATGTTCAAGGCTGACAACGAATGCCGGTCGGTAATAACTTTCGACGAGCTTACTGGCGACATTACCGATGATCCCCGGATGCCAGTCGTTTCCGCCAACGACAAGGACAGGATGATCGAGCATGTTTTCTTTTTCAATCATCAGTTGGGCCTCGCGGATCATCCGTTGGGTTTCCGCTTTGCGCTGTTCATTGAAAAAGTCAAGTTGCTCGGCGATGGCACGGGCTTCGTCCATGTCGTTTGTTAGAAGCAATGCGAGAGAAATGCTGGCGTCATCCAGCCGACCCGCCGCATTCAGCCTCGGTCCAAGCTGGAACCCAATCGTCCTTGCCGTGAACCTTGCGGATTTGCTCGTTTTCTCAACGAGCGCCTTGATTCCGGCTTTATTGCTACTCGCGACATGCTGCAAGCCGAGCGCGACGATGATCCGGTTTTCGTTGACCAAGGGCATCACGTCGCTCACTGTTCCGAGCGTCGCGAGGTCAAGATATGCGCGATAAAATTGATGGAGCTTAAACCCAGCTTCTTTTGCTATCCCCTCACAGAGCTTAAAAGCCACCCCGGCACCACAAAGCACCGCGAACGGATACTTCGAATCGGGACGATGAGGGTTCACGAAGGCGTCGGCTTCTGGCCATTCCTCCTTAAGCTCGTGGTGATCGGTCACAAGAACCTTCATTCCAAGAGCCTTGGCTTTTTTGATCTGATCCAGTGCACTGCTGCCGCAATCACATGTGAGAAAAAGCTTCGCGCCAAGTTCTTGTGCCGTATCCACGACGCTCGTATGAATCCCGTAACCTTCCTTCATTCGGTGCGGGACGTGGGTGTGCACGTTACAACCAATCTTCCCCAAAAACCGGCTCAACAAAGCCGCCGAAGAAACCCCATCCACATCGTAATCCCCGTGAATAAAGATCAAATCCTTCGAATCCCTCGCGGCAAGGATCAAATCCACCGCAGCACGATAATCTGGCAGCAAAGCAGGGTCGTTGAACTGATCTTCGCTGGGGTTGAGGAACTTCTCCACAATCGCAGGGTCGGTCATTCCCCGTCCCACCAAAGTCCGAGCAAGTACCGGCGCGAGCCCAAGCTCGTCCATCAGCACTTGCTCCAATGCCAAATCTTGCGGAGCGATCTCCCAGCGCGCCCCGCTTAATGGGGAAATCGTCACCAAGAAACCTCGCAAACCATGGTCCTAGTATACGGGAATCTAAAATTCCCCACAGCCCAAGAGACTAAAAGAACTCGGTGCAAAAAACCGCACGCGCAGGAACCGGGCATCCTTCCGGAGCAGACCCAGCCATCAAGTCCCGCAAAACAGCACGGGTGAATTCCCCAATCTCCATCCCAGAATCCCCGCCAAGCAAAGGATCGCGAACCGCCACATCCCAATCAAATCCAGCCGCACCAAGCTTAGCCAAAACAGAACCAACGTCAAGAACCCGGTGCATTGCCGGACGATGCATTTTCATTTCCACGCCCTGATCCATAAATCGCGAGGCAAACAAACCAGAAGAAGGCTCGTTCCACACAACCGCCGTTCGGTTAATGGCAAAGTTCCGGAACAAAGCCATCAGTCCCAGATACCCTGCCTCAGTTGTCCAAGCCATTTCCCCAATGCTCAGATCCTCCCAAAATGCCCCTTCCATCGAAGTCCAAGCATATGCCTCGATCGGATCGCCGATCGCGTACAAAACAGGTTCCCGCAGACCCATTCGGTTCTCCCAATGCGCGGCCGAGCGCACATTCGCACCGTTCAAACCAAAAGCAAAAGCCCGGTAGCAAGCATCCAAATCCGCTAAATCCGCACGGTGCACCCGCCGAATCGGTAGGTCAGACGAAACCTTAGGCAATCGCTCCGATGGGCAACGAATCTGCCACCGAAAACCTGTCGAAGCAAACCCAAACTTACGATAAAAAGCCTCCCGAAAAGGATACAAAGCCGCAACTTCAAACCCCCGTTCCCGTAAATCCGAGATACAAAACTCCATCATGGAAGACCCAAAGCCCGAGCCTCTCTCCCCAGGGATCACGCCAACACTCGCAATCGAAGCGCACTTTAGCGTAGACCCAAAAAAAGTCACATCATGGGTCAAAACCTTATAGCAAGCGCTCGGGCGACCATCCACCAGCCCCACAAACTTTAACTGAGAATCTTCAGGATCAACGTCCTCCGGCAAAAGGCTTTCCCCGCGCATCCAAACTTCCGAATAAGCGCGGCAATATTCCTCCCGGTTAAAGTCCCCCTTAACCTGGGCAAAAGTGTATTTAGACATGGTTCTGGAGTTCGTTCCAATCAATATACTGATTTTTGCAATGCGCCGCAAAGCCGTACGAACCCATCCAATTGTTACAAACAAACTTCGTCAGATAGTTCCGAATCGAATCCGGCAAAACCACCACGATCCTTTCCCCTTCCTTAGCCCGCTTCGCAACCTCAATCGCCCCGACCAAAGCCGATCCACACGAGCCGCCAATCAAGAGCCCTTCCATCCGCATAATCCGCATCGCGGCGTGAAAAGCATCTTCGTCGTCCACCTTAATCCATGTGTCCACCACGCTTTTATCCAAGGTGCCGGGAATAAAATCATAGCCAATCCCCTCCACCTGATACGGCGCAATTTCGTCCCCGCCGCCCAAAATTGAACCCACCGGATCAACGCCAACAATCTCAATCCCCGGATTCTTCTCCTTCAGCTTGCGCCCACAACCAGTCAAAGTCCCGCCCGTCCCAGCGCCAGCGACAAAGTAATCAATCTTCCCGTCGGTTTGACTCCAAATCTCTTCGGCAGTGGTTTCATAATGCGCGGCGGGGTTATTTGGGTTATAAAATTGCTGAAGAATGTGCGCGTTTGGCAAATATTTCTGAAGCCGTTCGGCAATGCCAAAGTTGCTATTCGGAGAATCGTGCGCTTCCCCATTCGCCGACCGAATCACCTGAGCCCCCAGCGCCTCCATCGTCAAATGCTTTTCGCTGCTCATCTTTTGGGGCATGACAATAATGACCTTATAGCCCAGCACCGCCCCCGCCATCGCCAGCCCAATCCCAGTATTTCCGCTGGTAGGTTCAATCAGATAATCGCCAGGCTTAATCTGCCCCTCTTCTTCGGCCTTTTTGATCATCCGAAAGGCAATGCGGTCCTTAATCGAACCACCGGGATTGAAAAACTCAACCTTAGCGCAGATTTCCGCAGGATATTCGGCGCCAAACCGGTTCAGCCGAATCATCGGAGTCATCCCAATGGTCTCCAACACATTATCAAAGATGCCACCACAACGTGAATCCATGCCCTACGTTGTACCCGGAAGCAAGGTTTTGAGTTCAGAACTCAATGCGTTGCAAGACCAAGGGAAAACGTGAAAGAATCCATCAAATCATGAGTTCCGGAGCGTTGCGAGAACTAACCCACAGACCGATTCTTGAAACGAGAGCGATCTGCAAGAAACTCAGTCGGAAGCACGATATCACATAATCCCTCCCGACGCCATTTATCTAGCGCGAACATCAATTCCATAGCATCATTTACATGCAATTCGACCCCGGTTATAGGAGCTCTTTTCACGATTTGATGAAGCATTAGCTGTGGCGAACAACCTGCCATCAATCCACTCCATATACAATCTAAAATTTGGTGGATCGTAGGCTGAACACCATTGATTCTGGAAAATGTATTGATATCCAATCTAGGAATAAATCCATTTTGCCGCAGCATCGGGCCAGTCATTCTTGGAGAAGTCCCATAGTGCCAGAGTACTTTCGTCTTCTCCAAAGCTCTTCTGTAATTATACGCGTCTCTTTGTTGAGCTCCTCCATACGGAGCAACATAGATCGAGCTCTCATGATTCCGGGTGAAACCTTTATCTTCTAGAAAGTCTTTACACCTGACGATTTGATCCTCGATAAACTCGCATGTTTCCGAAACCATTCGAGCTACAGGCAAATGCTCCCAAGAGTGATTCAACATATCCCAACGGCCCGTCGAATGCATCTCCTGCAAGACACTTGCAGGTGCATACATCTGATCTCCTGCCTTTTTACCAACGAATGCGCCAATGATTGAGAAACCTGCCGGGATATTTAATGACTCCATCAAAGGAAAAATATTCTCGTAAACATTCAAGAACCCATCATCAAAAATGAGACAAACCTGCGGACGTTCTTCGGCTTGATCAACGCTGACAGGCATTCCTGAAACAAAGGGGTGGTTGTCATTTAAGTCAGTAAATATCACACGGGTTTGAAGTCCGGATACTGCGCCGTCAACCCTTATTCGCATTCTCGAAAGCGGATCAGACCACAAATTGTAATTCAAATTGTTCTGAGAACTACCATCGCGCCAACCAGCAAAAGGCAGGTCAACAGCCGGATTCTCCAATCCCCGATGAAGACAAATGTGGTTCCAACCACGATTCAAGGAAACCCTTCGCCGATACCATGGGGCAGAAAAAGAGCCCGTTCGATCAACCTGAATCTCCATGGAAATCCCGTGAAATCCACTGAAACTCCCAGGAGTCATCACCACCTCATCGTCTAAATAACATTGAAGAGATAAATTCCCCGTTCGGAGGACACTCTTGACATTGATATCCAGAGTCATAGAAGAATTTGTCGCTGACTGTGCCAAAAGACCGCGGTGACCTGACCCATCCGGGACATCTACCATTTGATATGGGACTGAGTTTCCCCATCCCGACACATCGCCAGTCAAGCCTTTCGACTTAAAAATCTCTTCTCCAGAAAAAAAATACTTTATCCGCTCCATTAGATACACCCGGCAAAAATCACCTTTAGTAAAACCTCGCCTTTTTGATGATTGAATGATTAATTCAATATTGTAACACAAGAAATCATAGGAATTCATGTAAAACACACAATAACGCATAAAACTTACTTCTGTGATATAAGTACATGAGAACCTACGGGTCCGGGATTAACCTTCCGGCCCGCTTTTTGTTTTTTAGCCACTGGGTTCTGGCGGGAAAGGCCGCGCAAAAAATTGCTTTTCGACCGAAATTTCGGGTTTTTATGGGGGATTTTATCGCAAAACGGCGATTCCGTGATAAAATACGGGGGAAATTTGAGGTTCTATTCCAATGAAAATTACTATGCCCAAGCTCGCCCTTCTTGCCTTTATCGCCATTCCCTTCTCCGCCAACGCCAGCTTTGAAATGATGCTGATCGCGGATAATGGCTCCGGACTCGGGCAAGGTCACATCAAGCGCTTTGACCCAGAGAACGGCGTTTATCTTGGAGAATTTGGCCGCGGTTTTATGGGGCAGATCACCGGCATGTGCTTGGACCAGGCAAATGGCAAGATATACGTCGCAGAGACAACCGGAAGCTACGCCGCAATTAACGAATTTGACTACAGCACCGGTGCGCGGACTCGGGTTTTGTACAGCGCATCCCCATATAGAATCGTTGGCATGTTTATTAACAACGGAGAATTGTTTGGGTTTGACCCATTTCCGACGAACTCTCTTCTATTTGGATACGACCTGAATACGAGCGCGAGTTTTTATGTACAAAGTGTCGGGATTAGCAATGTAAGGGACGCGGCGGTCGTCAATGGCAAAGTTCGCGTGGCTAGTGCGGCGGGAATTTCTTCGTTTGCGCTTGCAACACCAAGTGCACTCACTGTAGACGTGAGCGGAGATTTTAGCGCTGTTTCTGCAGGCCGATGGCAATCTTTCTCCGGCACGGTCAACGGAACCTTGTCCGCGCGGACCACTGGCAGCATCATCCAGTATGGTAATGACGCTACGTTCACGGCATCTGGAACCAAGATCGCGATCGGTCAATCGCACGACGCGGTTTACACCCTTTATAACTCGAGTGCTGGGGTTTTCAACGTTGCTCGTAACGGCAGCTGGAACCCGTATCCAAATTATTCAAACACGGTTGTGGCGAACGGATATTTGACCAATCCGGTGGATATGGCGATTGTTGTGGCGCCGGAACCTGGTTCGATGATCGCGCTTGGGGCTGGGGTTTTGGCTCTGGTGCGTCGGCGGAAGTCGTCTGGTTCCAAGGCGTAAGGGCTTTGGGTTTGTTTTCGTGATGGCGAGGGTGGGTTTTTTGCCTGCCCTTGCCTGTTTTTTGGCTCAGATAATGGGCGCGTCTGCCCGGTATCATCAGGGGTATGAAAGCCTGCGTCATTGGTGCCGGGACAATGGGATCGGGCATCGCCGCCCATCTTGCCAACCTTGGATTTGATGTTGTTCTTTTGGACATGACCCGAGAATCCGCGCACGCCTGCTGGGAACGCGCGAAATCCGTTAAGCCTGCCCACCTGTTTTTGCCCGATTTTGCCAGCCGTATTCAGCTGGGCGGGATTGACCAGGATCTTTCTTTGGTAAGCGAATGTGATTGGGTCTGCGAAGCCATTATTGAGAACATCGATGCCAAACGCGCGCTCTATTCCCAGGTCGCGCCGCTGCTGAAACCAGAAGCAATGGTCTGCAGCAATACCTCTTCCCTGCCGCTTTCTTCGCTTTCCGAGGGAATGCCAGAAGATTTTAAGCGCAGATTCCTTGGCGCGCACTTCTTTAACCCTCCTCGATATCTGAAGCTGTTGGAGCTCATTCCCACCACCGACACCGATCCAGACGAAATCCAAAAGCAAACACGCTTCTTGGAAGATCAGGTCGGCCGACGGGTGGTATTGGCGAAGGATACACCCGGATTTATCGCCAATCGGTTCGGAATGTGGGCGATGTTCCACGCGATTCACACGACTGAGAAGCTCGGATTCTCGGCTGAGCAGGTGGACGCGGTCTGTGGACCATTTTTGGGTCGCCCGAGGTCTGCCGCTTTCCGCTTAAATGACGTGGTCGGGCTGGATGTGATGAGTTTTATCGCCGGCATTATGTACGACCGCTGCCCTGATGATCCGCACCGCGAAACATTGAAGCATCCTGCGAGCATGGCAACACTTTTGGAGAAAGGCTGGATCGGGCAAAAGGCTGGGCAAGGCTATTATCGCCGCGAAGGAAAGGAATTTTTGACCTTTGATTTGCGAACTCACGCCTACCGAAACCAATTACCCGCGAGCTTTGATTCCATTGACGCCGTAGCCAAAAAGCCGCTCGGCGAAAGGATCCGAACCGTGCTCCAATCCCGAGACGAAGCTGGGGAATTTTTGCGCGAACACCTGATTCCCGTACTTAAGTACGCCGAATATCTCCGCGCCGAGGTCAGCCATTCGGTGGAAGATTTCGACCGGGTCATGATGTGGGGCTTTGGCTGGGAAATGGGGCCTTTTGCGATGATTGACGCCATCGGCACCGACGCGCTGGGGATGCCAGACAAGATTTACTACCCAACGGGAGGGCAAATTGCCCATTCTGGGGAAGTTATTCCGCTGGTTTCGGAACCTGACTACCGCACGATCAAAGATTTTCCGCTGATTTCTTCGCAGGAAGGCTTCAATGTACGAGATCTCGGCGACGGCATAACTGGAATCGCGCTGACCACCAAGATGGGCGTAATTACACCGGCATTGGTGGATTCTTTGTTGTCATGGCTTCCGGGGCAAGAAGGACCTTTTGTGCTCTGCGGAGAATCGCGAGCGTTCTCAGTGGGTTACGACCTGAACTTCTTTGTTGCTTCGGCGGAAGCTGGGGATTGGGACGGGGTTGATGCGGGATTAAAGGCATTGCAAGACTTGACCGTGCTGCTCTCGCAAAAGAAAGTTGTGGCGGCATTGCATGGCTACTGCCTGGGGGCAGGATTCGAACTCGCCTGTGCATGTCCAATGGTGATCGCGCATCCTGATACGAACATGGGCTTGCCGGAAGCCAAGGTCGGCTTAATCCCTGGCGGGGCCGGCACTTGCCGCATGCGTTTGCGCCATCAAACGACCTTGCACGATCTTGCCAACGGAATTGGGCAGATGGTTCGGGGAACGGCTTCTTCGAATGCGCACGAGGCTCGGGCTTTAGGATTCTTGCGGGCATCGGATATTGTGCTTCGGCACCCAGACCGGCTGATCGTGGATGCGATTGCCCTCGCGAAAAAGGTCGAGCTAAAACCCGCCCAGCAATGGAAAGAAATGTCCGGCCCTCTCGCGGGAATGATTGACCAAGTTTTGACCGACGGCAAGGCAAAAGGCGACTTCACCGATCACGATATTAGCATCGGGCATCACATGAAGGTTGTGTTCACCCAGGCAAATTCTTTCGAGGAAGCATTGGTGAAGGAACGCGCTGAGTTCATCGAGCTGCTCCATCACGCATTGACGATCGCGCGGATCAAGCATATGCTCGAGCATGGCAAGCCGCTGAAGAACTAAAAAACCCGTATCGGTTTTTTGTTACCCGGGCGAAATCCCGTGTAAGATACTTGGATGTTGGTTTCGAAGATGAGGCATGTTGCCTTTGGGTTTCTTCTTGTTTCGGTGGCAGGTAGCCAAGCTGCCTTTTCTAAGTTGATCGTCTTTGGGGACAGCCTGAGCGATCAGGGGAATGTGAGTGCGTCCACCTTTGGATTTACTCCGGGCGGCAACTACTTCCAGGGCCGCTGGTCAAACGGAAATGTCTGGGCGGAACGCTTTGCCACGACCCAAGGACTTACCCTCACCAGAAGCGGTGCCGGGGGTTCGAATTGGGCACACGGTGGAGCCGAGACTGGCACGGGAACTTTCGGTAGCATCCTGTTTCTTCCAAACATGCGAACCCAAGTCACGCGGTATCTGAACACCAGCCCGACCATTGCAAGCACAGACCTGTTCACATTGTGGGCGGGCGGCAATGATTACCTGAACGGAGCGACAAGCCCAACCAATCGGGTTGGCAATGTGACATCTTCGATCTCGACTCTCTACGCCCGGGGGGCTCGCAAGTTTCTGATTCCGAATCTGCCGTTGCTTGGTACGATCCCACGGAACATTGGCACTCCAAATCAAGCCGCAGCAACGGCGATCTCAGCTGCGCACAATGCTCTTCTGAAGCAACAGCTGATCAGCCTTAGGAATTCGCTGACTGGAATCACCATTTACGAGATGGACGTGGCAACGCGGTTCGAGCAAGTACGCCAAAACCCTGGCGCATTTGGCCTGACTAACGTCACACAACCTGCCTTGGTTGGAAGTTCTGTGGTTCCGAATCCGGATAACTACCTCTTTTATGACGACATCCACCCAACTCGGCGCGGGCATCAGATTCTGAGCGACCTTGCCGTACAATCTGTCCCCGAACCAGCCAGCATGACTGCGCTTGCCCTGGGAATCGCGACAATTTTGCGGAAAAAACGCGCATCCAAACCGTCTAACCCATAAGGTCCAATCATGCAAGCACTCAATCTGTTCGTCGCCACCCTCGCCATATTCCAAACTCCGACCGAGGCACCCAAGTATCCCGAGATCGTCACCAAGAAGAATCTCTACGCCGAAAATGACTTCCGTGGGAAACCCGCGCCGAAGTTCGTTGTGGAAGAATGGCTCGCCGGTCAACCCAAATCCATGAAAGACAAGGTCATTCTGGTGGACTTCTGGGCAACTTGGTGCGGTCCCTGCCGCGCACTGATCCCAAAGCTCAACGAATGGAGCGCAAAGTTCAAGGACGACATGATCATCGTCGGTCTTTCCGATGAACCCAAGGAAACAATCACGAATTTCATGGGCAAAACTGAGATGAAATATGGAGTCGCGATTGATACCAAAGAAGTCATGAGTAAAGCCTTGGGTATTCAAGGGATTCCTCACGTCATGGTGATCTCCGCCGACGGCATTGTCCGCTGGCAAGGGTTCCCGGGGGCTTCCGAGGATCCATTGACGGCCGATAAGATCACCCAAATCATCGCGGCTAGTAAAGCAAAGGTGAAGTAAAGCTTCGGCAAAGAAGTAAGAGAATCCCGGTTCCTGCGAATATTGGGAACCGGGACTCTTTTTGGGGTCAGTCGCACGAGATATCTAGTCTACGCTTAGAGGGGGTTGATGACGATTATGATCCCTCGCGCTTCCAGGCTTATACGCCGTTACGTCCCATTGATCGGTGGTTTCGTGTTCCGGCTTGGCTTCAAATTCAGCTTTTCTCAGGGCTTCACCTTCTCGCATCATTTGAACCTTTTTATCCTTTCGGTGACCGTCTTTTTTTCTTTCGTGTGACATCTTTGAACCTCCATTTATTCAAACAAACTGGAGGGACAAAGGGTTCCAAATCTCGAGCTAGGTTTGACGTGCATCGGGTGATCTATACCGATGAGCAAACGCAATTTGCGCGTCCCGGTCCACGATCTTCTCGAACCCGGGTGCAACCAGCGACTCGTCTGAGTAGCCCTTCTCTATTCGTTGGACCTTCACCAGATTGCCGTCCATCTGGAAGAAGATTCTCCATGCCCCGCACGCCATGCGGAACTCGTTTTCCCGGAGCTTCAAGATACGTCGCGTTCGATGGGGTGAAGGATCGCGGGAAAGCAATACCGATGCGCGGGTGAGGAAGTCAATCCCGAATTCGCGCAATAACCAATCCAATTGCTCCTGAGCAGGCTCCTCAATCAATACTTCGTACTTCCCCGGGGTATGTTCCGCTAGCTCCACTTCTTCAAGCCAGCCGAGTTTTGCTTCCGGATGCGCGTCTACCGTGCGTAAATAGGGCTTGATGTCCAGCACTGGAGTGCCGTCGGTGAGGTCGAGCGGGCCGGTTTCCAGCACCAAACCCTCCACCGAGTACAGCCGAACCGAGGTTAGGCCAATAGGATTCGGGCGATGGGGTGAGCGCGTCGCAAAAACCCCTCGGCGCACCGCCGGCCCTCGTGGAGGCATTACTCTTGGGCGCCAGTTGGCGTTCCGGTCGAACCACGAAATCACCCAAATCCGCTCAAATCCAGCCAAATCCTGCATCGCAATCTCAAAATTCTGGTCCGGCAACAGCTCGATCCAGCACCGCTCCTCCCCACCGGAGTCAGGCTGATGCGGAGCGTCAAACTTGTTTCGCAGCCCGGTCCGGACAAATCCAATTGGGGTCAGCTGAAGCGGGTCGGGCATACAATGGATTGTGACCGAGAACCAAAATTTCAGTCCCGCCTAACCCGGCGGCTGGACGGCGCGGGTGGCAGCTGTAAATGCTTGAGCCGCCGCAACGATTTCTGAGGAGTTGTACTGCGGCACGAAATGGTTACCACTGGCGACTTACGGGAGTTTTTGCGAGATTTGGCATCAAGGAATCCCGCTTTGAAGCCTCGCGTCGGTCGCAGTATATTCAAGATCGGCGAGTCTGTTTAAATTATGTCGGCCTGCGATTTTGACGCCTGAGGACACGCTTGCGGGGTATCCTCAATGGATTCATGTCGATCTTAGTCAACAAAAATTCTAAGGTCCTTGTCGCCGGGATGACCGGGCGCGAGGGATCCTTCCACACTGGACAAATGATCCAATACGGCACAAATGTCGTGGCGGGCGTGACCCCTGGAAAGGGCGGGACTGAGCTCCACGGCGTTCCCATCTTTGACACCGCCGAAGAAGCCGTCGCTAAAACTGGTGCGGATGCTGGCTTGGTTTTTGTTCCTGCACCTTACGCTGCCGACTCCGTTTTGGAAATCGAAGCCGCTGGTGTTCCTTTTGTGTGTCTGATCACCGAAGGACTTCCGATTCTTGATTCTCAGCGGATGGTGAACCGGATTGCGGCGAACGGAACTACGCGACTTCTCGGCGGGAACTGCGCGGGGATCATTACTCCTGGCGAATGCAAGATGGGCATTATGCCCGGCCACATTTTTACCCCTGGCCCAATTGGGATGGTCAGCCGATCCGGAACCCTGACTTATGAGATCGTTTGGGAATTGACCCAGGCTGGACTGGGACAAACCACCTGCGTGGGCATTGGTGGCGACCCACTTCCTGGGACTCGCTTCCGAGAAGTTCTTGAGATGTTCGAAGCTGATCCTGCCACGACGGCGGTCGTGATGGTCGGCGAAATCGGCGGATCTGACGAAGAAGAAGGCGCAGCATTCATTAAGCAAATGAAGAAGCCTGTCGTAAGCTTCATATCCGGCCGAACCGCACCTCCAGGCAAGCGCATGGGCCACGCAGGAGCAATTATCTCCGGTGGAACTGGGACTCCTCAGAGCAAGGTGGATGCACTGCTAGCCGCTGGAGCTCAAGTCGCGGATAAGACGAGCCAAGTCGCTGGAATGGTTAAAGCGGCACTCGGCGTTGGTGTCTGATTTCCCGGTATCAGGAAAAGAAATCGGGCTTTCCCAATGGGAAAGCCCTTTTTTTGTTGCTACTCGAATAATCAGGATATTGCTTTACCGGCGTCAAGGAAGCTCTGCAAATCCGCCTCATTGATTAGCGGCTCTCCAGGGGCAACATTGTCCAGCTTGCCGTCCTTCATCCATCGCTCCAGTTCGTCCACCAGGCTGAAAAGGTGATCAAAAGAATCCACCACGAACAGAAGTGGCTGATAGTGGTCGATCTCAAAGTACTGATTGACCACCCATTCCAGCTGAACTGGGAACCTTTGCACTTCGGGACTTTCGAGGGAGTATTCAAGCTCGCCGTAGGAACTTAATAAACCTGAGCCGTAAGCCTTCAATCCGACTCCATTCGGACCTTTCATTAGTCCGAATTCGATCGTGAACCAGAAAAACCTCGCCATCGCTTTGATGATCGAAGCAACCTTCCGTGTCCGCTCGGTCGGGTCGGAGATACTGTTCGCGATGTCTGCCGCCGTGTACGCACACTCCCCAAATTTCACAAGAGCATCGGCAAAGGCTCGATCCGTGTGCATTGGAACGTGCCCAGCGATGTCGTGAAAGATATCCGGCTCAGGAAGATAATCAATATTGGCGAGCTTGCGGATCGTGATGGTCGTCGGGAAATCGCGATTGCGAAGACAATCGAAAAATTGGAACGCAGGAACATAACCACTCACCGCCTTTGCCCGGAATCCGGTCAATGGCGAAAGAAATTGGTTCACATCAGCAAGCTGAGGAACAGCATTCGGGTTGAGAGCAAGGGAAGAAATTCCACGCATGAAGTGTTCGTTTGCGTACCTTTCCCATCGAGGAAGCATGCGAGAGTAAAGTCGCCGCCAGGTTTCGTGATTTTCCTCGCTATACAGAGCGTAAGGTTGCTCGATGTACAGTTCGCCGCGTGAACGGGCATCCTCAATAAACGGGGCTTCGGTGGTGGTTAATCCGGTTCCCGGTTCAAACGTCTTTGGTTGAACTTGTGCCATTGCTTTTTTTGGTTGCGAGGATGATTGAGCAAATCAATCAAAGCTACGCTTATCTGGAATCTATTATGGCAGTTCGCCACGAAAAAGTCCCCGTAAGATTCCTTACGAGGACTGAAGCAGGTACCAAATGAGGTGCTTTAGACGCGCTCTTTCTGGGCTTCGACGCGGGCATCGGCAACTTTGGCGATCACGAACATGAGAGCAAGGAGCACCACCGATACAACAACCGCAGCCTTGTAAATGAGCTCGGAACCACCACCGACCATCGCACCCGCTTGGACGAAAGAGTCGTTTGCGTACTGGAAGTAAGGGACTGAGTAAAAAATCGCCATGATCATCGGAATTGGAGCAACAAAGTACACGATGATGTTCTTTGCCTTCCGGCGATTGCGCTGTGCGTGTTGCACCAGACCGATCACAAAGAGGATCAACGCAACGACGTAGAACAGAATCATTCGGGTGAGTAAGCTCCAACCGGAAATTTCTCCTGGATTCGCGATCATCTGATGTAGTGGCAATAGCTCCATAGTTGCGGATTATGAAGCAAAAGTCGTGCCAAAAGGGTGGTTACGGCAGAAAATAGCTCGTAAATTCACTAGCAGAAGGTTAATCTTCCGTGGAGCACTTCTCGCAACTGCTCGGATTTCCGGAGCAAGACGCGGCATCATTGACATAAAATCCTGAACCGTTGAAAGCAACAGCCGCAGGTTGGATCACTCTCTTGACTTCCCCGTTTTGTTCGCAAAGACAATGGGTGAGGGCGTCCTCAACGATGCGTTGTTCAAGTTCAAACTGCTTTTCGCAGCTTTTACATTGGTACACGTAAGTCGGCATAGATACTTCAAATTGTGACAGAATCTGCTTGTATCTCCACTGGGGGATGCCTCTTTATTTATGTTTAATCTACCGCCTCAGGTTTTTGCTCTCGGGGATATTCAGACAGTTGCTCTGCTTCTCGGACTCGAAATTCTGCTTTCAGCTGATAACGCGATTATCCTGGCCGTCCTAGTCCGGCACTTACCGGAGGATCAACAGAAACGAGCGTTGTTCTATGGACTCGCCGGTGCTTTCTTCTTCCGTGGCATAGCAATTCTTTGTGCGGTTTGGATTTCTGGATTGTGGTGGTTCCAATTCATAGGGGCGGCTTACCTTATTTTCATCTGCGTGAAGCACTTCATGTCTCACGGTGGAGGAGAGAAAAAGCTGAAGGCCAAAGAAGCCGGATTCTGGGCTACGGTGTTCTACGTTGAACTCACAGACGTCGCCTTTGCCGTAGATTCGGTGTTAGTCGCCATCGCGGTGGAAAAGCGCCCTGAAAAGTTTTGGGTCGTCTTCACTGGTGCCATGATCGGAGTCTTTGCTCTCCGGTGGGCAGCAGGGATCTTCCTAAAGCTCCTTAAGAAATTTCCAATCCTGGACCACATGGCATTTATCTTGGTTGGCTGGGCTGGGCTAAAGCTTCTCTTCCTAAGTGTTCACACGTTCGAGGTGTTTTACAAAGATTCCAATCCCGGCAAATCGCTTCCCTTCCACGTGCCGGTAATGGAGCCGGGCGTATTCTGGGGTGGGGTTGTTGCCATTGTTCTGGCTGCAGTTTTGATTGCCCGGAAACAGGGAGCAACTCCAGATTTCGAACTGATCGAGGAAATCGAGGAAATCCGCGAAGAACTGGAAGGAACGTTTACGGAAGACGACGGCATCGAGCGGCCAACATTCGAGCAAACGAACCCTGGGGCGGAGGCACTGATCTCCGAAAAAGATCTTGGTAAGCCAGAAGAGATCGCGGATTCCGGAGTGATGGATGCCCCCGAAGATCATAGCAAGTCACCCGATCAGCCATAATAGGATTTTGATGGATACCCCAAAATACAAGCGCGTCCTTCTGAAAATCAGCGGCGAAGCCCTCGCCGGGCCAGAAGGGTTCGGACTCGACACGGCGACGCTCAATTATGTTGCTCAGGAGATCAAGTCCGTTCACGATAAAGGGGTGGAAGTCGCGGTTGTCGTGGGAGGAGGAAACTTCATTCGTGGCGATGCCTTTAGCCAAAAAGGTGCTCTTGATCGTTCTACTGCTGATCAAATGGGGATGATGGGAACTGTGATCAATGGCCTTGCTCTTCAGGCTGCAATAGAAAAAACCGGGCTTCCAGTTAGAGTTCAAAGCGCGATCACCGTTGCGCAAGTCGCTGAATCGTTCATTGTTCGACGCGCACGTCGTCACCTTGAAAAGGGTCGTGTCGTTGTATTTGCGGCTGGAACCGGAAACCCTTTCTTCACCACCGACACGGCCGGAGTGCTTCGAGCCCTGGAAATCCAAGCCGACGTACTCATGAAAGCTACGAAGGTGGACGGCATCTACGACCGAGATCCAAACAAGTTTCCTGATGCAGTCAAATACGAAAAGCTGGGATACACCGAGGCGATCCAGAAGCGCCTTGCCGTAATGGATCAAACTGCTTTTACCATGTGTCAGGAACATAAGATGTCCCTGATCGTGTTAGACTTGAATCAGAAGGACTCGATGGTTAAGGCCGTGATGGGTGAGAACATCGGGACTCTAGTTACAGGAGATACAATTTAAGCCATGGATGCACTAATTCAAGATGCCGAGCGCCGAATGAAGAGCGCGATCGAAGCAATGCTCAGCGACTTTGCGACGTACCGAACCGGACGAGCAAACCCAGCGATTCTTGATCGAATCACAGTGGAGTACTACGGAACGGAAACTCCAATTCAGCAAGTCGCAAGTGTTCAGGTCCCTGAACCTCGCCAGCTGGTGATCACGCCATACGAAAAGAACATGCTCGGTCCTATTGAGCGGGCGATTACAAAAAGCGACCTTGGAATGAATCCAAACAACGACGGTTCTTGTATCCGTTTGAATCTGCCAATGATGACGGAAGAACGGCGCAAAGACCTGGCTAAGCAGGTAGGAGCGCGAACAGAAAACGCAATCATCGCCATTCGCAACGTTCGCCGAGATGCGATTCATCAAGAGCAAGCCAAGCTTAAAGCAAAGCAGATTAGCGAAGATGAGCTCAAGGCCTTCGAAAACAAGATTCAGAAGTCAACCGACAAGTTCGTCGAAGAGGCTCATTCTCTGCAAAAGAAGAAAGAAGCCGAACTGATGGAAGTCTAATTCTGTTAGTCTAAGAACAGAAATGGCAAAGCCAATGTTTCCCGAACCAAGCCTCAACCGCGTGCAAGAGCGCGCGGTTGCTCGGGGCATTGATCTTGCCAGATTGCCTCAGCACATAGCGATGATCATGGACGGCAATGGTCGCTATGCCAAAAAGCAAGGTCTTGGTCGGCTCTGGGGCCATCATAAAGGCTACAAGGCCCTACGAGGCGTCCTCCTGGATTCAAGCGATTTGGGAATTCGGTATCTCACCGTGTATGCTTTCTCGAGTGAGAATTGGGCAAGACCCGATGACGAAGTTCGCGGCCTGATGGAGCTGATCGAAAAATCAACCCGCGATGAAGTCACAACAATGATGCGTAACAACGTCCGTATGCGGGTCGCTGGTCGGATGTCTGATTTACCCGATTCGCTCCGAGAATCTTTCGAATTCGCTTGCCGAGAGACCTCTGGCAACACGGGGATCACCTTCACTTTAGCCGTCAACTACGGTGGACGTGCCGAGATCGTTGACGCTGTACGCGCTTTGGTCGCCTCCGGAATTTCGCCAGACGAGATCACCGAAGAGGATATCTCCAAGGCGATGTATCAGCCAGAGAATCCTGATCCAGATGTCATCGTACGCACGGCTGGCGAAATGCGGCTGTCGAACTTCATGATCTATCAGGCTGCTTACGCCGAGCTTGTTGTGACACCGGTCACGTGGCCGGAGTTCAAGCAGAATGACCTCTTCGATTGCATCGCGGATTTCCAGAACCGCGAACGAAAGTTCGGCGGTCTGGAAATCATCTAAGAGTTTTGATACACGAAAAGCCGCCTAATCTGGGTGGCTTTTCGTTTCCAAGATATTGATTCAGGAAGCAGATTGTGGTTTCCAATTCGTCAGCTTTCGGTCAATCTTAAACGTCCCGTCTGCGTTCAAATCAATCATGGAATAAGAATTTCTAGATCGAGTAAGACGCGGAATTCCATCGGTTTTATCTCGCCGCTCCAAGTCAGCTTCGACTGTGCGCCACCAAGCCCCAGAAACCGCGCCTCCATTGTAATAGGTAATACCATTGAATGTGAGTTCTTCCTCAAAGTGAGTGTGGCCACCCAAAACAAGCTTGACATTCTTGTTTTCGTCAAAAAGCTTCACAACTCGGTGTTGATCCCGGAAGCAAGAACCAAACGGAACGTTGAAATCTGTCTCCAGGCGACCGGCACCAACGAGGAGAGGAGAGATCCCGGTCACTGGGATGTGGCATAGCACCAAGGTTGGCAACTTCGTCTTGACTTCTCCCGTTAGCCATTCAAACTGGGCATCATCAAGCCCCCCCTGGTACCGATTCTCAAACTCTCTCACCGTATCCAGAACGATGATTTTCCAACCACCTCGCTCAACGGAATAATAGAGCTTGTCCATTTGAAACTGCTCCTTAGACCAGTTCTTTCCGTAGAGTGCTTCATTGCCGGTGGCTTTGCTCGTCTGCTTGTTCCAACCCCACACGTCGTGATTTCCGATGCAGTGGATCATCGGAATCTTGTGAGCATCCCGAAAAACCTTAATCCAACGGTCGCGCATTCCGATAGCGGAGGCTAACTCTTGCCCCATCGTTCCAGTAAGATTGTCTCCGCCCGTCAAAATTAACTCAGGTTTCTCGTTCTTCTGCAAATGTGCGAGGGTCATCGCAATTCCAGCATCGCTTCCACGACCACCCGATACAATGTGCATGTCGGTCATGTAGGCAAGTCTTAGGCTCTTTTTGGTCGGTTGCAATGCTTGAGAAAGAGCCGGAAGGCTACCGGCGATTCCCAGCGCGCCAAGGACCTTGAGCAAATCTCGGCGAGAAGTATTGTGTTCCACACAGAGAATACTATTCATATTGCGTAAAAATTTTGTTAAGAACACAGACATTTCGTCGCGCGAACCCTAAGACGGTACACTAGTAACCAGAATGCTAAGAGCCGGAAACGTAGGACTCCCGAATGTCGGCAAGTCCACTCTCTTCAATGCCGTCGTCGCAAATGCGAAGGCCCAAGCCGCTAACTTCCCTTTCTGCACCATCGAACCAAATGTCGGTTTGGTCAGTGTTCCAGACAAGCGTTTGGATGAACTTGCCAAGATCAGTGGATCGGAAAACATCCTCCCTGCCCGTGTTGAGTTCGTAGATATTGCCGGACTTGTTAAGGGTGCGAGCAAAGGCGAAGGATTAGGCAACCAATTTCTCGCCAACATCCGCGAAGTGGATGCGATTGTCCATGTCGTGCGTTGCTTTGATAACGTCGACATTATCCATGTGGACGGATCGGTTGATCCTTTACGCGATATTGATGTGATTAATATCGAACTCATGCTCGCCGATCTTGGCACTGCAGAGCGAAGGATCGAAAAGGCTCGGAAAGAAATCAAGGCCAAGAAGGAAGCCGCTTACGAAGTTTCTGCTTTAGAAGCAATCATTCCAGCTTTAGAAGAAGGCAAATCCATTCGAAGTTTAGATCTAAATGATGATGAGCGGGCTGCGATTAAGCCACTCGGATTTCTTACCCTTAAGCCCGTGATCTATGCCGCGAATGTTTTGGACACTGACCTTCCAAATGGCAATGAATATAGCGAGAAGGTAAAGAAATTTGCTGCCGAAGAAAAGGCAATGTGTGTCGTGATCTCCGCGCAAGTGGAAGCTGAACTCGTTGAATTAGACGAAGCAGATCGCCAGGAATTTCTGGCTGACATGGGCGTTACAGACGGAGGGCTTCAGCAGCTTGTTCGAGCGACTTATGACCTTCTTGGACTCCAAACCTACTTCACCACAGGGGCTAAAGAAACTCGGGCTTGGACCATTGTTAAAGGCATGAAGGCTCCTCAGGCAGCAGGAGTGATTCACAGTGACTTCGAGCGTGGTTTCATTCGTGCCGAGACTGTTGCATTCAAAGACCTCGTCGAGCATGGTGGCAAAGCCAAGTGCAAAGAAAAGGGCCTAGTCCGTAGCGAAGGAAAAGACTACGTCGTCAACGAAGGCGACGTGATGGAATTTTTATTTAACGTCTAAGCCAATGAACCCTAGCATCGGCGCGCAGTGCATTGATCGGACAATCGCAGTCCTGGAACACTTTAAAGTTCCAGGCTTAGAATTTGAGCGACGTTCTACCAGCTTAATCATTAAGCCGAAGGCGGAAAGTTCATTCCTCATCAGCATTTATGACGAAGGTCATGAGGCGATGATCACCGCCGAGCGATGGCATACGCACTATGAAGACCCTGATCAAATCGCTTTTTGCGCCCTGTGGTTGCTGACGCCATTTTATCGGGTTGTACACGAGCTAAAAGGGGGAAATCTTGTGGCGACGTGGCTCGAAAGTTATGAATCGGAGGGCTGGGTGGCGTTCGAGGCTGTCCATTTCCTGAATCCCGAGCACGCCAAGGATTGGGAGCTAGCCCCCAATGAATCATGTGTATGGCGGCACTACCAACAGCACGTTGCCGAGCCGCCTGAGCCAATCCAGGACATCCATCCAGGGATCATTTTGGATCAGAAAGGACTCCCGCCGGAGACAAAAATCGGCGTGAGCATCCAGGAAGGGCAACGGCTTCGAGGCCGAGAAATCGAGCCCGGATAGACAATCCAACAGGACCAAAGAATGGCCCAAGACAACGAAACCCCTGCCCTTTTTCTTCCGCCGCCGTCGCCCGTGCAGATCCAGCCGCTGAACATGCGGGCGATTACGGACCTTCGTTTTGACCGCTTTTTCTACGGCCCCGGATCCTGGGCGGACTTGGAAGTTGCTCTCATCGGCTGGCCGGCGGGGGCGGAGGGCGGAATTTTGGTCGATGGCCAGCTTGCAAAGGTTGATCCAACCACGCTTGACGGTCTAGAAGAAGGCGAAATGCTTCTGCTCCCCGGTCAGCCAAATGCAATCCATCGCGGCGGCGTAAGAGGACTCGCGGACGTGGTCGAGCGGCTTTTGGATCCGAATGGCGGGTGCCCGTGGGACCTTGAGCAAACCCATGAGACCCTCAAAAAGTATCTCATCGAAGAGGCATACGAGCTGATCGAGGCGATTGACCAGGAGGACGACGCCGCAATGATCGAGGAATTGGGCGATGTGCTCCTGCAACCGATGATGCATGCCGGAATCGCGGCAAAAGAGCGAAGATTTAGCATCGAATCGGTCGGTCAGGCGGTCGCGGAAAAGCTTGTCCGGCGCCATCCCCACGTTTTTGGAGACGCAACCGCCGCCGATGCAGAGCAGGTGCTCAAGAATTGGGATGCGATCAAAAAGCAGGAAAAAAATGCCAAATCTTCGATCCTCGAAGGCATCCCTGCGAGCATGCCAGCGCTCGGGCAGGCGCATCAAATCTCCAAGCGAGCGGCCCGAGCCGGGTTCGAATGGCCCAATCTTGACGGCGTTTTCGCGAAAATGGACGAGGAAATCGCCGAGCTAAAAGAGGCAATCGCCAAGGGAGTCCCGGAGGAAATCGAGGCGGAAATCGGCGACCTTTTATTCACCGTGGTGAATGTCGCAAGGTGGCTAAAAGTGGACGCCGAGGAATCCCTCCGGAAAATGCTGCGCCGATTCACGGCCCGATTCGCCTATATGGAAGCCAATTCCCCCCAGCCCCTGGCGGATTTATCGCCGGAAGCTTGGGACGAACTCTGGAACGCGGCAAAGGCACAAACGGCAAATTAAAAAACCCAGGAGCAGCGCTCCCGGGTTCTTCATTAACATGCCACCATCCCGTTCCAGGGTATCGGCTTTTTGTTACGATTAGTCCTTCTGGACTCAACCTCCCCTAACCCCTCCATCTTGTAGGGGAAAGGGTTCTTTTTGCGCTTCCGCGCAAAAAGGAACCAAAAACTTTGTCGCTTGTATGCGCCTTCTTTCGGTTCCTGGGTTTGTGGATACGGTTACTTTGCCCTTTGCGATGGTTTTGAGGCTTGGTAAAAGGCCTCCACCCGAGGGCGGGATGGAGGCATGGGGGACTTTATTGGGTTGGTCTTTAAAAAAGATCGGGGGCGGAAGATTAAGATTTACAGAAAGCCGCAAAAAAAGCACTAAAGGGCGAACAAGTTTGATCCTAGAATCGTTATACTTACTGTTGGTTGGACGAAAGTTCGGCCACGCCGAATCCAGACATAAGGCGTCTGGAGCGGGGGACCCATCAACGGGGTGAATGACAGGAATGTCTAGGGTAACTCTTGGCCCGAACCCGGCAGCTAACCTCGTAGGCTCAGCGAGAGTCGCTAAGACTCGGTCAGAAATGGCTGGATCTTGATGGGGATTCTGGGCGACCAGGATTTTCCTAAAACCAGGCGACCCTTCGCACAAATAAGGCTCTCGGGAGCCCGCGGCGATAGGATTTTACGCAAATGTCCTTGGTCCGTTCCCGCCGAGCCCTTGTGTAGGAACCCCAAGGGGCACTCGGTTCGCCGGGTGCTTCCTTTTTTATGGGGCGTTCGGTTTGTTCGGGTAGTTCGGTGGTTCGGATTGTCCGGGTTGTACGATTGGTTTGGATCATTGCAATGCGGTGCTTTTGGGATCTGAAAGTACTTTCGTCAATGCATCTGCCCAATCTTTGCCGCTGAGCTTGGTCGGAATCACCGGCGCGGAACCGGCGAAGACTTCTTCGGGATTAAAATCCGGCATGCGAGCAGGCAAAGAGCCTTGCAAAAGAACCGCATCTTGACCCAAATGAAGCGCGATTCCACACAGCTTATATCCAAGCTGACCATGGGCAATATCCAGCGCGCTGGTCACCCTAAAACAGTCTGGGCTTCGGCTTTCGGGGGAAGACTTTTTGAGTTCCTCGCCCAAAATTGCAGGGATTCCGGCGGCCTGAAGAGATTCGATGATCGGCTTTGTGATCAGCCGGTAAACCCGGGTCGTGCTGCGCGATAACAGGCTTTGCGAAATGCCGCTGATTCTTTCGAGCTCAGAAAGCCGAACAGCCAATCCGATCGTGACATCATGGCCATGCAAAACTCCTCTACCCCCGGTCGGGCGGATTGCCCACGGGATACGGGTGAGGGGTTGGAGATCTTTTTCGGGAGTTTGAAATCTGCCGAGGGTCGCCCAAGGACGATCCCAGTCATAGATTCTTGCCGCCCACGGTTGGTTTTTTAGCGCGGCCACTAGCATGCGATCGCGCGCCATGTTTGTGAGACCGCCTTGCTGTGGTTCGTAGGTGACTTGCACTCTGTTCATGCCGGGGACATGAGCCCATAAGCCGCTAGCACGGCATCTGGATCTTGTGCGTCCATCAACCCGCGTCCTATCACGAGGTAATCCGCTCCATCCGCGAGTGCCTCGGTCGCCGAACCGGACCTACTATGATCGTTCAGGCCCACTCCAGGTCGCCTGACTCCTGGCGTAACGATGACGCCGGCCTTTCCGATTGCGGCTCGGACGGCTTTAACTTCCTCTGGACTTGTGACGCATCCATCAATTCCGCACTCAACCGCTAGCTTGCTGAGGTAAAGCATTTGCTCTTCCACAGTGCGCGTGCATCCGAGGTGATTGGTGAGGATATGCTGGTCGAGACTTGTGAGCACGGACACTGCGAGCAGGATGGGCTGCTTTTCTTCGCTGACGCTGTGGACTTCTTCTACCGCCGCGGTCATCATCGCCGGTCCGCCGCTTGAGTGGAGCGTAATCATCCACACCCCGTGCTTGATCGCTTCCCTTACGGCTAGCGCGACGGAGTTTGGAATGTCGTGGAATTTGAGATCAAGGAAGATCCTTCCTGCCCCGGCCTGCATCAGCTCGTCCACAACGCTCAGGCCGTATGGCATCGTGAGGGCATGGCCGATTTTGAACCCGCCGATCTTGCCCGAAAATCGCTTGACGACCTGTATCGCTTCGTCTTTGTTGCTTGTATCGAGCGCGCAGATCACTTTTCTTTGGGTAGCCATGAGTTTAAATCCTTAACCTTTACTCTACACGATTTTACACGGGTTTATGGTCTAATGAATGTGTGGTGAATCACCAAGAAATTTTGGTTGGCGGCTATTTTATGGGAGGGCCATGCGATTCGGCGACTTCGAAGCAGGTCGTGGTTTCGCCTTGGTCTGGTTCTGTGGTTGGGACCGCGGCTGAGGCTACTTGGTCGCACTGTGATTCTGCCCTGGATGGAGCTGCTAAGGCCTTTGAGATTTGGCGCCGAGAACCTGCCGAGCGACGGGCTGCGGATTTACTCACGATTTCTACCCGCTTGGAGCTTGAGAGCCAATCTTTTGCCGAGCTGATGGCGGACGAAATCGGCAAGCCTGTTGCCTTGGGCTTGGTGGAAGTTCAACGGGCGGCTTACGTATATCGGAAAGCGGCGGAATTTTGTTCGCGCACGAACTGGAGCGAAGTCCGGATCGAAGACGACGAAAGGGCGCTGGAATACCGAACGATGATTCAGCGCGAGCCTCATGGTGTGGTGCTTGCGATTACGCCTTATAACTGGCCCATCAACCTCGCCGCGCATAAGATTGCGCCGGCCTTGGCGGCTGGAAACACTTTAGTGATCAAGGGATCTCAACAGGCCTCCCTCACGACTCTGCGACTTGCCCGGTTACTCCATGAGTGCATCGGGATTCCGGGTGTGATCAATGCAGTGAATTGCGAACCCGCCGACGCTGAACGCATGGTCGTCGATGCTAGAGTGAACATGATCAGCTTTACAGGAAGCGATTCTGTGGGTTGGCGAATAAAGCAACTGGCTTATAAGATTCCCGTGACGCTAGAACTTGGCGGGAATGCTTTTGTGTTCATTGACGACTCGGCAAACCTGGATACGGCGATCCCTGAAATTGTAAAGAGTGGGTATGGCTACGCCGGGCAAGTCTGTATCTCCGCGCAAAATGTGCTGATTCGGCATCACGTTTTTGAGGAAGTCTGCGAAAGGTTTACATCCATCGTTTCGAGGCTAAGCGTCCAAAATCCTCGCGACTCGGAAGCTCTTTGCGGTCCGATGATCTCAGAGGCCGCCGCGTTTAAAGTCGAAAACCACATTAGAGAAACCGCTGGCACAGTCATTGCAGGTGGAACACACGTGGGTAATCGCTTCGAGCCTACGCTGATAAAGAGTCCCGATCTACAAGACCGGATCGTGACCGAGGAAGTCTTCGGACCGATTTTGAACTTGATCAAGGTGGATAGCATCGCGCAGGCATTCGAAATCATGAATGCCAGCAAGTACGCTATTCACGCTTCGCATTACACAAATTATCCTCACGAGGAGATCGTGGAGAAAATGAACACTCCAGGGGTGATCGTGAATGGACCTCCGAGCTTCCGGCTTGATGCCCTTCCCTACGGTGGAAATCGCGAGAGTGGTTTCGGGCGAGAAGGAGTGGAAATTACCTTTGAAGAAATGAGCAGACCCAAGGTGCTTTACGTTCGAAAGGATCCCTATTTCTGACATACTATGGACGTGCCAACTCGCTTCGCCACGGCCGATATCGGCAGCAACACCGTTCACCTGTTAGTCGCCGAGACGACGGAGCGGGGGCTTCAACGGCTCATCAATGACAGCGAATGGCTGAGCCTTGGAGAAAAAGTAAGTCGGCATAAACGAATTCCTCCAGAAGACGTTCAAAAGCTCATCGCAACCTTGACTCGGTTTAAGCGTCTGGCAGAAGATATCAACGCTGAGTTCCCTTACGTCTTTGCCACAGAGGCAATGCGGGTTGCCGATAATCATGAAGAAGTAATTCTCCGGATTAAGGCTGAGACTGGACTGCGTGTGGAGATCATTGCACCCACTCGTGAGGCAGAATTGAGCTTCATCGGAGCATCGCTCGACTGCCCTACCGACGGTCGGACAGGTTTGGTTGAAGTGGGAGGTGGAAGTGCGCAAGTTGCTGTTTTTCATTCCGGCGTGATGGAATTCGAAAAGTCGCTCCCGATCGGGACTGGAAAACTGTCCGCCCAGTTCGCCATATCCCAGCCTTGTCCGGATGATCTTTTGGACGACCTCCGAGCCCATGTTCGGGAACTTTTTAAAGGTCTGAATGTGGAACCTGTTCAACGGATTCTTGCCTCTGGAGGTGTTGCCCGTGGGCTTTGGCGAGCATTGCATCCTGATGGGAATCGTCATCTGCGCCGTTTTGAAGTTGATTATCTAGTTGAAGCAACCAAAAATCTTACTGCGGAAACGATTTCCCGTCGTTTTGATGTTAAAGCTAAAAGAGCACGGACACTATTGCCCGGCGGTCTCATTTTTCAGGAAGCAATGTCACTTTTTGAGTTACCTTCATTGATGATCAGTGAGTTTGGTGTTCGCGAGGGAGCGATCGTTGAACTGGCACGTGGAGCAATTGTACGATGATCACCTCTCAACCAATCACGAATGACCGCTGGCAAAGAAGCGAACGCTATATCAATCGCGAGCATAGCTGGCTCGAATTCAATCAGCGCGTTTTGGAAGAAGCAGAAAACCCTGCGAATCCGACCTTAGAGCGGCTAAAGTTCCTAGCTATATTTGAGTCAAATCTTGATGAATTTTTCATGGTTCGGGTTTCTGGACTGATGGAACAAGTTGACGCGGGGATTACAACCCTCACCCCGGACGGCCTGACCCCAGGTGAACAAGTCGAAATGATTGCTGAGGAAGTCCTTCCCCTCCGTCTACGCGCCGCCGGATTATGGGAGAAGTCCCTCAAAGGGGAGCTGGAAAAGTCAAATATTCACATCAGGACTTGGGACTCTCTGACCGACACCCAAAGGAAGAACCTCCGCGATCTCTTCGCAAAGCAAATTTTCCCGATCGCAACGCCATTGATTTTGTATCCAAATCCGAGCGTTCCGTTCGTGAGCAACCGTTCTTTGAACCTCGCTGTGATGCTTGAGGATGAGGATGGAACCCAAAAGTTAGGCCGGGTAAAGGTTCCATCAATTAGTCCAAGGCTCATTCAGCTCGTTAAGTCCAGGCAAGAATACATTTTGTTAGAGGATGTTGTCGCAGCGAACCTTGAAGCGCTCTACCCTGGCGTAAAAATCCTAGGTGCGTTTAGGTTTAGGGTCGTACGCGATGCTGACGTTGAAATTAAAGAACTTGAGGCCGCCGATCTTCTGAGCGCGATTGAAGGTGCTCTCCGAGAACGCAAATTTGGCGACGTGATTTCGCTTGAAGTCGAATCTGGAACGCCGAAGAAGGTCCAAAAACTTCTTCAGGATTTGCTCGAAGTGAGCCCGGAATACGTGTTCGAGATCAAGGGAATGATTGGGTTGGATGGTTTAAGCCAACTCACCAGAATCGATAAGTCAAGCCTGAAGAACGCGAGTCATAAACCTTATCTCAATGAGAACCTTGCAAATCCAAAAGCGATTTTTGAAACCATCCGCAAGCAGGATGTGCTCCTTCACCACCCATTTGATAGCTTCACCCCAGTCGAACAGTTCATCGCGAGTGCCGCCGAAGATCCGGATGTGATCGGAATTAAGCAGACTCTTTATCGAGTTGGAGCGCAATCACCGATTGTCGAATCGCTTCTTGCGGCTGCCGAAAAAGGCAAGCAAGTTGCCGTAATGGTGGAGCTAAAGGCACGCTTTGACGAGACGAATAACATCCTTTGGGCCCGAGCCCTAGAACGAGCCGGGGTTCACGTGAGCTTTGGCTTCCCAGAAATGAAGGTGCACTGTAAACTTTGCAGCGTTGTTCGGAAAGAAAGCGACGGAATGCGCACATATGCGCACATTGGAACCGGCAACTACAATCCGGCGACGAGCCGACTCTATACCGACCTTGGGCTACTCACTTGCGATCCGCAGGTCACCCAGGACGTGAGCGAACTCTTTAACTATCTGACCGGATTTTCAAAGCAAACCGAGTACCGCAAGCTGCTCGTCGCTCCGCACACCTTAAGAGACAAAATCATTGACCGTATCGAGCGTGAAATCAGTTTCCACAAGAAAAATGGAAACGGGCGCATTATCATTAAGCTCAATTCTCTGGTGGATCCGGAGACGATCGAATCGCTTTATGAGGCGTCCAATGCCGGCGTGAATATTGATTTGATCATTCGGGGAATCAGCTGTATCCGTCCGGGCGTTCCTGGGATGAGTGAAAATATTCGTGTTCGAAGCGTCGTTGGGCGTTTTCTGGAGCATTCGCGAATCTACTATTTCGGCAACAACGGGAAGCCGGAAGCACTTATCGGGAGTAGCGACCTCATGAGGCGAAACCTTGACCGAAGAATCGAGGTGCTCGTGCCGATCACGGGACCCGCGCTTGTTTCTCTAATCCACGATCAGTTGCTGACCGCATACATGAAAGACAATACAAATTCTTGGATTGAGCACCCGGACGGGAGTTATCAGCGAGTACAAGGCGCGGGTAGCGATTTCACTGCCCAGCGATTCTTGATGGGACAGCCTTTGACCAAACTCCAATTCGCGTTAGACCGATGATCACCGATGTTTGATCCTGGCCGATATTTTGATCACGCTGCGACAAGCCCCATGCACATTCGGGTGGTTGAGGCAATGCTTCCGTTCATGACGGAGCACTTTGGGAACCCCCACGCCATCCACTCTGCCGGGACATTTTTAGGGCAAAAGGTTCAACAGGCTCGGGAAGAAATTGCCGCTTTACTTGGTGCAGAAAATCCCGAGTCCATCATCTTTACCTCTGGAGCGACAGAGAGCAATAACTGGATTCTGAAGCTTAATCCAGAAATCGCGATCAGCCCCTTCGAACATTCATCGGTACTCAAGACCGCTCAGGGATCGGCCCGAGCAATTCTTCCAACCGATGGCTACACTGTTGACACTGATCACGTGGATTCCGCTGGGATCACGCTTGTTTCAAACGAGACCGGAGGAATCCCCAATCTAACTCGGCGTCCAAAGGTCTTGCACCGAGACATCACCCAGGGGATTGGCTACGTTCCAATTCACCTTGACGACTTTGATTTTGCGTCATCAAGTCTTCACAAAATTGGTGGCCCGGCAGGCATTGGCATCATGTTTGCGCGTGACCCATACACACTTACACCGATGCTGATCGGAGGAGGTCAAGAATTCGGACTGAGGAGTGGCACGGTTTCAGTACCGTTGGTAGTTGGAGCGGCGGCAGCAGTCAAGATTGCAGTCTTGGAGCGAGAGACAAGGGTTCAAAGCACGATTGGACTGAGGCAACTCTGCTTAGATTTCCTGCATGAATCTGGAGTCCATTTCGGCACCGACCCCGTCAACGCCCGATCACCCCACATTCTCTCCGTGAACTTCCCTGGCATCGAAGGGCAAACGACAGTTTTGGAAATGGATCATCTCGGGTGGATGATCAGTGCTGGTGCCGCTTGTAGTAGTCACAAGATCGAACCGAGCCATACATTGCTAAGCCTCGGTTACTCCGAAGAACAATGGCGCAGCACGATCCGGATCAGCTTTGGGCCATCGAATTCTCCCGAAAATTGCCTGCTCATGATGAGCGACCTGACAAAATACATCAAAAAAGTGCAGATTTGCAACTAATCTGACTATTTTCTTTGTAACAAAGACATATGTTTCAGCGTCTAATGTTTTTGGCATTAGACTTGCAATGGATGATGCCAGAGCCCACTCCGCTAGATTCAACGTCGAATTGCGCGTCAAAGCATGGCTTGACAAAAAACTCACTTTATGATAGGAATATGTTAGTCTTTGCGCGAACCTTAGTTACCAGCGCGGGATTTGCGGAATTCTCATCATCGCATAAAGTCGGTCAAAAACGCACACTTGTGTCGTAGAATCAATTAGGAGCGTTCGCGTGGAAAGGTTCACGTGAGCAGAGGAACAAAGAATTAATGCCGGTAGAAAACGGAACACAATCAACGGTTAGACGAGGAAAACCCATCACGGTGCGAACCGCAGGGAGGCCATCATACAACGCCGCAGCGGCGCAAATGCTCGTTGACGACCCAAATGTCGAGCCAATCGATGATGATCTTTTAGACTTAGTCGAAGAAGAAGAAATCGAAGAGGCTGAGGCTACCCCGGTCCACGACGACAGCGAAGAGCTAGAAATGTGGATGCGGCAAACCCGTCGCGCCCACCTTTTGACCCCAGCTCAGGAAGAAGACCTCGCTAAGAAGGTACAGGCCAGAGATTTGTGCGAAGCCCAAAAGTGGAACGAACTAGCAAAGCTCCTGAACAAGCCAGCAGGATTTGATTTTGACGAGTACGAACAGCGATTTATCAATAAGCAAGGCCGAGATGCGAAGCAACACCTCATCGAATCAAACCTTCGACTTGTCGTTTCCATCGCCAAGAAGTACAACGCACGAGGAATTCCTCTCGCCGACTTGATCCAAGAAGGCAATCTCGGTCTGATCCGCGCGGTTGAAAAGTTCGACTGGAGAAAGGGTTTTAGGTTTAGCACCTACGCAACTTGGTGGATTCGCCGAGCGATTGCTCGCGCGATCATCAACCAAGGTCGGACGATCCGGATTCCCGTCTACGTCGCTGAGTTGATCAACAAGGTGATGAAGACCGCTAACCAACTCCAACAAGAGTTGCATCGCGAACCAACTCCAGAAGAAGTTGCCGAGAAGGTTGGCATGTCGCCAGACCGCGTTCAAGAAATGATGCGCGTCGCTGTGGAGCCACTTTCTTTGGAAACGCCTGTCGGTGAAAAGGACAACAGCAGCATCGGGGACTTCATTCCTTCTCAAGGAATGCCAACTCCTGGCGATGTCACTTGGAACTTAATCCGACGAGAAGAGATTGACGGCATCTTGGGACGATTGACCCTCCGAGAGCGCGACGTTGTTCGACTTCGTTTCGGACTTGACGACGGTCGAGCACGGACTTTGGAAGAAGTCGGCTCAGCTCTGAACGTTACTCGAGAACGAGTTCGCCAAATCGAACTCCGAGCCATGAAGAAGCTACGCCACATCGGCGCCGAGCTAAATCAACAAGGCTTCGCAGTGACCCCGTCGCCAAACTGACCTAAACTCCATTCCAAACCAATAAGCTCGCCTGAAACATCAGGCGAGCTTTTCTCTTACTTACCCGAAAAGTTTGGCAAGTACCAAGACTCTAATCGCTAGCATCGTGATATGTTATTCAGATTCGAAATTTGGTGGACCGTGATGGGCTCGAACCATCGACCCGCTGATTAAGAGTCAGCTGCTCTGCCAACTGAGCTAACGATCCAACGCATGAAAATGTACCACTTTTGGCACCAGCTGTCAAGGGGCTCGGGGCGAATTTGGGGTTTGGATCCTAGGAGCAAAGCTAGTTCTCCTCGTCCCAAGGATTTTCCCAACTGCCCAAACAGACTGAGACCCGGCAGCTCAAACACGAAAGTAACTGGCCCAAATCAGTAATGCCCTCACGAAGGCGCTCCAGAGAATGGACTGCGACAGGACTCCAAGAAACAGCATCAAACTCCAATTGCCCCATGATCCAATGTAATTGCGGGTAATTTATCATCAAATGACGAATCTTGAGGAACGCATCGCAATCTCGGAGACGATTCGAACAAACCTGATCCACAGAGTTCAGAAACTTTCCCCAGGACAGCAAGTAAGTCACGATAATCCGGGTGACTTCAGTCCAGTCGAAATGCTTGAGCATATGGCCTTAGTTGAAGGCTTGAATGCATCTTTCATAGAATCCTCAATCATGAACGGAGCAGTTAAAAAGAAAGCTCAGCCGAATATCATCTATCGTTTTGTAATGAAGCGTATCAAAGGAAGAAAACGCGTTCCGACGACACCACAGTTCATTCCAAAAAGAAATGTCAGCTTTGAATCGGCGACGGAAAACTGGAATTCCGTAAGGAATCGAATCATAGATCACGTCCGGAAAAATTCAGAGCAGCCGACGGCGATCAAGCACAAGTTCTTTGGTCGTTTAAGCGCTTTCCAACTCTTGGATCTTCTGGATGCGCACTGTGAATACCACGATCACTTTTTCCCAACTGAATAAAAAAAATTCCTGGGTCGAAGACCCAGGGAAATTTTCAGCACTTAAGAAAAATCTTAATCCTTATTTGCTCTGCGTCGGCGAGCCATTGCCGCGAGTCCAAGACCGAGAGCAACCATTGCGCCAACAACTGCGAGCATGGCAATCGCCATTAATTTTGTATTATTCATCTCTTTCCATCCACCGTGATCACCAAAAAGCGAATTCATTTTACTGGCCTGAGCTAAAACCCACGATCACACTCTCAATGATACATTGTCATCTCTAAAATTCTCAACGAAAATCCCTGTAAAAAACTGGGAAATACAGAAAAGTGGCATTGTTTTGACCAATTGCTAGTATTTTTATCGGTAAAAATTGGCCCGCTTGAACTTTTTCCCAGCGCAAGTAATACAAAATTCTCAATCCAGAACCACGTAACTACCGTCCGTCGCAACTTTAAATTTTGGCGGGCGCTTTGTTGCCTCAAATTGATTTAGGCCAGCTTGCAAACTTAACCAAAGACTCTTCATTTCAGGAGTTTTTGTGATCAAAGTCGCTGGATTTCGGGATGGATAGATGTCAACACGAATCCGCTTTTGTCCACGCGCCCGGGCGTCCATGGCCGCGATATAGATCTCCTCAATGATAGGATCCGTCATCGCAAGGCAGCCTATCGAGCGGTTGTCGCCATGAATAAAGATATCCCCACCAGGCTTTTCCTTATCGCTTAAAATCCGATCACTTTTGTTGGGATAATTGATTCCTAAAGAGAGCCAAAACTTGCTTGCGGGATTAAAGCGATCAATTTCATAAAAACCTTCCGGAACCTGCCGATCCCCTTCCCTTCTCTTTGGGCCAAGTTTCCCAGATTGCCCCGCGACCGGATAGTCGTGAACCAGGGTCATTGGCTTTCCGGCGGTTTTTGACGCCCATAGCTCCAGCACTTTATCGTCCTTGAATGCCCGAAGATAGATTTCGGCTGGAGGATAACTGAGCTTCTTTGACTTAAACTTTGCTTCTAACAATGGCGTCGCGCGTTCGCGTGCTTGCCTCACTCGTTCTTCCGGAGCAACTCCACTTTGCATGATATTTGCCCAATTCCGTGTGATCACCGGTGTCAAAAGCACTGCACCGACCAATCCTACAACAATCGCGATTACTTTTCCCTTGATCATCGTGATTCTTCTTTGGCTTCCACCGGATTTGTCTCGGAATCAGAAGCAGGGACACTGGATTTGATCATTGCCGCATACCTTAAGACTCCAAAAATGGCAGTACCGGCAATTGCAATTGCCGAAATCAGCTTCCCTATTCCCTTCAAGAACCGAAACGGAGAAAAAAGATTGTCGTTAAGTCCAGGAATCATTTGATGCTTGTCTGCCAGGGAGAAACTAGATCTTAAAAACCAAAGCGTCGTCTGCGCCGATGCCGGTCTTCGGGTGCTAAGACAGTCGTCTTGTGACCGTGCGTCATAGAAACGTCTGGCCGCCCAGAAACCATCGCAAACCCCGAAAGGAGGGCAAACATGACGAGGGAAATCGCTTTCCAGATTCGCTGCAGCATCGTTCGAGCGTACCTAAGGACCCTTGAAGAAGACAACTCGGCTCCATTTCGCACAATTTTAAATTTCCCCGCACAATGCTGTTGCAATACAAACAAAGGAGTTCCATTAGATTGCCTTAATAACCTTATAAACTCACCCTTATCTAGGCTTACTTCCTTCCCTTGCCCTTGATGAAACCATTTTGAATTTCACTTCACTTCCTGTACAATATCGATATGCGCTTCGCGACAAAGGCTATTCGAACCGGGCAAGACCCCGAACGAGAACATCGTTCCGTGACATATCCCATCTACCAAACTTCCACTTTTGCTTGGGATCAGATTGACGAAGAACCCCACGTCGCCTATAGCCGCGTGAATAACCCCAACCGCCTGGTGCTGGAGCAGGTCATTGCCGACATGGAAAATGGCAAATATTGCACGACTTTTGCCAGCGGAATGGCGGCAGTTGTCGCTTCTTTAAGCACTTTACAAGCAGGTGATCATGTCCTGGTTGCAAGCGATATCTATGGCGGAACCCACCGCTATATCGATTCGATTCTTCCCCGCCAAGGCATTTCTTACGCTGTTTTTGATTCCTGTCGGCCCGAAACGATCTCCGAAGTCGTCAAACCGAACACGAAAATGCTGATGTTTGAAAGCCCAACGAACCCTCTTTTGAGGGTTTGTGACATTCGGAAGGTCGTCGATGAAGCTAAGAAGCATGGCTTGATCACGGTTTTTGATAACACCTTCGCCTCGCCCGCGCTTCAACGCCCGCTTGATCTCGGTGTGGACATCGTGATGCACAGCACGACCAAATACATTAGCGGCCATAGCGATGTGATTGGCGGTTGCCTCGTGACGAATCGCGAAGAGATTGCTTTTCAAACGACCGAATGGGCAAAGAACACCGGCGCTTGTGCTTCGCCTTTCGACGCTTGGCTCAGCTTACGCGGCCTGAAAACTTTGGCGATCAGGATGGAGCGGCATTCTGCCAATGCTCTTACGGTAGCCCAATGGCTGGAATCCCATGCCGATGTCAGCGCGGTTTATTATCCCGGTTTGACCTCGCACCCTGACCACGAAGTCGCGAAATCGCAGATGGATGGCTTCTCTGGAATGCTGAGTTTTGAGATCGGGAATACCGAATTCGCCAAGATCGTTGGGACTTCGACCAAGCTATTTCTCCTCGCCGAATCCCTCGGCGGCGTGGAATCTTTGATCGGATATCCCACGCTGATGTCTCACGGCTGCATGACCGAGCAAGAACGGCTAGACCGAGGCGTGAAGCCAAACCTACTCCGCTTGAGCGTGGGTATCGAGGATCCGCAAGATCTGATCGAGGATCTACAGCAAGCTTTCGCCAAGGCAAAAGCCGCAGTTGGCACTGCGGTCTAAATCGCGCTTACTACGGAAGGGCTTTAGAAATTTCGGTTTCTAAGTCCTTTCGTTTTATTTTGCCCGACCATCGTTTCAAGATCACACCGTCTTTGACGAGCACAAAGGTTGGGACGACTTTGACTTTATAGCGATTGGTCACAGCTGATTTTGTATCCAGCAGGATTGGGAATTCTGGCTTCTTTTCCGCCATGTATTTTCGTACTGCGGCGAGATCCTCATCCATCGTGATCGCCAAAACTTCGAAGCCTTTCTGGTGATAATCCTTGCGAAGTTCAGCGATAATCGGGGCAGTTTCTTTGCACGTCACACACCAAGTTGCCCAGAAGTCAAGCAGATAGACTTTGCCATTTTCCAGGGACTCTTTTTTCCAGACATTACCCTTCGTGTCCCGGATTCCGAGTTCAAGAACAGGATTTTGCCCGCTCTGCGAAACCGCAGAAAGCGTCACAAGTGCCATTAAGGCGAGTGAACTAAAAAACCTTTTAGAATCCATAACTCACCGAAAAGCCAAGGTACTTCCCTCTTGCCAATAGTAACGAATAAGCAGTTTGACCGTTAACCTGCGTCAACAAAAAGTGAGAGTAATCGCCATCGTTCACCGCCTGAAGCGTTAAATCATTTCGCGCCGCCCAATTGACGCCAAACGGGTAAACAGTTTTCCCTTCATACGAGTTAGTCTTTACGCTAACGAAAGGTGTGAGGTGTGCTCCAGTTATCATTTTAGAAGCAGTAAGGAAAAATGCTTGCCCCTTAGGAGTGCTCAATCTATCAGCTACTGATCCGATGACTAAGCTCGGCGTTGTTTTCGTCTCCGGGGTTATGAACCATGAGAATCTTGGCATCACTGGAGCATTGCCATCGCTACGACGCAGATAATTAAAGAGTCCTTGTTTGTTGCCAACTGAAGAACTGATATCACCGCCCGCGCTCTCAAGCCCAAGCGTTAGATTAGGTAAAACTGCGTGATCAATTGAAAACCGATAACGTGCGGAAACCGGGGAATTGATAGCAACATAACGCATATTAATTGTCCACTTTGCTAATTGACCATCGGGCCCAAGGAGCTTCGCTTCACCGGCGCAACCCGCACAAGTCGGAGCTAGAACCCGATCTCGCTTTGGTGCTGCATTTTCTTTCGGTTCTAAGTTCTTGAGATGGGCTTTGAGTTGGTCATATACCTCGGCTGGATCAGCTTGGAATGCGTCTAACGCCGCTGGGTCAGAAAAATAGACGCGAATCCCAGCGTAATCCAGATAGCGGATCGCATCAGGGTAGGCGATTTCCTTTCCTGACTTCAGGTCCCACCGAACTTCGGATTTTGGCAAGTTCACAAAGAGTTCTGGATTGGATTTGAATTCAGATAGGTGCTCGGAAGAGTTAAAAACATACCGAATTCCTCGATATTCCATGTTGTCCTTTGAGCCGGCAATGATGCGCTTGCCATCAATCGGATCAAAAAGGGATTCCGCAACTGGCTTTCCAAGAGCTTCGCCTTCTTCTAAGAACTGAAATGGATGCTCCTGAAATTCCTTGTCGCAACCCTCACAACAGATCAAGAAAACCAAACCACCAAAATAGTGCTGGCCATATTGCGGAAGTCCCTTTTTATGAAGCACAGGACAGAAAATGTCTCCCGTCTGGGCCTGGGCGACACTCGCCGCAATCACGAGGGACAAAATCACCGACCGCGATAAGAACTTACAAGACACAGGAAAAATCTTCATCTACTTTATTCAACCACAATTCTAGTTTGGGCGTTCCTTAACAATCCTGAGTTCAAATCCTGTGTTTACTCATCAAATCCTCACAGCTTTTGCCCATACTGTTTTTAGAATGCGGATACTTGTGGTGGAAGATGATCCAGATATTGCCAGCGGGATTGAGCTTGCTCTACGCCGTGCGGGTTACATCATCGACGTGCGTCGCGATGGACTGGAAGGCGAGCGCACTGCGTTCGAAAATCCCTACGGATTGATCGTCTTGGACCTCATGCTTCCGACAAAGGATGGCTTTGAGATTTGCCGTTCCCTTCGAAAATACGGAAAGGACATGCCGATCTTGATGCTGACAGCAAGGGACGCCGTCGCCGATCGCGTGAGCGGACTTGATGCAGGAGCTGATGACTACTTGGTCAAACCCTTTGCAATTGACGAACTCCTCGCCCGGGTACGCGCCTTGACTCGCCGCAAAAGCGATCAGCGCGGAAGCGCGATTGAGATCGGCAGTCTGATTCTGGATACACTGGGAAAAACCGTCACCGGCCCGGACGGTCTCATCCACCTTACGAAGCGAGAATATGACCTCTTAGAAGCTCTCGCCAGAAACAAGGACCGAGTCCTTTCCCGTGAAACGATCTTGGATCGGGTTTGGAATGCCGACGAGGCTCTCCCGAACACCGTGAACTTCCACATGGCGAGTCTTAGGAAGAAGGTAGATCCCGATGGCGTGCTGATCGAGACGGTGCATGGGTTCGGCTACACAATTCGCACCCGCGCCGGGAAGGATCTATGAAGAAGTCCCTCACGCTTCGCCTGATTTTTTGGAACAGCATCTTCCTTTTGATCGCGATGGGGTTGTTTGGCTGGCTTCAGCTCTTGAATACGCGGCGCACAGTCGGGCAAATGGTGGATCGCGAACTCACTGGACGAGCGAATTCTGTACCACCAAACATTCGACCACGCGAGGATGACGGCGGAAGACAAGGGCCGCCTGATGGCTTCGGGCAGCGCGACGGCAGACGTCAAGGACAAGGTGGTCCTCCGCAAGATAGAAATCCTTGGCGGAGGCCGAGAATCTTTGATTCGGAAGGAAATCCAATCGGTCCCGATGAGAATTCTGCCCCACTCGACGACAAAGCCCTTGAACGTGGATTACGCGGCGAGGTCGTGTTCCTGAATAAAGTGATTGAAGGTACCGCGCTTCGGATCGGTTCGTTTCCTCGGCGCGATAGGGCGCAGATAGTTGGCGTGACCCAGGTCGCGCAAGAATTACAACCGTTTCAAGTCGCAAACGAGGCACAAGCTTGGTCTCTGCTCCTCATCATTCCGCTGACGGGCTTAGTCTCAGTCGGCTTGGTTTCCATATTGGCCCGGGGGGTGGTTAAGCCGATCACCAAACTCACATCTTCTGCTGAGCGGATCGCCGCAAATCCAAATCTACACGAATCGCTAGAAGTCTCCGGGGAAGACGAAATCGCCCGCATGACGCAAAGCTTCAACGCAATGACCCTGGCTTTGCAAAATGCGAATGACCAAATCAGTCAATCGTTAGAACGTCAACAAAGATTCACCAGCGATGCCGCCCACGAACTTCGAACTCCTCTCACCAGCGCATCCATTGCGGCAGAAAATGGTCTCCATCCTTCTGCAACCCCAGTCGAGCAGCGACAAAGCTTAGAGACCGTCCTTCGGTCTTGTGATTCCATGAACCGGCTCACGGGAGTGCTCCTGACCCTTGCAAGGCTTGATCAAGCCGATGCCCAGTTAGAGTGTTCGAATGTCCTACTGGCTCCGATCGTCGAAGAGGTTCTCCGAGAAGCGGAAGCGACCAACGATCCCCGAATCAAGCTAGCTTTTGACCAAACGGACGTCCTTTGGTCGAACCCAGACGGTTTGAAACAGATCATAAGAAATCTCGTGGAAAACGCACTGGCATACACCCCCCGTGATGGTCAAGTCAGGGTTTCGGTGACCGAGAATCAACTCCAGGTCAAAGACACAGGAGCAGGGATTGCCAGCGAGCATATTTCTAAACTGTTTGATCGCTTTTACCGTGGAGACTCTTCCCGTGATCGGCAAACGGGCGGTCACGGATTAGGACTCGCAATCGTTAAGGCGCTAGCGGATGCGATGGGGGCAACCATTAAGGTCGAAAGCAAAATTGGGTCAGGAACGACTTTTTTTGTGGAATTTGCGAAAAACCCTAAATCCTCATAAGACCCTCATAACAAAAACGCATTCTATAAGTAACCGAAGCAGATCGGTGAAAAGGAAAATCAAATGAAAAACGTAACCCGACTCTATGCTCTTCTCGCAACTGCGCTGATGATCACAACAATCGTCACCACATCCGACGCCCAAAGAGGCCCAGGCGGTGGTGGTCAAGGTGGACCTCAACAAGGTGGCCCTGGCGGCGGTGGAATGCGACAACGCAACCAACAAAGCGGACCAATGTACATCATCAAGATGTCCACAGTCCAAGCTCACCTGAACTTGACTCAAGCCCAGAAGGATTCCATTGCGGCTCTTCGACCTCCACAAGGTGGTCAAGGTGGCCCTGGTGGCGGAGGTCCTGGCGGCCCTGGTGGACAAGGCGGACCTGGCGGTAGCGGTGGCGGACAAGGCGGCCCTCAAGGTGGCGGTCCTGGAGGACCTGGTGGCAATGGCGGACAACGACCGAATCCTTTGGCCGAGATCCTCAACGAAAACCAAATGAATCGCCTCAACCAATTGGCACTTCAGTTCGATGCACCAATGTCCATCATGGATCGAAAATCAGCTCAGGAGCTTGCCCTTACAGCAGCTCAAAAGCAAGAACTGGATACGATCATCAAGAATGCATTCCCACGACCACAAGGCGGTCCTGGAGGACCTGGTGGCCCTGGCGGTAACGGTGGCGGACAAGGCGGCCCTGGTGGCCCCGGCGGTAATGGTGGCGGACAAGGTGGTCCTCGGCCAACGCCTCCAACCTTTGCAGAAATGCAAGCCAAGAAGATAGCGGCATTCAACCTGGCTTGGGACGTCCTGACTGCGGTCCAAAAAGAAAAGTGGAACACCATGACTGGTGCGAAATTCACCAACTGGGTCGAAGTTCCACGACCGAATAACTGAGCTTCTGGTTCGGGGGGTCGGAGGTTCGGGAGTCCGGAGGTGAGTGAGTTCGAAACTCCGAACTACCGGGCCTCCGAACTACCTCACTACCGAACCTCCGAACCCCCGAACCCCCGAACTCCCCCTACCCAAACAACCCCACCGCTCCTTGCTCTAAATCGAGCAAGGAGCGTTTTCTGTCTAACCCCCCAGCATAGCCCTGCAAGACTCCCGACTTCGCCACGACTCGATGACACGGCACCAAAATCGCAATTCTATTGTCCCCATTCGCCTTCCCCACCGCCCGTTGCGCGTCCGGCCGATGGACGCGGTCGGCGAGATCGCCGTACGAGAGCGTTGATCCGTACGGTATCGAAAGCAAGCCATTCCAGACTTGGACTTGAAATTCCGTTCCCCGTAGCGAGATCGGCACCGAGAATTGCTTGAGCTCCCGGGCGAAGTAGGCTGATAGCTCTTTCTCCAGCAAACTCAAAGTCGGGTGCGAACCTTCTCGTATGGTGCCTGGCAACCATTGGGAGAGCGTTGACATCTGCTCGGACATCCTGATACGATCCGTGAACTCAAGCAAGACCAAAGCATCGTGGTGAACCACCGCCACCATCTCGCCCAACGGAGTCTCGACTATCTTCTGTATCAACGCGCTCATGCCCATTCATAAGCATAGCAAAAATCCCCACCACCCGGAGGTAGTGGGGATCTTCTCAAGGAGAGCTATTCGCTATCCGAAAGAATTATGCGTTCTTTCGTCGTCGTGCGATTGCTGCAAGGCCGAGAGCCAGAGCAGTCATTGTTGCTGGTTCTGGAACCACGGAAACAGATCGAGTCAGATTTGGATTTGCGTTTGAAGCATATCCTGCGACCTTTGGTTGCATACCGGTTCCAGATACGAATGTTGGGTCAGCGAGGGAGTTTGTACCGCCACCGATTCCATACTCAACATCATTTGCCAAAGCGTTAACGCCCCAGTTCTTGAAGCCGATCGTCGCCGATCCGCCATCGTTTTGGTAAGCATTCGCTGCATAGAATGTATCTTGGTAAACGTAGTCAATCAGTCTTGGACCGCTAGCTCGGATGACCGCTTGGAAAGTAACTGTTCCTGTTCCAGCAGCATTGAAGTGATCTTGATTTGTCCATTGGACATAAAGATCTCCTCCGATCACTTGCCATCGAGTTGTTCCGCCAGTACCAGGAGTGGTGTCATCCCAGAGGACTGCAAGCATTTGTCGTGCACCATTGCCGTTGCCATTGGCGCCTACGTTGGTTGCCGACATTGTCCCAAATGTAGTGCTATTAATCCAACCGACTTGATCCGCGCCTGTAAACGTGTCAGTAGCGGATGTACCCCAGAGGATAGCACCGTTGTTGCCAACTCGGATCGAGTTACCAAAGCCAACGAGGGAGTTTCCGGTAAATCCTGCTGCAGACAGTGTTGTTCCTGAAATTGTATTTTCAGAGTCATCGCTAATTGTCCCAACTGAAGTACCGGTGGTTGAAATGTCAGTGAACGCAACAGCGCTCGCCTGGATCGAAATCGCGTTTGCAAAGCCAGCAATAGCAAGCAAACCAAGAATAGTGATGTTTTTCATGATGTTTTCCCTTTCTCCACAAATGGAAGAACGACCTCTCTCGACTTTCAAGACCAAAAATGATCCAAGCAAGGCCCGTCGTCTTCCTATCTTAACATAGAAATTCCGATTTGAGATAGGGGATATCAAAAAGTGCGAACTTTTTTGCCAATCCGCTCAAAAACCCGTATTTTTATATGGTCTTTTTGGAACGATCGGGAGAAATGTCCAATGATTTCCAAGATTTTTCCAGTTCGGGTGCGATCAAGTTCTTATTCGGGGGAGGTTTAGTTTTCCATTCTTTGCGTAGACCCATGTAAATTCGAAACACGGATCCCAAATGTAACTTAATCTAAATCGGAAAGGCCCTACCAGTCCAGATTTCAATTTTTCTTGAAAGTTCCCGATTCCCTTGCCATCCCAGACTCGAATGCGTCATACTTTCAGTTAATGGTGAAAATTCAACTTGGCCACTCTCCGGATTCCGATGACGCGTTTATGTTCTGGGGGTTAGCCTCGGGATACGTCAAATCCGACTACGAATTTGAGCACATCCTCCGCGATATCCAGACCCTCAACGAATGGGCGATGGACGGAAAGCTGGAATCCAGCGCCGTCAGCGTGCACGCTTTTGCCTACATCGCGGATAAGTACGCGCTTCTCCGCCACGGCGGATCATGGGGCGATAACTACGGCCCAATGATTGTCAGCGCAGAGGAAATGACCCTCGCTGAGCTCCAAGATACGGTCATCGCAGTCCCAGGAAAACTCACCAGCGCATTCCTTGAGCTCAACATCTGGTGGGTCGAGAAGTTCGGGACGAAAGACACCCTTAAGTATGAGGTCGTAGATTTCGACCAAATCATCCCAAGCATCCAAGCCGGAAAGTACAAAGCCGGGCTCATCATCCACGAAGGCCAGCTCACCTACAAGGAAGACGGTATGGTCGAAATTGCCAACATGGGCAAGTGGTGGAAGGAACTCACCGGACTTCCCTTGCCGCTCGGTGTGAACGTGGTTCGCAAGGACATGGGCGAAGACGCCGTCAACGAAGTCAGCCGATGCATGCGCGAATCCATCCAAGCCGGACTCGATAACCGAGCCGAAGCTTTGGAATACGCACTCTCCTTCGCGCGCGGGATGGATCCGGATACAAGCGACGAATTCGTCGGCATGTACGTCAACGAGCGCACCGTGGACATGAAGGACGAAGGCGTCCAAGCGATCAAGCTCCTCCTCAAGAAGGGGGCCGAGATTGGAATGGTCCCGGATGTTGAGATTGTCGTCGTAGACTAAGAAATTGATCTTTCACAAAGCAATCGGGGCGACCAATATTGGGCGCCCCGATCTTACTTATGCAGACAAACGTGGAGAAAAGTTACTTCGCTCCGTCGCCGTCTCGGTTTCTGGGCGTTACCGGGGAGGAATCGGTTTCCTTTCCGGCATTGACGCTCTTAACGTCTGTATCAATTTTCTCGCCACAGCCGATGATGACCGACCCGATGAAGGCGAAAGACACGATGATCATTAGTTTCTTTAGCATTAGGTTTCCTTATTGGTGTGGATAGAAGTACTTGTAAAATCCGGTCGTTGGCGTTGGGCCAGCGGTGATTTCATATAGTCGCTGAGTATCAATGACTTTCACGCTCGTGTCCGAGAAGGCAATCGGAAGCTTGCCAAAGAGTACACCATCATTGAAGAAACCAGGCTCGCGCTTGAAGTTGTATCGTGGGCGAGGATAGCTGACAAAGCCGTAGCAACCGCCGTTATCCCAATAGCTAGATTCCATAAGCACGACTTGTTCAGAAGGGCGAGCAATTGCAGTTGACGTGAGACTCGGTTCAGGGAATCCTCCCCCAACAGCATTTGCATAGCATCTGTCTGCAGCACCGGTTCTTGCGGATGCGGCACCTGCCACTCCGTCGTAGTAAGCCGTCTTGCCATCGTATTCGTTTTGATACCGACAGTTCGTGCTTCCTACTCCGCAGGTTCCATCAATCCCTGCATAGTACGACCGGAAGGTCATCCCGTAACTGACGACAGGACCACCTTGGGCTCGTGCGCCTCCGCGATTTCCAAGTGGACCAGAATCTGCTGGGCGATTGGACGGACTCTTGTCATTGTTGCTGAGCGAGCTTTTTCCGCCTGGGCTCACAAACATATCAACGTTCTTCGCGAACGGTTGAACCATTTTGATCCAGCTGACATCGTAGTGGGTCGGAGCGGCGAGGCTACCATCGTCCATTGTTCCCAACGGATAGGTATCGTCATTGCTCTCGTTGTACAGAATAATTGCTGTTCCCTGCTGCTTAAGATTGCTGATTGACGCCGTCTTTTTAGCCGCCGTTCGTGCTTGTGCGAATACCGGGAAAAGGATCGCCGCGAGGATCGCGATGATCGCGATGACGACCAAGAGTTCAATAAGGGTGAATCCCCTTCGTTTAATATTAGATTGCATGTGCGTAGTCTCCTACTTGAAGTCTTGGTTTTAAATTTCCTTAACCTCACAAGTTGGACGCGAATTCAAGCGAGAAAGTTGCCAACACACACAATAATCAAAACAACCCAGTCCCAGGACGACCCATAACCCATCCCCCCGCACTACGTCAGAATAGTCACAATGGCTAGTCTCACTGCTCTCGGATTACTCCTCACCCTCGTCACCGCCCAAACCGAGGACCCCAATTACGGCCTCAAGACCGAGCAAATCGGCACCCTGTCCATCGCCTCGTGGTTAGCCCACGCCGAAAAAGCGAAAGGCCAAGGCGAAATTGTCACCGAAGCCGAGACCCGCGAGGCCCTTTACACCCTCGCCAATGCCGCCAACGAACGTACGAAGAGTCTCATCAAGAGCAAGCCAAAAGCCTACCAAACCGAGATCAACGTCCTCAACAAACACACCAAAGATTTCATCAATCATCTGTACGATTTTGAGATATCCGTTTCCGGCGGCGGCACGATGTATCTTCTGTTCAATTCCAATCGCCATGCCGAAACCGCGATCCTTGTCCGAGATCTGGTCGAGGGCAAGCTCAAAGACCCCGGCAATCTCAAGGTCAGCGACGGCACCAAAGCCGTTGAAAAAATGATCGCAAGAATGAAGAAAATCCCGATGGATTCGGAACTCGGACAAAGCCGCAGCGGAGCAGAAAAGGCCGGCGCAAAGGCCCTCAACAGCTACAAAGCCGCCACCCTCACCCTCAAAAACCGCTCAAGGAAAGATTCCAACGCCGTCATTCACTTCTTCCGCGAAAAGGCGAATCTGGACGTGCTGAAGAACTTCGAAGAAGGCGTCTAGTCCTCGGCGCGGATGATCACCGGGGTCACGCCCGAGGCCTCGCACCACTTCAGGTAGATATTTTCCACGTTCACCCTGGCGCCGGTAAGAGGAATCTTCAGGAAGCCGTGCTTTTTTGCGGATTCAAACAGAATGCGTTCCTTCTGGGTCAGGCGGTGCGGCGTGGCGCGGCTTCCCGACCGGCTGGTTGTTGCCTGTCCCCGCGAAAGCTTTTCCACGTCGTCCTTGCTGATCTTCGGCTTTGCCTTGCGTTCTGCCACGCAGAGTTCTACGCAAGGCCGGCATTGCGCGGCATCGCGCATCCAGTAAACTAGCCAAATGCGCGAGAATCTGCTTGAACTTTTTGAATACGACCTTTGGGCAAACCTTCAGTGGGTAGAAATCCTCGACAACATGCCCGATCCCGCCAAGGCCAAGAAAATCTACAAGCACGCGCTCAACGCCCAGCGATCCTGGATGACCATCTGCCTCAGCGAAGAAGACGCCGGAGCCGAAATCAGCGACGACTTCATTGCCGAATCCCATCGCATGAACCAAGCCTGGGTTGATCTCATTAAGATCTGCGACCCCATCGCCTATGCCAGCTATTCGCGCGGCGAGACCTTTTTTATGCAGACCATCGGCGAGATCGCGCACCATGTGATCAATCACGGCACGTACCACCGAGGCCACCTGCGAGGGCTTTGCGACGCGGCGGAATTCACCGAATTCCCCGACACCGATCTGATCAAATTCTATCGCGCAAAGTCCGCCGCCACGCAGAACCCATCCGCGCCGGCTCAGTGAAATCTCGCGCAGATACGTGCCTTTACGCAGCCTTTGCTTTTTGCGCGTATCCGCCTGGTTGACGTGTGTAAATGCCAACCGTCGGGCAAGGCGCGGATGTTTTTCCGGCTCTGGTGCTTCGAATTCGGTAATACTGCTCCTGCCCAGGAATCTGACCTTGATGAGGATAATTCGTGCGCGTCACCGCGGCGACGAAATCCCATCCATCAGACTCGGCAAAACGACTTTCGATGACAAAAATTGTGCCAGGCGCATTGCCCGAGCGGTCCCAAGTTAGCTCATTTGTCCCGTTAGATAGCCCCTGAATCGTCAGCTTACGCACGGTTTGCACGGGCCCGCTAGTGGTGTTTGTGATAATCCCTAGCCCACCAACAACTTGCGAAGGAATCGCGGGATCGGCCTTCCATAATCGTGCATAAGTGCGCACGGTGGCTTCCATTGCCTTGCGGTCTTTTTCTTTCTGGGCATTGATGCCTTTCCAAATCATCCGAGTGCTCACGGATTGCCGCACTGATTCGTGATAGATCTCTGCTTGTTCTACAATCTGTTCGAGAGTCTTAGTATCTAACCCAAGCGCATCGGCATTGGCTTCGCATTGGGATACGAACGTTGTGAGCCAGTTGTCAAACTGGGATTCGCCCTTTGGAATAAAGTCAGAGTTAGACATAACTTTTCGCTCCGCCCCTCGCACTGCGCCGGGGTTTTGTTTACAGTATTAGTTTTCGGCTACACACGCAAAATCTGGAGTGAAAAGAGGAGATTTTCAGACTAAATTCTGACTTTTTGGCAGTAAAGGCGCAAGATTTCGGGACAAAGCCCAGAAAAGTTATTGGTCTCCCGGAAAAAGTTATTGGGGAATCGGAAATTTTCGGGGAGAGCAAAATGCCGATCCCCCTCCTCTTAGCCTGCGTAACTTCCGGGATCGCCAGCCTTCGTGGCTAAGGGGAGGGGCTAGGGGTGGGGATCAGTGCCTGACTACAATAAGGCAACCAATCCCGGCCCGAAGTCGCTCCCCTATGCTCAACTTCCGCCGCGCTCCCGGCTCAGCCTAAAACCGGATAAACTCTCTGAGCAATGTTATCCCGGTACGAACCCGCAGAATTTGAAGCCAAATGGCAAGAGCGATGGAAGGAGATTGACCTCTTTAAGACCCGCGAGGATCTGGATCGCCCCAAATTTTATGGCCTTGATTTCTTTCCTTATCCTAGCGGAGCGGGGCTGAGCGTTGGGCATTGCCGCAATTACATTCCGACCGACGTGCTTTGCCGCATGAAGTTTATGCAGGGCTTTAATGTGCTGCATCCGATGGGATTCGACGCCTTTGGTCTGCCCGCCGAGAACGAAGCAATTAAGCGCAAACGCCATCCCGCCGAAATGATCGAGGAATACGGCGAAAACTATCGCCGGCAGATGGATTTGATCGGGATTGGCTACGACTGGTCGCGCTCTTTTTACTCCAGCGAACCCTCTTATTATAAGTGGACACAGTGGATTTTCACGAAGCTGTACGAGCGCGGGCTTGCTTATCAAAAGTTCGCCGCCGTCAATTGGGATCCGGTGGATAAGACTGTGCTTGCCGACGAAGAAGTCATCGGCGGTCGCGCCGAGCGGTCAGGGGCTTTGGTCGAGAAGAAGCTGATTCCGCAGTGGTTCTTCAAAATCACCGACTACGCCCAGCAATTGATTGACGATCTAGACACGATCGATTGGCCAGAAGGGATTAAGAATCAACAGCGCAACTGGATCGGGCGGAGCGAAGGAGTTCAGTTTAAGATGTCGGTGGTTTCCCCGCCTGCTTCGGCCTCTGATGACCTGGTTGTAAAGTCAAAACCGCTGGAATTTGAGGTTTTCACGACCCGTATTGACACGATCTTTGGCATGACATTCTGCGTCCTTGCACCGGAGCATCCTTTGATGGACAAGATTCTGGCTGGAGTTTCCCCTGCGGATGCTGCGGCTGTCCGGGCTTATGTGGAGCAGTCAAAGGGGCTCAGCGAGATCAACCGGATGTCGGCTGATCGGGAGAAGACGGGCGTTTTCACCGGGGCTTATGCCGTCAATCCCGCGAACGGGCAAAATGTGCCGATTTACGTCGCGGATTATGTGCTGATGGGTTACGGAACCGGGGCGATCATGGCGGTTCCTGCGCATGATGAACGCGATTTTGAGTTCGCTGAGAAGTTCGGGATCCCGATTGTGCCGGTGATTTCGCCCGCTTTGGACATTGTCGCCGAAGACATTGAACTTCCCTTCGCGGCCAAAGACGGATTCTTGGTGAACTCGGGAGAATACACCGGGCAGTCGGTCTCCATCGCGCAAAATTCGCTCGGGGAATGGGTCGAGGCTTGCGAAATTGGGGCCAGGAAGGTCAATTTCCGCTTACGCGACTGGCTGATTTCTCGCCAGCGGTACTGGGGCTGTCCGATCCCGATTGTTTACGACAAGGACGGCAACCAAGAAGCGGTTCACGAAGACGCTTTGCCGGTTTTCTTGCCCAACGTCGAGTACTACGAACCCGGTCAGGATGGCTCTTCCCCGCTCGCTGGAATCCCTGAATTCCTAAACGTCACAACTTCAGACGGAACTCTCGGCCGTCGTGAGACGGATACAATGGGCGGCTTTGCTTGCTCATCCTGGTACTTCCTACGCTTCTGCGATCCGCACAACGAGAACGCGGCGTTTGATCCCGAGAAAGTGAAGTACTGGATGCCGGTGGATTGCTACGTCGGCGGCGCCGAACACGCGGTCATGCACCTGCTTTATGCCCGATTTTGGACGAAGGTTCTGTACGATTTAGGCTTAGTTTCGGTGCGAGAACCGTTCGCAAGACTCCAAAATCAGGGGCAAGTTCTTGCCAATACTCCCTACCGCAAGCCGCGCGAAGGCGAGACATTGGACGTCAGCGAGGATGGCATTCTTTGCTCGTTCGAAGAAGCCGCGACTCTGCCGCAAGAAGACCTGACCTGGAAATGGGCACGCATGTCTAAGTCGAAAGGCAACGTCGTCACGCCGGATGAAGCCGTCAGCCTCTACGGCGCGGATGCTTTGCGGCTCTATGAGTTGTTTGTTACAACCTTCGAGGCAGATATTCAGTGGAGCAACGATGGAATGCAGGGCATGGTGCGCTTCCTAAGCCGCATTTTCAAAATTGTCAGCCAAATCCAAGAAGGATTTGTGAGCGACTGGTGGTACCAAATGGATTCTGTCGACGCCAGCGCGATCACAAAGACCAGCAAGGACGTCCGCCGCTGGACGCACCAGACCCTGAAGAAAGTGGAGGCCGATATCAATGGATTTAGCTTCAATACTGCGGTGTCTGCTCTTATGATCTATTCCAACAATCTTGGCGACGTGCTGAAAGACAACGGCTGGAAGGAAGATCGCGCCTTAACGCTTGCTTTGAGCGAAGCAGCTGAGTATCTGACCATCATGCTCTCACCCATGGCTCCGCATAGTAGCGACGAACTTTGGGAGGGCTTGGGCCGTGAAGGCTTCTGCTACAACGCAGAATGGCCGGCTTTCAATGCCGACCTTTGTGCTGAGGATTCAATCACCATCGCGGTTCAGGTCAACGGAAAACTCCGTGACACGATCGAAGTCTCCGCCCAAGCCACTCGCGAAGAAATGGAAGAACTCGCGAAATCCACCGAGAAAATCAAGGGATATTTGGAGGGCGTCACGATCCGAAAGGTGATTATTGTGCCCGGGAAATTGGTGAATATCGTCGTTGGTTAAGCTGGTCGCGCCTTTGGTTTGCTTGCTGGTGGTTTTGGGCTGCAATAACTCGCCCCAGAAGAGCGGCTTGATCACGAATGATGCCCAATTGATGGATATTTTGAAGCAAGCCCGGGCGCAAAGCCAGGACATTTTGGTCGCCTTTGAACAGGGGCAGATTCCGACGGATGTGGAGTCAAAAGCTTTGCTTTCAGCACGGGATAAGATGATGATGTGCCGGGACTATCAACCCGGCGAGCCGATTCACCATGTGACGATCGGGAAAATTTCGAGGGCGGTGGACGAAAAGGACACTGCTCTTAAATCATTCTTGCAAGCGAGCTTACTCCTGAAAAACAAGAAGGCACTTACCGAGCTTGATCGTGTTCTTCTGGGCGAAACCGAGGCAGAAGTCTCGCAGATTTTGCTTCAACAAAACAAGCCAAAAGACGCCCTGATCCACGCCGAATTCGCGCTGAGCCTTTTCCCGGAAAGCGTGAGGTACTTGTACTACGTGGCTAGTGCCCAGGTGCAGCTGAAGCAGTTTGACGACGCCCGCGAGAACCTGAACAAGGCAATCGCGATGGATCCAGAATTCTCGCTCGCTTCTGCGTTGCTGAAACTGATTCCGGTCGATGCGAAAAACAGCGAATAGAACAGGTTTGTTACGGGAATCTCTGGTTCTTTGGTCTTCAGCCCTTGGATTTTGAGAACTTACTTGTATACTCAAGGAGTCTTCACCCGGGTGTTATGAATATTCGAACCTTTGCCTTCCCTATCGCTTGCGCGATCCTGACGCTGGGGATGATTTCTCCAGTTCTTTCTGCGCCAGATGGTCACGAACATAGCGAGAATTGCGGACATAACCAGTCGCTCCGGCGAGCTTTTGAGATGGGTTGGTCCCCGGAGAAGGTTTTGGCGTCGAAAGTTTCGGTGAACTTTGAGCAACCCACCGAGACCGATGTTTTGCATAACACCATCGAGCTGAACATGGCTCCTCCGAGCAACGTGATTAGCGGTAGCAACACCATCCGGGTTAAAAGCCTTTCACTTACTTTGAACGAGTTCAGTTTTCGTCTGAGCAACAGCTTCACGATTGGTACGGTCACCTTGGATGGGCGCCCGATCACCATCGTTCGAGACGATCCTACAACTTGCCGCGCGATTTTTGATCGTACTTACACAGTTGACGAGATTTTCAATCTCACGATTCCCTACTCTGGCCCAGCGATTTCTGCGTTTTTTGGGTCGATCAACTTTGGCACCCGAACCTCTGGTGCTCCGTTTTGCTATACCTTAAGCGAGCCTTGGTACTCTTATACTTGGTGGCCGAATAAGGACGACAATTTCGATAAATCAACATTTGATATCAATGTCACCTGTCCCACTGCGCTGACGGTTGTGTCTAATGGACTGCTTCAAGGGATTGACACTCTTCCAAATTCACAACGCCGCCACCGATGGCGAACGAATTATCAAATGGTTCCCTACCTCGCGTCATTAGCAGTCACGACTTACAACACCTGGACCGTTAACTACAACTACGCCGGCGGCACCATGCCTGTCCAAAACTGGATTTGGCCAGAAAGCGACACCACCGCCAACCGAAACGGTTGGAACTTAGCGGTGAACATGCTCGGAACATTCGGGACTTACTACGGTCTCTATCCGTTCATCAACGAAAAGTACGGGCATTATCAGTTTAACTTTGGTGGTGGAATGGAGCACCAGACTGCTTCTGGGATGGGAGCCTTTACCGAATCTCTTGTCGCCCACGAACTCGCTCACCAATGGTGGGGAAACATGGTGACTTGTGGAACTTGGAAAGACATCTGGCTTAACGAAGGTTTCGCGACTTACTCCGAAGTGCTCTGGTTAGAAAAGAAGACGGGTGGAACGTTCACCGCCTACAAGAACGCCATGAACAATCGGCGGCCAACCAATACGGCTGAATCTGTTTATTGTTACGATATCTCAGATCCAAACCGGATCTTCAGTAGTAGTTACTCCTACCGAAAAGGAGCCTGGGCATTGCACATGCTTCGCCGAATCGTTGGTGATACGACGTTCTTTGCCATCCTCGCGAGATATCGGCAAGACTTCGAGTTTAAATCCGCAACGACCGATGACTTTGTCGCCGTTTGTGAAGACGTGTACGGCAAAGATTTGAATTGGTTCTTCGACAAGGCTGTGTACGGAAATGGAATCCCGGTTTACGATTGGGGATGGCAAAGCGTGACATCCAACGGCAAGAACTATTTGCTTGTGAGAACTCAGCAGACTCAGAATTCTAGCTACGGAACGTTCACGATGCCAATTGATATCCGCCCAACCGTCGGCGGCGTCAAGCAATCCAAGACCGTTTTTAACAATGCCAGTTCCCAGAATTTCGTGATTCCTATCTCTGGCCCCGCGACAGCCTGCACCTTTGACGAGGACGTTTGGATCCTCAAAGGTACTACGACCTCGAGTACGTTTACCCCCGGAGGTCCAACCATCGTCGAGACGGTCCCAAGCGCAGGTGCCGTCTCAAAGGCGGCGGTGAGTGAGGTCAAGGTCACCTTCCACACTGGGGTTTCTGCCCTTGCATCCGACTTTTCTGTATCCAACGCTACCGGGCTCGGTCAACGCATTCCGTTTAAGTTTGTCTATAATGGCGCGCTGAACACGGCGACCCTAACCTTTGAGCGAGCACTGAGTTCTGGAACATATGTTGTCAGCGTCAAGGACTCCGTCCGCGCGGTGAACAACCTGCAAAAACTGGACGGAGAGATTTCGGGGTCAACGTTGCCTTCCGGAAACGGAATTCAGGGTGGGTTGGCGAGATTTTCTTTCATTGTTCGGTAATGGCTGCTTAGACCAAATCCGGCTGATCCACGTGTAAAATAGAGCCTCAATGGAACGATGGAATTCGGAGGGCATACCACGCGACCAGTTGATGTTTACGCTTCAGCAGGGCTATGCGGTCAAAGTTGCGATCCGAATCCAAAAGTGCATGCTATGCCGGGCGCAAGGCGTCAACGAAGCCGGACTTTGTCATATGTGCATGACCTTTCTATCCGATGAAGAGTCCCGATTAGTTGAGCGCTTTATGAACGGCATGGAGCCAAAAGAACTCTGATGTTCCCCGCCATCCTCTTCGGCGGCGTACTGCTTGCCCTCTATCTGATCATTCGGTACGTCAAAAAACGGGACAAGATTCGCTTTGAAACCGTTTATCTGGTGTACGTTCCCTGTGGAGATCTACCCAGTCAGGAGGTTCTCATGGACCGGATGGTGGCGAAGAACCCTTTTAATCCGGGTGGACGAACGATTATCGGAAGCCGAGAGGGGCTGCTTTTTACAGACATCAGGCTTTACCTTTCGACCGCCGAGCGAGAGAAAAGTAGTTTGCTGTTCCGGCCCGACTTGACCGAAGACAATTTCTCATTTTCGGCAGAGGCTCTCAGTGCCTTGTCAGATAGCCACAAGGTTGCCATTGTCCGCTATGTCCTTGATGGCCCTGCCGAGGATTATCGTCATCTGACTTTCCTACCCCACATGGCAGCCGCGCTCTCTGATCTCTGCGGTGGAATCGCAATCGCCGACGTCACCCAGAGAAAGCTGTATTCAAAGTCCGAATTCGAGAGCTACCTTCGGCAGCACGTCGCACTTGAGAAGCGTGAGGCTCATGTCCGATTAGAGGTCCTGCCGGCGAGCGGCGATCACCGCATCGCATCATTCGGATTGCGCAAGATCGGGCTACCGGATTTCACCACAAGCCATCTTTCTTCAGATTCATTAACGATGTGCCAAGCGGTATGCGAACAATTTTTGGACGCCTGCTGGGAATCGCGCATGATCCTAAGCGACTTTGAGATGGACTTTTTTGGCACTACGATGATGGTGATTCCCGGAGATCAGGCATCCGGATTTCTGCACGTCCGGATTGGGAAGAAGACCCCGATCCCGGCATAAAGTCAATTACTGCGAAAGTTTTCCCTGCGGAAAAGTGCCGAAATGCGCCATAATTAGGATTCGGATGCAGAGCGATGTCCGAGTGGTCGAAGGAGCACGCCTGGAAAGTGTGTATACGGCAACGTATCGAGGGTTCGAATCCCTCTCGCTCTGCCAGATTTCTTTTTGAAATCTGTTCCCTTACCGATAATCCACCGGTCTCAAATAGTACTCACCGATCGCAGTGTCGCTCATCATAGCGACGGTTGGAATTCTGCGCTTCCAGTGAGTGCCTTCGAGCCTTTTCTCGACCAGCTTTAACTTGGTTTCATCAAAACCTTCTTCCACTAGTTGGGCGATGCTGAGACCTCGGATCAGGGCATCCAGAATCCGGTCTGCCTCTGGATACGTAATTCCAAAATCTTTCTCGTCGGTTTGACCTTCGATTAAATCAGCGGAGGCTGGCTTGTTTACAATCACACCCGGCACGCCGATGTGCTTAGCCAATGCCCAGACTTGGGTCTTATAGAGGTCTCCGAGAGCATTAACTGGTGGCGCGTCATCGCCGTGCCAGGTGTAGTAACCCAACAAACGCTCAGTTTTATTGCCGGTTCCCAGAGGCAAACCACCAATCCGCATGGATTGATCAAAGAGCGCAATCATCCGTGACCGGGAGCAGATATTGCCGATCCGATGGGGCTTTGCTGGCTCTGGCAAAGCCTCTAGATATCCATCCACCATTCCGGTGATCGGAATGGTCATCTCTTGGATTCCCAGATCGTCAATCACGAGTTGTGCGTGGCTCAGACTTTCGGGAGAACTCACCTTGTAGGGCATCCGAATCGACAGAACATTTTCAGGACCAAAGGCCTTCGCGGCAAGGTATGCGATCACAGCCGAATCCACGCCCCCTGAAAGGCCCAAAACAACTTTCGAGATTTTGCGCTGGACCAAAATTTCCGTCCGCAAGAAGGCAACTAGCCACTGCTCAACCAATCCAGCATCAATTGCAAGGTGACTTGAATCAGTTGGGCTGGGTGGTGCGTACTTAGTTTGGGGAATGCGAGTCACCTCTCTATTTTGGCTTTAATCCGGCCAAACTAGCAGAAAAAGGTCCTAGGACCACAACTAAAGTCCCGCTTTCGTTGTATTCTTGTACAAATCGCATCCAGTTTGCGTCAATTAAACCGGAAGATAAAATATATGAATCATGCTCTGAAGACCGTAATTTACGTCATCTTGGCGATTGTCGCCTGTCTTATGGTGATTAAGGTTATTAATGGACTTCTGGGGCTACTCGTTCCGATCCTCATCATCGGCGGGGGCATTTATATTGCTTATAAAGTTTTCGGTCAAAAATCTATCGGTAGTGGTCGCGGCGGAATACTTCCCTAGTTTTCCGGGTAAACCACCAGCATGGCCATGGTGATTACCCTCAGTCTTTTGATTCTCTCTCAACCAGCAGGCTCACCCGGCGAATCCGGGCGACCTGCTGGTTCCATTTTGCGGGACACAAAGGCATACGGAGTGCCGGTGATCAAGGCATTCTCCGCCGAAGACGCGATGTTTTTCGCGGGAATGGCAGTAGCCGAAGATCGCCTGTGGCAGATGGAGCAATCTCGTCTAGCCTCCCGGGGCAAGATGGCGGCAATCTTTGGCAAAGCCTTCGCCAACGCAGATCGAGAAGTTCGGCAGTACGGCTATACCGATGCCGAACTTCAAAAACAGTTCGAAAAATTGGCTCCAACTTACCAATCTTGGTTCAAGAGTTACGCTCGCGGGGTCAATGCGACGATTGCCAACCTCCGCGAATCGGGCAAACTACCAGCGGCCTATAAGGCCAATGACTTTGAACCGGCCCCATGGACCGAACTTGACTCCGTAGCCATCACAATCAAGCTCATGCAAACCTTTGGTCGCGGCGGGGCCGGGGAATTGCGCAACTGGGCAGCTCTGGAATACCTAAAAGGTCGCCCGAACCTAAAGGATTCAGCGCTCGACACCTTCGATGATCTCATTTGGCAGAATGAAAAGGCATCGGTACCAACCATCTCGGACAAGGACGATCTCAGCCGCAAGTCGCCTGTTAAGCTACCGAGTTTCACCCGGGAAGACACGGTGCGACAACTCGGATTACTGCCAAAGCTTGGATTGCTTGACCTTTTCCCCATGATTCGGACCTCTCAACGCGAGGACTCGATTCGAGTCGCAGAAGCCGTTGGGGCGCCCTTTAAATCGGGTAGCTACGCTATCGTCATCGGACCAAGTCGCAGCAAGACAAAGAAACCAGTGTTACTCTCCGCACCGCAGATGGGTTTCACCAATCCAAGTATCGTTCACGAAATGGCGATTGATGCTCCGGGGATGAAGGTCACCGGGATGAACGTCCCAGGAATTCCCGGCGTTCTGGTTGGGGCGACACCAAATCTAGCCTGGGGAGTTACGAGCGGAGTCGCTGATGTTGAGGATATTTATGCTTTGAGAAAGACCACCGACGGCAAGGCCGCCGATCTGGATGGAGCAAACCCGCAAGCAATCACCGCGATTCCTTACGAAGTCATGGTGAAGGGCGAGAGTTCGGTTAAGGGCACTCGGCAAGAAACGAGCTACGGCATCGTGGAAGCTGAGCACACGAAGTCCAATACGATATTCGCGCGTCAACGGGCATATTGGATGCGCGAGATGGAATCTATGGCGGCGATCTATGGACTCTATACAGCCAGGACAGCTACGGAAGCCGATCTAAGCATGCAGAAGGCGACTATGAGCTTCAACGCCTTCTATGCCTCGATGAACGGAGAATATGGGTACCGATACGCTGGGGTTGTACCAATCCGGGCAGCTGGTTTTGATCCTCGCTTCCCTCTTCCCGCAAGTCCTGCGTCCCGGTGGAAAGGCATGATTCCGCAAGAATCCATGCCCCACGCAATGAACCCAAGCTCAGGATTACTCACAAACTGGAACAACAAGCCTGCCACGTGGTGGCCAAATTGGGACACTCCGGTTTGGGGCCGGGGATTCCGCAACGAATCCCTCAACGGATTCTTGACGAATCTGAAACTCGGCGTCAGCGACGTTGAGCGCGCAGCCTGGGGAATTGCAAGACGTTTTGATTCGTGGTCGACCCTTGGAGGTTATTTTGAAGAAGCGGCCATTGGAACCATCGCAGAAGGCTTCGATGGCTGGGCTTTGGCTGGCTCTGTACAAGCCTCTATTTATCAGTCCTGGGAACAAGAGCTCCGCAATATCCTCGTCCTCCCAACGACCGGAAACTTTGCAAGCCAATCCAATTTTGAGCAAATCACCAGCCCCCATGTCCTCAGTAATGCTCTTGAAAACAGAGGGAAAACCAAATTCTTGGGTACAAAATCGAAAGAAGAAATCGCAAAAATGGCCCTCGATTCTGCGCTCGTCAAGGCGAATTTGGTTACCGGATTTAGGCCAGGAACATTTCTCTCCACCGTTGATGGAGGTGTGCTGTACGGAAATCGCGGGACCTACATCCAGATTATCGAGATGCTGGACAAGGTTCGAGGGAAAAATGTAGTTCCCCCTGGTATCGCGACAGAAGGACCAAACAGCGCAGATCAGCTCAATCTCGCAAGGACTTGGTCGTACAAGACGATGACGATTGCGCCCTAGTGGTCAGAATGCGAAAGCCACTACGGGAGTAGAATAACCGAGTTCATGCCACAAGACCCGACGACGATTATGATGATCCTAGTGGTCATCTTTCTGAGCCTTTCGGTTCACGAATATGCACACGCCTACCTCGCTGACGCCGCAGGCGATCCAACGCCTGGGATTTATGGTCGCGTTACGATGGTTCCCTGGAAGCATTGGGACCCGATAGGGAGCATCCTGATCGTGATGACCGCCTTCGCTGGATTCGGGATCGGATGGGGAAAACCCGTCCCGATGGATCCCCGAAAAATGAAGCATCCCCGAAGGGATCATTTTTGGGCGGTTGCGGGTGGTCCACTCTCCAACCTCATGATCGCAACTTTCGCCGCGATACTTCTCAAACTTTTGGTGATGGTTGGGGTTGGCGGACCGTTGGTTGTCCAATTTTTAGTGATTGCGGTTCTGATCAATGTCACTTTGTTTATCTTCAACCTAATCCCAATCGGACCACTGGACGGTATGTGGATTCTAGGAACATTCTTGCCTGAAAAATCCCGTTATGAATGGACTAAATTCAATCTCACGATTGGCCAGTTTGTTTTTTTGGCACTAGTTTTGATTCCAGTCGGGAGTGGAAGTATCATCTCAATGATTCTGATGCCGCTCCGCGAGTTTATTGTCCGACTCCTTCTCTAAAAATTTCTCATGGCAAAACAACGAATTCTTAGCGGAATGCGGGCGACGAATGCTCGACTACACCTCGGAAATTACGAGGGAGCCTTGCGCAACTGGATTGACCTGCAAGACCTGTACGAAATGTATTGTATGGTTGCGGATTGGCACGCCCTCACCACCGCTGCCGATGACCCCGGCGCAACGATTGGGAGCAATGCGATTGAAATTGCTAAGGACTTCGTCGCCGCTGGACTTGACCCGGCAAAGTGCGCCATCTTCATCCAGAGCGATGTCAAGGAACACGCTGAACTCCACTTGTTGCTGAGTATGGTGGTTGGGGTGGGCAAGCTTGAACGCGTTCCGACCTACAAGGAAAAGGTCTCGGAAATCTCGGCGGATCGGATCGTCAGCTACGGGTTGCTGGGTTATCCGGTGTTACAATCAGCGGATATCCTGCTCTATCGTCCGTATGGCGTCCCGGTTGGGAAAGACCAAGCACCACACCTGGAACTCTCCCGCGAAGTTGCACGTTCGTTCAATGCGCTATACGGAGAAGTTTTCCCCGAATTCAAAGATCTGATCCCCGAGGATGAAAGCCGTGCAAAGCTCCCTGGACTAGACATGCGCAAGATGTCAAAGAGCTATGACAACTGCATTTACTTGAGCGAATCACCCGACGAAACCGCCAAGAAAATCAAGCTCGCCTTCACCACCCCAACCAAGATCAAAATGACTGATCCTGGGATCCCGGAAGGTTGCGCGGTTTGCCAGCTACTCAAGCTGTATTCGCCAGACTGGCAAACCCAGTGGCAAGAAGACGTTGAAGGACTACGCGGTTGTAGCAAAAATAAAGCCGAGCTCACCGAGTGCGTGAACGAATTCCTACGTCCAATGCGGGAGAGACGCGCTCAGCTGGATGACTCCACGATCATGGACATCCTCAGTGCAGGAGCAGATACCGCCCGCGCATACGCCGCCCAAACCATGGACGACGTACGCAAGGCGATGAAGCTAAAGCCCTAAGGTCACGGAACCGGACGGGCAACAACCAAGGAGTGCGCAATATGCACCCCCAAGATAAAATGTGGGACGCTCGCAAGCACGTCCCAACTTTCGCCTCTCCAGGTCACCAAGGAAGGCACAGAAATGTCCCCACGAATCACAAGCAGAAAGGTCGGGCGGAGGCTTGTGTCCACAGACACATTCTCCGCGTAAATCCGTGCTTGAGCTGAGGAAAGCACACTTGGAAAAGTCTTCGTACTAGTCGAGCCAACCGTGATCGGCTCACCAAATCTCTCGACGAAACCGATCCACCTGCGCCGGAGTTCGCTCATTGATCTTCTCCGGGCGTTCCGCGATTGTTCGCCGTCAAGATGTTGCCCATCAGTTGAAACTCGGGAGCTTTCTTCAGCCAGGGCTGAAGCCTTTTCCAGCCCTTTTGAATCAGCCCGGTTGGATCGCTTGGGTTCTCAGATTTGCGAGGGTAGATTTTCAGGTCGCCGAATTCAGCCGAGAGCTGGAGTTCGGGCCGGCGCGATACCTGAGCGATCAGCTCCCCGGCGATCACCTCGATCGCTCCAACCCGCAACGTCCAAGTCAAGCCAGAGTCCGATAGCGCGCTAGGGCTTAAAGCCTCCGTAACGACCTGCAACATCTGGGTAAGCAGGTCAACAACCTCGGGATCAAAATCCGAAACCAAGATGCTCGCTTTGGCTTTCACCTCGGCAGCACTCACGCTGATGCTCATTGGCGAAACACCTTCGATTCCATGGATTGCCGAATCACGCGTGTATTTTCCTGGACGCTCTCGGTCAGAACATCCAGAGACTTCCCAACGGCAAATGCCGACTTTTCCTGACGATCAATCGTTTGATCGTAGTGCTTCATGAGGCGATCCACTAGGTTCCTCTGCTGACTTATGCTTAGCCGGGCAAGGGTGAAGGCTGCCGTGATCAAGCCGCCAACCAAAAGTCCTAGTTCCCGACCGACATCCAGCGGGACGAATTCCGCCAGCATCGGTTACGAAACTCCGCCAACCAGTGCGGATTGCCACAATCCAAGACCGGTGTTATACCGCCCACGGACGCCATAGTAAAAGCGATCTCGCATGAATGCCGCCTCTGCCCCACTGTTTTGGTCAAGTGCCGAAAATTCCACAGGAACGTCGCTGCGTTGTTGCAAAATGACCGCCTTCATCGTGCGGCTCGTGTCCAGCAAGAACCAGTTTGATTCATTGATTCCCCGCAGGAAAGGGCTCACAACGACCTTGAGCTTGCCTTGCATCGCGTTCGCGAATGGCGTGAAGTTTCCGGAATCCTTGATCACGACCACCGGGCTTTCCACCAGTTCTAGAGCGGTCCACAGTTGCTGCGGACCTACGACTAAGGTATCTGGTTGCATGCCGAGCGGAGTTCCGTGCTCATCGGTCACGCTCATCATGCGTGAGACCCCGGTCTGCAACCCAGTCGTGCTTAGTGAATCCTCAAGTAGATTTTCGAACGCCTGCCCAGCGACAACGTGTGACCCAAAGAACGACACGCCATCGGAACCATTTGTAAACAGTCCTGACACTAGGGTCTCAATGATCATTTGATTCTGATGCAAGTTCACCTGATTCGCAAGATCCCGGACACGGAGCCGAATCATGTCGTACTGATCGTCCTCAATCGCTTTGCGCTCAATCGCAAGCGTGGCTTCGAAAACCTTGTCTTCAATCGAGACTTTGCTCGTGCTGAGCCCGGTTGGTCTCCGCTCATCCACAAACTCACGCATCAGCGGCGAGGCGCTGAGCCAGCCATAGTTCTGTACCGGCAGGGTTGTGTTGATGATCGTTGCGAGATTGCGAATCGGACTTGCATCAAGCTCGGCTCGCATCGCGAGCTCGAACTCAGTTTTGAGCCCAGCCGTCATCAGTTCGGGAATATCAGATCGTGTTAATGCCATGTGTGTTGTGAAGTCTCCTTAAACGGTGTAATTGTCGATGCGGATCCTCAATCCGGAAACGCCAGTTGAGGACTGCTCCAGAGCGACGATGGTGCCGACCTTGTATTGAGTCGTGAGTCCAGCCGTCGCGACTTGAACATCGTTGTCCGTCTGTGCATAGGCTTCTTTTCCAAGGTCGGCAACTGTAGGCGTGAATCCTGCAACCGGGGTGTAGACGAAGGAACCGGACTTGGTCACGTTGACAAATTTCTGGCCCGCCGTTCCGCCCAAATTGTCGCAAAGTTCATTCGCAATCCCAACAAACCTGAGCCCAGAGGTCGTATGGAGCATCGGTACAAGATGTCCAATGGCATTGAGACCGACCAGCGATCCCTTAAAGATTTTCACGTTCGAAACGCGATAAGAAACCACCAATCCTGGTCGTTCGAAACATTCGTAATTTTTTGTTAATGCAGGCATTGATTATCCTATTCAAAGCGTCGTTGGGCGATTTCGGAGAGGCTGACCCCTGGGAAATAGCGTTTGTAAAAGGCGGCTTCCTCCGGCAGCAGCAAGCTTGCCGAGGCATCTAGTGTTAAGGAAAAGTCGGGCACGATCTCGTCGGTCACCGCATTCGCTGGACGTTGTTCGATCATCTTGATCAAGAGCTTGGTTATTGGAACGGATTCGCCGTCAAAGGTCACCGATTGGCGCAGACCCATCAGTGCCCGAAGGTACGGAACCTGGCAAGGCAAGATCTGCCCTTGATTCAGCCACTTTGAAAAGTCAAAATTCTCCGACTGTTCTTGATCGAGAATCGCATTCGGATTTGAGAACAGCCTCGCGTCCGAAACCCGAGGATTTCGTACAAGGCTGACTTCTTCGATCTCGGTGATGTCAGGACTCAGCCCGATCGATAGTCCCCGTGCTCCGGATTTCTCGATCAGAGCATTGGCTTCCTGGCTGAGCGCCAACCTTCCAAAGAGCTCATTGCCCTCGACTTGGACTTCAACCAAGAATCCAAGCTCCAATGGGTTCGATGCATGCTCAATCAGAACTGGGGCTGGAGCCGTAAAGTTCGCCGCGAGTACCGCGAGTTGCTCTGGCGAAATCGTAACTCCCTTATCCGGAAAGTCGCCCGATTCAAAGAGCTTTGCCCTGCGATGCACCCAAGATGGGTCATCAAAGTCAGGATCGCCCATCCGAAGAGAGCGACCGGATTCCTCAAAAAATGTGTGCGAATGCAACCCCGGATTTGAGGTTGCACGTGCCATGTTGTGTGTTTGCATGGTTCACAAAAACGTAGACGCAATTCTAGTATGTCAACCGGTTAAAGGCGAGGATTACGGTGCAAAAATTTCGACGCCGTTTTGGATTCCGTCCAGAACCCAATAACGTGCCTTCAAGCCGTTGGCGGCAAACGCTCCAATCATGGCAGTTCCAATCTCGTCGTGCCCTGATTCAGCGAATCCAAGCATCCCCGGTCCTGCTCCCGACATACAGCAAGCCAAGGCCCCCGCATCCAATGCCGCCGATTTTGCCGTCGATGCCCCGGGAATTTTGTCCATTCGGTACGGCTCGTGAATCCTGTCTGCGAGAGCCATTTTGAGCAAGACATTGTCACCCGTACGCAAAGCGTCAAGCACCATCAGAGCGTGACCAATGTTAAAAATAGCATCAGCACGGGAGTACTCCCCGGGCAAAGCTGCCCGAGCAACACTCGTCAAGAAGTTGAAGTCCGGAACGCAGACCACAACCTTGATTGGTGAGAAATCCACACGGCGAACAACCACTTCCCCGTTTGAAACGACCAACTGCAATCCGCCAAGCAAGCTCGGCGCAACATTGTCGCCGTGCCCCTCCAGATTCACCGAACGCTTTAGCACCCGATCCATGTTTTCTTTAGCCTTCACGGCGCTGAGCACGGCATCGGCATCATCCCGGTGAATCGCTCTTGCCGCCAATGTACTGGCAAAAATTAATCCCGCCAAAACCGCAGTTGAAGACGATCCAAGTCCAGATGCCGCCGGAATGTTGTTCTCACAACGAATCCGAATCCCCTGATCCGTTGGCATCATGCCCGGCCAAGTCTCGTTGACCATCGTAGCAGCGACAAGGTTCGTTTCATCTTTCGCGAGCCAGCTAGAACCCTCTCCAATGGTCTCAACTTCAATTGTGCCGGGATCGCCACCGAGGTTTAGCGTGAACCGATTGCGCAAATCCAGAGCCAACCCAATTGAGTCAAAACCAGGTCCGAGATTCGCGGTGGTTGCAGGAAGAGTAACCGTAATCACGCAATCACCCCCATAAGCGCATCCAAGGTCGCTTCGATCTTAAGTGGTGCCTTGGCCCGGTTCACCACCGTATCGGCGTCCTTGAGTCCGTGTCCTGTTAAAATCGTCACAATCGTTTGTCCTTCCGTTTGAATTTCTCCGGCCAGATAGGACTTCCTCAGTCCCGCGAGTCCTGCGGCACTACTCGGCTCACAGAAGATTCCCTCTTTCGTCGAAACCGCACCGTATGCTTCCAAAATTTCGTCATCAGTGACAGCCCAAAGCTGGCCATTTGAATCCGCAAGAGCTTCTTTTGCCTGCATCCATCTGGCTGGGTTACCGATCCTGATCGCGGTCGCGATAGTGTCCGGATGCTCGACGACCCGGCCCAAAACAATCGGTGCCGAACCCGCCGCTTGCGCACCTAAAATCCTCGGCAACCCATCAACGACCCCTTCCGCCACGTCTTGCGTGAAGCCCATCCAATACCCGCTGATATTGCCGGCATTGCCAACCGGAAGGCACATCCAATCCGGAACTTTACCGAGCGCTTGATTGATCTCGAACGCACCGGTTTTCTGCCCTTCGAGTCTGGCTGGATTGACAGAATTCACGAGCGCGATCGGAGTTCGCTCGGCGACTTCGCGCACCATCCGCAATCCGTCGTCAAACGAGCCATGAATTTGAATCACTTCCGCACCATAAGCCAGCGACCCCGCTAACTTCCCCATCGCGACCTTGCCGTCTGGTATCAAAACTACGCACTTCATCCCGCATCGCGCTGCATATGCTGCGGCACTGGCGGCGGTGTTCCCGGTCGATGCGCAGATTAGAGTTTTCGCCCCCTCGTGGTGGGCTTGAGTCACGGCGGCCGTCATTCCCCGATCTTTAAAGGACCCGGTCGGGTTCAGCCCTTCGTATTTGACGAATAGCGACGCACCTGGACAAGCCCATTCCGCCAAACGAGGACAAGGAATCAGAGGCGTGTTGCCTTCGAGCAAGGTCACAGCCTCGCCCTGAACCGCCATCCGATCCCGATAAGTGTCTACAACGCCTCGCCAAACTGCCATGTCATCAAGCTCCAATCCATAGGATATTCGGTTTGAACACCGCCTGGTTGGAGGGTAACGAACAAAGCAGTAAAAAGAGAGGACGACGAGTAAAGCCGGATTAACCCAGGCAACCCAAACTGCGTGAACTACCGAATCATCGCGATCTGCGTGAGTTTTCGCTCGCCGACTGGCTCCACATCTTCTCGAATGATCTCATTGTAAAGAGAATCGCGTTCCACCGGAACACGACCGACTTCCGTGATCATCCGCACCATGTTTGCATGGGTCAGCGCCTGGGTCTTGTTTCCGAAATCGCCGTCGTTGTAGGTGATCTCGTATTCATGCACTAAGCCGTCGGCATCATCCGCACCGTACCAGAGCGCCATCTGTGTCACCGGAACGGTGTTCATGATCCAGAAGCTCTTGATGTGCTCAAAGTTATCCAGCATCAATCGAGAGATAGCAATGTTCCGGAGATCACAATCGGCGGTTGGTCCCTTGATGTGGGCGAGTTCGGTCGCTTCCGGGTGGAAGCTGAGCGGGGTCATGCACAGGAAATTCTGGGTTTCGTCCTGAAGCTCGCGGCACTGTACCAAGTGATCGACACGCTCTTCGATGGTCTCGATATGACCATAAAGCATCGTTGCATATTGCTTGAGGCCAAGCTTGCTGGCCGTGCGAGCAACGTCCTTCCACTCTTCGCCGTTTAGCTTCTTGCCAAAGAGTTCAGCATGGACGCGTTCGCTCAAAATCTCAATCCCGCCACCAGGAAGTGAATCAAGTCCAGCCTCCATTAAATCCTTGAGCGCCTGCTCGATGGACACCTTGCCGATCTGGGCGATCTGGACGATCTCTACGGCCGTGAACGCCTTAACGTGAATGCCTTCCGGCCTGGAATTCGCGACCAGCGAAACCAGATCCATGTAGTACGAATAAGGCAATCGAGGGTTGATCCCTCCGACCATGTGAACTTCGGTGATCGGGATATTCTTGTGCCAATCAAGGCGTCGCTGAACCTCTGCCATGTCCATTTCGTATGGAGCCGGTCCGCCCTTCTTGGCGTAAAAGCTGCAGAACTTACAGAACTTGTTGCAAATATTCGTGTAGTTGATGTGCTGATTGCGGACGTAGTAGGTCTTCGCACCGTGGAGTCGCTCCCGAACCATGTTCGCCATGTATCCAACTCCGGTCAGATTCTGAGTCTCGTACAAACGAACTCCATCTTCAAAACTTAACCGAGTCCCGGCGTCAACCTTGGCGTAAATGTCCATCAGGTCTGGACCGACGATCTTTTCTGGAGCAATCTTCACGTCTCTATTATACGCGGAAATCTACCCGAACTTTCACAAATAATTGAAAACTCGAAATTGTGAGAATTTTTCTTGCAATCGCAAACACTTTGCTCGTAATTGTACGATAATAAAATTACCATGAAAAAAATTGGTACTTTAATTTCTCTGGTTTGTGCAATCGTTATTGCAACCGTCATCGGTTGTGGCGGCGGTGGAGGCGGATCTGTCGCAGGGGGCGGCACCGTTCCAGTTGGAGTCTTCCTCACCGACAACTACCGTGACGGTTTTGACCAACTTTGGATGACCGTCGTGAAGGTCGAGGCCCTTGCAAACGACGATACCGCGACAACAATTTTCGAAGACTCCGCTGGAAAGGAAGTCAACGCAAGAAGACTTTATAACGGTACTTCGCTTTACTCGTTCCTTAACCAAGTGAACCTACCCGCCGATAAAACGATCAATCGGATCCGAATTCGCGTGAAAAACGAAGTCAAATCCCTTGCCACCGGCGCGTCGAACTTCACCACGTTCACAGTCAACGGAGATGCCGTAGGCGGTTCGACCGACAAGACAATCACGTTCAACTTGACCACGCCAAAAGTTTTCGCTGCAGGCGACGACTTTGCAATTGACTTCGATCTCGCCGCATTCACTGCCGCAGGTGGAGTCATGACTTGCGTGATTAAAGAAGGCAATCGCTCCGGAATCAATAGCAGCGGAAATCACGTGGATGACGATGTCAAAGGCGTAGTTTCTAACCTCAATCCAACCGCTGGAACGTTCACCTTGACCCGACTTTCGGGCGCAACGCTAAACGTCTCCTATACCAGCACAACCGCGATCTTCAATTCAAACGGAACTCCAAACCCCGTGCTCGCGAATGCGAAAACTGTCGAAGTACGCGGATACCTTGATCCGACTACGGCTCTCTACGTAGCAAGCGCGATCAAGATCAAAGCCAACGGTGAGCTCGAAGATGAAGACAAAGCCGTCGGAACAGTAACAGCCAAGAACGCCGGAGCAGGAACGATCACCCTCGAAACTGCCTGGACGCGAGGATTCATTCCTGCAACCCGAACGGTGACGATCAGTACCAACGGCTCAACCGTTTTCAGAGCAAATCGAGGCGTAATCATCCCCGGTGCAGACTTCTACACAGGACTAGAAATCGGTAGCTTTATCGAAGCAGAAGGACTCTACAACGTGGGATTAAACACGCTTGCAGCACGAAAAGTAAAGTACGAATCCCCAAGAGACGGGAAGCACAACGGAGGCCCAGGTCTGGAAGCCGAAGCCTACGGAACAGGTTCGAACCTCAATGCAACTGCCGGAACTCTCACCCTGACGCTTTCGTCATGGGAAGGATTCGCGGGATCGAACGGTCTTGCGCTCAGCGTGACCACAAACGGCTCCACCGAGTACAAAAACGCGGCAAACGAAAACGTGTCGAAGACCCAATTCTTCGCCCTCATCGGATCCAACACCATCAAGGCCGAAGGCCAAGTCACCGGCACAACGATGGCGGCGCGGGAACTCAAAATCCGGAACGACGACTAAACAATCGAAGCCAAGTTCCACACATCAATCCCTCCTGAGTCAGGAGGGATTGATTGCATTAGCCCCCCACGATAACCAAATGGTCAAACAATCGCCCCGAAACGGGGAAACCAGCCGCCTGATCGGGATATAATCACCTAGCCCGGAAAACTACTGGGCGATTTTTGAGACCGGCATGTCGATTGAGCCAACGGAAGAAACATTACTCGAAAGGAAATACCTGAACGCGTTGGCGAATGGAGATTCAAACGCGCTCGGAGGCCTTTACGAGTTATACGGTGAGCGGATTTTCCGCTACGCCTTCCGAATGCTCGGCAATCGGTCCGATGCCGAAGACGCAACCGCCGAGACTTTTCTCCGCGTTCTGCGCCGCGCAAGCGAACTCCGCGCCGATGGCGCATTCCGAACATGGCTTTTCCGGATTACCCGGAATCTTTGTATCGACCGCATGCGTCAACATAAGTTGTTAGAACTTCCACAAGATGCCCAATACGGGAGTCCTGAGGAAAAGACGACGCTCAAGATTACGGTGCAACAAGCACTCTCAGAACTCCAACCGGAGTACCGAGAGCCGCTCATGCTCTGTGACCTTGAGGACATCTCCGCCAAGGAAGCGGCAGAGATTCTAAAAATCACCGTCCCCGCTCTGAAATCCCGACTTTACAGGGGCAGAAGAGCCTTACGTGACAAACTGGGTGGAACCCTAATCAATAAATAATGCAATCCAATATCCTAAATCAACTCATTGATTTATACGTAGGTGAAGAATTGCCAACCGAGCTCATGGATGAGGTCGAGGCAATGATCAAAACACAACCAGATGTTGCGCACGATGTGCGCACCCTCCGTGCGACTGTAGCCGCGCTCAAAACTTGCCCTGTCCCTCGATTCGAAGACGGCTCGTTCCAAAGCGTTCTGTTTAAGCTCTACGCCGCCGGAGTTACGCCAAATTCGGCCACAACCGAAGGCGGCTGTATCCAGTACACCCTGCCCATCGCGGGGTAAAGAAGAGGCAAATAGTGAAGCTCGAATGTTCTCGTAAAGACTTGATTGAAGCAATCGGACTGGTGGCTCCCGTCGCCAGCAGCCGCTCGCCCCAACCCCTTTTCCAAACCATCCGCTTGATGGCATCGGAAAATGGATTGCTCCTCACCGCGTGTGATGGAGAAATGTGGGCGGAACGCACCATCGCCGCCGCAATTGAAGATGGCGGCGCAGTATGCGTTCAAGCCAAAGTTTTACAAGACCTGGTCGCGCGTCTCCCGGACGGGCAGATCAAATTCGAGCGAACCTCTGATCGCGAAATCACGATGATCGCCGGAGCTTCCGAATGGAAGCTCATGGTTCATGATGCCGAGGACTTCCCTCTTCCATCCGAATTCGCCGCATCGTCCTCGCTGACCCTACAAATGGGCGAATTGCGCGATGCCGTTGAGAGCGTGGCTTATGCTGTCGCCGACGACCGAGGTCGCCCGGTTCTCACAGGAGTATTGTTCAACTACGACGGCTCTGTTTTGACCCTCGTCGCCACCGACACCCACCGCCTTGCTGTTCTCAAAATGAAGAAGGATGGATTAGGATCTGCTGATCTTAATGCTGTCGTTCCAGAAAAGGCAATCAAGGCAATCCGCAATCTGCCAATCGCCGACGATGCGACTTTGACTCTAGAATTTGACGGCACCCGGTTGAGTGCCGATGCTGGTTCGGCGCGAGTGATTTCGCAGCTTCTGGCTGGTCAATATCCGAATTGGGAACGCGTCGTTCCCGCCGAGTTCACCCGAACTTGGAAAATGGACCGGCAAGAGCTGATCGAGAATCTTAACCGAACGATGATCCTCGCCAGAGATTCCGCCAACCGCGTGCGATTCTCCGGTCAAGACGCCCAAGTCGTGATGTCGGCTCGCTCCGAAGAAAAGGGCGAAGCAAAGGAAGAAATTCCCGCGATCACCGACAACGGCGAAATTGATATCGCGTTTAACGCCAAGTACCTCCTTGACGCCATCAGCGCGATGAAGTGCGACAGCGTCGTGGCCCAAATGACCGAGTCTGCGCGACCAGCACTCTTCAAGCCAATCGAAGCCGACGACGACCGATTCTGCGTCATCATGCCGATGGCATTGAACTAAGCACCTTCTTCATCGCGAACCTTAGTGAGGCGAATACACACCGTATTCGCCTCATTTATTTGGGGCGAGTAACGGACGAGGTGCCAAGTAGCCTCTGGACAGATCAAAGCGCCTTGACTCCGCTCCTCTAAGTTCAAAGTGACTTCTGGTGAGTAAAAATTGGTAGCAGGCGAGCGAAAAAGCCATGGCCACAAGCAAAAAAGCCATGGCCGCGAGACTCGCCAGAGTTCTGGTGAGCAAAAATTGGTAGCAGGCGAGCAATAAAGCCATGGCCGCAAGCAAAAGAGCCATGGTCCAGAGACGCGTAGGACGTCACCTTTAAGCGAATTTGACTCGCACGGATTAACTTGCGGCACCACGCAATCGCGGAGAATAAGTTAGCTCAATTCCAGAGCGACGAGCTTTAGATTTGCCTGACCTTAAACAGACTTTTTCTTGGCGATGCCGGCGGCTTTCTTCTTCGCCGCAGCCTCCGCCTTCTTTTTTGCCTGAACCGCTGCGTATGCGACGACGTGCTTATCATACTCGTGAAGCAATTCCGGGACGGTGGCGAAGGTGTAGCCGCGCTTCTTGAGCCCGGCGATGATCGCTGGCAATGCCTGGACGGTGAACTTCTTCTTGTATCCGTCGTGCATCAAGATGATCGCGCCTGGAGCCGCACCTTTCAGGGCCCGATCGCGGACATAACCCGAAGACTTTGCCTTCCAATCCAGCGTATCCACGCTCCACAGGACCACTGCCATCTTTTGCTTCTTCACGATCGGCACCATGTTGCCCGAGACGATGCCATACGGAGGTCGGAAGGATGTCGGCGTCTTGCCGGTAACTTTCTGAACCAGGTCGTTCAGCAGCTTGATCTCATTTGCCGCTGAGGCTGGCGAAGTTTTTGATGGATGCGTCCATGAATGGTGGGCAATGCAATGCCCTTCTTGGCTTACCTGCCTCAAGCCAGCATGATTATGCTTCGCCATCGCACCCAGCACATAGAACGTCCCCTTGACCTTCTCTGCCTTCAGGATTTTTAAGATGCTAGGTGTGATCGCCTTGTCGGGACCATCGTCGAAGGTCAAAGCAACGATCTTCTTGGTAAATCCGCGTGGTGGTCCAGCAACAACCTGCCCCTGATAACGAGCCGGAATGGTATCCACCGATGGCGCTGGAGTTGAGGCGGCCTGATAGACCAATGCGAGAAGCGCCAGGATAGAATTCATGTCCTTGAAGATACCTTTTACGTGATGATATAACGAGCGAAGTTAGTCTCCGATTCGCAGAATCTGACCCGAAAAACGATGGGGGGATGCAATCCACTCGACCGTACTGGCGGCGACTTCGCTAGATCTCAGAAGCCGCAATTCACGGAGCATCTTTCTCTGTTCGGCAAGTTGAGATTCGTCCCCAGGCCAATGTTTTTCCAGAGGACCAACGACCACGGCATTCGCTCGCATAAAGTTCATCGTATACTCCGAGGCGATACTAGTCATCAGGCTCAGGCATGCCCCCTCAGTTGCTTTCAATGCCGAATCCCGGAGGATCCCCGGCCCGCCATTTGCGTTGATCACAAAGGTGACCACGCCACCGCCGGTTTCCAGCATCCTCCCCATCGCCGCCATCGCAAGATTTCTGGCTTCCAGATTCCACTGAGCAAAGCACGATTCCCATCGCTCCGCGTCCTGGAGCAACGCTCCATCCACCACCGGTCCACCAACCAAGATCAATGCGTGATGTAAATGCCCAAACTTTGCCTTAGCCTTTTGCAACTGATTTCGCACCGGATCAAGCTTCCCGAGTGAGGATTTGTAGAACTGGCTATTGTCTTTCGTTGCGGTTTCGGGAAGCAACGCCTTATGCTCACCATTTGGTGAAATCATTATGACCCGGCCACAATGACGCAACACTTCCCGGGCAAGGTCGCTCCCAAGCGCCTCAATCTGCCCCGCGATCAGGACGTTCTTTTCGAAGAGTAACTCAGACACCGGGGAACTCCACGCGAAGCTCCATCGAACCTAGGCGAATGACGTCGTTTGGTCCGATCTTGGTGCGCATATTCGCAGGAATCTTGACCTCATTCACCAACGTTCCATTACTGCTGCCAATATCGGTCAAGAACGCCTCGCCAGACACAATCTCGATCACGCCATGCTTCCCGCTGATGTATGGATCCGGAATCACGAGATCATTCCCGTCTCGGCGACCGAATGTGTTTTCGCCGTCTTTCAGCGGGCGTCGCTCGGAATCAAAGACCAAGAATGCAGGTGCAGTGGAAGTACTCGGCGCCGCAGAAATCCCAACCGTTTTGCCCGACATCGGCATCTGGGTTTTATCGGCCTGGCTCGGGAGCGAAAGTGTGCACGTCCAACCTCCCAGGCTTAGTTCTGCACCCGTAGACAGCGTTGCCGGCATCCCCGGCTGGACGGCCTGGCCGTTAACCTTTGTGCCATTCGTACTACCAAGCTCAGATAATGTGATCGCACCACCCGCCTCCACAACGATCAGGGCATGGCGGCGGCTCATCCGCCCATCATCCACGGCGATATCACCTTGGCGACCGATTACATTTTCACCCGGCCGGAGCGTATAACTTCGCCCAGCCGAATCAATGAGAACGGGCATCTCAACCCTCGGCGCACCGAAAACGTCACCTTCAAGAACTTGATCCAAAACAAGACCACAGTCCACGCAAAACCGCACCCCAACCGGATTAAACGCCTTGCAGACCGGACACTGCACAGGTTTGATCGTCTGCGTAGCATTCAGCGTCGGAGCGAACCCCATCACGGTTTTGTTCGGATCGGCCATTGGTGGCGCAACCATTTGTGTCTTGTTCACATCGCTCATTAGATATCTCTCTGTGATCTTAGAATAGTTTGGGGCCTTCTAGCTTGGACAATATTTCCTCGTCGGTCAACTCTGGAATGCTTAGTCGTTTTTCGCGGGAACTGAATCCAGCAACAATCTCAATTCTCGATTTAGCGATCCCCAGTGCCTTCGCCAATAGTGCTATGACTGCTTCATTCGCTTCTCCGTCCACCGGTGGTGCCGATGTATAGACTTTAACCAATTGGTTAGACACCTCAATCCGCGACTTCGAAGCTCTTGGAGTCACCTTAATCGATACAAAGCCCATCAGCGGCGAAGAGGCTGGCGCATCTTTTTCGAGATCCGTTCCCGATTCATCTTTGCTGCAGGATCATCAGGGAATCTGCCCAGATATAGGTCCAATACCCGCACCGCATCGGATAGAAGTCCGAGCATTTCGTAGCTCCGATAGAGCATGCGGTAAAGGTTTGGAGTCGGGGTTCGCGCAAGTTCGGGTTCTGCAAGGGGTGGAATCTTTGCATAGGCTTTTTTCCGGAAATAGTAAGTGATTTCTGGTAAAGCCGCATCCGTATCGCTCGCGTTGCGCTGACGATAAGATATGTAAAGGCTTAAAGCTTCCCCGGCTCGGGATGTATTCTCAAGCATCCAACCCAGGTCGGTTAGGACTTCCGAGTCATTTGGGTGGATTGCCAACCGGAATCTTAGGGCAGAGACGACGCGAGTGAATTCACCATCATCAAATGCTTCATCGGCATACTTGATCAGGCAGTCATCAACCGCATTCCAAATCTGATTCTGACGCGAACTGGAGACCTGGAACGCACTCGCTCCAATCGTCATACTCATCACAACCAAAAGCAAAATGACAAACTTTTTCATGTTCACCCGATTAAGTTTCGTAAAATCTCTTGAGCAAGTTGCGGATTTGCTCTTCCCTGCGACTTCTTCATTAACTGACCGACCAAGAATCCCATAACGTTCTCTTGTCCAGATTTAAACTTCTCAACAATCGCAGCATTTTCGGCGATCACTTCCGAAGCGAAAGCTTCAATGGCACCTGTATCCGCAATCTGCGTCATTCCGCTCTTTTCCACAAGCGCGGCAGGCATTTCGCCGGAAACGAACATGTCTTCAAAAATCGTCTTCGCAATCTTGCCGCTGATCGTGCCTCTTTCGATCAGTTTTGTCAATTCCACCAAATGGTTAACACTAACTTTGCTTTGTTCTCGACCGGCCTCGGGGTCAATGGTTTGACCCGATTCATTCAGGAGTCGCGCAAAATCTCCGTTCATCCAGTTACAAATGCTCTTCGGATCGCCTCCCGCCTGTGTGCAGGTTTCAAAGTATTGCGCCCAGGCTCGCTCGGCAGTCAGAACTCCGGCATCGTACTCAGAAAGTCCGAAGACCTCTACATAGCGCTGCTTCTTTGCAAGCGGCAATTCAGGGAGCGCTGCTCTGGCTTCCTCGATCCGCGGCTCAGTAAACGTCATCGGGCAAAGATCGGGGTCCGGGAAGTATCGATAGTCGTTCTCTGCTTCCTTCTTCCGCATTGCGAAACTAGTTTCGTTGGAGTCATTCCAACCCCGTGTTTCCTGCTCCACAACACCACCGCCATCCAAAACTGCGATCTGTCGCTTGCGCTCAAATTCCACGCCAAGAAACACACTTCGAATCGACCCAAGGTTCTTGATTTCTGACTTCGTTCCGTACTTCTCCGCTCCGTCCAATCGCACCGAGACGTTAGGTTCGCAACGCATGGAACCCTCTTCCAGCTTTCCATCGCAAACACCCAGATAAACCATGATCTGCCGAAGCTGATTGCAATAATCTCGCGCTTCCTCGGCGGACTCGATGTCGGGTGGAAACGCCGTCACGATTTCCATCAGCGGCACACCAGCCCGGTTGTAATCCACACCGGTTCCACCGCTTGGCAGGTGGAGGAGCTTCCCAGTATCTTCTTCGAGGTGAACGCGGGCGATCTTTACGCGTTTTGTTCCTCCGCTCGTCAGAGGAACATCAAGCCATCCATGGTAACCAATCGGATTAGTTTCTCCGTACTGGCTTACCTGGTATCCCTTTGGCAAGTCGGGATAAAAATAATTTTTTCGGTGAAAAACGCTATAAGGAGCTACCTTGCAATTCAGCGCAAGTGCCATACGAAGCACCAGATCAATGGCGTGTTTATTCGGGACAGGTAAGGTCCCCGGAAGCCCGATACAAATCGGACAGACGCGAGTGTTTGGTTCGCCACCAAATCCCACTTGGCAGCGGCAGAACATCTTCGAAGCCGTATTCAGCTCCGCGTGAACCTCCATTCCAACACTCAACAAATAATTCGCCATATTTCCCCAGTTTACCGATCTCAGGCCTCAACGATCAGAGTCACTGGTCCGTCGTTGTGAATCTCTACTTTCATATCTGCACCAAACTCGCCAGTTTTAACACGAATCCCGAGAGCCTCGACGCATTTAACCAAATGGTCAAAGAGTATTTTCCCGTCATCAAACCCTGCACTTTGAGTGAAAGACGGCCTCCGACTCTTTGCCGCATCGCCGTAGACCGTAAAATTTGAGATCAAGAGAATCTGCGGCAGTTCGCTCGCCGGAATGTCACCCAGTGCCAGGTTCATCTTTCCTGCTTCGTCATTGAAAATCCTCAGCTTCACCAATCGGTCGGCCAGTGTGGCAGCGTTCTGCTCGACATCATCCCGATGAATTCCCACAAGCACACATAGCCCAGCGCCGCACTGACCAACCAAACGATCTTCCACGACCACATTCGCCGAAGACACCCTCTGCACAATCGCTCTCACTTTGACCCCGTCCTACCGTGCACGCGCAATATGCTAAAGACATCGGAAAGGTTTGAAATTTTGGTCATCACGAGGTTCAAGTGCTCTTGGTTTTGAACTTCGATCGTCACGTCCCACTCAAAGGTTGTTCCCCGGGTTTGCTTCACCGCCATGCGAATGATGTTTGCCTTAGCCTCCGCGAACATCGTGGTCACGTCGCTCATTAGACCTTGACGCTCCAATGTCACAATCCGTAAGCTCACTCCGTAAACATTGCCATCGGGTTGCCAATCCATCGCCAACAGCCTTTCTGGATCGTTTTGAAGATAGGCAAGAGCGTTCGCGCAAACCTTGCGATGGATCATGATCCCTTTACCCCGCGTAACGTAACCCACAACTTCTTCGCCAGGAATCGGATCGCAACACTTCGCCCGCTTCATCGAAATCCGGTCCAGTGGCCCCGCAATAACCATGGCGGATTCTTTGGCTTTACTCAGGTGAGGACTCTTCTCATCGGGTTTCTGCTGTACGGTTCCGCGAAGTCTGCTTACGACATTCTGTACCGAAGCTAGCCCTTCTCCGACCTTCGCAAAGACATCTTCAACCGTCTTGCAATCCTTAATGAAACTTACGATTGAGGAGAGCTTCTCTTCAGTTAAATATTGCTTCGCGTCTGTACCCAAAAGTGATTTCAATTCGCGTTCGATGGCCTCCTTACCTCGGGCGACATTGTCATCACGTAATCTGGACCGGAAGAAGCTGCGGAGCTTGGCTTTCGCACTTGGAGAGACGACAAACTCCATCCAGTCCATGCTCGGTTGAGCATTGGATCGAGTGACAAGCTCAACGACATCGCCATTGTTCAGCTTGTGACGCAGGGTCACATGGACACCATTCACTTTTGCAGCGACAACACGAAGCCCAAGTGTAGAGTGCACTCGAAACGCGAAGTCTATCGGCGTTGAGTCCTTTGGTAAATCAAGAACATCACCCTTTGGTGTGAAGACGAAAACTTGCTCGCTAAACAGGTCCGTCGAGAGATTTCGCAGGAAGTCACTGCTGTCCAGGTTATCCGTGGACCAATCAAAGAGATTCTGTCGTAAGTTCGAAAAGCGCTTATCGACCCCCGCTGCGCCTTCCTTGTAAGCATAGTGGGCGGCAACCCCCATCTCAGCAACGTCGTGCATCTCCCGAGTTCGGATCTGAATCTCAAGCGGCGCACCCCGAGGGCCGATCACCTTAATGTGGAGTGATTGATATCCGTTCGGCTTGGGCCGAGCGATGTAATCCGCAAAGTGCTGCATCAAGGGCGTCCAGAGTTCATTCACAACCCCCAGAGCGACATAACAATCGCTATTGTCTTTGACAATCACCCGCATCGCGATCAGGTCGAGAATCTCTTCAAACTTGAAACCGTGCTTGACGATCTTGTTGAAAATCGAATAAAGGTGCTTAGGCCGGCCTTGCACCTCGTCGAGCTTCACGCCCCTTTCTTGCAATCGCTCCTTCAGCAGGATAATCGCTTCCCGAAGTTCGTCTTCCCGATCCGCCCGCGTTCGCGCGACGAGTTTGTACATTTCCTCAAACTCTTTTGGATGCAGGTACTTGAAGCTCAGATCTTCCAGTTGCCACTTGACTTGCCATATCCCAAGACGCGCGGCAAGAGGCGCGTAAACATCGATAGTCTCACTGGCGATCCGCACCTGTTTATGCGGAGGGAGCCCATCAAGAGTTCGCATATTGTGGAGTCGGTCGGCAAGTTTGATAACCATGACGCGAACGTCGTTAGCCATCGCAAGCAGCATTTTACGAAGACTTTCGGCCGTTCGGTTGGTCTCAGCAATCTTTCGCTGTCGTTCAGTGGAACCATCCGGAGCCTTAAACTTAAGTTTGGTGACGCCCTCGACCAGGTCAACAACCTCTTGCCCAAAAAAGCTTTTCAGCTTGGCGGCGGTTACATCAGCACAATCCTCCAGGGTGTCATGAAGCAACGCCGCGCAGATGGAATCGTCATCCATCTTGAGTTCAAAGAGAATCTTTGCAACCGCCAAAGGGTGCGTAATATAAGGCTCCCCAGACCCACGCAATTGCCCAGAATGTGCCTGCTCAGCGATGTAGTACGCGTAACGAATCTTGCGAACATTCGCACTCGAACGAGCCTCGCGGATCAATCCAAGAAGCTCATGGAGAGCATCGGGCTCTTCCCAGGTATGCGAAATGTCGTAAAGGTCTTGATTCATGAATCGGAATAACTTTGGAGAGAGACTCTATCTTACGCCAAGAAGCTTCATCTTTGTAGGCAGATTTAGCATCAAAGGATGATTTTCGAAAGCTCTTTCCAGATTCAACGAACAAACTTGAACACATTCCGCAAAGCACACTTGCAATGTTATCGTGATCACCTGGCGTAGTAAAATGAAATCAGCATGAGCTTGCAAGTCAACTACGCGCGCCGACGCACTCGCGCCATTCGTCTTGGCGATGTTTGGATGGGCGGCAGTCATCCGATCCTCGTCCAAAGCATGATCACCGAGGAAACCCGAAACGTTGAAGCTTGCGTCGAGCAAATTATCGCTCTTCACCAAGCAGGCTGCGAGCTTGTGCGAGTCACGACTCCCACCATCGGTGAAGCCGCTTGCATTGGCGAGATTCAAGCCAAAGTTCTTGAGCGATACCGCGCAGTTCCCCTCACGGCCGACGTGCATCACCAAGGGTCAGACATTGCGGTTGAAGCCGCAAAGTACGTGGATGAGGTTCGACTGAACCCAGGGTTATTCGTATTCAAGAAGCACGGTACAAGGGCAAAGGAAGTCGGCTCTGAAGGCGACGGAGACATGCGAGGCCGCGAGGATGGTGCAAGCGTGGATGAATTGCGAGAAGCACTTGCCTATTCCGAATCCGAATGGCAAGAGGAGCTTCAAGCAATCGAAGAAAGCTTTGTCCCCGTTATCGAAGCCTGCAAGAAGCGCGATATCGCCATGCGCATCGGGACCAACCATGGTTCCCTTTCCGAGCGAATTCTGGTCACATACGGCGACACTCCTGCCGGAATGATCGAGAGCGCGATGGAATATTGCCAGATCGCACGCAAACACGGCTACGAGAACATCAACATCAGCGTCAAGGCGAGCCGTGTTCCGATCATGATTGCTGCAAATCGACTCCTCGCCCAGCGACTTGACGAAGAAAACATGGATTACCCCATCCACCTCGGTGTCACCGAGGCCGGAGACGGGACATACGCACGGATCAAGTCCACTGCTGGTATCGCAACTCTCCTCATGGAAGGCATCGGCGACACGATCCGTGTCAGCCTTAGCGAAGACCCGATCGAAGAAATTCCAGTTTGTTACGATCTTTTGCAAGCGTGCGGACTAAGAAAAACAAAGGTCGAATACATTGCATGCCCAAGCTGCGGAAGGACGAAATTCAATCTCCCGATCGTGCTGAATCAGGTCCGAAATGCGACACAGCATCTTGTCGGTTTAGACATCGCCGTAATGGGATGCATCGTCAACGGCCCAGGTGAGATGGCCGACGCCGATTATGGTTATGTTGGAGCAGCGGGCGGTAAGATTACGCTCTACCGCAAGAAAGACATCGTCAAAAGCGGCATTCCTCAGGAAAACGGTGTCGAAGAACTCGTGAACCTGCTCAAAGCCGACGGAATGTGGTCTGAACCTGGCGCACCTGCAAAAACCATGCTCAAGCTTCCGGTGGTGAATTAAGATGGCATCTCCAAAAACTCGAACAAAGCTAAGCATCGTGCTCACGATCTTTGGGGTCCTTAGCGCGATCTACGCGGCGATGTTGTTTACTGATCCGACACGTCAGATGATGGCGATTACGCTCGTGGTCTTTGCGGTGATCAACATCGTCATGGCATCACAGGTGCGGAAAGAACCGAGAAGGTAACGCCGATGAAACAAGACTCTGACGAAGGTTTAGGCAAAAAACTCATCTTGGGGACGATCATTTTCGTCGGTATCGTGATTCTCTTCTTCGGAGGCGTTCAGATTGCGAATAAGCAAATCCTTGCTGGATCGCTCATTATCGCGATCGGCGTGTTTGATTTGATCATCGGCATCTTCGTTGCCAAATATCTGCTCTAACGATTCGCCAAACGGACTGCGCTTGGCGCAACTTGGAACCGCTTGGTGAACGCACGGCTGAAGTGCGCCGTACTATGAAACCCAACGATCTCACAAACCTCGGTAACGCTGTGCGAACCGTCCAAGAGTAGCTTTCGAGCCTTCTCTAATCGCAACGCGATCAAATATTTGTGGAAAGGTTGCCCAGTGGCTTCACGGAACAAAAACCGGAAGTGCGAGGTACTCAGTCCCACGATCTCCGCAACCGCCTGGTCTGTCAAAGGTTTGGCAAAGCTCCGATCTACATACGTCATCGCTCGGTTCATGAGCACGTCGTTGAACTCTTTGTCTTCCATCAAGTCCGCCGCCGCGAGCTTGACCAGCTCATGAGAAAGGTCCCGAATCTCTTCGAGCGAGCCACAAGCATCCAGCTTTCGCGCCGCATCGAGCTGAGCTCGATGAAGGGGTAAAGCCGTTCCCGCTTCCAGCATCGCCGCCGCCAGCATTGCGAGGAACATCATCACAAATCCGCGCGCTTCATCGAGTTCCAAGTTCGGATTGCTGATCGCGTCTTGCAATTGCCGGTAAGCCTTGCCAAATTTCGCCCGGTCTCCCACACGCACAGAAGCCGCAACATCAACGAACGATAATCCCGGTGATTTGGGGCTAAAAGGACATCCAGCCGCTTGCTCAACTTCGAAATCAACATCAAAGATCACGAAAGAAGCCGGAGTTCCAAGGTCCGTAAACCGAACCCGCTCGACCAGAGACGTCTTCCCTAACTCAACCGTCAACAAGTCCACGCGCTTAGGCCCGTGTTCGGTCTCAATGACCCCAATTTCCATGAGACTCACCCCGTCTCCTGGATTCAAAGGTGCAATGCCGAGCTGAGAAGAATCCACATAGTGGCGCCCATTCACGAGCGATGCGCGGAATGCATCTCGGTGCGTGAGCATCACCGAGATATTCCCGCCGACCATTTCGACGTCTTCTTTATCCCCGGGAACAAAGTCCGCGAACATCCCGATGATGTGCACCCTTCGCACTCCCCGAAGATCTTCCGGAGGGCGAATGTCTAAACCAAAACCAAGAGTCTTGTAAGGATGTCCCTTCGCCGAGCCACCATTACTGCGCCAACCGAACTTACCAGAGCACTGCCACATCCCATTCGGTTCATGCGGCGTCCAATGTTGCAGACCCTGGTAAGGACGGTGAAAAAATCCTTTACGAAAGTTCGTTTGGCGCATTCAGAATTTAGTCTACGGAGACAGTCACGTGAGGCAAGTGTCCAAACGCGGATTCCTTAAGCCCTTTTACGCGAGGCGCGATCAATTCGGCGTCGCGTTGGAAGTAAATCGGAATAAACACAGCGTCTTGCAGAGCGATATCTTCCGCCTTTGCGTACATTGCTAAACGCTCGGGCCCGTCTGGCATCGAATCCGCTTTACTCGTGAGAGCATCAAGCTCGGCATTACGATATCCGATCTTGTTTTCCGGGCCATAGCTGGCAAAGAAGAAGCTGATAAAGTTTTCTGGATCTAGATAATCCGCCGCCCATCGAATGTGGAAGAACGGAATTTCTTCCTTATTTCTGGCTTCGAGCAAGAACTTCCATTCCTTCAAAGCGATCTTGGTTTCGATGCCCAAATTCTCCTGAAGCTGGCTAGCAACGGCCTCAGAAACGATCTTCGCGTCCGGTCTTCCGTTACGGAACCAGATTTCCAGTGGAGGCATTCCCTTTCCGTCTGGGAAACCAGCGTCGGCGAGGAGCTTTTTGGCGGCGGCAACGTCGTAAGGAAACACAGCGGCTTTCTCACGGTAGCCAGCAACTCCCGGAGGAAGCACGCCATTGGCGGGTTGGTTCACGCCTCCGAGCAACTTATTCACGATCCGATCCTTATCAATAGCCATCGCGACGGCTTGTCGGACTCTCTTATCCTTGAAAGGCGCGTAAAGCGAAGTGTGCAAGCCCATGTACCAAACCGCAGGCCGAGGGAAGAACTTAATTTGGTCCTTATACTTCTCATTTGCCTGTAAAGGCGCCACATCTTGTCGCTCCAAGGCAACCAAATCCAGGTCACCGGACTTATACATGTTCAAGCGTGAAATCGCGTCCAAAACAATCGGTCTTTCAATGCCTTTGACTTTCGGAGCCCCACCGTGATAATCGGCAAAAGCGGCGAGTTTGACCAGCTTTTGCGGTTCAAACGACTCAACCTTGAAAGGCCCGGTGCCGATCATTTCTTCGGCTTTCGTAATTTCCCGATCCGCCGGAACATCACCCTTTGGCATAATCGCGGAACACAGATAAGTGAACTTGCCAAGGAAATATGGGCGAGGCTTATCAATCTTCAGGATAACAGTATTGGCGTCGGGAGTTTCGATGCCCTTGATCTCAGTTGCCTTTCCGTCAACAACGTCCTTAAGACCCACAATGTCGCCCATATATGCGCCCGCGACAGGAGACTGAACGCCGGGATTGCATGCGCGTTCCAGCGACCATTTGACATCTTCGCTGGTCATGGTCTTGCCGTTGTGGAATTTCACATCTTTGCGCAGCGTGAAGACGATCGTAGTGCCGCCGTCTTTAATTTCCCACTTCTCTGCGAGCTTAGGAACGACGGTATTGGTCTCGTCCCAGGCAACGAGGCCTTCATAAACCTGTTGCAAAAAGTCAATCGTGTCGCCATCTTCGACCTTGCTGGGGTCGAGTGTGGTTGGATTGGTGGGCATGGCGTAGCGGAAGATTCCTTCGCGCTTGGCAACCGCGCTTTCGCGCTTGCTATATCCGCCGCCTTGTCCGCATCCGGCGAGTACGCCGATCGCAACCAAAAGAGTCAATCCAAATCGTAATTTTGACGTGATCATGATGTTTCGAAACCTAAAATGTCCCGACCCCTTTGACGCGGCCGGAATCTCTCAAGTATAATCTATCTTGTACCGCGGGGTGGAGCAGTCTGGTAGCTCGTCGGGCTCATAACCCGGAGGTCATTGGTTCAAATCCGATCCCCGCACCCAACTTCAGAACTTCCAAGCTTTTCCCGCTGGAGGTTCTTTTTGTTTTAGCTCTGCTTCCCTTTTTTACTCACCCTCCTCTTAGCCCGCGGGATTGATGAGTATGCTGATTTTCGTGGCTAAGGGGAGGGGCTAGGGGTGGGGATCATTGCCCAGCCTGCAATCAAGCCCGAACGAGTGGCAGCAAAACAAGAATCCCCACCCTAAATCCCTCCCCTTGACGACCGCATTTCTGCGAAAGGACCAGAGAGCAGCGTCAAGAGGAGGGACTTCACTAGCAGCCTTCGAGTCCCCTTTCGCCTTTAGGAAGAAAGGGCTAGGGAAAGAAGGTCGTGAACTTTCGCAAACTCAATACAAATCCGCAAAATGCGCCCCTTCGCCCCCTAACCACCTCTTCCCTAAAGGACGAGGGGGGACAATTGTATGCCTCCATCCCGCCCTCGGGTGGAGGCTTTTGCGGATTGCGAATTATCTGCGTAAAAGCCTGCTTCAGTCGTCGCCAAACCCACCGAATCCGCGCCAAACTTCCAGGCATCCTAGTCCATAGAACACAAATCTTCCGCGAAACAAAGCAATTCATGCGCAAAAAATTTCAGAATTTGGACAATACAAGCAATATCTTGCGCAAAGAATCGAATATCTTGTTCAAAAGAATCAATATTCTGTTCAATATATTCAATGTTCTGTTCAATATATCGAAAATCTTGTTCAAAAGATCGGATATTTTGCGCAAGACATTCAATGTTTTGTTCAACATATCGAAAATCTTGTTCAAAAGATCGGATATTTTGCGCAAGATTTTAGATCTTCGTGACAAATAATTGTTTTTTTGAAACGTGAATTCTGCCCTTTTTCGGCAGATGCCCGACGTCCCCAAGCGAATTCTGGGAAGATTTACGCAAAATTTTAGGTTCAAATGAGCAGGTTTTTGCACTTTTTCTTGCACTCCCCCTGAATTCTCAAAAATCCCTTGCCGATAGTTTTACTAGTGCCGAGTTCCTGGCTATAAGTAGGCTGATGGATAGGCGAGGTCAAATATGCCTAATTATATTACAGAGGAGTTGAACGACTCCGCTCTCGTCATTGCGATGACCAACTTCATCGCCAACGCTATCGCAAATGATTCCGTTTTGGGTCTTGATACCGAGGAAATTACGGCACTCACTAATCGATATAATGCCTTTAAAGCCGCTGTCGATGATGTTGCGGACATCAGGCTCCAGGCTAAATCTGTAACCGCAGACAAAAACGATAAGAAGTCGGAAGCCCGCGCTCTTATTGCGCAATATGCAAAGGAATGGCGCGGGAATCCAGCGATCCCAGATTCGCTGTTGGACTTGCTCCAATTGCCAAATCACCAAAACACTGGTCCAAGAACTGCTCCGACTGTTCCAACCAATCTCTCATTCTCGATCAATAATGTGGGAGAGGTCACATTAAAGTGGAAGCGCAACGGAAACAATAACCGCACGATCTTTACGGTCGAAACAGGCCCGTCAACTTCCGGCCCTTGGAGCGTTTATGACGTCACCACTCGTGCTTCGAGCGAATATAACGGCTCAACCGGTGTTGAAACGTTCTTCCGCGTGACGGCAAAGCGCAACGGAATCTCCAGCAACCCATCTTTCCCAATCTCGCTTTGGGCAAATGGGAACGGCGAATTCTTCAAAAAGCTCAACGCCGCCTGATTTTTGCGCTGGAGCAAGGTTCCAGCGACACAAAAAAACATCCCTCTCCGCTCACGCGGGGAGGGATGTTCTTTTTGCCTGCGTTTCTCGCCGATTGATGGCGCTGCGAACTGGCATCGAGGAGGGATTACTTCGCCTTCAGCGCGTCTCTGATCTCCGTGAGCAGAGCGTCGGTGGAGGAGATGGCTGGGGCTTCTTCGGGGGCGGCATTTTTGAACTTATTGACCGCTCTCACGATGAAGAAGACCACGAGCATCAAAAAAATGAACTTGATCAGTTCGTCAACAAATGCGCCATAGCTAAACACTGCCGCGCTATCGTCCATCGCCGCCTTCAGACTTGCATAGCTGGAAGCCCCGGATTTGCCAGGCTTCAGAACCATGAACATACTCGCGAAGTTTGATCCACCCGTCAAAAGCGATAACCAAGGCGAAACCATGTTTGTCACAAATGACCCAATGAACGCTGCCGTCGCGCCGCCAACGACGAACGCGATTCCGATCTCGATGAGATTGCCTGAAAACAAAAATGCCTTAAATTCCTTTAACATAACGTCCTTATGGACGAAAGTGTTAAGGCATTGGATTCCTTATTTCATGAGTTGAATAAGCCCAAAACCAGCCAAAAGTGCTTCCAGCGTCCAAAACAGAGCGCGTGGACTGTTCGTCGCGATGAGCTTATCTATGATCACGATGTCTTGCGCAGAAGACAAAGGTCCGTGCAAGGGACCGGAAACTACCATCGTCCATCCGAAGCTGAGTGCGAGACACAGAACGCAAGAAATCCACAACCAATGAGGAAGCGCGGGATCTTTGCAGAATGGGAGCATGAGGGTCAGGAAGAATTGCGCGAGCATCGGGCCGCCAACGAGAATCCCTGTGTTCATGGAGTGCGATGCATGAAAAGCCGCCCAGCGATCTGGCTGGATATCGCGAAAAGCCGGATAATGCACTAAACCAACATACCAACCGATCGCACCCATCCAAGCGCATGTCATGGTGAGAAGCAAAAGGATTACACTCGTCTTCATTCCTGGAGAATCTACGCGATGAGCACACGAAAAGACACAAAAAAGCCTCTACCGTTTCCGGCAAAGACCTCAATGTTTCCTTTAGAGAAGAGAGAGAATCAGATATTGTAAGTCGGCTTCTTCAACCAGGCTGGTGGCACTGGAGTGATCCCGCTCACGACTCGGCAGAACTCAGCAGACTTCATGACAGAAGTTGCAACGGTGAGGCGAACCTTACCATTTGGAGTTTGAAGAGTAACGTTTTGCAGGTTTGGATTCTGGCTTCGGTTCTTCTTTGGAGCGCGGAACTTCCATTGACCCGAGTGACGGTGTCGAATGTGCTTCGCGTTATTTCTTTGCTTTCCGCTGACTTGACAAATCTTGGCCATGATAAAAATCCTTTTGGTCTAGCCCGAGAAATCATATCGGTGCTGGACGCGAAAGTAAATCATACCACCCATATCCAGCGATGTCAATACCCTTTGGGTTGACGGTTACAACTTTTCGCGCCTAATCCAAACGAATGGACGAATTCTTACAGTGTATTCGACCCTATTGGCGCCCTCATCATGGACAGGAAGCCTTTTTGCGTACGGATGCGCGGATCAAAGTTCTCGCTTGCGGCCGAAGATGGGGCAAAACCGACGCCTGCGCAATCGAACTTTTGGCATCAATTCTTGAAGAAAATCCGACTCGTCACCTCATTGTGGCACCGACTTTGGCTCAGGCGACTCTGTTGTTCGAGCGGATTCTGGTGCTTGCCTCCAAAGTCTGGCCGGACGCGATTAGGAAAATCAGACGTACACCGCACCCTAGCTGCACAATCCAACTTGAGCCTGGTTTGTCTATCCATCGCATCCAGGCTAGATCCGGTCACTTGGGTTTTGTATTGCGGGGCGACGAGGCGACCCATGTCATCGTGGACGAAGCCGCATTCGTCCCCGAATCGCTCATCACCGAAATCGTGATGCCAATGCTCGCGACGACCAATGGACGATTAACGCTGATCAGTACGCCCAAGGGCAAGAACCACTTTTGGAAGTTCTACCGGATGGGAACGAGAGGCGAACATGGTGTATGGAGCCGCACCGCCCCAAGTGCGGAATCACCGTACATTCACCCTGAATTCCTGGAAACTCAAAGATCGTTGATCTCTGATCGGGCATTTCGGGTCGAATACGAAGCTGAATTCTGCGACAACGCTGGCACGGTCTTCAAATCTGAATCCATTGAGCGATGCTTGGTTTCTCGATTTCGGAGTGATCCGGTCTCGCCATTTTGGATTGGAATTGACTGGGCGCGTTATCACGATTCCACCGCAGTTGCAGTGCTTTGCGGTGATCGTGGATCGGCGAGCTTATTGCGTCTGGAAACCTTACCCAGCGTGTCTTGGAACGACCAAGTAGACCGCGTCGCCGAACTCGTCCAAGAGTATCCGGGAGCACGGGTTCTTTGCGACGGAACCGGGATCGGTGATCCCGCCGTCGAGATGCTGCAAGCCCGACTTCCCTCCTCCCGCATTGATGGGTTGGTGTTTAACCAAAAGGTGAAACATCAACTCATTGACCAACTCGCCTCGATGATTGACAGGGCGGCTTTGCAAATGCTTCCCCGTCCTGATTTGCTGCGCGAATTCGAACATTACGAAGCCACCGAAAGTTCGAGCGGAGCAATCAAACTTGGCGCGAAATCGGGCTTCCACGACGACCGAGTCACCGCCCTCGCCCTCGCTTGCCGGCTCCTGCCTTCACCCTACGACGCTAAGGTGATCCTCGGCAACCCCAGAAAATTCTCCAAATCTAAACCAAAAACACCATGCCAAAAATCCAAAATCCTCTCCGAATCTTTTCACGCAAACCAAAGCAAGTAACTCAGGAGTCTGTTCCACAACTCACGCTCTACGATCGCCGAGCCCTCGAATATCCCGGCGCTTTTGGCTCGCTCCCGGTCGCCGCTTACGACGAGATGGAAACCGATTCCATGATCCAAACCGCGATGACGATCAAGAAACAAGCCGTCCTAGCCGCGAGCTTCAAAATTATCCCGAGCGAAGATTCAGCTCTTGCCAAGCAGATAGCCGAATTCGTGACCGAGACTTTCAACCAAATGGAAGGTTCCGCCCGCTCAATCTTGCTCGGCGCAATGGATGCATTCGTAAAGGGTTGGAGCGTGCAAGAGATGGTCTTCGTAACCCGTGGTGATGGTATTCACCTTAAGGCCGTTCGTCAAAAGGACCCATCTAACTTCGGACTTAAGATGGATGCGTTTGGTCAGATCGAAGCCCTCACGGTTCACGTACCGGGGGAGGAACAGACCGAAGTTCCCCGCGACAAATTCGTGATCTATGTCAACCGAAGTCGCTACGGGAAGCCGAAAGGTGTCAGCGACCTTGATGCAGCTTGGAAGCACTGCTTGGCGAAGAAAGCACTGCAAAATGCCTGGCGCGCGCACCTGGAGCGCTTTGCCTCTCCAACGATTTTGGGTCGGTACGAGCGGGGTCTTCCACCCGAAGAGCAATCCGGAATCCTAGGAGCTCTGCGCGATCTGCACCAGCACACCGCCATCGTCTTTCCGAAGGAGATTGAGATTTCGACTCTCCACGGATCGATAGCAGACAATGAGTCCTTCTTACGGGCAATCGAGTTCCACAACCGCGAAATCGCTCGTTCGATTCTAGGCCAGACTCTCACAACCGATGAAAGTCGCCGGGTAGGTTCCCTCGCTCTCGGCAGGGTCCACCTGCAAATTCTGATGCTCCAAATCGACGCGATCAGGCGCGAGCTCGCCGATTCGGTGATGACCGAGCAAGTGATCCGGACGATCGTAGAAATGCAATTCGGCCCTGGTCCAATTCCGCGGTTCGAGTTTGATTCGGAGCCGAATGAGATGTTCAGCCACGGTCGGTTATGAGCTCGTCTCTCAGACCAATGGTTGACATAACGACCCACGTCACCCAAACTTGGTAACCTTGCACTCATGGTCACGCTCACCGAAGTCCTTCATGCCGTCAACGTCCTCGCTCCGCCCCATTACGCGGCGTCGTGGGACAAGATTGGCCTGCAGATCGGTGATCCTGAATCTCAGATCCAAAGCGCGGTAGTGACCCTCGACGCAAGTGAGCAGTGCATTGCTTTTGCCGCGGATCGCGGTGCTGAGTGCATTGTCGCCCATCACCCGCTGATTTGGGATCCTCTCAAAAGCGTGACGACCGGCACGTCAACAGGAGCGAAGGTGTTGCACATGCTTCGCGATCAGATTAGCCTGATCGTCGCTCACACAAACTGGGACGCCGCTCCAGGAGGGATTAACGACACATTGGCGCAGTCCATCGGTTTGCAGCACATTTCACCATTTGGTGAAGCCTCAGCGGTCCCACAGTTCAAGCTCATAGTCTTCACCCCAATGAACACCTCCGAAGCTATGCTCGATGCACTTTCATCCGCCGGAGCCGGTCGCATCGGTGTTTACGAACGTTGCGCATTTCTCACCGAAGGAACCGGGACGTTCAAACCGGGACAGGGTGCGAATCCTGCGATTGGGCAAGTCGGCAAAATTGAGGTTGTTCCGGAAGTCAGGATTGAAATGTTGGTGAAACAGCCTGTGCTGTCACAAGTTCTTAGGGCCCTGCATGAAGCTCACACTTACGAGGAACCGGCGTTTGAACTCATTCCACTCGAACCAGCGCCAACAATGCCGATTGGTAGGGTCGGCACTCTGGAGGAACCGATGGACTTTATTGACTTCTCGGCGATGTGCGAGCGGGAGTGGCAAGTTCGCGCTATGCGATTTGGCCCAAGGTCAAAAGAAATCAAGAAAGTCGCGATTGTCGGAGGCGGTGCTGGAAACTGCTGGCAAGAAGCAAAAGCGTCTGGTGCGGATTGCTTCATATCGGGTGAGTTCAAGCACGCCGACATCATCGAGGCGAGTCAAGATGACTTCTGCCTCCTAGAAGCCGGACACTTTGCGACCGAGCAGCCGGGAATGGCGGCAATGTGCGGAAGCCTGAAAAAACTGATCCCGTCGGTCACTTGGCATTTGTACACGCCACCGACGGGAGAATCAGGAAAAGGATGGTAGCCCGGACGGGACTTGAACCCGCGATCTCCGCTGTGAAAGAGCGGCGTCCTAACCGCTAGACCACCGGGCCATCAGGTTTGAGATTATTGCATATCCTTAACGATCCCGCAAGGGGTGAAAGAGAGAATCAACGCGGATCAGAGCAATATTCCCGCCACGCCCGCCGAAACGCTGCATCAACTGCCTGAGCATATCCAACTTGGTCGCACAAACTTGAACTCAGAACAACATCTCGAAGTTGTTCCCGTCCCGCCCTAATCGCAGAAAGGTTTTTCGCGAGGTCCTGTGCGATCTGAATCACGTCTGCCTCCGATTCTCCCGCCCACTCTGGGTGCCCGACCGCTTTTACCAGCATCGCGCTGATCCGGGATCGGTGGACTGCCCCCCACTCGCAGATCACGGGGACGCCCATCAACATTGCTTCTATCGTTGTGGTCGTGCCGTTGTACGGAACCGGATCAAGCCCGATGTCAACGTGCTGGTAGGACATCAGATGATCCTGTTGCTCCTTGATCGGATCTAAAATTTCGATTCGCGACTCAATTCCATAATTTTTTGCAAGGCCAAGAATTCGAGAGCGATTTTCAGGATGCTTAAAGTCCAGCGACTTAACAACAAGCCGAGAATCTGGTACAGCAACCAAAATTTTCGCCCATCGGGACATGGTGGTCGCGTTAATCTTTGCGCTTGAATTAAATGAACCAAATACGATCGGCCCTTCCCGCTCCGGACCAATGGGGGGTAAAGATCTAAGAGGTTCGTAGCAAAGAAACGGTCGATCCAATCTCATGAGCCTCTCTGAATAATCCTGATCAGCCGCCGGCGGATCTGAATCAAAATCTCCCAAACGGTATTGAATTCTCTGACTTGCGGTCGTCTGGGGATATCCAATCGCACTCACGATGATAGGAGCCGGTCTCAAAGCAGAAATTTCTTGCATTCCACCATAAGTTAACCCATTAGTTTCGATAAGGATATCAATCTTATCTGCCAATATCTTTTGAGCAACTCCAAGGGCAGGTGTAGCTTCGCGCTTTCTGAACGTGAACTCTTTTTGATAGATCTTACTGATTTCGTCCACATTACCCATCAAGTTAAAGCAGAAAATAGAGTGTCCCTTAGACTTAAGGGCTTTAAGTAAAGGAATCAAGAAAAAGGAAACGCTGTGAGTGCGCATGTCGCTGCTCAGAACTCCAATGCGTAGTGGCCTATCTGGCCTGCTGAGATCATTTTGGCATTCGTCAAGCGGCTGAAGCCGAGCCTGTATCTTGGCAGCAAAATCTTGATGCAGGAGAATGATCTCATTCTCTGAAATTCGATCCAAATAATTCGCATCCGCACAAGCGAGTTGATGCAGATCAAACCTCATCGGAAATTTCTCCAAAGCCGCCCTTAAGTATTCAAAAGAAGCCTCAGGATCTGCCGTGCGTAGGAGCACTCCCTTTTGGATGACATAGTCTGCATTTTCCGGATTCAACTGTATCGCTTTTTCCAGAGCCTCAAGCGCAAGACGATGCTCGCCTGACTTCGATAAGATTACAGAATATGTGACCCATGATTCGGCAAAAACTGCAGATTTCTCCAAAGACCGTTCGACGAGTAACTTTCCTTCTTCCAGGCGGCCCGTTTCAGCAAAGACCTTTCCCAGACTATTTAAGTGCACCACGTTGTCGGGATCAAGTTCGTATGCCCTCATAAAGTAGATCTCGGCCTCTGATATCTTTGCATCCAAGTAGTAGACCATCCCTGCCGCCTGTTGCACGTTGCCGGCTTTTGGATATCGCAATGCAGACTTAGCGAGGAATTCGATTCCTTTTCGTCTCTCCCCGGATTGGAAGAGCTCAAAGCCCTTCTGAATTTCTTGGTCAATTTTTGTCAATGCTTAGTCCTTCCGTTTCTACTTGCTTACACTTTTCCAGCCAAATTTTGGTCCAAAGTCGTTCTATCCTTCTCGCGTAATCAGGACCGTCGAAGAGCTTAGATTCAAGGAGCAACTTTCTCAATTCAATTCGACTGGCTCGGACGTGGACGATTTTTTCCGCAACCAGGCGACAAATCTCAGTGTAGGAATCCAAATCCTTCGCAATCCACTCCGGCTTGCCGATCGTTTCCAACATCATCGCAGAGACCCGTGATCGGTGCGAATCACCCATGAAGGTCACCACCGGTACTCCCATCATGAGGGCTTCAAGGGTCGTCGTCGTCCCGCTGTAGGGATATGTATCTAATGCAATATCCACCTGACCGTAACAGTCGAGATGGTCCTCGAGTGTGTTTGTGGTTGGGAGGATTGTCGTTTGATCCTTCAAGCCCGCAGCCTCAATCATTCGCATCATGGAAGCAAGATAAGCGGGCGCGCCAACTTGATTCGTCTTGACGAGAAGCTTAGAATCTGGAATCGAATCGAGCAGATTTTTCCAAGTCGTGAGCATCGTCGGCTGGAGCTTCAAGCAATTATTGAACGAACCAAACACGACCGGCGCATCCGCCGATCGCGGCTCACCTAGATTCGGAATCTTATGCAAAGCCTCGTAACAAAGGAACGACCCGTCGATCCGTACAACACGCTCGGAATAATTCTCTTCGGCCACCGCTGCATCAACAAAATCATCGCCCAACCGAAAATCCACCCGACTTAATCCAGATGTATGCGGAAACCCGATCATATGCATCGTGACAGGTGCCGGTTTCATCGTCATCAACATTGGCTGATAACCTTCAAACCAACCCATAGTCTCGATCAGAATGTCGATTTTATCTTTACGAACCATTGAACAAATCTGATCCGCGCCCAGCCCAGCCGCATCACGCCATTGATGACTTTTCTTGAGTTGTTTTGAAAAGTCATCAGGTTTTGGGTAGGTCGAGTATAGAAATATCTCAAACTTTGATCTATCAATATTTTTCAGAAGTGGCGCAAGAAATCCCGCCACAGAATGACGGCGTAATTCCGAACTCAAAATCCCAACGCGAATTTTGCGATCACATGTAAAGTCGTGCCCTGCAAGGTCAAGTTGCGGAACCCAGCTTGCGTATCTCTCACCAGCAACTCTCAAACCATCAATGACATCTGACTCATCCAGGCCTTCGCAATAAAGTTGGGCGCAAGCTAACTGGTTCGGCAAGCGCAACGAAGATGGCCGATCCCGCACCGCATCCCGCAGAAATCTCACTCCCTCCGCTTGATTCATCAAGAGCAGACCGTGAGCGTAATTCTCGACCACATGCTCATCGAGAGGATCCATCGCAAATGCCTTTCCCGCATGGTCAAAAGCCTTTTCAAGCTCACCAATTGCCCAAAACGCTTGCGAAATTTGAGAGTGTGTAATGGGGTCTGAAGGATTGATCTCAATCGCCCGGGATAGCAACTCAATTGCCTTGTCATGATTCTTGAGTTCAAAATAGGCACCACCTAGAGCGGAGTAAATCTGTGGGTTGGTCGGATCTAGTGCGAGTGCCCTCTCGTACAGGATCGCGGCATCACCTATGTTCTTGCCAGCCAATAGGAGCTGCCCTGTAACCATCTGCACCTTTGGCTCCCGAGGATATTGACTCGCGACCTTTGTCGCCGCCAACATCCCCGCTTGTTTCTTTCCCGAATTAAACAGGTCGTAGGCTCTTTTTAGTTCAATCCCAGCGGCGTCCACGATAAAGAGATTACCTTCGTCGTCCTATCGACGAGGATTCGCGCAATAATCGCGCCACAATTCTCGCCATGCGGCTCCAACCTTTTCCGCGTAAGACTTTCCGTCGCAAAGACTCGAAGAGAGGACCCGATCTCGTAGTTCCTGTCGACCCTCTCGAACCTCTTGAACCCGAGAAGCCAGCTGAACCGCCGCCTCCACATAGTCATCGACATCATCAGCTACCCAAGACGATTCTCCAATCTGCTCGACCATCATTGCTGCAACCCTAGACCGCGCGGCAAAACCTCGGCGAGTGATCACCGGAACACCCATAACCAGCGAATCCATAGTCGTTGCGGCACCATTGAACGGAAAAGCATCAAGTCCGATGTCCATCTTTCCGTAATCTACATAATTATCTTCAAGGCTAACGGCCGGATAGAAGGTCGTACGGTCACGCAATCCAGCCTGGATGATCAGATTCTCGCCATGGGTGTAATAGACGGGATCGCTTGCGATACTGGACTTCAAAACCAACGTTGAGCCCGGCACCCGGTCCAATATCCTTCGCCAACAAGCAACCGTCGTCGGACCTAACTTCCTAGAATTATTGAACGTTCCGAAGATCGGCGGGACGTCAGCCAAACGACTAGGTCCAATCTCGGGAAGGCCCGAAAGCGCTTTGAAGCACATAAATGGAGGATCAATCCGGACAATCTTCTCAAGGAAATCCTGATCCGAGTCAGGTAGATCAACGTAAAAATCCCCTAGTCGAGCCGTAAGTCTCGAACTCCCGATCGAATTTGGAAATCCTAACAAATGCATCTGAATCGGTGCCGGTTGCATCGCCCAAGATTGCGGAGAACCATTTCCAAACCAGCCAGTCGTCTCGATCAGGATGTCAATCTCGTCTTCGCGAATCTGCCATGCAACGGTACCGGGATCCTTTCGGGTCATCGGCCGGACTTCGCAACGATCCTTCAAGATCGCACTGTGATGATCAAAGGTGCTGTTGAGCGGATAGAGGATAATTTCAAATTCATCGCGAGAAAGATGCTCCAGCAAGGGTCCAAGGAACCCTGAAACCGCATGCGCCCGAAGTTCTGGGCTCAAAATTCCGAGCCGCAACTTTCGCTCCGGATCCAAGTTAACCTTCGGCGGCGGAAGCGTAATCACCGAAAGATCAAGCCGCTTTCCAGCCTCTCTCACTGCTTTAATGACTTCCTCTTCGGTTGCGACTTCCGAATACTGAATCTCCATCGCGAGCATATGAGCGAGCTCCAACGAAGCAGGACGGTCTGCGACGGCATCGCGAAGGAAGCTCAATGCCCCCTCCAAATCCTGGACCGAAAAGCAGCGAAAATAATTCAGGACGACCGATTCATCAAGCGGCAAACCAGCAAAAGCAATCTTCGCAAGCTCAAATGCCTCTCCAAAGGACCCCCGGTGAAGCAAATTCATACTGAGTTGATGACAGATTTCAGGATTCGCTGGGTCCATATTTTGCGCCAAACGATAGGCAAGTTCAGCCTGATCATATTCGGCCAACTCTTGATGCGCAAGACCTTTCGCGACCAAAGCGGAAACGCAATTGGAGTCAAGTTGTAGCGCGTGATCTAGGAGTTTCAGAGCCTCAGCATGCTTACTTCCACCGCTTAAAAGGCGAGCTGCGATCACCTGGACGAGCGGATATTGAGCAAACTCCGCTGCCACTGCTACTGCGGAAAGCATTCCTTCCTCACGTTCACCAGAGTTAAATTGAGCGTAAGCTTTCTTCAGAGCGATCGTTGCGGCGTCCATTTGAGAAAAGTCTACCTTCGGCATTCGGCGGTCCAAATTGCTCGGATCGCTGCCCCGAGTTTTTGCCCATACGCCGGACCGTCCATCAGAGCAGATTGCTCAACCAAGTTTCTCAGATCACCGCGCTCAGTGCGCACCCTTTCAACTTCCCCCGCCAGCCGAACCGCGTTTTGCACGTACCCGTCCTCATCCTCCGCGATCCAATCATGCTTACCAATCTGCCGTAGCATCATCGGTGTAACACGAGATCGGTGGGCATCACCACAGCGGGTGATTACCGGAACCCCCATCAGAAGCGCCTCAATGGTCGTCGTCGTTCCGTTGTATGGGTATGAATCCAGTACGATATCGACGTTCAAATAGACTCGCCGGTGGTCGTCCTGACTGACGGTGCCTTCAACCCAATCCACCCGCTCCGTCAATCCGGCGTCATCAATGCGGCGGTGCAAAGCCTCAGTCTCGACCATTTGATCGGGGTGATGGCACTTAACCAAAAGCCTTGAACCAGGAACTTGGTCCAAAATCCTTTTCCAAACCGCGAGCAATCTTGGACCGATCTTCCGGGCACTGTTCATCGTGCAAAACATTACGGGAGCGCCTGCCGGTCGCTTGGTCAAGTCAGGATACCGACCCAGGCTCTCGTAACAAAGAAACGGCTCAGACACCCGAAAAACCGTCTCGGCATAATCCCCATCTCGCTCAGGTGTATCCACAAAAGAATCTCCGATCCGCGCCGTGACGCGCTTCAGCCCGAGGCCATGCGGAAACCCAATCATCGAAATCTGCACCGGAGCTGGCTGCATCGCCAAAATTTCCGGACGAGCGCCACGGGTCATCCCGCCCGTTTCTATCAAGACATCAAGCCGGTCTTTCCGGATGCGATCACAAAACTCCATCGCGTTCATTGGCTTAAAATCCATCCACTTCCCTAACTTCTTGAATTCTCGAGAGAAATCATCAAATTGGCTAGAAAGAGGAAAGAAGTACAACTCAAAATCATTGCTTGAGAGGTTCCGCAAGAGTGGCAAAAGGAAGAATGCCACCGAATGCGTCCGTAAATCCGGGCTCAAAACTCCGACCTTAAGTTTCTTCTTGGGCTCCCTGACATTTGGAAAATCCTGCCATTCCGGGATCTGAGACTCCATCTGCTGTCCGCATTCCCAAATTCTGGCGACCACTTCTGACTCCGTTACATCCTCCCAGTAAAGTTGCTCGAATGCAAAGAGGCGTCGAAATCGGAGCGAGTCTGGATATCGCTGAATGTGCTCAATATAAAACTCTTCAGCCCGACCCTGATCCACCAAAAAAAGAACCTGCAAAAGGTTGGTTGCATGAAGCTCATTATCCGGTTCTGCCGCAAAAACCTTCTCGGCAAACTTTAGTGCCTCATCTATTCCACCGACCGCCTGGGCAAGCAATGACCCTGCCATGAGCAACCCCGGCTGATTGGGGTGTGACTCTAGCCCTGAGTCCAGAGCGATTCTCGCTTCCTCGTAACGACGCAACGTGATCAAGGCTCCTGTCAGCTCGGCGTTCCACTCCCCACGCTCCGGCGCGGAACCAAGCGCGCGTCGAAACAGCACCACCGCATCAGCGTACGCTTCACAAGACTGCAAAACCGTCCCCATTCGGTACTGCAATTCAGCATTGTTCGGAAATCGAGCCGCTAGGCGCGACGCCTCCATCACGGCTCGGCGATAGTCACCTGCACTAAACAGACTAAAAACGTGTTGCGTCGCCTTTTGAACCGGATCCACCCGCCAAGACTACCAAGCCATCCACCGTTCTTGCCGAGAGAAATCAGAGAATCTCGAAAGAAAATCGGTGCCAGAGCCTCTTCCCAATTTTTGCAAAGCATTTCATTGGCTAAAATGGAGCGTGCTTCGCGTGATGATGCTGTCCTGGGAATATCCCCCTCGTATTGTGGGAGGGATTAGTCCTCACGTTTACGACCTATCAAAGGAGCTCGTGAAAATCGGATGCGAGGTTCACGTGATCACAAAGGCGACACCACTTGCCGTTGATGAGGAAATCGAAGAAAGCGGCGTTCATGTCCACCGGGTTCACCTTGAAAAGGAGCCCGATAACTTTGTCCACGAAATCCAGCTGCTCAACAAAGCCACCGATCTCCGGTGCCGTCAGCTTCTGGAAGACTGGCGCCCTGGCGGTCAGCCAACCATTTTCCATGCCCACGACTGGCTCTCTCTAGAATCCGCTCGCGAGCTCAAATACGAATACCAACTCCCCATGATCGCCACTGTCCACGCGACCGAGGAAGGACGCAATGGCGGGATTCATGGCGAGCTTCAGCGTTATATCCACGAGCAGGAATACTGGCTCACCTATGAAGCGTGGCGCGTGATCGTGTGCTCTCAGTACATGCTGGATCAGGTCGCGAAGAGCTTTTCTTGCCCCGCCGACAAGGTGGACATCGTCTACAACGGCGTCGAAGCTAAGAAGTTTGAATTTGAATGGGACGATGAATCCCGAGCCGCCTGGCGAGCCAAGCTTGCCCGTCCCGATGAAAAGATCGTCATGTACGTCGGGCGATTTGTTCGGGAAAAAGGTATTCACCTGTTGCTGAATTCAGCATCCACCATTCTTGCCAAACAACCGAACACAAAATTCGTGATCGTCGGTGGCGGTAACCGTGAGAAGTTTGAAAAATTTGTCCGTTGGTATGGACTCCAAGACAAGGTTTTGTTCACCGGATTCATGGCGAATCGCTCGTTGCACCAGCTTTTCCGCTGTGCTGATGTCACGGTGTTCCCTTCCCTGTATGAGCCGTTTGGAATCGTTGCTCTGGAAGGCATGGCGGCGGGTGCTCCTGTTGTTACATCTGATGCCGGGGGCTTGAAAGAAGTCTGCCTTCACGGAGTTACCGGAACAAACTTCTATGCCGGCAATGGCGAATCTCTAGCTTGGGCGGTCGTGGATGTTTTGAACAACCAAAAGCGAGCCGAAGAAATGAAAGTTGCAGCCCGGGCAAGGCTCGATACCGACTTTAGTTGGGTCAACATTGCCGCTCAAACCAAGGCCGTTTATGATCGCGTTTGGACAGAATTTGTCGAAAGCTACTGGATGGACGAAACCCTCTGGCCCGTTTCTCCGGGTGCGGATGAGCGCGCCGAGAAAGCCCACGTTCGTGAGAAGGCCAAGCGCGGAGCCTTCGAAAACCGCCCCATGCGACCGACCCACATCCAAGCTCCCGCCGAGCCGATTTCGGTCGACAAACTCGCGTTTGGGAAAAACATGGAGCACCCCGACACCGACGACCGCGACGAGGAATGAGATTCCGGTTCGGAATTACGACCACACGGTTTGCCTCGGAACCCCCAAATCGTCATTCCTGGCGCGACCGGGAAGCCAAGCGCACTCTCTTCCAAAGCCTTACCGAAGGCGTGTTCTACACCCCTCCAACGGTGACTCTCGATCTCTATCAATCGGACGGAACATTCTTCCGCACCGACACGATCAACCTGACCAATAACGCAGGCACGATTGCGGATCTCAACCGACGCATCTACATCGGGATCACCCAAGGGCAGTCCACATGGATCGGCAAAAAGGTTATCATCGACACGCGAGCCGGAAATGCGAGCGTCACATTTAGCCACTTCAATGGAGATGTTGACGGCGATTTCGAAGTCGGACCTGGGGACTTTGAAACCGTGGTCGCGAACTTTGGTCTGGCTCCCGCAACTCCGGAAGAAGGCGATGTCGATCGCGATGGCGAAGTTGGACCAAGTGATTTCGAGATCATTGTTGCCAACTTTGGTCAGTTCACACCAACCCCATAATCGAGACAATCTTGCGCTTCTCAATAAAATTTGAGAAGCGCACCCTTGTTTGGCGCAGGATTTGCGTTACACTTCCACACAAATGACCGCAAACGCCCTGATCATGTGCGAACCCGGTGGAAGGTACGGATTTTATTCCGACGCCCAAACGGGAGCCACAAATTCCATGCAAAAAAACCTCGCCATGAAGCGCGAGGAGATTCAGGAATGGGCATGGGGCGAATGGAAAAGCGCCGCATTCAAATTACGTGATGCCGGGATCGAAGTCCAGACCTTTCTTCAAGGCAACGAAGACACCCCAAACGCGATTTTCCCAAACAACTGGTTCAGCGTCAACCCAGAATCGGGCCTTTGCGTGCTGTATCCGATGCTCACCGCTTCCAGAAGGAAGGAACGCAACTCATGTGTCACCGATCTTTGGCCGATCCAACTCGACAGACTCGATCTCACCAGTTTTGAATCTCAGGATCGGGCTTTGGAAGGCACCGGAAGCCTGGTCTTGGACCGTGCCTATAAAGTCGCCTATGCTTGCCTCAGCCCGAGAACCGATGCGCTACTCGCCCAGGTTTGGGCTCAAAAGCTTGGCTACGACCTGTTCACCTTCTCGGCATCTGGCCCCGACGAAGTTGCCTACTATCATACAAACGTCATGATGGCGATTGGAACTCACTGGGCAGTCATCTGCCTGGAATCCATCGAGAGTGAATCCGACCGGATCGCCCTCCGATGCAAGATCGAAGAAACCGGAAAGATCCTGATCCCGATCACGCGTACCCAAGTTGCCAAGTTCTGCGGCAATATCTTGGAAGTTCAAAATCGAAAAGGTGAGCATGTCATGCTCATGTCCAAGCAGGCGAGTGAAAACTTCAGCATCGAGCAATTTGCCTTGCTCAAAAGCTTCGTTCACCATGTCGTTGCTCCGGATATCGGGACGATTGAGCACGTCGGCGGTGGTGGCATGCGCTGCATGGTCGCCGAGAACTTCGTCTAATTCCACTGAAATCAGGCGCAAAGGTGCCACGGGGCTGAAGACCCCGTGGCACCTTTTTGAGATTAAACCCCAGCCGCGACTTTCTTCTTCGCCCACGGACGATAGGCCACATCAAGCTGCTTGACCGCCTGAGCTTCATCCAATCGCCCGACGATTTGCGAGGTCGGCGCAGACTTCAGGACTTCCGGAGTCGTCTCGGCTTCCTTGCAAATCTGGATCATCACATCGCAAAATTGATCCAGAGTTTCCTTGCTCTCGGTCTCAGTCGGTTCGATCATGATTGCCTCAGGAACGATCAGCGGGAAGTAGTTTGTCGGCGGGTGAATTCCGTAGTCAATCAACCGCTTAGAGAAGTCCAAGGCTCGGACGCCGTGCTGCTTGTAGGGTTGCGAAGTCAACACGCATTCGTGCATGCAAGGCCGGTCGTGAGCGGCAGGAAGAACTCCGTTTAGACGAGCCTTGACATAGTTCGCGTTCAGAACAGCAAACCGAGAAATGCGAGGCAATCCTTCCTTGCCGTGCGCCAAGAGATAGGTCAAAGCCCGAACTTCCATCAAAAACTGACCAAGGAACGCACTGACCCGACCGATGGACTGCGGGCGATCCCGCAGTAGCTCAACAACACCCGAGGCATTGCGCCGAACAACAGGCTTTGGCAAAAATGGTTCAAGGTGAGACTTCAACCCAATCGCACCGCATCCAGGACCACCACCACCATGCGGGGTGCTGAATGTCTTATGAAGGTTCAGGTGCATGCAGTCGAATCCATGATCGCCAGGCCGAGTCGTGCCGACCATCGCGTTCATGTTCGCGCCGTCGCAGAAAACTTGCCCACCGATATCGTGGACCATCATGCAAATCTTTTCGATATTAGGTTCAAAGAGTCCAAGTGTGCTCGGGTTCGTGAGCATCAATCCTGCAACATCAGGACCCAGATTCGCCGCCAGAGCTTCAAGATCGGTATTCCCTCCTGCCGTGGTCGGAATGCTTCGGACGCTGTAACCACAAGCCGCCGCACTAGCAGGATTCGTTCCGTGTGCGGAGTCCGGAACCAAGATCACTTTGCGCTGATCCCCTTCCCCTCGCGACTCATGATAGGCCTTGATCAGCATCAAGCAAGTCAGCTCACCATGGGCACCAGCAAGCGGCTGGAGCGTGATTTCGTCGAAACCTGTGACTTCGCAAAGAATTTCTTGCACCTGAGCGAGAACTTCCAACGCGCCCGGAACAGTGGCGTCGGGTTGCATCGGGTGGATGTGCGTAAACCCTGGGTTCGCGGCGGTGCGTTCGTTGATCTTGGGGTTGTACTTCATTGTGCAGGAACCGAGAGGATAAAACCCGGTCTCGATTCCGTAATTGATCTGGCTGAGATTCGTGAAGTGCCTTAGAAGATCGAGCTCGCTGACTTCAGGGAAGTGGAATTCCTCGCGCACTTGACCGAGGCATTCGGCAAGATTGACTTCAGGAGTGTCGGCTTTCGGTGGGTTGCAACCGACGCGTCCGGGAGAGGACTTCGTAAAAATGAGCTGAGGCTCAGGAACGATCTTCTTTCTCATGTTGATTACTACGATTTTACCAGCGGAATCTCTTGGCCCGGGATTCCGTGGCACAATAAACCATGCCTGCCTTCCTGAATGTTGATCCCGAATCACACGGCCTAAGTGCGGCACTTTCGCAGGACCTGAGGACTCTCGACGAAGTTCTCGGTACGATCCTGAAGGATCAAGAAACTCCCGAACTCGTTACCATCGCCCGGCGATTGATGGACGATAGCAGTCCTCTTGACCCGGAAACCATCTTCGAATCCATCCCCGAACTCAACGACCCAAAGATTCTCCGCGATCTTGCCAGAGCGTTTACGGTCTTTTTCCAACTCACCAATACCGCCGAACAAAAGGAAATCGTCCGCATCAACCGGTCCAGGCACGGTGACCGAAGAGAGTCCATCCGGGAAGCCATCATCCAGCTCAAGCAAAAAGGACTCAAAGCAGATCAAGTCCAGGAACTCCTCACCCAGATCGAAATCGGCCCGACCCTCACCGCCCACCCGACCGAAGCCAAGCGTAAGGCGGTGCTAGACAAACTCCAGAGCATCGCCAAACTCCTCTCCCGACACGAAACCGGCCCGAGCCTGACCGATCCGCTCGACATGCGCAACACGACCATCGAGGAAATCGAGCGCACTCTGACGACCCTCTGGCAAACCGACGAGATGCGCTCCGACCAGCTCACCGTTGACGAAGAAGTCAGGAACGCGATGTACTTTTTCGACCGGACGATTGCCGAAGTCGTGCCTTGGTTGCACGAGGATCTCATGGTTGCCCTGGCTGAATCCTATCCTGAAGCCAGTTTCAACATTCCTGCATTCCTCACCTACCGATCATGGGTCGGCGGCGACCGCGATGGCAATCCAAATGTCACCCCCGAGGTCACCTGGGAAACCCTTCTCACCCATCGGAAGCAAGCCCTTGACTTGTATCTGCCTCGCGTTCAGGCGTTGCGCATTGAGCTCACCCAGAGCTTAAAGTTAGTCGAAACGACCCCGGAGCTTCTCGAACTTGTGTCCCGGTTACAAGAGATGGGTCTGGTGACCGAGCAACGCCAGGCAAGGTATTCGCTGGAGCCCTATGCACTCGCCCTTCGAGGCATTGAGAAGCGGCTGATCCAGACCATAGAAAATGGTCAGCATGGCTACTCTTCGGATCAAGACTTTTTGTCCGACCTGCTCACCATCCAAACGAGCCTCAGACTCAATAAAGCCGAAGCGATTGCCGATCGCGGGCGACTTTCTAGCCTGATTTGCCAAGTCCGGGCGTTCGGGTTCCACCTCGCGACTCTCGACATCCGCCAGCATAGCGAGCAACACGAAAAGGCGCTGACCGCGATGTTCCAAGTCGCCGGGGTTCACGACGACTATCAAGGTCTAAGCGAAGCAGAAAAGGTCAACCTGCTCACCCAAGAACTCGCCAATCCCCGTCCACTACTGCAGCGCGACCACGAGAAAATTCCGGAAATCCGGCTCGTGATGGAGGTCTTCCACGTCATCCGAAGAGCGCGACGAGAGCTATCCGACCGAGCCGTAACAACCTACATCATCAGCATGACCCACGGCGTCAGCGACATTTTGGAGGTGCTGATTTTCCTGAAAGAATCGGGTTTACTGAGGCTGAAACAGGATGGATCAGTTGAAAGCGAGATTGATGTCGTGCCATTATTCGAGACCATCGAGGACCTCCACGACGCCTCCGACCTGCTGAAAAGCACCTTCAAAATTCCGGCTTATGCCGCCCACCTCAAAGCCCGAGGATCATCGCAAGAAGTCATGCTTGGCTACAGCGATTCCAGCAAGGACGGAGGCTATCTCGCCGCGAACTGGGCATTGCAATCCACGATTGCGAGTCTCGCGCAACTGAGCCAGGAAACCCGGATTCCGATCCGGCTCTTCCATGGGCGTGGCGGAACCGTCGGTCGTGGGGGTGGTCGGGCAAACAAGGCAATTTTGGGTCAACCGGCGGGTTCGTTCCACGGCTCGATCCGTTTCACCGAGCAGGGCGAGGTCATTTCCTTCCGCTATTCCCTGCCCCCGATTGCCCACCGGCACCTTGAGCAGATTGTGAATGCCGCGATTCTCGCTTCCAGCGGAGCCGGAACCCCCGGCGCCGAAGAGGAATTCGGCGAGGTCATGCGCGAGATCGAAGATTCTTCGCGGATCGCCTATCGGGATTTGGTCTACAACGACCCAGAATTCTGGAGCTTTTACACCCAAGCCACCCCGATCCAGCACATCAGCCTCCTCCCCATCGCTTCACGCCCAGTCTATCGCCCTGGCAACGCGGTTTCTGGAATCAAAGGTCTCCGCGCGATCCCCTGGAACTTCGCTTGGGTTCAGAGCCGTACGACCCTGGTCGGTTGGTACGGGATGGGCACCGCCCTGGAGGCTTTTTCAAAGACCAATCTTGCTGTGCTTCAGCGGATGTACCAGACCTGGCCATTTTTCAAATCGGTGGTGGACAATGCCCAGCTTGAACTCATGCGGGCGCACATTCCAACCTCACGTCTCTACGCCACCCGGGTCCAGCCGACCGAGCTAGGTGATCGGATTCAGGCAAAGATCGAAGAAGAGCACGAGCGCACCTGCCAAGCGATCCTCGCGATCACCGGGGAGCGCGAGATTCTCGAAAATTCAAAGGTCGTGCGCAGCACGGTTTTCTTCCGCAACCCCGCCGTGATGCCATTAAGCATCCTCCAGGTCGCGCTGATGAACAAGTGGCCGAGCCTCTCCGACGAAGAAAGAGCATCAGAATGGCGCGAGGCAATGCTCCAAACCATAGCCGGAATCGCTGCCGGGATGCAGAGCACGGGGTAGTCTTGCGCCTGGATTCCCGGTCAAGCCGGGAATGACGATTGGTGGTTCCTGGGGGAAAAATTGTCAATGTCATTCCGAACCGAAGGGAGGAATCTGACTGGACCCGCCCATTGCTTGAATGTTAGTGCGTTCCTTGGAAGGGAACCTAGCCGAGTGGCTACTGACAAAGTACCGATAACGGGTGCGTACAGTCAGATTCCTCGCGATGCTTCGGAATGACAGTTGGGAGGCTGGCGCATACGATGGTAACTTCATCCCTGGTCAAGCCGGGAATGACGATGACCCTCGTACTGTCATCCTGAGCGAAGTGAAACGCAGCCGAAGGATCTGACGGTACAAGCCCGGCAATCACAATAATCCGCACTGCTGCCAGATTGTGCTGCCGAATCACAAACAGAACCCATTTTAAGAAGATCCTTCGGCTCCACTCCGTTGCGCTCAGGATGACAGTACGAGTATGGCGAGATTATAACAGCCGTCATCTCGACCGAAGCGAAGCGGAGTGGGGAGATATGACCGTAACGGCGTGTGGGTATGAGTAATCCGCAACACGATCAAGAGCGAAATGCCGGCGAGGAAATCGTACCCACACCTTTTTATGCTCATATTTCTCGGCTTCGCTCGAAATGACGATTGGTGGTTCTGTGGCAAATCATGTCACTGTCATTCCGAACCGAAGGGAGGAATCTGACTGGACCCGCCCCTTGATTGCGTGTTTGCGCGTGCCTTGGAAGCGGACGTAATCGGATGACTTCTGGCAAAGTACGGATACCAAATGTTTACGGTAAGATTCCTCCCTTCGGTTCGGAATGACAGGTGGGAGGTTGGCGAAGACATAAGTAGCCTTCATTCCTGCGAAAGCAAGAACCCGTCCACGGGTGAAGCCCCTTACTGATCCTGCAAGCCAAAGTTGGCGACGACGATCTCGAAGTCGCTTGGGCCGACCTCGCCGTCGTTATCAGCATCGGCGTTTCCAGGTCCACCGAACTGAGACACAACCTCCTCAAAATCCCCCGGCCCAACTTCCCCATCCTGGTCAATATCACCATTGCGAAGCCGGATCGTCCGCGTGATGTTGTTCCCATTCAGGTTCACCACATAAGAACTCGACAAGAACGTACCGCCCTTAAATTGCAAGGTGTAAACCCCGTTTGGCGTGCCAGGTGGAATCTCGATACTATAAGGACCTCCACCGAGTTGGTTAACATTCAACACTCCGGTGTAGGTGTTTGTACCGCTACCGAGTGTCCAATTGATCGCCTCCGTTCCCGCTTCTCCTTGCCCTGAGGTGTTTTCGAGCGTCAGGTTTCCCGAGATACGGCGGATCGGGAAAGTCCAAAGCAAAGCTTGATACTGATTTAGAGCCTGGTTATAGCCTGAACCTCCTACGATAACTTTAGAAGAATCTGAATAAACTGAAGAAGCGGTTGAGTCAGAAAATCCCGATGGAATCAATGAGTGCAAGTTCACCCATGAAGCGGAGCTCCCTCTCCAAAGGCTAGCTCTCGTGGAACTACCAAACTGCACATATCCAACCTGAGTTGCTCCGGAAACCCCAACAGCGTATGATGCTGTGGACCCAGATGGCGACAAGTCAACCCATGAATCGGCGCTTCCGTACCATAGACTTGCCTTTTCTCCAGGAAACAGTACCATACCGACCTGGGAAAGCCCCGAGGTCGCCTTGGCATAGGATGAACTAGCCCCAAACGGATGCAGACTTTTCCACGATTCTGGAGTTCCTGTCCAAAGACTGGCCAGGTTCACACCATTAGGTAAAGTGACATATCCCACTTGCTGATTTCCTCCGATGCCGGTCGCAAACGAACTGGATGCCCCATTTGGGTTGAGGTTTACAAATGATAACGAATCCCCCCTCCACATTCCAGCTTGCCAAGTATTGTTTAGTAGTACTTGGCCCACTTGCTGATCACCGTACGCTGAACTGATAGCGCTATTTGTTGCTCCAGACGGATTCAGGTTGGTCCAATTGCTTGAGTTGCCTGACCACATTGCCGCACTTTCAGCGACGAGTGAAGTAACTGATCCGAAGTGAGTTACCCCATCGCTACTCGTAATCGTCGAGCGAAACGCGTCGCCTGGATGAAGATTTACCCATGATGAAGCTGTACCTGACCAGATGCTTGCCAAACTCACACCCCCTACAGTTGCATTCCCGAATTGTGAACTACTGGTGATCCCAGAGACATATGAATAGCTCGCCCCGGCAGGATGCAGGTTCGTAACCGTCCACTGTGCGCTGGCGATCGCGGTAAGCGCAATAAGGAGCGATGCCGTCTGAATAAGCTTTCGAGATTTCATGGGTTTACCCGTACCGACGGAAAGTTAAATTTCGCACGATACTAAGTGTAAGTATAACCGAAACTCTTCGATTTGGTGGATAAATTTTGCAAATCCTCTCTTTTTGTGTCAAGTAGTGCAAAGGCCCGAAAACTGAATGGGACGTAAACGGATTCCTGGTCACGCCAGGAATGACGACTACTAGGCTCGCACAAACCTCCAAACTGTCATCTCGACCGGAGCGCAGCGGAGTGGAGAGATATGACTGTACAGGCGTGTGCGAACGAGTCAAGCGCAATCGGGCCGTCAACGAAGGCGAGTCAAGGACATCATCCCCACACCCCTGGACGAGCATATTTCTCGGCTCCGCTCGAAATGACGGTTGGTCGGTTCCCGCCTTAATCCCAAATCGTCATCTCGACCGGAGCGAAGCGCAGTGGAGAGATATGATTGTATCGGCGTGTGGGTACCAGTCAAGCGCAACCCGACCGTCTCCGCAAGCGAGTCAAGGACATCCTCCCCATACCCCTGGACGATCATATTTCTCGGCTTCGCTCGAAATGACGAGTGGTAGGTTTTCGTATTGTTTCCAATCGTCATTCCTGCGAAAGCAGGAACCCGCCTGCGACAGGCTTGGATACATACGGGTTCCTGGTCAAGCCAGGAATGACGATCGAGAGCAAGCATTGCTATCAAGAAATCCGACTACCATCACGCGATTCAGAACCGCGTCAATCCGGCGTCGCGAATCTCCGCAAAAGACTTCCCTGCTTCGTCCTTAAACGACAGAATCGGCGAGACGCCACCCGGCCAGGTGATCCCGATTTCCGGGTCGCTCCAAGCCAGTGTGAACTCACTCGCGGGATCATACGCACCGGCCACTTTGTAGTTTACGATCGCGTGGTCGCTGGTGACGAGAAAGCCGTGTGCAAACCCGCCGGGGATCCAGAGTTGATGGTGATTCTCTGCTGAAAGCGTTGCCGCGACCCACTTGCCAAAAGTCGCGGAATCTTCCCGGATATCTACCGCAACATCCCAAATCTCGCCACTCAAAACTTGCACCAACTTCCCTTGCGGATTCGGATTCTGCACGTGCAAACCACGCAGAACCCCGTGATGCGAAAAGCTCACGTTGTCCTGGCAAAAGTCAAGTACTGGAATCCCATGCGCCGCATACTTTTCACTGTGGAACGCTTCAAAAAAGTACCCACGCGCGTCGGGCCAGACCGCTGGCTCGATCAGGAAGACATCTGGAATCGCGAGCGGACTAACCTTCATGATGCTCCGCAACGAGCCTGGCGATGTACTGACCGTAGGCATTCTTCAGCAACGGTTTGCTGAGCGCGACAAGCTGATTTACATCAATGAACCCCATCCGGTAAGCAACCTCCTCAGGGCAAGCGATCATGAGTCCTTGCCGAGTTTCGATGGTCTTGACGAAGTTCGAAGCCTCGATCAGGTCGTCGTGAGTCCCAGTATCCAGCCACGCCGAACCTCTAGAGAGCATCTGAACCTTCAAAGTGCCCTTCTCCAGATAGGCATTATTCACGGAGGTGATTTCAAGTTCGCCGCGCGCGCTTGGCTTGATCGTCTTGGCAACATCCACGATCGCCGAATCATAGTAATAAAGCCCCGTCACCGCCCAATTACTTTTGGGCGATTTCGGCTTTTCTTCGATGCTGATCGCATTGCCGTTGGAGTCAAATTCCACGACTCCATAGGCTTCCGGAGTCGCGACATGGTAGGCAAAAACCGTCGCTCCGCCATCTTGCTTCGCCGCCATCTGAAGCTGACCTTGGAGGTTCTGGGCATAAAAGAGGTTGTCGCCCAGGATGAGAGCGCAAGGGTCTCCAGCGATGAAATCCTCGCCGATCAGAAAGGCCTGCGCCAATCCGTCCGGGCAAGGTTGCACTGCATATTGGATATTGATTCCCCATTGAGATCCATCTCCCAAAAGGGTTTGGAAGAGCGCCTGCTCGTGCGGTGTATTAATGATTAAAATATCCTTAATTCCCGACATCATGAGCGTCGTGAGGGGATAGTAGATCATGGGTTTGTTGTAAACCGGCAGGAGCTGCTTGCTGATGCTCTGCGTGATTGGCCAGAGCCTGGTTCCGGTTCCGCCGGCGAGAATGATTCCCTTCGTAATCATTGGGTCGCCCGCTCCGCGTAATTCGCCTTGATCCAGTCGTCGTATGACTTCGATCGTACTTGCTCAACCCATTCTGGATTGTCGAGGTACCAGGTTACGGTGGACTCGAGTCCAGTGTCAAAAGTCTCCTTTGGTTCCCATCCCAGCTCGGATTTGATCTTCGTCGCGTCGATTGCGTAGCGGAAGTCGTGCCCAGGACGGTCTTTAACGAAGGTGATGAGATGCTCAACATTGCCTTTTCCGGTCTTCTCGCCGACGATCTTTGCGATGGATTTAACCACTTCTAGGTTCGTCTTCTCGCTGTTACCGCCGATGTTGTAAGTCTCGCCGAAATTTCCCCGGTTTGCGACTTCCCAGATCGCATCCACGTGGTCATCCACATAGAGCCAATCGCGGATGTTTTCACCTTTACCGTAAACAGGGAGCGGCTTACCTTCCAGGGCGTTGAGAATCATGAGCGGGATCAGCTTCTCGGGGAACTGCATTGGACCGTAGTTGTTCGAGCAATTTGTGATCTTCACCGGGAGTCCGTAGGTGTGGTGATAGGCGCTCACCAAATGATCGCTACTCGCCTTGCTCGCGGAGTAAGGACTGCGGGGATCGTATGCGGTGGACTCTGTGAAGTACCCTTCACCCGAAAGTGACCCATAGACCTCGTCGGTGCTGATGTGATGGAATAGCTTTCCTTCCCGATTGTCCCACTGCTTGCGGCAGGTTTCAAGGAGATTGTAGGTGCCGACGATGTTGGTCTTGATGAATGCACCAGGATCTTTGATGGAGCGATCCACATGGGATTCAGCAGCGAAGTGGATGACCCAGTCAGGGTTCACTTCCGCAAAGATCCAGCCAAGTTCTTCGGCGTCGGTGATGTCGGCCTTGAAGAAATCGTAGTTGTCGGCTGCGTCTATTGCGTTGAGATTCGAGAGATTGGCGGAGTAAGTCAGCGCGTCTAGGTTGATGAACTTGATATCAGGATGCTGCGGCACCAACCGATTCAGGAAAGCCGAACCAATAAACCCCGCCCCTCCGGTCACCAAAATCGTACGCTGAAACTCGCTCATCACATCCCTATTATCGGCATAAGTGCCAGCATCATTGTATCTGAAAGGGTCGAATCATGATGTTTGCGTCAATCCAGACTATAACGCCCGAACCTCCGGACTCCCGAACCCGACCAACAAGAAAAAGACCCGACTCATACGAATCGGGTCTGAAATTTTCTGTATCCACGCAACGTGCAGGGCTTCCTGGATGCTGCGCTTCAAGTAATTCTGCTGTTGAGGGGTTTAAATCCCGTGTTCGGGATTGGATCTGGTCAAAGCCAAGCCCGGAAACGAAGAAAAAAGGCTAGCCGCAAGCGACTAACCTTAAAATTTTCTGTATCCACGCAACGTGCATATCTTCCGGGAGGCTGCCCTCCAAGTACTTCCGCCGCTGAGACGCTTAACTGCCGTGTTCGGGATGAGAACGGGTGTTTCCATCTCGCCATGGTCACGCGAATACAAACTGTGTAGAGTGTGAAACACTCTCAAAGTTACATACTGACAAGTAGAACGCTATCTGAGAAGTTGTGCTTAATTTTCTAAGCCCTCGGACAATTAGTATCGGTCAGCTCAACACATTACTATGCTTACACCTCCGACCTATCACCTTGTGATCTTCAAGGGTCCTTACCTCTAAGTGAGAAATCTAATCTTGGGGTGCGCTTGGCGCTTAGATGCTTTCAGCGCTTATCGCTGCCCGACGTGACTACCCAGCGTCTGCACCTGGCGGTACAACTGGTACATCAGAGGTCAGTACACTCCGGTCCTCTCGTACTAAGAGCGTGTCCCCTCAAATTTCTTACGCCCGCAGTGGATAGGGACCGAACTGGCTCACGCCGTTCTGAACCCAGCTCGCGTGCCTCTTTAATCCGTGAACTCCGGAACCCTTGGGACCTGATACAGCCCCAGGATGAGACGAGCCGACATCGAGGTGCCAAACCATGCCGTCGCTGTGAGCGCTCGGGCAAGATCAGCCTGTTATCCCCGGGGTAGCTTTTATCCGTTGAACCCTGACGTACCCACGCACAATCAGAGGGTCACTTAGACCTACTTTCGTACCTGCTCGACTTGTTGGTCTCACAGTCAATCGCACTATATACCTATACGCTCGACGCCTGATTTCCGACCAGGCTGAGTGCAACTTTGTACGCCTCCGTTACATTTTGGGAGGCGACCGCCCCAGTCAAACTACCCGCCACAGACTGTCTCCACACCGGATAACGGTGCAGGTTAGTAAACCAGATGTAAAAGGGTGGTGTTCCATTGGCGCTTACGCTCCCACCTACGCTCTACATCTACATCCAATTCACAATCTGAAGGTGTAGTAAAGCTCCACGGGGTCTTTCCGTCCTACTGCGGGGAACCCGCATCTTCACGGGTGCTACAACTTCACCGGATTTCTCGTTGAGACAGTGCCCAAGTCGTTACGCCTTTCATGCGGGTCGGTATTTAGCCGACAAGGAATTTCGCTACCTTAGGACCGTTAGAGTTACGGCCGCCATTCACTGGGACTTCGATTCGCTGCTTCGCTTGCGCTAACAGCTCCTGTTAATCTACCAGCATTGGGCAGGCGTCAGCCCCTATACTTCCCCTTTCGGGTTTGCAGAGACCTGTGTTTTTGGTAAACAGTCGCCTGGGCTGCTTAGCTGCGGCCCCTTGCGGGGCACCCCTTATTCCGAAGTTACGGGGTCGTTTTGCCTAGTTCCTTAACGAGAGTTCTTCCGAACGCCTTAGTCTCCTCGACTCATCTACCTGTGTCGGTTTACAGTACGGTCGATGTTAGCTGAAGCTTAATGGTTTTTCGCGGCCCTTATCCATCCAATGCGGTTCACGCCGAAGCGATCCCCTCAGAATCCAATAACTTAGTTGAACTTCAAAGAACGTCACATATCGCACTAACACCGGGGCAGGAATATCAACCTGCTATCCATCGATTACGCCTTCTGGCCTCACCTTAGGACCGCCTTACCTCCGTCTGACGAACATAGCCGGAGAAACCTTAGATTTTCGGCGCACAGGATTCTCACCTGTGTGATCGCTACTGATGCCTGCATTCTCACTCGAATACGCTCCACCATTGCTTACGCTATAGCTTCACTGCGTACCCGACGCTCCCCTACCACCCATATGGGTCCAAAGCTTCGGTTCTATACTTGAGCCCCCTTACATTATCCGCGCAAGTCCACATTCGGCCAGTAAGCTATTACGCACTTTTTAAAGGGTGGCTGCTTCCAAGCCAACCTCCTGGCTGTTTATGCGAACTCACATCGTTTCACACTTAGTATAGGATTAGGGACCTTAGCTGTTGATCTGGGCTATTTCCCTTTTGACCACGGAGCTTATCCCTCGTAGTCTCACTGCTATGCTTCACATCTTGGTATTCGGAGTTTGGTTGGGTTCAGTAAGCGGGTAAGCCCCCTAGCCCATTCAGTGCTCTACCCCCAAGATGAAACACATAACGCTGCACCTCAATGCATTTCGGGGAGAACCAGCTATCTCTGCGTTCGATTGGCATTTCACCGGACTAACCACAGCTCATCCCGAGATTTTTCAACATCTATGAGTTCGGTCCTCCATGTTGTGTTACCAACACTTCAACCTGGCCATGGCTAGATCACGCAGTTTCGGGTCTACTCCTACCGACTTGACGCACTATTCGTACTCGGTTTCCCTCCGGCTCCACGTCTTAGACGCTTAACCTTGCCGATAAGAAGTAACTCGCAGGCTCATTCTGCAAAAGGCACGCCGTCGCACTCGTAGTGCTTCGACTGTTTGCGGATAATACGGTTTCAGGTTCTATTTCACTCCCCTCCCGGGGTTCTTTTCACCTTTCCCTCACGGTACTGGATGCACTATCGGTGACAAATTGTACTTAGCCTTACCCGGTGGTCCGGGCAGATTCGCGCGGAATTCCTCGTGATCCGCGTTACTCGGGTACATCTTGAAATTGGTTTGATTTTCAGAATACGGGACTGTCACCCTCTATGGTTTACCTTTCCAGGCAATTCTTTTAATCAACTTCCAATATTCTTTTCCAAATCTCACAAATGCAAGAACCGTAACGATTACTCGTACCGTCCTTCCGTTTGGGAGACTTGGTAGATGCCCCACGACCCCAACAGGTAAACCCGTTGGTTTAGGCTCTTCCGATTTCGCTCGCCGCTACTTACGGAGTCTCTTCGATTTCTTTTCCTCTGGTTAATAAGATGTTTCAGTTCACCAGGTTCCCTCCTCAGAACCTATGTATTCAGTTCTGGGTCACTAGACATTACTCTAGTGGGGTTTCCCCATTCGGACACCTGCGGATCATCGCTTTTGTGCAGCTCCCCGCAGCATTTCGCTGCTTACACGTCCTTCGTCGGCAATTTGTCCCTAGGCATTCACCGTATACCCTACGTAGCTTAGTTTAAATTTTGTTGTAGCACATCTTACTCAGATGCGCGTTCCACTTGTCAATATGCAACTTTCAAAGTGCTTTTCACTTTTCGCTCGACTTAGTTTTTACCTCGTCGGCAAAGAGAGATAGTACCAGGCAACCTTTTCCCTGTCAAGGGCAAACCCGATTTTTCTTCACTTTTTCTCAAAAAAGTCACCGGTTTTAACACCAAGTCTAACTTATGTCGGTAAACCTGGACAGGTTCAACACGGCATTTTTTCGAGTTCAGCTCGACCCCCGCAGAACTTCTTTTGAAAATTCTTTTTGGTTAGGGGTTAATAGTGAGTTAACAATGGGGATTGGGGGTTCGGGCTCCGGACGGTTCGGGTAGTTCGGGTAGTCCGGGGTTGCCTCTAAGTGGATCTATTCCAATCCGTAAAATCCGAACAAACCCGAGCAAATCCGAACTCCCGAACTACCCGAACAATCCGAACCCAGTCCTTAGTGCATCACCATGTCACCCAGGCAGGTCTGAATATAGTTGATCTGCCCAAGGTGATAGGTGAGATTCCAGTAATGGAGTCCCATCGCGTCTGCCATGGTGATCGTCTGGCCACCGCCGAAGGGAAGGAAAATTTCGTCCTCAAGCGCCTCGACTGGAAATGCCCCAATCGCGTCGCAGAGCTTGGCCGTTCCCAACTTTAGGCCTAGGACGCAATCATCAAAGGTGTGGAACTGATCGACCAGGTCATCGATCTCGCGCTTGGCGTCTTCGCTCATCTCCGGCATGCGTCGGCTTTGCATGATTTCCAGAAGCCAGCCAGAAGCCGCCGCAAGTTCTTGCATCTGGCTCATGACCGATCGCGCTTCCGGAGCAGGGCTCCATTCGCGCATATCAGACGGAAGCGCCTCCGCAGCCCGGATAACATCCGAAACCGCTTTCTGCGTGAGCTTGACAATCTGTTCCTGATATCGCATACGGCTTGTTTTACCGGGTTCTTGAGTTCGATTGTTCGGGGGTTAGGTTGTTCGGGTAGTCCGGGTTTGTCTCCGAGAAGATCTAATCCGGACCAAGCCGAACCACCCGAACCCTAAATCGTCAACCCCGCGCTGTTCCAATCGTCCAAGAACCGCGCCAAACCTGAATCCGTCATCGGATGCTTGATCAGCATCTTCATCGTCCCCCAAGGCATCGTGGCGACATGGGCACCGGCTCGAATGGACTCCAAAACATGGAGCGGGTGCCGAACGCTGGCGACCAATACCTGGCTATCGAAGCCGTAGGTATCAATCATATCAACGGTATCGCGAACTGCGTCCATCCCTTCTGCGCCGAGGTCGTCCACTCGGCCGACGAAGTTGGAAATGTAAGTCGCCCCGGCCTTCGCCGCAAGCAAAGCCTGGCTGACGCTAAAGACTAGAGTCACATTCGTATCAATCCCCTTATCACTAAGAGTCCTAACGAGCCGTACTCCAGGCTCGATCATTGGAACCTTCACCACGATCTGCTCGTGCCAGGAACTGATTTCCAAAGCCTCCTTCAGCATCGTGTCGTAATCTGTCGCAACGACTTCCGCCGAAATCGCGCCACCAGGAACGGCTTCACAAATTGCAAGCACGGTTTCCTTAAATCCCTTGCCGGACTTTGCGATCAAGGTTGGGTTGGTGGTCACGCCATCAATGATCCCCATCTCAGCCGCTAACTTCACTTCGGCGATATCGCCGGTATCCAAAAACAGTTTCACGCTGATGATTTTACTGGTTCGCATTCACATTCTGGTGAAGATCGTTGTTAAATTTGATATGCTGAAGGAATGAGAACTAGAATCCTTGGATTATTGTCAGCCCTCTGCGCCTTTGCATCTGCACCGGCGGTGCAATTTGAGATTGAGAGCAACGGAACAATTCCTTCCGCTCAGACGATCTCTAGGACATCCGGGATCTGGGCAGACGTTCTTTTCGCAAGTCTCACCCCCACAGATATTGATTTCTTTAAGGTGTATCTGGAAGCTGGAGAAATTCTGACCGTCATCACGACACCTCTTTCGGGTCCTAGCTTCCGCGACCCAGACACGTTCTTAAGGATCGCGACCGCGACCGGAACTCCAATCTTTGAGAATGACGATTCGGGGTCGGGCTTTGGATCGGCCGGTCAATACCAAGCAGTCGAGTCGGGATTCTATGTCATTGGGATTACCGGAGTAGACGACCCTACGTTTAACGGTTTCCACACTGAAGACGGGGATTACCTCATGACGGTGAGCGTCGTTCCAGAACCAGCGAGCATGTTTGCTCTTGCGGCGGGTGTCGGAATCTTGATGAGAAGACGCCGAGTGGGTTAACTTTCCTGTCCCCAAATCCGGTCAAACCCGAACAAATCTGAGCCTATCCCGCCGGAGTACGCGGGTAGTTTGATCCGGGGAGCGTTTCTACATCCGCCCCAGGGATCCCGCCCTTATCAATCTTGATCTTAACGATCAATAAGGACCCTAAAAGAAAGAACACCGCCGACATCATGAATGCGAAGGTGTAACCTGCTCCGGGTTGCGCCCGATTTCCGGCGTCGATGCCAACCCCGATCATCCCATTGAAGAGCTGGGGCAACGCGATACTGCTCTGCCAAATCCCCATATCTTTCCCAAAATCTGCCCCCTCGGGCAAGACGTCGCTGACCAAAGCCCAATCCGCTGAAGCATAAGCGCCGTACCCGATCCCAAAGATAAGAGCAAGACCGAGCATAACCTGATAGACCGGGATCAGGGAGAACGGGAGGAGCACTGCGAACAAGATCATTCCGGCACCCCGAATCACCTTTCGGCGGCCAATTTTGTCCGCCAACTTCCCACCGACAGTCGCCCCAATGATCCCTGTTATGCTAATCAGAACCATAATCGCCAAAGCCGCTATGAGCGGACCGCTCGAACCCTCAGTCACCGAAGTCGGTAACGGCGAAAACGTCTTGACGCTATCTTTAAGGTAATTCTGGCCAAAGGTGGTCATTACATAGAATCCAAGCGAGGTCAGAAAACGCGTGAACCAAACCCATCGGAAGTTTGCGGATCGCCAGGTATCAACCCAGATGCCGAAGCTAAACTTCCCTGCCGTGACTTCCGGATTCGGTGCCTCCTGGGCGCATTTGCAAACAATTAGTGCACATGCCACGTTCAGACCCCCGAGGAAAATGAACAAGATGAAGTGATCAATCGAGAGGATCGTCCCGGCGATGATCAGGATGGCGGCGCAGATTTGAGCCGAAAAATTGAGCATTCCCATGATTCCGCTCGCCCTTCCTCGGTGCTGTGGAGGAACATTTTCTGGAATGAGGGCAGAATATGGTCCCGTAGCAATATCGTCCGAGATTTGGAGCAAAAGGTAACCGAAGATCAAAGCTCCCACCGACTGCGCGGAGCCTAAAAGAAAACAGGCAACCGCGGTTAGGACCGCACCCGAGAGGAGCCAAGGACGCCGCCTTCCCCACTTCGTGCTCGTCCGGTCGCTGAGGTACCCCATGAGTGCTGGTCCGACCGTCGCCTCGAGGGCGCCAATTGCGACGATCATGCCCCAAGTGGAATTCTGCTGCCCAACTGGAACGATCGCATTCACTTTGGCAGGGATCAGAAGTAACGCCATGAACCACTTGAAGCTACTGGCAAACCAATATGCACTCACACCTAGATACCAACTCAGGCGGTTCTGAAACATAGGATCTAGTTTAGCGGGTTTGGTCGGGGTTTGGTCGGGGCTTGGTCGGGGCTTCTTCGGTTGGTCCGGGAGCTCCATAGTCGTGCTGATTAAGACAGGAATGACGAAATGAAAGGATTGCGAGGATTTTCAAATGCAGCACACAAAAAAGTGACCGCTTCTTTCGAAGCGGCCACTCTCAATTCAAGGTGAAGTTCTAGATTAGAACTTGACGCTGACTTGAGTGGAGATCAGGTGACCTCGGTAGTCGCCTTGTCCGTTCGAGCTGAAGAAGCCATCTCGAATGTCGGAGTTGGAGTTTTGGTAGATGAACTTGAACAGCATGTTGCTGCTTGGCTTGTAGGACAGGCCAAGAGTTGCCCACTTTTGCTTGGTATCGGAAGTAGGCAAGTCAAGCTTGAAGTCTTCGTAACCGAGCATTCCCATCCAGCCGCCGCCCAAAGCGTAGTCAAGGCCAACGTTGAAGTTGGTGTACTTGCGTCCATTTTGAGTGGTTGGGTTCAGGGTTGTGTCCTTGATCTTACCAAACGTTGCATCAGCCTTGAGCTTAAGCGCATCGGAGAGTCCGAAGGAACCGCCGACTGTGAAGTCTTCGATACCTGAAGGCTTCCAAGTTGTACCAAGTCGATCCCAGTCGCCTGTGAATCCAGCAAAGTCCTTACCGATGGATCGGAATCCAGCCATAAGTCCATTGTTGCCCATCTTGTACTCAAGAACAACTTCAACAGCGGTGTCCTTTCGGCTTCGAGTCGATGAACCGAAGTTCTGGGTAACCGGAGTCTTAGTGGATCGTTGCTTGGTGTAGTTTTGGGCAAAGTTAGCGGTGAGGTTTAAGCTATCGGAAATTCCGAAGTTGAGTCCAGCGCCCATTTGCTCAAAACGATCTGGAGTGGTGTTGTTCAGGCTGTGGAAGAGGTAAGCAAGGTTAATGCTGCCCTTATCGGAGAAGTTGAACTTAGCTTCTGCACCGAATGTGGAGTTGACGAGACCGCTGAACACGATTGGTTGGAGTTCTGTTCCGTTGTTGCTCAATCGGTTGGAATTCTTACCAGCCATGATCGCGAGGGATCCGTTGCCGCCAAGGTTGAAGCCAAGAGCTACACCGTCGAAAAGCCAATCGCCGTTATCCCATCGATCGTTGTCGAAGTATGGGCTATTGTCGTTTCGCTTGAAGAGGTAAGGGTTGGCAGTTTGCCATCCGAGTCGGCCAACAGTTGCCTTGAATGGCAGAACGCCTTCGAGGTCAATTGCAAGTCGTTGGATGTAAGTATCGCCAGAGCCTTCGCCGTAGAATCCGCCGTGGAATAAACTGGACTGGTTGCCGAGTCCTTGAACGGTTCCGCCGCCGATACCACGGTCCTTGCTGAAGCTGTCCTGAGCAAGCAAGTTACCATGAACGATGGTTGCATCCCACTTCGGAGCTCCGTCCTTTCCGCCCTTGAGGTTGATCGCGATTTCGTGATAAACGTTCAGGTCAGCAAGAATGGAATTGGATTGGTCGCCGTTGTCGTCCAGA
>VYKP01000022.1_pt1 | contig 119352 bp, 113 predicted proteins | sample 5114551 | NCBI WGS metagenome assembly VYKP01 (sample SAMN12291777, study PRJNA351875) | freshwater metagenome | isolation source: freshwater lake | place: USA: Michigan, Baseline Lake | collected 2013-08-09
GGGTTTGCCGTTTAATCCTGTAGTGCTTGACCCACTTGTTAGTGAGCCTGTCGAACTACGAATGAGTAAGCTTTCAGGCTTTTAAGTAAGTTTGAGTAAGTTTAGTTGAGCGGTGCGTAGCTTCTTTCAGTGGCTGATAACTGATTAACTGAGTCAACTTTTTAGGCTGCGGCTAAATTAGCGGCCACGAAATCCCAATTAACTAACTTAGTTAAAAAGTCGCTGATGTAATCGGGACGACGATTTTGATAGTCGAGATAATAAGCGTGTTCCCACACATCCATAGTTAAGAGGGGAACCTGTCTGGCGGTTAAAGGATTATCAGCGTTGCCGGTTTTGGTAACTTTGAGAGTACCGTTATCGAGAACCAACCAAGCCCAACCACTACCGAATTGAGTAGCACCGGCGGTTTTGAAAGCTTCGACAAATTTCTCGAAACTGCCGAAATCTGCGTTAATTTTAGTGGCTAAAGCACCGGTAGGCGCACCGCCACCACCCGGTTTCATACAGTCCCAATAAAAACTATGATTCCATGCTTGGGCGGCATTGTTGAAAACCCCAGCTTTAGAAGCATCACCGGCAACCTTAACGATAACTTCTTCTAAAGAGAGAGCATCGAGTTCCGTATCTTTGACCAAACCGTTATAGTTATTGACATAAGCGGCGTGGTGCTTGTCGTGGTGGAATTCTAGGGTACTTTTGGTGATACAAGGCTCTAAGGCAGTGTAATCGTAGGGTAAAGGGGGAAGTGTGTAAGCCATGTGTTCTCTGTATCCTCTCTTGAGAGCTTGTTTAAGGTAGTGTTGTTAACCTTTTGTCAGTATTCAGCTTGACCAAGACGAATACCGTTGTAATAAAACTTTACATCCTCAATCATAGCACCGAAGGAGACTTGATCAGTGATCACTGATCGATCAGATTTTTTCTCCCTTCTCCCCCATCACCCCAACCCCTCACTGATAACTGATTACTGAAAAATCAGCCCAACTCCCATGCACCGTCTGCTAAATCCTGAGAAGATCACCAAACAATGTTAGAATAATTGCCGTACTGTAGGCGCTTGCAGATTCTTGTGGGCGTGGCAGGGCAGGCGAAAAACGATTCCGTTAGGAATTAGACCAAAAAAGCTCCACTGGCAACAGCAGTAGATTTTATCTGACTGGGTTGACTGGTTGGCAGTTCGTCAAATTACGGATCAATACAAAATTATCATTTACAGATCTTTCTTGGTAACTTATGGCACAGCGTACACGCTTAGGTGAAATCCTTCGTCCCCTCAATTCGGAATATGGTAAAGTCTCTCCCGGTTGGGGAACTACCTTGCTGATGGGAGTGTTTATGGCTCTGTTTTTAGTCTTTTTGCTGATTATTTTACAGATCTACAACTCCTCCCTAATTTTAGAAGGATTTAATGTAGATTGGGGTCAGTAAGCAGATTACAACAATCTCGTCGGCATTTTTGGCCGCAGAATTGTCCCTCGGACTTTGGCAGGTGGGTTATTGCCCACCGCAAGTTTTTTATTAGGAGCAGAAAAATGAATATTTTTGGGATTGGATTACCAGAAATGGGGTTAATTCTCTTGATTGCCCTGCTAGTTTTCGGACCGAAGAAATTACCAGAAATCGGTCGCAGTTTAGGCAAAACGATTCGAGGATTTCAAGAAGCATCCAAGGAATTTGAAAGTGAATTTAAGCGAGAGGCCCAGCAGATTGAAGACTCGGTAAAAATCAAAGCTGAATTAGAAGAAAGTCAATCTCCTAGGGATCAAACTCGTTCCAGTTAAGAACTGTATAGAGATGTGTTGTAGGTCAAATTCGAGGGTATTCCGCCAGATTAACATCGAGAATGACCAGATCGAGATTAAATTGGCAGTTTTACCATCGGCCACCGCTTTTATTTGCTAGTTTTTTTGATCGAGAAAGCGGAAAATCAGGTTTTGGAGCGCAAAATCGTCTTTAACCATGATAGTTTTGGCAGCAGCCACAGCCATAGTTAAATAGATAGCCAGGATATACGATTAGTTTGAAAATTCCCAGACGGCAACGAAAAAATGACTATTTCCTTGCTATAAGTATTGTAGATGTCAAGAGTGGTAAATGAATGTCTATAGTGGTATCCCCCGAACAAGTCCATCAAATCGTCAACAACCTCCATCACGATCCCTTTGAGGTTTTGGGGGCCCATCCCCTAGAAGAAGAAGGAAAAGTAAATAAATGGGTTGTTAGAGCCTATTTACCAAAAACCACGGCTGCTTGGGTTATTTTACCGTCCCAAAGACAAGAATATCCCATGACTGCCGCCTATCACCCCCATTTTTTCGAGTGCGTTATTGATATCAGTGAACTGAACAATTATCAATTACGCATCCAGGAGGGAGAACAGGAACGGGTAATCTATGATTCCTATGCCTTCCGTTCTGCCAAACTGAGCGATTTTGATTTACACCTGTTTGGGGAGGGCAACCATCATCGCATTTATGAAAAATTAGGGGCGCATTTAGCCGAAATCGAGGGTATTAAAGGGGTGTATTTCGCCGTTTGGGCTCCTAATGCCCGTAATGTCTCGATTATTGGTGATTTTAATAGCTGGGATGGTCGTGATCACCAAATGCGGAAACGTAATAATATGGTCTGGGAATTGTTTATCCCGGAAATCGGTGTTGGTACTAAATATAAATACGAGATCAAAAATTGGGAAGGTCACATTTACGAAAAATCTGATCCCTACGGTTTTGCCCAAGAAGTACGCCCGAAAACCGCCTCGATCGTGGCCAATTTAGATAGCTATACTTGGGATGATAGCGATTGGATGGAAAAACGCCGCCATAGCGATCCTCTAACTCAACCGGTTTCCGTTTACGAATTACACCTCGGTTCTTGGCTGCACGCTTCTAGCGCCGAACCCCCCCGTTTACTTTCCGGGGAAGGAGAAGCGGTTCCCGTGTCGGAATGGAACACTGGGGCCCGCTTTTTGAGTTACTACGAGTTAGCCCAAAAACTGATTCCCTACGTTAAGGAATTAGGTTACACCCATATCGAATTATTACCGATCGCCGAGCATCCTTTTGATGGTTCTTGGGGTTATCAAGTGACGGGTTATTTTGCCCCCACCAGTCGCTACGGCAATCCTGAAGATTTCATGTATTTTATCGATCAATGTCACCAAAATGGCCTTGGTGTGCTAGTGGATTGGGTCCCCGGTCACTTCCCCAAAGATGGCCACGGGTTAGCTTTCTTTGACGGGACTCATCTTTATGAACACGGCGACCCGCGCAAAGGGGAACACAAGGAATGGGGAACCCTAATTTTTAACTATGGTCGCAACGAAGTCAGGAATTTCTTGGTCGCTAATGCCCTATTTTGGTTCGATAAGTACCATATTGACGGTATTCGCGTAGATGCGGTGGCTTCTATGCTCTATCTCGATTATTGTCGTAAAGATGGGGAATGGGTGGCCAACGAGTACGGGGGCCGGGAAAATTTAGAGGCTGCGGAATTCCTGCGTCAAGTTAATCATGTAATTTTTAGCTATTTCCCCGGAATTCTCTCTATTGCCGAAGAATCCACCGCTTGGCCGATGGTGTCCTGGCCCACCTATATGGGCGGTTTAGGCTTTAATTTAAAGTGGAATATGGGTTGGATGCACGATATGCTCGATTATTTCGGCATGGATCCCTGGTTCCGTCAATTCCATCAAAATAATGTCACTTTTAGTATGTGGTATAACCACAGCGAGAATTATATGCTGGCTTTGTCCCACGATGAAGTGGTTCACGGCAAAAGTAATATGATTGGCAAAATGCCGGGGGATGAGTGGCAAAAATTTGCCAATGTCCGGGCATTATTTAGTTATATGTTTACCCACCCCGGCAAGAAAACCATGTTTATGAGCATGGAATTTGGCCAATGGAGTGAGTGGAATGTTTGGGGTGATTTGGAGTGGGGTCTTTTGCAGTACGAACCCCATCAACAGCTAAAACGCTTTTTCTCAGATTTGAACGCCACCTATAAGAGTGAACCTGCTTTATATACCCAGGATTTTGGTCAGGATGGCTTTGAGTGGATCGACTGTAGTGATAATAGTCATAGCGTCGTTTCTTTCCTGCGCTGGAGCAAAAATTGGCAGGAGTTCGTCGTGGTGGTCTGTAATTTTACTCCCCAACCCCACAGCCATTATCGCGTTGGTGTACCCCATCCTGGTTTTTATCAGGAAATCTTTAACAGCGATGCGGGTAAATATGGCGGTAGTAATATGGGCAACCTTGGCGGTAAATGGTCGGAGGAATGGTCCTATCATAGCCGTCCCTACTCGATCGATCTTTGTTTACCACCTTTAGGGGTTTTAGTTCTCAAAATCGATCCTAATACTTCTGGGGAATAGGGAAGTGGGGAGATGGAAGTAGGGAAGTGGGGGAATTCAACTAAAACCCTAACACCCTAAAACCCCAACCCCTAATAAAAAATTTAGAGGCCATCTTGGAGAAAGTAGCCTCTTTTTTTGGGTCAATTTTCTAGAAACTATTAATGCTAAATCTGGTTATTAAAAACTGATTATTTATTCCCCCTTTTGCCTCTTGCCTTTTCTGATATGTAGCCTATACTCAACGGATTTAGTATAAGTTGTAATCCTGTCTGGGGTTCCCACTGCAAGACTTTTTAAGCATACCCTAGATATTGGTTTAAGATTGCGGCTGTAGCTAGACCGGTTTTCTGCCAACTAAACTCATCGGCTCGTTTTTTGCCTAGATAACTTAATTTTGACTGTAATTGTCGATCTTGAGCGATAATTTTTAGGGCATCGGCTATGCACTCGACTCGATAGGGATCGATTAAAATTGCCGCTGTTGCCGTGACTTCTGGCAAAGATGACAAATTTGAGGTAATCACGGGTGTACCGCAGGCCATAGCCTCTAAAACGGGCAATCCGAAGCCTTCCCAAAGACTAGGGAAGACTAAAGCAGTGGCTTGACTGATAACCTTGGGTAGGTGATCGTAGGGGATATAGTCGAGAAATTTAATGCGATCGCTAACTGCTAATTCTCGCGCTTGTTGTTGTAAATTGGGGGTATAACGGCGATCAAAGCTGCCGGCAATCCAAAGATGATAATCTCTTAAATCTGGGGGCAGTTGGGCAAAAGCGGCGATTAAACGCGGTAAATTTTTATAGGGATTGGGACGACCGAGATAGAGAAAATAGGGATGTTCTGGCTTATTATCTTCAGTAGGGCGAAAGTGATGATGATCATAGGCTAGGGGAATAGAAGTAATTTTATCGGCGGGAATTTGATAATATTCAGTGATATCTTTGGCCGTTGCCTGAGAGTTACAGATGATATGTTTTGCCTGTTGTAATACCTGCGGCACATAATAACGGAAATAGTGGGTTAGGGGGGAAGTAAAACTGGGAAACCGCAGGGGAATTAAATCGTGGACCATGACGACAAAGCGACAGGGGGAATTTATCGGCGCTTCTGGGAGGGGAGAAAAGAGTAAATTGGCCTTTAATTGTTGGTAAATTGACGGTAACTGCCACTGAGTCCAGAGTAAGCGTTTTAAATGACCTTTCGCTCCTCGATCGGGACCGAGATTCTTGGGGATAGAATAACAGTTAAAGTCGGGATAACTATTAGCTGTTAGTAGGATTGGTTCTAAATTTTTCAGGTAGGGTAAGAGGTTAAGAATGTAGGTACTGATTCCTGTGGGTTGGGGAAAAAGTACGGAGAGATTAATTAATAACTTATGCTGTGTATTCACTGTATTCACTAATTACCCTGTTGATATTTGCTGAGGATTTCTGAGATATATTGGTAGCCTTCCATTCCAATCGATTTAATCAGGGAGGAACTTTCCTGACTGAAAGTCTGCTCAAATTCTGCGATATTTTTACCGCGAATAACCGTTAATAGACTAGCAGCTTGTCGCCATTCCACTGCACCTATTTCGTGTAGCCAATACATTCCTAGGGAACCCATATAAATTGCCTGTTCAAAATTCTTGTCTTGATAGTAAGCTTCCCCTAAATAAGTTAGTAATAAACCTTGCAGATATACATCTCCGTAGTATTTGGCCGATTCTAATCCTTGTAGGAGAATATTAATCGCTTCTTGGGGTCTTTCGAGGATAATATAGGCTAGACCTAAACTGCTACAACAAAGGGATTTACTCTGCCAATCTTGGAGACTTTCCGCTAACTTTAGTCCCTGTTTTAAATACTCGATCGAACTTTGATAAATTTCTGGATCACATCTCTCTAACTGTTGTGCTTCTTGTACCTGACTATAACCCAAATTAGCTAAAGCGTTAGCCTGTCCTAAACTATTACCCTGTTGACGACTTAAAATTAAAGCTCTCTGACTTAAATTAATCGCTTCTGTATAGTTTTTCTGGATAGCATTGAGACGGGATAAATGGTTTAAATTAGCTATTTCACAAGCATAATCCTGCTGTTGACGAGCAATTTCTAAAGCTTGTTGATGACATTCTCTGGCCTGTGGATAGTCGCCACGAATGCGATTAGAATAGGCAATTAAAGTTAAAATTCTCGCCTTTTCTCCCGTACCTTCCACATAACGCAGAGGAATTGATAAATAATCTAATGCTTCCTTGAGATAACTGCCAGAAAAGGAAGCAAAAATTCCTCCGTATAAAGGAAAATAGTCCCGTTGAGCAAAGGTTCTCAGAATTTGTAAAGCCATCTGAAAACAGCCACGACTATAGAGGGAATTTTTACTAACTTGCTCGAAACTATTGGTTAACAGTGACCAAATTAAAGCAAAGGTGAGAAAGGTAGAAATAGATAATTTTGCTCCTAATTTTTCGCTATAGATACGCTGATCAAAAAAGTTAATTAGTCCCCTTTGGATATATTGAAAAACAATGGCAGTTTCTACCCAATCGGTTAGAGTTAAATCCTGGGTGAGAGAATCAAAAGCTTGTTGATTAGCTAAACTTTCTAAGACTCGTTTTAACCAAGAAGGATTAACTTTACTTGCCCAAATTTGCCAGGGTGTCACTCGCTCATTATCATTAGTAAAACCAAGATGGCGATTTTGTTCGTAGAGCCAACTGGTGAGATCATTAGATAAATTTGACCAAGTATTTAACCCCAGATTAATCCCCGTGGCAATTTGCCATAAATCCGCTTCTCCCCGCTGCTGAGAAACTGTCTGTAAATGCTTGGCTAACTGTTGTAATTGTTCTAGGTTTAAAGCATTACTTTGATTGGGATCGATTAAATTCACTAAAGTTAGTAAACGATCCTCTTGATCGATTTTAACCAGACTATCGATCGCCGCTGCCGTGAGAGAATTTTGCTGATTGGTTTTTTGATAATTTTCCCATTCACTTTCGATGGTTTCCAAGGCGCGCAAAACCCTAGTCGCTTTAATTTTTGTTTCTAACTGTGAGCGAGTAACGATTATTTTTTCAGTTAAACAACGCTCAAAAATTTCTCCTGTGCCATTTTTTAAACCCTCCGCTAAAAGGTTATAAACCTGTGATTTAGCCCTAATTTTTCCTTCCAAAGTTAGATTGACAATGCGCTCGATTAGTGCATTATAAGTTTCGTTGAAGTTATCTCTATTTTCTGTCATAAGTGGTTTTTTCAGTTATCAGTAAACAGTAATCAGTGAAAAGACAGTAGTAAACTTCTAAGCTGTACTGAATTTAAACTGCATATTGGAAATTTTAGTACAAATGCTCAAGCTCCCTGCTCCCAACTCCGGCACCCAGTGCAGTCCTAACGAGTAATTTAGATAGTCAACAGCTGATTTAATGCTGCACACTTAAAACTCAAATCTGATAACTAATGACTGATTCAAGACTGACTACTGTTGACCAAAGTGATTACTGTCACTTCGGGGGGACAAAAAAGACGACCGGGAAAATAGGTTCCTAAGCCTCGATTCACATATAATTGATTTTCCCCGACTCGATGAAATCCCTCGGACCATTGCCAGTATCGGACTACTCTGCTGAACTGCCGATGAAGGGGAACCCATGGACGATAGGGTTCGGGCAGCGATCGCCTAAGTTTCTCTAAAACCATTGGTAGGGAACCGATACCGGGGATAGTCACTTGGCCTCCGTGGGTATGACCAGATAACTGCAAATCCACGCGCCAATCCTTTAAAATCATGGCTGTATCAGGATTGTGGGAAAGAACAAGTCTGGGTATATCAGGGGGGATTTGCTCGAGGATTTGCGGTAAAAATTCCCCAGACCAATAATCGGCCAGTCCGACGATGGGAAAATTTTCGCCGTAGGGTGTGACGATTTCATTCCAGAGTACCCGAATTCCCACGCTAGTTAAGGCCGATCTGACCGTTTCCCTGGCGTTGGGAAGATAACTGTCATGATTTCCTAAACAAGCATAAATACCCCCTTGACTTTTGAGAGCTTTTATGCTCTCGACTAGGGCAAAAATTGGCCTGGGACTATGGGTGATAAAGTCCCCTGTCAGGAAGATGAGATCGGGTTTTTCCTGATTGGTAATGGCGATCGCTTCTTGCAGGACAGCTAGAGGCAAATGCTGTGCATCGCAGTGCAGATCTGACCACTGCACCAACTTGATCCCTTGCAGATGCGCTGGTAGGCCAGCAATTGCGATCGTTAATCTTTCTACCTGTAAGGATTCTAACCAAAAGGGTCGCATCGGTGAGCCGTTGTCGGTGAGCAGTTACCAGTCTATCAATTCCCGATGGGGTTGCCGGAGGACGCTTCCGCAAACATCCCCCCTCTTAACGATTAGCCTTGAAATTTATCGATAATTCTCTCCATAGCGGCCTCGACGTTGGCACGACTATTAAAAGCTGATAGCCGGAAATAACCCTCTCCAGCAGCCCCAAAGCCAGATCCGGGGGTCCCCACCACCTTACAGGTATGTAGCAGTTTATCGAAGAAATCCCAACTGGATAGACCTTGGGGCGTTTTTACCCAAACATAGGGCGCATTGACACCACCATGCACTTCTAAACCGGCGGTGGTTAATTTTTCTCGAATAATTGTTGCATTTTGTAAATAAAACTTGACAAGTTCTTCTACTTGTGCTTGTCCTTCTGGGGAATAAACCGCCTCGGCCCCCCGTTGGACAATGTAGGAAACGCCGTTAAATTTGGTCGATTGCCGACGATTCCACAGTTTCCAGAGTTGCACATCCGTCCCGTCGGCAGCTTTGGCCGTGAGACTTTGGGGAACCACGGTTAAAGCGCAACGAGTCCCGGTAAAACCGGCATTTTTAGAAAAAGAGCGAAATTCGATCGCACATTGCCGCGCCCCCTCGATTTCGTAGATGGAATGGGGTAAACTGGCATCGGTAATAAAGGCCTCGTAGGCTGCATCAAAAAAGATAATCGATCCGTTTTCCCTAGCATAATTAACCCAAGCTGTCAAGTGTTCTTTGGTAGCTGTGGCCCCGGTGGGATTGTTGGGAAAACAGAGATAGATTAAATCGACTTTTTCCGTCGGAATCTGGGCAGTAAAGTTATTTTCAGCGGTAATTGGCAGATAAATCAAGCCCTCGTATTCACCGCGTTCGTTGACCTCTCCCGTGTGTCCAGCCATAACATTAGTATCGACGTAAACGGGATATACTGGGTCGGTCACGGCGATCGAGTTATTATCCCCAAAAATATCGAGAATATTGCCCGTATCGCACTTAGAACCGTCGGAAATAAAGATTTCATCGGCACTGATATCACAACCGCGAGCCTGAAAATCATGGACAGCGATTTTTTCCCGTAACCAAGCATAACCCTGTTCGGGCCCGTAACCCTTAAAGCTAGAGCGATCGCCCATTTCCTCCACCGCTTTGATCATGGCCTCGCGACAAGCGCGGGGTAAAGGTTCGGTGACATCCCCAATCCCCAGACGGATAATATTAGCATCGGGATTGGCCGCGGCAAAAGCTTGGACTCGTCGGGCAATTTCTGGAAAGAGATACCCCGCTTTTAGTTTTAAGTAATTACTGTTAATGGTTGCCATAATTATTCTCGTTTCAGTCGCAACCTTTAATTCTATAATAGTAGGTCATCAGCCGTCAGCTTTTTCCGATCAGCTTCGATCGCTCTCCTTACCGCAGGAACTGGGAGTGGGTTCTTCTCAACCTTGTAGAAATGTCTGGGAATGGCTGAATAAATCTAAAAACCTTTTTGGATAAGACTTATAGACTTTTTTGACATCAAAAAGCGCGGGAGATTGGAGTGGTCAGGGGGAAAACTCAGGTACTTTTTCCCTGAAAATTGGGTAATTGACCATCTGAAAGATGGCTAAATCGCCGCCAACTACATCCCAGAACCTGCCTCCACAAAAAATTTTTGAAATGACCATAATTAATGTTTATGACAAAAGCTGTATTTATATCGAGAAGAATTATCGGGTTAACGGGGGGAATAGCCTCTGGTAAATCTACGGTTTCTCATTATTTAGAAAATATCTACAAAATTCCCGTTCTTGATGCGGATATTTATGCCCGGGAAGCAGTGGAAAAAGGTTCGGCAATTTTAGAGAGAATTTTGGCGCGTTATGGCAAAAAAGTTAAAACTGAGGATAATTCCCTTAATCGCCAACAGTTAGGAGAAATTATTTTTAATAATCCCGAGGAAAAAATCTGGTTAGAAAGTCAGATTCATCCCTACGTTAGAGAATGTTTTAATCGGCATTTAGAGCAGTTAGAAGCGGCGATAGTTGTTTTTTCTATTCCTTTATTATTTGAAGCTAAATTAACCGATTTAGTCACGGAGATTTGGGTGGTTTCTTGCAGTTTCGAGCAACAAATTCAACGCTTAACGACTAGAAATAATTTAAGTAGAGAACAAGCGATCACTAGGATTAATAATCAAATACCTTTGACCGAAAAAATTGCTCTAGCTGATATTATTTTAGACAATTCTGGGGATTTGGAAGCTTTATATACTCAGATCGATCGAGCTATACAATAGGGATTAATTTTAAAACAACCAGGCAAATTTCCCCACCCCGAATTTTACATAGAGAATAATTGCCAAAACTAATAAAAATAGAAAGCCAATAATTAATAAATAGTCTTTATTGGTTAAGATTGATTCCTGTAAAAATGTGCGATCGGGATCACCAGAGAAAGCTTTAGCTTGTAAAACTACCTCTAGTTTTTGCGATTTAGCCATAGCATTTAAAATTAAAGGTACAGCGATGGAAGCATAAATTTTTCCTTTTTGCAGCCAACCCATTTTTTCTATTGCTAATCCTCGTAATCTTTGAGCAGAAATAATTGATCGAGATTCTTCTACTAGGAGAGGAAATAAACGCAGGGTAGAGGAAAAAATAAAGACTATTTTGTAAGGAATTCTGGCTTTAGTTAAACTCACCATCATCTGATTTATATCAGTGGTAAAAATAGCAAGAGGAATAATTAAAACCATCGTCAGAGTTTTAAAGATCACATTTAAACCGTAGAGGGTTCCCTCCACAGTCATTTGAGCAGAACCGACAGTTAATAAGGGAGTTAATTCAGTTTTTCCCGTTAAAGCTTTTACCTGTTCCACATTAAAAAATCCCATGGTAATTAATAAGAATAGATAAAAAGGAGCCATGAATTTTAAAATAGTGAGAAGATAAGACCACTTTACCCCGGCCCAGAGACAAGCTAAAGCGACAAGAAGAGTTAGGAAACCACCAGCAAGCGGACTTTCCCAAGTAAAAGCGATGAGAGTAACCACGATCATCATGGTTAATTTTGTCCGAAAATCTAGGCGAGTAAAAGGAGAATCTCGATCGACGGTTTGCCAGTTAAATGATTGCATATAAGTAATTGAAGAAAATTAATTTCTTGGTTAGGAAAAGTAAGAAGCAATAGGTAGTTCGATAGGGTGCATCTCATTTTTGTAAATCTACTAAATTGGGATTTTTCAAGGGAAACTCTCTGCTAAAATTGGGCGTTACTTCTGATTTTATCACTCAATCCAAACCTTTGGGGGGTTCTACCCCCCAAACCCCCTGTTGGGGACGCAAGCGCGGTCACTGAGCTTTTACATTGAGCTTGTCGAAATGTGTCGAAGTGCCGTCCCCAAACCCCGAAGCGCATTAGCTTTTCGGTGAGATGCTTACACGCAGTTGTTGATATATTTGTGGTAATTTAAGAGTCACTGATAATTGCTGATTGTCGATATTTCTACAAATTTGAGATGCACCATCTCTGGACGACTAGCTACTGTTCCCTGTTCTCTGAAACCAGATATTTGGTATCTCACTATTAAGATAACTGCTATATAGTAAGGGAATGAGTTAATTACCCATCCCCATTAATCCACTAGGAAGGGTTAGCAACTCTCTTCATTTGCTCTTGAATTTCGGGGTTATAAATCTGGAGATAATTCCAATAATTACCAAACACCGATTCTATATAACCCTTAGTTTCTCTAAAGGGAATATTCTCGACAAATTCATCGGGATCGCTAAAATCAAAACGCTGTCTCCATTTAGAAACTGCCCCAGGTCCAGCGTTATAACTAGCCACAGCAAAAAGTGAATTTCCAGCGAATTTACCGTGGGTATAATCGAGATACCATGTCCCCATCATAATGTTATCTTCGGGATTAGTTAAAGAATAACTTTTATTGCCAGTATTACCCGCGATATATTTACCCGTATCGGGCATAATTTGCATTAATCCCACTGCCCCCACAGGAGAACGAATTTCTTTTTCAAAGCGGGATTCTTGGCGGATTAAAGCTGTCACTAGCAGGGGATTTAATTGTCTATCTTTTGACCATTCTAGGATAGTATCGTAGTAGGGAAAAGGGAATAAAGCGTGCCAGTATTTATCATTTTGTCGCAGGACTTTCCATGCTTTCCTTTCCTCCGGGGTATCTCTTTCTCGCAAGCGCCAAATCAGGTTAATTCCTTCTAAATTTTGATTGCGAGAGAGTTTATAGACACCGAGGTTAAATTGTTCGTCAACGGTTAAATTCCAAGGATCGACAATTTCTGCTTGAAAGAGATTCCACGCGTCCGTATCTTCACCAATGCGATATAGTTCCTTGAAAGCTTCCGATCCGGCGGGAGTATCGTTACGGGTGGCGGGTTTGACGGTGGTAGGATTATAGGAGCGGACAGTGGTAAAATCCCCCACGTCCCAACCTAATAAAACCGCCGAGCGCCAAGCATAATAGGAATGGGGATGACGAGAAATAGTGTAGGTAAAAGCTTGTTTTGCTTCTTGGTTTTTGCCCAGTTTTTGCGCCCATTTTCCCACCCAAAACGCCGCTTTCGGGGCAATTTGACTATCGGGATTATTAACAGCAATTGGCTGCGCCCACTGCCACGCCTTGGCGTAGTTACCGGATTTAGCGGCTTTTTGGGCCATTAACCAGCGATAATCGGCGGCTTCGTCGGATTTTGGGTATTTATTTAATAAAGTCTGCCATGTTTGACTAGCGGCCTGGGCATTAGTTGATTCCAGTAATTTGGCTTTCGCTTGCAAAGCTTCCGGAGCGCGATCGGGAAATTGCTTGACAATGCGATCAAGATATGCTATGGCATCACGGTTAGGAGAAATTTGGGCGAGTCGCAGTAATCCTAAACTGGTTTCTGGAGCTTGGGGATAGGTTTTAATTAATTTTTGGTAAGCGCTGCGAGCTTCTGGCAGTTTTTTGGCAATTTGTAGCCCCCTGGCGTAACGATAGGCTTGTTCGGGGCTAGGAGTGGCTTTAGCATAGGCTTTATAGGCTTTTTCGTACAATCCCGACTGCCAATAACCCGCCCCAATCATTGCCCAATCCGCCGGAGTTAACTGATTGACGTAGTCTTTCACCAAACGATCGCGGGCCTGATTGAGGGTAGGATCAAAAGGATTAGCCTTGGCTAACTGCAACCATAAGGGAAATTGATCGGGATTTTCTTGAAGACGTTGGCGAATTAAAGCCAACGTCCGCGGGTGTCGGGGGTATTCCTTGAGCAATTTCTCATAATAGCTGGGGTCGTATTTGCCCAAAGAGTAGTAAGCTTCCGCTACTACGGGCGATTGGGGATAGGTTTTCAGTAATTTTTGCCAAATTTCTCGCGCTTTTTCATTATCATTACTTAATTCGTGCGCGCGTCCCTGTTTGAGGAGAATCTGGGGAGCGAGAACAGGATATTGTTTTTCTAAGCCTTCTAATTGTTTTAAAGCCGGACCGCCTTCATATTTTCTCAATAAATCCATAGCCAAGAGATAGCGGGCGCGACTACGCTCTAAAGAGGGTGCGTTGGCATCAGCAACATCTTTTAACTTGACATCTCGTTCGGTTTGTGGTAGGGAAGCGCTATCAACTACGGCAGAGGGTTGGTTAGGATCTTGACTAGGAAGCGAAGCACTATTGCGATCGAGCCAAGCGAGAATTTTCGGGTGAAAGAGAAAGAGACTGGTGAGAGTAAAAAGCGCAACCCCAGAACCTAGTCCAAGAATGAGCGGGGTGTGAGGGGGGAATTTCTTAAACATTACCTTAATTCAAGACAGTAACTCAACATACATTATCAGTGATCATGGTGACAGGTTGTTTGTTTCAATCAGGTTGGGGAACTGGGGTGTGGGGTGTGCTGACGGGTGTAGGTAGGGTCTGCTGAAAAAGTTTTTCCTGGGGGTAGTAGCCGGAAGAAAACAAGAAAGCTGACGTAGAGGTATGTTGGGGGGAAGTGGCGACAAATTGGGTTCAGAAGATTGATTTTCCGCTGCCCCGTCGGATTTGAGGTTGCGGTAAACACACTCCGTAGAAGAACCTAAGCCATACCAGAGAGCATAGCTTGCGGTCTTGACAAATGGGGCAGATGTTCTGATACTATGCACAACCACTGCTTGAGATATTTGTTTTTCAGCATTGCCTTTCACGATGCTCCTCTAAATCTCTAGCTTGATTTTCTCACCTTGAGTGTGTGACTGCTCACCTCTTTGTAATAAACCTACACCTGTCAACCTCCTGCCTCCTAACGACCAGCTGATCTCAACAAGCAATTTAAATTACGAACAGCTTATTGACTATTCGATCAAACCCTAGTGAGTCCAAAGATGAGAATAGTTCTCATTAGGAAGAGCGAAGAATAGTAATAAAAAGCTGATAGCTGATGGCCATCTTGATTGTTAAGAACCGTGATCTTTACCTAGTCAAATAGCAAAAACCCTAGTTAGAGTGTATAAGTGGAAACCCTAAAAGTCTCCCCTATTCACCAGAAAATCTTATTATCTGGTTGAGCGATTTGTAACCATTCACACAGAAGCGAACAATTATATCCCAGAAATGGCCGCCATTAATTAAGAAAACGTTTAAAAAATCTGCTCCCCGAAAATTCAATGTAACAATCAGCCCATTGGGAGACACTAAGTTTTTCCCGCTATTATAACCCCACTCCATCCATAACTGCTTATGAAAATCTCTAAACTGGCCACTGATGATAATTTTAATCAAGTCATTACCCTTGAGACAAATCCTTTAGAACTAGACAGCGTGGATTTTGCTGAAAGAATTGACGAGGATCTCACCGAACCTTTACCAGAAAACCCAAAAACCACGGCTGCCGGTAGTGGAACGGGATACGATAAGGGCAGCAATGAAGATACTGTTGGGGCATTTTTTAAGGAAATGGCGCGTTATCCCCTGCTTAATGCGGAAGAAGAAATTGAATTAGCCTACTCGGTTAAGTTTCTCATGGAAGCGGAAGAGGTACACCAAAAACTGCAAGAAAATTTACATCGTCCCCCGACGAAAACAGAATGGGCGATCGCTTTAGAATTAGATAATGAACGTCAACTGGAAAACCGTCTTTATCGCGGACGAACAGCTAAACGGAAAATGATTCGTTCTAATTTGCGCTTGGTGGTTTCTATCGCTAAACGCTATTTAAATCGAGGAGTTCCTTTCTTAGATTTAATTCAAGAAGGTGCGATCGGACTCAACCGTGCGGCCGAAAAATTCGATCCCAATAAAGGTTATAAATTCTCTACCTATGCTTATTGGTGGATTCGACAAGCAATCACCCGCACCATTGCTAACGATGCGCGGACGATTCGTTTACCGATTCACATTGTCGAAAAACTCAATAAACTCAAAAAAGCGCAGCGCATTCTCAAGCAAGATTTACAGCGCAATCCCAATGAACGGGAACTCGCAGAAGCGCTAGAAATAACTCCTGAACAATTGCGGCAATTATTGCAATTGCGTCGTCAATCTCTCTCTTTAAATCATCGTGTAGGGAAAGGAGAAGATACGGAATTAGTGGATCTTTTGGAAGATGATGATCTACAACTTCCCGAAGATAAAATGAATGAGATGATGATGCGTCAAGAAATTTTCGCAGTTTTAAGTGATGTTCTCACGGAACGGGAAAAAGATGTTATCTCTCTCCGTTATGGTTTAGCTACCAGTCAACCTTATACCCTAGAGGAAGTGGGAGGAATGTTCAATTTATCTCGCGAACGAGTACGTCAAATTCAAAGTAAAGCGATGCGAAAATTACGTCGTCCTCAAGTTGCACGTCGTCTGAAAGGATGGTTACATTAATAATTTTTTCTAACTCGTTCTCTCCTCTCTCCTTTTTCCCGGAGAGCTTTTTTTGTCGATATTTAGCTTAAAATTAAGATAAAGCTGGTTTTCTCAGTAGATGCTCATAATACCTATGAACCTACATCTCCAACAGAAAGTGAAAACGGGAAAATATCAATCTCCCCAAGAAGTCATCGACTTTGCTTTGCAGTTACTCGATGAATATGAACAAATAACTGATGCAGAATGGAGGGAAGATATTCGGCAAAAAATAGATGAAGCTATCTTAGTGTCAAAAAATCATCTTCTCTATAGATAGAGAAACTTTTGTCACTGAAATTATTCATCGTTTTCACCCCATGGGAGATTAATCTAAAATTGGATCGGCTCTTCTCGGCTTTGTGTGATAATTTTTGCTTATGGAATCGTGAAATGCTTACTGGACAAAACTTTTAGGACTATTTTGCGGATATTCTATCAGTATAGACCTCGTTTCCACACAGAAACCAGAAGAGCCGCTATTCTTTCTAGTCCTAAACAAAATCAAATTAATATGTCTAAGAATGCTTGGTTAATTCCTGATAATATTTATTTTCTCAACCATGGTTCCTATGGTGCAACCCCTAGAATAGTCTTGGATTATCAGCAGCAATTGCGGGAACGAATGGAAAGACAACCTTTAGCATTTTTAGGAAGAGAATTAGAGGGTTTATTAGATATTGCTAGGCAAAAATTAGCGGATTTAGTCAGCGTAAATAGCGATGATTTAGTCTTTGTTCCCAATGCAACCACAGCAGTGAATGCGGTGTTAAATTCCTTAAATTTTCAGGGAAATGAGGAAATTCTGATCACCGATCAAACCTATAATGCTTGTGCTAATGCAGTTAAACATATCGCTAAAAGATGGGGATTAAAGGTAATTATCGCTAAAATTCCCTTTCCTGTGCAGTCCCCTTTAGAAATTAGTCAAGCAATTTTAGCATCTGTTTCTCCCTGGACAAAATTAGTAGTTTTAGATCATGTCACCAGTCCCACGGCCTTAATTTGGCCAATCGCAGAAATTGTGCAAGAATTAAATAATCGGGGTATTGATACTCTTATCGATGGCGCTCATGCTCTAGGTTTTTTACCCCTTAATATTGGGGAAATTAACCCTACCTATTATACTGCTAATTGTCATAAGTGGTTATGTAGTCCCAAGGGGGCTGCTTTTCTCTATGTGCGCGGGGATAAACAGGCAATAATTCGACCTTTAACTATTAGCCATGGGGCAAATTCTCCTCGACAAGATCGCTCCCGTTTTCAGTTAGAATTTGCTTGGATGGGAACCGATGATCCCAGTGCTTATTTATCAGTGCCAAAAGCGATCGAGTTTTTAAATTCTCTCTCTATTGATGGTTTACTTGGTCTGATGGCGAGGAATCATAATTTGGTTTTAAAAGCCAGAAATTTGCTTTGTCGTGCCTTGCAGGTCAATTATCCTTGTCCAGAATCAATGATCGGAGCGATGTCCTCAATTTTAATTCCTAGTTATTCCTGGGCAGCAGAAGATTTATCTAGACAACTGTGGGAAAAATATCAGATTGAAGTGCCGATCATTGCTTGGAGAGAAGGATCATTAATTGTCAGAATTTCTGCTCACTACTATAATTCGATCGAGCAGTATGAACATTTAGCTGTGGTTTTAAATCACTTGCTATTGCGGCCGCATCAAACCGATAATTAGGCTAAAATACTTCTTGGATCATGGTTTCCCTGAGCATTTCTAAACCTTTTTTCACCCGACGGGAGACGGTAACAATGCTAATGCCTAATTGTTCGGCGGTTTCCCGTTGAGTAAGATCTTTAAGGAAAACAAATTCGAGAATATGACGGGTTTTGTCTTCTAATTGAGCGAGTGCTTGTTGTAAACGAATGCAATCCTCTTGACAAAGTTGAAAGCTGCGATAACGAGGATCGGGAACGAGGTCTTTTAAACAAGTATTATTATCTTCATCGCTATTAACCATCGCATCGAGACTAAGAAGTTCACGGTTTTGGAAAGCCAGTTTGACCTCTTGCCATTCTTCGGGGGAAATATTTAAAGCGAGGGAGATTTCTGTATCATTGGGTTGGCGGTTGTAGAGGGACTGGAAATCCCGACGCACATTTGTCGCTTGTCTGCCTAAATCTAACCAACGACGAGGAATACGAACTGTATAACCTTTATCCCGCAGATGGTGTTGAATTTCCCCGCGAATATAGGGAATAGCAAAAGAACTAAAAGCATGACCTTTGCTGCTGTCAAAACGGTTGATCGCCCGAATTAGTCCCATGCAGCCAACCTGCACTAAATCTTCGTAATTTTCACGGCATTGATTGACCCAATGATGAGCTTCCCTTCTGACTAATCCTAAGTTTAACTCCATAATCCGATCTCGTAACTTATTGTCTCCTGTTTTTTGATATTTTTGAAAAAGTGTGAGAGTTTCCAGTTTAAGATTTTCTTTATTTAGGACAGACATAGGGCGTTAACAGACTTAAAAAGTGTTGACTATAACAGATCACTATTGCCATTAGCTTTGATCAATCCCAACACAGTCTGGATCAGAAGCGGGCAGCAATGGGGACAATGTAATCTACTACTATCCCCATGATACGACCTTTATACAAAGACTTGTGTGACTTTATCTGATTAAGGAAGTATTGAAGGGCACAAATAGGCCAAAACCTAGGTAGGGTCTGCTGAAAAAGTTTTTCCTGGGTGTAGGGTGTAGGGTGTAGGGTGTGGGGTGAATTTTCCCCCTGAAAAAGCCTTGATCTAAAAGGTTTTTGGATTTATTCAGCCAACCCTATCCAGAAAACTAGAACTCAAACAAAGGTAAACTGCGATCGTTATGTTTCGGCAATTTTGCCAGTAAACCTAAATGTTCATAGGCAGCCGCCGTCACCACGCGACCCCGGGGAGTACGATGAAGATAACCTATTTGTAATAAATAAGGCTCATACACCTCCTCAATCGTCTTGGCATCTTCTCCCGTGGCTGCCGCTACCGCTTCCAATCCCACGGGTTTACCTTGAAACTGTTCGATCATCGTCTTTAATACTAATCGATCGGTCCAATCTAAACCCATAGAATCCACATTTAATTGATTTAATCCCTCATCGGCCAACTGGGGGGTAATCATAGTCTCTCCCTTCACCTGCACATAGTCGCGTACCCGTTTTAATAAACGATTGGCAATGCGTGGAGTTCCCCGACTGCGACGGGAAATTTCGATCGCACCTGCTTCAGTAATGGGAATACTAAAAATAGTGGCACTTCTGAGCATAATTGCCGTCAATTCCTCGACCGTATAGAAACGCAGACGTTGAATCAGTCCAAAACGATCGCGTAAAGGCGCAGTTAAAGAGCCAACTTTGGTAGTAGCACCGATTAAAGTAAAGGGAGGTAAAGAAATACTGCGAATTTTTGCTGCTTGACCCTTACCAATCGTCACATCTAGGCGATAATCCTCCATCGCTGGGTATAATAACTCCTCCGTCACCCGATTCAGTCGATGAATTTCGTCGATAAAAAGAATATCCCGGGGTTGAAGATTGATCAGGATGCCGGTAATGTCCCGGGGACGCTCTAAAGCGGGGGCGGCAGTAATGCGGCAATTTACTCCCATCTCAGCCGCTAAAATTAAAGCCATGGTGGTTTTTCCTAATCCCGGCGGTCCGTAGAAGAGCAAATGATCGATCGCTTCTTGTCTAGCTTTGGCCGCAGCGATGGTGACTTTTAGATTAGCCTTTAAGTCCTGTTGACCGATATAATCCTCTAGGGATTGCGGACGAATCTGCGCTTCTGCTTTTTCCGTTTCTTCTATAGTGGGATTGGGAGTGAGCAGATTTTCCTCGGCAGCCAGGGGGGAATTGTGCGATCGTTTGATAGCCATTGTTACAATCAAGAGTCTAGGATATGTTAGCGAAGCGGATTTTGCCCTGTTTGGATGTCAATAACGGTCGGGTAGTGAAAGGGGTTAATTTTGTCAATCTTCAGGATGCTGGCGACCCCGTGGAGTTAGCTCGCTTGTATAATCAGGCAGGGGCTGATGAGTTGGTTTTTCTTGATATTACTGCTACCCATGAAGATCGCGACACGATTATTGATGTAGTCTATCGCACAGCGGAACAGGTTTTTATTCCTCTGACCGTGGGGGGGGGCATCCAATCCTTGGAAAATATTAAAAATTTGTTAAGAGCCGGGGCCGATAAAGTCAGCATTAACTCGGCTGCCGTGCGCGATCCAGAATTGCTCGATCGAGCCAGCGATCGCTTTGGTAAACAGTGTATTGTGGTGGCGATCGATGCTAGACGACGTAAAGATGAGCATAACCCTGGTTGGGAGGTTTATGTTCGGGGTGGACGGGAAAATACGGGTATTGATGCTTTATTATGGGCGCAAGAAGTGGAAAAACGCGGAGCGGGCGAGTTGTTAGTTACCAGTATGGATGCCGACGGCACGCAAGCGGGTTACGATTTGGCATTGACAAAAGCGATCGCGGAAAGGGTGGAGATTCCTGTGATTGCCTCTGGAGGAGCAGGTAATTGTCAGCATATCTACGAAGCATTGACAGAAGGGCGGGCAGAAGCAGCTTTATTAGCTTCTTTGCTCCATTATGGTCAATTAACCATCGCTGAGGTCAAAAATTATCTACAAAGTCAACAAGTACCCGTGCGTTAGCGGGGGAAAAAGTAACTAGGGGATAGGAAGGAAGAGATGGCAAATTATCAAGAAAAGCTAACATTATTTGACGGTTGGCAGAACTAGCCATTGTTAGGGTGTGTGATATACTGGGGGGGTTTAGGTAAAAATCCTAGCTAGGGAGCAGCCACTATCTTAATAAGTTGCCCCCGAGCTAACTGAGCGATGACACTACAAGGCCTTGTTTTAGTCGATAACCAAGACTACACACCTACTTTGATTGTCTAAATCTTCTTTATGGTTTTAGACTTTGGGAGATACCCCCTCTTGAGGAGAATCTCTGAGAGTGCATTGTTGAACTATGTTAGCAAAAAAGTATTGGTCAACTGGTGACTCTATATGACCTACTGCCTTAATCCCGACTGTCCTCAACCGAAAAACAGCCCAACAGCGTTAATCTGCGATAGTTGCGGCTCAAAACTTCTTCTGCACGACCGCTATCAAATCCTAGGTATTTTGGGGAAAGGAGGGTTTGGGGCAACTTTTCTATCATCGGATTTGTCCCTACCCGATAAACCAATATGTGTGGTCAAACAACTGCGACCTTCCACTGACGATGATAATGTTTTTCGCATGGCTAGGGAACTTTTTGAACGAGAAGCGGAAACCCTAGGAAAACTAGGCGTTCATCCCCAGGTTCCCCGATTATTGGACTATTTTGAAGATAACCAACAGTTTTATCTAGTTCAAGAATACGTTAAAGGTCATAACCTACACCAAGAGGTCAAAAAACGCGGACCGTTTAGCGAAGCGGGAGTCAAACAGTTTTTAAGTGAACTTTTGCCGATTTTGCAATACGTCCACAAACAAAAGGTAATTCATCGGGATATCAAACCCGCTAACCTAATTCGTCGGCAAACAGACCGAAAATTGGTTCTGATTGACTTCGGGGCTGTCAAAAATCATGTTAATACCGTCATTGTCAATAGCAATTCTCAAACCGCTTTCACTAATTTCGCCGTGGGGACCCAGGGTTTTGCCCCCCCCGAACAGATGGCCATGCGTCCCGTCTATGCTAGTGATATCTACGGGGTGGGAGCTACCTGTCTCTATCTGCTCACGGGCAAATCTCCTAAAACTATCCCGGTTGATGTCAATACAGGCGAACTACTTTGGGAAAAATTAGTCAAGGTCAGTCCCCAGTTTACTAAAGTCCTGAAAACAATGTTGGAAGCCTCTGTCGGTCATCGCTACAAATCCGCTCAAGAGGTAATGGATGCTTTAGAGATGACCGCTTATGCCGATAGTCTAGCCCAAAGTTTAATCGCCGCTCCAATCGTTACTTCCCCGCCCCCCCGAGAAAATGCAAGCCCGATAGCCACTTCCGCCGTTTCTGTACCTCTCACGTCTAAATTTCGCCCTAAAAATAAAAATCCAGAGGCCTCTCCAGATAATACCCTAGGGGGACAAATGGCCTTTCAAATGGCTAATGCAAATGTATTTGTTAAAGGTAAAGCCCGCAGCAGCACAGACCTAAACGTACTGAAGAAAAAACCCCGCTTGGATGAAAAGGCGATTCTGGATGCTTACCATAACGGCCGGCGCAATTTTGGTCAAGAGGAATTACCGAATCTCAATCTGGCCAAAGCAAAACTTTTAGGCGTAAATTTCTGTCAATCCAAATTAACAGGAACTAATTTACAAGGGGCGGATCTGTCCAATGCGGATCTAGGCCGAGCTAATCTCAGTCAAGCTATTCTCAAAAATACCAATTTAAATAATGCCTATCTCGGTTATGCAGACCTCGAAGGGGCCGATTTACGGGGAGCTAATCTCAGCAGCACCCATCTTCGCTGCGCTAATCTCAAAGATGCTAATCTTTGCGGAGCTAATCTCTGTGATGCCCAAGTAACTCCAGAACAAATCGCCCTAGCGAAAACCAATTGGTTAACAGTTATGCCCAGTGGCAAAAGCGGTTTCTGGCAATCTTTCCTAGGGGATTAGGGGTTAGGGGGCAGTCAGCGGAGATACGGGAATGCTGACTATCGGCCTACAAATAGGAAATCCTGATTCTAGGAAGGTTATAGGTCAAAACTTGAGTTTCTGTCAAGCTTTTTTTGACGGCAATCAATGGCGAGAATTTCGGGGAAGTATTTAGCCACCGATGCCTAAACGCCCTGCTAAACTAGGGCTTAAAGGAATCAGAGTTGCTAACATTAAAAAGAGCAGTAATAAACCCCAACCAGCGCGGGTGTCATCGGGTTCGGTTAACTCGTTTAAACTAGGTCTTTCCAACTCTCTTTGTAAAAAAGCGACTAAAATTGTCCAATAGAGAGGAATGGGATTGCTAGAATTAACTAAGGAAATAATGCCCAAAATAACCAAAGTGGCCACTGTGGTACGGCGGGCAATTTTGCGACCATAAATAGCCTGAACAATTCTGCCACCATCTAACTGTCCAGCGGGCAGTAAATTAAGGGCAGTAATCACCAATCCTAACCAACCGATAACAGTTAAAGGATGCACGGAGATAACGGCATTTTGTAACTGGTCACCTAAAACTATCCGCGCTAAAAAACTCACTAAAATTGAACTTTGGAAAAAGGTACTAGGGATTTGAAAAAGGCTGGTAGAATTAGATAAAGTCAGTCCAACAATTAACAAGATTAAAGAAACCAAACCTCCCAAAGCAGGACCAGCAAAAGCTATATCAAATAGGACACTGCGGTTAGGTAATAAAGATTCAAAACGAGTAATCGCCCCAAAAGAACCAATCTGCCAAGTGGGAAGAAAATAGGGTAAACTGAGACGAACATTATGGCGTTTAGCGATAATTAGATGACCGATTTCGTGGGCAATTAATACCGACCATAAACCCAAACTCAGGGGAATTGCTTCTCGATATCTCTGCCAATTACTAAACAAATCAAAACCCAATAAAATTCCCGCCGCTTCTAAGCTGGTGACAATAGTAGCCACTAACAAAATTAAAGCGAGATTTTTTTGAGCAAGAGTGGCAGCACTAGGATCATTAGTTTTGGGAAGGATAATTACCACCGGTTTTTCCTCGGTTCCTTCCACCAAAAATAAACGATATTTATCGCCAAAATGATTACTTAATTTCTGGGTTAAGCGCGAGTGAACTAGATCTGGTTCTCCCCGTAAATTGCCTTTAAAAATTGCCCCTTCCTGAAAAGAGATAGTCTCGGTGGCAAAAAAAGTATCTATCCCAAAAATACTCTGAATAACTTTTAGATCCTGTTCGGAAATTGGCATTACATCCAGCACAATTGCTGTCACCGCTGCCGGGGTTTCTAGGGGAGTAACGGACTGGCTAACTGCCTGGTTAACTTTTGGTTCAATTATCTGATTGGTTTTCAGTAAGCGTAAACGGTTGCCCAAATAAATATAGATAATTGTGGAAGCAACCAGTAAAAAGAGAATTACCGCTAGATTGAGTTTAATTCCTGCCGCAAATAGCCCGAAAAAAATTAACCAAGGAGCAATTAGTACCAAGGATTGTAACCAAGCTAAAATTCCCAGTTGTCCGTAGGGTTTAGACCGATAAAAACTCCAAGTCAAGATAGCACCAGCGACGAGGAAAATAACAGCGATCACAGCAATTTCCGAAGAAATATTAACCATAGGAAAGTCAAAATTAACAGGTTTTTATCAATCAATTTGATTATAAGCTTGCAGGGCGGCCCGTAATTGACCCCGATGCTTTTGTAACAATTCTTGTCCTGCGGCTGCCGAAAGTCCCGTTTTCTGCATTAACAAAGCCAATTTAACCTGGCGGCCACTTTTTTCCAGTAAAATTGCCGCTTCCTCGCGACTAACATCGGTAAGGTGGCAGATAATCCGCAGGGCGCGGTCATGGAGTTTATGATTAGTAACAGCCACATCGACCATCTGGTTGCCGTAAACTTTGCCTAACATTACCATTGTCCCTGTGGAGAGGATATTTAAAGCCATTTTCGTCACCGTTCCCGCTTTCAGGCGCGTGGAACCGGCCAAAAGTTCTGGTCCAGTCAATAAGCGGATATCCACATCCACGGCGATTTCCACTTGTTCGGCGGGGACACAACTAATGGCAATCGTCGTCGCACCTCGCTGTTTTGCCGCCTGTAAAGCCCCGTGAACGTAGGGGGTTGTACCCCCGGCGGTAATCCCCACTACCACGTCTAATTCGTGAATTTCTCGCTGGGCAATAATCGCCGCCCCATCTTCCGCTTTATCCTCCAAATCTTCGGAACTACGCACCAGAGCTGCTGCTCCACCGGCAATAATTCCCTGTACTAATTCCGGGGGAGTACAGAAAGTGGGAGGACATTCGGCTGCGTCCAAAACCCCCAGCCGGCCACTGGTTCCCGCCCCAATGTAAAAGAGCCTACCACCTTTAGCCAGAGCTTGACTGGTCAGGGAGATCGCCAGAGCCAATTCTTGCCGGGCCATGGCGATCGCTTTTAGGGTTTGGGCATCCTCGCGATTGAAGAGATCCACCAATTCGAGCGGGTTTAATTGGTCTAAATTTAGGCTGTTTGGGTTAATTTGTTCGGTTAACAGGTGTCCTCTGCTTTCCCACTGTTCCATAACGGTTTAATTGAGCTTTTCGTAAGATTATTTTTAGTATATAGCAAATCGGTGGGCTAAAAGCTTGACAATTGCCCCCCGAATGTTAGATGATAGTAAATTGTGTCAATTCCTGCTCGGATCAGGTGAAGACATTAGCACAAAAGCTGGGATTTTTTTCAGCTACCTGTACGGCAAAACGAGCGCAGAAAATTCATGAGTTACGCAATTATTGAGACCGGTGGCAAACAGATTCGGGTGGAACCCGGTCGCTATTACGATATCGAACTTCTTCCCGTCGATGAACAAAGTACCCATACCATCGACAAAGTGCTATTAATCCATGATGAGGATGATATTAGCATCGGTCAGCCCTTTATCGAAGGGGCCAGCGTCGAAGGGACCGTCATGCAACATCGTCGGGGCAAAAAAGTTATTGTCTATAAAATGCGCCCGAAAAAGAAAACCCGTAAAAAACGCGGTCATCGCCAAGAAATTACCCGTTTTATGATTGATTCAATCAATTATAACGGTAAAACCCTAACTGCCACTGATGCTACCTCCGTCGCTGAAGTTGTGGAAGATAGTAGCGACGAAGAAGAATAACTTTTACAATCAAAAAAGCATTTGGAGAGAAATTATGGCTCATAAGAAAGGTACGGGTAGTACCCGCAACGGACGCGATTCTCGTTCCCAGAGACTAGGTGTTAAGCGCTACGGTGGTCAAGTGGTAAAAGCGGGAAATATTCTCATCCGTCAACGGGGTACTAAAGTTCACCCGGGTAAAAATGTTGGTCGTGGTGGCGATGATACTTTATTCGCTTTAATTGATGGTGTGGTTAAATTTGAATACAAGGATAAAAGTCGCCGTCAAGTTAGCGTTTATCCTGCTGAAGTTAGCGCTAGTTAATCCCATCAACTCTGATTAATTTTTTCCCTGTAACCTCCTAATTAATATTAGGGGGTTTTTTCAGATAATTTATCTAGCAATTATAGCAGTTATACTAAATCTGGTTATTAAAGACTGATTATTTATTCCCCTTTTTGCATGAGTGCATGAGCAGAAAACGGGTTTCTCGGAGAAACCCGTTTTCTGTGCGTTACTCAACGGATCTAGTATCACATCAACTCACATCTGCTCACTGCTCATTGATTAAGCTGTAGCCTCTAAAAATACGCCTAAATTGCGAAATTTTTGATAACGAGATTCGCGCCGTTGTTGGGGTGTCAACAAAGATAAAGCCTCTAAATTTTCACTAATAGCGGCTTTCAAATTGGCTGCCGCTTTAATCGGATCAGCATGGGCCCCTCTGGAGGGTTCAGGAACGATCTGATCGATAATATTTAACTCTTTTAAATCTTTTGAGGTAATTTTGAGGGCAACTGCTGCTTTATCGGATTTTTTGGCATCTTTCCAGAGAATGGCGGCACAAGCTTCGGGAGTTGCCACGGTATAGACAGAATGCTCTAACATTAATAGGCGATCGCCGACACCAATGCCCAAAGCGCCGCCGGAACCACCTTCGCCAATAACAGTACAAATGATCGGCACATCTAAACGGAACATTTCCCGGAGATTATAGGCGATCGCTTCCCCTTGACCTAATTTTTCCGCTTCTACCCCCGCCCAGGCGCCGGGGGTGTCAATAAAGGTTAAAATTGGCTGATTAAACTGATGAGCGTGTTCCATTAAACGCATGGCTTTACGATAACCACCGGGGGCAGCCATGCCGAAATTTCTAGCCACATTATCCTTAGTATCCCGGCCTTTTTGATGCCCGATAATCACCACGGGACGACCGTTAAAACGGGCAACACCACCCACAAGAGCGGGATCGTCGTAACCACCGCGATCCCCGTGCAACTCGAACCATTCATCGGTGATTGCCTGAATATAGTCTAGGGTACTGGGGCGCCGGGGATGACGGGCTAATTGTAGCCGTTGGGAAGGGGTGAGATTGCTAAAAATTTCACGCCGTAATTGATTAGCTCGTTCGTCTAGTTGACTAATTTGTTCCGAGACATCTACGCTATTTTCTTGGGCTAATTCTTTAATCTGTTCGATGCGGGATTCTAATTCGTAGAGGGGTTTTTCAAAATCTAGGAGAAAAATCTTTTTCTCGGTAGTCTCGTTTTTGGTCATAGGTTAGTGGCTAGAAGTTTACTGTTCGCTAAGTAGGTAGGCGTTAAAAATTATCAAATACCCCCCTTATCAAGGGGGGATTAAGGGGGGATCAGCACCCCCCTTATCAAGGCGGGATTAAGGGGGGATCGACACCCCCCTTATCAAGGGGGGCGGGGGGATCAGAGGCAAAATCTATCTTCAATTTAATTATAACTACTTACTTAATCTTTTCTAGCTTACCGTTTTTCAGCGATCGATTATCGGCAGTTTCGGGATAACTGGGAGATAATTTCAGGTTATCGATCGAATTTTGTCAATTGTTGTATAATGATAGATCGTGCCTTTTTCACCCCAAGGAGGATTAGTTATGGCAGGAAGTGAACTAAAAGCGGATCTATGGGTTAACGAATATATTACCCCCTGGGACATTTATAGTCATGGGGTTTCGCGGATTTTAGCCTACAAAAAAACCGCTTTTCAGGAAATGTATATTGTTGAGTCGGGGGCCTATGGAAAAGCCTTGGTACTGGATGGCAAATGGCAATCTTGTACGGGGGATGAATTTATTTATCATGAAGCATTAGTGCAACCGGCAATGATTGCCCACCAAGAAGCAAAAACTGCTTTAATTCTGGGAGGTGGTGAAGGTGCGACAACGCGGGAGTTATTGCGTTGGAAAACAATCGAAAAAGTGATGATGATCGATATCGATGGGGATGTGGTGGCAGCTTGTAAGGAACATCTTCCCGAAATGCACCAAGGCACTTTTGATGATCCTCGTTTTGAGTTAGTTGTCGCTGATGCTTTAGAAGTTTTAGACACCACTAACGATCAATGGGATATTATTATTTCTGATCTGGTTGATCCCATCGGAGAGGGTCCTTCTTTCCCCCTATTCACGAAAGAATACTTTGAAAAACTACAGAGAGTTTTGGCCGAAAATGGCATTGTTGTTGTCCAATCTGGCCCGGTTTCTCCTCCTTCGGTGATGTATCATGCGCGTTTGGTGAATACTTTAAAAGCAGTTTTTCCCTACGTTCATTCCTATTGCGCTCCTACTCCTAGTTATGGTTCCCCTTGGGGTTTTACTCTCTGTGCTAATCATCCTTTAAATACTCGTCCCGATCCCGATGTGGTGGATGAATTAATCACCGATACAACTACGGGAGGATTACGTTTAATTGATGGCATGACTTTACTAGGAATGTTACAAACTCCTCTCTATATTCGTCAAGCTATCGCACAAAATACGGAAGTTTATACTTTAGCAAAACCCCCGAAATTCTTCGGTCAAGGAGTAATCAGTAATCAGTAATCAGTAATCAGTAATCAGTTATCAGTTATCAGTTATCAGTTATCAGTTATCGGGAGTCGGTCGTCAGGAGGAGATAGGGTGATAGGGTTTTGAGGTAATAGGGTGATGAGACAGTTTCCCCACTTCCCCATTTCCCCATTTCATAATTTATAATTCATAATTCATAATTCATAATTCATAATTCATAATTCATAATTCATAATTCCCACACCCCACACCTCACCAACAAACTTTTTTAGCAAACCCTAATTAGAAATCGATCGAGTCTTCATGATTAAGAATTGTTTGCAGAATTTCTAGGGGAACAGTAGCAAAGTATTGCTGGAGAAAGTTTTCTAAGGCCACCGCTTCCAGAAATTGCTCAATCTTATTAATTTTTGCCTCATGATTGACTAATTCAAAGGATAAATTTTCTTGATTTTCCTTGACTTTAAAGCCATTTTCTGCTAGGGAAATTAATCCTAATTCTAGGGTATGATAGCTGAGGTTTAAGTGGTTTTGTAATTGTTGACGGGAAATACTGGTTTTAGTTCTAGCTAAATATTTCCCAATCCCCACAAGGTTTATCCATCTGGTGTGAGCGGATTTTTTTAAAGGACTAGCATAGGCAAGAACTAACTTTTTATCCCGTAAAATTGCCTGTTGATATTCCCTAGAAAGTTTTGTCCAATCCCGGGGACATTCCCGGAGAAAAATGGGGTTTAATTGGTTAACTTCTTGATTAACTTCTCGATTACGATTGTCGATTAAAAAATCTTTTTTATTGCTATAGATTAGGGATTCTTGTTGATAGGGTTGCAAGGCAATTAAGCGCACTTCATAGCGATTTTTGGAGGTATTAAAATCCAATTCTACTACGGCATCATAACGGGTATCGGCAGCAATTTCATCTTTGTGATGACCCCACCACATACCAGGGAATCCCTGCCCGATTGAACTATCCCATATCTCAAAAGTTGTCCGGGGATAAGTAATTTTTTTGCCTTTTAAATCCTCAAGATTTTTATGCCAAAGATTTTGAAAATAACAATTTTGAATTAATAGCTTCGGTGTCGGATTACCCATCCCACAGGGTTCCAGTAATTTTAATTCTCGAAATAGACTTTTTCCCAATTGGGAAACCGTCACCACTGCATCCACTTCTATCTGGGAAGAAAGGGAAGTTAAATCAATTCCTGTGCGTCGCAACTGTTGATTAATTCCCTCAATAAATAGGGGTAAATTTTCTATAGTTAAACTTAAACCAGCGGCCAAAGGATGACCACCAAAACGATGTAAAAGATGGGATTGAGAGGATACTAATTGATAAAGATCGATCTCACGAATTGACCGAGCGGAACCCTTAGCAAAAGGTGGTTCACTGGTACTTAATAAAATTGTTGGTCGCTGGTATTCTTGGGCAATTTGTCCCGCAACTAATCCTAAAATTCCCGCCGGCCATTGGGGATCATCTAAAATAATTACATTAGTGGTAGAAAGATCAATTCTCTCTAGTTTTTTCTGAACTTGTTTAATAATATCCCGTTGGATTTCTTGGCGACGAATATTGGCTAATTCCGCTTGTTCAGCTAATTCGTGACAACGCTTTTCATCTTCACTGCTGAGTAATTCCACACAAAATCTAGCATCGCCATAAATGCGACTGACGGCATTAATTCGCGGTCCAATACCGAAGGATATATCCATCGGTCTATCTCCGGTTTTGTTACATAAATCCAGTAATTTTTTAACTCCTAAACGCTGAGTATTTTGGAGCTTTTGCATACCTTTTTGAGCTAAATAACGACATTCTCCCGTCAATTTGACTAAATCGGCAATTAAACCAATCGCAACTAAATCCAGTAAATTTTCTAGGGGTTTTCTGGGAATATCTGCAAGGGTTAAATACATCGCTTCCACTAATTTATAAGCAACAGCAACCCCAGAAAGATGATAGAAAGGATGGGTTTCCACAAAGTAGCGGGGATTAATCAGGGCAATCACCTCGGGGCGCTCGTCGGGTAGGGTATGATGATCGGTGATGATAATATCGATGCCTAGACTGTTTGCATAGTCAATTTCAGCGATATTCGTGCTTCCCGTGTCACAGGTGACGATTAAACGGGTTCCTTGATGCGCTAGTTTCTCGATACCCGGACAATTGAGGCCGTGGGATTCTTTTTGGCGATCGGGTATGTAATAATCTAACTGTTGATAGGGTGGAAAAAACTGCCCCAATCCTTCCCAAAGGACACTGGTAGCGGTGACACCATCGGCATCGAAATCACCCCAAATAGTCACTTTTTCGCCTTTATTTAGGGCTTTTTCCAGTCTTTTGACGGCGAAGTTCATTTCTTGCCCAAAATCAAAGGGAGTTTTTGACTGATAAGCTTTCTCATCCAGAAACGTCCGCAGAGTCGCCCCATCTTGGACACCGCGATGCCATAATATTTGTGCCACGACGCTGCCATCCGACTGTGAGGTGTAGTCTTGGACTATTTTTAAAAACTCTTGGGGAAGCTCTACCGATGGGGGAATTTGCCAGTTAGACACGGGATATCAGGGAAAAAGTAAAAAAGGTGGCAGTTTTTGTGATTTTCCCTATCTCCATTTAGCCACCACTAACGGGGGGAATTAAAACTATCTCATCGCCATTTTTGAGGATTTTCTCTCCCGAAACAAACTGAAGATTAACTCCAAAACGAGTAACATCGCGCCATCTTTCTAATTGAGGATAGGGGGCTATAATATAGTTTAACACTTCTGTAACGGAAGTGTGGGCAGGAAATTCGAGGTTTAATTGAGAAGTTTGATAGACTTCTTGATAAATAGCAAATAGTTTTACTCTAACCGTAATTTTTTCCATATTTTTCCTAGGATAATAACATCAATTGAGAACCCTGTTCGGTTTTGCGGACTTCGATGCGGTGTTGAAAAGCTTCTTTAAATTGGGGCATATGAGTTACAGTCAAAATACAGGCAAAATCGGTGGATATAGCATTAATTGCCGCAATTAAGCGATCGCATCCTTCCGCATCCTGAGTTCCGAATCCTTCGTCAACAATGAGCATTTGTAGGGCTGTTCCGGCTCTTTGTGCTAATAATCTCGCTAAAGCTAATCGAATCGAGAAATTAATCCGAAAAGCTTCCCCTCCTGAATAGGTTTCGTAGGGACGAGAGCCCCGGGTATCACCAATAACAATATCTAAAGTATCGATTAACTTTTGTCGCTGTTTTTTCGTACCTTTACCGCTTTTTTGGGTTAAAAACTGCACATGAAATTGATTACCGGTTAAGCGAGCTAAGATATGATTAGTTTGTGCTTCCAACTCCGGTAAAACATTCTCAATCATCAGAGTTTGTAAACCATTTTTGCCAAAAGCTATGGCTAACTCTTTATAAACTGTATATTGTTTTTTAACTTTAGCTAAATCGCTCTCTTTTTCTGTCAGTTGTTTACCTAAAGTTTCTAGTTGATGTAACTTCTCCTCAACCCGACCTTTTTGGGAGAGCAATCCATCAATTATCTGTCTTCGCTGTTGAATATTAGTCGATAATGCGGCTATTTCTTGGCGATAGTCAGTCAAAGTACCAATCTTTTGAATAATATTTGCTAACTCCTGATTTATCTTCTGGCGATCCTCATTTCGCAGCTGTAGTCTTTGCTCAATGTCAGCAATTTTAGCGGCTATTTCTGGATAATTTTTTTCTGCTTGTTGCCAATCTTGATACTGTAATCTTACCCCCTGTAATTGTCGGATCAAATTTTGAATATTCTGATGTTCACTGCGATCATAATTCAAGTTTTGAATAAACTTTTCTAAGCGTTCAATTTCCTGTTTAAGTGGGGAATTTTGACCTAGTTCTTGCTTCTCTTGTTCTAGTCTAGCTAGTTGATTAATTAAATTAGGTTTCTCGGCATTGATATTAGCTAAACGACGGTTTGCTTGCTTAAGTTCTGATTCTTGAATTTCTGCCCAACGCCATCTTTTTTCTTCTCCTCTGACTAAAGCATGACTTTGTTCATCATAGTTTAATAGGGCGATTTCTTGATTGACAATTTGCAATTCTTGCTGTAATTCTAGGGCATAATTGCCACTGCTTAAAAGTGCTTCTAATTCCACAAGTATCTCCTCGGTTTTCTCTAGTTCTATTTCCTTTTCTTCAATAGTTTCTAACTTGACTTCTAACTGCACATATTTTTGTTGTAGATTCGATCTTACAGGCAATTCTTGTTTAATTTGGGCTAATTCCTCCCGTAAACGTTTTAAATCTCGATCGCAGTCTGCCATCTGTTCCTGTAGGGACCAGATTTGCTCTTGAATTTGTTCTTGATGTTGATGAGTTTTCCTGATTACCTGATGACGGTGATGACTGTCTAAATTCTGTTCACACAAAGGACAAACCGAATCGGGAATATTCAACTTTTCCAATTTATCAGTTAACTCTAAAAGTTGTTCTTCATATCTTTTCTGCTGCTCCAATAAACTTTTTTTATCCACTTGTTTAACGGTTTCCTTTTCTTCCACTCGTTCACAATAGATTTGTTTTTTATCTAATTCCTTAATTCGCTTAGCTAAATTGAGAGCTTCCTCTCTTAGTACAGGAATACGAGCGATTTCTGTCTCTAATTGTTGCCGATTTTTTTGCAGTTGTTCCCGACGAGCATTAATCCCGGCTTTTTCCCGTTCCAACTGTATATTTAAATCAGCTTTTCGGCTATTTAAAGGGGCATATTTTAAAGCTAATCTATCCAATTCCTGAAGACGTTGACGATGATAATTTAACTTCTCTAATCCTGCTTGAATATCCCCCGCTTGCTCGATAATTTTTTGAGTTTCTTGTTCCTGTCTTCGCAATTCTTCTAAACGAGCGCTCGTTTGTTGGATAGGAAGGGTAAATTCGTTAATTTTTTGCTGTAATTTCTGTTCTAATTGTTGTTTATCATACTGGGCCTGTTGCCAAGCTTGCAATTGACTTGACAAACTGGCCTCTTTCTGGTCTAGATTGATTAGGCGCTCGTGTGCAGTGATAATGTCATTTTTGCGATGAAGAATAGTCCTTATTTGATTTAATTGATTGTCTAGACTAACTTTTTCCCGGTCTAATCTCTCGATTTCTGCTAATAAACCTCGCTCCTGTTCTCTTTGCCACTGCAGCTGTTTTTCCCAATTCTGACGCTGATTTTCTTCCCCTTGCAGTTGCTGTAAATGCCGATTATTTACCTCTTGTTCTTGATTAATTTGGTTAATTTGGGTACTTAACTCTTGCAGGTTTTCCTGATAAGAATTTTTCTCCTGAAGACGGAGTTTGATCGTTTCTACTTGCTGCTCGATTTGGAGGGACTGTCCATCAAATTGTTTCGATATATCCTTAGCTTTGTTCGCTAAAATTTCATAGCGATCGAGTTGTAATAATTCTGCTAATATTTGTTTACGACCACTGGGAGGCTGTTTCATAAATTCGTCCGCTTGTCCCTGTCGTAAATAAGCAGAATTAATGAAAGTTTTATGGTCTATTTTTAGATAAGTATTAATCTGTGCTTGGGTATCTTTAATACTTTTACCCGATAAAGGACGAAAACTTTGATCATTAATCACCTGAAAATCTAAACCAGAAGCTTTCCCCCCCCGGTGACGACTACGGATAATTTTATAGATTTCTCCCCCATAACTAAACTCGAAATCTACCCGCGCATAATCGCTGCCTGCATGAATCACATCATCAGCAATCGAGACGCGACTTTCTCCCCAAATTGCCCAAGTAATTGCTTCGAGTAAAGAGGATTTTCCCGCACCATTGGCACCACAAATACAAGCAGTATGTAATCCGCGAAAATCTAGCACTGCCTCGCGATAACTGAGAAAATTTTTTAGGGTTAATTGTAGGGGAATCATAAGCTGGGAGAAATTATCAATTATGAATTATGAATTATGAAGTGGGGAGATGGGGAGAAAGGAGAGGGAGAGAATGCAGTATAGGTTAGAAATTCATCAGAGGATAAAAAACCGGGGAAAAGATAGCTTCAGCGCAATACATCTGGGTGAATCTATTCGGTATCAATAACTCCCTCCTGCAATAACCTCTAATTACAGCTTAACTGAAATCAAGCCGGGGACAAATGCGCTTTTTTTATTTCCCAGAATTTTCCTCACCATCATTACAACCTAGGCACTGTTCACAGATAACCGCTCAGGGCTCTTCTCGACTTTGTGTGATAATTTTTGCTTATAGAATCGTGAAATATTTACCTGGAAAGACTTTTAGGACTATTTTGCTGAAGAAACTATCAGTATAGACCCCGTTTCCTCCATGAACTCGCTCTCCGTTTAGCCGATCATGATCCTAATTTACAACTTATTGATGTGCGCGAACCGGAGGAAGTTGCCATGGCATCTGTGGCCAATTTTACCATTTTACCCTTGAGTCAATACCAAGAATGGTCGCCCACTATTGCCAGCCAATTCAACCCCCAAGCGGAAACCCTCGTTATCTGTCACCATGGCATGAGATCCCTGCAAATGTGCCAATGGCTACAAAGTCAGGGTTTTACTAATGTTAAAAATATTAACGGTGGCATCGATGCTTATTCCCTTCTCGTCGATCCTAATATTCCCCGTTACTAATTTTCATGGCCCCCATCGGGAAAAAAGAGGGGCCAACTATCCCCTTTCTCCCCACGGAGGACTGATAGGGAGCATCTCACCTTTGTAACCCCTAAATCAGGTTTTTATGTCAAGCTATTTTGAAAGCCTTGCTAGAAACAGTTTTATGGATAAGTATAATTACTCACTTGCATAAATGAGATGATCCCGACTGATAACTGACTACTGATAACTGATTACTGATTACTGATAACTGATTACTGATAACTGATAACTGATTAAGCGTTATACTGTCTAGAAAAATGTTATAAATCTTTTCTTAAGATTATTCCCCTATGTCCGCTAGAACTAATCTCAGCGATCGCTATCAACATATCTTAAAGGCGACAATTCAACATTATATCGCCACGGCCGAACCAGTTGGCTCGAAAACTCTGCTGGAGGAGTACAAGTTTACTGTTAGTTCTGCCACGATTCGCAATGCTCTCGGTAAACTGGAAAAAGAAGGTTTACTCTATCAACCCCACACTTCCTCCGGACGCATTCCCTCCGATTGGGGTTATCGTCTCTACGTCGATGAGTTAATGACTCCCGATGACCGTATCGGCGAAAAAATTGGCTATTATCTGCATAAAAACGCTAAATCTCCCGCTTGGAGTCTCGAAAGTCTGCTGCAACGGGCCACGCAATTTTTAGCCAGTTTAAGCGGTTATATCGCTATCGTTACCCTTCCCCACACCCTCACTAATACCCTGCGTCATCTGCAATTAATCCCCGTCTCGGACCGGCAGATCATGTTAATTATTGTTACAGATAGTTTACAAACACGCTCGGTTATGATGGAGATCCCTGAGTCTATGGCAACAGACAAGGGGGATGGATTAGCAGAAGAATTACAAATCCTCTCTAATTTTCTGGGGGAAAAATTAAAAGGTTATTGCTTGGCAGATTTAATTAACCTTGATTGGCAGCAAATCGAGCGAGAATTTACCCGTTATACCCATTTTCTCCGACAATTAAGCCAAGAAATCAGCGCTAGTCTCCAATTCACTGCCACCCCAGAGATTATCGTCCATGGTGTCGCTGAAGTCATTCGACAACCAGAATTCGCCCAATGGCAACAAGTACAAATGTTACTGCATCTATTGGAAGCAGAACAGGATCGCCTTTTACCCCTGATTTTACAAAGACCAGAACCAGAAAAATCAGCTAAAAAAGTCAAAATCACCATTGGTTCCGAAAATCCTCTGGAATCCATGCGCCCTTGTACTCTTATCTCCGCTTTTTATAAACAGGGAGATACTCCCGTCGGTAGTGTTGGTATTATCGGACCGACGCGAATGTTATACGAAAATACTATTCCCCTAGTGGAATCCACCGCTAACTATCTCAGCGAGGCTATAAGTAAGTAGATATCCCCCGCAAAGGTTCGGGAATAGGACAATCGACAGTAAACTCTAAAATTGTCTCACTATCCCCCAAATAGCCAGAATTGGCAAAACAGAGCAACATCCGCACCAGCGCCACCCACACCTCTGCATCGAACTCCCAATCCTGTCCCCGACGCGCTCCACAGGCGATCGATTTTAGCGCCCAAAAATAACTATTTCTCACCACTGAACCGCCTTTTTTATAAACCGGCACATCCTCATGGTGAATATAAAGAATATCATCTTTAGCGATCGCTCTCATCGGTGGCTAGGAAAGTTATAGGAATTTTCAGTTTACCGTCTAGAGAATAACACCCTATAGGAAATTTTGGGCGCATCCCCTGCACCCCTGCCATTTTTAATAACTTCTGTTTATCACCACAAATAGGAAATGTCGTCTTTCTAGTGGAGGCACAAAAAGCTATAATTCTACCTTAAACCCTCGTTTTTTATCCCTAGAGCGATCGAGTTTTCCTGATTATTATTCAGCTATGACCACCGATACTATCACCACTCCCTCACCCAAAAAACTCTGGTTAGCAGCCCTGAAACCACCAATGTATAGTGTGGCGATTATACCGATTATTTTGGGAACAGCGATCGCTTATCAGGAAACAGGTCGATTTTCTCCCCCGATTTTTGTCACTTTTATCCTCTCAGCTATTTTAATTCTCGCTTGGTTAAATCTCAGTAATGATGTTTTTGATGCCGATACCGGGATCGATGTTAATAAAGCTCATTCGATCGTTAATTTAACTGGCAATAAATCTTTAATTTTCTGGCTGAGTAATCTTTTTCTATTAGTGGGTATTGCTGGTATATTTGCTATTAGTTATTGGCGAGGCGATTGGACTATCCTAGAATTAATCGCCCTCTGCTGTTTTTTGGGCTATACCTATCAAGGGCCTCCCTTCCGTCTTGGTTATCAAGGATTAGGTGAAATTATCTGTTTCTTTACTTTTGGACCCTTGGCGATTGCCGCTGCCTACTATTCCCAAGTTGGTGCTTTTTCTCTCTCTAGTCTAGCGGCTTCAATTATTATCGGAATTACCACTTCTATCATCCTTTTTTGTTCCCATTTCCATCAAGTTGCCGATGATCTCAAAGCGGGTAAAAAATCACCTATTGCTCGTTTAGGTACTTTAAAAGGTTCTAGAGTTTTAACCGTAGTGACGGTTCTCGTTTACGTTTTAACGGTAGTTTTTGTCCTGATGCAGGTTTATCCCCCTCTCACCCTTTTAATTTTTCTTAGTCTCCCTTTTGCTTGGCAATTAGTCCACCACGTTAACCAAAATCACGACCAACCTCAGCTAGTCAGTAACTGCAAGTTTATAGCGGTTAATCTTCACTTTTTTAGTGGCATTCTCTTCTCCCTTGGCTATTTCTTTGCTTCCCGTTCATAGACCGGATTTTTTTTTCTTAAACCCCTTGACAAAACCCCATCACTTGACATATACTTATATTCATAATGGGAATCCGTGCCTGCCTGCGAACCCCTCATTTTTAGCCTAGATAGACCGAAAAAAAAATCAACTGACTTGAATCAGTTATCAGATTTGAGTTTTAAGTGTGCAGTATGTATTAAGTGGGAAGTATTAAATACGGCGGATTCAGGCTTAGTTTGGTACATCTTCCAGTTTCCTACTGTCTTTTTGCTGTTTACTGTTTACTGAAAACACTTCCTCATTCATAATTCATAATTCATAATTCATAATTCATCGCCACAAATCAAGGTTAGCATGAGTGAACAACCCCTCGGATCGGTTATTCAAGGTTCCCTGAGTGAAGGTTTAGAAATCCGTCTTTATCCGGATATTTCGGTAGAAGATATGCGAGTCGGTAAATTTTTGGTGGTACAAGGCACTCGATCGCGTTTTTTCTGTCTCCTCACCGATGTCTCCCTGGGTAACTCCAGTCCCCGGATTATCGCTAACCCTCCCCATCCCGATGATAGTTTTATGCGCGATGTTTTAGCGGGTAGCGGCACTTATGGTACTATTGAACTATCTCCTATGCTCATGTTTACCCCGACTGGAGGTAATTCCCCGGCAGTTTCCGACACTTCTTTAGGCTCTTTTCAACCCCAAACTAGCGCCGATTTAGAATTACTGCCAGTTAAAACTATTCCCGCACATTTTAGCCAAGTTTATGAAGCTTGTGAGCAGGATTTTCGCATGGTTTTCGGTTGGGAAGATGATCCCACCAGAAAGAATTTTGCTATTGGTCAACCCCTTGACATGGACGTGCCAATATGTATTAATCTTGATCGCTTTGTAGAACGTAGTAACGGTGTTTTTGGCAAATCCGGGACGGGAAAATCCTTTTTAACTAGATTACTAATTTCGGGCATTATTCGCAAACAAGCAGGGGTTAACCTCATGTTTGATATGCACTCGGAATACGGTTGGGAAGCGATGAAAGAGGGGAAGGAGGTTTCTACGGTGAAAGGATTATGTCAATTATTCCCCGGACAGGTGGAAATTTACACCCTCGATCCCGATTCTACCAAACGCCGGGGAGTACGAGGAGCGCAGGAATTATTCTTAAGTTATAATCAGATTGAAATCGAGGATATTCGTTTAATCGGTCGGGAATTAGGCATCTCGGAAGCTAGTTTAGATAATGCCAATATTCTCTATAACGAGTATGGAGAATCTTGGATTACTCAGTTATTAAATATGAGTAACGAGGATATTAAAATCTTCTGTACGGAAAAACAAGGTCATGCGGGATCAATTATGTCCCTCCAGAGAAAATTAATGCGTCTAGATAGTTTGAAATATTTAAGAAGTGTTTGTCCCCACAATTATATCGATCAGGTTTTACAAGCTTTAGATGCAGGTAAGCACGTTGTTATTGAATTTGGCTCCCAAAGTAATATGCTTTCCTATATGTTAGCCACCAATATGATCACCCGTCGGATTCATGCTAATTATGTTAAAAAAGCTGAATATTTTTTACAAACTAAAAACCCCGTTGATCGGCCGCAACAGTTAGTGATTACCATTGAAGAAGCTCATCGATTTTTAGATTCTGCTGTGGTACATCAAACTATTTTTGGAACCATCGCCAGGGAGATGCGAAAATACTTTGTTACTCTCTTAATTGTCGATCAAAGACCTTCAGGAATTGATAACGAAGTTATGTCTCAGGTAGGGACGAGAATCACCTGTTTATTAAACGATGAAAAAGACATCGAAGCCATATTTACTGGGGTTTCTGGAGGGGGAAGTTTGCGATCGGTTTTAGCGAAATTAGACTCAAAACAACAAGCTTTAGTTTTAGGTCATGCGGTCCCTATGCCGGTAGTAATTCGTACTCGCGCCTACGATCAAAAATTCTACACTGAAATAGGTGCGACCGACTGGCGAGAATTACCCGATGAGGAAGTTTTAGCGGCGGCCAAAATTGCCAAAGCTGATCTAGGATTTTAGAAAAATTAACTTTTGATTGTAGAATAGAGTTGGATTGTTTTTACTGTTTACCTCCCATGACCGCTCAAATACCAATCTCGAAGATCAGCTTATACGATCGAGATTTTCAGCTATGGATCGAGACAACCGTTAACCAATTACGACAGGAGGATTTTGACTCGGTTGACTGGACTAATCTGATCGAGGAATTAGCAAGTATGGGAAAAAATAATCGACACGCTCTCAAAAGTTTGTTAATTCAATTATTAGCTCATCTACTCAAGTTAATTTATTGGCAGACGGAAAGAGAGTATAATGCTAATAAATGGGAAGCGGAAATTATTAATTTTCGAGTTCAAATTGCCGATCTGCTGGAAGACAGTCCTAGCTTAAAACCTTATCTCCTCGAAATTTTCGATTCTTGTTATGGAAAAGCTAGGCAAATAGTCTCGAAATTGAGCAAGCAAGAAATTCCCATAGAAGTCATTATTACCCCAGCAGAAACCCTGGATGAAAACTGGTTTCCCTAACTATGCAACAAGGTGATTTAATCGAAATCGAGATTACCGACCTCAACCATACGGGCGAAGGTGTGGGAAAATACCGAGGACAAGTGATTTTTGTACCAGATACAGTTATTGGCGATCGCATTCAAACTCGCATCACCTACATCAAAAAAAGTCATGCGATCGGCAAACTCCAAACTATTCTACAAGCATCTCCCCATCGTATCCGGCCCCGCTGCATCGTTGCCGATAAATGTGGTGGTTGTCAATGGCAACACATCGAGGATCAATTTCAGCTTCGGGTCAAAAAAGAGCAAGTACAAGAGGCATTAACCAGAATTGGCGGTTTTACCGATCCTTTGGTTTATCCTCCCCTCACCGGTAATTCTCCCCTCGCTTATCGCAATAAAGCTACCTATCCCCTCGGATTTTCCCCCACCGGCAATGTGCAAGCAGGTTATTATCGTCGCGGCAGCCATCATCTGATTAATCTCAATCAATGTCCGATTCAAGATCAAGCTTTAAATCCGTTTCTAGCAGAGATAAAACAGGATATTCAGGAGCAAGGCTGGTCAATTTACGATGAAAAGACTCATCAAGGACAATTACGCCATTTATCCCTAAGAATTGGCCGGCACACGGGAGAAATTTTATTAACCCTGATTAGTACCGATAATAATTTACAGGGAATTGAGACCCAAGCGCAGCAATGGCTGGCAAAATACGCCAATTTAGTCGGTGTAACCGTCAATTATAACCCCGATCGAGGTAATGCTATTTTTGGCACTCAGACCACAACTATCGCCGGAAGGGACTATATTAACGAAAAGTTCGCCGGATTAACCTATCAATTGGCTGCCGATACCTTTTTTCAGGTTAATACAGAGGCTGCTGAAGCCTTATTTTCGCTTATTTGCCAGAAATTAGAGCTTAAAGGTGAAGAAATTCTTATTGATGCCTACTGTGGTATCGGTACTTTTACTTTACCCCTCGCTAAACGGGTTAAAGAGGTGATTGGACTAGAATCCTATAGCTTTTCCCTCGATCGAGCCAAAATTAACGCCCAATTAAATAATATTACCAACACAACCTTTATTTTGGGGGCCGTAGAAAAAACTTTACCGCAACTGACAGTTAAACCCGACATTATTTTACTCGATCCGCCCCGCAAAGGTTGCGATCGATCTGTTCTCGATAGCCTGTTACAGCTGCAAAGTCAACGCATTGTTTATATCAGTTGTCAAAGTGCAACTTTAGCCAGAGACTTGCAATATCTCTGTAAAACAGGCGATTATCAACTGCTAGAAGTGCAAACCGCCGATTTCTTTCCCCAAACTCCCCACGTCGAATGCGCTGCTTTTCTTAGACAAAAAAACACAAATATGGTATGATGAGATAAGGGGAAAAACCCAATCCTTTAGCCGTTTATGGCTGAAAAGTCAATGGTTAAGGATAATAGCATATTAAGCCCCGTTCCAGTCAACTACTTTTTTGATTAACTACTCCCTCAAAGTGGCCTTGATTTTCGATTAGTTTGTAGATCAATCATAAAAATATCTAATCCATCTCAGAGACAGAAAAGGGACAAAATATGACTCATTAGGTATGGCAATTATCTAGATCAACGGTTAAGAGACCTTAATCTTTCTGTAAAAGAATAGTCATTGAATAAAAGCTAGAGGTAAAGTGCGTGATTGCTATTTCACTGCCAACAAGCAAACGAAGCTGGAAGACCATGAGTTTCGCTTCCACCTTGTATCTTTGTCCGATTTTAGATTTATTGACCGCTAGTATTCCCGAAGAGTTAGAACCAGAAATTAGATTAGGATTGCAAGAAGCGTTAGTTAATGCCGCTAAACACGGCAATCATCTCGATCCCAGCAAAACCGTGGTCGTTCACTTTTCTAGCAGTAAAGACGAGTATTCTTGGGTAATTACCGACGAAGGTTGTGGATTTACCCCCCGTTGTCACCATCATGGCTGTAGTTGCGATTGTCCTGATTTACCCCCCGAAGAAGCGGAAAATGGCCGAGGACTGTGTATGTTATATCAAATCTTCGACCAAGTTCACTGGAATCAACAAGGAACCCAACTGAAACTTTGTAAACAAATTAAACAGGAACGCTGGTTGAATTAATGACCATGACCGTGAGAAGGACAGGGAGGAGCAGAAATCGAGCGATCAAGCCAACCTGTAGCCTGTTGTAGCCGAGGAAGTGCTTCTTCTGGCTGATTATCTAATAAAAACACCAAAGCCGTCCCCAATTGTTCAGCAGCCCGAGCATTACGATTGGCTTTCAGACGATGCCAGTCAATCGGTGCGATCGCCAAACGTTCCGCCAAAATCCGCGCCAATTCCAGGGTAGATAGATCATCAACAGTCTGAGATGAGGAAGAGACAGGGGATGGAATCATAATCAAAAGGTTTCGTGAAACCGTAAAATCGTCTATAACTATAGTTTAGACGCAGGCAATCGGATCGAGTCCATGTCCTTAGAAGAAAACCCCTACCCTAACGATGAATCGGCAGAATTTACCGAAGCGATTGAAGAAGTCGAAGCGGCAATCGCATCACTAAAAGACCGTTATCGACAGATCAACGAAGCAGAACAGCAAAAAAAAGACCTAGAAGCACAATTGATCCAAATAGAACCCCAATGGCGCGAAAATCCCCTACCTGAACTAGAAAAGGAATTGTTACAAATTCGCGAACAGATTCAAGAATTAGAGGTAATTTTAGAAAGCAATTTACTCAAAGAAGGGGAATTAAAGCGCCTATTCTGGGAAGGAATCCGTCGCGGACTACTGGGGGAAGTTTTTTGGCAAATTGTCCGCTTTGGTGGTATCGGAGTCTTGCTAGGTTGGATTCTGCGATCCTGCAGCGGGTGATTAACTGCACTGGAAGTGGGGTGTGGGGAGATGAGGAGAATAAATAAAAATAATCTCCTGATACTAAATCTGGTTATTAAAAACTGATTATTTATTCTCCGTTTTGCCTTTTGTATAAGTAGAAAACGGGTTTCTCGGAGAAACCCGTTTTCTGTGCGTTACTCAACGGATTTACTGCTATAGCTAGACAAAAATAAGGAATAGAGCCTTAAACTCTATTCCTCAATCAAAATTTTCAGTTAATTTTTAACCCTATACCACCGCAGAAGTTAAAGCTTCTTTGAGAATAGCGGCTTTATCGGTTTTTTCCCAGGGTAAATCGAGATCATTACGGCCAAAATGACCATAAGCGGCCACATCTTGGTAAAAACGCTCGCCTCTTTCACTGGGTAAACCGCGCAGGTTAAAGGTTTGGATAATGCCGGCCGGACGAAGTTCAAAGTATTTATTGATTAAGTCCAGAATCACATCATCGGCGACTTTGCCAGTGCCAAAGGTTTCCACGAAGAGACTCACCGGACGAGCTACCCCAATCGCGTAACCCACTTGAATCTCGCACTTATCGGCCAAACCAGCAGCGACGATATTTTTAGCCACATAACGGCAAGCGTATGCCGCAGAGCGATCAACTTTGGTAGGATCCTTACCGGAGAAAGCACCGCCACCGTGACGAGAATAGCCACCGTAGGTATCGACGATAATTTTCCGTCCCGTTAATCCCGCGTCGCCTTGGGGTCCACCAATGACGAATTTTCCGGTGGGATTAACCAGATAACGGGTGTTGGCATCGGGTTTAATCTCTAAATCGCTGAAAACCGGCTCTACTACCGCTTTCCAGAGATCACTTTTAATCTTTTGTTGGACGAGATCATTATCGGTGATATCACCGATACTAGCATCGTGTTGGGTAGAAACAAGGATAGTATCGATACCCACGGGACGACCATCTTCATAAATGACCGATACTTGCGTTTTACCGTCGGGACGCAGATAGGATAGTTCACCGGTTTTTCTGACTGCCGCTAGACGGCGAGCGATGCGGTGGGCTAAACTAATCGGTAAGGGCATAAATTCGGGGGTTTCATTGCAAGCGAAACCGAAGACAATACCCTGGTCTCCCGCACCAATTTTATCTAGTTCATCATTGCTGAGAAGTTCGCGATTTTCCTGAGCAGCCGTGACCCCCTGGGAAATATCGGGAGATTGTTCGTCTAAAGCGACTAAAACCGTGCAACTATTCGAGGAAAAACCGTTATCGGCGTTGATATAGCCAATTTCAGCGATTTTCTTGCGAACTAAATCGACGAAGTGAACCTGTGCTTTCGAGGTGATTTCACCAGTAATCAAGACTAACCCTGTATTGACAACCACTTCAGCCGCTACACGACTGTGGTCATCTTGGGATAACAGAGCATCAAGAATGGTATCAGAAATCTGGTCACAAATTTTATCGGGATGTCCCTCTGTAACCGATTCGGAGGTGAACAAATAACGTTTAGACAAGTGATGTCCCTCACATAGTAGTACATTTGAACGTGAAAAGATTCCAAGAAATCTTTGATCATACAGTGTAACAGGGAATTTGTAGAGATCGAGTATTTTCAATAAGAAACCGCCCGAACATTGTCCGGACGGAGTGTGGTGTGAGGAGTGAACGGAAACTTGCGTCTCCGCTAATTCCATTGTAGAGGACAACTTAGAATCTTGAACGACTTGACACAAACTGGCCAAAAAAATTTTTATTTCTTTAAGGGGTTGACTAATGCCTGATCCCCGTCTCGATGATGTAGCCTGAGTAATAGAGGTCGCAGAGCTATATGGAAAAATTATGACAGTCACAGCCGATTATTTAGAACAACTCAATCCTTCTCAGCGCCTTGCTGTGGAGCATTTTTGCGGCCCTTTGTTGGTGGTTGCTGGAGCAGGATCAGGAAAAACCAGCGCTTTAACCTATCGTATCGCCCATTTGATCCGTCATCACAGGGTCGATCCGGAAAATATTCTCGCGGTCACTTTTACCAATAAGGCAGCCCGGGAAATGAAAACGAGAATTGAAAAAACTTTTGCTCAACAAAAAGCACAGGAAAAATACGGTCAAAGATTAGAACTTTTGGAAGAATACGAACAGAAAAAACTCTTTTCTCAAGTTTATCGGAATTATACTAAAAAACTCTGGATTGGGACTTTTCACAGTCTTTGTGGTCGGATTTTGCGCTATGACATTAATAAATATCAGGATGAATATGGTCATAGTTGGCAAAGAAATTTCTCAATTATGGACGAATCGGATGCCCAGAGTTTGGTGAAAAATATCGTCACTAAACAAATGAATTTAGACGATAAAAAATTTGATGCTCGCAATCTACGTTATGCGATTAGTAATGCCAAAAATTTAGGTTTAAACCCCACGGATTACGCTAGAGAAAACCCTCATTTTCGGGGAAAGGTCATTTCTGAAGTTTATCATGCTTATCAGATGCAATTGGCACAAAATAACGCCCTAGATTTTGATGATTTGATACTGGTTCCAGTCCGTCTTTTTCAGCAAAATGAATCTATTCTCGGTTATTGGCACACGCAATTTAAGCATATTTTAGTCGATGAATACCAGGATACTAACCGAATTCAATACGAGTTAATTAGGCTTTTGTCCACCAATGGTGAAACGAAAAAAAGTGAGTGGAATTGGAGGGATCGATCGATTTTTGTGGTGGGTGATGCTGACCAATCTATCTATAGTTTTCGGATGGCGGATTTTACTATTCTGCTCAATTTTCAAGCGGACTTTGGTGATGGTTTACCCGATGATGATACTCGCACGATGGTGAAATTACAGGAAAACTATCGTTCACGGGAGAATATTCTACAAGCGGCAAATAAATTAATTGAAAAGAATAGTCAAAGAATCGATAAAGTTCTTGTTCCTACTAGAGAAGGGGGGGATAGTATCTATGTTTTTAAAGCCAGAGATGAACAGGAAGAAGCGGCTTTTGTTATCGATAAAATCAGAGAATTTACCCAAGAAAACCCCGAATTAAATTGGGGTAGTTTTGCCATTCTCTACCGAATTAACGCCCAATCTCGTCCCTTTGAAGATGGGTTAATTCGCAATAATATCCCCTATAATATTGTCGGGGGATTTAAATTTTATGATCGACAGGAGATTAAAGATGCGATCGCTTATTTACGAGTGATTGCTAATCCTGCTGACACCGTTAGTTTACTGAGAATTATTAACACTCCCCGGCGCGGTATCGGTAAAACCACAATCGATAATTTGCTCAAAGCTGCCCAAGAATTAGGAGTACCTTTATGGGAAATTATCAGCGATGAAACTTCCGTTAATACTCTCGCTGGTCGTGCGACTAAAAGCATCAATAAATTAGCTAAAATTATCCAAAACCTGCAAGAAAAAATTACCGATTTATCCGCTAGTGAAATCCTAGATAAAATCATGGAAGATTCGGGATATATTGATGAATTAAAACAGCAGGGAACCGAGGAAGCTGATACCCGGATCGAGAATATTCAAGAACTTTATAGCGCCGTGGTACAATTCCAAGAGGAAAACGAAGAAACCAATCTCCAGGAATTTCTCGCTAGTGCTAGTTTAGCCTCGGATTTAGATAATCTTCAGGAAGGTCAAGAAAAAGTCTCGTTAATGACCCTTCATTCGGCCAAAGGTTTAGAGTTTCCTATCGTCTTTTTAGTCGGTTTAGAACAGGGCATTTTTCCCCATAATCGTAGTTTAAACGATCCCATTGCCCTTGAGGAAGAACGCCGTTTGTGTTATGTGGGAGTGACTCGGGCCAAGGAACAATTATTTTTAACCTACGCAAAAGAAAGATATGTTTGGGGGAATAAAGAGATGAAGGTAGCTTCCCAATTTTTGCAGGAATTGCCCCCAGAATTGCTCACAAGCAACCTGAAACCGAAAAAGACCCCAAAAGTGGTTCCCATGGAAAAAACTGTCTCTGATCAAAGAAAATGGCAGGTAGGCGATCGAGTGTTACACTCTACTTTTGGAGAAGGAGAAGTGACCCATATCCTCGGTACGGGCAAAAAAATGAATCTAGCGGTCAAATTTTCGGGTTTAGGTCAGAAAATCATCGATCCTCGCACCGCACCCATGCAACTTATCCAGGAATAGGGAAGGACTTTAAGGAGTATTGCTAATCTCTACAATTATTGTTCCTTGCTCTAGTTGTTTCAACGCATCGGGTAAAGTAGCTGTCAGTAATCGCCGCAGATTCTGATTTGTGACATTACCACAGGTTAACCATAAAATTTGAGGAGGTGTTCCCAGACGACAAACCAAATCAATAAAGTCACTATCTTTCGTCATAATCACGGCATTTTCCGCTCGCGCTGCTGCAAATATCTCGATATCTTGAGCATCTCGAAGGGATAAGTCTCGCAGGGACGATGCTTCTAAATCAAAGGTCGCTGATAACCAGCTTGCTAGAGTTGGAGGTAGTTGAGCATCAATCCAAATTTTCATGCCGTTAGTCTAGGAAAATCCGTACACCGTGCTGCAAAAAGTAAACAAGCTTGGATATCTGCGAGTTCCAAATCGGGAAAGTCTTCTAGAATTTCAGTTATGCTCACATTCTCCGCTAACATTTCCAAAATATCCGTTACTCGAATTCGCATCCCCCGAATACAAGGACGACCACCACACTGGCCGGGTGTTTGAGTAATGCGGGTAAGCAAGCTAACTGTTGAGTCCATAGAACGCATCTCGAAGATATTTAGTCTGCATTTAATTATCTTATCTGGTAATCCTAACAACCAATCCCTAACAGCCAACTGACACCCCCTGATTCCTCAACTCCGATCGCTACCTGCTGTTAAAATAGAGAATTGCGGTCAGACTGACGATAAAATTGAGAAGCTAAATCCTTGATTCTTAATAGTTGTTGAGAAACTTTCCGCCTACTATCGCAATTATCCGATAATATGGGCAACAGCGAGTTAGTCTATTCAGTCTGTTAAAATTGACCCCCGTTGGTCGTATTCGCGCACTGTCTAACCTTTATGATGAGGATCAGTTAATATGGAATCAATGCAACCCACCGAAACACAAAATCCGATTAGAACAGATTTACCCGGGTCTCTGAGCAAACCCAGCAGCAGCACCGAACAGATTTGGTCTGAATATGTAGAACCAGTTTGGGATTCGGTAATGTCCTATCTGGCTAATGTCCCCGATTATATCGGTAGTTTCTTCTCTGGATACAAAAAACCTTTAATCGTTCTGGGGGCAATTTTAGCGAGTTTTGTCACCGTAAAAGTTACCCTAGCGGTTTTAGATGCGATCGATGATATTCCCCTCCTTGCTCCTATCCTACAATTAGTTGGGATCGTTTACACTGGTTGGTTTGTCTGGCGCTATCTGCTCAAAGATGAAAATCGTCGCGAGTTATTAGCCGAAATTGATGCACTAAAAGCGCAAGTTTTTGGCAGTCACAATAACACTTTATAGATAGAATCAAGCATAAAAAACAAAGGAGTTGAGTGTTTCCGCTCAACTCCTTTGTTTTTGCACAACAGCTTACACTAGAGTTCTTGCATAAGTAGGGTTTGCGGCAAAAAGCCGGTTTCACCGATAGGTTATTGCCCGAATCCTTCGCCCCTACAGGACGCGGGCCGATGAAGACGCAAGGTTTAGAAGCAGGATTCTCTCAAAATCTTGCACCTGTTTCGCGAGAAAAGCCACAAAACCGCTACCTTGCCTACATTTCAAATTTATTCAGCAAACCCTAATTAATTTTTGAGAGGGCAAAAATGAGAAAAATAAGCACAAAATTGCCTAAAATCTCTAAATAGAGCATTTAATTGATTAATGCTCATTCTTAATTCTCCTGACTCGGAGAATACTGACTCCTAACCCCACCAACAAACTTTTTCAGCAAACCCTAGCTTAACACCATAGTTCGGGAACCCGTACCGATCGAGCCGTTGTCAGGGGGCCTTGTATTTCGGTAAATTAGCACTCGGAAGGTAAGAGTGCTAATCTGGAAAAGGCACTTACCCAAATACAAGACAAACGGAGGATATTCCATGGCTGCAGTCAGCATCAACGTAACAACTGTTAAACCCCTAGGCGATCGAGTTTTCGTTAAAGTTAGCCCCAGCGAAGAAAAAACCGCCGGTGGCATTTTCCTTCCCGATGCCGCTAAAGAAAAACCCCAAATCGGAGAAGTCGTGGCCGTCGGCGCTGGCAAACGCAACGATGACGGTAGCCGCACCCCTGTGGAAGTGGGTGTGGGGGACAAAGTTCTCTACTCCAAATATGCCGGAACCGATATCAAACTTGGTGGCGAAGAATACGTTCTCCTCTCCGAAAAAGACATTCTCGCCTCCGTTTCCTAATCATCTACCCTTGAAAACCCCTATTTTGCACGAATAACGATACATTATGGCTAAATCTATTATCTACAACGAAGATGCTCGTCGCGCCCTAGAAAAAGGCATGGATCTTCTGGCCGAAGCGGTAGCCGTCACCCTTGGCCCCAAAGGTCGTAACGTCGTCCTCGAAAAGAAATTTGGCGCACCCCAAATCGTCAATGATGGCATCACCATCGCTAAAGAAATCGAACTGGAAGACCATATCGAGAACACTGGTGTGGCTTTAATTCGCCAAGCCGCCTCAAAAACCAACGATGTAGCAGGGGATGGTACAACTACCGCCACCGTTCTCGCCCACGCTATCGTTAAAGAAGGTTTACGCAACGTCGCTGCCGGTGCTAACCCGATTTCTCTGAAAAAAGGGATCGATAAAGCTGCCGATTTCCTCGTCAGTCAAATCGCCAAACACGCGAAACCCGTAGAAGATTCCAAAGCGATCGCACAAGTGGGCGCTATCTCTGCTGGTAACGATGATGAAGTCGGTCAAATGATCGCCTCGGCCATGGATAAAGTCGGTAAAGAAGGCGTAATTTCCCTAGAAGAAGGGAAATCGATGACCACCGAACTAGAAATCACCGAAGGGATGCGTTTTGACAAAGGTTATATCTCTCCCTACTTTGTCACCGACACCGAACGCATGGAATGCGTTTTTGAAGATCCCGCTATTCTGATTACCGACAAAAAAATCGGTTTAGTACAGGATTTGGTTCCCATTCTCGAACAAGTGGCCCGTCAAGGTAAACCCCTAGTAATTATCGCCGAAGACATCGAAAAAGAAGCTTTGGCAACCCTAGTGGTTAACCGTCTGCGCGGTGTTCTTAACGTCACTGCGGTGAAAGCTCCTGGATTTGGCGATCGCAGAAAAGCGATGTTAGAAGATATCGCCGTCTTAACCGGTGGTCAAGTAATCAGCGAAGATGCGGGTTTAAAACTGGAAACCACCAAAATTGACAGCTTAGGTACGGCCCGCCGTATCACCATGAACAAAGATACTACCACCATCGTGGCCGAAGGCAACGACGTGGCAGTGAAAACCCGTTGTGAGCAAATTCGCCGTCAAATCGAGGAAACCGATTCTTCCTACGATAAAGAAAAACTGCAAGAACGTCTGGCTAAATTAGCTGGGGGTGTGGCAGTGATTAAAGTCGGTGCAGCTACCGAAACGGAAATGAAAGACCGCAAATTGCGCTTAGAAGACGCAATTAACGCCACTAAAGCAGCCGTAGAAGAAGGCATCGTCCCCGGGGGTGGTACTACTTTAGCTCACCTGGCTCCCCAATTGGAAACCTGGGCCAAAGAAACCCTACACCATGAAGAATTAACCGGTGCTTTAATCGTTTCTCGCGCCATTGCTGCTCCCTTAAAACGGATCGCTGAAAATGCCGGCCAAAACGGTGCAGTTATTGCCGAACGGGTGAAAGAAAAGCCCTTTAATGTCGGTTATAATGCCGCTACTGGTGAGTTCTCCGATATGTTTGAGGCGGGTATCGTTGACCCCGCGAAAGTGACTCGTTCTGCCCTACAAAATGCCGCTTCTATCGCCGGTATGGTTTTAACTACCGAGTGTATTGTGGTGGATAAACCCGAAAAAGAAAAAGCCGCTGCTCCAGGCGGCGGTGGAGATTTCGACTATTAGTAATTAGTCTATTTTTTCTCGACTCGATCGCTTAAATGCGATCGAGTTTTTTTTGATGAAAAAACATCACTTCAGGTTAAGGAAAGTACAATTTTATCCCCGGCGCTTTTTCCTTGCGGTAAAATATTGATAGCTCGATCGGGTATCCCGATTTACAGCCCACCATGCGGAACAAATCTGGATTGTTAACTTATACCACGATGTCGAAAAAAGCGAAAGGATTCGGTCAGTCGCCAACTCCCACGAGAAAATTTAAGGATTTTCTCCTTGCTTTTGGGGATTTTTATCGAAAAAATTCCAAAGATGAAACGAAGCTACAGCAATTTTTAAAAGCAAATATTAATAAATTAGATGATTTACTTTTAGACGCTTTACCTTTAGTCTTCACAAGCTTAATCGCCGATAAATCAATAGACGAGCGAGAAAGAATAGCCAGCCTTTTCGAGAATTTTGCTGTCACCATTGACAAGTTTCCGTTAGGCGATCGAGCAACAAATTTAGAATTAAGTATTATTGCTCATAATCTCAGCCTAAAAATTTACACCCGCAAGGATTCCCCCGAAAATTGGGCGCAAATCCTCAATAACCTCGCCAGCACTTACAGCGATCGAATTCGTGGCGATCGTGCGGAAAATCTAGAGAAAGCGATCGAACTGTACGAGCAAGCTTTAGAAGTTAGAACCCGCAAAAATTTCCCCGAAGATTGGGCGGGAACCCTCAATAACCTCGCCGGTGCTTACAAAAACAGAATACTGGGCGACAGGGCTGAGAATCTAGAAAGGGCGATCAAACTGTACGGGCAAGCTTTAGAAGTCTATACCCGCGAGAATTTCCCCGTCGATTTGGCAAGAATCCTTAATAACCTCGCTATCGCTTACAGTAACCGAATTCGGGGCGATCGGTCTGAAAATCTGGAGAAAGCGATCGAACTGTACGGGCAAGCTTTAGAAATTAAAACCCGCAAGAATTCCCCCGAACATTGGGCGACAACCCTCAATAACCTCGCTGTCGCTTACAAAAACAGAATACTGGGAGATCCGGCTGAGAATCTAGAAAGGGCGATCAAACTGTACGAACAAGCTTTAGAAATTAAAACCCGCAAGAATTTACCCGTCGATTGGGCGATGACCCTTAATCACCTCGCTATCGCTTACAGTGACCGAATACTGGGAGATCCGGCTGAGAATCTAGAAAGGGCGATCAAACTGCACGAGCAAGCTTTAGAAGTTAGAACCCGCGAGAATTTACCCGTCGATTGGGCGAAAAGTCAGCATAATTTGGCCAATGCCTATCGCGAGCGAGTTTTAGGAGAGCGGAAGGACAATTTAGAACAGGCGATCGATCTCTACAATCAAGCCGCTCAAATCTTTACTCGCGCCGCACTTCCTGTGAGATGGGCGAAGAATCAAGGGGATTTGGCAGAAGCTTTGATGCAACGGGATAACCCCGGCGATCTCGATACTGCGATCGCTCTACTCCAAGAAGCTCTAGAAGTCTCCCCCGCAGGTTGTCAAGATTTTATTGACTCTCAGTATCGATTAGGAATAGCTCTTTCTCAAAGGTACGATCGCGACAAAAATCCCGACGATCTTCAACGAGCTTTAGTAGCTTATAAAACCGCCCTAGATCTGATTAGTCCCGAACATTACGATCGAAAAGATATCTGGAAAGCGCTGCCCACTACCCAAACCATTCTCGGTAGTCGTCTGGTGCGGGATGGCGAATGGCAGCAAGGGTTACAACTCTTGTTAAATAGCGTCAATCAACTTAGTACCAGTGACGATCGCCTAGCCCATGCGAACGCGCTCTACCACACCGGCCGCGCCTACGAAGTTCTGTCCGATCGAGAGAAAGCCCGTCTCTACTATCGCGATGCCCTGCGTTGGTACGAATATTTACAGGATTTACCCGGAATCGCCAAAAGTCGCGCTGGATTGGGGACTGTTTTCGTATCCCAAGGACATCTAGAGAAAGGAATGGAGGAACTCGATCGAGCGAAGGCAATCTACCGACAACTACCACAGACCGATCCCGATAAAGTGGAGGAGATAGACATTATCTATCAAGCTTCTCGACGGGCGATCGAACGACAAACCAGCGAGGTATATTTATGACAAGTGCCGATGATCTTTTTAAGCAATCCTTTGACAATATCCAACGGTTAGGACTGAAGGAAATCCCCTTTACCGAAAGCCCGATCGATTTAAACAGCGATACCCTCGATCGTGTTTTTACCGGGCGAAAAAAAGAATTGGGACGGGTGTTTCATCTGTTCCAAAGTCGCGAGCGTCGTCGGATTCTGGTTTCCGGTCGTTTAGGAATCGGCAAAAGTGCTTTTTTACTGGAAGCATTGTCGGTTATACGCCGCAATCGTCCGCAAATGTTGACCACCTATATATCTCTACCCGCAGGTTTAGATATCGCCACTACAGCACTGATCGCCCTCGCTAGAGCGATGCCAAATGACGATTGGGCGCAGCGTCAACTCCATCAGATGGGAATTCCCACCGCCAAAGTGTTAAAAGAACGCGGGGCGGAAGTGGGGGCTAATGCAATCCTTACGGGTAAACTTACCGAGAAAGATTTACCGCTCACGAAATTTCAATATCCGACTGTGAGCTTCGATACATTGTTAGAGCGGGCGCAAAAAATATATCCGCAGGGGATTCTGATCGCGATCGATGATCTAGATAAACAAAATCCTAGTGTGGTACGGCAAATGATGCACGACGCGCAGGGAATGTTAAAAGGTCGGGCTTGGTTTATGCTGACGGCTCACCCCATCGGGATGACGGGAGATTTATTAACCAGTGAACGCGGTTTATTCGACTTGCAATTGCCGCTAGAAGAACTAGATGCCGATACCACATACCAGATGTTAATTAACTATCTCAACAGTGCCAGAATTAAAAACGATTGTACCGATCCGAAAGATGACAGGTGTGTACTTCCCTTTTTACCGGACGCGGCAAGACGTTTTTGCAAGGTTTCTCTCGGCAGACCCCGTTTGTTCAACCGCTTCGGAAATATTGTACTCTCCACCGCGGCCGATCTTCAGGTTAAAACAATCACAATGGAAGTTCTCGAACAAGGATTAAGAGCAGCCGAACAGGATTTCCGACAACAAGCGGCCTTAAACGCCAAAGAGGAAAGAATTCGTCTGCTTTTGCAACGCAAAGGTAATATCTCCGACGATTCGATCACCATCGATGAGCTTGAAAGTTTAGGTTTTCGGGCATTTAGTGATATTTTGCCCTTTCTAGAAAGATTGGAAGAAGCTGATCTAGCTCAAAGGTTAAATCAAGAGGATGTGACGGTTTTCGAGCCGATCCTTCTCCCTCCGGCGGATTGAAGGGAAAACGAAAATACACCGGCAAAAATCGATCGCCGTTCCCAGAAAAATCCTTTAAGGATTCGGGATCAATCGCACCAGCAGAGTCAGAATACTGGTTAATACTGCCACTACCACGGGAATAATCAACGATTTTGATCCCTTAAGGTCAGAGACATCCTGAATTAAAGCGTCCTGTGTTCCCTCTACTTTTTCCAATCGCCTATCAATAATCTTGAGTTCGGTTTTCACCTCGGCCATATCTACTTTTAGATCAGCGACATCTTTCTGTAAAGAGTCTAATTTTTCCGTGATATTTGTCAGGATAATTTCTAGGGAATCGGTGACGGGGGATTGACTCATCTGAATTTCCGGGAATATTCGATCGCCTAGTACTATTGTAGGCTGATAATCGTTATTGGTAATTCTGTGATCTTTCGGGAGTGACGGAATTACAGCGATCGCATTGATCAAATATCTTCTTCAGAAAGTCCCGCTTGTTTCAAAAAATGCTTGAGTAATCCGATTTTTAAATCCTGGTTTCCGTGAATCGGCACAGAGATACGGGTGGGATTATCTGGCTGACAGTAAATGTGATGACTACCTTGAATTCTCAATAATTCCCATCCGTGACGCTCTAAAATTTTGGCGAACTTTTTCCCGGAAATCGATTTCATATCGCTATTTCTAGAATCCGAGTTTTCGGATCGGTCGGCAAGGATTCCACATCTATGGATAGACAACCTTCGATCGCCTCGTGTAAATTCTCTAGTAGTTCCTCGAAAGTTTCTGCTTGGGTGGCACAGCCGGGGAGCGCCGGGACTTCCCCCCAGAAGCCACCTTCCTCCGCCTCGTGAACGATAACTTTCATTTTCATTGCTTATCTCCTAGATCGATCAATGGGAGGGATGGATAGATAATTATCACCACCCCTAAAATCTAACATTTCTACGGGGTTGTGTAAATAATCAGTCTTCAATAACTGGATTTAGTCTAAATATTGTAGGCTGTTTTTGTAATTGAGATTTTTGGCGAAATTGTCCTGTAAATTCAGGATATTTTTCTAAATCTTCAACCGAATCTACTGGGGGTATTTCAATCCAATTTCCTTCTTGATCTAATCTGTCTATATAAGCATAGAAGGCTTGTTGATCATCTCTGTGAGAAAGCATATAATCTTGCAGTTCTTTTTGACTCATTGCTTGAAATTTAGGTTGACTCATGCAATGTACCTCCAATTTTCGTGATGATAGTGGCAAAATTAAGCCTGATCGAAAAGTACCCCATCCTTTCTTTTGGTCGCCATTTATTTTGATTGGGGCTGCTAATTAAGCAGCCGATAACAACTCTTGATCGCTGATAATCAGGATTATTTCCTAACTTTTAACTGCTGACATCTGCCGCATTTCTAAATACACTAATAAAGCGTTAATATCAGCAGGATTGACTCCGCCAATTCGCGAGGCTTGGCCGATGGTGGCGGGTTTAATTTTTGTTAATTTTTCCCGGGATTCCATTGACAAAGTTTCGATTTTCATGTAGTCAATATCGGGGGATAAATGACGGTTACTGTGGCGACTAATTTGGTCAATTTGATTTTGTTGTCGCTTCAAATAACCAGAATATTTAATCTCAATTTCTACCCCTTCTCTTTCGGCTAAATTTAAATCGGGATTACCTAAACCATAGCGATCGAGATCGAGATAATGCAAGCTAGGACGACGCAGTAAATCCGCTAAAGAGAGAGAACCTTTAATTTTTTGTTCCGTATCCTTAACGATAGCAATTGCCACCTGATCCCGTTCTTTAATTCTCGTTTCGTGTAGGCGTTCTTTTTCAGCGATAATATTAGTCTGTTTAGTTTGGAATAATTGCCAACGCCGGTCATCAATTAAACCAATTTCTCGCCCTAAAGGTGTTAATCTTTGGTCGGCATTATCCGATCGCAATACTAAGCGATATTCAGAACGACTGGTTAACATTCGATAGGGTTCGCGCAAATCTTTGGTACACAAATCATCGACCAAAGTTCCTAGATAACTTTCCTCCCGGGGAAAAACAATTAACTCTTTTCCTAAAGCAAACCGCGCCGCATTAATCCCCGCCACCAGTCCCTGGGCTGCCGCTTCTTCGTAACCGGTTGTGCCGTTAATTTGTCCCGCACAAAATAACCCCTCAATCTTCTTCGTCATCAGGGTTGGATAACACTGAGTTGCCGGTAAATAATCGTATTCCACTGCATAGGCAGCCCGCAACATTACACAGTTTTCTAAACCGGGTAAAGTCCGCAGCATTGCTAATTGAACATTTTCCGGCAGTCCCGTTGAAAAGCCTTGGATATAAAGTTCGGGAATATCGCGCCCTTCCGGTTCAATAAAAATTTGATGACTTTCTTTATCGGCAAAACGAACGATTTTATCCTCAATACTGGGACAATAACGCGGCCCTTTGGAGTCAATAAAACCGCCATAAATGGGGGATAAATGTAAATTATCTCTGATTAATTGATGAGTAGCCGCCGTAGTGCGGGTGAGATAACAGTTCATTTGTTCTCGTTCGATCCACACCTCCGGATCAAAACTAAACCAACGTACCTCGTCATCGGGCGGTTGCGGTTCCATGCGGGAGTAATCCACCGAACGCTTATCCACACGGGCAGGAGTGCCAGTTTTTAGGCGACCAGTCTCGAATCCGAGGCGATTTAGGGTTTCTGTTAAACCCACCGCCGCAAATTCGCCCGCGCGTCCGGCGGCCATGGATTTGCCGCCAATCCAGATTTTACCGCCTAAAAAAGTGCCAGTGGTTAAAATGACGGCTTTAGCGGCGAAACAAGTGCCGAAATAGGTTTCTACCCCTAAAACTTGCTCATTTGCCCCTAAAATCAGGTCTGTGGCCATGCCTTCCCGAATAACGAGATTTGCTTGGGTTTCGACGATACCTTTCATCACCGCCGCGTATTCCCGTTTATCGGTTTGGGCGCGTAGGGCCCAGACTGCCGGTCCGCGAGAGGCATTAAGAACCCGTTTTTGCAGATAGGTGCGGTCGGCTATTTTGCCAATTTCGCCGCCTAAAGCGTCCACTTCGTGGGTTAATTGGGATTTAGCCGGACCACCAACGGCGGGGTTACAGGGTTGCCAAGCGATTTTATCGAGATTAAGGGTGAGGAGAAGGGTACGACAACCGAGACGGGCGCAAGCTAGGGCCGCTTCACAGCCGGAATGGCCTGCCCCGACGACGATGACATCAAATTCGTCTTGAAAGTCTGCGGCTGAGGAGAAAGTCATACTCGATCGAGGGGAAAATTAATTAATCAGGCTAATATTCTAGCAATTTTTCTGAGTTTTCCCCCTAATATAATACAAGAATACTAACTAAAGTCATTGACTAACACCAAAGCGATCGCATAAATCTAAAAACAATCTATATAATTCCTATTTAACCTTGCCTTTTCAGGGCATTACTGGCTAAGTATTATAGGTGCTTATGATATCTTCACGATCGTTTAAAGATTATAATCATGGATTTACTTGCCAATCCCGTTGCTTTGTCGCGGATACAATTCGCCATCACCGCTATTTTTCATATGCTTTGGCCGGTGTTAACCACTGGTATGGGCATTTATCTAGTCATTGTCGAAGGATTATGGCTAAAAACCCGCAATCCGGACTACTATCATCACGCTCGCTTCTGGTCAAAACTCTACATTCTCAATTTCGGCATTGGAGTTGCTTCTGGTTTACCCATGGCTTTTCAGTTTGGTATGAATTGGGCGCCTTTTTCGGAAGCAGTGGGGGACTTTTTCGGAACTATCCTCGGTTTCGAGGGAACTATGGCCTTTATGCTAGAGGCTAGTTTTCTAGGAATTATGCTGTTTGGTTGGGGACGAGTTCCCCCGTTAATTCACTTCCTAGCGACAATTCTCGTCGCTTTCGGGGCTAATCTTTCCACTTTCTGGATTTTAACCGCTAATTCTTGGCTGCAAACCCCCGCCGGTGGCATCTTCGTGGATGGTAAATTTATCGTTCAAGATTACCTACAAGCGATTCTCAATCCCTTCATGGTTAATAGTTTCCTGCATATGTTTTTCGCTACTCTGGAAACTTCTTTATTCGTCATTGGTGGGATTAGTGCTTGGTATTTGCTCAATAAACGTCACATTAGCTTTTTTAGTCGTTCTCTCAAAATTATTCTTACTCTAGCGATTGTTATCGCCCCCTTGCAAATTTTTGTCGGTCATCTTAGTGCCGAACAAGTGTATCACTATCAACCGGCTAAATTAGCCGCCATGGAAGCGCAATGGGAAACCATTCCTGCGGGAGAAACTGCCGGTTGGAGTTTGGTTGCTTTACCCAAGGATAAAGCGGAGACAAATAGCTGGGAAGTGAAGATTCCTAATGCTTTGGGTTATCTTTTGGAATTAAAACCCAAGTTATCGGAACCTGTTCTCGGCTTAAAAACGTGGAAATACGAAGACAGACCGCACATGGTGGGGCTAATCTATTATTCCTTCCGGATTATGGTCGCTATCGGTCTTTTTCTCGCGTCTTTAATGGCTGTAACTGTCGGGCAATGGCTGCGCGGTCAATTATCTAACGAAAAAATCGACAGTCAAAAATGGTTACTACGCGCTTGGGTTTTTGCGGCCCCTCTGGGTTATCTTGCGGTTGAAACCGGTTGGATTGTCCGTTGTGTCGGTCGTCAACCCTGGACAGTTTACAATCAAATCCGGACGGTGGATGCTGCTTCTAAACTGCCCGCAGGCGAGATTTTAACTTCTTTAATCGGAATTACAGCGATTTATGTCGTTTTCTTGGTTTCTGCTCTCTATTTCGGCAGTCTTATTATCCGTCAGGGACCAAATCTTAACTTACCACTGCCGGGGACTCAAGAGGAAAAAGTGACCTCACAGGAGGTTAGTTCTCGTTCCCTGGAAACGCAACAATAGGAGGAACTATGGAACCTTTACAGTATTTTTTGCCGCAAATTTGGTTTTTTATTCTGGGTTTATTCCTGTTTCTCTACGTCCTCCTCGATGGTTTTGACTTGGGAGTGGGAATTCTTTCCCTGACTTCCTCCTCCGAGAAGCGTCGCAGTATTTTAATGACCAGTTTAGGCAATGTTTGGGATGCTAACGAAACTTGGATTGTTTTGATGGGGGGTTCCCTGTTTGGGGCGTTTCCCCTAGCTTACGGGACAATTTTAAACGCTTTATACCTTCCAGCAGTGATTATGGTGGTGGGGCTGTTATTTCGGGCTGTTTCCTTCGAGTTTCGTGAACATTCTCGTCGCAAGTTGTTCTGGAATTATGCCTTCGGACTCGGCAGTTTTTTGGCCGCGTTGGGGCAAGGATTCGCCCTCGGTGCGGTTTTTGAGGGCATTAAAGTGGATGAATTGGGTCATTTTGCCGGCGGACCCTTTGATTGGTTAACATGGCGATCGATTCTAGTGTCTCTAACTTTAATCCAAGCTTATGTTTTAGTGGGTTCCACTTACCTAATTCTGAAAACTACGGGTAATTTACAGGAAGTTCACTATAAAACGGCAAAAATTGCCGCTATTACCACTTTTATCGGTGCTATCTTTATCACCATCAGTACACCGCTGCTTTCTGACCATATCCGTCAGCGTTTATTTGACCCTCGACTAATTTACATCTTTATCCTCATCCCGATTTTAGCTGTGGTCTTACTGGGTTTATTACTGCGGAGTTTGCAACTAAAGGAAGAAAACACCCCGATGGTGTGGACAGTATTGCTGTTTATGCTCTCTTTTATCGGTTTGGGATTGTTGATTTTTCCCGATATTATTCCCCCGTCCGTGACAATTTATCAAGCGGCAGCCGCCCCTAGTTCTTTGGTGTTTATGCTGACTTTTGTGGGTTTTTTAATCCCAATTTTACTAGCCTATACAGTTTATAATTACATCGTTTTTCGGGGTAAAATTACTGCTGAATCCTACGGAGAATAGATGACGTTGCCGATTTCAGCTATCAATCTTCTTTGGTGAGATTTTTAAGGAGAGACTCTCGGCTAAAATCGGGCTTTACTTTCGATTTTATCATTCAATCCAAGCTTTTGGGGGGTTCTACCCCCCAAACCCCCCGTTGGGGTCGTGGCGCGGTCACTGAGCCTGTCGAAGTGCCGCCCCCAAACCCCCCGCGCATTAGTTTTTCGGTGGGATGCTTACAGGCAGCTGCTGATACATTTGTAATAATCTAAGAGTCAATAATAATTGCTGATTGTCGGTATTTATGCAAATGACAGCCGATTTCAGATATCAATCTTCTTCGGTGGGATTTTTAAAGGGAGACTCTCTAAGCTGATACTAAACTGAATTTACTCTAGGAGGTCTTTGGGTGTAATTAACTCGTAACGCTCGAAGGGTTGATGAATCCAAGGATTATCGGGGTAATATTCCACATAATAGTCAGGTTTAATTCTTGATGCTGCTTTGTACCAGATCACTGCGGTTTTGATATTGGTAATCCCGTATTTTTCCTGTAATAAAATCGAGGTTTTTTGGAGGGTGATTCCCGAATCGACTAAATCATCCACTAACAACAAGGGACTCTTTAATTGATCTTCGATCATAGCTAAATTCGAGGAAATAGTTAATTCTCCCCGAATTTGATGATTTTCCCCCCCGTAGGAAGCAGCGTAGAGAATGGCTAGGGGTTGACGAAAAAGACGACAGAGAATGTCACCGACGCGCAATCCTCCCTTAGCTAAACAGACAATCTGAGCAAATTGCCAACCAGAACGATCGATTTTTACTGCTAATTTTTCGATCAGACGATGGTATTCATCCCAAGAAACATAGACATCGGCCATATTTTCCATTCCCGATTGATAATCACTTATTTTCGGCCGGTCGATCACTACTCCAGGCCCACCAAACTCGATCGCATTGACAATGATAGAATTCCTGCCATTTACGACGGGAATCTTCTCCTAAAACGGGAGCGCGGCGATTGATCCAAACGGCCTGAGCTTCTTTAGCTTTGGCGCCACAGTAAGGACAACAAAAATTGTAGGCGTGAACAGCATTCTCTGTCCAGTCAGGGGGAAAGGGACTAAAAGCATCCATAATCTCTAAAATATAAGAGTAATAACTAGAAAAACTGGGTCAATAGACAATCTCCTTGTTTACTTTATCACTAAAAAAATATGGCTAGAGGGGATCAAATATACGCCCATCGGGAATTGCTCAATCTTCAGGGTGTTTATGCCCATCATGGCATCGATTGCGGTGATGGTAGCGTCATTCATTACCGAAAACCGAGCGAGATTGTGGAACGAACTTCCCTAGAAACCTTTGCTAGGGGCGGTAAAATCTGTGTGGTGCGCCATGTAGAGGTGGGATTTTCCTTTATCCCCGATGTGGTGGTAGAAAGGGCGCTAAGTCGTCTGGGGGAGCAGAAATATAATCTTCTTTTTAACAACTGCGAACATTTTGCCACTTGGTGTAAAACCGGTATAAGCAAAAGTCAACAGATAGAAGAATTTATCCCGATTATTACCCATTTACAAGCGGTGGGACTCTACGAACCTCTGAAAAAATCCCTCATCGGAGCCGACCCCAACAATGCCCAAACCCTGTTAAAAGGGGCTTTAAGCAATCTTAAGGTCAGTTGGGATGAAATTCAACCCCAGTATAAAAAAGCCCTTCAAGAAGCAGAAACATGGAATCGAGTGGCGATCGAAGCTTTAAGCAGAAATCGCGATGATTTAGCCCGGGAAGCCCTGAAACGCAAGGTAGAAGCCAAAAAACAGGCAAAACGCCATCAGGAACAATTGGATCAAATAGCGGCCATGACCGAAAATGTTCTTAAAAGTCTGGTGATTGCTAACGGTTAGTCTGGATGTCAGTAAACTGTTCAGTATCTAAACCTCTGCCAATTGCCTCGGTTGATTCCCCTCCACATCAGGTAATTTTAGTCGCTCGCCATGGAAATCTGGATTATTTTACGTTTTTCAATCGCCGCTGCCATTATCGCTTTAGTTTGCTGGTCCTTAGCCAGTGCCGTGCGCGATAGTTGGCAAGTTGCCCGACGGATGCACTCCATCCCTTGCTCCCACTGCCGCTACTTTACCAACGATTATCGCCTCAAATGTAGTGTACAACCCCGGAGCGCCAACACCGAACAAGCGATCGACTGTGGCGATTATTTTCCCAGGGCCTAGTTTGCCATAATACTGAAAAGCTTTTCGAGATGGTGCGAAATTTGCTAGTCTAGGCTAAATAGGTCTGAAATAGTATAGAAACGTGGATACAATTATTGGTCGGGGCAAAACAGCCCGTAGAGCTTACGGTATCGATGAAATCGCACTTGTACCCGGAGTGCGAACCCTCGATCCTAGTTTAGCCGATACCCGTTGGTCTCTCGGCAATATCGAGCGGGAAATCCCGATTATCGCCAGCGCTATGGATGGGGTGGTGGATACTAAAATGGCCGTCCTCCTCTCCGAGTTGGGGGCGCTAGGGGTACTAAACCTCGAAGGTATTCAAACCCGTTACGAGGATCCTAACCCGATTCTCGATCGCATTGCTGCGGTCGGCAAAGCAGAATTCGTCGGTTTAATGCAGGAACTCTACGCAGAACCGATTAAACCGCAACTAATCGAGCTTCGTATCCAAGAAATTCAAGAAAAAGGCGGTATTGCGGCAGTTAGCCTCACCCCTGCTGGTGCCGTCAAATACGGTGCTATCGTTGCCCAAGCAGCGGCCGATATTCTCTTTGTCCAAGCAACGGTTGTTTCCACTGCCCATTTATCCCCGGAAGCTATCACCCCCCTCGATTTAGTGCAACTGTGCCAAGAAATGCCCATTCCCGTGGTTTTGGGCAACTGCGTCACCTACGAAGTCGCCCTTAACCTGATGAAAACCGGGGCAGCTGGGGTTTTAGTCGGTATCGGTCCCGGGGCTGCCTGTACTTCTCGCGGCGTTTTAGGGGTGGGAGTTCCCCAGGCCACTGCTGTGGCCGATTGTGCCGCCGCTAGGGACGATTTTTTCCAAGAAACCGGTCAATACGTCCCCGTTATTGCCGATGGCGGCATTATTACCGGCGGTGATATCTGCAAATGTATCGCCTGTGGCGCCGATGCGGTGATGATTGGTTCTCCCATTGCCCGCTCCTTGGAGGCCCCCGGCCGCGGTTTTCACTGGGGTATGGCCACACCTAGTCCAGTTCTACCCCGGGGAACTAGGATTAGTGTGGGCAGTACGGGAACTATTGCCGAAATCCTCGTAGGACCAGCAAAATTAGATGATGGTACTCATAACCTCTTGGGGGCGCTGAAAACCAGTATGGGGACTTTAGGTGCTAAGAACTTAAAGGAAATGCAACAGGTGGAAGTGGTGATTGCTCCTTCGCTGCTGACGGAAGGGAAAGTATATCAAAAGGCCCAGCAGTTAGGTATGGGTAAATAAAAGTTATCAGTGATCGGTTATCATCAGTGTTAAGTTTTTGATTTTTGCCGGAGATGGATTTTCTGCTTGGGATTACCATTCCCTTCAGGTTCGGTTCTACCGACTCCCACTATCTCAAAAAACTGTTAAATTGGAAGAACAAAAAGGATAGTTTATAAAAAAATTGAGTTAAGGAGATCAAAGGTGTACAGAGAAAACGATCGCCCTCACAATTTATTCGGTAGCGATAGTGAATTTTCTGAGAGTTTGTGGCAATATGTCCAAACCTTAAGTCCCGAAACAATTGCCCAACTCTCGAAACCAGAATCCCAAGAGGTTTTCCAGGTGATGGAACGCAACATTATCGGACTTTTGGGCAACCTTCCCTCTGAACATTTCGGTGTCACTATCAGTACCAGTCGCGAACATCTGGGCCGGTTATTGGCCTCAGCAATGATGAGTGGTTACTTTCTCCGCAATGCTGAACAGAGAATGAATTTTGAAAAATCCCTCGCTAGTCTCCAGAGCGGTTCTAGCGATGTTTAAGGTTTAGCGGTAGTTAGTTTGAAAGGGAAAAAGAAGCAATCAGATTTTAGTTATCAGATTTTAGTTACAAGATAACTTTGATCTGACTAATAACTGATGACTGATAACTGATAACTGATAACTGATAACTGATTAAAGACAATTTTGCTGCCAGAGTAGTTCTTTTTCAATTCCTTGTTTTTCTCCGGGGGCTACAGTCCTTTCTCGCATAATATAAAGTTGCAGGGATTTAATCTGTTGATCCCTACCGTGCTGCTGATTCCAGTTTTGACAGAGATACTGACCAAACTCTCCATAAACTGACCGACCAATAGCTCGATTAAGATTAATAAAATATTGTCGCCACTGCATGGTTTTATACAAACGATTGCGATCGCTTTCCGTGGGTTTATCCCAAATTACCGGCTGTCCTTCCCTAAATAAATCTACCGTGGAACCATCGACTAATTGACTGACTGCCACAAACCAAGCATCATCGCGAGGCGGACCAGGGGCAAAAATAGTCCAATACTGGTCTAAACGGGTAACTCTTGCCAGAATATCAATTGTATTAAAAGTACGACGGGTGAGCAAGCGATCGAGGGATTGAACTAAAGGTGTATTTAAATCACCCCTATCGACCGATTGCCGGACAAAACTGCGTAAATTCCAGATACTGGTCAACAAGAAGAAGAAAATTACCAAAATATTTAAGGGTAAAGAGGATTTAATCGTCAGGGGACGAAACTTGAGAGGTTTGGTGAAATTGCCCATAAAACGACGATGGGAGGCAATCCACTCATAAATTCTCGTTCCTAGGGTCATGAGGGGCGGTAAACGCAAAATTGAGGCTAAAAACCAGAAAATTGGCGAAAGACTGACAACATAAACCAATGCTGACCATTTAAACCGACGTTTTCCCTGCCAATCTTCCACCACCCAAGAATTTTGGGCTACCATATCCTCGTATATTGAGGGGTTATCCTGAGCGACTAACAGGGGAGTGCCGGGTAAAATAAGAAAAGTGCGGAGAAGATAAACAACTTTCTTGCAAAATCCACAATCTCGATCATAATTAATCCTTAAACCTTCTCTTTCTGGGGTTATCATCCGTTTTTGTCCCCAATCCCAGACAAGACTAGGTATAATCGGCAACCAATGGGTAACACTCAAAAACGGGAAAATTCCCAGATGAAAACTAAGACCAAAACCGATATGTAAAAGAATAAACGAGAGAATAGCGACTATTTTAAAGAAACTATTGCGAAAGGGAATAAAAATTAGCAGTGGACCCACCCATTCAAAGATTAACGCAGAAAAGGTCAGGATTTTTAGTAATTGTTGCGGTAAAGATAGTAAGAAACCAGCAAAAGCAGTACCGTACTGATCGTAACTAAGAGAGTAATAAACGGCCGTACCATCGGGCCACCAAGTCTCACTTTTGGTTTTAAAGGCCGCTGACCACATATAGATGTAACAAATTTGTATCATCAAAGCCACCGTGGCTGCCGAAACCACGCGCTTGGGTAGGGGGTTAGGATTGGTGTTTAAGGCACTTTCCACGGAATAACAAGCACCGAGGGGTAAAAACATCGCCCAGAATAATACTGCCCGGATTACGTCATCGGCGGCAAATAGTAACAGGGGGTTGCGATGATGTAAAGAGACGATTAGCACCCAAGTGGCGATCGTGGCTAAACGGGTATGATAGCCAATTAAAAGCAATAATGCGATCGCTATAGCAACAATAAACAGGATACTCTGCACCAGCGCCGAGTCACTGAGAGCAAAAATAGACCAGTAAAAAGGACTAGCCGAGACTTTTGACAAGCTTTCTAGGGGTAAAACTCCTAATTCGCTGTAATGGGCAGTTATTTGGCTAAAACGAACCGATAAATCCACTAAAACCACTAACGCCAAGGCAATGCGAAATAGAGCCAGCGATCGCAGGTCAAACCCGAAAATCTCTGCCAGTCTTTGTCTAAATGATTTTGTCATTATCGCCATAGGATGATGGCTCTTCTAGGTTCTGTGTGATAAGTTTAACTTACATTATGATCGATCTTTGTGTCCTCTGTGTCTCTGTGGTTCTTTCCACTCCCTCGCCAGCAGGACTGTATCTTAGAATAGTCAAACCCTAATCGAGCGGACCAGAGAAGAAATCACCGACCAATCCAGTCAACGGCAGTTAATTAATCTAATCGAAAGTATCATTATTTACAAATTACCCCAGAAAAGTCGCGAGGAAATTGAAGCTATGTTTGGACTAAGTGATTTAAAACAAACGAGAGTCTATCAAGAGGCGCTGGCCGAAGGAGAAGAACAAGGTCTAGAACGGGGTCTAGAACGGGGTCTGCAAGAGGGGGAACGTCTGGTGGTGGAAAACCTGCTCCGAGTCCGTTTTGGTGAGTTAGACCCACCACTGCAAGCTATTATCAACTCGATTTTACAACTGTCCCCAGAAGAATTTACTCCTTTACTCCTACAGTATTCCAAGCAGGAACTCTTAAAGCGATTTCCCCCAGAAAAGTCGCGAGGAAATTGAAGCTATTACCCCCCTTATCAAGGGGGGAAGGGGGGATCGACACCCCCCTTATCAAAGGTAGGGTTAATTCATGAATTAACCCTACTATAACCCACTAGGGAAGGGAGGGAGACCCTCCCTTTTATCGTTCCAAGGTAGAACCCTGGAACGATAAAAGACCATCCTGAAAAAGGATGGCCTTTTATAATAGTCAACTCGGATTCGTCTGCTTACTGGAAATTAAGCGACGATAGCAAAGTTGGCGTTAGTTAAAGTCCCAGCAAACCCTGGAGTATTCGCAATAAGAATAGAACTAGCGCCAGTGAAGCCAACACCATCAGCATCGTAGTACAACTGGTTGGTATCTGTGGCGAAAGCAAAGCGCACATTGCCGTAGTTAATGGCAGTAGTAGTCAGAAGGTTTGCCGCGGTATCAAGGAGGATTGTATTAGCACTGTTAGTTGCACCCGCCACAGCACTAACCGTCAGGGCGGCTCCCACTGCCGGAGCGCCGGCAAAGGCGGCATTACTTAGGGCGAACACATCGTTATTATTTGTCGCTGTCAAGGTCGAGAAGTCATTGATAGTCACGGCGCTGGTAGCGACGGCTTTATTCAAGACGAACTGGTCGTTACCACCGCCACCAGTTAAGATATCTAGACCACCGTTGCCAGTAAGGGTGTCGGCTTTGGCACCACCTGTCAGGAAATCGGCTAATGCACCACCAGTAATCTTGAAGGAACCATTGGTTTCAGCGGCACCATTAAAGACTAAAAATTTGGTGGTGAAGGAAGATGCATCAACAGTTAAAGTTGCACCACTTGCCACAAGGGCGTCCACAGTGGTGATTGTGGTGTCAGCGGCGGTGTCTTCTTTAAAGATAATCGTCTCAACGTTGGTAACACCATTGATAGCAGTAGTAAAAGCATTCCCAACTTTAACGGTTAAGGTGTCATTGCCATCGTTTCCATTGAGGTTAACACCATTAATCTGATCTACTGCCGCCGTCAAGGTGAAGGTGTCATTGGTTTTGCCGCCGACAATCTGGGTTATATCACTGTTTTTGCCGAGAGTCAGGGTCAGTTCCCCAGTAAAGTCAGTGGCATCCAGTCGATTAGTCCCGTCAATTACATCGATCCTGCCGTCAATGGTTAGGTTCTTGTCCCCAGTAATGACGAAGTTGCTCTGGGTTTGATCGAGCTTAAGGGTCTCCTCAGTTGTATCAGCGTTAGACAGGACACTGGCTGCTTTAACCACTAGGTTGACCTTGCTTTTATCATTTAAGTCGGCCGTGATCGAGGCACCAGCAGTTGTCCCGTTCAGGTTAACGGTGAGATCCTTGCCAGCTAAAGTCTCTTGTAGGGTGAGATTGCTGGCGTAACCAGCCACAAGATCGATGGCGTAGTTGTTAGCATCAGTGATTGTTAAATCACCTTTGACCACCTGTACTTGTTTGGCTTTGCTAATGCCTGCCAGTGCGACGGAAGCATTAGTAGCGCCGGAGAATTGGATGGTCTCGATGTTTTCGATGGTTGGAGCGACAACATTAACAATCTGGGCGGTCAGTACGTCGTTGTCACTGGTGCTGGGGTCTTGAATGAAACTACCCTGGAGGAAGGTTAAAGCACTAACCTTATCATTGGCTGTACTGAGAAACTTACCTTCGGGAGCGACTTTGCTGTTAGCGGCAGCTGTCAGCACGGCTCCAATATCTAGCAAGGTGAAGGTAGTGCCTGTGCCACCACCGATAATGTCAATGATCGCCTGATCGATAGCTGCTTGGGCTGCGGTGACGCTCGCGGCAGTGGAATCCACTGTGTCGATAATTTGCGATGAGGTGGCCAATACGGCGGGAGTGAAGGCGATGTTCGCATTAACCGCTTCTTGGGTAAATTGCAGGGCTATATCGGCACGGTTTTGCAGAGCGACCTTGTCGGTTCCTTGCGCTCCCTGAGCCACTGCCAGGACAAATTGCGCCACTGATTCCGGAGAGCTATCCTGTCTGAGAACGTTTGACCAGAAGGTTAATCCTGCCGTATCGGCATTACGACCGAAGGCGTTACGGTAAATTTCGTTGATAAATGCTGTTGGATCGGCCAAGGTGGGGGCTGCCAAGAAGGGGTAAATCGCCTTAGCCTCCGGGGAGGCGCCGAACTGGGCTGCTATGTCATCTATGGTTACATTTTGGGTCTGCCAGAAAGCAAGACCTGCGGGGTCAGGGGCGCGGTTGAAGTAGATGACGTACAAGCCGACGATGGAATTTTGATCTACAGTCATAACTTATTTTTCACTCCTCGAAACAAAGTAAAAGGCTGTTGAAACATGGCACATATACTAGCATAGATGACCTCAATTATCAAGCTATGGCAAAAATTTTTTTTTGTGGGAGCAGTTCCAGTCAAGGTCTTCTACCGTTGGTAATGGTCGTTGAAGACTGACCCTCGACCAAATTGAGTAGATTCCTGAAGACTTGAGGTTATATTCCCATTCCCCAGAATACACCCTGACTCACCTTGATTCGGCAATTCGGTTACAATATTTAAACTGTCTTAGTTTATCCACACATACCTATGGGTTAGGCCAACTTCTTTGGTCAATTTTGTCATCACAGGGCAGCAAATGTCTTGTTCGGGGAAACTTTATCAGAAAAAAACTGTCTTAACAGCGATGCCCTCCCAGCCTGATGGTACAGGAACCTGTAAGATGGGATTGGTAGTCACTATCGAGAATCTAGATTCTCAATCAAGGCAGTTTCGTCTCTGTCGGTGCTGGGATGAACGAGAATATTAAACTTAATTTTTTCTTCCATGACTATCGAAACTTACTATCCCAATCTAAATGTCAAGCATTTGCTTGGTAAAATTCGCCAAGAAGCCCTGCGTCAAAACCCAGATACAGGGGTTCCCTCCGCACCACCACCACCGGCAGCGACGGGGGAATTAGTCCTGAAGGGGGATTTTGATCGGGAGGCAATTAATAATCAAATCGATTATATAGAGGGATTTATCAAAACAGCCGAGTCAAGAGCGGCAGTGCGTAACCAACTGCCAGAGAAATTTGGGCGTTTACCTTGGTTATTATTTAAACCTTTGCAAGCTCTGGCTTTAAAGATTCTCAATACCATATTTCGCGATCAAAGGGAAGTGAATTTCAATCTGGCCAGTGCCTTGCGAGAATGCCTACAATTAAATCGACAGTTATTATCAGAGGTGGAAAGTTTGCGATCGCAATCTCGGCGGGATATAGAAAATTTAATGGCGGTTAGTCAAAGTTTATCTGGTTACAGCCAAGAAATTAAGCGAGAGATGCAAAGCCAAATCGAGCAACTGGATCAAAAGCGCGATCGGATCGCTAATCAAATTCAAGAGGGGCTGCAAACCCAAATCGAGCAACTGGATCAAAAGCGCGATCGGATCGCTAATCAAATTCAAGAGGGACTGCAAACCCAAATCGAGCAACTGGATCAAAAGCGCGATCGGATCGCTAATCAAATTCAAGAGGGACTGCAAACCCAAATCCAACACCTCGATCGAGAATTGTATCAGAAGACCGAGCAATTGCAGGAGTATCTAGAAACTCAAATTAAAGATAGTAATGAGAAGAATTTTCAAAATAGCCATTATTTGAAGATAGATTTACTGCAACAAAAGCGCTTAATTAATAAGTTTTTAGAAGTGACAGCAGGAGCGGAAGGGGGATTTTCGAGGGAACCAGCGCAAATTTTTGCGGGAGAGTTAGACCATTCTCTAGATGCTTTTTACTTCGCTTTTGAGGAGCATTTTCGCGGCAGTCGCGAGGAAATTAATAGGAGATTAGAAGTATATCTTCCTCGACTCAGAGAAGCACAAATTGCTCCGGGAGACTCGCTGATTTTAGATTTAGGTTGTGGTCGGGGAGAGTGGTTAGAGCTTTTGCGAGATAATGGTTACAGAGCCAGAGGTATCGATCTAAACCGAGTCGTCATTGAACAATGTCAAAGTCGAGGATTAGACGTTTTAGAAGGGGATGTTATCGCTTATTTGCAATCAATGCCAGATGACAGCGTGGCGGTAATCACGGGATTTCATATTATTGAACATCTACCCTTTGAAGTATTAGTCAAGCTATTAAATGAAGCATTTCGAGTGCTGCGTCAGCGAGGTTTGGTTATCTTTGAGACTCCCAATCCTGCTAATGTTTTAGTGGGGAGTTGTAATTTTTACTTCGATCCAACCCACCGCAATCCTCTACCCAGTTTGATGACTCAATTCCTAGGGCAATACTGCGGTTTTGCCGAGGTAGAAATTCTTAATTTAAATCCTTCAACGGAAACTGCTATCTGCGAAGACTCGGAAATCGCCAAGCGATTTAATGAATGTTTTTATGGTCCGATGGATTATGCGATAATCGGCCATAAACTGTAAAAATTAGATTATTTTGAGTGCTTATCTATGCGAATTATTATTGCCACAAGTCAAGCCCCCTTTATTTATGGTGGTGCGGAAATTTTAGCCACACAATTATGTCAATCACTACAAGAAGCAGGTCACGAAGCTGAAATAGTAGCAATACCTTTTCGGTCTGATCCCTTAGAGAGAATATTAGACACAATGTTAAGCTGTCGCTTGCTAGATTTATCAAGTTTTTACGGACAGAAAATTGATCGATTAATCGGCCTAAAATTTCCCGCCTATTTAATTCAGCATCCCAATAAAGTTCTATGGTTATTGCATCAACATCGGCAGGCCTACGATCTCTGGGGTGGTGAATATGATGGTTTAGATATCAGTGCCAACGGGTTAGCGATTCGAGAAAGCATTATCAGAGCGGATAATAAAGTTTGTGCCGAATGTCAAGGAATTTATACAATTTCTCAAAAGGTTGTCCGCCGTCTGAAAACCTATAATAATGTTGATTCTATCGCTGTCTATCATCCCCCTCAAGATGCAGATTCTTTTTATTTTCAGGAAGAGGAGGGTTATTTCTTTTTTCCCAGCCGCATTAATCGGATTAAACGACAGGAATTGGTGCTGGAAGCCTTAGCAAAAACAACTCACCCCGTGCAAGTTATTTTTGCTGGTAAAGCCGAGGGTAATTTTGACATTTATTTGCAGGAAAAAATTGCCAAGCTGGGACTAACAGAAAGAGCCAGGTTTATCGGCAGAATAACTAATGAACAAAAAATTGCCTATTGTGCTAAATCCCTAGGAGTTATCTATCCACCTTTTGACGAAGATTACGGATATGTCACCCTCGAAGGAATGTTAGCTTCTAAACCGGTGATTACCTGCCAAGATTCGGGAGGCCCCCTGGAATTTATTCGTGATCGAGAAACCGGTTTAATTGTGGAACCGACGGCTAATGCTCTAGCAGCAGCGATGGACGAACTTTGGGAAAATCGGTCTTGGGCAGCAAACTTAGGTAAATCTGCTGGTGAATACTACAAAAGTCTCGATATTAATTGGTCAAACGTTATCAAAAAACTACTCGCATGAAAATTAATTGGTTTTCCCCTTTACCTCCCGCTAAAACTGGTATCGCTGATTACATGACTTGTATCTTGCCAGCTTTGATTAAAAATTGTCAGTTAGAACTATGGACTAATCAAAAAATTTACGATCGAGAACTAAACAACTATGTTAAAGTTAATTCCTACCATAGAGATAACATAATGTGGTCAAAAATTAACCAAGCAGACATAAATATTTATCATATTGGTAATAACCCAGATTTTCATGAGGATATCTGGCGGATTAGTTGTCAATGCCCCGGTATAGTTGTCCTTCATGATTTAAAGCTGCAGGATTTTTTTAATGAAATTGCTAGAATCAATAATGACCTAGATGGCTATCTTAATCAAATGTTCTATTACTATGGAAAGGAAGGAAAAATAGCCACAGAAATGTGGTGGGATCAGAAAATTACTATGCAATTTATGGCTGATAATTATCCCCTGACTCCTTTAGCGTTAAAAAATGCTATTGGGGTGATTACTCACAGTCAGGAAGGTTATCGTAAGTTTCAGCAAGAAAATGCGATTCTTACTGCTTATTTTCCCCTACCCTATTCTAGATGCGATTTGTCATCAAATTACGAATTGCAGAAAAACCAGGATTTTTATCAACTAATTGTTTTTGGTCATATTGGAAAAAATAGATGTGTTGATATGATTCTGGATGCTTTAGCTAGTTTTTCCCAAAAACAAGCTTTTCGCTTAGACATTTATGGAGAATTATGGGATAGTAATTATCTCGTTCAAAAAATTAATAGCTTAAATTTAAATAATTTAGTAACCTTGCATGGTTTTGTTACGGAAACCAAATTAGAAACCGCCTTAGCTGACGCAGATTTAGCAATCAATTTACGTTATCCTACTATGGGAGAAGCATCCGTCAGTCAGCTGCAGATTTGGAGCCATGGTTTGCCAAGTTTAGTGACTAAAATAGGCTGGTATAGTGAGTTGCCAGAAAATACCGTAGGTTATGTGACTGTTGGCAACGAAATCGCCGATTTACACCAACATTTCTCTCAATTTCTTCACGATCCGCAATTCTATCAGACTATCGGGAAAAATGGTCAAATTTGGCTAGAAAATAATCATTCCCCCGAATCCTACGCTAGAGCCTTGGTAGATTTCGCTCGGGAAGCTTGTCAACAAAGATATCGTTATGCGGCCAATTATTTTATCGAAAAAGTAGGCAAAGAAATTAGCTATTGGAATGATGACCAAATCTCGGATTTAGAGCTAAAATCCCTAGCGGAAACCATTCATTTTCTAACCAGCTAAAGTGTTTCCCCATCGGGAATTATCATCTTGCCTTGGCAGACTAGAACTGATGCACCACCCACAGAAACTTCCGTAATTGACCGGTTATTTTTCTGAAACTTTAATTGTAAACTGCTGGGTCTGCCCATTTCCACTCCTTGGGTTATCTTCCATTGATTCATCCCTTCCCTAGAAGATTCTAAGGCCCCTAGGTAGCCCGCTAAAGCGGCCACAGCCGAACCAGTGGCGGGATCTTCCATAACTCCCAAACCGGGGGCAAACATTCGGCCATAGAGACGAGATTGGGGTGATTCTGGGTCAAAACAGCAGACAAAAAGGGAATTAGCGGGGGATTGGCCTAATAATGATGACCATTGAGTTAGATTTAGTTTTATTTTCCCTAAAATATCTCGATTTTTGACGGGGATGAATAAAAAAGGAAGACCGCAGGAAAAGGACCGGGGAGGATAACCGGGTAATAAATCGGCAACGCTGAGGGAAAGAATCGCCGCTAAATCATCGAGAGCATAATTATCCGCCACTAATTCGGGCAATTGTGCCACTTTTAACTCACTATAGACCGGTTTTTCCCCCTCCATGATAATTTTTACCGGTACTAAACCGACTCCTTCCTCTAGATAAATCGTGGTTTCTTGGTGGGGGGGAATAGCACCGATTAGGGCTAAAATATAGGCTGTGCCGACGGTAGGATGACCAGCAAAGGGTAATTCGGTACTGGGAGTGAAAATCCGGACTTTTTTAGTGCCTTGGGGCGTTTCTGGCGGAAAAACGAAGACTGTCTCCGAGAAGTTAAATTCGGCGGCGATTTTTTGCATCTGGGTGCGGGTTAATCCAGATGCTTCCGGAAAAACCGCCAGGGGATTACCGCCAAAAATGCGATCGCTAAAAACATCGGCGGTATAGTAGGAATAGGTAGGCACGCAGGGGATAGGGCAACAGTTATCGGAGAATTTTTTTATCTTACACCTATTTTCACCTCTGACCGCCCCCCGGTTGTCTGTCTAGGGATAGATAATCCTTGTCAGTCCTGTTAGTCTCTGGTGACTAAGAAATAATTAAAATACAGAGTTTTTTATGAAGATAAGGTATGTCTTGAATCGTCTCGGAGTCTCCTCATAACTGCCATAGGCTCTACTACTCATCTGCTTCTAATCTGGCTAATAAACTGACTAACTTATCTCTAACGGAATTGTGGGTGTATTCGTCTTCAGGGTGGGGTTTTTGATGGGGTTTTTGAAAATAGGGACGTTCCCCGTATAATTGTCCCCATTTCACATCGACTCGGTGTACTAATTCATAGAGTAATTCTTGATTGTCTAAAATTTCTTCTAGGATTAACTGTAAAGCTTGAACGGGATTATCTAAATTTTGACTGACTTTGGTTAATTCTTCATCGACGATCAGCTGTAAAATTATCTGCAAAGCTCCCGAAGAATCCCCTAAATTAGCGGCAATAAATTGTTTAATCTCTGTGGTAACTTGCACTAATTTGGGGACGGGAGATTCTCCTTTGAGGAAATCCGCCCCCTCTTGAGCGATAAAATCTGCTAGGGTAAACTCGCGCCTTTCGATGATATCTTGGGAAAAATCCGGTTCTTCAGGGGTCATAAATTAAAAATATTAGCGATAATGGACTCTAGGACTTATTGTGACATTTTTAGGAATATCTATGGGCATCGATCGCAGAGAGTTTCAGCAGCGTCGTCAGCAGGTAATGGAAAAAATCGGCAATGGAACGGCAATTTTTCGCAGTGCGCCCATGGCAGTCATGCACAATGACGTAGAATACACCTATCGTCAGGATAGTGACTTTTTTTACCTGACAGGATTTAATGAACCGGATGCGGTGGCGGTTTTAGCACCCCATCACCCCGAACATCAGTTTATCCTGTTCGTGCAGCCAAAAGACCCAGAAAAAGAAACCTGGACCGGCTATCTCCACGGTGTGGAAGGAGCAAAGGAGATTTTTGCTGCTGATGAGGCCTATTCTATCGAAGAATTGGAGGAAAAATTACCCCAATATCTCGAAAAAGCCGACCGAATTTATTATCATCTCGGCCGGGACAAAACTTTTAATACAACTGTTCTTAAGCACTGGCAAAAATTAATCGCCACTTTTCCCCGTCGCGGCACCGGACCGACTGCTTTAGAGGATACTAATTTTATTCTCCATCCTTTGCGCTTACTGAAAACCGAGGCCGAATTGGACAATATTCGCCAAGCAACTGCTATTTCAGCACAGGCACATAATCGGGCCAGAGAATTTACAAAAGTTGGTCACTACGAGTATCAAATTCAAGCGGAAATTGAGCATACTTTTCGCCTAGAAGGGGGTATGGGTCCTGCTTATCCTTCTATTGTCGCTAGTGGCGCTAATGCCTGTATTCTGCACTATATCAACAATGATCGCCAAGTACAAGAAAATGAGCTTTTATTAATTGATGCTGGTTGTGCCTACAATTACTATAACGGTGATATTACCCGCACTTTTCCTGTTAATGGTAAATTTACCCCCGAACAAAAGATTATCTACGAAATTGTTCTGGAAGCTCAATTAAAGGCGATTGAAGTGGTGAAAACCGGTAATCCTTATAATCTTTTTCATGACAAAGCTGTGAGAACAATTGTGGAGGGATTAGTAGATTTAGGGCTATTGGTCGGCGACATTGATGAGATAATTAAAGAGGAAAAATATAAGCCTTTTTATATGCACAGAACTGGTCATTGGTTAGGATTAGATGTTCATGATGCGGGAGCTTATAAAGTTAACGAAGAAACTTGGCAAAATTTGCAGCCTGGTCATGTTTTAACCGTGGAACCAGGGATTTATATATCCCCCGATATTAAACCTGCTGAAGGACAGCCGGAAGTACCGGAAAAATGGCGAGGTATCGGTATCCGTATTGAAGATGATGTGTTAGTTACTGCCACAGGAAATGAGGTGTTAACTGCAACAGTTCCCAAAAAAGTTGAGGATATCGAATCCTCAGTAAGTACCTAAGCAAAATTAATTACACATCTAAACTGTCAGACTTTTCAGTTATCCGTAATCATTAAACAGTAATCAGGGAAAAAACAGGAGTCAACAGAAGTTTACTCCTGTTGACTTAAAACTTAAATCTGATCACTTACCTACTGATAACTGATAACTGTATCGAGTAGGAAATTAATTTTGCACGACTACTGACTTAGTTAGTTATGAGCGAACTTTTATCAGTACTGCTTGGAGATTACTTCCGTCATTTTAACCATGTTACTATTTACCTTTGTCTTCGGTAAATTAATCCGTTTCCCTAGGGATAGTCCTGCTCCCTAGAGGACTAGAAAGAAAGTTAGCTAATGTCATCTAACCCTGACATTAGCTAACTTTGTTAGATAAGAACTTTTTTAGCAATTATGATCAGTCTATAATAATAACTATAGTCACCCCTATCCTTTAGGGATAATTCTTGGTTTAGGGTTGATGTCCTTCAGCGCAAGCGAGAGCGGTTATGAAAATTAGCGAACTAGAAAACTACTTGGCTCAGATTAAGTCAGAGATTGGTGACATCGATATCGTCTATCAATGTCGCAACCAGCACTATAGTTGGTTGGACAAAATTAGAAGCCATCAACTGAAAGTGTTAAAAAATACCGCAGACACTAAATTATTGATTTCTCTGCAATAGCCATTTTATCTTGCTAAATGCCGGCAATGCCATAGAATCGGCCTAATTTGCTTAACAGTTTATCTTTTCTTCTCTGTCGATAGGTTCTTAAACCAACCGCGTCGCCAAAAGAAAATGATTAAACTGAAAGCAACGGTTAGCATCAATACCCAGACAAATACATAGCCCCAATACCATTCTAATTCGGGCATATTATAGGGAGATTTATCAGTATTAAAGTTCATGCCATAAACACCGACAATGAAGGTGAGAGGGATAAAAATCGTCGAGATTACCGTTAAAGTTTTCATAATCTCGTTCATTTTATTACTCACGGAAGACAGGTAAAAATCCATTAAACCATTGGCAAATTCCCGATAATTTTCGACAACATCAAGGATTTGTACCACGTGGTCATAACAGTCCCGTAGATAGGGTTTAATTGTTGTATCGATAAGAATATACTCATCGCGCAAAAGAGCATTGAGAGTGTCTCTTTGCGGCCAAATTGCTCGTCGTAGGGAAAGTAATTCTTGACGTAGTTGGTAAATTTTTGATAAAGTCTGTTCTGTGGGACTAGCTAAAATTTCGTTTTCTAACTCCTCGATTCTTTCTCCGTAGGACTCTAAAACAGGAAAATAACCGTCAATAATAGCATCCCAAATCGAGTAGGCTAAATAACCCGATTTTTGCTGCCGGATAGAACCTTTATTTAAACGGATTCTTTCCCTAACTCCCTCTAAAGAGTCGTATTGTCCTTCCTCCTGCACGGTTAAAACATAATTCTTCCCGACTATTAAACTGATTTGTTCTAGCAAAAAACCCTGATGATCGATCAGGATAGCCATTGGCACTATAATTAAAATATAATTCTCGCATTCTTCTACTTTTGGTCTTTGGGGAATACTGACTATATCCTCAAGGGTTAGGGGATGTAAATGAAAAATTTCTCCCAACTCTTGCAGTTTATCTTCATTACCCAAACCGACGATATCAATCCAAGAGATGGAATCATTGGATAAGTATTTAAGACAGTCTTGGGGTAAGAGATTATTAACTCTAGTGGCTTGCTGGGAGTTATAATTAATTAAAAATATCTCCGTAGCAACGGCATTTTCATCGATGGTGATTAACCCTGGCATTGTCCCGGGTTGGTTATAGTGATAATCGTAAAGATGGGGTTTTGTTTGGGAGGATTTTCGCCCTTTTTTATACCTAGTTAATTTTTTGTTATTGCTCATAGTTGAGATCGATCGCTATTTGCCTTTTTCTTAGCATTGATCGCTCAAAAATGCCGCAATTTTTAGCTAACTTTAAGATTGTCCAAGATTGTTAAGTAGCTGGTTATAATTAAATTAAAAATGGATTTTAGGTTCGATCCCCCCTGCCCCCCTTGATAAGGGGGGTGCCGATAGGCGGGGGGATCTGAAAGTTTTTAATACCCACCTGCTTAAAAAACGAAGATTAAACGTAAATGCCAATTATTAGCCGTTTCTCTCTCGATTTCGATGCGACGGATAAACTCGCGAAAATAAAAACGGCGCTCGATTTCCGATAAATCTCGCCAAAATTGCGGAAAAGCAACGGCACGAGCGATAATAGTCAGGTTATCGGGGGGTAATTGGTCTAAACTTCCTTGAATCTGCGCGATCTCGTTTTTCAGTTTATAGGCCCTGAGATTGGCCGTTTCTTGATCTAAAATTCCTGCCGCTTCTAGGGAGGGCAATTGCGACAAAATATCGTTTTTTTGCCCTATTTCCTCGCTCATTCCCCGTTTGATCGTCTCTAAATCTGGTAAGGATATTTGAGCGATCGTCGGTGGTAGATCTTGACAAATGCGCTCGATTGTGCCATTGAGAATTTGTTCATAAGCGATCGCCGAACATTTTTTTGTCTGGGGACATTGCAAAGGTCGCAAATAGAGATATTCTGTGTCCTTTCCTCGCGCTGTCACTTTGGTAATCGTCATCCCCGATTGACATTGACTACAGACGACTAAACCCGCTAAGGAGCGCGGTGCGCTGGCACTGCGGGGGGGTAATTTGCGATTATTTCTCAGGATGCGATCGATCTGGGCTGCTTCTTCCCGGGAGATAATCGGGGTGTGGGTATCGGGGATAATATCTTGACCGAGATAACACAAATCACCGCGATAAACGGGATTGGTCAGCCATTTATGAGCAGTAGCTACCGATATCTTTTTGCCGTAGCGTTTTTCTAGATAGCGCACCGTGGAACGCAGAGAAGCGGAAATCAAAAAGCGATCAAAAAAGTCTTTGACTACTGGTGCGGTACTGCGATCGAGTATATAACGCTCCTTGCCACGACGATAACCGTAGGGTGCTTTTCCGGGGGGAGGCAAAGCTTGCAGACGATTGTGAGCGTGACCTGCTTTTAAACGATTACTCAGTTCATTTTTTGATATTTCTTGCACAATCTTGGCAAAATTCAGCTTATAATCCGGGTCTTCCAGGGCAATTATATCTATGTCGAGGGCTTCTAGGGATTGTAAAATTTTGCTAACTTCTGTGCCATTGTCTCCCAATTCTGCTAGGCGACGCAGGATCAGCAGTTGGGGGGGGGTTCCTTGACAATCCAAGAGAAGTTGCTGGCGCTGTAAGCGATCGCCAAAATCTTGATACACTTGTTCGGGAGAATAGGGCCAAATGGAGGTATCGGGGGGAGCATCGAGCAGGGGGTCGGTATAAGTGTAGGCGATAATTTTCATGTTTTGCCGAAATCCTCCTATCGATTCGAGCGATTTTTGCCTCGATCCGCATCAGGATAGCTTCTAGGGAATAGGTGATGGTTTATCCCGATTGACTCGTAAACTAAATTCCTTGTGCGGGGGATATTTCGCATTCTATCACTGTGGAAAGATAGCAGAATTACCAATAACGATTATTAGCGTACAAGATTACTAGGCGATCGCATAATAGACCTGTTGTAAAAATCAAAAATTGTTGTTAGGGTTAGGATTCTAGTAGTCAGGAAAATTAAGAATGAACAATAATCATTTAAATAGTCTATTGAGATACTTTATGCCATTTAATCGTTATTTTTGCCGTTTTTGAACCCTAAAAATTAATTATGCAAGAGCTTCACTCTGCAAATTACGAGCAGTCAATCCCCTTCTCCCTAGCTAAAATAACTGATAAGTGAACACTCACGAAAATTTGAATTTATGTAAAGGGAACCCGAGGATTAGGTAAGACAACCGATAAAATTTATAATCGGAATCCCTTGCATATTCCCTAGACCAGAGCGATTAACAAAAATTATCAAAAAATGGTACAAGATCAAAAACCCACGGTGATCATTACCGGGACAACTTCTGGAGTCGGTCTCTACGCCGCTAAATCCCTTGCTCAAAGAGGTTGGTTTGTGGTTATGGCCTGTCGGGATATCCCGAAAATGGAACAGGCTGCCAAGGAATTGAACATTCCCCGGGATAACTACTGTATTGAATTTATCGACCTCGGTTCCCTCGATAGCGTCCGGCGCTTCGTTAAAAATTTCCGGGCCTTGGGCAGATCCCTAACCGCTTTAGTCTGCAACGCTGCTATCTATCTACCTTTGCTCAAAGAACCCTTAAGAAGTCCCGACGGTTACGAATTAAGCATGGCCACCAATCATTTAGGTCATTTCCTGCTGTCGAATTTGCTCTTGGAAGACCTAAAAAATTCCCCCTCTCCCGACCGCCGTTTAGTCATTCTCGGCACTGTCACCCATAATCCCGATGAATTAGGCGGTAAAATTCCTCCTCGTCCTGATTTGGGCGATTTAGAAGGGTTTGCCAAGGGTTTCAAAGAGCCGATTACTATGGCCGACGGCAAAAAATTTGAATCGGTCAAAGCCTACAAAGATAGTAAGGTGTGTAATGTTCTCACCATGCGGGAACTGCACAAACGCTATCACGAATCGACCGGAATCACTTTTACTTCCCTCTATCCGGGTTGTGTGGCTGATACACCCCTTTTCCGCAACCATTACCCCTTTTTCCAGCAGTTTTTCCCCTGGTTCCAGAAAAATATCACCGGTGGCTATGTTTCCCAAGAATTAGCCGGGGAAAGAGTCGCTATGGTGGTGGCTGACCCCGAATACCGTCAATCTGGCGCTTACTGGAGTTGGGGCAACCGTCAGAAAAAAGAGGGTAAATCTTTTGTACAAAGGGTTTCTCCTCAAGCTCGCGACGAGGAAAGAGGGGCAAAAATGTGGGAATGCAGTGCTAAATTAGTCGGATTAGCCTAATTTCTGATTTTGAGCCTGAAAAAGGACACAAGTTAACTTGTGTCCTTGTGGCAACGGGGAAGCCAGAGCAGCAAGAAATAATCCATAACTGGGTTTTTGAAGCTTGATCGACAGTTAATAATAAGTGGGGTTTTACCATTATTCAGCAAGCCCTATATAGGGCTTGCTGAATAAATGTGAAATGTAGGCAACGTAAGGGTTTTGGGGCTTTTCTCGCTCCCACAGGTGCAAGATTTTGAGAGAATCGTCGTTCAAAACCTTGCGTCTTCATCGGCCCGCATCCTGTAGGGGCGAAGCATTCGGGCAATAACCTATCGGTGAAACCGGAGATTTTCTATCCGAATGCTTCGCCCGTACTTTTTCAGCAAGCCCTATATAGAAAGGCATTTGGCGATTTTTGTCAATTGTTTTCGCTCTGGAACGGGCTAATCAATTAAGTCTCTTGCCAGATAAGGATTTAGTCGATTTATGCCCCCTATCAAACCATACTAAGTAACGAAGAACCCGATATTTTTAGTTTTTAAGAAGAAATTCGGTAATCGTGGAAAAGAAGGTGAGGAGAGAAAGCTTAGGAAAGCTGATAGGAGCCGTGACGTTGGGCATAATAATCGAGAATTGTTGTGACCAGAGCGCGATCGCTTTCCTGAAAAGTCTCGGTATAGTTAATTTCTAGACTACCGATCTGACTTTGATGATAATCGAATTGTTGGAACTGCTGGGGAGTGAGATGGGTTTCGACCCCCTGAACTTGTTGTAAATGGCTGGCTAATTCTCGATAGATAGCCAAGGGCATTCGCGGATAAATAATGGTTTGTTTTTGTTGAATAGCAATCGATCGCACGGGTTTTATTCTCCTGATTCGGAAACATTATAGCTGATCGAGGCTTGCGGTGCGGCGGCGGGTTCAGGGACACCATCCCCTAAACGACGGGTAATAGTTTGACCGTATTGTTCTAAGACAATAGAGGGGTTATCGGGATTAGTATCGATCGCTTTAACTAAAATTAAACCATTAGAGAGGGTAGAACCGGGAGTAACTCGACGTTCCGTGGCTTCTCCGGGGGCTTTCACGATCGCCATAGGAGTGGTAGATAACTGGACGATACCTGATACTTGCACTTCTGTGGCTTCCGTCGGTTGCGGTGGTGGTGGCGGTGCTTTCACTATCGGTTGTCTGGGGGTAGGACGATTGTCCATTGGTGCGGCTGCGGGTGTAGTTGCGGGACGATCGCCCATTGCTGCGGCTGCGGGTGTAGTTGCGGGACGATCGCCCATTGCTGCGGCTGCGGTGGCCGTCGGAGTCTCTGCTGAGGGTTTCTCCTCTACTGTAATCGTAATATTTGGTTTTAGGGGAAAGGGGGCAAAGGGATCCCTGCGACCGCGATTAATTTCTGCCCGTTTTTGGTCGGGATCGGTAGAGGGAATCAACCCTGTTACCCTTGGGGGGGTGGGTTTGGTGGCCGGTTGCACAGGATTGCTAAAGGTGGGAGGTTGGGCAGCCGGGGGACTGGGAGAGGGGGTGGGGGTTTCTTGGGTGGGTGGTGGGGATTGATTAGCTTGGTTAGAAGCTGGACATCCCACCAACAATAAAGCGACACTCCCCACCGATAGGATTAGCGGCAATTTTTTCATGGGGAAACAAAGACAAAATAGCCCTGAGGGACAACCCTCGATACTAACATAACATTTGTTCCCCAGAAATCTAGGCTGATTATAGGGGAAAAGTCAGAAACTTTGCCCCGCTAGTCTAAATTTAATGCTGACTACCGGATTTACGATGACCGATGGCGGTGACACCGTTGCTATCCAAAACTTGACCCCGCTCGACGGTGGCATAGACTAACCAGCGATCGCCGCATAGTTGTCGCTCTTTGACAGTACACTCTAGATAGGCGAGACTTTCGCCTAAAATCAGACAGCCATTTTCCCCGACTTGGGTTTCTAATTCCGTAAAGACATCGCTGCCGGATTTGATGCAATTGGAAAAATGGCGGCGTAAATTGCGCCCTTCCTTGAGAATATTCAAGATAAAGACGGTTCCTGAGTTAATTAGGCGATCGGCGGCTTGTTCGTCAGCAACGGCGATAATTAGCCCTGGGGGGTTAAAACTGGCTTGGGATACCCAAGAGGTCAGGAAACCAGCATGATCCTCCCCCTGACGAGTAGTGAGAACAGAAAGGGAACCGACGATCCGACCAACGGCCTGGGCAGTGCGATCGATTTGTGTTTCGGTCATTCCCTGTTGGGGAACCCGAAATTTTTTGGTTTTTTTCAAGGTCTGGGCGAAGGTTTGTCCAGCTAAATAACCTGCTTGTAAACTACTTTCTGTGGGGCTAAAACGCACGCGCAAGGATTCAAAACCGAGGCGATAATTGGCATCTTTGAGTTTAGTTTCAATTAAATCGACAGCTTCCCCACTCCAACCGTAGGAACCAAAAACTCCGGCCAATTTAGTTTTTGCTGCCGTGGAAAGAACGATTCCTAAAGCGGTTTGAATTTGGGTAGGAGCATGACCGGCTAAGGTGGGAGAACCGATAATAAATCCGTCGCAATTTTCGATCGCTTGACTAATTTCGGCGGGGGTGGCAAACTCACAATTGATTGATTCTACGGCTAGATCATTTTCTAGTAATCCTCGTTCGATCGAGCGGGCTAGGGTGGCAGTATTTCCGTAGGCAGAAGCATATAATAAGGCCACTTGTAGGGGTCGAGTTTTTTGTTCTTGACACCAATAACGATAATCGTGGGCAAGACGACTAAGACTATAACGAATTATCGGACCGTGGGCGGGTGCATAATATTGGGCGGGAAATTCTTTAATTTTCTCGATGGCTGTTTCTACTGCTTTAGATTGCACGGCATGGAGACAATCAAAATAATAACGACGATCTGCGTCTAATTCTTTCCAATTTTTATCCCAAATATCGTCACTACACAGATGCACACTAAAGAATTTATCGCTGTATAAAATTTGGGTTTTTTGGTCAAAAGTGCAGATACCATCAGGCCAACGCGGCGTAGGGACATTAATAAAACTGAGTTGATGACCTTGCCCCAAATCAAGGATTTCATCGGTTCGTATGCCCAAAATTTGGGCATCAGGCAGGGCATTTTTCAGGGTATTGACGGCAGCTTTAGAACAGAGGATAGTGATTTGATGGGTTTCGGCTAATAATGCCTTTAAAGTGACAATACGATTGGGATTAACGTGACTGAGAATTAGATAATCGAGACGATGTAAGGGGACATATTGACGAATTTCTTCTAAATAAATTTCGGTGAAGGATTCTCCAGGAGGATCGATTAAGGCAGTTTTATCGCCACAGATAAGATAGGAATTAGCGGTGGTTCCCCGTTGACGAGCATATTCTATTTCAAATTTTAATCTGTCCCAAGTACGCGAGCGAAAAACCCAAGTTTGATCGGCAATTTCTGCGCTTTGAACATCCCGAGGTCGATTATTAATAGCAGGATTGGAAATTAAGGTAGTAGTGGTCATAGTTGTTAATTTGGTTATTGGTTGTTGGGTGTGGGAATTATGAATTATGAATTATGAATTATGAAGTGGGAAGTGGGAAGTGGGAATTATGAATTATGAAGTGGGAAGTGGGGTGTTGGGGGAGTAGGGTTTTAGGGTTTTAGGGTTTTAGGGTTTTAGTGGAAATTACTCTATCTCCCCATTACCCTATTCCCCCATTACCCTATTCCCCCATTTACCTATCCCCTTCTAACTGATAACTGATAACTGATAACTGATAACTGATAACTGTTAATAATGGTTGCCAACTTTGCGATGATGGACAGCAGTTAAGGTATCTAAACGAGCAACTCGTCCAGTATTAACAGTACAATAAACTACCCAATGATCGCCGCAATCTAAACGACTGGTGACTTGACATTCTATGTAAGCTAAGGCATCGACTAAAATTGGTGATCCATTGTTAGCAGTATAGGTTTTAATGCCTTCAAAACGATTGGAACTGGGAGAGAAACGCTTGAGGAAATGTTTCATTAATTTCTGATAATTATCCTCAGCTAAAACATTTAAAACAAAGGTATCGCTAGGCTGTAAAAAGGATACCATTGCCCGATCTTTGGCTACTGCAATCGCCACACCTAAAGGATTTAAACTTGCTTGTGTCACCCAAGAGGCAATCATGGCACTGGATAAATCAGCTTTTTGGGAAGTAATTAGGTACAATCCCGTGCTAATACGTCCTAGAGCTTTTTCTAAGTCGTTGTTAATCGATTTAATTTGTTTAATCGTTTTTTCTCGACTTAACCATTGGCCGAGGTCGGTTCCTGCTTCATCGGCAATTAAATCGAGGGATTGATGGGAATTGTCTTTAACTAAAAGAGGAGGAAAAGCTTCGATCGCCCCGATTTCCTGTAATTTATTTCTTAGGGGAAAAATTGGTTCATCTTCCCCACCTCCTGACTCAAATAATCCTACTGCTTGTTTGCCATTAATTGAAGCAAGAATCGTGCTTAAAATCGTCTGGTTAATCGGGGAAGATTGGGGAGGCATTCCAATGATAACTCCCTTAGATTGATTGATTAATTCTCTGACTTCGTGGGGATCAGCATTATTCATATCGACTAATTCTGTCACCACATCATTTTTATTCAAACCCTGACTAATTATAGTAGCTAAATGTTCGCTTTGTCCGTAATCTTGGGTAAAAAATACAGCCACTAAAGTATCAGCAGAAGTTTGTTCTTGACTCCAAGTTTGATAGCGTCCCACCCAATCAGAGATATGGTGTTTTAATAGGGGACCGTGACCGGTGGCAATGAGATTAATCGCAAATTTCTCGATCCTTTTAATTGCCCCTAAAACTGAACGAGCATTCGGTCGCATCAGACAGTCATAATAGGTTTGAAAATCCGCTTCTAGCAGCTCTTTTTCTTGATCGTAGGTTTGATCATCACAAAAGTGCATTCCGAAGGCATCACAGGTAAAAAGGGTGGCGGTTTTAGCATCAAAAGTGAAGATAGTATCAGGCCAATGAAGATTAGGGGCTGCAACAAATTCTAAGATATGGCCATTACCTAAATCTAAAGTATCACCACTTTTAATAATTAACTGTTTAAAGGGTCGGTGTACCATGTTTTCGAGGAATTGCATGGCAACTTTTGCCCCCACCACGGTAACTTCTGGGACTAATTCTAAAACTTCTTTGACTAAACCACTGTGGTCTGGTTCGGTGTGACTGATAATTAAATAATCAAGATGATTGATGTTGATTAGTTTAGCTAATTCCCCCAGATAAAGGCGATCGAATTTGCGGTGAGATGTATCAATTAGGGCGGTTTTTTCCCCTTGAATAACAAAAGAGTTATAAGTGGTACCGTTTTCTAAACCAAATTCGATATCAAAGCGATCGCGGTCCCAATCCAAACAGCGCAAGGTAAAAGTATTTTCGGCGATTTCTTGGATTTGTGTGGTTAAACGGCTGGTTTTGGCGGGTTTTGGGGTGATTAAAGCAACCATAATTTCTATCTCCCACAGGATTTGATTCGGAACTGCATTTGCTTAATTCCTATGGTGACTTGCTTTCAGCGATTTGTAAAATACCAATTACTCAAGTAAATGATTAACTAAATTTATATAACCTTTTATCTATGGTTGCAAGTCCTCCAGAGAGCGGGTTTCTCGAAGAAACCCGCTCTCTGGACATCCTCTCGGAGAAATTTTTTTCCTATTGACTTGGAATTTCAATATGAATCAAAATCCAAAGTCATCCTAAATACGGTTATTAAAAACTGATTATTTATTTCCCCTTTTTCCTCTTGCCGTTGCCTTTTGTTTCTCCTTATACTAGCTTGTACTCAACGGATTTAGTATCAATCATAGTTTAGCGAAGAAAGTGCAACTACAAACCTAGTTTGTTGTCAAGGTTCTAGTCCGAACAAGTTAACCTGTTTTCTTTAGAAGGTCATTTGGACTTCATTAAGTTAACGGTAGATGAATAATTTAGTCTTTATATTCATTGTCAGAAGAACCTTTGGCAATTACAATTAATTCTAATAAGTTATCACCAAGACTTAAATCTTGATTGAGAATAAAAATTTCAGGAATGTGACGGTTTTGGTTGAAGTGTTCTCTTAAATGTACTGGCATAGAAGCACGATTATTTGTCACTAAAATAAATCCCATCACCTCACACCAAATCAAGATCTCTGGATCTAATGTACCTAATTTTGGTGTATCTGGTTCACCAACTACTCGAATAATGATTTCTGGTTCTCGGCGACGCAATTGTTGAGGATACACCGAATTAACATTTTCATCAATTAAATATTTCAGTGTCATTAGCTTTCTGCTTGGCTGTTATTTCAGCTTTCAATTTTCTCAGCCGTTCAACCACAGGCGGAGGATTTTTTCGCTGTTCTTCTCGCATTTTTCGCCCCCATTCTAGCCAGTCGGCAATATATTGGCTCACTTTTTCTTTATCATGAAGATAATAAAGAATCGTCGCATATACCTGTTCGAGGGTTAAAGATGGATAAGTATTAGCAATTTCTTCAGGAGTTTTGGCTTGGTAAATGAAATCGTGTAAAATAGTTTCAATACCGACGCGGGTTCCTTTTAGCCGAATATCGTTGGGAGCAAGAAAATTAAAATAGTCTTCGAGTTGCATGATTTATACCAATTGAAGATTCAAACTTAACTTTATTCTTTAAGTAACATGGTTATCTTAATTATACTTGATCTTTACCAGATATTGCGATCGCATTCGGTTCTTAATTATTGACCTCTCCTCTGAACCCTATCCTACAAGGAAAGGGGAGAAAGATTTAGCGCTGAAGCGCCACTACAAACCAGGTTCGTTAAAATTCCCCCCTTCCCTCGCAGGAAAGGGGAGTTAGGGGGGTTAGGTCAAACCCTTACATTGTACTATACAGCTAGATATTGATTCACCTCTGGAGGTTATTAATTATGAAGGTTAAGCAATTTGATTGTGTGGCAATAAAACGTTTAGGTAGCGAAAAAATCTATGAAGACATTAAAAATATGAAAATAAAGGAAGAATTAGCCTATTGGCAACAAGCTACTAAAGAGCTAGAAAACCTCCAAAGTCAATCATAGTTTAGCGAAGAGAGCTTCGACAACAAACCAGGTTCGTTGTCGAGACTCTAGCTCAATAATTTTTATTTGTGTAGAGCAACACACTAACAATGTATGCTAATGCACAAGCAGTTTTATAGTTTTACTGTCTGACGATTTAAACGCTATGCTTGAGTTTGCTGCATCTATTCCTGAAGAGGTCGAGGAGTAAATGAGTTTCTCTAGCGACTAAAAACGCTATACTCTTAGTAAATTGTCAGCAGATTATGAATAAATCAGTTGAATTAATTTAAATATCGAGGAAGCTAGAAAGAATATGAAAGTTTTTATTAGTCATGCCTTTACTGATGCTAAGTTAGCTAAGAGAGTTGCTGATTCTCTCAAAGAAGATGGCTTTCAAGTTTGGGATGCTGCTGAAATGTTACCCGGGGAAAACTGGGCTAATAACATAGTAGAGCCTTACAAGAATCTGAAGCAATGATAGTCTTATTAACACCAGAATCACTGAAGTCTTTTCATGTTGTTTCTGATATTAGTTACGCAATTGGACAAGAAAAATATCAAGGTCGTCTCATTCCTGTTATTGTCTCTTCCTTAGATAATTTAAACCTAGAATATATTCCTTGGATTCTCAAAAAATTTCCAATGATTTTCGTCCCCAATCTTGAACAAGACAATCAAGAATTGAAAGAAATTACACAGGCACTTAAAAATGCGACAAGCTCCGACGGACTGACTCATGAGATACACCACTTTTAGATTTAGCTTGTCTCGTCCCAAGCTATGCTTTGTCTAATTTTAACTATAGGTATGAGATGATTTCCCAAGAAGCTTTTCTTTCCCATTCTAGCAAAAATCGAGAGTTTGTCTCTCATTTGGCCAATGAATTACGCCGTCATGGAGTTCCCGTTTGGTATAGTGAAACTAATATTTTAGGCGCACAGCAATGGCATGATGAAATTGGGAAAGCTTTGATCTGATCATCTTTTCTCAACCTAAATTTTACTGCAATAATCTCATGAAATCAATTTTAGTTGCAACGCTCGGAACTAGAGATTTAATGTTTCAAGTCACCAATGGTGACTGGTATAATATTGGCGATGATCGTATGAAAGGTGATATTCTCGGAGAACAGATAGAAGTGGTGTCTGATTTAGCTCTAACCGAAAAATCATCTGGTTCTTCGGCTTGTATTATGCAACGTACAGGATTATAAGGGATGTAACCCTTATATAGAAAAGCATTTGTCGATTTTTGTCAATTGTTTTCGATCTAGAGCGAACTAATCAATATCCCAATACCTTTGGGAAAATGTTGAATATTATGGCGATCGAGTAAAACCCGTGATTCTGGGTAAGCTTTTAGAAGATAAAATCAATGATCTCGAAAAAGTTTATTTAGTAGTAACTGATCAAAATGAAACAGTAAAAGAAAGAGAAAAAGATACTCTTTACTCAGGAGAATTAATCAAGTATTGGCTAAATAAATTCTGATTTGGTAGTAAATATTCTCTATATAGGTAAAAATAATGAAAACCCTTCCAACTTCGAGGAAATGTTCCGTTGGTGGCAACAAGTATGGAAAGAAAATATAAAACCTCAACCCAATCAACCTATTTTATTGTGCTTAAAAGGTGGGGTGGGACAAGCTTCAGAAGCGTCGAGAATTTCGGGATTGAGTTTTTATGGAAACGATATTAAATTCTATGAATTTATTTCCACTCCTTTTTTTTTAGTTTCAATAATCAACAAAAAGAGCAGCATCAACAATATTGGTGGATGGCCTATGAACAAGCTTATACTGCTGTAGTTAGAGTAAAACAAAAAAATACAACCGAGGCTATGCTTCATAGTTTTATAGCGGTAGAAGGCTTAATTTATGAGTGTTTAAAACATGAATTTAAAGACTATATGGTTAATTCTGAATATACTTATTCATCTTTAAAATCATCTGTGTTGAATAAATATCCTGCTCTTAAAGAACTTTTTGTTAATAATGGCAATTCTGTCCCTGAAATTAAGCTAGATAGTCGCACTCAACAGAAATTAATAGAGAAGTATATTGCTCTCAATTCTTCCCAAGCAAACTTTAAGGATTTAAAAGCTTGGGATTCTGAAGAATTGCGTAATCTTAGAAATCGATTATCTCACAAATTAGGAGGTATTAGTGAGAAGGAATTATATCAAGCTTGGGGAAAAGATACTTACAATCAAAAAGACTGGGAAAAACGTATTTAAAATTGTCTCAATCTAATTACTGAAAATAAATTCTTTTCTTTATGTCAAGGAAGTTTAGGCTCTTCGTTACTTGTTATGGTTCGATAGGGTGGCATAAATCGACTAAATCCTTATCTGGCAAGGGATTTAATTGATTAGTTCGCTCTAGATCAAAAATAATTGACAAAAATCATAACACAAAACGAAGAACCGAAGTTTATTTGCTTCTATTCATCAGAGAGTCCTAGAAGCTATCAAAAATTATAATTTTGTTTAAAGTACAAAATGCAATTAGCCCCTACAATAATATTACTGCAGCCATGGTAGGGGTCGATCGTCTGGTCTGAAAATCTAATATAGATGTTTCTCCTCAATTGAGATGTAGCTGGGATGCTGGTGATAAATTAGCAAGTCAAAAGACTATTTAAAAATCAAACTCGTCTAACTCCGATTGTGGGGAAGAAAAGCGACTGCGAGGAGATTTTTTCGACTTTCTAAAAAAAGCGGGAATAATTGCGGCGATAAAAAATCCGATTCCCAAAGAAAAAGCCAACAAAACACCGATGGGTACTTTAATTGACTCAAATTGTAGAAACTTTAAAGAAACTGGTTGGATATTTTGAATAGCAAAAACTGCCATAGTCATAATCCAACCACCGACAATAGCACTAGCTAAAAAATTAGTGATTGTATTCATGCTTGTCCTCGCCAGGTTTGTAGGAGATTTTTTAACCTTTTGTCGGCTAATTTGGGAGTTATACCCCTATTAATTTAACCTCCCTGGGGCGGAAATTACCGTTAATTGACTAAAACGTTACAATTATTGATCAATCTCGAATAAATCTCGATCGCGATCATATAATTGTAGTCTGATCGCCCTAAGTTAGAGCTAGTAAATATAAATAGCACCCTGTTGATTGATGTTAAAGGTGGTATAACCGGGGGTACTCCCCGGAATTTTGGTGACAGTAATCGTGACTAAATTATCATCATTGACTTCTACGCCATAGATTAAACTAGAAGAATAGCGATCCGCAGCCGCATTAGCTCGATTAATCAAAATATATGCTGGAATTACGAAACCTTTTAGGGTTGTCTCCGTACCGGGAGATAATAATTGGGGAGAGGAATCAATATTGGCCGATAGGTCATAATTGAGGTCAATATCGGTTTGATTGATGATTTTAATCTCCACAGGACGACTCATATTCACCCTAGCGACAGGCTGCCAGGGACCCGGTTGAAAGGTGGTAGCGGGGGGATTTTGAGCGGGTAAAGAGGGGGGAAAAACTAATCCCAGACTTAACACTAGGGAAAGAGTTAAAAAGCGATCGCATTTCATAGACAAATCCTAGTTTAGGGTTTTCATCCTATTTTAGGGAGGTATCCCCAGTGTTTTATACTTAAAGTAGAAGCTTTTAAAATTGTCTATAGCATTGATTGACCAACTATCAGGGAAAATCCTAAGCTTTCCTGACCATGCTCTGTAAACAAGGCTAAATACACCGATTTTTCTCTAGAAGTTTCCCTAGTAACCCCTATCAACGGTTTAACTTAGGTTGAGATTGATTATATGCCTACCATCGACATATCGGGAGTATCCCACAGTTACGAGTTATTTTCGCCCCAAGCGGATAAACCGGTTTTAGTCTTTATACACGGTTGGCTGCTGAGTCGTCACTACTGGCAGCCTTTGGTAGATATTCTCTCCCCGGATTATCCCTGTCTAGTTTACGATCTCCGTGGCTTTGGCGACTCCCAAAAAATTACCTCTAACAGTCCTCCTAGCAGTTATAACCTTGAATCCTACTCCCAAGACGTTATTACTCTTCTTAACTGCTTAAACCTCGATGTTGCTTGGTTAGTTGGTCATTCCCTCGGTGGTAGTGTTGCTTTATGGGCCGCGGATATCTGTCCTCAACGGATTAAAGGGGTAATCTGTATGAATGCCGGCGGTGGCATCTATCTAAAGGAGGAATTTGAGCGATTTCGGGAAGCCGGAAGACAGATTTTAGAGAGAAGACCATCTTGGTTGCCCAGTGTTCCCTTTATTGATCTTTTATTCTCGCGGATGATGGTCAAGCAAACCCTAAGTACAAAATGGGGCAAACAGCGCGTGATTGATTTTGTCCGGGCCGATTACCAAGCAGCCCTAGGGTCACTGTTGGAAACCACCACTATCGATGAAGTTCATCTTTTACCCCAGATTGTCTCCCGTCTTCCGCAGCCGGTCTATTTTCTGGCGGGGAAAGAGGATACGATTATGGAAGTTAAGTACGTTAACCATTTGGCTAGTTTTCATCCCTTGTTTGAAACCGGCAGCAACGTGATTGAGTTATCCGATTGTGGTCATTTTGCCATGCTCGAACAAACAGCAGCCGTGGCCCAAAAGATGATCGCTATTTTAAATCAGCATCGGGGTTAGGTGTTGGGTTTTTAGGGTTTTAGTGGAAATTTCCCTATCTCCCCATTTCCCGATTCCATCTACAGATACTGTTAAGAAGTGAAAATTTATGTAACAATGACTCTATAAGGGCGGTTTTTTACTGAATCGCCGAGGCCGTCTATTAATCGAATCGATGTCTTTGAAGAACGTAGTCCCAAACTGGAAACCTGACTTTCCTTTCCCATTCTTGCCACTACTAGCGGAATTTTTCTCCTTTTTGTGTTACCCACGGGAATTCTTGAGCTATTGCTGAGATTGGCATCTTGTCACTTCCCGTTAGTTGAATCCAACAAAAGAAGCTGTTTAGGAGCAATTTATGTTACACCGCAAGATTTATCAATTCTGTATGGATGGTCAGGAAGTCTGCATTTTCTTGCGCGATCAGCAAAGATGGATTGATAATGCTCGTATTATCGATCTAGAAAGCGATCTCGTCACCATTCGCTACGAAACAGAAGAAGAAGACGAGATTAGTTCTTGGGAAGAAATGGTGCGCTTAGAAAGTATCGGTGCAGTTAGCAGAAAACTGGCCTCCGTGTCGCGGACGAATCCTGATATTAATGTCTCGGAAGATTGTCCGGAAGCAGAACAACTTTATCCCCATTCTCCCGATAGCTTAGATTAATTTTGTCGATTTAACTGACAGTGGCGAGAAGTCCCGAGGTTTGAACAGTGGCCAAGGGACTTTTCAGAGAAAGAAAGGAAGAGAGCTAGGAAGAATCACCACTTGTTGTAAAATTATCCTAAGAGTCGTGTAAAATTAATTTCTTGGTTGGGATAGGCAAAAGGCAAGAAGTAGTTAAATATGTGTAATTGATTATGTCTAGCTACCTAAAAAACGCCGGATTTTCTCTATCATAATATAAGCTGGAGGAGCAAAATGAATTCTAATCCTTACTTCGCTGGCAAGGATATTTATCAAAAATTTGTGGCAGTAGTAATACTTTTAATTAGTTGTTGGTTAGTGACTTTTCCCGTCTTCGCTGGATCCGCCCCTTTAGAAGTTAAAATTAGTCTAGGATCCGGACAAGGAGAATTAAAATTCTTTCCTAGTCAATTAGACTTTATTGCTGGACAAAAATACAAATTAATCCTCGATAATCCCAGTCCCACTAAACATTATTTTACCGCTAAAGACTTCGCCGATGCTAGTTGGACGCAGAAAGTTGAAGCGGGAAAAGTGGAGATTAAAGGGGCAATTCACGAACTAGAATTAAAACCTAATGCACAGGCAGAATGGGTAATAGTTCCTCTCAAAACTGGTAAGTATAAATTAATCTGTACTATTCCGGGTCATGCCGAAGCGGGAATGGTGGGAGAAATTGCCATTAATAATCCATGAATTTAAGAAAAATTGTCTCCTTTGCTTTCCTATTATTTATTCCCCTATCCGTGGTCGCTAGTCGTCTTAATTGGGGAGATCAAGCTATTTTTATCACTGCCGCTTTATCGATCATTCCCCTGTCAATTTGGTTAAGTACCTCTGTGGAAAGAGTTGCCGTAGTCACTGGGCCGACTTTGGGAGGATTAGTTAATGCTATCTTTGGCAATACTACCACTTTAGTTATTGCCTTAATTGCCCTAAAAAAAGGCTTGGTGGACATCGTACAAGCCAGTATTACCGGTAGTATTCTCAGCGATTTATTATTATTTATGGGCATGGGAATGCTCACGGGAGGAATTCGCTACAAAGAGCAGGAATTTAAACCAATTTTAGCGCGGGTAAATGGTTCTTCTATGACTTTAGCAGTAATAGCGATCGCTTTACCAACTTTGGTAATATATACTTCTAACGTGGTGGAAGTTGCCGATATTCTCAGTCTTTCCCTAGTCACCGCTACGGTTTTATTAATAGTTTATGGGTTAACTTTATTATTTTCCCTGAAAACCCATAGCTATCTATACGAAGTGGGATTAAGTAACGAAAATACCCCCGACAATCAGGTTAGTGAGGAAGAGAAAGCTCAAGTCTGGATGTGGTTAGTTGTGCTGCTTACTTCCACCGTAGCTGTAGCCTATGAGTCGGATTTATTTGTTAATGTAGTGGAATCGGTGATGGAAGGATTTAATCTCACTCCTCTCTTTATTGGGGTGATTTTCATTCCTTTAATTACTGATGTTTCTGGAATAGTTACCGTCACTCAATTAGCCCTAAAAAATCAGATGGATTTAACGGTTTCCGTGGCGATGGGTGATAGTTTATTGGTGGCTTTATTCGTAGCACCTTTATTAGTTTTTATCGGCCAATTGTGGCAGCAACCGATGGATTTAAATTTTAATCCCTTTAACGTGGTGGCTTTAATTGTAGCAGTGGTTGTCACTAATTTAATCAGCTTTACCGGTCGTTCTAATTGGTTAGATGGAACCCTATTACTAGCCACCTATTTAATCTTGGCAGTGGCTTTTTATTACCATCCCGCCTAGCCAAAAAAGAGATTCCTGTACTTTCTGAGATTGGGTGCATCTCATTTTTGTAAATCTACTAAGTTGGGATTTTAAAAGGGAAACTCTCTGCTAAAGTCGGGCATTACTTTCGATTTTATCACTCAATCCAAGCTTTTGGGGGGTAGAACTCCCCAAACCCCGGAGCGCATTAGCTTTTCGGTGGGATGCTTACAGCCAGCTGCTGATATATCTGTCATAGTTTAAGAGTCACCAATAAGTAGTCGTGCAAAATTAATTTCCTAGTGAAGATAGGCAAGAGGCAAGAGGCAAGAGCGGGGTTAGATATGTGTAATTAATTTTGCTTAGGTACTTAATTGCTAATTGTCGGTATTTTAGCAAATGCGAGATACACCAGATCAGATAAGAGTTTTCAGTTTACCGATTACTGTTTACTATTCATACTAAATCCGTTGAGTATAGATAACATATCAGGATAGGCACTCATGCAAGAGGCTTCGGCCGTGAGATCAGCGTTCGATCGAGCGTTCGACAAAAGCTCACGCCGAAGTCCGAACGGCAAGAGGCAAAAGGGGGAATAAATAATCAGTTTTTAATAACTGGATTTAGTATCACAGCAGAAAACTCTCCACACCCCAATCAACGCTGTTCTAACCTACGACTGGCTAGGGACATAGAATAACAGAAAATCCAGTAAATAAACGCCAAAAATAGATAAACCTCTGGATAATCGCCGATAAATTTCGGATTAGCTAAAACCGATCCTGCCATACCCAGGAGATCCACCAGTCCCACGATCGCCAGTAGGGAAGTATCCTTAAATAAACTGATAAATTGACCAACAATAGCGGGAATGACCGCTTTTAAAGCTTGGGGTAGAACGATCAATAATAAAACGAAAATCGGTTTTAAACCCAAAGCTTTGGCCGCTTCAATTTGACCTTTGGGAATCGCTTGTAAACCACCCCGGACATTTTCGGCCAGATAGGCTGCCGCAAAAAGGGTAAATCCGGCGATCGCTCTGATCACCCGTTCCGGTCTGGTTCCGGCGGGTAAAATTAAAGGTAACATCACCTGAGCCATGAATAAAATTCCCAACAAAGGTAAACCGCGCAATAATTCGATATAGCCAATAGATAGCCAACGAATTGTCGGTAATTCACTCTGTCTCCCCAGGGCCAATAATACCCCCAAGGGGAAAGATAAAATCATACTGGCGATCGCTACTAATAAAGTTAAGATTAAACCACTGAGATCATCAAGGGGAATTGCCTTTAAAAATAATCCCCCCAATAGTAACCAAGCAATTAAAGGTAAAGTCAATAACCAGAGCAATCCCCACCAGCGCTGCAGAAAAGCGGGACAATCGGGGAAGCGACCCCGGTTTAATTGCCAAGAAAACAGCGATAAAGCCGCAATTATCGTTAAAATCAGCCAAATCCGCCATATTGACTGTTCTGGATAACGACCGACCACAAATAAACCGAGATTTTCCGTCACTACAGCCCATTTTGCCTGAGTTATCGCCCAATCAAGGAAACTTAAGCCACCCCAGAGGCTGAGAAATAGACCCGCAAGGGTTAAGATGACGTTGTACCAAGTGTTAAAGAGATTTTTTCTTAACCAGAGTCCCATAAAATTCCCTAACCTCCACAGTGGTGATCATTGTACTTTTTCAGTACAATGGTGCTATTAGAAAAATTCAGACTGATTTTCGACCATGAACAGTTGCATTTTAATGGCTAAAATTGTCCGTCGTCCCGAATTACGTTATACCCAAGATAATCAAACTCCCTACGCTCAAATGTTAGTCGAGTTTTCCCCCAATCGTGCCGAGGCAACCCCGGCTAATTTAAGGGCCGTAGCTTGGGGAAATTTGGCCTCAGAAGTCGCTCAGAACTATAATGAAGGCGATCGGGTAATTTTAGAAGGTCGTCTCTCCATGCAGACGATCGATCGTCCCGAAGGTTTTAAGGAAAAACGGGCCGAATTAGTCATTAGTCATCTCTATCATCTTGACGGCAGCATGAGTAGCGGTGAAATGACGGCCCCGACTCCAGAAAAAGTCGTGCCAATCAATACCCACAAATCGAATAAAACCCCGGTGGAAAAACCCGTCGCACCTGTCTCCACCGGGGACTTTGAATACGACGCATCCTATGAACTTTCTAATCCTTCCGCTTGGCAACCTAGCGACACACCAGTGGAGGAAAATTTAGACGATATTCCTTTCTAAGTACCCCAACAGAATTAATGGCTCTTCTCGATTTTGTCTGATAATTTTTGCTTATGGAATCGTGGAATGCTTATCGGGCAAGATTTTCAGCACTATTTAGCGGATATTTTATCAGTATAGACCTCGTTTTCACACAGAAACCAGAAGAGCCAGTTCTTGCCTTCTAACCCCCTAACTTCCCACCATTGATACTTTTCTTTTGTTGAACGTAGCTCTGAAAATCGGCGAGGGTCAGTTCATCTAACCACTGGTGTCGCTCGGCGGTGTAATCGCCATGGCCGACTTCCAATTGTTGCAGGAAGCGGAGCATTCCCACCACCCCTAAAGAGTCAACTAAAGCTTGATATCCTTGTTTTCTCAGTTCAGCTAATTTCATTGCCATCCTCCTGTAAAGTCGCCATCAACCAAATCACGGGATTCTCTACCGTTACGTTAATTGAATCTCTAAGTAGTCGTGCAAAATTAATTTCCTAGTAAAGATTAGGCAAAAGGCAAGAGGCAAAAGGCAAGAGGGGGTTAGATATGTGTAATTAATTTTGCTTAGGTACTTATATTGTTGAGCTTTTCGCAGCAGCCTGTCATCGGTGGTCAGCAAAACATCAGCGCCCCCCGCTTCAGCAAAAGCCAGATGTAAGGCATCATAAAACTTAAAACCCATTTCCATCAAGGCGGTGGCTCTCAATTCAATCGCCTCACTCGAAGGGAGCCGACGGGTGGCAACCGATAGGATGGATTCCAGTTGCTCTTTTTTGAAAGGGTCTGGGTTTCTACTGATTTCAAATTCAATGGCATCGCTGTTGAGTAAGACCCATTTCTCTTCCCGACATTTTTGCAGGAGAGAAATCATCGCTTCCGCTTCTAGGCGAATCCTGGTTTGTTGCAGGTCGTCAAGGGGTCGGTTGAGACAACAAACGTCGGCATAAATGACAGGTAGCTGCGCCATGAGCAAGTTGACCGTAACGGCTATTCTAGCTTGGCACTTTTTGAGTCACTTCCGACACTACGCTGCCAGGTAGGGGCAATTCATGAATTGCCCCTACTGGCGATGGGCGTTTCCCTCGATACCATCCAACGGGCAGCTTCTACAGTAGCTTCTTGCCAAAATTCGGCATCAGTAGCAGGTACATCTGAATAATCTATATCAGAATCTTTCATCTGACCAAGGATCTTTATAGTCATTTCAGATAAGTCTGATAAGTAGTAGTGCAAAATTAATTTCCTAGTAAAGATAGGCAAAAGGCAAGAGGCAAAAGGCAAGAGGGGGTTAGATATGTGTAATTAATTTTGCTTAGGTACTTACAGTCTAAGCCGACAAAACCCTTATGAAATCTCGGATTGATATTCTCAATCTTAATTGAAATGACTATAATTGTTCCTCTCTCGACATACTCATAATAAATAATCACCTAAGTAGGTAGGCGTTAAAAATCATCAGATCCCCCCGCCTATCGGCACCCCCCTTATCAAGGGGGGCAGGGGGGATCGAACCTAAAATCCATTTTTAATTTAATTATAACCAGCTACCAAACCGTGTTAGCGAAATTTTGAACCCTATTACCGAATCTGACACACCGCGCCACAATCCCTCACGGAAGGCGATCGGTCGCCTGAGAAGCAGTAAAACAGGGGAAAATACCTGAGACTCCTTCCCCTATGAATCCCTAAGCTAGGGAGAAGAATATAAAGATTTATTAAATTGTAACTTTTGATACAGTTGTGGGGGGAGTGTATGCTATCGAACGCCCCCTCGTCCCCGAACTCCCACTCCTTCTTGTGTCCAGTTCGGGATACCCAATGATGAATCTGTACCCCACCCATGTCAGAATTTGACGGGGTAGAACAATAAAAAGTTCAGGTATATACCCCAAAATAGTCCTACTGTTCACTAATTTTACTTTCAGCGAGAATTTCTTGGAGGACGGGGGATAAATTGCTAGTTAAACGGCCGGCTCGAATAAATTCAGCGTAGGTATCAGCTTCGATATCTAGGAGGGTTTCCCGAAGTTGTTCCATTGTTAATAGTTGTAATTGGGGATAACTATCGTTGAGAGATTGTATTTCCGCTTCTACAGTCTTTAACTTTTCTTTGACAAGATGCTGCTCATAACTAAAGAATTCTGGGGCAACATCGGGAGATTTATCTAACTTAGAAAGATAGTCTAAAACCCTTTTTAAAGCTACCCTTCGGGCTAAAAGTTCCGCATAGTTTTCTCGAATTGGTTGATCACCGATCAGGTCTAATCTCGATAGGAAAGTTTGAATAGTTAATCCCTGAACCAAAAGGGTAAAGAGAACAACTCCGAAGACGATATCGATGATATCCTGACGATTGGGAAAAATAACCGGCACACTTAAAGCTAGGGCAATAGAAACGGAACCGCGCAAACCTCCCCACCATAAAACCGTTTTTTCCCGCCAATTAATTTTAGTTTCCATCAAGGCATTACTAACAGTTGCCAAAGCAAAGGTAGCCAAAAAACGGGCTGCTACTACGGCGGCGATCGTGATAAAAATTAAATTGAGATTATCGGCTAAACTGGAGAGACGTATTTGATCGCCGATAAGGAGAAAAACGATCGAATTGACAAAAAAAGCGAGAAACTCCCAGAATTCCGTGACTAATAGGCGAGTACGGGGACTCATGCTGATTCTAGAGCCAAAATTACCTAAAATAATCCCCGTAGTCACCACTCCGATTACCCCCGAACCCCCGAACTCCTCGGTTAATAGATAAGCACCGTAGGCGGACACAAGAGTTAAAGACTGTTCCACTAGGGGTAAATCGAGACGTTGAGTCAGATAGGAAATACCAAAACCCACTAAACAACCCACTGCCACCCCGATACCGATAAAAGCGGCAATCCGGCTAATGGTTGTCTCTAAGGATAGACCACTAGCGCCGAGGGGAATTTCCACCAAAAGAGCGAAAGCGACCACAGCGACCCCATCATTAAATAAGCTTTCCCCTTCCAAAAGCACGGTGAGCTTTTTACTGGCCCCCAATTCGCGAAAAAGAGCGACAACAGCGACGGGATCCGTAGAAGAAAGGCTCGCACCCACTAATAATGCCGTAAATAGGGGTAAATTGGTCAATTCATCGAGGGTAAAACCAACCCCGAAAATCGAGATAATTACGCCGACAATGGCGAAAAGACTGACGGGAATCCAATTATCCTTCAGATCTCGCCAGCGGGTATTCCAAGCGGCTTCAAATAGCAAAGGGGGCAGAAAAATTTCTAGAATCAGTTCGGGGGATAGGTTCACCAGACGGATATCGATGAAAGCTAAACCTAAACCAACTATCACTAACAATAGGGTGTAAGGAATTTGGCGAAACCAGCTAAAAATCCTCGAAACCGTGGCCACACTCAGGGAAACGGACAAAACAATTAGAAATTGTTCTAAATTTTGCTTAATGACTTCATCGGTAGCGGATTCTAAACTCATTGGGTGGGAGGCAATCGGTGAGCGGACGTGCAAGAAAAGAACAATCTAAATTATTATTACACTTTAGAACCAGTGATTTTTTCTCCTAAACCCAAGTTTTTCTGCTGGCAATTCCTTTTATCTATGTCCTTGACTATGCCTCAGTCTGCCGAGTCCTCCACGGGTGAGGATTTACCCCTAGCTATCTCACCCAGTAACGAGCAGTTAGAGAATATTAATAGCTATTTAAACCTGATTTTGGTTGCTTTAGTATCTCTAGCTAATTTAGACTCCGATTCTATCACCCAAGCAGCCCAGGAATTAGCCTTAGATGCGGATACAAGCGATCGCCTAGTTGCCCACTACTGGCAACCCCAGTCAAAACTTTCCCTAGCGGACATCCGTTCTCTAGTTCTCCTCCTTTGTCATCTAGCCCAAAAAAAGCAAGAGTTAATCCGTCGCGCTGTAATTCTCTTGGAACAAGTGGGAACTCAAGGAGAAGAACCGGTCAAAACCACGCTTTTGGGCAATTATATCGATAATTTTCGCTTAAAATACCCAGAAATATCGGAAAATAATCTCATTGATTCTAGCCTAACTTCCCTAGCCTGGAAATTATTAATCGATTTATTGTTCTACAGCAGCCCCCGCAGTCATCTCCTTCTCTGGCACACCCTTTTGGCAAGTCAAAAGTAAAAAGCCTATCAGTTATCAGTTATCAGTTATCAGTTATCAGTTATCAGATGTAAGTTATCAGATGTAAGTTTTCAGTTCACTGATTACTGTTTACTGATCACTGATCACTGAAAAAAAGCTTCCCAGTTCATAATTCATAATTCATAATTCATAATTCATAATTCATAATTCATAATTTATAATTCCCACGGATAACTAAAAATGAGTAATCTAATTCGCAAATATACACCCCCCACCTGTACCCTAGAAATTTGGGGAAATAGTTCGCCCCTAGCGGTTTGGCTAGGTAAAAATGTCTTAAACGATGCCCACTTTCAATTGCGCTTTGATGATCCTAGATTGAGTGAGGAAAAACAGGTGACAATCAAAGGCGATCGCACACAATTACAACTCCTAGGGGAAATTGTCGCTAATTATGTGCAGAATTTACTCTCTAGTCCCTTTTCTAGCCTCTCTTTCGTGGCTAGTAGTTCCCCCGAAAGTCATCTTCCCTCCTTACCCTCTCTCCATTGTCAGGGACTTCTCCAACATCAATTATTTTTGGGTTCCCTGCTAACCGATCGAGATAAACAGGAGATTGAATTAACCACATCGCAATTATTCGATCTAGCCAATGCTTTAGGGGAATATAACCATGAAAGTCCCCTAATACCCCCTTTAATTCGCCAGAAAACTCGAAAAAATGCCCTGATCTGGACAGGATTAACCGCCTCAGCCCTAATAACTATCGGGGGAATAGCGATCGCATTTTATCAACAGCAAGAACTAACCAACAATGATTTAACCATCGATCCCAATAGTGCCAAGATTCCCCAACCCTTGCCAACGCTGCCTTTACCCCCCACGGGAACGGCCGCCCCAAACCCGCAGTTACCGGCAAATTTGGGCAATAAAACCCCTTTACCGCCACCGCCGCCCGTGGCAACCGTTCCAGCCCCAGTTCGCCCCTCTAGCGTCCCCCTAGTGATTCCGCCGCCCACTTTACCGCCGCCACCAGTCACGGGTTCGCGTCCAGGCGACACGGCGATCGTAATTGAACCGAATAATCAGAAAATCCCGATTACTGCTCCACCCGTCACTGGTGTTCAGGGTACAAACGCACTGGCAAATGTCCCCCCCACCACGATGAATCCGACTCCAGCACCGCCAAAATTGCCCAATTTACCGCCTATAAGCCCTATTAACCCCGAAAATGTCAATTTAGACCCCAAACCGCCCACAAGCACCGCTAAAGCCCCAGAGACGAACTTACTAGATACAATTCCCCAAGTGGCAGAAACCAGAGAATATTTTCAATCCCGTTGGCAACCGCCGGAAAGTCTCAAACATACTCTAGAGTACCGTTTGGTCTTAAATCAGGATGGTTCCCTAAAACAGATTATTCCCCTGGGACAGGCCGCGAAAATCTATCTCGATCGCACTAATATGCCCCTGCTCAATCAACCTTTCGTGTCTCCCCTCGATATCTCTGGTAATCCCCAATTGCGTCTAGTTCTTGGTTCTGATGGTACGGTGCGGACCTTTATGGAACAGTAATAGGGGACTTGCGTGGGAATAATATCCCAATCGATCGGAGGGCGCAAGCTTTGCGCCCCTACAGTAACGGATTTTGTCCACAATGTAGGGGCGAACTGCGTTCGCCCAAAAGGTACAGTGCTGTCCGGTTGGTTCATTTCTGTTAGGGTTTGCCAACCGGATTGCCAGAGATTCGTGTCTTGCAACTGTTTAGCATTAATCCAGAAGCGGACAGTCGGATCGCAGGAAGCGACTAATTCGGCAAAAACCCATTGACCGCGATTTTGACGATTGACCACTTGAAAATGTCGCCAGCCCCATGTTTTTTGTTTTGCCGTCCATTTTGATCCTAAGAGATGGGGATACTTCTGTTTTTTGGGCATAAAAGTTAAAACACCTGAGTGCAGGATAGGCTAAAACCGTTCTATTAAACTTACTCAAATCTACTCATGAGCAAATTTGACGTTAACTTCCTGCTTCATTGTAGTAGTGTCGGCACTATCTACGACCCAAGCTGACACGGTGGAACTCACCGCCAAAGAAGCTAGATTTAGACTAGCGTTCAAGTCTCGATCTCGCGTTGCGATCGCAAACTCCATGGCATTGTTCACGCTCAAAAACTCTTTCAGTTAAAGATAGAGACTCTTTTTTGTACCCACAATTAAAACAGGTTTTACTACTAGGAAACCACCTATTCGCTATGATCAATTCCGAACCATATAACTGAGTTTTATAATCAAGTTGTCTTCGGAACTCGTAAAAACCCATATCCTGAATGGCTTTAGCTAATTTGTGATTAGCCATCATCCCAGACACATTTAAATCCTCAATTACTATCTTTCCGTGGTTCTTGGCTAAATAAGTGGTGAGTTTATGTAACGTATCTTTACGAGCTAATTTTATAATCAGTTACAATCAAAGAGATCTACAACCCATTGAAAAATTCGGCATTTTTATTTTAACACACAAACAATTTTTACAATTACTAGGAAAAATCAAACCATGAAACTAAGCACCAACATTCCAGATGTTTTATATCAACAAATTGAAACCTTAGCCAATAAACAAAACATACCAGTAGAGCAACTGGTAACAATGGCTTTATCTGCCCAAATATCCTCTTGGATGACTAAAGATTATCTAGAAGAAAAAGCACAACAGGGAAGTTGGGAGAAGTTTCAACAAGCATTAGCTAAAGTTTCAGATAGGGAGCCAGAAGATTATGACAGATTGTAACACAATTCTTTTTTGGTAAATCTATGGAAAAATCCCAAGTTAAAGCTGAAATTGTTGCCGAATACTTTTGGGCTAAGGAGAATTTTTTATTTGCGGTTCACTTAATTTTTTAAGGAAAGGTTTTTACAATTTTCTGTAACTTTTGTCCCCTATTGTTTCTAGCGAATAACTGTAGGATGGTACTCGAAGGTAGCTCGCTGTTTGGTCGTTCGTTAAGAAAAATGACTGGAAGGGTGATATTTGGTCATGCGTTTGGTAGCATGGTGGGAGAAGAAATATAACTGTTATGGGCAAACCACAAATCGCCGTCCGAATTCCCCCACCTCTCCTCGCCGAACTCAACCAGTACGTCGAGCGGGTTGGCACGTCCAAGACGGATGTGATCATCAGCGCGATTGCTGCTTACTTGGGCTGTACCGAGACTGTACCGTTGAGTCAGCGGGTAGCTGAGTTGGAGAGGAGAATGGCGGAACTGAAAGCGCAGATGAGGGACAAGCCAAGCAAGCAGTGATTCGCCCATTCATTTGCAGGTTGAGCCGCCGCCGCCAGTCTAGGAAGTAAATAGTGTCTTTTCAGCGAGACCAGCAATGCTAGAAAACAATCCAGAACTGCAATCTGCCCAAAAGCTAGAAGAATCTTCTAATTCAAGGCGAAGAGCTAGAGAAAAAAGAGTTCAAAAGATTATCAAATGCTTGGGTCTTTCTGGCTCTAGCATTGGAATATCCGGGACTGTTGGCTTACTGGTGGCTGGGAACCCTAAAGCAGCATCAGTAGCAGGGCTGTTAACAATAGCGGTGATGCTGTTGGCGATCACCTATAAGTTCGCTTCTGGCGTTACCAACCGAGTTTTAGACCTAATTGAGGAAGAGTTGGAGAACATAGAAGAACCGCTGGCCCGATGGATTGTCAACCAGCTTAAAGTGTTTGTAGTAGGGCTTTGGTGGAAGTTAAATCCAAAATTTCAGCGTGAGTATTATCAGAGTCTGGTCGATACCTTTCGCGAATTGAAAATAGAAGGATTCAAGATTGGCTTGCCAGTACTGGATTTAGAAAATGTCTTTGTGTCTTTACGAGTAGCGACGGGAATTCCAGAGAGAATACATGGAGCGATGATTCCGCCTCACAGAGACTTCAAGAGTCAGGACATTTGGGATTTTTTAAGCCAAAGTACCCAGAAAAAATTCCAAGCCTATCGCCGCCTAGCGGTGATAGGTCCGCCCGGGTCGGGAAAAACCACTCTGCTCAGGCATTTGACCCTGACTTATGCCAAAAAACAACAGCAAAAGTACAAAGCTCCAAAACTCATCCCCATGCTTTTGTACCTGCGGGATATTCGCCACCTGATTGTCGGGGAGCAACCGCCAAGCTTGCCCAAACTGATTAGAGACCACATTAAGAACCTCCCTGCTCCTGAGCCACTCAATCCCCCTCCCCATTGGATTGAAGATCAGTTAAAAATCGGCAAGTGTCTGGTGATGCTCGATGGACTTGATGAAATTGCCGATCCTTTGCAGCGCGAACAGGTTGGCCAATGGGTGAATCGCCAGATGGAAGTCTATCGCCAAACTCACTTTATCCTCACTTCCCGCCCTCATGGTTATCTCAGCGCCCCCGTAGAGCAAGTGGGAACTGTTTTGGAAGTGCTTTCCTTCAACTCTGAACAAGTGAAGCAATTTATCCAGAGCTGGTATCTGCAAACCGAGATTATGAGTCGAGCGGGAAGGGACACGCCAGCAGTGCGCTCCGAAGCCCAAAATCACGCTGATGATCTAATTGAGCGCATTCTGGACAATCGAGCCATAGCCGACATGGCTAAGAACCCCCTATTAGTGACGATGATTGCCACGGTTCACTATTGCGGTAGTGCTTTGCCAGGCCGCCGGGTAGAACTCTATCAGAGAATCTGTGATTTGCTCTTGGGTCCGCGACAAGAAGCCAAGAAAATCAAGACCTCACTCACAGCCGAACAAAATAAGTCTGTCCTGCAAGTTCTGGCACTCGCCTTGATGCAACAGAAAACCCGCGAATTTTCTCCGACTCAAGGACAAAAGCTGATTCAAGCTGAACTGAAAAAGGTAGCAGGAAGTACGTTGACTCCCGAACAGTTCCTCAAGCAAATCAAAGAGGTCAGCGGATTATTAGTAGAAAGAGAACTAGGAATCTATGAATTTGCTCATTTGAGTTTTCAAGAATATTTAGCGGCGGCTCGGGTGAAGGAGTTGCAGCAAGATAAGATTTTAATTGAGAACATTCAATATACTTGGTGGGCTGAGACCATTCGCCTCTATGCGGCTCAAAGTGATGCTAGTAACCTGATTAAGAAAGCAATAGAAAATCCGACTGTCAACTCCTTAATTCTGGCTTTAGATTGCCTCCAAGAGAGCTTGAAAGTAGAGCCAGACATACGCCAACAGCTTGAAGAAATGCTAGAAGCGGGCTTGGAATCTTCTGATCCCAAAATTGCCGAACTAGCAGCAGAAGTTAGGCTGTCGCGGAGGCTAAATAATTTATTGAAGATTGAGGAGAATCTAGAAATCGACCGGTATTACATTACCTGTGCTGAATATCAACTTTTTGTTAATGAGGAGTTGCATTTTGGGAATCGTTTTCAAGCGGGAAGTGCTAAAAGACCGATGACTGGAATCAGTTGGGAGAATGCCCTTGGCTTATGTGCTTGGCTGAGTTCAAAGGCTCAGTCGAAGGCTGTGGGAAATGATGAGAATCTGGGCGTGTATTACAGACTGCCAACGGCAACTGAAGTCCAAAATTATTCTGCCAGGGAACATCCGCAACTCGGATGCTGGAAGCTCGGAGGAAGCGATGACAGAGAGAAAGGCATTCGAGTGGTTAAAACTCAAATTCCTTCCCTGTTTGAATTCGATATAGTCACCATCAACGCCCAAGGACAGGAAATTCAACGGGAGCGCCGCCACAGCCAATATTTTACCGAAGACTTGGGCAATGATGTCACCCTAGAGGTGATCTACATTCCTAGCGGCAAATTCTTGATGGGTTCGCCAGAAAGGGAAGGTTCTCACAACGAAAAGCCCCCAAATGAAGTAACGATTAAACCCTTCTTCCTGGGTAAATATCCCATCACCCAGGCTCAGTGGAAAGCGATCGCCTCTCGCACGGATTTAAAAGTTAAACAAGACCTTGCTCTCAACCCAGCCTATTTTAAAGACCGTCCCGATAGCGATCGCCGTCCCGTGGAACAAGTCAACTGGCACGATGCGATCGAGTTCTGTGCGAGATTATCAAAACTAACGGGAAAGGAATACCGACTACCCAGTGAGGAGGAATGGGAGTACGCTTGTCGTGCTGGAACCACCACCCCGTTTTACTTTGGGGAAACCATTACGGGGGAATTGGCTAACTACAATGCCAGCAATACCTACACTGATGAACCCAAAGGAGAATATCGACAACAAACGACTCCCGTGGGACAATTTCCCCCAAACGCTTTTGGACTGCACGATATGCACGGCAATTTCGAGGAGTGGTGTGATGACGGTGCGCCGAGGGATGGCAGTTTCTGGATGGAACGTTCTCCTCTGCGGGGCGGTTCCCGGAGCAACAATCCTTTCGGCCGTTGCGCGATTGGCAAGCTCAACCTCGCAAGCCGCGACAGCCGCAGCCGCGATATCGGTTTTCGGGTAGTCTGCGTTTTCGGGAGAACTCTCTAACCCTTTTCCTCTTTTTTCCCTTTTTACCCTCATTCCCTATTTTTTCTCTTTTCTTTTCTTTCCCGCCCTTAGGCGGGTCGATTTTTTTGAGAAAATGGCGTTAATGTTAAAAGAATTAGCTGAAAATTCACCCGATCTCGCGTAGCGAGCGCGTTGCGACCGAAAGTCAACTTTTTGCCACTAAATACGGTGCTAGTTTCCTTGGTTTCCGTATTCTACCCGACCGAGTTCGCGTCAGGAATAGTAACCTTCATCGGGGTAGGAGAAGACTGAGAAAATTGCAACAAGATTATGCGATCGGTACAATTGAATGGAAAGATGTAGAACGATCTCGCGTAGCGAGCGCGTTGCGACCGCTGACTAGCTGGATGGCACATCTAGAACACGGTGACACCTGGCAACTAAGAAAACAGATATTCGATTCCGTTCTATTATCCTCGTTGGCCCACCCGATTTTTTTCCGGAAGTCAAGGAGAGGAAAAATGATCGGGGCGCTTAAGTGCGCCCCAGTTTTGGCTAATAACCGCGCCAAACACCCACCAAAACCCCTTGCACCTGTACTTGTTCAGTATTGGCTGTAATTGGTTGATATTTTTGATTGGAGGGTTGGAGAGTGATGATTTCGCCTTCTTGGTAGAAACGTTTTAAAGTAGTGCCGTGGCCTTCGACTCTAGCGGCGACGATTTCCCCATTGGACACCGCTTCATTGCCGGTGAGAGAACGCATAATCACCAGATCCCCATCGGCAATATGATCCTCGATCATACTGTCTCCGGAAACGCGCAGAGCATAACAGTCTTGACTGCGTTGCAACAGGTTAGAAAGATCGAGTTTTTCTTCCACATCGGTGAAGGGTTCCACTAAACCACCAGCAGCGATCGCGCCTAGAACCGGTAAACCTTGCACTGGTTGTTTGAGAATCCGCAGGGTGCGTGCTTTTCCTTCTGTCCAATCAATATAGCCTTTGGTGCGTAAACGTTCTAAACGGCTTTGAATTGGTGCAGGAGAGCGTAAATTCATTGCTCGCATCATTTGCCGGATGGAAGGGGCGTGCTGAGTAGTGCGAATGTACTCAATGAGCCAGTCGTACAACTCCTGTTGCGCTTGAGTAAGGGATTCGAGGTTAGTCATGATCTATTTTCCTATCCTTGGGTTAAGATAATTTGTACTTTAGTTCATTTGTGTTTAACCTAGTACATCTTAACTTCATCGGCCGACTAAATCAACTGATTATTAGATCTCTTGCGAAAATCAAAAATTTAGAAAATTAATTCTGCACGATTACTTATCAATTCTTAATATTAATTAATCTCAGGGTCGGTTGCGGGCAAACTCAGCAGCGTATTAAGAAAAAATAACGAATTGCTAGAAAGCCGAGAATCTGGATAATGATCGAGGTGGAGACAGAAAAATTGCTCTACTTAAGCCTGTCTGCCGTAAGCGTCCAATAGTAGATAGGGAGTCAAAAGCGACGCTCAAGAAAGTCCTTCGGTTGTCAGGGAAACGAGAGGATATTTAGTGCGAAATTGAGCCGTAAAAAAACTTAAAATCCCGACAAATATCGTAAAAACTAAGGGGAACACATGACCACAAAAACCTATGCAACCATAGATGGTAACGAAGCTGTTGCACGCGTTGCCTATCGTCTCAGTGAAGTGATCGCTATTTATCCTATCACTCCCTCCTCGCCTATGGGTGAATGGTCCGATAGTTGGGCAGCCGAACGCAGAGCTAATCTCTGGGGAACCATTCCTTCCGTAATCGAAATGCAGAGCGAAGGTGGGGCAGCGGGAACCCTGCACGGAGCGCTACAAACAGGCTCTTTGACTACTACTTTCACTTCCTCCCAGGGATTATTATTAATGCTCCCCAACTTCTACAAAATTGCGGGGGAATTAACCTCTTCAGTAGTCCATGTGGCGGCCCGTGCTTTAGCAGCCCAAGGGTTGTCAATTTTTGGGGATCATAGTGATGTTATGTCTGCCAGAAGTACGGGTTGGGCTATGTTAGCAGCTAATTCGGTTCAAGAAGCTCATGATCTGGCAGCAATCGCCACAGCTACCACCCTAGAAACGCGGCTTCCTTTTCTGCACTTTTTTGATGGTTTTCGTACCAGTCATGAGGTGCAAAAAGTCGAATTAATTAGCGATGAAACTCTCAAAGAACTGATAGATGAAGACCTAATTATTGCCCATCGTCAAAGAGCTTTAACTCCCGATCGACCGGTGTTACGAGGCACAGCACAAAATCCCGATGTTTATTTCCAGGCAAGGGAAAGCGTCAATCCTTTCTATCATGCTTGTCCCGATATCGCTCAAAAAATTATGGATCGTTTTGCCCAATTAACAGGACGGCAATACCATCTTTATGAATACCACGGTGCGCCCGATGCCGAAAGAGTGATTATTCTCATGGGATCGGGAGGAGAAACCGTCCATGAAACCGTGGATTATCTCAATCAAAATGGGGCTAAAGTTGGGGTTTTAAAAGTTCGTCTTTATCGTCCCTTTGCCGCCGACAAATTACTGGCAGCTTTGCCCACCACAGTGAAAAAAATAGCCGTTTTAGATCGCTGTAAAGAACCCGGTGCCGGGGGCGATCCGCTATATTTAGACGTGGTAAATGCCTTTATGGAAGAGTACGAAGGTAAGCTGCCGAAAATTGTCGGAGGACGCTACGGTTTATCTTCCAAAGAATTTACTCCAGCCATGGTTGCTGGTATATTTGATAACTTAAGTCTCGACAAACCGAAAAATCACTTCACTATTGGTATCGTTGACGATCTTACCTTTTCTAGTCTGGAATATGACCGCAGTTTTTCCACTGAACCAGACAAAGTAGTGCGAGCGGTTTTCTACGGTTTAGGTTCCGATGGGACGGTGGGAGCTAACAAAAATTCAATTAAAATTATCGGTGAAGATACTGATAATTATGCCCAGGGTTATTTCGTCTATGATTCCAAAAAATCTGGCTCCGTCACCGTTTCTCACCTACGCTTTGGACCGGAGCCGATTCGCTCTACCTATTTAATCACTGATGCTAACTTTATCGCCTGTCATCAGTGGGAATTTATCGAACAATTTGATCTGCTAGAAACCGCTAAACCGAACTCAATTTTTCTCCTCAATAGTCCCTATCCACCGGAGGAGCTATTTAGTCACCTACCCCGCAATCTCCAGCAAACTATCATCGACAAAAATCTGCAAGTTTATACGATTAATGCCACTCAAGTGGCCAAAGAAGCGGGGATGGGCAGCCGGATTAATACCGTGATGCAGGTGTGTTTCTTTGCCCTAGCGGGAGTTTTGTCTCGGGAAGAGGCGATCGCACAAATCAAAAAAGCCATCCGCAAGACCTACGGCAAGAAAGGCGAAGAAATCGTGCAGATGAACATTAAAGCTGTGGATTCTGCCCTAGAACACCTCTATCAAGTGCCAATTCCCGCCACTGTCACCCCTGAAGCTTTTGAACTAAGACCCCCAATTCCCGACACTGCACCCGCTTTCGTCCGAGAAGTCCTCGGCAAAATTATCGCCCGTCATGGGGAGGAATTGCCCGTTAGCGCCCTTCCCAACGATGGGACCTATCCCACCGCCACTAGCCAATGGGAAAAACGCAATATTGCCCAAGAAATCCCCGTTTGGGATGCAGATGTCTGTGTTCAGTGCGGAAAATGCGTTCTCGTTTGTCCCCACGCCGTTATTCGCTCGAAAGTCTATGATGAGGCCGAATTAGCCACGGCCCCGGAAACCTTTAAAGTTGCTAATGCCAAGGATCACGACTGGAAAGGGCTAAAATTCACCATCCAAGTGGCCGCCGAAGATTGTACCGGTTGCGGTCTTTGCGTTGATGTTTGCCCCGCTAAAAACAAATCGCAACCGCGTCTAAGAGCCATTAATATGGCTCCCCAACTGCCCCTGCGGGAACAGGAACGAGTTAACTGGGATTTCTTCCTTAATTTGCCTAATCCAGACCGATTAAGCCTAAATCTCAACAAAATTAACCATCAGCAAATGCAGGAACCTCTCTTTGAGTTTTCCGGTGCTTGTGCCGGTTGTGGTGAGACTCCCTACGTTAAATTAGTCAGTCAGCTATTTGGCGATCGCATGATAGTGGCTAATGCCACCGGTTGTTCATCTATCTACGGAGGTAATTTACCGACAACACCCTGGGCAGTTAATGCCGAAGGTCGCGGTCCGGCCTGGTCGAATTCCCTCTTTGAAGATAATGCCGAATTTGGCTTAGGATTCCGGGTTTCCATCGATAAACAGGCAGAATTTGCCGCCGAACTGTTAGCAACCCTCGCTAGTGAAATCGGAGAAAGTCTAGCGGCAGATATTCTCAATTGTCACCAAGTGGATGAAGCGGAAATTTACGAACAACGGCAACGGGTAGAGGCCTTAAAATCCCGTTTAGGGCAATTAACCCCGACCACGCAGGTGAAAATGTTGTTATCCGTGGCCGATTATCTGGTCAAGAAAAGCGTCTGGATTGTCGGGGGTGACGGTTGGGCCTACGACATCGGTTATGGTGGTTTAGATCACGTTTTAGCCAGTGGTCGTAATGTGAATATTTTGGTCATGGATACGGAAGTTTACTCGAATACGGGCGGCCAAGCCTCGAAAGCTACTCCTCGCGCTGCCGTAGCTAAATTTGCTTCTGGTGGCAAACCTGGACCGAAAAAAGACCTCGGTTTAATGGCCATGACCTACGGTAACGTCTATGTGGCCAGCGTGGCTATGGGGGCAAAAAACGAGCAAACTATCAAAGCTTTCCTAGAAGCGGAAGCTTACAACGGTCCATCGTTAATTATCGCCTATTCTCACTGTATTGCTCACGGGATCAACATGACCACCGCCATGAACCATCAAAAAGAAGTGGTGGAAAGCGGTCGCTGGTTAATGTACCGTTATCATCCCGATTTAGCTAAAGAAGGCAAAAATCCCCTACAATTGGACAGCCGTGCGCCTAAGCTTACCGTAGCGCAAACTCTCTACTCGGAGAATCGCTTTAAGATGTTGGCCACCAGTAAGCCGGAGGAAGCTAAACGTCTGCTCAAAGAAGCACAAGCAGATGTGGATACGCGCTGGCAAATGTATCAGTATTTAGCAGCAAAAGGTACAGGAGGCAAGGAATAGTTGTCACTAACCCCGCCCTAAAAGCGACGGGGCTTGCCTAGACCAATTTAGGCGCCGCAAGTAGAGACTACCGCATCGAGACACAATCTGGCCCAGACCTCCGAATACTTCCCTAGTTCGGATTCTCTCTAAGCTTTATTGGTAAAGCGTTGTTAGACAAGACATCTTGATGCCCACCAAACCCAGTCGGGCCAGACGATGGATTAAAGAAGGAAAAGCTATCGGTAAATTCAACGACTTAGGTATTTTCTATGTCCAGCTAACCACTGAACCCTCTAACAGCAAAACCCAACCGATTGCCATTGGTATTGACCCGGGTAAATTATTTTCGGGAATTGGTGTTCAATCCTCTCTTTTTACTCTTTGGAAGGCTCACTTAGAACTTCCTTTTAAACGAGTAAGAGAGCGCATGGACAATAGACGGTTAATGCGAAAAGGACGTAGAGGAAGACGGATTAACCGTCAACTTCCTTTTAATCTAAGAGCGCATCGACAAAAACGATTTTCAAATAGAAAACAAGGAAAATTAGCTCCCTCAATCAGAGCTAATCGTCAACTTGAACTTCGAGTCGTTTCCGAACTAACCAAAATCTATCCAATTACCGATATTTACTTTGAGTACATCAAAGCCGATGTTGATTTAACTTCCGGTAGAAAAGGAGCTAAGTCTGGAAAAGGTTTCTCGTCGGTTATGGTCGGACAAAAATGGGCTATTGAGCAACTATCTCAATTGGCAACAGTCCATACTCGCTTTGGTTGGCAAACCTCTAATCTTAGAAAACATTTGCGACTAGAAAAGTCCAAAAATAAAGCAGAACAATCACCCGAAAGTCATGCTAACGATGGCATTGCTCTTGCCTGTTTTCAGTTTTTAGATTATTTGCCATTCCACAATTCTAATAGTCATGGATATGATTGGAAGGGTTATGTTAAAGTAACGAACGCTCCCTTCGCTGTCATCAAACGTCCTCCTATTAGTCGTCGTCAACTTCACCTGATGGTTTTTTCCAAAGGTGGTAAACGACGTAAATATGGTGGCTCTACCACAAGACATGGGTTCCGTAAAGGAGATTTAGTTTCTTCTCCCAAAGGAATTGGTTATGTTAGTGGAGATACCGAAAAAAAGCTATCTGTAAGCGATACCAATTGGAAACGATTGGGACAGATAGCTGTTAGTAAGATTCAGTTAATTCGTCGTTCTAACGGTTTAATTGTTTCTCACTAACTCATATAAAGCCGCCCTCCGCTATCGCTAAAGGGCGGGGTTTTAGACCCAGTTTTTCGATGAATCTACACACTACCTACATGGGTTTGCAATTGCGATCGCCGCTAGTCATCGGTGCGGCCGCACCCTTGAGCGAGGATATCGACAATATCAAGAGAATGGAAGACTTTGGAGCCGCTGCCGTGGTTTTACACTCCTTTTTCGAGGAGCAGATTAAACAGGAAAGACTGGCTCTACACCATCATTTTACCCACGGAGCCGAGAGTTTTGCGGAAGCTTTGACTTATTTTCCCGAACCGGAGGTTTTTCACGTTGGTTCCGACGAATATCTTAACCATATTCGCAAAGCCAAAGAAATGGTCGATATTCCTATTATTGCCAGTCTCAACGGTGAGACATCCGGGGGATGGTTGGAGTATGCCATTCAAATTCAACAAGCGGGCGCTGATGCTTTGGAGTTGAATGTTTATTATGTTCCCAACGACCTAGAATTAACCGGAAATCACGTCGAACAAAACTATATTGATATCCTCAAAATTGTCAAATCGGAGGTATCAATTCCCGTCTCGATGAAGTTAAGTCCCTACTTTAGCAATACGGCCAATATGGCTAAACAATTAGCGGAAGCTGGGGCCGATGGGTTGGTATTATTTAACCGTTTCTATCAGCCGGATATCGACTTAGAAACCTTAGATGTTCACCCCAATATTATCCTCAGTAATCCCCAAGCAATGCGTTTACCCCTGCGCTGGATTGCCATGCTTTATGGTCGTGTAGCGACGGATTTTGCCGCTACCAGTGGTATTCATAACGCCATCGACGTGATCAAAATGATGATGGTGGGGGCAAAAGCTACTATGTTAGTTAGTGTTTTATTACGCCACGGTTTGGAGGAAATTACCAAGATCGAACAGGGTTTATTGCATTGGTTGGAAGAAAATGAGTACGAATCGATCGAGCAGTTAATTGGCAGTATGAGTCAAATGAATTGCCCAGATCCGACCGCTTTTGAACGGGTACAGTACATGAGGGCCCTGCAAAGTTACGAACCTGTTTGGAAACGTTTTCAAACCACCAGTAAATAAAAGTGGGAAGCTTTTTTCAGTGATCAGTGATCAGTAAACAGTAAACAGTAAACAGTAATCAGTAATCAGTAATCAGTAATCAGTAATCAGTGAACTGAAAACTTAAGTAGGTAGGCGTTAAAAATTATCAGACACCCCCCTTATCAAGGGGGGATTAAGGGGGGATCGAACCTAAAATCCATTTTTAATTTAATTATAACCAGCTACTTAACTGAAAACTGAAAACTTACATCTGATCACTGATAACTGGTAACTGGTAACTGGTAACTGGTAACTGGTAACTGATAACTGATAACTGACAAAAAAATCCTAGAGGATATAACCATGAACGAGAATCAAAACAAAAAAATCGGTATTCTGACCAGTGGTGGCGATTGCCCGGGGTTAAATGCGGTAATTCGTGCCGTGGTGAAAGCATCAAAACTAAAGGGTTGGGATGTGTACGGCATTCCCTACGGGACCGATGGTTTTATGCAGATTGCCGAGGGAAAATATCACCCCCAAGATTTGATCCTGACTCACCATGGCTATAACCTACCCGGGATATTGAAAGGATTAGACGTTTTGCAGTTTCTTAGTGGTAGTGTCTTGGGTTCTTTGAGCAAAGGACATCCTGAAAACCCAGAAATTGCCACGAAAATCCTGCAAGGATACGAAATGCTGGGATTAGATGCCCTGATCGTCGTCGGGGGCGATGGGAGCATTGATATCATCTATGATCTCGCTCAGAAAGGCAATTGGAATATTATCGCGGTTCCCAAAACCATTGATAATGACGTTCCCTATACGGAATGGGCCGTCGGTTTTACCACTGCCGTCGATATCGTCACCCAAGCTTTGTATGATCTCACCTTTACCGCCGCTAGTCACGAAAGGGTGATGATTGTGCAGGTGATGGGTAGAGATGCCGGTCATTTAGCCCTTCATGCGGGGATTGCTGGGGGTGCCGATGCGATTTTTATTCCCGAATTAACCCCTGCTCTCACTCCCGCAATCATCGACGGTTGTTGTCATCATTTGGCAGAATTACGCGCTCAAGGTCGTCAATTCGCTCTCATTGTCATTTCTGAGGGGGTTAAAAACGAAGATAACCAAAAAGAGAAGTATATTGCCGATTATTTAGAAAAATTAATAGTTGACAAAACTCGCTCTTTATGCGTTACCGATCCCGTCTTCTGTTATCTCAATTCCATGGATGTGCGGGCCATGTCTTTGGGACACCTGCAAAGAAGTCGTCCTCCTTTGGCCATGGATCGACTGTTAGCCACGGCTTTTGGCATTAAGGCCGTAGAATTAATTGAAAAGGGAAAACTCGATCGCGTAGTGATTTGGCGCGGGGGACAAGTGCGTAGTTTGCCACTGAAACCAGTGATCAAAATCATCAAAAAATGTCATCAAGAAAATCGCTGTGCCTATCCCGTGGATCCTGATGGTTTTATCGTCAAAACGGCCCGTTCTTTGGGAATTTACCTAGGGGAAAATACCACAACTGAGACGGCAGTAGTTCCGCAAGCTGTGGAGGTGTTAGTTTAGTTATAATAAAGCGAGAAGGGTTGCTCATACTTTCTCGCTTTATTAATTGGTTAAGATATTTAATTCTGCTAATTTTACTTGCAATAATTTACTGTATTTTATGGCTTTTCTAAGTAATCTGTCATCAGTGGTTAACAATACATCTATTCTAGCATATTCAGCACAAGCGATATGAAAAGAATCATCAAGATCAAATCCTAAATATATAACCAATACTGTTTAACTGTTGTCCCATTCTTCATCACTAATACCCGCTTGTTTAAGAATTTCCTTAACTAAATCTGTAGAGATTTCTTGATTTCCATGAGGGTTAGGGATGCGAATTTTATGTTGACCCTTTTTCATAAATTGATGTTTACTACCAGAAAAAGGCCCTGTGTAACCTAAAGCTTTCAATTTTCTGATTAATTTTCTGCGAGAAATTGCTGATGGCATAACTAAACTTCTGCAACTGTTGTAACTTTAATTTCTAATCCATCTATGATAGGTAAAGGGTCGCCATCTTGTAATTTTAAAATGATCCATTCTTCTAGAACTTCTAGTAAGTCTTGACGGCATTCTTCAACGGTCAAGCCATTTCCCCAAACGCCTTGAAAGCCTTCTATTTCAGCAAACCAAGTACCGTCATTTAGCCTTTTGTATTGTGCTTTTTGTAAAGCTTTTTCACAATAATTGAGTAAGATCATTTTCTTCTCTAAATCTCCATAATATGTAACTATATTATCACTTCTCCTCACCAATACCATCACACAAACCCCTATCCTCCTCCCTAACACCAGAATTAGGATTCTGCAAATAAACCCGCACCCAATCGCAACTACGCCCCATTAAATCACTTAAGTCCTGCATTGTCCTACAATCTTTCTGTATTGTCCTACAACTCTTCTGCATCGCCCTACAATCCTTCTGTATCCTCACAAAGAAGTCTAAACCAAGATTAACGGGATTTT